>Ga0302348_1000007_pt1 | contig 400908 bp, 359 predicted proteins | sample PhySR1_FD_202177 | JGI IMG/M metagenome (GOLD analysis project Ga0302348, IMG submission 202177) | Leaf surface microbial communities from sunflower plants in UC Gill Tract Community Farm, Albany, California, United States - DLSL S.R1... | ecosystem: Host-associated > Plants > Phyllosphere >...
TCCAGCGGGGTGCCGTTGCTGCGCGAGCAACTGGCGCAAGTGCTGCCGTCGGCGCGGCGCGTCGAAGGCGACCTGTTCGGCGGGATCGGTTCTGGCCTGGCGCGCGATGCGGCGCGCAAGTTTAGCTGAGGGGATGAGGGGCGGCGGGACGTTTCGAGCGTATCGAACCATCCGGGCTGGGATATTGCTGTAGACGAGGACCACGCCATGCGCGGCACGGTTTCGCAAAGCTGCAATGGCAGAATTAACCGACACGGAACTCAGAGCAGCACTGTGGGTGACCGTGGCCGATTGGCGATCCTACTGGGAGCAGAAGTAGCGTCGCAAAGTCCGCATCAAGGGGAATGGGCTCTAGCCGGCGCGTAGTGCCGCTTTGATGGACGAAGCAATCTCGTCTTCGGTGCGGCCGCCATTGATTTCGGGTCCATTACCAAAAACGAAGTGAGGAACCGACCGAACGCCCGCAGCGGCGGACCTGGCTGCTTCCATCTCGACACGCTTGTGTTGCGTCATGTCCAAGGCGATGGCGCGAGCCTCTGCGTGATCGAACCCATGGCCGATAGCGATGTCTGCAAGCACATCGACATCGGCAATGTTCTTTGCGTTGAGGAAGTAGGCCTCAGTGATCGCTACCGCGAGACGATGCTGCGTGCCGCGTTCTGCTGCGGCTTGAATGAGCGCATGAGCAGCCTGGGTCGGATAGGCGTAAAGCTGATATCTGAGGTCCAGATTCAGCCCGGAGGCCCGAGCGGCAGCTTCGGGTCTGGCGAAGGCGGCACTGGGGTCGGTGACGCCGTAGCGCGAGCGAAGCAGATCGGGAATAAACAGTCCAGAGGACGGCGCATCCGGCAAAAGCAGCACCGGATGATGATGAATGTCCGCATTCAGCTCTGGGAAGCGTTCTGCAAGAACCTTGTCGAGCCGATGCTGGCCGACAAGGCACCAAGGACAGGTGATCTCGGTATAAAGGTCGATTTTCAGCATGGTGCTTCTGTCGTTCGTCTGCTGTTTGCGATGCCGGGAGCGGCCCGAAGGAATGTCGTGTCCGCCGCTTGGTTCGCGTTCCAATCTACGTCCACGTCGCTATCCGCTGGCCCATCCGTAAGGGTCGGAATCCTCACCAGCGCCCAATCCAGATCGGTGCGGACGATCAAGCAGGCTGGGTCAGCAAGGATTGCAGCGCTTTGCCCGCCGTAGCGATTGCCGCCTCAGCCGCTTCGGGGCCATAAGCTGTCCCTTCGATACGCAGTTGCTCGATGTCGGTCATGCCGAGGAAGCCGAGCAAATGCTTCAGATAGCCGCTCTGGAAATCCATGGGTGCGAAGGGACCCTGGGAGAAGACGCCGCCGCTGGCCGTAACCAGATAAACCTTCTTGCCCCTCACGAGACCCTCGGTGCCATCGCCGCCGTACTTGAAGGTCACGCCCGGCCAGGTCACGTAGTCGAACCATGCCTTCAACTGCGTGGGCGGGCCGAAGTTGATCATGGCCGAACCAATGACAAGGATGTCTGCGGCTGCCAGCTCCGCGATCAGTGCCTCGGCCAGCTTCACGGCTTCGATTTGCGCGGGGGTGCGCGATTCAGGCGGCGTCACGCGACCATCGACGTAGCCGTCATCAATGTGCGGAAGCGGGTCGACCGACAAGTCGCGAACCGTCAGGGTGCTGCCCGGGCGCTGGTCGGCAAGTTGCCGGGCCAGGTCGGCGGCGAAGCGCGTGGACAGGCCGTCGGCACCGCGCGGGCTGGACGTGATCAACAGGATGTGACTCATACAAGCTCCTATGGGCTAAAATCAGAACTAGGTAATCCTTATGAACCTAATTACCTTTGCATAGTTAGGATCGTATGGTTCCTAACTGATCCCCACAAGAAGGCACATGTATGTCACTGAGTCACACCGATCTACCTGGCTCTCCTAAGCCGAACGAACGCGACTGCCAGGCGACGCGGAAGATCCTTGATCGCGTTGCCGACAAGTGGAGCCTGTACGTCATCACCACGCTGCAGGGGGGATCTCGGCGCTTCAATGAGCTCAAGCGAGAGATCGACGGGATCTCGCAGCGCATGCTGACGCTGACTCTACGTGGGCTGGAGCGCGACGGCTTGGTCACGCGGACGGTGTTTCCGACCATCCCCCCGCGCGTCGACTACGAACTTACGGAACTGGGTCGGACGCTCTTGGAGCCAGTGATGGCGCTGGTCGCCTGGGCGGACAAGAACACGCAAGCGATTGCAGAAGCGCAGAGGCGCTTTGACGAAGAACCCAAGCCAGAGCAGGCCACGATTCAAGGTGTCGTGTATCAGCGGCTGTGAACGGCTGCACGCAATGGCCTAACGCCATTGAAGGCGCCGCCCTGGGAGAGATTCGGATCAAAGAAAGAAAAGCGCCACACCGAACGCCACAAGCACGCACCCGCAAACAAGTTGCGCCTGGAGAATGGGCCGCCACCCGGGGTAGCCATATGGAACGGGCGCCGAAAAGCGATGCGGGACAGGCAAGCGCAGCAGCCAGATTCGCCATGCGTCGGATATCGCCATTACGCCGAAACCCTGTGCGAAAAACTGCGGCAACCGAATCGGTTGCCGCTCAATAGGCAGGCGGAAAAGTTGCATCGCAACGAAGGCAATTCCAGCCAGTATCAATAGCCCGCACAAGACCCGGTAGACCAGGGTGACGACCATCTTGAGCCACTGAGGTGCACTGCTATCGCCTTGCGGTACGGCGGTGTGATTCATGGTTAATGGCCGGCTTTATCTGGAGCGCTTGCTCCTCGGCGACCTTCAGCCCGCCTCTATACGTTCTCGGGCTTCCTGATGCAAGGTGATCACGCCTCTAACGCTGCCAAGCACCTCTCTCGGGACACGCTTTCTTATTTCCCGAAGATTGGTTGTCACGAAGGCGACGGCTATGAAGAACCACTCTTGAGTTGGCGCCTACGTAGCAACAAGTAGCCCGCCGGCACGACAAATAGCGACAGCAAGGGGGCGGTCACCATGCCACCGAGCATGGGTGCAGCAATGCGCTGCATCACCTCTGAACCCGTGCCGTGAGACCACATGATTGGAATCAGCCCGGCCAGGATGACCGCGACAGTCATCGCCTTGGGCCGCACCCGCAACGCTGCCCCCTCCTCAATCGCTTCGACAAGGGATTGCACATCCGCAGCACCATTCGCCTCACGCGCTGCCCATGCCTGTTTCAGGTAAAGAAGCATGATGACGCCAAACTCCGCCGCCACACCTGCGAGCGCAAGGAAGCCGACGATGCCGGCAACTGATAGGTTGAATCTAAGCAGGTATAGCAGCCAGAAGCCGCCAATCAGGGCCAGTGGAAGCGTGCCCATGATGAGCAGCGCCTCTTCGAAACGCTGGAAGACCAGGTAGAGCAAAACGAAGATGATGAGCAGCGTGAATGGAACCACGACGCTCAGCTTTGCGGTGGCACGCTCCAGGTATTCGAACTGTCCAGACCAGCTCACGGAGTAGCCGGGAGGCATCGGGACAGCCTTGGCCACAATGCCTTGCATCTCCTTCACGGCCGAGCGCAAGTCGCGCCCCCGGATATCGACATAGACCCAACCGGACAAGCGAGCGTTCTCGCTGCGCAGCATCGGCGGCCCCTGGACGACTCGGATATCTGCAACATCGGACAGTCGAATCTGTTGCCCGCGCTCGGTCACGATGGGTAGCGCTCGCAACTGCTCAATCGAGTCACGGTAATCACGGGGATAGCGCACGTTGATGGGGAAACGTGCCAGTCCGTCGACCACCTCACCGACGTTGTCGCCGCCGATGGCCGAAGACACGATGCTCTGCACATCCTCAATGTTCAGTCCATAGCGACCGGCCGCTGCACGATTGATATCGACGTCGATGTATCGACCACCAGACAGCCGCTCAGCAAGCGCCGAGGTAACGCCGGGAACCTGCTTCACCGCCTCTTCGATTCGGGTCGTGAGCTGGTCAATCTCCTTGAGGTCAGCGCCCGATACCTTGATGCCAACTGGGCTCTTGATGCCGGTGGCCAGCATGTCGATACGGTTGCGGATGGGCGGCACCCAGATGTTCGACAGGCCTGGAACCTTGACCGTGCGATCAAGCTCCTCCACCAACTTGTCCGGGGTCATGCCAGGCCGCCATTGGTCTCGCGGCTTGAACTGAATCGTAGTTTCGAACATCTCCATCGGTGCAGGGTCCGTCGCGGTGTCGGCGCGCCCAGCCTTGCCGAATACCGAAGCGACCTCCGGTACGGTCTTGATAAGCCGGTCGGTCTGCTGGAGCAATTGAGCGGCCTTACCGGCAGACAGACCCGGTAGTGCTGACGGCATGTACAACAAATCGCCCTCGTCCATGGGAGGCATGAACTCCGCACCAATTTTCAGTGCCGGCCACGCTGTCAGCGCCAGCAAGACACCGGCAATCACCAGCGTTGTCTTCGGAAAGGCAAGAACGCGCGCAAGGACCGGCTGATACGCGCGAATCAGCCAACGGCTGAGCGGGTTGGACTGTTCGTGCGGAATCTTTCCTCGAATAAGGTAGCCCATGAGCACCGGGACCAACGTCACTGACAGCCCTGCCGCCGCCGCCATCGAATAGGTCTTGGTAAACGCCAGCGGCGAGAACAGCCGCCCTTCCTGCGCTTCCAGGGTGAAGACCGGGACGAAGGAAAGCGTGATGATCAGCAGTGAGAAGAACAAGGCGGGCCCCACCTCGGAGGCCGATTCTCCAATCACTCTCCAGCGCTCCGCCCCGTCGAGGCCTTGATCCGGATGCTCTTCATGCCAGCGCTCCAGATGCTTGTGCGCGTTCTCAATCATGACGACGGCAGCATCCACCATGGCGCCAATCGCAATGGCAATCCCACCAAGCGACATGATGTTGGCATTGACCCCTTGGTATCGCATCACCAGGAAGGCGGACAGCACGCCAAGCGGCAACGAAACGATGGCGACGAGTGCCGAGCGCAGATGAAACAGGAATGCAAGGCAGACGACGGCAACAACGATGAATTCCTCGATGAGCTTGTGCGTCAGGTTGTCGACTGCTCGATTGATGAGCGACGACCTGTCGTAAGTCGGCACAATCTCCACGCCGGCAGGCAAGCTCTTTTGCAGGGTCGCCAACTTGGCCTTGACCGCCTCAATGGTCTCCAACGCGTTCTTGCCGGACCGCAGGACGATGACGCCACCGGCTACTTCGCCTTGTCCGTTGAGTTCGGCGATGCCCCGACGCATTTCCGGCCCCAGCTGCACCGTAGCGACGTCCCCGAGCCGCACGGGTATGCCGGCATCACTTGTCACTACGGGTATCTGGCGGAAGTCATCGAGGGTCTTCAGGTAGCCACTGGCCCGCACCATGTACTCGGCCTCACCCAGCTCCAGTACCGAACCGCCTGTTTCCTGGTTGGCACCTTTGAGAGCAGCGAGAACCTTGGCCTGCGAGAGGTTGTAGGCTCGCATCCGGTCGGGTTGCAGCACGACCTGGAACTGCTTGACCATCCCGCCAATGGAGGCGACCTCGGCCACGTTGGGCAGTGATTTCAGCTCGAAGCGCAGGAACCAATCCTGCAGCGCACGCAGCTGACTCAGGTCATGGCTGCCGGTCTTGTCGACCAACGCGTACTCGTAGACCCAGCCCACACCGGTGGCGTCCGGGCCCAATGCGGGCTTGGCCCCGGCAGGCAGGCGTGACTGCACCTGGTTGAGATACTCCAGCACGCGCGAGCGCGCCCAGTAGAGGTCGGTGCCGTCCTCGAACAAGACATAAACGAACGAATCGCCGAAGAATGAGTAGCCGCGAACGGTCTTGGCCCCCGGTACCGACAGCATCGTGGTGGTCAGGGGATACGTCACCTGATTCTCCACAATCTGCGGGGCTTGGCCAGGGAACGGCGTCCGGATGATGACCTGCACGTCCGACAAGTCTGGCAGTGCGTCAAGCGGCGTGCTACGGACCGCCCACAAGCCCCACCCAGTGAGCATGACTGTCGCCAGCAACACCAGGAATCGATTGCGAATGGACGCAAGAATGAGTCGGGCAATCACGGTTTGGTCCCTCCCTGTGCGGAGACAGGCTGAACAGAAGACAGAACTGCCATGCCGTCCTCATCCAAATGGAAGCGGAACCGGATTTGCTGCCCGGCCCTCAGGTCCTTAGGCAACCCGGTTGGCGGCGCCATGAATTCCATCGTCATCGCGCGCCAGTTCAGCGTCGGAATCGGCCCATGGGAAATCGTGATGCCGTCCGAAGACACGGCTTCAATGCGGCCAACGCCCTCGTGCTCTTGCGCGGCCACTGCAGCAGCCGGGGCGGATGCGCTTTCCATGCGCGTTGCAGTACCCCGCAGACTGGCCTCCGAATCGAGCAGGAACTGACCCGATGCAACAACCTTTTGGCCCGCCTTCAAGCCTTCGGTGACCTCTGTCTGCCCGTTTGCCTCGGCACCCGTTTTGACCTCGGCGGGACTGAAACCACCATTGCCTGAGTCGACCATGACAATCGTGCGGCTACCCGTGCGAATGAGGGACTCGGTTGGAACCAGCAGCTTGTCTGCACTGCCCTGTGAGCCAAAGCGGACATTGACGAACATCCCGGGCACCAATTGCCGGTTCTTGTTTTGCAGTTCGATTCGGACTTTTAGGGTGCGCGTGGCGGGGTTGACGTCCGGAAGGATGGCGTCGACTTTGCCAGTCAACGTCTGACCGGGAAACGCCGAAGCCGTGGCCGTAATTGGCTGGCCTGGTTTGGCGACAGAAGCCTGACTCTCCGGGACTTCGGCCACGACCCATACCGTTGAAAGGTCCGCCACGCGGAAGAGCGTCATGCCAGGTGTGACTGTCATGCCGTCCCGGACACCGACCTCGGTAATGACACCGTCGACTGAGCTTGCGATGCTCAGCCGAGGCTGAAGCTTGCCCGTGGTTTCAGCGAGCCGAATTTGCCCTTCAGTCATGCCGACTTGCCGCATGCGGGCAAGCGCAGCGTCACGCAGGTTGCCGTGCAGCTCTGAACCCGCTCTGGCGACAGCCAAATACTCCTCCTGAGCCGCGACCCACTCTGGAGCGTAGAGGGTCACCAGGGGCTGGCCTCGCTTGACAGGGTCCAGCGTAGTCTTGGCATAAGCGTGTTCGACAAAGCCCGTCGTACGCGCTTGAATGACCTCGATTCCGCGTTCGTTGATGGCAACGTTACCGGGCGCTTCCAGCACCGAATCCAATTTACCCAACTTCACTTCGACGGTCCGGATACCCAGGTTCTGCGTGATGCGGCTGTCGACGTTGACTGCGGCCGAGCCTGCACCAGCATCCTCATAGACCGGAACCAAGGGCATATCCATGAAGGGCGACTTTCCTGGCTTGTCGAAGCGCTGTGCGGGCACCATAGGGTCGTGCCAGTACAGAATCTTCTTACCTGTCTTAGGGTCAACATCGCCAGCCTTAAGGCTCACGCTTGCACTTGCTGCGGAGGTCTGCGCGGAGTTTGTGCCGTGCTTCAGACCCACTTGGTATGCCCCGTACAGTGCGCCCCCTGCGAGCAGCACGGCTACCGCAGCGCCGATAACATGCTTTTTCATTTGAATTCCTTCGCGTCGATGCCGGACTGCGCGGTGGGTAGCGGAATGAGGTAGGCCAGTTCGGACCAGAGCTTCGCGGTCCGGGCTTCAAGCGTGAGTCGTTCCACCGACGTATCAATCACGCGGTGGTTTGCTTGAGCGACGGCAAGCAACGGCCCGCTGTTCGTTCGATAGGCCGTCAGCGCAGCGTCAACCTGGGCTTTAGCCAACGGAAGCATCTTTTCGTCGTAACGTTGCAGCCTCACGAGATTGCGCTGCAATTCAGCCAGCTTGGCCGCAATCTCGGCCCGCGTCGTGCGCGCCATCACCTCGGACTTGGCTCGCGCTTCCTCCGCGCTAGCCAGCTTTGCAGCAACTTCCCGGTCTTGGCGGTTCGCGCGGTCCCATGGCAAGGGGAAGCTGACGTTAATGGAGGCCATGTTTGCGTAAGCCGGACCGCGCTGGCTGTACATCAACTCAACGGAGACGTCCGGCTTGCGGGCTTCGGTTGCAACGCGCACATCAGCCTCAGCGAGAGCCACATCGCGTTGAGCCGCCTGCAACTCCGGCACCGCGTCCATGTCGGCCTGGCCTAGCCGTTGAATGCGAGGCGGAACAACGATGGGCGGGCGCTCTGAAAGAGGCCGATTGCCGGCTGGTCCAATCCACCGCTCGAGGTTCGCTTTGGCAGCATCAATGGCGGCCTGGTTCTCGTCGCGGCGGTCTTGCAACTTTTGAATCTCCATCTCCGCCGCAAGCACATCGGCGCGTGAGCCACGCCCACTCCTGTAGGCCGCAGTCGCCGCCTGTAATTCGAGTTCAAAAGGACTGCCGTGGTGACTGAGCAGCGCGTCGGTCTGCTCGGCATACCAACGGTCAAGCCACGCAGAAGCGACGCCCCGCTGAACGCTGGCAAGACCCACAGTCCGCTGCGCCTCAGCAGAAGCCGCTTCCGCTTCAAAACGTTCGGAGCGTCTGCGGCGTTTGTCCGCCCGCGTGAACTCTTGCATCACGCTGATGGACCGCATGGTCATGAAGTCCCGACTGACGGAGTACTGGTCTGGACCGCTCAGCGGAACATTGTTGACGCCGTACTTGAGGACGGGATCTGGCAGTTGACCGGCAGCAACCGCCATTTGCGAGGCGGCTTCCACTGAGCCGCGCGAAGTTTCCGCGTTAGCGGACCGGGCGGTGGCAAGCGCAACGGCTTCTTCCAGGGAGAGTGGGAAGTTTGGCTCCGCCTGCGCGACAGCAGGCACAGCCAAACCAATGACGGGCGCAATGATTAGCACCCGCAATAGACGACGGGAAAAACACATAGGACCTCCGCGAGCAACGACGACTGTCTCGATATAAAGAGACAGACCTAAACAGCGTCGCTCAGGAGGCTACGTTCGATAACAACAGTGAAAGATGGCGTGCGGCGGTGGGGGCGCCCTCGCGACGGACCCTTCGCGTAAGGATGCTGCGAAGGCAGACGTGGAAACGGGGGTGGGTTCAATCACACCCAGCAGGACCGGCAGAAACGCTGGGCTTTGGGGGGAGAAATGGTCAGCAGACTTATCGTTGAGCTTGCAATGTTCAAGGCACAGGCCGTCGTGCTCCCCGATGTTCTTGTGCGCCTGCGCCACCATCTCCGGACAGGATTCCATCATGCCAGCCATCTCGTCCATGGCGCTGAACGAATACAGATTTCCCGCGCAGGCGTAGGCTGCCGCTGCCAGTTGGACTGTCAGGAAAGCAACTACGAGAAAGCCGGTCATCCACAGCCGGCGAAGGGGCATGCGCACGCTATCTCTGTCGATTTGGCGGGAACGTTAGCAGCGGTCGTTTTAAGTTGATACGCGATGGCTGACGTCATCGTGTCATGCGATCGCGTCGAGCAGCGACATTCTCATGATGTACTTTTCCCCAACGGGAAGGTGAAGGTCAAGGGTTCACTCTCCACGTTCGCACGGCAGTTGACGAGCATCAATTTGAAATCGGTACGCTGGCCTACATTCGCTACAGGGCACTCGGCCTCATCCAAATTACGAAGGAGCTCGGTCATCATGAAGAAATGCAGCGTATCTCTTTTTATTGCGGCGACCGCTTTGGCTTGGGCACCGCTAGCTTTTTCCGCCACACCGGCTAAAGACGCTGCTCACAACGTCCATCATGCTCCCGAGGTTCCCGAAACACCGGCAGCAGCGCCTCAAGGCAACCCTGAGGCAGACGCCCAGATTGCCCACTTGCGCGCAATCCGCGAACGGATGTCCCGGGCAAATACCCCAGAGGAGCGCCAGGCACTTCAGGCCGAGCGCGCTCAGGTCATGCAGCAAGCCATGACCGGGATGCAGAAGTCCATGGGAATGGCCGGAAGGATGCAACCATCAAACGGCAAAGGCAGAGGCAAAGCCGCGACTACACGGATGCAAGGGTGTCAGGGCATGATGGGCCAAAACATGGCTCTGATGCAGGAGATGATGCAGTCGATGATGGACGGCCAAGGCATGATGGGTGGCCAGGGAATGATGGGGAACGGTATGGGTATGGGCGGCGGCATGATGACGAAGTAGTCCGCTCGGGACCGGGGCGTCGCCGTCCTCCAGATGGAGGAGGCACGGGCAGCGCTTTCGGTTCTCTTGGAAGCGCGCACCGCATTCGCTAAACTGGCGTCTCCAGCTGTCCAGCTGCGGCCGCCGCTCCATGCTTCGTTTCCTTACGCGCTTCCTTCTCCTGCTCTTGATTGTGGCCGTGCCGCTGCAAGGGGCTAGTGCGGCCGCGATGATGGCAAAAGAAGTCCTTGGCGGCCATGGCCCCACTCAAGTGACGACTCAAAGTCACAATGCGAATGACGCCGTTGTAATGGCAGCTGCCGACGACGACGACCATTGCTTGGTACGTTCGCATGCCGCGCCAACGGAATCCTCCGGGAAATCTGCCAAGCACCCTGGCCATGCTTGCTCTGGGTGTGCCGCGTGCGCCCTGTGCTCTGTTGTTCCTTTCTCCTTCCCTCTGTCCATTCACCTTGACGACTCGGTGGTTCGGGCCTCCTTTAGCCTGAACGTCGGCTTCTCCAGCCACGTCCCCGACGGGCTTCAGCGTCCGCCAGCCCTTCGCGTTTGACGCCCAACGTGTGCCCATTTTCTGGGCGGGTAAGTCGCTTAGCCAGAAGAATGTAGCTGGCGCCTCACTTTCACGGGCATCCACCGCCGGTTTCACATGTTTCCGATGCGCTTGCTGGCCCTTGCCAGTTTGGCGGTCCTTGCCATATCGCCCCCCAACCGATGCAAGAACAGGGCGACATGCAAGCCTCCCAAACGCACAGCGGCACGCGCGTGCGCCAGCGCCCTGCTCGGCGATTGAACTAGGCGGTGTGCAGCCCGTTCGCCTCACGATCTTTAATCCGGAGTTATCTCATCATGAAAAAAGCCACCCCGATTCTTGTTGCTGCCACGCTCTTGGCCTCGACACCCTTGTTCGCCGCTGAAGCTGGCGCCACAGCCGCCACAGCGACTGCGCCAGCCAGCGAAAAGATGTCGCACGGCGAAATCAAAAAGGTCGACTCCTCGGCGGGTAAGCTGACCATCAAGCACGGTCCTCTGGAGAACCTCGGTATGGATGCCATGACGATGGTTTTCCGCGTCAAGGACCCTGCCATGCTTCAGCAGGTATCCGTCGGCGATAAGATTGATTTCGTTGCCGAACAGGTCAATGGCGCGCTGACCGTCGTCAAGATGCAGAAGAGCCAGTAAGCATGACCTGTCGGCGCGGCTTGTTGCGTCGGCCCATTTCCCTTAGGCCCTCCATTACATAATCAACATGAACGCACGACTCAAACAATCGCTGTTGAGCCTGACCGCAGCCATCGCTATCGCCCCCACTATCGCCTTTGCCCATGGGAAACTCGAAAGTACGGAACCTGCTGCAGGCAGCACCGTGGCAACGCTCACCAGCCCGCTGCGCATGTCCTTTAACGAAGAACTGGAGCCGGCTTTTAGTACGGCGCACGTGACCGACGCGAAAGGAAAAACCGTCACCACCGAGAAGGCCAAGGTCGACAGCACCAATCCCCGGGTGCTGACCGTGGCCGTACCGAGGCTCGCCGCTGGAACGTATTCGGTCAATTGGGCTGTCATGACGCACGACGGGCACAAAACAAAGGGCCAATACAGCTTCACGGTGAAGTAATGAATGAAGGCGCCCTGAACATAGCGCGCTTTGGACTGACGGCACTGCAAAACCTCGGTTTTGCGGTGCTGGTTGGTACGTTGCTCAGCGATAGCTGGCTCAAGCGCAAGCCGTCAGCGTGGCAGGCCGGTGTCACAGAGATTCTGGGGAGAACATTCCGGATTGCCGCCATTGTTGTCGTGGCGGCCAGCGCTCTGTATTTCTGGATTCACTGCGCTCTGATGGCCGAAACCTCCCTGCTTGAGGCGTGGCCAGCCGTACTGTCCATGCTGCGCTCAACGGAGTTCGGGTACGCGTGGGCAGTCGCAACAGTCCTGATGCTTGTTGTGGCGGCGCTGTCGTTCGTTTCATGGGAGACGCAATCGCCCGGGCTTCGTGCTGCGTTATGGGTTGGGGTTGCTGGAACCGCGCTGGCACGCAGCCACGGCGGACACCCTGTGGATGCTGGGGCGTTCAGCTTGCCGGTTTGGGTAGATTGGATGCACCTGCTGGCAATCAGTACCTGGGTGGGCCTCGTCTATGTCGCCGCATGCGTCGCGGGGCCACAGATACTTGAGGTGCCGCCAGCAGAGCGCCCCAACGGCGCTGACTATGTTCAAACACTGTCGAACGCAGCCACCTATGCGCTTGTCGTGTTGGTGTTCACCGGTGCTTATAGCGGTTGGCGAAGCGTCGGCATGCCTGCGAATCTACTGGGCGCAATCTACGGAAAGCTGCTGCTCCTGAAGCTTGCATTCGTTCTCGTCGCAGCGGCTCTCGGTGGCCACAATCGCTTTTTCGAGATGCCGGTGCTTTTGGCATCGCTCAAACAGCCAGGCGAATTTGACGGGTTGCGGGTTGGCCGGCGATTCGTATCCGTGCTGCGCATTGAAGCCGTTGTCTTGGCGGCTGTGCTCCTTGTGGCAGCCGTTCTTGTTGCAAGTGCCTTACCTGGAACCGAGTGAGTTCTTTCGAACCAAACCCAGCGGTTTCGGCCTGCGCACGGCGCCACAGGCTATTGACCTTCCCGCCATGGGAAGGCTCATCATGTGTTTTGGGTCAAGGAAAGAGACTGTTTGGCTGGGAGCGGCAAAGTACCACCGATACCATGCGTAAAAGGCCACATCGCGTGCGCTGAATCCACTCAGATAGGCGGCCCGAACCGAAAGGAGTACGCGCAATGGAAGAGCAGCGTCATCTTCATGGTGAAGAGCAAGGGCATGACCACATGCATCCTGATCGTCGCTTGCATGTCGTTCATGGTTCATCTGAGCACCACCACCACAATCCCCAAGCGTCCACTGCCGGACTGACCGAGAAAGACCCGGTGTGCGGGATGACTGTCAGCGCCGACTCGCGCTTTCATGCAGCGCATCAAGGGAAGACGTATCGGTTCTGCAGCGAAAAGTGCGAAAGCAAGTTCGTTGCAGACCCTCCGCGGTATGTGGCCGCGTCTGCCGACGTTGCACCTGCTCCCGCAGAGGACGGGACCATCTACACATGCCCGATGCACCCGCAAATCCGGCAGGACCGACCAGGGAACTGCCCCATCTGCGGGATGACGCTAGAGCCGGTCATCCCGGAATTGAGCGAGGAAGAGAATCCCGAACTCGTCGATTTTCAAAGACGTTTTTGGTGGACCCTGCCACTTACGGCAGTCGTTTTCATCCTGGCCATGTTCGGGCATCGGTACAGATGGATGGAGCCTTCTGTTCAAAGCTGGGTGGAACTCGCTCTGGCGACCCCGGTTGTGCTGTGGGCTGGGTATCCGTTCTTCGAGCGCTGCGCTCAGTCCTTCATCCATCGCAGCCCGAATATGTGGACGCTCATCGGTCTCGGTACTGGTGCAGCGTATGTCTATAGTGTCGTTGCCACCATTGCCCCCGGCGTATTCCCAGAAACGTTCGCCGTCCACGGCCGCGTCGGCGTGTATTTCGAAGCAGCCGCAGTCATCATTTCGCTGACTCTCGTCGGGCAGGTACTTGAATTGAGGGCACGGTCTCAAACGTCGGCGGCCATCAAATCCCTTCTCGGCTTGGCTCCAAAAACAGCACGCCGAATCAACCCGGATGGCAGCGAGGAAGACGTTCCGCTGAGCCACGTGCACGTTGGGGACCGCCTACGCGTGCGGCCTGGCGAAAAGGTTCCCGTCGATGGTGTCATCATTGAAGGCACCAGCTCGCTTGACGAGTCCATGATTACAGGCGAGCCCATCCCCATCACCAAACGGGTAGGCGACCATGTGATTGGCGCCACGATGAATGCCTCTGGCAGCCTGGTCATCGAATCCGAGAAGGTTGGCTCCCAAACCGTCCTGTCCCAGATTGTCCAGATGGTCGCTCAGGCGCAGCGGTCCAAAGCGCCGATGCAGCGGATGGCCGACAAGGTAGCTGGCGTTTTCGTGGTTGCCGTGGTCGCTGTTGCTGTGCTGACGTTTTTCGCCTGGGGCCTCTTCGGGCCGCAGCCAAGCTGGGGATACGGACTCATCAACGCCGTCGCCGTGCTCATCATTGCCTGCCCTTGCGCCCTTGGTCTTGCGACACCTATGTCCATCATGGTGGCCAGCGGCAAAGGGGCGACGACCGGCGTGCTGTTCCGCGATGCGGCAGCCATCGAGAACTTGCGCAAGGTCGATACGCTCATTGTCGACAAGACCGGAACGCTTACCGAAGGCAAACCTGCCTTCGAACGAAGTGTCGGTATCAGCGGCTTTTCTGACGTGGAGGTGCTGCGGCTCGCTGCCAGCCTTGACCAAGGCAGCGAGCATCCATTGGCCGCCACGATTGTAGAAGCGGCGCGTCAGCAGAATCTGACGCTCGACAAGGCAGAGGACTTCGAGTCGAGCACAGGCATCGGGGTACGCGGCACGGTGGCCGGGAAGAAGCTTGCGCTAGGCAACACCGTGCTGATGGAAACCGAAGGCGTATCAACAACTGCCATGAGCCAAGCTGGCGATGAACTGCGCGCCCATGGCGCGAGCGTCATGTACCTGGCGGTTGACGGGGCGCTGGCGGGCCTCTTGGCGGTATCCGACCCTATCAAGGCGACCACTGCGGAGGCGCTTGAGCGCCTCAAAGAAAAAGGCATCCGTGTCGTGATGGCAACCGGGGACGGCGTGGTAACTGCCAAGGCTGTCGCGGCAAAACTCGGCATTGACGAGTTCCATGGTGAGGTCAAGCCCGCCGACAAACTCGCTCTGGTCAGCAAATTCCAAAGTGAAGGCCGTGTCGTGGCCATGGCCGGTGACGGCATCAATGACGCCCCTGCGCTAGCCAAAGCCGATGTTGGCATCGCCATGGGAACCGGAACTGACGTTGCAATGAACAGTGCTCAGGTCACGTTGGTGAAGGGCGACTTGCGGGGCATTTCCAGAGCGCGTCAGCTGTCGGAAGCGACTATCGCAAACATGAAGCAGAACCTCGGTTTCGCCTTCATCTACAACGCGTTGGGCGTGCCCCTGGCGGCAGGCGTGCTCTACAGCGCGACAGGTCTGCTTCTGTCGCCGATGATTGCCGCCCTTGCCATGAGCCTGAGTTCAGTATCCGTCGTCTCCAACGCCCTGCGCTTAAGACGCACGGAAGTCTGACCCGTGCTATTTGGCGATGGAGCCGCTCTGCAGGTGCTTCCATTCATAGGGGAAGACGATATCGGCCTGGGGCTGGACCAGGCTGTCGTCCTTGCCAGCATAGTGGAGGCGGTGCAGCATATCCTTGATAACGTTCAGGCGAGCAACGCGCTTGTCGTCAGCCCGAACGACACTCCACGGAACCACCTCGCCAGTTCGTTCGAGCATCTCGTTTCGTGCCTTGCTGTAGTCAGCCCAAAGCGAGACGGCTTGGTCATCGATTGGGCTGACCTTCCACTGCTTCAAAGGGTCCTTACGGCGAGACGCTAGTCGCCGCTTTTGTTCCGCCTTGCTGATGTCGAGGTAATACTTGATGAGCCGGATTCCCGAGCGGACTAGCATCTTCTCGAAGTCGAAGACGCACTCCATGAACTCCTCGTATTCCGCTTCCGTACAGAATCCCATCACACGCTCAACGCCCGCCCGGTTGTACCAACTGCGGTTGAACAGCGTGAACTCGCCGGCGGTTGGCAGTTGCTCCACATAACGCTGGAAGTACCAGGAACCCCGGTCGCGGTCGGACGGCTTACCCAAGGCGACAACGCGCGTTTCGCGAGGGCTCAGATGCTCGACGATACGTTTGATGGTGCCGTCTTTCCCTGCAGCATCTCTACCTTCAAAAACCACCAGTATCTTGTCGTTGCAGCAGAGGAAGTGCTTCTGAAGTTTGACCAACTCTATTTGCAGGACATGGAGCTCCCGTTCGTACTGGTCGTGGGTCAGTTCGCTGGTATCGGCGTCGTTGCCTGTCGAACGTTCTTTGGCTCGCATGATGGAGGTTCCGTGTCGCACACCGTAACCGAAGGTGTCAGGCTTCCTTTTTGGAGCCGAACGCATCGGATAGCCACGAAAAGAACATGGCTGCCAGGAACGCCCAGATACCGAGGATGACGTCGGCATAGATGGTGCCACCCAGTGTCGCTGGCTCGGCTTGGAGGCGATGGAAATCAAGGCCGTGAAACAACTGGCTCATGAATCGCATAAACGGCTCGGGCAGTACGAACCAAACGAGCGCGCACAGGGCATAGAACAGCATGACCGTCACGGCAAAGGTCACGCCTGTTTTGACTGGTTTCATTACAACCTCCCGCAGTTGATGCAGTAGCGGTTAGTGAACCTTGGCGCCCGGTGGGCTGCCAAGATGAGGAAAGAAGGCAGGTGTTCTGCTTCGGTATTCCTCGTATTCACGCCCGAACTCAGCGAGGGCTTCCTTCTCTTCTTCCTTGGCCAACCGAACGTACATCCACACCAGGATGGGGAACATCAGCACGGTAAGTATCGTCGGCCACTGGAGCAGGAAGCCAAACATAATCAACACAAACGCAACGTACTGAGGGTGTCGCATACGGGCATAGAGGCCGGACATCGCCAGACGATGGGCGCACTGCGCGGTGTAGAGAACGCGCCACGCCGACGCGAGCATGATGAAGCCGCCAAAAATCAGGACGTTGCTGACGATATGGAACACCCCGAAATGCGGGTTGGCTCGCCAGCCAAACATCATCTCAAGCAAGTGTCCCGAGTCATGCGCGAGGAAATCGACACCGGGGAACTTGGCAGTGAGCCACGGCAAGAGCAGGTAGATGGTCAACGGTACGCCGTACATCTCGGTGAACAGCGCCACGATGAACGCGGAGAAAGCACCAAACGACCGCCAGTCGCGGCTGGTCTGGGGCTTCGTAAAGCTGAAGGCAAAGATGATAAAGACCGCCGAGTTGATGAACACCAGCGACCACAGACCGTAACCGAAAGAGGCATCGTGTTGCATCACCGCTCTCCTTTGGTGTCGACTTCTTCCGGCTCTTGCTGCCTACCGTGGTGATGACCGTGTCCATGGCCACCATGCATGAACAAGTGCATGAGGGGACACGAGGCGAGCAGAAGGAACGGCAAGAACTGGATGACATGAGCCCGGTGTTCGGTCCACAGAAAGTACGCAATCACCAAGAGAAAACCAATCAACACCAGCTTGGACCGGGAAATGGTTCCATACGGCTCGCCTTGCTGCTCGTGCTCACGGTGGTCCATTTCACGCTCCAACGTTAGGAAGGCGGATTGGCTGGCATTCCGCCAGCCCATTGCAACAACCTCGCATTTTCAGTATTGGCGTTGGGAAATTCCGGAGGTTGACCCTCGTCAACCACCCCACGGCAAATGCTTCTTAGGCCTGGATGAGTGTCAGGCTGGGGGTAACCATGCACGTCGGTTGCCGTCGGGCAGCATGCGCCTTGGCATGATTTCCTCGATCGCAGGCTTGGCTGGTATCGAGATGAGGAGCCGGTGCCGGGCGAGGGATGGCGGACAGAAAGTCGCCCGAGTACCTGCCGCATCTGCTTAAACACTAACGCGGATCAACCCTCCCCCGATATCTCGGCACACCTGTGCAACGAATTTCGGTGCTACGAATGATCGGCCACACCAAACAGCAAATGACCATACGCGTGAGGGCATTTATCCGATATTTGACCTGGCAACATGAAGTTCTGTGAGCGACGGCCGATAACACTATTTTGTCTTCCCCCCAATGTCCCATGTCCGATAGCGCCCCCACTCAAGGCTGTACCACGTGTCGAAACGGTCACCTTTGCCTTTCCCGCGGTTTGAACGCCCGTGAGGCGGCGCTGGTAGAAGACATCGCACAGCGAAAAATCCGGGTAAAGAGAGGCGAGTCAATCTTCCGCTGTGGCGATCCCTTGGATGAAATCTACGCGGTGAAATACGGCACGTTCAAGCTAACGCTTGGTACAGCCGAAGGCCGCGAGATGATTGCCGCCTTCTACCTGAGCGGCGACATATTCGGCACGGACGGATTCGAATCGGATACCCGAACCTCAACCGCAATCGCATTGGAAGACTCGGAGGTATGCGCCGTATCGTGGAAGCGCCTTGCCGAGCTAGCACAGCAAGAAAGTGCCATTCAAAAACTGGTTACGCAGATCTTCAGCACGCGCATCGGCCGCAAACAACGCCTGATGCTCTGCCTCGGTTCCATGCGCTCGGAGGAGCGCGTCGCCGTGTTCTTGCTCGATCTTTCGGAGCGGCTGAAAGAGCGGGGCTTTTCAGATCGGCACATTGTTCTGCGCATGAGTCGGGAAGAGATTGCCGAGCACCTAGCCATGCAGCTCGAGACCGTGAGCCGAATTTTCAGTTCGCTCGCGCGCGAGGGCATTTTGCGAGTCAATCATCGCGAAATTCAGATATTGGACGTACAGGGCTTGGCGACGGTTGCACAGGCGGGTGTTCAGAAAAATCGTGCTTTCTAAGATCGTTTGCTGGCGAGTTACGCCTACGGCGTAATACGGGTCGACGCTTTCCACGAAAAGGGAGCGCGACGACAAATGCGCCATGCGTCGATTCCGCGCCCCCTTTTTCAAACGATGCTCCCGGTAGTGGGACCACACTTGCAAGCGACAAACCACACCACGGCACCTGCCCCCGACGCTAGCTGTTCTCAACGTCGCGAATTGCGCCGACTATGCTGCGGGTCGTGTCCGTTGAAGCGGGGCTTGTCTTGAAGCATGCAAAGTGCGCTGTGTAACGTAGTCATAAAACGCGTAGACCCTGAACACCGACGCAAAGCCGGTCTTGACTTGCGATCGAGCCGTCATGGCCGTTGTGCATCGACGGCTGGACGGAAAATGCCTCCCGGTACAAGCGCGCAGATATCGAAGCCCATCTCGTTGTCGCCAGTCTCTTCTGCGCCCTCAAGCGCCCAGTTCGCCCAATCCTTCAATCGTCGGCACGTACTTGCACGAGCGTCAACGGACTGGTGAAAGTAGACCTGCAGCATCAACTCCGTCAGGTGGAATGAAAATGAATTGACCTGCTTGTCGCCTCGCGGGCCTTCCACTATCCACCACGCGTGTGCATCTATTCCGCCTAGTTCATCGCCTTCAAGCCGCAAGACGGCCCGACGAGGCAGCGTCTCTGTCAGCGCATCTTGGAGTTCCCGTAGACAAGTCCTTTCGGCTTCGTTGATCCGCTCGCGCATAAGACCTCCCGCATTTCCCCGCGCCCACATTGATGGGCCGCCATTCGAAGGTAGCTTCTGCGTAACCCCATGCATTGACGGCGCACAACGAACCGGTGTTTAGAAAGCCAGCCGGAGGAAAGGGCACAACCCAACAGCCGTTGGACAGAGCTTCCACTCACGTCAATGGCGGCACTGATGCGCCCCGATAGAGCGAAAAATCGTGTTCCCGGTCTTCCCGCCCCACGCGAATGGCGTCTCTCTCATCGAGAAAGAAGGCGCTTGGCGCGGTGAGTACCAAGTCGTAGCCCGTGTCTGCGCACTGTTCTCCACCCTGGAATTCCAACTGGACGCTCAACCATTCGCTCACCCGCCGACAAATCTCTTCCCGTCTTGGGTGATTCAATCGGCAGTACGCCTTAGCCTCGTCCAAGCTGAAATGCACCGCTACCGTGCATTCCTGCCGATTGCCACGGACTGTCGACATCGCCCACTTCGCTGCCACGTCATAGCCACCGCAATTGGCACGAGCCGAATTGACGAGCGCTCCTCTGGGCAATGCGCGGGACACTGAGGACTCCAGTTCCCAAAGCGCGGCCGCAACCACCTCGTCTGGTTGTTGTTCAAGCATGACGTTTCCCCGTTTTCAGCCTATTGAATGGCTCTTTCTGATAGCACTCCACGGTAAGCCGATACGGGCCTTCACTGGCTGATACAGATCAACCTCTAAATCTGCCGCGCAGCATTTAGAAATGACGCTCGCGGGTTTTCCAGCGGTCCAAGCCCCTCCCCCGATCGTGCTTTTTTCCCACCATTGAAGAAATGGCCAACCGCCTCCGCTGCCTGGAAGCCAACTGCTCCGCGCCCCCGGCGAGGAACCCTGGCATGCCGGCTGCTTCCGCCCACGGGAGCGCAACGGAGGCCACGCATGCATCACGCATTACGAGTGACAAAGCGAACAGCAGCAGGTTGGCTGTTCTTCCTGGCATCGACGGGCGGCAACGGACTTTCGCTTGCGCAGCCTACTGAGCCCCGCCCGGCGTCGCCAGACGTCGCTCCGGCGGCCCTACCGAAGACCGTAAAACATTCCTTGTCGCGATATCCGGACACCGTGCGGGCCTCCGCGCCTGATCCCTCCACGCCGCAGGCCGCGTCTCCTTCCCCAGGATCGGGCGGGGCTGGGGCATCACTGGGCCTTCGGGCACCAGTGCCGGCGCAGGCCCCGGCGGCCCGGCCGACATGCGTGGCGCGCCTGCGCATAAGCAGCCATTGCGTTAATGTTGTCGCCAAAACCTGATAAGGGTCTCGAATGAGAGCGAGTGATGACCAGCGCAGCGGAACTGATCGTGACAACGCCCAAAGGCCTGTACTGCCCAGTAGGCGACTTCTACATTGACCCTTGGCGGCCGGTTGACCGTGCCGTCATCACCCACGCCCACAGTGACCACGCCCGCATCGGGCACCGGCATTACCTTGCTGCCGCCACTGGTGCGGGTGTGCTGCGTGCGCGCCTGGGTGAGGACATCCCCCTCCAGACGCTGCTGTACGGCGAATCCATCGTCCATCACGGCGTCCGGTTGAGCTTTCATCCGGCGGGGCATGTACTCGGGTCCGCGCAGGTGCGGCTGGAATACGACGGCGACGTATGGGTGGTGTCTGGCGACTACAAGGTCGAGGCGGATCGCACCTGCACGCCGTTCGAGCCGGTGCGCTGCAACACATTCATCACCGAATCCACATTCGGACTGCCGATCTACCACTGGCGGCCGCAGACCGAGATCTTTGCGCAGCTCAACGCATGGTGGCGCGGCAATGCCGAAGCGGGTCGCACGAGCGTCGTGTTCTGCTATGCGTTCGGCAAGGCCCAGCGCATTCTGTCGGGGCTCGATACCGGCATCGGGCCGATTGTTTCGCACGGCGCCATGCTGCAGTTGGACGCCGCCTATCGGCACGCGGGCGTGGCGCTACCACCCACGCAACTGGCGGCAGACGTGCCCCGCGCTGAATTGCGACGCGCTCTGGTGCTGGCGCCGCCCTCCGCCCAACGCACGCCGTGGATGCGCCGTTTTGGCGACTATGCCGATGCCTTTGCCAGCGGTTGGATGCAGCTTCGCGGGGCGCGTCGGCGGCGCGGCGTCGATCGCGGCATCGTGCTGTCAGATCATGCCGACTGGCCCGGCTTGCTGCAGGCCATTGATGCCACGGGTGCCACGCGTGTCTATGTCACGCACGGGCAAGTGGCCCCGATGGTGCGCTGGCTGTGCGAGCGCGGCCTCGATGCACGCGCCTTCGCCACCGAGTACGGCGACGACGGCCAAGAAGGCGATGCAGCCGAGGCACGCGACACGCCCGCGCAAGTGGACACGCCAGCGCCATGAAAGCCTTTGCCGATCTGTACGCGCAGCTCGACGCCACCACATCGAGCAACGGCAAGTTGGCCGCACTGGTGGCCTACCTTCGCACCGCGCCCGATGCCGACGCCGCCTGGGCGGTCTACTTCCTGGCCGGCGGCAAGCCCCGCCAGTTGGTGCCCGTGCGCGTGCTAGCCAGCTTTGCGCAGACCACGTCCGGCTTGCCGGATTGGCTGTTTGACGAGTGCTACCAAGCCGTAGGCGACTTGGCCGAGACCATCGCGCTCGTCCTGCCCGATGCCGATCATGCAGACGACACCAGCCTGGCCGAGTGGATGGAAACGCGTTTGCTGCCATTGCGTGGTCAGCCCCCCGAGCTGGTACTGCCTCGCCTTGCGGAACTGTGCCGGGGCCTCCCGCTGCATGCGCGACTGGCGTTGATGAAGCTGATCACGGGAGCGTTTCGCGTGGGGGTGTCAAAACTGCTGGTCACGCGCGCGCTGGCCGAAGTGGGCGGCACCGACCCCAAGCACGTCGCGCAACGGCTGATGGGCTATACCGACATAGGCCAGGCGCCCACCGCCGAGCGCTATCGCGCGCTGCTGGCCGATGCCAGTGTCGATGGCCACGCACTCGATACCGGGCACCCGTATCCGTTCTTCCTCGCGCATCCGCTGCAGGCCGACGCGCAAGCCTTCGACACACTGCTGGGCCCACCCACTGAATGGCAAATCGAATGGAAATGGGATGGCATCCGCGCGCAGCTCGTACGCCGCGCCGACAGCGCATGGCTGTGGTCGCGCGGCGAGGAACTCATCACCGATCGCTTCCCTGAACTATCCGCCATGGCGGAGGTGTTGCCCTCAGGCACCGTGCTCGATGGCGAGATCGTGGTGTGGCAAGCGGGCCGCGTGCAGCCCTTTGCGCTGCTTCAGCAACGCATCGGTCGCAAGACGCTGAACGCGCGCGTGCTGCGGGAAGCGCCAGCCGTGCTGCTGGCGTATGACCTGCTCGAATGGCAGGGGCAGGACCTGCGCGAGCGCACGCAAAGCGAGCGGCGCGTGCAACTTGAACGCGTGATTGCCGAATGCATCCATCCGGCGCTGGAGCTGTCTCCGTTGCTTCAAGGCGACGACTGGCAGCATCTTGCGCACCAGCGCGAAGCCTCGCGCGAGCTGGGCGTCGAAGGGCTGATGCTCAAGCGGCGCGACGCACGCTACGGCGTGGGGCGCACCAAAGACGTGGGCGTGTGGTGGAAGTGGAAGATCGATCCGTTCTCGGTGGATGCCGTCCTCATCTATGCGCAGCGTGGCCACGGCCGGCGCGCGAGCCTGTATACCGACTACACCTTCGCCGTATGGGATGCACCGCCCGACGTGCCGGAGCGCAAGCTGGTGCCCTTTGCCAAGGCGTACTCCGGCCTGAGCGACGCAGAGATCCGCCAAGTCGACGCGCTCATCCGCAAGACCACGGTGGAGAGCTTCGGCCCCGTACGCAGCGTAGCGCCCACCCTGGTGTTCGAACTAGGCTTTGAAGGCATTGCACGCAGCGCGCGCCACAAGAGCGGCATCGCGGTACGGTTTCCGCGCATGCTGCGCTGGCGCCACGACAAACCCATTGCCGAAGCCGATACGCTGCAGACGCTGGAAAGCCTGCTGCCGCCGTCATGACCGAACCTGCCCTGCCCGATCTTGATGCCTGGTTTGCCGCGCGCGACTGGACGCCAATGCCGTTCCAGCGCGCCGTGTGGTCGGCCATGGCGCGCGGCGAATCGGGCCTGCTGCACGCCACCACGGGTGCGGGGAAAACCTATGCCGTCTGGCTCGGTGCGTTGCAACGGTTGGCGCAAGTGCGCGGGCGCGGCGGCGCGCCGCCGTTGTCGGTACTGTGGCTCACGCCCATGCGCGCGCTGGCGGCCGACACCACGCGCGCATTGACCGACGCCGCACAGGCATTGGCGCCGCATTGGACGCTCGGGCTGCGCACCGGCGACACCGGCAGCGCCGAGCGTGCCGCGCAATCACGCCGTTTGCCCACCGCCCTGGTGACAACGCCCGAGAGCCTGTCGTTGCTGCTCGCGCGCGCCGATGCGCGTGAAGCCCTCGGCTCTGTACGCGTGGTCGTCGTCGATGAATGGCACGAACTGGTGGGCAACAAACGCGGCGTGCAGGTGCAGTTGGCGCTGGCGCGGCTGCGCACGTGGTCACCGGGGCTGGTCGTGTGGGGACTTTCCGCCACGCTGGGCAACCTGGCTGAAGCGATGGATGCACTGGGCGATGCGGCGGCGCCCACCGCCGGCACGCTGGTGCAAGGCCACCTGCCCAAGCGCATGGAGATCGATACGCTGCTGCCCGATGGTGTGGGCCGATTTCCTTGGGCCGGGCACCTGGGTATGGCGATGCTGCCCCACGTGCTGGAAGAGCTGGAAAGTGCCCGCACCGCGCTGGTGTTTCTCAACACGCGCTCGCAAGCGGAGCTGTGGTACCAGGCCGTCATCACTGCGCGACCGGAATGGGCGGGGTTGATCGCGTTGCATCATGGCTCACTGGACCGCACAACGCGTGACTGGGTGGAGACCGGGCTCAAGCAAGGCATGCTCAAGGCGGTGTTCTGCACGTCAAGCCTGGATTTGGGCGTCGACTTTCTGCCAGTGGAACGCGTACTGCAGATTGGCTCGCCCAAGGGCGTGGCGCGGCTCTTGCAGCGTGCCGGGCGATCGGGCCACGCGCCGGGCCGGCCCTCTCGCGTGACGGTGGTGCCCACGCATAGCCTTGAACTCGTGGAAGGTGCAGCCGCACGCGCAGCCGCCATGTCGGGCCAGGTGGAAGCCCGCACCTCACCGCACAAGCCGCTCGATGTGCTGGTCCAGCATCTGGTGACGGTGGCGCTGGGCGGCGGCTTCGTGCCCGACGCGCTGTTGGAGGAAGTGCGCCGCGCATGGGCTTACCGAGATTTGCGCGACGACGAGTGGCAATGGGCGCTCGACTTCGTGCGGCAGGGCGGCCACTCGCTCACCGCATATCCCGACTACCACCGCGTCATGCCGGATGAACATGGCATCTGGCGCGTGCCCGATGCACGGCTCGCACGGCGGCACCGCATGAGCATCGGCACCATCGTCAGCGATGCAACGATGACGGTGCGCTGGTGGCGTGCTTCCGGCGGCGGTGCGTTGGGGTCGATCGAGGAGGGTTTCATTGCGCGGCTGCGCCCCGGCGACAACTTTCTGTTTGCGGGCCGCCTGCTGGAACTGGTGCGCGTGCAGGACATGACGGCCTATGTGCGGCGTGCCACCGGCAAACGCGCTGCCGTGCCGCGCTGGAACGGTGGTCGCATGCCGCTTTCCACCGAGCTGGCGCACGCGGTGGTCGCGCAGCTCGATGCGGCGGCACATGCGCGTTTCGACAGCCCCGAAATGGAAGCCGCACGCCCGCTGCTGGAACTGCAGGCGCGCTGGTCTGCGCTGCCCACCACGGCAACGCTGGTGGCCGAGACTCTGCACTCCCGCGAGGGCTGGCATCTCTTTCTCTACCCGTTTGCCGGGCGGCATGCGCACCTGGGGCTGGCAAGCTTGCTGGGCTGGCGCGCCGCCAATCGCACGCCAGCCACTTTCTCCCTGGCGTTCAACGACTACGGCCTCGAACTCCTGTCGGCCACGCCCATCGACTGGCCCGCGTTGCTGGCCACCGGCGAACTCTTTTCCACCCACACGCTCATGCAGGATGTGCTGGCCAGCCTCAACGCCGGAGAACTGGCGCAACGCCGTTTTCGTGAGATCGCACGCGTATCGGGGCTGGTGTTCCAGGGCTACCCTGGCGCGCACAAGAGCACGCGCCAGTTGCAGGCATCGTCCGGCCTGTTCTATGAAGTCTTCCGGCGCCACGACCCGGGCAACCTGCTGCTCTCGCAGGCGGAAACCGAAGTGCTGCGCCAGGAGCTGGACCTCGACCGCATTGAATCTGCCCTCATCCGCATGCGCGGTTTGCGGCTTGAACTGTGCGCACTGACCCGGCCTTCGCCGTTCGGCTTTCCGTTGATGGTGGAGCGTTTTCGCGAGCAGCTCTCGACCGAGAAACTGGCGGATCGGATCGCGCGCATGCTGGCCGAAGCCGAGCGTGCCGCAGGCCCCGAGCCGTCCGACCCGGATGCCGCAACACGGCCGGCGATTGACGCAGACGTACAGGCCGCGTTGCGCTTGACTGAATCGCCCGACACAGCGGGCAAATCCGGCCGCCGCACCCGCAGGCCACGCAAGACATCGAAGCCGCTCCCACTGCTATGACCGCTCCCCAAGACCTCGTCATCCAGTGCGCGGGCGAGACCGTATGGCTCCTGCCCGAGCGCGCGCTGTGGTGGCCCGCGCAACGCATGCTGATGGTGGCCGATGCGCACTTCGGCAAGGCGGCAACCTTCCGTGCGCGCGGCGTGCCCGTGCCCACCGGAGGCACCGTCCAGGCGATCGCTCGGCTGGATGCCATGCTGGCGCGATTGCCAGTCTCACATATCGCGTGGCTGGGCGATCTGCTCCACGCCCGCGAGGCGCACGCAGCAATCGACGCGCTCGTCGCCTGGCGCACACGACACGCCGACGTAGCCTGCACGCTGGTCCGCGGCAACCACGACCGCCATGCGGGCGACCCGCCTGCGGACCTGCGCTTCAACGTGGTGGAAGAACCGTGGGCAATCGGCCCCTTCGCCCTATGCCATGAGCCGCAAGTGGTGGCCAATCGCTACGTCATCGCCGGCCACGTGCACCCGGGCATTGTCATCAGCGGGCGCGGAAAGGATCGGCTCCGGCTGCCGTGCTTCCGCTTTGGGTCAACCGGCGCACTGCTACCCGCCTTCGGCGAGTTCACGGGCTTGTGGACCGCACCCGTTGCGCCGGGCGAAGCGCTCTATGGGGTGGCTGACAACCGAGTCTGGCCGCTGCCCAGCTAGACGACGCAATTTAGCCGTAGGCCCAGCGCCCAGGCTCAAAACTCAAGGCCGCTCATGCGTGAGCAGCAAGCGGGCCTGTTCCATGCCGTCGCGAATGGCCTCGCCTTCGGTATGCCAGCCGCGCCAGGTCTGGGAAGCGCCGATAGCAGCGTTTGTGCCCGCAGATGGGTGCGGCGCAGCAGATCAGATCAGATCAGATCAGATCAGATCAGATCAATTGGCCCAGGCGCGACAGTGCTCAAGATACTGGCGCTCGTGCAGCCCGAGCAAGTCGACAATCGAAGACCACAGCCAGAACGGCGCATTGATGGACCGTCCGTGACGCGCCTTCAGCTCACGGTGCCAGGCCATGGCGACATCTCGCGGCATCTGGCTGCCGTGTGCGAGGCCCACGATATTGCCCAGATAAGCAGCCAATACCGTGGCGTCCTTGTGCTCCAGCTTGTCGACAGACAGCTTCAGATCTTGCGGTTGAAGTTCGCGCATGAAAAAGCTGCTACCCAGCATGCGCCCCCATGCCATGCGATCGCCCAGGTCGGGAGAGAGACGGCGCGCACCTGTGACCACGCGCTCGCCGTTGATCCGGGGCATCTCGCCTGCTGAGGCACTGGGCGCTGCGGCTTTTCCCGCCTCCTTGATGTCGATCAGCCGATACCGCGGCCCGCGATCCTGGTCGACCGCGAGCAAGGCGGCATAACGCCGCTGCCCGAGCGAGCTGCACCCTTTGACCCAGTACGCCGCATCCACGATGCTGACCGAGGCTTCCCCGGGCATCTCGTAAAGGCGCGCCACCAAGGCAAGCACCTCGTGCTGGCTCACGAGTTGTTTCAATTCGCGCCGTTCTTCGCGAGAGAGCGGCCAAAAATGGCGCCCCAGAGGAATGGACGGAGACGTGCCATCGAGCCGTTCCTGGGCCAACTGTTTCCACGTACGCGCAGTCGCCGCCTTCATGGCGGTACGCACGGAGGCGGGGCGCGGCGGCAGGTGCAGCGCCGCATCCGGATCGATGCCGTGCAGATAGCCCGCCATCAGCGCTTCCACCATTCGTGCGGTCACGATGCCCGGGAGGTCTGACCCGCGAGCGGCCGTCGCCAGCGACACGCCAAGCCGAATCAGGTCGTGCGCGGGATTACCAAGCACCGTCTGGTCCAGATCCCGGATTTGTATGCGCGTGGCGCCGGAGGCATCGCCAATGGGGCCGAGGTTACCGACATGGCAATCGCCGCAAATCCAGATGACGGGCCCCTCCGGGAAGGTGTGCGGCTGCACCTCGCTCAGCCACTCGTAAAACTTCACGGTGCTGCCGCGAACGTACGCATGAGTCGAACGCGTCATCTTGGATTGACGCAGCCGGGCGAGCACGGGCGCGCGGTTTCTGGGACTCACCACGCTCCGCGACGATTTTCGTTGGGGCATGTCTGTGCTGAACCTGGGACGCTTCAGCTGGTTGATGAACGACCAAACCGTATGCAATAAGCGTTCCCTGGCCCCCGAACAGCGTAGATAACGCCTCCACGGTGCCGAACCTTTGCTATGCTTGCTCGAAGCGCGCTGCACAGGCGTCGCTTCCATTGAATGGTCAACTTTACCCAACCATCTATTCTCACTATGGCCACCAAAACCAAGACCGCTGCCAAGACCGCTGCAAAGAAGGCCTCGCCGGCTAAAAAGGCCGCGCCGGCAAAGAAGCCTGCTGCAACGACGCCGACCCTCAAGCCTTTGAAGGACACGTTCACCAAGGCGAGCCTGGTGAGCCATCTGGCTGAACAAGCTGCCGTCGACGCCAAGGCGGTGAAGGCCGTGCTGCTCCATCTGGAGAACACCATCGTGGCTTCGCTGCACAAGAAGGGCGCCGGCGAATTCACGCTGCCGGGCCTGTTCAAGGTGACGTCGGTCAAGGTGCCGGCAACCAAGCGCCGCTTCGGCAAGAACCCCTTTACCGGCGTCGACCAGTGGTTCGAAGCCAAACCGGCAACCGTGCGCGTCAAGGTCCGCGCGCTGAAAAAGGTCAAGGACGCAGCGGTCAACAGCTGATAATCGCAGCAAGAAACCGCCGCAAAGAAAAAGGGAGCCTTGGCTCCCTTTTTTGCGTGCCTGCTGGTCAAAAGAGCCAGCAGTGATACCTATGTCACATATACGACTGATGGACTGCTGGAATTCCTAGCGCGCCTTACCCCGCGCCTTTCCGCCACTGCGAGCAGCCTCGTGGCCACCGGCGGCCCCGTCCCCGCTCATGCGTTCCAGCCAGGAAAGCGCATCGACATACGACAAAAACTGCCGCAGATAATCGGGTGCTACCTCGCGCATCAATAGCAGTGACCGATGCACAAGACTGCTCGAATTCAGCGGACCCGCATTCACCGGCACCTTCTCCAAGGCGTCGCGCAACTGTTTTTCGGCGCTGACGCGGGACCAGGTGTCCCGCACCTCTTCGAGAATCTTCAGGTCCGGCAATGTGTGCAGATGCCGCGCTGAACCGCCATTCGCAGCGTCGCCGACATCCATGCGTTCACGGCTGGCAATGTCACGCAGCAGTTCGGCCAACGCGCTGCCGGCAGGCGCATCTGAGTCGGACGAAACGGACGCCGCCTTCGCGCGATCGACATCGCCCGCATAGGCCGCGACGAGTTCGCCCAACCGCGCTTCGAGCATGCGCCGCGCCTCGCCGGTTTGACCGGACGTGCGCCGATGAAGCGCCTCGATGAAGCAAAAGCGCACGCGGTTCAGCCGGTCCGCGCCGCTTGCGCGCCAACTGTCGAGCATGGCTTGCGTGGACAAATCAGTGCGGCTCACGGCGTCCACCGTTGGAAGCGGCCTGCCTTGGAACCGGCGCGATCTCCACACGCCGGTTCTTCGCACGGCCAACGTCGTCCGCATTGGAACTCACGGGCTGCTGCGAACCAAACGCTGCCGCAAACACGCTGGAGGCGGGAATGCCTTCGTCAATCAGGGCGCGCGTCACGGTCAAGGCGCGCTTGGCGGACAGCTCCCAGTTATCTGCGAACAAGCGGTTGCCGGCACGTACCTGCTGATCGTCGGAAAACCCGCTCACCATCAGGATCTCTTCACGCGACGTGAGATACGCCGCCAACGGCCCCGCGAGGCTCTTCATCAGCGTGCGGCCCTCGGGCTGCAGCTGATCGGAGTTGATCGCGAACAGCACATTGCCATTGATGCCGATACGCCCGTTGACGAGCGTCACGCGCCCGGCCGCCAGCGGGCCAGCAAGCGCCTGCTCCAGCGTCTTGCGGCGCTGCGCCTCGGCCTCGCGCTGCTTGACCTCGCTCTCCAGCTTGGACGACAGCTCCAGCTGCACGCCGATCACGCCCACCAGAATTAGCACAAACGCGCCCAGCAACACCGACATCAGGTCACCAAACGCGGCCCAAACCGGTGCGGTGGCCTCAATGCCACCTGCGCCATCTACGCTGCCGTCAATCTCGTCACTCATGCCGCGTCGGTCCCGGCCAGCGCGCGCTGGTCACCCAGCCTTTGCAGGTTTTCCAGAATCTGCTTTTGGGACAGCATGCTCAGGTCGATCACCTCACGCGCCTGCGCCACGTAGTAGGCAAGCTGTTCGTCGCTGCGCGTGAGCGACTTGTCGAGCGCCGCTTCAATGCGCTGCAGTTGCGCCGCAAGCTTGTCGTTCGACTCGCCAAACAGCTGCACGGCCACACCAAACGCCTCGCCCAGGCTGGCCACCTCGACGGCGCTGCCGGTCACCTGCGCGGCCACCGCGCCGAGCTTGCCGGTCTCGGCTTCCACCCGATCGGTGAACCGCACGCCCACGCGCTCCAGCAGATCCGCCGACGTTTCCACCAGCGCATCCACCGCTGTGCGTTGCTCGGTCGATGCATGGTTGACGGCGTCGAGCAGCGTTTCGAGCGTGCCAAGCAGGCGCGCACGCTCGTCCAGCATCGCGGTATCGCGCACCATGCTGTCGGACAGCTTCTGGCGCAGCTCGGCCACCACTTCGGCCGCAGCCTTGGGCGCTTCCGATGCAGCCTGTACCAGGCGAGAAATCTCGCTGATCGTGTTGTTGGCGTGCGCCTGCGTTTGCGCAGAGATGTCGCGCGCGGTTTGCGCCAGTGCATCGCAAATCTGTTGCTGACGGCTTGCCGTATCGGCGCCTGTTTTTTCCCACACCTCGCTCAGCTTGGCGCCCATCGCGCCAAGTGCATCGGTCCAGGCGGCCAAACGTTGCGCGTCGCGCGCTTCCAGGGCGGCTTGCAGCGTGGCATTCGATTGGCGCGATGCCTCCTGCTGCGAAGCGATATCGCGCGCGGTCTGCGCCAGCGCATTGCAGATGTCCTGTTGACGATTGGCCGTATCGGCGCCCGCTTTCTCCCACGCCTGACTCAGCTTCCCGCCCGTTGCGCTGAGCGCCTCGGTCCAGGCAGCCAGACGTTGCGCGTCTCGTGCTTCCAGCGCGGCTTGCAGCGCGGCATGCGACTGGCGCGACGCATCCTGCAACGACACGGCGTGTTGCTCGAACGTGGCGGCAGCGGCCTCCAGCGCGCGCTGGTTCTGGACGGCCAGTTCGGTGTGGGCGTGTTCTTGCCGGGCAAGCGCATCACGCCAGGCAGCGGCCAAGCCGCCTGCCGTGGCGTCCAGTCGGTCCGTTACGCCATCGAGCAACCGCGCCGAGCGCTGCTCGAATGTTTCAGCAAACCGGTCGAGCGAGGTGCCGACCTGGCCAACCAGCGCTTCGCTGGAGCGTTGATGCGCCGACAAGGCGTTGTTCCAGATGCCGGAAACCGTCTCGGCCGTGGCTTCAAAGCGGGTCGACAGGCCGTCGAGCTGACGCTGCACTGCGTGCGTGACCGTCTCCTGCAGCGCGGCCGATTCACGCGCGAGGCCAGCCATCGTCGTTTCCACCACAGGCTGCAGCGCGGCGCTGGCAACGCGTGCGCTTTCGGCGGCACTGTCCTTCAGGGACTCGCCAACCGAGGAAGCAAGCTGGCTGTAGGCGGCTTCCGTCTTATCGAGAAATGCCTGCTGGGCGGCGATCTGCCGCTCGCTGCTGGCTGCGCCCTGCTGCTCCAGCGACGTCATCATCGCCTGCAGCCGGTCAACCAGCGCGGGCATCACATCGGATTGCCGCTGCAGAAGCTTGAACGTCTCTTCACGCTGATGCGCGTGCGAATAGATGCGCAGCGTGGTCGCGATCTTTGCGTCGAGCGCCTGGACTGCCTGCAACCGCTCGCGCCGGCACAGCGCCGAGAGCAACCCCAGCATGGCGGACGTCGCCACACCGGCAATCGAGGTACCGAACGAGAATCCCAACCCCTTGATCGGGGCAGCAAGCGATGCGCGGATCGCCTGCAAATCCGTCGCGCTCTCCAGCGCCGCGCCCGTGCCCTTGAGCGTCACCACCATGCCAAGCAGCGTGCCCAGCATGCCGAGCAGCACCAGCAGGCCCACCAGATACGGCGTCAACGCGGGCGCAGGCAGTGCAACGCGTTCGCCTTCCACGCGCAGGCGCACGGCATTGCGCAGGCTCGGGTGCAGCTGTTCCAGCCAGGCAGACAGCTTGGGCGGTGGCTCGGACAGCCCCGCCACGGCCTGCGTGACCGTGCCCGTGGCGTGGCGATAGCGGCGCAGCTCCAGGGCGCCGGCCACATAGGCGGCACCAATCACAAGCGTGACAGCCAGCGCCAGCAGATTTCCGCCAACGAGGTAACCGCCGGCAATCCACCCCAAGGCCGCCAGCCCGACAAAGAAAACGATGAGATTCAGGTGAAGTCTGGACATGAATGGTGTCTGTCCCGCTTAGCGGGGGCGAAGGGCTGCAAGCAACCCGTCGACCGGTTGAAAACGAACATCAAGCTCGGCCAGGAGCACGCTCTGCATATCCTTGCGGAACGCATCCAGCCAGGCGCGGGATGTGGATTGGGTGGCTTGGCCCTCTGCGGGCAACTCGGCCTGCCGCTGCTGCTCGGCCGTGCGCAAGCGCTCGAAGTACGGCCCCAGCATCGACGGAATGGTCCCCAGCAACGAACGTTCGCGGCCCGCGAGCGCCTGCTCCATGCTGGCGTCCAATACCGCGAGGCGCGCGAGGTCGGGCGTTCTGGCTGCCAGCAAGCGCCGCAAGCGGCCACGCAGCTCACTGATCTCCAGCTCCATCGTCTGCTGCATCAGCACGTAGCGCTGCCGAAAATCGGCATAGTCGACCACCAGCGGCGCCGAGGGGCTCTGGATCGGCGCGCGTGGGCCCGTCCTGGCATCGGGCGCGCAACTGGACGCGATGGACTTCGTCAGCGCTGCGCGGACACGGCTACCGATGGTCTCGGCGTCCGGGCCGACGGGCCGCGTGCTGGACGCAATGGCGGGCGGTGCCGCGCTCAGTGCCGACGAAAGCGTGATGGCATCCGTCCAACTGAGCCATTGGCTCAACCGGTCTGAGAGGGGCTGCGCGGATGCGGAAACGTCGACGTCCGTCAGGCGAGCAAGAATGCGGATCAGCGCAGGGCCGCTGAGCGCCCTGCGTTGCTGGGCGTGCGCCATGCTACGAGTGCCGAAAAAAGGCTGGAGTTTACACTGCCTGCCCCATCGGACAGTCGTCTTTGGGTGGCAAAAGCGTCACTTCCGAAGAAGAATCAGGGCGATCAATCGGCTCGCCGGCGATATAGTGCCGCATCCTCCAGCGCAGAGCGGGGCATTGGGCCTTTAATGACATGGGGGCTTCGCCGAAACCGAGTCACTCCAGCGCTGCCGCGGAGGGCGTCCGGGTCGCCCCTCCGCATTTGTGCGATCAGGCCGACAGCGGTATTGTGTCGCCCACTACCGCACCCTCCTGGCTTTCCTGCCATTTCCCCCGTGACCGATCACCCCACCCTCACCTGGACCGACGACCGCCCTGAAGCCAGCAGCGACGCCGTCCATACTGTCCTCTGGCGCTCCGAAGCCGGCAATCCGCCGCCCAAGCGCGTGGTCGTTGCGGACGATCGCACCACCGCCGATGCGGCTTACCGCCTCGCCTGCGAAGGCACCGCACTGCTCTGGCAGGGCGATTTCCAGAACGCGCGCCAACTGCTGCAGGCCATGTCCCGCCGCACTGATCGCAAACCCGGCAAGGCGCGCAAGGAAGCCACCTCTGCCATCGATGCGTTCAACCTGCACCGGCAGGCGCAATCGCAGCGCGCACGCACGCTCGGCATGCTGCTGATCCCTCTGGATGCGGACTACGGCATCCCGCTGCGCCGCGCGCCTGACATGCGCGAAGCCTGCACGGAGGCCTACGGCACGAGCAGCGCCGCCTCCGTCGTCTCGCTGCGTGAGCTGCTGGGCCTGATCGGCGCGCATGAGTGGCGCAAGAAAGGTGTCGAGATTCCCGCGCTCGGAGGTGAGCGCATTCACCCGCACTACGGCGTGTTCTCGCCGGTGCGTGGCGAATACATCGATCTGGTGGCGAAGGCGCCGTTGCCTTCAAAAGCGCTGGCGTTCGACATTGGCACGGGCACGGGCGTGCTCGCGGCGGTGCTGGCCAAACGCGGCGTGAAGCGCGTCATCGGCACGGATCAGGACCCACGTGCCCTGGCCTGCGCCCGTGAGAACGTGGCGCGCCTCGGGCTGCAAACCCACGTCGACATTGTTGAAGCCGATCTGTTTCCCGAAGGGCGTGCGCCACTGATCGTGTGCAACCCACCGTGGCTGCCGGCACGGCCCAGCTCGCCCATCGAGCGCGCCGTTTACGACCCTGACAGCCGCATGCTGCGCAGCTTCCTGAATGGGCTGGCCGCACACCTGGAGCCCAACGGCGAAGGTTGGTTGATCCTGTCGGACTTTGCCGAGCACCTGGGCCTGCGCACGCGCGATGCGCTACTGGCGATAATCGACGCAGCCGGCCTTCAGGTCGTGGGCCGTGAAGACATCAAGCCGAAGCACCCGAAGGCGACCGATGAAAACGACCCACTCTATCGCGCCCGCGTTGCCGAGGTGACGTCGTTGTGGCGCCTGAAGGCACGCCAATAGGCCAGTCATTCAGCGCGCCATCGTCGCCAGATAGTCGAGCGCGCCCTGCCCCGCGGCAGCGCCGCTCGCAAAACACGCCGTCAGCAGATAGCCGCCCGTCGGCGCTTCCCAATCGAGCATCTCGCCGGCGCAGAACACGCCCGGCAGACGCTCGATCATCAGCTTCGCATCCAACGCTTCAAACGCGACACCGCCTGCAGTGCTGATCGCCTCGTCAATGGGCCGGGTGCGTGTGAGCCGCAACGGCAGCGCCTTGATGGCCTTGGCCAACTCGGGAAGATCGGCAAATGCCTCCTTGCTCAGGCACTCGCGCAGCAACCCGAGCTTCACGCCCGTGATGTTCAGCTTGCTTTGCAGATGGCTCGACATCGAACGCGCGCCGCGCGGGCGCATCAGTTCATCACTCACACGTTGCGCGCTCCAGCCCGGCGCAAGGTCAAGCCAGATCGTCACGCCGCCCTCTGCGGACAGCGCATCGCGGATGGGCGCCGACAACGCATAGACGAGGCTGCCTTCAATGCCCGTCTGCGTGACGACGAACTCGCCCTGGCGGAATTGCAGCGCGCCGCCATCGCCCGACGGCAAGCCGATGGCGACCGACTTGACCGGCTGCCCCGCAAAGCGCTCCTGGAAATGCGCGCTCCAATCGGCATCGAACCCGCAGTTGGCTGGCCGCAATGGCTGCACCTGCACGCTGCGCGCCTGCAACAAAGGCACCCAGGCGCCGTCAGAGCCCAGGCGCGGCCAACTGCTGCCGCCCATGGCAAGCACCACGGCATCGGCTTGCACGAGGCGTTCAACATCGGTGGTTTCAAAGCGCAGCACCTGCGCGTGGTCCGATGGCTCTGCCCACCCCACCCAGCGATGCCGCATATGCAACTGCACGCCGGCCTCGCGCAGCCGATGCAGCCATGCGCGCAGCAAGGGCGCAGCCTTCATCTCGGTCGGAAACACACGGCCCGAACTGCCGACGAACGTGTCGATGCCAAGCCCGTGAATCCAGGCGCGCAGCGCATCCGGGCTGAAGCGGTCAATAAGCGGCGCCAGCGCATCGCGCCGCGTGCGATAGCGGCCGAGAAACGCGTCGATCGGCTCGGAATGCGTGATGTTCATCCCGCCAATGCCCGCCAGCAGGAATTTGCGTCCGGCCGAAGGCATGGCATCGAACACCTCCACGCGCACACCGTTGCGCGACAGGACTTCAGCGGCCATCAGCCCGGCGGGGCCGGCGCCGATGACGGCAACGAGGGGGGCGTTGGGTGTTTCGGACATGCGGGGGTGGATGGCTTATGCGGGGCAGACAAGCGGGGCGCTATTGTCACATCCTGTCTGAGCGCGGGCAAACGAGGTCGCGCATGGCGCCCATTTAGGGTGCGCTTGCCGTCGCCCACCCCGCTTTTCGGTAAACTGACGCCCTCTTTCCGCTTTTTCTCCGCGCCGCCGCACCGATCCCATTCCGTGCGGCATGTCGCCCAGGCTGTCCTGACGATGTCCAACAAGACCCACGAAATCCGCCCCAACCAGTCGATCGAGCTGCTCAAGGAACTGCACATCCTGACGCGCGACGGCAAGATGAACCAGGACAGCCGCCGCAAGCTCAAGCAGGTCTATCACCTGTTCCAGTTCATCGAGCCGCTGATGGCCGACGTGCAGCAAGCCAAGGGGCACGTCACGCTGGTCGACCACGGCGCGGGCAAGTCTTACCTCGGCTTCATCCTGTACGACCTGTTCTGCAAAGAGCAGCCGGGCGATGGCACCTCGCACATTTACGGCATTGAAACGCGCGAAGAGCTGGTCGCCAAGTCGACCGAGCTTGCCGCGCGGCTGGGCTTCAAGGGGATGTCGTTCCTGAACCTGTCGGTGGCGGAATCGATCACGTCTGACAGGCTGCCGCCCACCATCGACATCGTGACCGCACTGCATGCGTGCAATACCGCCACGGACGATGCAATCCGCTTTGCGCTTGAAAAGCACGCGCAATACATCGTGCTCGTGCCGTGTTGCCAGGCGGAGGTGGCCGGCGTGCTGCGCAAGAACAAGGGCAAGTCGCTCGGCAACGCGCTCACGGAAATCTGGCGCCATCCGCTGCACACGCGCGAATTTGGCAGCCAGGTCACCAACGTGCTGCGCTGTCTGCAGCTTGAAGCGCACGGCTATCAGGTCAGCGTGACGGAACTCGTCGGGTGGGAACACTCGATGAAGAACGAGTTGATCATCGCGCAGTACAAAGACCTGCCGCGCCGCCGCCCGACCGAGCGGCTGAACGAGGTGATCAGCACGCTGGGGCTGGGAGAACTGCACGAACGGTTTTTTGCACCGGCTGACTTCTGAAGAAAGGCGGTGTCAGCGCAGTCTGTCTGTGCATCAGCACCGGGGCCAGATCGTTCGGGCCCCAGGATCGGTGGACAGCGCGCACCGAGCGCCGCGGTTATGCCGGGCGTCCGCCTTCGTGCTGGATCCGCTTGTCTTCGTACATGGCGACATCGGCTTCGCGCAGCGTTTCTTCCAGACGCCCGCCTTCGTGGCAGGTGGCGCAGCCCATGGAAAAGCCGAGCACCGCGCCCGGATAAAACTGGTTGTTGAGTTCGACCAGCTTGCGCAGGCTCTCCACCAGCGCAGCACCGGCCTGGGCGTCGGCGCCGGGCAGTAGCACGGCAAACTCATCGCCGCCAATGCGCGCGGCGTGTGCGGGCTTGTCGATGGCCTTGCTGAGCACCTCGCCGGCGCGGCGCAGCAGCGCGTCGCCTGCGGCGTGGCCGAGTTGGTCGTTCACGTGCTTCAAGTCGTTCAGGTCGATCATGATGACCGTGACCGGAAACGGGCCCTTGCGCTCCAGCCGGTTGATCTCGTCTACGTAGAACGAGCGGTTCTTCAGCTTGGTCAGCACGTCGTGCTTGCCGAGATATTCGAGATACGACTCAGCCTTCTTGCGCGCGGTGATGTCGGTCAGCGCCAGCAGCACCATGTCCCAATCCTTCTCGCGCCCGGGGAAGACAGAGAACTGCAGGTGGATGTTCAGCGTGTTGCCATCGAGCCCATAGTTGACCACCTCGCGCTGCTGGAAGAGCCTGCCTTCCCACAGGTCGATCAACTGCTCGCGAAAGTGCGAGCGCATGTCGTCGCGAAAGATTTCCGGCAAACGGGCAAGCAAGTCGTTGCGGTTGCGTGCCTTGAACATCTCCAGCGTGAAGCCGTTGACGTCGAGCACCTGGATCTCCTGCATGCAGCGCTCGACAAACTCGGGATGCACGTCGGTAAAGGTGCGGAAATCGGTGATGCCCTGCATGCGCACTTCGTCCAGCAGCATCTTGATGGTGCTGAAGTTCTCCACCCACAGCGACACCGGCGCGTGCTCGAACACGCCGCGCGCATAGAGCTGGCTGGCCGCGGCACGGCGGCGGGCGTCTTCGAGTTCGGTGATGTCGTCCACGGCCACCAGCACGCGGTCCCACGGCTGGTCGTGATCGGGCAGGACAACGCCCTTGAGCAGGATGTCGAGGCGGCGGCCATCGAGCGTGTAGTTGACGCTGCGGCTCTCGAACGACGGCTCGCCAGACCAGAGCTGAACGAGTTCGCCCACGTGGGCCTCGAGCATGTCGTCGCGCAGTACGTCGGCCAGGCGCGCGGTGAGGGTTTCGGCATCCGGCGCGGCGTACATGGACAACGTGCGCCGGTTCACACGCAGCACCTTGATGCAGGCGGAACACGCCGCCACGCGTGATGCGTCCTCTTCCAGAAAGCGCTGCAGATCGGTCACGCCGGCGGCGCGCCATTGGGCAAAGAGGCGGTGCAGGTCGCTGTAATCCTCCAGCCACAATGACGTGGGGGTGACATCGAAGAAATCGATCAGGTTGACACCCACAGCCGCCGGGCTGCTGACGCTATCGGACGCGGATTGCATGAATCGCTCTACGGAAAACAGAAAACACTTCGCAAACCTTGCAAGCGTAACGGCTTTGTGTAACACCGCGCACAGCACCAGCCTCATCCGGAAGGATTACCCCCAGGCAAGCGATCGTCACTCAGCTGCTGCAGCGCAATACCTTGCCGAATACCGAGAAAGTTCCCCGACGGGATTTTCCAATCCCGCCCCGCATTTAGTTTTGCTTTATCTGGCGTTGTAAAAATAGCCGCTTCAATTTTTAAGATATTTTCACGAAGCGAGAAACGCATTTCATTTTTTCAACGCGCTTTGCAGATGTCACCAAGCGCCCCGGGAAGTGGCCGCAGCTTTGCGTATGCGCATGCCAAAAATTGCAAATTCTCCGGCATCTTCCCTTGCTCGTGATTTAAAAAACTTCGTCTCGATTCGCAGGCCGTTTCCTCCAGAATCCGTGCATCCCGTGCGCGGGCTGTGATTTGCACCGCGCAAGAAGCGGGTAATTCCTTGTCCCGATTCTGCGGCCTGCCCCCCATTTTCTTTTGAGCCCTGGGCCGCCGATTCGTTTCCACCTCAGGAGAAATGCAATGCGGGATTCGACAACCCACCGTCGTACGGCCACGACACGCACCGGACGCGCCTACAGCGCCCGGACACGTCGTTCGTTCAAGCTGGCACTTGTGGCTCAGGCTGCGGCCGCGCTGATTCTGGCCGCGTGCGGCGGCGGCGGAGATGACGGGCTTACCCCGGCCGGCGGCAAGCTGGACGCAAACGGCTCGCAGCAGCAGGGCAATACCAATACAGGCAACACCAATGCGCAGGCGCCGGCCGTCGATGCATCGGTGCCCCCGGTGGAACTGCCGGACTACATCAAGCCCGTCAACTACAAGCTGTGGTTCCGCCCCAGCGCAGACCTGAACAGCTTCTCGGGCCGCGCCGACGTAGAGATCAAGGTCACCAAGCAGACCGGCGCCGTCACGCTGGCCGTGCGCGACCTGAAGCTCGACGCCTCGCGCCTGACGCTCACGCCCACCTCGGGCAACGGCGCATCGCGCGTGCTGGTGCCGATTCCGCAATCGCAAGGGGCCTTCTACGATCTGCGCGACCCGACCGGAGACATCAAGCCCGGCAACTACGTGCTCCATATGGAATGGACGGGCACGATCAACTTCACCAAGGCTGAAGGCATCTTCAAGCTGGGCCTGCAGGCCGCAACGGGCGAGAGCTCTGACGCCATCGTCACGCAAGGCGAGTCGAACTTCGCGCGCGAGTGGTTCCCGAGCTGGGATGAGCCGGCCTTCCGCAACACCTTCGAGGTGACGGCCGAAATTCCGGGCGACTGGAAGGCCGTGGCCAACGGCAGGCAGACCGGCGCGACCAAACTACCGGATGGCTATCAGCAGGTGTCGTTTGCCAAGACGCCGTCGATGCCTGCTTACCTCCTGTTCTTCGGCGGCGGCAAGTTCGACATCCTGGAAGACCAGTTCACCAACCCGCTCGATGGCAGCAGCATGCGCCTGCGCTGGTGGGTGCCGCCTGGCGAGGCACACTCGGCGGTGGCCGGCATGCAGTTCACGAAGGAAGCGCTGAACCACTATTACAACTACTTCCAGATCCCGCTGCCGTTCGACAAGATGGACACCATCGTCGCCAACGACAGCTACGACAACAAGAATGCCGGCTTTGGCGGCATGGAGAACTGGGGCGCCATCTTCGAGTTTGCCGACCAGGTGCTGGTGCCGCCCGATGGCGCACCGACAACCGTCCACTCGATGGGCAAGGCGCGCTCGTTCGTTGTGGTGTCGCATGAACTGGCGCACCAATGGTTTGGCGACCTCGTCACGCTGGACTGGTGGGACGACATCTGGTTGAACGAATCTTTCGCCAACTGGTTCGAGAACGTCACCAAGATCGCGCTGCATCCCGAGTTCCAGGGCAACACCTGGGCCGACTATGCAGCCGTCAAGCAGCGCGTCTACACGTTGGACCTGCAGCCGACCGCCGTACCGGTACAGCACAACCTGAGCGACGCCGGCTCGATGGACTTCCTCGACCGCTTTGCCTACAACAAGGGCGGCCATGTCTTGCAGATGATCGAGAATTACGTCGGCAAGGATGCCATGCGCAAGGGGCTGCAGAGCTACCTGAACAAGTACAAGTTCGGCAATGGCACGCCGCCGCGCCTGTGGGCGGAGCTGGAAGCCGCCAGCGGCAAGCCCGTCGGCAAGGTAGGCGACAGCTTTGTGCGCCAGACCGGCGTGCCGCTGGTCAGCATCGATGCGCAGTGCAACCCGGCCACCAACCAGAACGTGCTGACGATCACGCAGAAGGCGTTCCCGAACAAGAACGTCTATTCCGGCTATCAATGGAACATCCCGCTCACGATCGCCTACGGCGATGGGCTGGCGCAGACGCAAACGGTGGTGTTGGACCAGCAGACCGCACAGGTCACCCTGCCGACATGCTCGGCCGTGCTGGCGAACCCGACGGGCCTGGACTACTACGTGACCAACTACAGCCCGACGCTGTGGAGCGCGCTGCTGGCGCAGGCCGGCACCATCACCAACAAGGCGACGACGACCAACATCGCCGGCGATGCGACGCAGCTGTACAACGCGCAGATCATCGACAAGGCGCTGTATGACCAGATCGTCGGCATCCAGAACATGCAGCCGGCTGTTGCAACGCTGCGTGCCCAGGCTGTGACGCCGACCGGATCGCTGCGTCCGCAAGCGGTGCAGTTGCAGGAAATGCAGTCGATGGACCGTCCGATCCACAAGTTCCGCTACGAAGGTCTCATGAAGCATCTGACCGACATCAAGCGGTAAGCGCCAAAGCAAATGGGCCGCTTCCCGTGTGTGTTGGGAAGCAGCCCGTTGCAACGTTGGCTCCTGATTTACGGCGGACAGGGTCCGCCGTTTTTCATGCGCGCGTTACACGATTCTCAACCAGTGCGATGCAGGAAAGTGGCCTGCATCACGTCGGTCATCCAGATGGCGCTGTCGCCGGTCTGGCCGTGCTCCAGCACCTTGACGGCACTCTCGAACAGCACGCTGGCCAGCGCATCCGACGCAACGATCTCGATGCGCACGCGCGGCACGAACTCCGTCAGGTCCTCCTTGATGGAATGCGCGCCGGCCTGGGAAGCCGCTGGTGGATAGGCGTTCACCTCACCCACCGTCATGCCCGGAAAACCCGGGCAACTGCGCAGCGCTTCATGCATGCGTTCCAGCAGCTGCGGGCGCACTACGATGCGGATTTCCTTCATGCCTTCGACTCCTCATCAAACCATTTGTACAGCGTGGGCAGCATCACCAGCGTGAGCAGCGTGCAGGTCAGCAGACCGCCGATCACGACGATGGCCAGCGGCCGTTGCACTTCCGAGCCCGGCCCCGTGGCAAACAGGAACGGGATCAAACCCAGCATGGCCACCGTGGCCGTCATCATCACGGGGCGGAAGCGCATGCGCGAGCCAAGCCGCACGGATTCCTCCACCGACATGCCCTGTTCGCGCAAGCTGCGGATCGTGCTGACCAGCACCACGCCGTTGAGCACCGCGATGCCCCATAGCGCCACGAAGCCGACCGATGCCGGCACGGACAGGTATTCACCCGTGACGAACAGCCCGATGATTCCGCCCACCGATGCAAACGGCAGCACCAGGATGATCAGCGTGGCGTAACGCACGGAGTTGAACAGCAGGAAGAGCAGGAAGAAGATGGCGGCCACCGTAATCGGCACGATCACCTTCAAGTGGCCCATGGCGCGTTCCATGTTCTGGAACTGGCCGCCCCACTCCAGGTAGTAACCCTCGGGCAGCTTGACCTTCTGCGCCACGGCTGACTGCAGCTCGGCCACGAAGCCGCCCAGATCGCGGTCACGCACGTTCACGCCCACCACCACGCGGCGCTTGCCCAGTTCGCGGCTGATCTGCGCGGGGCCGTCGGTCACATCAATGCGGGCGATGCTTTCCAACGGCACTTGTGCCCCGTTGGGTGCGGCCACGATCAGGTTGCGGATGGCCTCCACGCTGCCGCGATACGCTTCCGGCAGGCGCACCACCGCGCTGAAGCGGCGCTCGCCTTCGAAGACCTCCGTGGCTTCCTTGCCGCCGATGGCGGTTTCGATCACGTTGTGCACGTCGGCCGCGTTCAGGCCATGACGCGCAATCGCCTGGCGGTCGATTGCGATCTGAAGGTACTGCTGGCCGGTAATGCGCTCGACACGCATGTCCTGCGCGCCCTGGATGCCCTGCGCCACCTTGGCAATCGCCTCGGCCTTTTCGCGCAGCGTGTTCAGGTCGTCGCCAAACACCTTGATGGCCACATCCGAACGCACACCGGTCACCATCTCATCCACGCGGTCGGAGATCGGCTGCGCCATGACGATCTGCACGCCGGGCAGCACCTGCAGCGCCTTGCGCATCGCCTCGGCAATGTCGTCCTGATTCCAGCCCTTGGGCCATTCGTCGCGAGGTTTCAATGACACGATCGGCGTCGATTCATTCTGGCCCTGCGGATCGGCCGGCGATTCACCACGGCCCACACCCGAGACCGCCGACTTCACGCCCGGCACCTGCATCACCAGGCGCATGGCTTCCATCTCCATGCGGATCGACTCTTCCAGCGAGATGTTCGGCGCACGGTTGATGCCAGGCACCACCGAGCCTTCCCTCATCTCGGGAATGAACGCCGTGCCCAGGAACGGCATCAGTGCGCCGGTGGCGAGAAATACCGCCACCGCCACGATGACGGTCTTACGTCCGTTGTTCAGGCTCAGCTCCAGCAACCGCAGATACGGCTTCTTCATCTTGCGAATCAGCCACGTGTCATGCGCGTCGTGTTCGGCGTGTGGGTCGTCACGGTGTTCGCCTTCCACATGCTTGTGCGCTTTGGGCTTGAGCAGATACGACGACAGCACCGGCGTCAGCGTCAGCGACAGCACCAGCGAGAAGAACAGCGCAATGGCAATCGTGAAGGCCAGCGGCGCGAACATCTTGCCTTCCATGCCCTCCAGCGTCATCAGCGGCAGGAACACCAGGATGATGATGCCCACGCCAAAGATCACGGGCGTCGCCACCTCCGTCACGGCATGCAGGATGACGCGCGCGCGGCTCTCGTTCGGGTCGCGCGGCTTGGCCAGGTGTGCAAAGGCGTTCTCGACGACCACCACGGAACCATCGACCATCAAGCCGATGGCGATGGCCAACCCGCCTAGTGACATCAAATTGGCCGAGATGCCGAGCTTGTTCATCGCCATGAACGTCAGCAACGGTGTGAGGATCAGCGTGCCCACCACGATAAGCGACGAACGGATGTCACCCAGAAACAGCAGCAGCACGATCACCACCAGCACCACGCCTTCGGCCAGCACCTTGATGACGGTCTGCAATGCCGAATCCACCAAGTCCGAGCGCTCGTAGTACGGCACGATCTTCAGGCCGTCTGGCAGCATGCCGTCGTTGTTGATCGCCTTGACGCGATCCTGGATGCGGGCGACGACTTCCTTGGCGTTGCCGCCGCGCATCATCATCACGACGCCGCCAACAGATTCCGTCACGCCGTTCTTGACTACCGCCCCCGCGCGCACCGCCGTGCCAATCTTCACCTCAGCCACATCGCGAATCGTCAGCGGCGTGCCGTTGACCTCCTTGAGCACGATGGCGCCGATGTCGTTGGTGTCACGCACCAGGCCCACGCCGCGGATCAGGTACTGCTCGGCAAAGTGCGGCAACACGCCACCGCCGGAGTTGGCGTTGTTGGCGGCCAGCGCCTCGAACACCTGCTTGACCGTCACGTTGTGGTGGCGCAGGCGTTCCGGGTTGACGAGCACCTGATACTGCTTCTCATAGCCGCCCTGCGAGTTGATCTCGGCCACGCCCTGAATCGAACGCAGCAGCGGACGCACCACCCAGTCCTGCGCGATACGGCGCTGGGTGAGTTCCTCGACCGAGAGCTCCTTGTCGCCGTCATCCGGTTTGTCGAGCGTGTATTGATACACCTCGCCCAGGCCCGTAGACACGGGGCCGAGCACCGGCGTCACGCCTGCAGGCATGCGAGACTGCACCTCGATCAATCGCTCCATCACAAGCTGGCGTGCGAAGTACACGTCGGTCTCATCGGTGAAGACGAGCGTGATGAGCGACAGGCCCGGCTTGTTGAGCGAACGCATCTCCGTGAGCGCCGGCAGGCCGGTCATGGCCATCTCCACCGGCACGGTCACAAAGCGCTCGACTTCTTCCGGCGAGCGCCCCGGCGCTTCCGTGGCGATCTGCACCTGCACGTTGGTCACGTCCGGAAACGCGTCAAGCGAGAGCTTGCGTGCGGCGTCAAACCCGAAGAACAGCAGCACGGCGGCGATCACGGCCACCACGAGCCGCTGCTTGAGCGCGCCGCGAATCAATGCGTCGATCATGCGCCCTCCATCTCGGCGCGCTTGCGCTCGTTGTTCAGATGGAAGCCCCCTTCAACGACGATGGGCTGGCCAGCTTGCACGCCGGAGACGACCGGGCGCACGCCGTTCGATTCATCGCCCAGCTTGACCGGCGTGAGCTGGTAGTTCGTATCGCTGGTGCGCACGAACACGTAGTCGCGGTTGTCTTCACGCACCACGGCGGAGGTCGGCACCACCACGCGTTCTTCCGGGCGCGACTGAATGATCAGCGTGGCCAACATCGACGGCTTGAGCGCACGCTCCGCGTTGTCGACTTCAGTGCGCACCGTGACCGTACGCGTTTGCGGGTCAACAATGTCCGACACCCAGATCAGCTTGCCGACAATGCGCTCGCCCGCGCCGGTGTCGATCTCCACGGCCTGGCCCGCGCGCACGCCAGCGGCAGCGTTCTCAGGCACTTCGCCCACCACCCACACGCGCGACAGATCGGCCACGGTGAACAGCTCATCGGCCGGCTGCACCACCTGGCCGCGCGTCACCTTGCGCTCCACCACCGTGCCGCTGATGCTGGCCACCACGGGCGAGATGGACGACATGCCGCCCGTGCGCATTTTCGCCAGCGTCCCAGGCGACACACCCATCACGCGCAATTGGTCGACGGCTGCGCGCACTTCGGCATCGGCCATCGCCAGTTCGCTCTGGCGCTTCTGCAGCTCAGCCGAGCCGATCACGTCGGCGGCCAGCAGCAGCTTGGCGCGTTCCAACGCACGCGCCTGCAAGTCGCGCTGCGCAGCGGCCTTCTGATAGGCGAGCTGCGCGGCACCGAGCTCCGTGCTGTGCAATTGCGCCAGGATGTCGCCCGCCTTGACGCTTTGGCCCGGCGTGGCAACCAGCTCCGTCACGCGGCCCGTGACGGTGGCACCGATGCGGGCAACGCGTTGTTCGTCAAATGCGATCTGCCCCGGCACCCGCAGGCGTTCCGCAATCGGCTGCTTGCCGACCGGCACCACCTTCAGGCGCTGCACCAGCGTGGGTTGCGCAACCACGAGATTCGGGTCGGTGGCCTGTTGCGCGGCCTTGGGATCGTTGCCGGCGTCTTTGCCGCAGGCGCCCAGCAACAGCATCGCCGCCAGGGCAACGCCGGCCAGCCGGATCGAAGAAGAGAAGGAAGAAGGTGCGTTCATGGTGAGGCTGGATTCGTAAGTTCGGGAGGCAACGCGGCAGATCGGGCGTGTCATTGGGCCTCCGGGCGCAGGCGGTCGAGTTCGACGGCCGCGGTGCGCAGGTCGGCGCGTGCGGCAATCAGGTCGTTACGTGCCTGGCGGAAAACGCGCTGGGCGTCGAGGTAGTCGAGAATCCCGCGCTCGCCGTGGCGGTATGCGGCTTCGGCCACGCGCAGCGCCGATTCAGCCTGCTTGATGACGCCGGATTCGAGCGCGCTGACTTGCGACTCCGCAATCTCGTATTGGCGATAGGCGGATTCCACCGCCTGGCGCACACGCAACTCGCGGTCGCGCAACATGGCGCGAGCACGTTCACGGGCGGCCACGGCTTCGCCCACCGGGCCTTCACGTCGGTCGAAGAGCGGAATCGACATCACCAGGCCCACGCGGCTGTCCTGCAGGTCGGGCTGACGATCGACCGACCCGCGCAGCGCAAGCGACGGCCAACGCTGGCTGCGCTCGTGCGCCAGCCGGGCCTCGGCCTCGCGCACGGCGGCGCGGTCGGCTTCCAACTCCGGATGCGTGGCGAGAACCGTACTGACCAGATCGGCCAACGGCGGCAGATGCGCCACAGAGGGCGTCTCTGCTCCGGCATCGACATCGAACGTCAGCGGCAGATCGGCACCCACGGCGCGGCGCAGTTCTGCCAGCGCCTGTTGCACACGCAGTGCGGCGGCCTGTTCGTTGCGCTGCGCGTTGAGCAGCTCTGCGTCGCCACGGATGAGTTCATAGCGCGGGGCTTCGCCGGTTTCCACTCGCACAGCCACGCCACGGCGAATCTGCTCGACCAGCGTCACGTCTTCGCGCGCGTTGCGTTGCTCGGCTTCGCGGCGCACCACGTCGTAGAAACGCAGCTTGAGATCGGCTTCCACATCGCGCGCCTGGGATCGGGCGGTCGCCTGCGACGCTTCGTACGCAGCATCGGCGGCTTGCTTGCGAGCGGCGCGCTGCCACGGCAAATCGAGCTTTTGCGTGATCGACACGCTATTCGTGCGGCCTTCCGCCGCACCCGGCACGCGGGCACGCTGGCGGCCGGCCATGGCTTCCACCTCGGGGTTGGGCCAAGCGCGCGCAGTGGCGATGCCCGCCTGCGCAGCCTGCACCTGGGCCTGCGAAGCGGCGAGCGCCGGGTGGTTGGCGCGGGCCAGCTCCAGCAACTGCGGCAAGGTGTAGCGCGGCTGCGGGAGCGCCTCGTCAGCCCGTGCGGTGCCGGTCTGGGCACCACGTGGCGAAGGTGCCGGGGGCGCGGCGTTGGCGTGGACGGCCATTGCAGCCAGCACAGCGGAAAGAACAGCACGTCGCGACGCGCGCGCACCCGCTGCGGGGCGCGGGGTGGCCGCATCCTGATTGGACAACATCCGAAATCATCCTGAAAAAGAAGAACAGGCAAGCGCGAACGTCCAGCCGGTCAACAGACCAGTTGGCGCAGCACTAGCAACTCAAAGGGATGGTTTCCGGCGAATGCCGGAGATCAGACGCGTGCGGGCGGACGCAGCATGGGGGCCGGCGTGGGGCCAGCCTGGAACGGGGGAAGAGAGACGCGGACGCGCGCGACACGCAAGCCGGGCATCAACGCCATGGGCGGCGGCGGCAGCCAGAGTTCCGGCGCATCGCTGGGGTGATCAGGGGCGGCGGCGCTGCTCGTGGGCATGTCCGGCGCATCGGATGCATGCGCAACCCAATGTTCAACGCTGAAGCACTGGCCGGGCTGCTTGACCGCCTTGCCGAGTGCGACCTTGATGGCGCGCTCGAAACCCTTGTTGGATTTGGCTGCCGGCAGTGCATCGCCCGGGATATCGTCGACCACGGCTTCGATGGCTTCCAGCGCGTCGTCCGCAGCCTGGCCATCAGGAAAATGCGTGGCCGAGAACACCGAGACCGTAAACAACAGGCACCAGATCGTGACGATCCAACGTACGCCGCGCACGCGCGACAGCACGCCCCGCGCAGTGGCGCGAGACAACGTCGGCAAGGCAGAGAAGAGAGTCGTCACAAACATGGGCCCCGAATACTATCGGAAAAATGCTGCATCTGCACACAACGTCAGGCAGATCGCGCAGATGTCAATCGGAATCGACCTGGCTTTTTCGAATCCGTTCCATTTCGGGCCAATGCGCGCGCACCCAGTCGTCCAAGCCGACGAACGTGCGGTTGAGGGATTCGCCCAGCGGGCTGAGCCGGTATTCGACGTGCGGCGGAACGCTGTCGTAGATGGTGCGCAGGATGAGGCCGTTGGCTTCCAGCTCGCGCAGCGTTTGCGTGAGCATTTTCTGCGAGATGCCGTTGCCCACGCGGCGCAGGAGTTCGTTGTTGCGCACGGGGCCGTTTTCCAGTGCCGGGAAGATGCGCAGCGCCCATTTGCCGGCCACCAGTTCCAGCGCGCGCGTGGAAGGGCAAGCGCCAGTGGTGCCTTCAGGGCGGCCTTCCGGCGATGGAGATGAGGACGGGGCCATGTTGTCCGCCATGGGGCCTCCGGAACACGATTGGGATACGCGTGACCGTACCGCCAATCGTGCCGCCCCGCAACGCGGCCGGGGTGAAGCACATGCGCAACGAGGAACGATGGCCCACGCGCCATACCCGCACCGTTCCTAGTGGTTACCTCGAGGTGCGTACTTGTTGCCGCGTCGCCCCATCCTTACTCTGGGTGCATCGCAACGCATCCGCTTGCCGCCCGGGCAGCGGACATTCCCCTGGGAGGCTCCATGCCTCAAACCGCTTGGCTTTGGCTGCTGGCAGCCGGCGCAGTGGAGATCGCCATGGCGATCTCGCTCAAGTTCGCGCAGGGGTGGACGCGCCCCATCCCCAGCGTGCTCGGCATCGTGACGGCGCTTGCCAGCGTCTTCCTGCTTACGCATGCCATGCGCGGCCTGCCCGCCGGCACCGCCTATGCGGTCTGGACGGGCATCGGCTCGGTGGGGGTGACCGTGCTCGGCATCGTGCTGTTTGGCGAGAGCATGCAGCCCGCGCGCCTGGCCTGCATCGGGCTGGTGATTGCAGGCACCGTCGGCCTCAATTTCTTCAACGCGGCGTAAGACCGCACCTGGAGCCCATCATGACCCGCCTGCTCTATATCGAAGCCTCGCCCATGAAAGCGCTGTCCCATTCCATCGACGTGGCAAAGCAGTTTCTCGACGCCTACCGCACCGCGCACCCAGGCCACGAGATCGACACGATCGACTTGTGGAGCAAGGGCATCGACCTGCCCGAATTCGACGCCGACATGATCGGCGCCAAGTTTGCGGTCCTGCGCACCCAGAACGCCACGGCGGAACAGCAGGCGCAATGGCAGCGTGCGGTGGCGCTGTCGCAGCGTTTCAACGCGGCAGACCACTATCTATTCTCTGTACCGATGTGGAATTTTGGAGTGCCCTATCGGCTCAAGCACTTCATTGATGTGGTGACGCTGCCGGGGCAGAACTGGAGTTGGTCGCCGGCGACGGGCTATCAGGCGCTGCTCTCGGGCAAGAAGGCGGCCCTCATCTACGCCAGCGCCGGTGCTTACGCCGCGCACACTGAAGGCGCGAGCGAATCGCCGGACGATTTCCAGAAACCTTATCTGCGCCGCTGGCTGCGCTTCCTGGGCATTGAAGACGTGGCCGAGATCAGTGCAGCGCCCACGCTCATCACGCCCGATGTGCTGGCGGCCGCCAAGGCAGATGCCAAAGCACGGGCCACCGCACTGGCCTCTGCCTTCTGAAGCGCACGCGTGCCACGGGGTTGACCGCGCGTCAAAGTGTATCTACCATGGTTACACTTTTGCATTCACCACCATGTCCACCAGCAGCCGCTTCGCCGTCGCCGTGCATATCCTCACCCTGCTTGCCAGCGCGGAGGGGCCGGTGCCGTCGTCGCTGATCGCGGGCAGCGTGGGAACCAACCCAGCGCTCATCCGGCGTCTGGTGGCGCAGTTGGCCGACGCCGGCTTTGTCACCTCGCAGATGGGCGCGACGGGCGGCGCCACGCTGGCACGACCGGCAGACCGCATCACGCTGCTGGACGTCTTTCGTGTGGTGGAATCTCCGGTGCTGATTGCGCTGCCGCCCAATGCACCCAACCCGGCGTGCGAGGTCGGCCGCGAGATCACCGGCGTGCTGGAGCGCGTGACGGAGCGCGCGCAAGCCGCGTTGGAAGCCGAGCTTGCCGCGCAAACCATCGCCAGCATCCTCAACGAGGTGGGACACGCACAACGCCGTCGCCGTCGAGCCTAGCCAGGCCACTACGTCGGTCTATTTTTTTACCCCTATATGTAACTGCATTAATTACATATAACGTTTCAACCGCTCAAACCATTCCATAAGGAGTTGACTATGAAGATCGCAATCATCGGCGCCACGGGGCGCGTGGGCACCCGCCTGATCGACGAAGCACTGCGCCGCGGCCACCAGGTGACAGCCATTGCGCGCACGGCGTCCAAGCTGCCTGCACGTGCGGGGCTGACCGCCAAAGATGTGGATGTGGCCGACCAGGCTGGCCTCGTGGCCGCACTCGCTGGCAACGATGTGGCCTACAGCACGGTGCGCTTTCTGCAGGCTAGCGCCGACCAGATCGTCGGTGCGGTGAAGAAGGCGGCCGTGCCGCGTCTGCTGGTGGTGGGTGGCGCCGGCAGCCTGGAAGTGGCCCCGGGCGTGGCACTGATCGACACGCCGCAGTTCCCCAAGGAGTACTTTGACGAGGCGTCGGCCGGGCGTGATTTCCTAAACGCGCTGCGCAAAGAAACCGAGCTGAACTGGACGTTCGTGTCGCCGTCGGCCATCTTCGAGCCGGGCGAGCGCACGGGCCACTTCCGCGTCGGCAAGGATTCGCTGCTGGTGGATGCCAATGGCAAGCCGTGGATTTCGATGGAGGACTACGCCATCGCCTTCCTCGACGAAACCGAAAAGCCGGCGCACCCGCGCCAGCGCTTCACGGTCGGTTATTGATCAGCGGCCGGTGGACGGCACGGCCAGTGCGCCAATCAGTGGCTGGGCGTGTCGGCCATGCCGGGAGGCGCATCGTCGGGCTCGATCGGCTCGGGCGCGGAATCCAGCGCCGGCAGGCGGATCACGATCGCGCAGCCTCTGCCGTCCGCATGGGCGAGGCCGTCTTCGATGGCCACCGAGCCATTCCCCAATTCCACGATACGGCGCACGATCGCCAAGCCCAGGCCGCTGCCCTGCGACTGGCTGGTGCGCGGACGGTAGAAACGCTCGAATACGCGATCGCGCTCGTCGGGCGGGATACCGGGGCCGGAGTCTTCAATGCGCAGCTCGACCATCGGCACGCCCGCCTGCTCGATGCGCTTGACGGCCAAGCGCACCTCGCCGCCGTTGGGCGTTTCGCGCACGGCGTTGTCGAGTACGTTTTCCACCAGCGTCGCAGCGTCTTCATGCGAAACCGACACCCACGCCTGGTTGGCGCCGTCGTACGACAGCGTGATGTTGCGACGCTCTGCGCGCGAGGCCTGCTGGATCACGCCGCTGCGTGCACAGCCCGCCAGGTCCGACAACGCGCCCTGGGCAAGCTGCGCCTCCACGCGGCGCGCATCCAGCCGCGCAATGGCAAGCAGCTTGGCGAGTGACTGCGTTGCGCGTGAAATGCCGCGGTCGAACTCACGCAGCGCGGTAGAACGATCGTCTTCGCTATCGGAATGCGACACGACATACGCCTGCGCCTGAATGGCGGCTAGCGGCGTGCGCAGTTCGTGCGCGGCATCGGCAAAGAAACGGCGGTCCGCCTCGATGCCGCGACGCACACGCGCGAACAGTCCGTTCAAGGCATCGACCAGCGGTTTCAGCTCGGCGTGCTCGACGCTCTGCACGGGGTCGAGGTCGGCAGAGTCACGCGCCTCAACCTGGCGCGTGAGCGTGCGCAGCGGCTTGAGACCCTGGTGCGCTGCCCAACCAACCATCACCATCAACGCGCTCGCCAGAATGGCCAGCGCCACCGCCACCTCCTCGAACAGGTCGCGAATGGCACGTTCGTAGGCGGTCAGGGGCTGCGCCACGGTGGCCGAGATCTTGCCGTCGACGCTGTCGACCGTATAGCTGCGCCACGGCTTGCCCTCCAGCATGATCTCGACGACGGTGTCGTGCGCCTTGCCGCACGGCATGGTGGGGGCACCGGGGAAGGCGGTGATGACGTGGCCGGCACGATCGCACAGCACGTAGCGGAATTCGCCCGGCAGGATGTTGGGCAGCGACAGGCCCAGCTTGATGTCGGTGAGCCGGCGCAGGAATTCTTCGCGGCGCGGCACGTCGTCCATGTTGAGCGTGGTGAGGTCCGCATAGGCCTGCGCCGACATGCGCAGGTCGCTCACCACCTGGCGGCTGTTGGTGCGCGAGATTTCCAGATGCGCGATGACGAGCTGCACCAGCAGCATCAACACCAGCGCGAGCAGGATCAGCACATACAGGCGGAACGACAGCGAGCGAACCCGCAGGATGGCTGGAACCGCCAGCTTCATTGGGCGGCCCCGCGGTTGCCGCCGATCATGTAGCCGACACCGCGAATGGTCTGGATGGTTTCGTTGCCGAGCTTGCGGCGCAGGTGGTGGATGACGACTTCCAGCGCGTTGGCGCTCACGCTGTCGCCCTCACGGTAGAGCGCGTCCATGAGCGTTTCGCGCGGCACCCAGCGGTGCGCGCGGCGCACAAGTTCAAGCAGCAGTTGGTATTCGCGCGGGGTCAGTTCGATGACCTGGCCCTCTTGCGTCACGCGCTTCTGCGAGGGCTCCACCACCAGGTTGCCGACGTTCCACTGGTTGGTGCTCTGCCCCGCATGCCGACGCAGCACGGCGCGCAGGCGGGCGATGAGCTCATCCACGGGGAACGGCTTGACGAGAAAGTCATCCGCGCCGGAATCCAGCCCCTTGAGACGTTCGGACAGCGCATCGCGCGCGCTGGCAATGATGACAGGCACGTCGCTGTGCGCGGCCCGCAGTTCTTCCAGGAAGGTATGGCCCTCACCATCGGGCAACCCGAGATCGAGCACGATGGCTTCGAAGGTGTTGGTGGTGATCCATTTCTGCGCGTCGACCAGGCGGCGCACCCAGGTCGCGTTGTAGCCGGCCTGACGCAGCGCGCGGGCCAGCGCCGTGCCCAACGGCAAATCGTCTTCGATAAGGAGGATGGCGTTCATGCGCGGGAGTCTCGGCGGCGGTAATGACGGTAAACGGACAACCGGCGCGTGGAAACAGGCGCCGGCGAAGCTCGAAATCTACCGCAACGGACTGAGCTTTGCCTTAAATGTGTGGAGACACGTGACGAGAAAGTCGCCCCACCAACACATATCGGGCGCGGTTCCAGGCGTGCAGCGTGGCGTTTAGCTATCATTCCGGAATTCCGATTGCGTTTTCCTTAGTCACACGCGCATGTTCCGCCTGCCCACGACCGCCACCGCGCCGTTCTGTCCATCCGAGGTGCGCGGCACCGTCGCCGTGCCGCCCGGCCTGCCGCTGTGGAAGAAGCTGCTGCGCTTTGCGGGGCCGGGGCTGCTGGTGTCGGTCGGCTATATGGACCCGGGCAACTGGGCGACCGACATTGAAGCCGGTTCACGTTACGGCTATGCGTTGCTGTTCGTGGTCGTGCTCTCCAGCCTGGCGGCCATGGTGCTGCAGTGCCTGTCGGCACGACTGGGCATCGTCACCGGCATGGACCTGGCGCGCGCCTCTCGCAACCGCTATCAGCCTGGCGCATTGCGCGTGCAATGGCTGCTGGCAGAGCTGTCCATCATTGCGTGCGACCTGGCTGAGGTACTGGGCTGCGCGCTGGCCTTCCACCTGCTGCTGGGCGTGCCGATCCTTTGGGGCGTGGCGCTCACCGCGCTGGACACGCTGATCGTGCTGGGCCTGAAGGGTAAAAACTTTCGCCAACTGGAAGCCATCGTGCTGGGGCTCATTCTCACGATTGGGCTGTGCTACTTCGTTGAACTCGTGCTCATCAAGCCGCACTGGCCTTCGGTAGCGGCCGGGTTGATGCCCTCGTGGCAGGCCGTGAGCCAGCGCGAGCCGCTGTATCTGGCCATCGGCATCCTCGGCGCCACGGTGATGCCGCACAACCTGTACCTGCACTCGTCCATCGTGCAGACGCGCATGACGGCGAACACCGAGGATGCCAAGCGCGAGGCAATCGGCCTGTCGCGGCTGGACACCATCGCGTCGCTGAGCCTCGCGCTGCTCGTGAACGGCGCGATCCTGATCCTGGCGGCAGCGGCATTCAACGCGCACGGCCATCAGAACGTGGCCGACATCGAAGACGCCTACCACCTGCTGGAGCCCATCGTCGGAACGGCGCTGGCCGGGCTGCTGTTTGGCATCGCGTTGCTGGCGGCGGGGCAAAGCTCGACCTTTACCGGCACCATCGCGGGGCAGGTCCTGATGGAGGGGTTCCTCGACTTGCGCATCCCCTGCTGGCAGCGGCGGTTGATCACGCGGGCACTGGCGCTGATCCCCGCGTTCATCGGCGTGGCGATGCTGGGCGACCACGCCATCGGCAAACTGCTTGTCATCAGCCAGGTGGTGCTCGGCCTGCAACTGCCGTTTGCGATGCTTCCGCTGATCCGCATGACGGGCGATCGCACGCTGATGGGGGTATTTGTTAACAGTCGGTTAACGTCTTGGCTGGCGTGGGGGCTATTCATCGTCATCAGCGTCGCCAATGTGTGGCTGGTGTGGCAAGTGCTGGCAGGCTGAGACACACATTGCGGGATTCCCCCCACTAAAAATCCGCGCACGGGGTTGCCTGCCGCCATTAGAATGCGCGCTTTGTTGCGCAATTCGGCCCCGCCCGCGCCCGCATCATCCCGTCGCGCCAGAGGGTCTCTCTTGCCCTGCCTTGAGCGCGAACCTGCCTACCGCCTCCGACCTGCCCGACGCACGCACACCCTCGCGTGACTATCAGGCGCGCCATTTTGTGCCGATGATCATCGCGCTGAGCAAATGCGGCGTGCTCGGTTACGCCTTCGCAATCGTGCTGGGCTGGTCAGTCGGGCTGCTGCATCGGCCGGGGCCGCTGCTCGCGCTGCTCCTGCTGCTGATGGCGATCGTGGTGGTCGCACAGCGGTATCGGCACACCGGCATGTGGGGGCTGCTGGCGCTAACGCACCTGCTGGCAGAGGAAGTGGCCATCATCGCGTTCGGTCATCAGGCGGGGCTCCAATGGGTCCTGCCGGCGTTCTATCTGATGCCGCTTGCCACCAGCCCCGCGTGGCTCAACCGGCGCGATTTCTGCATTGCCATGGCGCTGTGCACGGCCGGGCCTATCGTTGCCCTGCTGATCGCGCCAGAACCCGCCACAGCAATCCACCACGGCTGGCTGGGGCTGGTGCTCTATCTGCCAATCTGCATTGCTGCGGCCGCCGTCATTCACCACTACCTGCTGCGCGCCATGGCGCGGCACTTTGCGGCCGAACGCAGCCTGGCCGATCGCGCCAACACCGACCACCTGACCGGTATGCTCGCGCGGCAACGCTTCTTCGAACTGGGCACCTTTGCGGTCGAACGTGCGCAGCATCATGCCGAGCCGCTGTGCGCGCTCTACCTCGACGTCGATCACTTCAAATCCATCAACGATACGTGGGGACATGCCGCCGGCGACGAGGCACTCGTCGCGCTGTCTGATGCCTTGGCGGGCGTGCTGCGCCCGGCCGACCTGTTCGGCCGTCTGGGTGGGGATGAGTTTGCCGTGCTGCTGCCGGGCTGCGGGCTGACTGGCGCGCTTGCCGTGGTCGAGCGGCTCAAGACGGCGGTGGCCGGCACGCAAACGCCCGTGGGGCCGCTGACAGTGAGCGTAGGCGCCGCACCGCTGCGCCCCGGGCAAGACCTGGCACGCCTTTTGGCCGATGCCGATCTCGGCCTGATGGAAGCCAAGCGACAGGGTCGCAACCGCGTGTGCGTGCCGACCGACGCCGAGCCGAAGGCAACGCTGCGGCAATAAGGGCAGGCACGCTATGTGCGGCGCAGCATCCGTGTTATCTGCACGGAGATGTCCATGGAGTGGCTCAACGCCCACACCTTCCTGCGCGTGCCGGCCCGCGATTGGGCCGCCGCCGCATTGACAGTAATCGCTGCATATGTGGTGCTGTCCAGCGTCTTGCACCTGATCTGCAACCGGTTTGACGCGCGTGCCCGCCGGACGGGCTACCGCTTCGACATTCTCGTCACGGCGGTGCTACGCGATACGCATCCGGTGTTCATTGCGCTGGCCGCATTGCTCGCAGGTTCGTACTTCATCGATCTGCCAACGCGCATTGCCAACAAGCTCGACCACATCTGGTTCGTCATCATCGGTTTCCAGATTGCCCTGTGGCTCAATCGCGGCGTGAAGCTATGGGCGCGTGATCGGCTGTCGACGCAGACCCACGCCACGCGCAACCCCGTGATCACATCAATGACGGCGTGGGTGCTGCGGTTTACGCTGTGGTCAATGCTGCTGCTGGCCATTCTGGCCAACGTGGGCGTCAACATCACGGCCTTCGTTGCCAGCCTGGGTGTGGGCGGCGTGGCGGTGGCGCTGGCGGTGCAAAGCATCCTGAGTGACCTGCTTGCCTCGCTCGCCATCGGGCTGGATAAGCCGTTCGAGATCGGAGACTTCATCGTCTTCGAATCGATTGCCGGCACGGTGCAGCACGTGGGCCTCAAGACCACACGCATCCGCAGCCTGTCGGGCGAAGAGATCATCGCTTCCAACACGGCGCTGCTCAAGAGCACGATTCACAATTACAAACGGATGTCGGAACGACGCATCGTCTTCACCTTCGGGGTGACCTACGATGCGCGCGCCGCGCAGCTGCAGAAAATTCCGGACATCGTGCGCCGTGCGGTGGAAGCCGCCGGCAACACGCGGTTTGATCGCGCGCACTTCAAGGAGTTTGGCGAGAACGCTCTGAACTTCGAGGTCGTGTATTTCGTGACCGATCCGGACTTCAACCTGTACATGGACATCCAGCAGCGCATCAACCTGACGATCCTGGAAGGGCTGGAGAATCTCGGTACCTCGTTCGCGCTGCCCACGCGCACGATCCAGCTGGTGCGTCGTGACGGCGAGCCGGTTGAACCCGAAGACCTGGCAGACCGCAAATCAACGGCTAACACCCAACGCGTCAGCGCGCGAGCTAGCGGCTGACCGCCACGGGCATGCTCAGGAACGCCGCATCGAGGCTGCGCCATAGCGGCCTTGAGCGCGGCACCATGTCTTGCCGGAAGTACCACCAGAAGTAGCCGCCGACAAAGCGAGGATGCGTGACCGCGAGCCCGTAGTAGTGCGCGACGAGCGCCGGCTTGCGTACGGCATGCCGCGTCCCGACTTCTCCAAACCCCAAAGCGGCGTGCGGAAACAGTCCGCCTAGCCTGGTGAACACTGCGTTCCAATCGGGCGGTGCGATCTTGCAATCGTCTTCATAGAAGCTGATGAAGACGTAGTCGAGCCCATCGCGCAAGCGCAGCGGCACATTACGTTGCACCCACTCGAACATCGCGCGTGACGGCTGCTCGGCGCAGCCCTCGTTGTAGTACAGCGTGAGCGCCGTGCGGCCGCCGCCGGCTCTGATGACTTCATAGGCCGCCATGGTCTTGTCGATCACGTCGCGTGTGGGGCCGGTCCACTCGCCGTTGATCTCGTTGCCGATTTCCCAGACGTCGACATTGCTGCCGAGCGTGTGCAGGTAAGCGGCGGCACGCTCGCGCAGTTGCGGTGTGGTGTATTGCTTGAGTGTGGAGGAATCCACCAGTTCGCCCATCACATACGCGACGTCCCGGATGGCCGCCACCGCCCCAACGTAATGCGGCGCGTCCATGCCTTCATCAAAGACGACGCGCACCGTGGGCGTGCGCGAGAGGTGCGACAGCGCGTCCACCACGGCAGGCACGTTGTCCACAGCGTCAACCGTCACGCCATACAACGGCACAGGGCCGGCGGGCATGGCGCCCACCGACCCTGCGGCCTCAGAGGATGCGCTCAATGCCAGCATGACAGTCGCCAGTAACAAGCGCATCCGGCACATCGTCACTTCACCGTGCTAGCGTCAACCCAGGTGTACCCCATGCTGGTGATACCTGTGATGATGGTCTGGAAGTCGGTATAGCCCGGCGTGCCAAGATCGGGCTCCAGCCAGAACGGATGGAAGAAGAACGAGGCAAAGCCGTCGCGTACCACCTGTGCATACGTCGCGTTGGTCAGGATGTCCTGTGCGGTGTACGTCAGGCATGACGACGGATCGATATTGCAGATGTTGTATTCCACGTTGCCCAGGTTTTCCGGAATGATGCGCTGGTTGTAGTAGTCCTTCTGAATGATGTAGGGGAAGAACTGGCCAACCGAAAAATCATGTCCTGCGGTGGTCGAGTTCAAGGTCTGCGGGTTATCCGACGTGTAATACACCACGCGCTGATAGGTGTTCTTGAAGTACTGCGGCACCGCCTTGATCGACAGCGGAGACGATTGATAGTGCGGCGCCTCCCAGGCGAACGGCGCGTAGCCATTGAGCTGGAACTCCAGCAGCCCGGAAGACAATCGCCCTGCTGCCCATTGCGTTGAATCTTCGTTCACAGGCCGGTTCTGCGTAGCGAGCCAGAACTCGAAGTCGTTCGCGCTGACCGCGTTGATAAGGTTCGGGATGTTGCTGTACTGGTGCGTGTAGCCGTGCATCAGGATCTTCCCCCCACGTGGCAACGCATGGTTGAGCGCTGATTTGAGCCCCGTCGCGTTGACCAGGTGGATCGTCTGCGACACGCCGCCGTTGTAGACGCCGTTCGGGTCCGTGTACAGCGGGATGGTGGCGATCGAGAACGGAATCTTCAAGCTGTACAGATAGTCCGTCAGCGTGTTGATGGACTTCACGGTATTGGTGGCGTTGACATCTTCCAGGCGCACCAGCGCGCGGTGCAGGGTGGGCGCATTGGTACCCAGGATGTCATGCAGCATGTCGCACATCGCCAGGTAGCGGTCGCGTGGGCCGATATACGAGAACGGCATGTCGGCCACGTACCAGAAGTTGCCCGAGTGCATGATGTACGGGGCGGTCTCCTGCGTAACGGAATTGGTGATCGTCACCACACTGCTCGCCTTGGTGGGATCAGCCACCGAGGTCACGCCAATGTCCGGATCAGCGCTGATGGCGCCGGTCGTGGCATTGAAGGCGTAGTACTTGGTCATGGTCTGGCTCTTGTACGACACCGTATCGAAGAACCCCGGATTTGGTGTAGTGGCCGACGGTGCCGAGTTCATGCCGCGCAGACCGACAAAATTGATGCCGTAACGCGAGGTGAACGGATACGCCGTGTTCCAGGCAAGTTCCCACAGGTTGTACTTGAACCAGACCACGGTCTTCTGCGTGGTGGTCACATCCGACAGGAACGCCGCCGGTATGGGGTTGTTGTAGTAACTCCCCATGTAGAAGATGGCGGTGTACTGCTCGGTCATGCCAGCCGTGTAGTTCTGCACGGGCAGCATCGTGATGGTGGTGTTGAAGTGCGCGAGCAGGTTGTACAGCATGATCGCGTACGCCTTGCCCAGGTTGGTGTACTGGTCGTTTGGCGGGGCGTCGTACAGCACCAGCATCGGGGCTGGCGTACTGGTTGTCGTTCCCGCCACCGTCACGCAGATGGACCCGAGCCCGATCGTGCAGGTGGCAGCCTGCGCTGGCGCTGTCAGCGAGATGCCGAGCAGGCCGCCCGCAAAGACGAGCGCGCACAGGAACTTACGTAGCAATGTCTTCATGATGACTCTCCGACTCATGGCAATCATGGGCGATAGAACGAGCCGTCCGCTTGGCGGTAGAGCCCGAGGTTGAAGTTGGGGCCACGATCGTGGCCACGGTCTGTACCTGCCGTCTCGTTTTCCGGCGTGCCGGGGCGGACTTCGGTCATCACTGCCGGGCGTGGCGGTGGAATGACCTGTCCGTTCTCATCCATGACGCCGTAGCCGTAGGCGCGCGCGCCTCCAGTCACGGGCCTGGGTGTGACTGCTGCCACAACGGTGGGCTGCATGGGTGGCGCAGCCGTGGCGGTCGCCCTGGACGACGCGGGCGCTGGGGCTTTCTTGTCTGTGTCGATACTGGGGCTGCCCTGGCCCGTCGCGCCGGTCACGATGGCGGGTACGCCGCCATCACCAGCCCACGGCGGCGTCACGATCAGCCACCCGGCAACAAGTGCGGAGGCAACCAACACGCCGCCCCCGATTTGCTTCGCTTTCATCAAAGCCTCCTAACCGTTCAGGCGGTGCTGCGTTGACGACCCTTGCGCGGTGGCACGCGCCGCTTCCAGATCGATGATTTCGGCCTCGGTGGCCGGTTTGCGAATGAGTTGCGGACCGCGCGCCACCTTCTGCGGCTGCGTGGCAAAGGCCTTCTTCAGCGCATCGACAATGCGCCGGCAGGCCTGGCCGTCGCCATAAGGGTTGTGGGCTTGCGCCATGCGCTCGTATTCGGCGGCGTTGTTGAGCAGCGTTTCTGCTTCATCGACGATGCGTTGCGTATCGGTGCCGACCAGCCGCGCGGTGCCCGATGCCACGGCCTCAGGCCGCTCGGTGGTGTCGCGCGTCACCAGCACCGGTTTGCCCAGCGCGGGCGCCTCTTCCTGAATGCCGCCGGAATCGGTAACGATCAGGTACGCCCGATCCATCAGGTAGACGAACGGCAGGTAGTCCTGCGGCGCAATCAGGTGAACGTTGTCGTGGCCGGAAAGGATGGCGTTGACCGGCTGCTGCACGTTCGGGTTCAGGTGCACCGGATACACAACCTGCACATCCGGATGACGCGCCGCCAGCAGGCGCAGCGCAACGCAGAAGTTCTCGAACGGCTCGCCGAAGTTCTCGCGGCGATGGCCCGTCACCAGGATCATCCGACGCCCGGCCTCCAGGAACGGATAGCGCGCCGCCATCTGGGCTGACAGCGTGGCGTCGTCGTCCAGCCGCTGCTTCACGGCCAGCAGCGCATCGATGACGGTGTTGCCGGTCAGCGTGACCTGCTCCGGGTCGATGCCCTCGTCCAGCAGGTTCTGGCGCGATTCGGCCGTGGGCGCGAAGTGCCAGGTCGTCACGGAATCGGTGACGCGCCGGTTCAGCTCTTCCGGCCATGGCGACCAGATGTTGCCGGTACGCAAGCCTGCTTCCACATGCCCGACCGGAATGCGCCGGTAGAACGCCGCGAGGCTTGCCGCCAGCGTGGTCGTCGTGTCGCCGTGGACGAGCACGGCATCGGGCTTGTAGGCATCGAGCACGCCGTCGATGCCGCCCAACACGTTGGACGTGATGTCGGATAACGTCTGCCCAGGCCGCATCAGGTTGAGGTCAAACTCCGGCACGATGCCGAAGAGTTCCAGCACTTGATCCAGCATCTGCCGGTGCTGCGCGCTCACGCACACCGCCGAGGTAAAGCCTGCCTCGGCCTGCAATGCCTGCACCAGCGGCGCCATCTTGATGGCCTCCGGGCGCGTGCCGAACACGGTCAAAATTTTCCCTGTCATGATTCCCCCCAGTCGTCTGCATCGGCGCATGCAAAAGCGCGACGACGAACGTGTCGCTTCTGACGTCGGCGCAGACTTCGCCATTGAGCGAAGGCCGTGCCAACTGTCCCGCTTTGACTCGCCATGGCGCTGCGACGCCATCCTTCGGATGCCGCTGCAACTCCTCTTTGTTACCCGTTTCCCTCGGCGGTCAAAAACGTTTCATCTGCGACACCTCTGACTGGGGTCTGCTTGAATCCAGGACTGACTTAGAACCAAAGAATGGCTCGCGCGACCACCCCCTTTGCTCGATCCGCGTGCGTCAATGGCAAGCGGTATTGCACGGTCAAATCCAGCCAACTGGCCGGCGCTGCGTAGTGCGACTCGCGAAACCAGTAGCGGAAGTTGATGCCTGGGCCGACACCCAGTGCGAGCCGCTGATCGATCGCCTTGTTGTCGTGATCGCCCGCCAGCACGATATGCGGATAGACCGTCAGGCGATCGCTGATCGAGTTAAGTAACCACGTGTGTCCGTAGCGCATTTCCGTGCTGACGATCATGCGGCCCTGGTTGAGGAAGTACGCGCCCTCGCCAAACACCTGCCACGTCTGCCAGCGCGGCTTGGTGACCTGCAGGTCGAGCCCCTGGTCGGTCGAGAAGCCGATGCGCAGCAAAGTATCGTTGGTGGTCAGTTGCCCGATGCGGAAGAGACGCTCGGCGGTGAACACCAGGTTGATGTCCTTGATCGGCTTGTAGCGTGCGCCCACCGAGCCCTGCGCGGTCGGCAGACCCGTGTTGCCGTTGCGGTCGTACACGCTGTCGTAGCCGCGTACGAAGAGCTGGAAGATGCTGCCGTCGCGGTAGCCGATACCGGGCGGTTGCCAGTACACCTCTGCGCCAGCCTGCCCCGCGCTGACCGTGTTGGGCAAACCGAATGCAGACGTTTGATACGCGCCAGAGAGAACCATGCCGAACGTGCGCTGCATCTGCTCGACTTCACGCCGGTAGCCGAAGCGGCGATCCGGTGGAAGGCGGTCGTCTCCATTGCCACCGCGGTCGCTCTTGGCATCGGCGTCGGCATGGTCGAGGCTCTCTCGGAAGAGCTTGATGGCAGTCGGGTTGTCGCCCAGCCGCTTTGCTGCGTAGGCGGCATCGGCGTAGTGGGTCCAGTTACCCTCGCCCGTGGCGAAGCCGCGCTGGAACGCTGCCAATGCAGCGCGGTCGTCACGCGCACGCAGATGGCTGTAAGCCTCGTTCAACTCACGCTGGCCGATCACGCGCGGATCATTGGCGGACGTGGCGTCGCCCTGCGCTTCGGGCGCCATTGCCTGGGCGAGCAGCGCCTTGGCGTAGCGCTGGCGCGCCGGGTCCGTAGCGTGTTCGGCGGCCAGCGTGGCAGCCTGGGTTGCGCCATCCCGGTCGCCCAATTGCAGGCGTGACTGCGCGAGACGCACTTGCACGTCGGCATCGGGGACGTCCTTCATGCCGCTGAGCGCATCGAGGGCAGCCTGCGGATGCTTGGCGGAATACGCGCTGTCCGACCAGGCCAGATGCAGGTTGCGCTGCTCCTGCGCGGTCCAGTCGGTGCCTTGCACGGCGCGCGCAAAGTCTCGTTCAGCGACGGCGGGGTCGTTGGCCTTCTGCGCCAGGAACCCGTGCTGGGCGTACACGCGTGGCTCGTCGGGATACTTCTGCAGCAACGCATCGGCCTGCGCGCGTGCCGCATCCAACTGGCCCTTGCGGGTGAGCACATCCAGCAGCAGCAGGTTCAGTTGCAGGCTGTCAGGCTGCACGGCCAATGCCGCACGCGTGGCGGCTTCGGCATCGTCGAGCTTGTTGCCATCGATGGCGTGATAAGCGCGATCGGCGCGAAAGTAGGCATCGGGCTGCAACGGCGCAGGTTGCTCTGCCAGTGATACGCCATGACACAACGCCCACACTGCCGCAGCAATCGGCCAGCGCAGATGGCGCACGGTTAAACGGTTGACTCTCTCGTGTGTCATGCCACACCTCCCGCAACAGATGGGTTCGGCCGCGGGTCTGGCCCAGGGGGCAGGTCCGGCGGCACAGGAATCGGGGGGATGGTGGAAGCCTCGGGTGCGGGTGCCGTGCCGGCTGCAACACCTGGGCCGGCGCCCGTCATGGATTCGACGGCCAGCATGGCCGAATGCGCCGCCGGGCCAAACACGACCGTGGTACGGCGGTTGGGGTCGGCCATCTGCGCCAGCTCGGCCGACATTTCGTGATCGCACGCCATGAAGCACGCGACCTTGCGGCCGGCCGCATGGGCCAGCTCTTCCAGCACTGCGCCGTCGGGCAACTCCGACACGGCGATGTTGAGCGAGCCGTCTTCGCCAATCGAGAACGGCACCACGTGATGCCGTACTGCCAAGTCACGCGGCAGGCAATCGGCAAGCGCACCGAGCACGACGTTGGTCAGGCTCACGCGCGGCAGGTCGACCTGCTCGGCCAGTGCATCGGCCAGCGTGTCGGGCGTCACCAGGCCCTGCTCGATCAGCACTTGCCCAAGCCGGCGTCCGGTTTGGCGCTGGATGGCGAGTGCGGCATCCAACTGCTCCTGCGTGAGCACTTCCCACTTGATGAGCGTCTCGCCCAGCTTGCAGCGCGTACGGCCCAGTGCGTCGTTCGACAGATAGGTGTGCTGCGTCTTGTCCCAGGCGATAGGCTTGCCGGTCAGGCAGTAGATCAGGAAGATCTTCCACGCGCGGCATACCGAGAAAAAGTTGATGAAGTTGTTCACCACCAGCCTGGGCAAACACAGCACGCCTTGCAGCGCGCCGTTGAGCCGCCCGACAAAGTACACGCGCTGCGCCAGCCGATTGACGAGCAGCGCTGCATTCACAGCCAGCAGATCCTGCATCCAGATGCTGCCGACCACGAAAGTGCCGTCCGGAATGGTGACCAAGCCTTTTGACATCAACGCTGCCAGCGCCAGATAGTTCAGCGACAGCACGTAGGCCAGGATCGAGAACAGCGCCGTCAGCACGCCCTTGCGGTCCCGGAAGAACATGTAGCGGGTGATGAGGTTGCCGTTCCAGCCCATCTGCAACCAACCCTGAAACGCAATGCCGAGCACCCAGCGCGCGCGCTGGCGGTACGCCGTGCGGAACGTGCTCGGAAAGTACTCGCGCGTGGCCAGCAGTTGCGGGCGTGCGCCCTTGCGCCGCCCAAAGCGCCAGCGTGTGCGCGTCTTGCCCTGGGCGTCTTCAGCCGGTTCTGCGTTCTCGCAGATCGGGAAATGCACGAATGCTTCACGCATGCCGAGTTCCCGCAGTCGGAAACTGAAGTCGTAGTCTTCGGTGAGCGTGCTGGTGTTGAACGGAGAATCGCCGCGCACCTTCATCACCGCTTCGATCGCGCGGCGGCTGTAGCACAGCGCAACACCGGCCCCAGGCACCGTGCCGGTCAGTGCCTGGCGCGCCACCAGGTCTTTCTGGTGCGTCTCGGAAAAGTCATCCATGTACGTACCGGCCACCCACTCGTACCACTTGCGCTCAAGCGATAGCACCGGCAACTGCACGAGATCCTGATCGCGGATGAAGTAGTTGAAGTACTTCAGCTCCAGCGGGTGGATCACGTCTTCACAGTCATGCATGATCACGCCCGCAAAGCGGATGCCGTGGCCTGCCTCGTGCCGGATGATGGTCTGGATGATGGTGTTCAGGCAGTCGGCCTTGCACGTCGGGCCATCGTGCGTGACGGCTGCGCGCACCACGCGGCCGGGATAGCGGCGCACCATGCGCTCGACTTCGGTGGTGGTCTCCGCATCGTTGCGGTACGCGCCGGCAAAGATGATGAAGCGCGTGTACTCCATCGTCGCCAGAGTGTTCTCGACCATCTTGGCGATGACGTCGTACTCCTTCCACGCCGGCACCATGATGGCGAGCCACTGCTCTTCGCGCTCGCGCAGCGATTGCGCCGAGATCGTGACCGGCGTGCGCCCGCGCTGCGGCCAGAGCCACAGCTCCCGCACCCAGTAGAAGGCATCCAGGAAGAAATCGTCGGCGGTGCTGATGAAGATGACGAGCGTGGTCGCCACCGTCAAGGTATTGAGCAATGCCAGGTAAAGCTCCCATGGCAGATCGCTCATGGCTGCTCCCCTGCTCCCACCCTACGGGCGCGTCGCCAGTGTCCGGCGTACCCCCCGCCTTGCGCTGTGGCACTCATGCTTCCCCCAAAGGTCTTCTTCGACGTCCGGCGCAACCGCGTTGCGCCGTGGCATCCGTCCCGCTTACCTGCTGTCGATCGGGTGGATGCGTCGCCCTCTAGCCTGCTTCCCGCGAGGAGGAACGCGAGGACCATACCAACGCCCGCCGAGGCGCGCGGTTATGCGGTGCAACGCACCACATACGCCTTCAGACACGTGCCGGGTGCGCCGGGTTGTTGCATGGGTGAACGCAAGACGCGGGCGGTGGGGGGAGCAATATCAACGCCACGGCATGCAACGCCATCCGATGGGGTGGGACAGTCGTCCGGGCAGCGTACAAGGCCTCCCTACGAATGACGGAGGCGTTGAACGGTCAAGTGCAGGGTGTTTGGGTTAGGCGAGCAGGCAGCCCGTCTGACAGGCACGGTGGGATGTTGCCCCATGCGCGGCGGTGCGCAACATGGGGCGGGTCGCGAAGCCTTATGCGCAAAGGATCGGCATGACGAACGGCAGGCCGCAGGCGTACCGGCCGGGTTGTCTTGCCACGCGCGCGCGACGTTGCTGCGCGAATCGCAGCCCGGGCTGACAACATCGGCCCAAGCAATCCAGCAAATCGGTTACAGCGCTGAAACACAAAGCCGCGCTCAGGGCGCGGCTTGTTGGGAGGAGTGTGTCGGCTTGTGCGTCAGAACTGTTCCCAGTCGTCGGCATCGCTGGAGGCCGCAGCCAAGGCAAGCTTGCCAGGTTTGGGCTCGGCTGCCACGGCAGGCGCTACCTTCGCGCTTTGAACTGGCACAGCGGCCGACTTGACCGGCGCAGCGGGGCGCTTGCCGGCCGCACGCGCCGTCGCCACGGCAGGTCTGCGTGCAACCGGTTTAGCGACCGGGCTGGAAACGGTCAATGCGGCCGATGTAGCCGACGCAGCGGGCGCCGCCTTTGCGGCCACGGGCGCCATCACGGGCTCAGCGTGAGCACCGGCCGCCGGCAAGCGGAACGACGCCACCGCTTCACGCAGCACGCCGGCCTGCTCTTCCAGCGATTGCGCAGCAGCCGCTGCCTCTTCCACCAGCGCGGCGTTCTGCTGGGTCACTTCGTCCATCTGTGTGACGGCCTGGTTGACTTGCTCGATACCGGCGCTTTGTTCGTCCGATGCGGAACTGATTTCGCCCATGATGTCGGTCACGCGCTTGACTGCCACAACCACTTCGTCAATCACCGCGCCAGCTTCGGTCACCAGCGTCGAGCCGTTCTCAACGCGGCCAACCGAATCGCTGATCAACTCCTTGATCTCCTTGGCCGCCGTGGCCGAGCGCTGCGCCAGGCTGCGCACCTCACCCGCCACCACCGCAAAACCGCGCCCCTGTTCGCCTGCGCGAGCGGCTTCCACCGCCGCATTCAACGCGAGGATGTTGGTCTGAAACGCAATGCCTTCAATCACGCCGATGATGTCGGCGATCTTCTTGCTGCTGTCGTTGATGCCCGACATCGTCTCGATCACGCGGCCCACCACCTCACCGCCCTTGACGGCGATGTCCGACGCGTTGCCCGCAAGCTGGCTGGCCTGTCGTGCGTTATCGGCGTTCTGGCGCACGATGCTGGTCAGCTCTTCCATGCTCGACGCGGTTTCTTCCAGCGACGAGGCCTGTTCTTCCGTGCGTTGCGACAGATCCATGTTGCCGGCCGCAATCTGCTTGGTGGCGCTGGCGATGGATTCGCTGCCGCCGCGCATCGTCACGATGGTACGGATCAGCCCGTGCTGCATGTCGATGAGACCTTGCGTGAGCGCGCCCATTTCGTCCTTACTGCTGACGGTAATGCGCTCGGTCAGGTTGCCGTTCGAGATCGCGCTGAAGTGGCCCAGCATCTTCGACAGCGGCACCGAAATCGCGCGGTGCAGACCGAATGCGCAGCCCAGTGCCGCAGCAATGCCCACCACGATGGCGCCAACGATCAGCATCAGAAACGCGTGCGAGCGGGCGACCGCGCCTTCGTAGGCGGTCTTGGCCTGCTCGGCCTGGCTGCGATCCAGTGCGTCCACCGCAGCAGACAGTGCCACGAACTGCGGCGGGATGATGGTCATGACCACTTTATCTGCGGCGGCGGTATCGTGCGCGCGCAGGGCGCTCATCAGCGGTTCGACGCCATCGCGGAACAACGCTGTGCGCTTGGCTTCAACGTCGGCGGCCAGGCGTGCTTCCTCCGCGTTCATGGGCAGCGCCTTGTATTGCTTCCACGCCCCCTCAGACTTGGCGCGGTAAGCGTTGGCCTTTTCGATGATGGCCGGCACGTCGGCCGCATCCGGATGGAAGACCGCCCGATCAAGCGTCGTACGCACGATCGCTGCATTCAGCTGCGCCTTGCCCATCAGCGACGCCGAAGCGAGCTGATTGGTGTAGACCTCATTGATATTCGCGTCGGAGGCGCGCATCCCGATCACGCCAATGGTGCCGGTAATCGCCAGCAGCAAAGCGAGCAGCGCCAGCGCTGCGTTGAGTCGGAAACGGATGGAAAGTCGATTGAGCATGGCAGTCACGGCGGGTTATTGCCTCCGCTATATCGGCCGACCCGCTCCGTTTCTGAAGCCCACGCGGGCGGCCCCATGCAGGATGTGGCTAGTAAGGCACTGCCATGTTGTTTTCGATGCGGGCGCGATCACCCACGCGCAATCCGTTCGGGTTGTTTTGCGTGAGCGTCACGCGCGAGTTGTCGTTCAGCCGCATGGTCACGCGATAAGTCTGGCCGACCACCGTATTGCCTTCCACGGCGTTGCCCGCCATGGCGCCCGCCACCGCGCCGCCGATGGTGGCCACGGTGTTGCCGCGGCCGCCACCAACCTGGTGACCAAGCAAGCCGCCCACCACACCGCCGAGTACCGCACCTACGCCGCTCGACTGGCCGCGCACGGGCACCGCTTCGACGTATTCAACAACGCCGTAACGGTTATCCGCGGGCGCTTGATAAGACTGATCGCCGTTGTTCGGATACGGCGAATAGTTCGGTTGCGAGTAAGTCGGCTGTGGCTGCGAATAGGTCGGCGCCGGCTGCTGCGGATAGGGCTGCGGCGCGTTCGGATCATAGCTGCCGTAGCCGTTGTTATACGTGTTGTCGTACCCGCTGGCATAGCCGCTGCTGTAGGTGGTCGGGCCGGTGCTGTTGCCGTAAGCATTGCTGCCCGCGGCATAACCCGCGCCATAGCCCGCGCCATAACCGGGGTACGCCGGCGCCGTCACGCAGCCTGTCAGCCCCGCTGCCACGGCAGCCAATGTGGCCACTGTCACCCAACGCGCTACGCGCCCTGCACGGTCCGACTTGTTCGTTGCTTGCATGATCAATCCCGTCTTGTGAACAAGGCGTCTGGGCCGGACCAGCAGTCTGCTCTGCGGCCTGCGGCCATGCGCCTCTTGCCGCAAAGTCTATGCCGCAGCCCTACAAACCCGTGCAACCAAACCCGCTCATCGGTAACGGGGTGTAACCGCATGACGGCCGTGGCTTTCAGCAAGGCGGCGGGGCGCACGTTATCATCGTCAAGCGCCGTGCGACGCACCTCCTTGCCGACGGGGCCTTGCCCCATTCATGCGGCCCGCCTCCTCTCCTGACCATGCAACCGACCCTGCTGCTCCTCATTGCGATGACGCCCGATAACGTGGCGCAGATCGCTGAACATTTTCACGTCATCCATGCACCGACCCGCGCCGAACGCGATGCCGCCATCGCGCGCGACGGGCAAGCAGTTCGCATCGTGCTGACCAATGGCTCGACGGGCCTGACCGGAGCGGAAATTGCCGCGATGCCCAAGCTGGAACTGGCCTGCGCGCTGGGCGCTGGCTACGAGAACATCGATGTGGAGGCCGCCCGCGCCCGTGGCGTAGCGGTTGCCAACGGCGCCGGCACCAACGACGCCTGCGTGGCCGACCACGCCTTTGGCTTGCTGCTGGCCACCGTGCGAGGGATTCCCAAGCTGGATCGATCCACACGCAACGGCGTCTGGCGCGACGACATTCCGCTGCAACCGGGTGTTTGCGGCAAGCGCCTGGGCATCGTTGGTCTGGGCACCATCGGGCTGCAGATCGCACGCCGTGCTGCGGGCTTCGACATGCAGATCGGTTATCACAACCGCAAGCCACGCGACGGGGTGTCGTACCGCTACTTCGACGCGCTCAAGGACATGGCCGAGTGGGCCGACTTTCTGATCGTTGCCACGCCGGGCGGCGCGCAGACCAAGCACCTCGTCAACCAGACGATCCTGGAAGCGCTGGGCCCGAACGGCTACGTGGTCAACATCGCGCGCGGCAGCGTGGTGGATACGGCGGCGCTGGAAGCGGCCATCCGCTCAGGCAAGCTGGGGGGCGCGGGGCTGGATGTGTATGAGAGCGAGCCCAAGCCGCCGGCCGGGCTGCTGGATCTAGAGCAGGTCGTGCTGACGCCGCACATTGCCGGCTGGTCGCCGGAATCGGTGCAGGCCACGGTGGATCGCTTTCTAGAGAACGCCCGTGGGCACCTGGCGGGCACGGGGGTGGTGTCCCCGGTCTAGGCCGGGAACACCACCATCACGCGGTTACGACGCCGGACGCTTCATCTGGCACGACGTCGGCTGGGCCGCAAGGTGCGGCTCCAGCGTGACGTCGGTACGCCAGCCATAGCCGGTGTTTTCCTGGTCGTACTTGATCTTTTTGCCGTCGGCCTTCACCCAGGTGGTCACGTACAGCGTCTGCTGCGCCTGGTGGTCGGTCTTGCGCATTTCGATCGGGCCATTGAGGCCATCGACCGTCATGCCTTCCATCACCTTGGCCACCTTGGCAGGCTCGGCTGAACCGCTGGTCTTGATGGCCTTGGCCAGGAAGGCGATGCCGGTGTAGACATCGGCGTTGAAGAAGTCGTCGTTGTACTTCTTCTTGAAGCCGTCGAGCACGGCGCTCGTCTTCGGGTTGCCGTCGTTCGGCGCGAAGTAGCTGATGACCTTCACGCGGTCTGCGCCGGAGGCCCCCATCGCCGTGGGCACACCGGTGGTGCCTGCATAGTACGTATAGAAATTGGTGGTCAGCCCCGCATCCTTCGATGCGCGGATCAGCAGTGCCAGATCGCTCCCCCAGTTGCCGGTGATGACCGTATCGGCGCCGGAAGCACGAATCTTCGCGACATACGGCGAGAAGTCCTTCACCTGCGCGAGCGGGTGCAGATCTTCACCCACCACCTGGATATCCGGACGCTTGCGCTTGAGATATTCCTTGGCCGCGCGCGCCACCTGGTGGCCGAACGAGTAGTTCTGGTTCAGAAGATAGACCTTCTTGATGTTCTGGTCCTTGGCGAGATAGCTCGTCAGGGCCTCCATCTTCATGTCGGAGTTGGCGTCCAGACGGAAGTGCCAGTAGTTGCACTTGTTGTTCGTCATGTCCGGATCGACCGCAGCGTAGTTGAGATAGATGATCTCTTTGCCCGGGTTGCGGTCGTTGTACTTGGCGATGGCGTCCTGCAGCGCCATGCCCACGCTGGAGCCGTCGCCCTGCGCGACGTAGCGGATGCCCTGGTCGGTGATCTGCTTGAGGATCGTCAGGCTTTCTTGCGGCGACACCTTGTTGTCAAAGCCGACGACTTCAAACTTGGTGCCGTTGCCGCTCCAGTTCTGCTGGTTGGCCAGATCGGCCGCGTATTGCCAGCTGCGCAGCTGGTTCTGGCCAAGCGCCCCCATCAGCCCGGATAGCGGATCGATCCACGCGATCTTGACGGTCTCGGCGTGGACGGTGCTCGGGCAAAATGCGCCCGCGAATGTGCCAACTGCTGCCGCCGCGCACAGCGCGAGTCGGAATGCCTTCATGCAAATGTCTCCTGATGTCTTATCGTTTGACGCCGTGCAGAAGGCATCGTCGAGCATGGTTCTTGCACTAAACCGCAAACCAAGGCTTACGGTAGCTCGATCCTTCCATACACAAACGTATGTGCATGGTAGGAGTGCGTTTGTTGCCGTGTCAACCCGCGCAAACCTGGGGGCCTCAGCACGATTTAAGCGCTGGACAGCCTCGTCAGCGGGGCTAGAATCCGCCTTCATGCCAAAGTCATCCCCGCAGATCGACGAACACGACGAAGCCGTCGCAGTCGATGCCGATTCCGCCTCCCCCGCCGCGCCGCGTGCACAGCTCACGCCTGACGACTGGGTGCGCGCCGCCACCGATCTGCTCGTGACAAAGAGCATTGATGCCGTGCGCGTGGACGTGCTCGCCAAGCAGTTGGACGTTACGCGCGGCAGCTTCTACTGGCACTTCAAGAACCGCGACGACCTGCTGCACCAGGTATTGCAGGACTGGAGCGAGCGCACGCGCGTGGGTCCCAAGCTGGAGCGGCAAAATCCGTCGGTGCAGGGGCTCGTGCGCGATCTGCTCGCGCTGCCGTTTCGCGGACGCAGCGCCCGCCGCACGGCCATGATCGAATTTGCTATCCGTGCCTGGGCGAGGCGCGACCCGATGGCGCAAGAAGCCGTCGAAGCCGTCGACGAGCATCGTATGGACTATTACGTCCAGCATTTCCAGGCGATCGGCTTTGCGCGCAAGGATGCCAAGACGCGCGCCTTCATGCTGTACGCCTACCAGCTATCGGAGGCCACGCTCTGGCACCAGGGCAGCAAACCCGACAAGGACGCGCGCCGCCGCTTCTTTGAAGACACACTGCTCGCGGGCGCACCGTCTGAAGGTTCGGCGGCGCCGTCGCGGGAATAATTCGTGCTGCATCGAGCGCATTCGACTTTGAGTGCGCCGCGATGCCCGAATCGCCAGCCTTTCATACATCCGACCTGCCCGGCCGGCTCGATCGCCTGCCGTGGAGCCGCTTTCACACGCGCGTGGTCATTGCGCTGGGCATTACATGGTTGCTCGACGGCCTGGAGGTGACGCTGGCCGGCGCCGTGGCCGGCGCGCTCAAGCAAAGCCCCACGCTGCATCTCACCAACGCGCAGGTAGGCATTGCCAGCAGCGCCTACCTGGTCGGTGCGGTGTTCGGCGCACTGCTGTTCGGCTGGATGACGGATCGACTGGGCCGCCGCAAGCTGTTCTTCATCACGTTGGGCGTCTACATCCTGGCCACGCTGGCCACGGCATTTTCGTGGAGCTTCGCCAGCCTCGTCGTGTTTCGCGTGCTCACAGGTGCAGGCATCGGTGGCGAATACGCGGCCATCAACTCGACCATTCAGGAACTGACGCCGGCACGCGTGCGCGGCTGGACCGACCTCGCCATCAACGGCACGTTCTGGATCGGTGCCGCGTTGGGCGCAGGTGCATCGTTGTGGCTGCTGGACCCAGCGCACATGAGCATCGATACCGGCTGGCGGCTGTGCTTCTTCATCGGCGCCCTGCTGGGGCTCATCATTCTGGTGATGCGTTTCTGGATTCCGGAAAGCCCACGCTGGCTCATCACGCGCGGCCGGCACGAAGAAGCGCAGACCATCGTGCAGAACATCGAAAGCGAAATCGCCACACGCGGCCATCGCTTCGATACCGCTCCGCTGCCCGCATTGCGCATGCGCCGCCGCGGCCATCCACGTTTGATGGAAGTCGCACGCGTGCTGTTCGTGCAGCACCGGCAACGCGCGCTGGTGGGCCTCGCGCTGATGGCGGCGCAGGCGTTTTTCTACAACGCGATTTTCTTCACCTACGCGCTGGTGCTGACGGATTTCTATGACGTGCCCGCAACGAAGGTCGGCACATACCTGCTGCCGTTCGCGCTGGGCAATTTTCTTGGGCCGCTGCTGCTTGGGCGGCTGTTTGACGTGGTCGGCCGGCGCACGATGATTGCCGCGACCTACGCCATCAGCGGGGTGCTCTTGCTAGTCAGTGGCGCGCTGTTCAAGGCGGGTGTGCTGGATGGCACTACACAGACCATCGCGTGGACCGTGGTGTTCTTCTTTGCGTCGGCCGCCGCCAGCTCGGCGTACCTGACGGTGAGCGAAACCTTTCCGCTGGAGGTGCGCGCGCTGGCCATCGCGCTGTTCTATGCCGTGGGCACGGGGCTTGGCGGCGTGGCCGGGCCTGCGCTGTTCGGCTGGCTGATCGATACGCACTCGCGCGGTGCCGTGTTCGGTGGCTACGCGTTCGGCGCGGTGCTGATGCTGCTTGCGGCCGCTGTGCAGGCTTGCTGGGGGACGGCTGCCGAACGCAAGCCGCTAGAACACGTGGCTGCGCCGCTGTCGGTTGACGACAGGCCGGCTTGATCTGTGCCAAACCTGCGCCACGCGCGTCGCCGCCGGTCGCCTATATACTTTCGCGCAGCGCTTTCCCGTGCATTTCCCGCTTACTGGAGACACCCATGCCTGACGCGACTTACGACGACCAGAACATCTTCGCCAAGATCCTGCGCGGCGAACTGCCTTGCATCAAGGTGTACGAAGACGACCACACCATCGCTTTCATGGACATCATGCCGCAAGCCGACGGTCACGTGCTCGTGCTGCCCAAGGAAGGCGCGGCCGAGCTGTTCGACCTGTCGGACGATGCCGCGTCGGCCGCCATCCGCACCACGCGCAAGCTGGCGCGCGCCGTGCGTGCTGCGTTTACGCCGCCGGGTATCGCGGTCTTCCAGCTCAATGGCAGCGCTGCCGGGCAGACGGTGCCGCACGTGCACTTTCACGTGCTGCCGCGCTACAGCGATACCCCGCTGCAACCGCACGCCCGCGTGCAGGCCGAGAGCGACAAGCTCAAGGCCCACGCCGAAAAGATCATCGCCGCACTGCAAGCGGAATAAGCGCCGCCGTCACGGCGCAGCGGACGGCACTGCCGAATCTGCCTGCGCCGTGGCGCCTTCTCGCCCATCCTCCCGCCGATAGGCCAGCCGGTACAGCACCGGCAGCACCAGCAGCGTCAGCGCCGTCGACGACAGAATCCCCCCGATCACCACCGTCGCCAGCGGACGCTGCACCTCCGCGCCCGTGCCGGTTGCCAGCGCCATCGGCACGAAACCGAGCGACGCCACCAGCGCCGTCATCAGCACGGGGCGCAAGCGTGTGAGCGCACCCTCACGCACCGCCTCGTCGACCGACTGGCCACTCTCGCGCAGGCTGCGGATAAAGCTCAGCATCACCAGCCCGTTGAGCACCGCCACGCCCGACAGCGCAATGAAACCCACCGCCGCTGAAATCGACAGCGGAATGCCGCGCAGCGCCAGCGCCAGAATCCCGCCCGACAGTGCGAACGGAATGCCCGAGAACACGAGCAAACCATCCTTCAGGTTGCCGAACATCATGAACAGCAGCGTGAGCACCATGGCCAGCGCCAGCGGCACCACGATCTGCAGACGCTCGGTAGCCGACTGCAACTGCTCGAACTGCCCGCCCCACGCCATCCAGTAACCGGCCGGCAGACGCACCTGCGCATCGAGCACTGCCTGCGCTTCTTCAACGAAGGAGGCAATGTCGCGCCCGCGCACATTGGCACTGACGACGATGCGGCGCTTGCCATCTTCGCGGCTGACCTGGTTGGGGCCCGTGACTTCATTGAGCGTAGCGACATCCGACAGCGGCACGTAGCCCTGACCGTTCGGCAACGCCAACGGCAAGCGGCCCAGCGCAGCGGGGTCGCTGCGTGAGGTTTCCGGCAGGCGCACGACAATGCCGAAACGACGGTCGCCCTGGAATACCGTGCCCGCATCCTTGCCGCCGATGGCCGCGGACACCGTGTCCTGAATCGCCCCGATGGAGAGGCCGTAGCGTGCAGCCTTGTCACGATCGATGTCGACGTTCAGGAAAGGCAGTCCGCCGGTCTGTTCGATCTTCACCTCCGTTGCGCCTGTCAGCTTGCCGAGCTGCGCTGCAATCATCCTGGCCTGCGCTTCCAGCACGCCCATGTCGTCGCCGAAGAGCTTGACCGCCACATCGCTGCGAACGCCGGAGATCAGTTCGTTGAAGCGCAACTGAATCGGCTGCGAGAACTCGTATGCATTGCCGGGCAGTGCTTCCACCGTGGCACGAATGTCGGCCAGCAATTGGTCACGGTTGCGGCGTTTGCCATCGGGGCCGGCGGGCCAGTCACGCTCGGGCTTGAGCATGATGTAGCCGTCGGAGATGCTGGGCGGCATCACGTCGGTCGCGACTTCCGCCGTTCCGGTGCGCGCGAAGACACGCTCGATCTCGGGAAACTTCGCCTTGAGCGCGCGCTCGATCTGCATCTGCATGTCCAGCGATTGCGCGAGGCCCGTGCCCGGCACGCGCATCGCCTGAATGGAAAAATCGCCCTCGTTCAGGTTGGGGACGAACTCCGCGCCCAGGCGGGTGGCAGCCACCAGCGAGACCGATACGGCCACCGCTGCAAACGTCAAAACCACGGCCGGCGCGGCCAAGACGCGTTCGAGCAACGGCGCGTACATGCGGCGCGCCCAGCCCATCAGGCGGTTCTCTTTCTCGGCCACGCGCTCGCCAATGAACAAGGCCACGGCCGCCGGCACAAACGTGATGGAGAGGATCATGGCCGCCGCCAAGGCCAGCACCACCGTGATCGCCATCGGGTGGAACATCTTGCCCTCTACACCCGAGAGCGCAAAGATCGGCAGGTAAACCACCATGATGATGAGCTGGCCATACAGCAGTGGGCGGCGTGCCTCGCGGGCCGCTTCAAACACCTCTTCGAAACGCTCGGCGCGCGTGAGCGGCCGACCGCGCGATTCCTGCGCATGCGCAAGGCGCCGCACGCAGTTCTCGACGATCACCACGGCGCCGTCAACGATGATGCCGAAGTCCAGCGCGCCAAGACTCATCAGGTTGGCGCTCACCTTGGCCGACACCATGCCGCTGAACGTCATCAGCATCGACAGCGGAATCACCAACGCCGTCAACACGGCTGCACGCAGGTTGCCTAGGAAGAGGAACAGCACCGCCATCACCAAAATGGCGCCTTCCAGCAGGTTTTTCTTGACCGTGGCGATGGCCTTGTCGACGAGCACCGTACGGTCGTACACAGACTCCACGCGAACGCCCGCCGGCAGCGTCTTGCGAATTTCCAGCATGCGCTTGTCCACGGCCTGCGAAACGGTGCGGCTGTTCTCACCCATCAACAGAAACGCCGTGCCAAGCACCACCTCGCGCCCGTTGCTGGTGGCGGCGCCCGTGCGCAGCTCACTGCCGCTTTCGATGGTGGCGACGTCACGCAAGCGCACCGGCGTGCCGTTGGGGCTGGCGAGCACCACGTTGCCGATGTCGGCCGCATCGCGCAACTGCCCGGGCGCGCGCACAAGGTATTGCTCACCCTTGCGTTCGATATAACCGGCGCCGATGTTTGCATTGTTGCGCTCAAGCGCGGCCACCACATCGGCCAAGGTGAGCTTGTACGAAGCCAGGCGTTCCGGGCTTGTTGCCACCAGGAATTCCTTTGCGAAGCCACCGATGGTGTTCACTTCCGTCACGCCCGGCACGTTGCGGATCTGCGGACGAATCACCCAGTCCTGCAACTCGCGCAAATCTGCGGGGGTGTAGACAGTGCCGTCGGGCTTGCGTGCGTTGGCATCGGCCTCCACCGTCCACAGGTAGATTTCGCCCAGGCCAGTGGAGACGGGCCCCATGCTGGGCGAGATGCCATCGGGCAACTGCTCCTTCGCAGCCTGCAGGCGCTCGCTCACCAGTTGGCGCGCGAAGTAGATGTCGGTGCCTTCCTTGAAGATCACCGTCACCTGCGACAGGCCGTAGCGCGAGAGCGAGCGCGTCTGCTCCAGCTTCGGCAAGCCGGCCATGGCGGTTTCCAGCGCATAGGTGATGCGCTGCTCGGTCTCCAACGGCGAGTAACCGGGCGCCGGGGTGTTGATCTGCACCTGCACGTTGGTGATGTCAGGCACCGCATCGATGGACAGGCGCGTGTAGCTGTACGCGCCGAACGCGGCGGCGGCCAGCACGGCCAGCAGCACCAGCCAGCGCTGAGCGATGACGGTGCGCAAGAGGCGTTCAAACATGGCGCCTCCTTTTAGTGGCCGTGGTCGGCGGACTTGCCGGCTTCGGCCTTCAGCACGTAGCTGTTGGCTGCGGCGTAGTGCGTGCCGGCGGGCAGGCCCTCCAGGATTTCCGTCCAGGTACCGTCAGTGCGGCCTGTCTTGACGGGACGCACTTCAAAGCCGGTCGGCACGGGCACGAATACCGATGGCTTGTCATCCACAGTCTGCACGGCATCGGCGCGCACCGCCACGGGCACCTGCACACGTCCCGATTCAACCGACACGTTGACGAACATGCCCGGGCGCCATGCCAGCTTGGGGTTGTCGAGCGTCACGCGGGCGGGCGCGGTGCGCGTCTGCTCGCCCAGCAATGCGCCAACGTACGAGACCTTGCCTTGCACGGCGGTGCTGGTGGCCGTGGCGCGCACGGTGGCCAACGCGTTGGCGGTGACCGCCTCCAGATCCTTGGCAGTAACGGAGAAATCCGCCCACACGGTGCGCAGATCAGCCACGGTAAAGACGGCCGTTTCTGCCTGCACCGCTTCGCCCTGCGACAAATGCTTGGCGACCACCACGCCATCAAACGGCGCACGCAGCTCGAAGCGATTCAACGCTGAACCCGCCGGTGCGGCACCAATGGCCGTCAGCTTCTGGCGGGCGTTGTCCGCCGCAATGCGGGCTTCCTGTAGCGATGTACGCGCCTGCTGGTAATCCTGTTCGGCGGCAATGCCTTGCTCCCACAAGCGCTTTTCGCGCGCGTGCGTTTCCTGCGCGAGTGCAAGGCGTTGCTGGGCCGCCTGTAGTTCGCTGCGTTGATCCGACAGCGCGGGGCTGGACAGCACGGCCAGCAGTTGGCCGCGTGCCACCGGTTGGCCCAGCTCCACCGCTACCTTCTCGGCGACGCCCGCCACGCGCGGCACCACGTGCGCGGTGCGATCTTCGTTCAGGCGAATTTCGCCGGGCAGGACAACCTCTGTTCGCAGCTCGGCGGCACCTGCGGTTTCCACGCCGATCTTTGCATTGGCGATGGCGTCGGCCGTCATGGCAAGCGTTTCGGCGTGGGACGCCTCGGCCTGCTCGGTGGCGGCCGGTGCAGGTGCCGCCTCGGCCTCAGACGTCGCAGCCTGGCGCGCACCCATGCCGAACCACAGCCCGGCAGCGGCCAGCGCCCCAAGCACGACGATGAGCGCGATGGCGCGCCGTTGTTGCGGTGGAAGTGTCATGTCAGCAGAAAGAAAGAGGCCGCACTACCGGCCGAGGATGCGATCGATACCGGCGGCCGCCTGATGCGCGCGGGACAGCGCGGCCAGGTATTGCGCGCGCGCCTGGAACAGCGTGCGCTGGGCGTCCAGCACATCGAGGAAATTGAATTTGCCGGCATCAAAGCCAATGCGTGCGGCGTCATACGCGCGCTGCGCACCGGGCAACACGTCTTGCCGCAGCGACTGCACGGCGGCGCGGGCCGCGTCGAGCCGCGCCACGTCCTGCGCGAGCGTGGCGTTCTGCTCAAGCTGCAGGGCGCGATAGTCTTCAAACGCCTTGTCGGCCAAACGCTGTGCTTCGAGCTGGCTGCCCTGGTTGCGGTCGAACAGCGGCAAAGGCACGGCAATGCCGAGCACCGCCATGTTGTTGTTCGCGGCGCTGTCGCGCTTGGCGCCCACCGTGAGCGTCACGTCGGGCACGCGCTTGCTGCGCTCCAAGTTGGCGAGCGCCTGGCGGCGGTCGATCTCCAGACGGGCGCGGATGGCGCGGGGCGTGTTTTCCAGGGTGCCAGTGGCTTGCCGCGCTTCGGGCGGCACGACGGGCAACGTCTCCGCACTACCGTCGGCTTCGGGCGCGATGGAAGCGATGCCCCAGAAGGCCGCCAATGCGCGCTGGGCGACCAGCAACTCAGCTTTCGCGTCACGCAGTTCGATGGCAGCACTGGCACGTGCCACGCCAGCCTTGGTCTGCTCCACCGGCGACACCTTGCCCGCCTGCACGCGCCGCGCGGCTGCGGATTCAGCCTGAGCGGCCAACGCATCCGACGCCTGCGCGAGCGCCAGGCGCTCCTGCGCAATCACCAGGTCGAAAAAGGCCCGCGTAACATCCGCACGCAACTCGGCCTGCAGCACGGCGGCATCTTGCGCCGTGGCGTCTCGGGCGATTTCTGCAGCGCGCGTGCGTGCACCACGCTTGCCCCCCAGTTCCAATGGGATATTCAGTTGTGCCGTCATCGTGGCGCGGTCGCGGCGAACGTCTTCTGTCGTGAAGGCGGCTTCGGGATTGCGCAGCCGGCGGGCCTGATCGAGCGCCCCTTCACTGGCGGCCACTTCATAGCCCGCTGCGGCCAGCGCCGGATGCGACTGCACCGCGCGTTCAACGGCTTGCTGCAGCGTCACGCGTTCGGACGACGCAGCCGCAGGCCCGCCGGGCATAGAAAGCGCCACCGGAGCGACGGGGTCAGTCACCGCTGCGGTGGCCAACGGGGCAGCCAAAAGGCAGATGAGAGCCGCCCCGGCGCGCTGGAAGCGAGGCATTACGCAATCGCGCCGTCGGTGTACGGATCCGGGCTGCGCGGGCTGCTCAGGCTCCCATCGGTGTAAGGGTCGCGAGCGCCGACGCGGGCATCGAGCACCGTTTGCGCTGCACCGTCCGTGTAAGGATCGCGGGCGCCGGTTTTGCCGCCATCGGTGTAGGGGTCACGCGTACCGGACTTGGCGCCATCGGTGTACGGGTCACGCGCGCCGGCCTTGGCCAGCGGTGCGGACATCGATTTGATCTGCGGAGCGCAGCAGGCATCGTGATTGTCTTGCGCGGCCACGGCCGTGCCGGTTGCCAGCATCGCGGCCAGTGCAGCCAGGGGAAGCACACGTTGGAATCGAATCGCCATGAGAATCTCCTTCAAAAGGCCTGACATCAGCAAACAGGAAAGGGGGCGATGTCAGTGGGGCCAGTCTAGGGAGCGGTGCACCACGCGGGCATGACTCGAAGATGACAAACTTGTCATCTTTGTGCCGCCATCTGGGGTTTTGGCATATCGTGGCGGCACTGGCGGATGCATCAAGCGCACGCCACTTTTCATCATGCGACTGCTGATTGTTGAAGACGAGCCCAAAGCGGGCGACTACCTGCTCAAGGGCCTGACGGAATCCGGCTTTGTGGCTGACCTTGCCCGCACGGGCCCCGATGGTCTGTTCCAGGCCATGGAGCATGACTACGACCTGATCGTGCTGGACGTCATGCTGCCGGGCATGGACGGCTGGCAGGTGCTGCAGGAACTGCGCCGCCGCAAGAGCACGCCGGTGCTGTGCCTGACCGCACGCGACGAACTGGCCGACCGCCTGAAAGGCCTCGAACTGGGCGCAGACGATTACCTCGTCAAACCCTTCGCCTTTGCCGAGCTGGTGGCGCGCGTGCGCACCATCCTGCGGCGCGGCCCGCTGCGCGAAAGCGAGATCCTCGAAATTGCCGACCTGACGATCGACACGATCAAGCGCCGCGTGACGCGTGCAGGACAACGCATCGACCTGACCGCCAAGGAATACGCGCTGCTGCATCTGCTGGCGCGCCGCACGGGGGAGGTGCTATCGCGATCGCTGATCGCCTCTCAGGTGTGGGATGTGAATTTCGACAGCAACACCAACGTGGTGGATGTGTCGATCCGGCGGCTGCGCGCCAAGGTGGACGACCCATTCGAGCACAAGCTGATCCACACGTTGCGCGGCATGGGCTACGTGCTGGACGCGGTGGATCGCTGATGAGGCCGCTGATGCGCTGGCCCGCGTCGCTTGCCAGCAGGCTCGTGCTGGCGTTTGTGGTGGTGGCATCGGTCACGCTCACGGCAGCCGGCACGTATCTGTACTTCGCGCTCAACGCGCAACTGCGCGTGGCTGACGATGCGATGCTGCTCGGCAAGATCACGCAACTGCGCCACCTGGCCAGCGAGGCGCTCAACGCCGACGATCTGGCGCGCACCGCGCACCGCTACACCGATGTGGTGTCGGGCCACGATGGGTTGATCCTGCGCATTGCCACGCCCGAAGGCCGCACGCTGGTTGAGGTGAACCCCGAGGGCGAACAGGTGACGATGCCGCCCGTGGTTGGGGCTGCGGTATCGCCATCGGAGTCTGCCGTACACACATGGACGTCGATGACGGGCATGGCATCGCGCGCCGTAGCCGCGGAGGCATGGCTGGGGCAGAACTCTGCAAAAGTCATCGTGCTGGTGGCGCAGGATGGCGACAGCCGTGCAGCACTGCTCACCAAGTACCAGCGCCACATCGTGTTTGCAGTGCTTGGCGGTGTGGCTGCGGTGGCGCTGCTGAGCCTGCTGCTCGTGCGCGGCACGCTGCGCGGGTTGGCACGCATCGGCAATCAGGCAGCGGCCGTGGTGCCGAGCCAGCTCGATACGCGTCTCACGCTGCAGGGGGCGCCGCGTGAGTTGGCCGACTTGCTGGCTTCACTCAACGCCATGCTCACGCGCCTGCAGGATGGCTTTGCGCGGCTCTCGCAGTTCTCGGCAGACCTGGCGCATGATTTCCGCACGCCGCTGGCCAACCTGGTAGGCCAGACAGAAGTCACGCTCGCCCACCCGCGCACGGTCGAGGAATACCGCAGCGTGCTCGAATCCAACCTGGAGGAATACGCGCGCCTGTCGCACATGATCGAAGACATGCTGTTCCTGGCACGCGCCGACCATGCCCGTGTGGCGCTGTCCATCGCGCCGCTGGATGCGCGCCACGAGGTGCAAGTGCTGGTCGACTACTTCGAGGCGGTGGCGGCTGATCGTGACATCACCATCGACGTGCGCGGCGATGCGCAACTGCGCGCGGACGCCACGTTGCTGCGCCGGGCGATCAACAACCTGCTCGACAACGCGCTACGTCACACGCCCGCCGGAGCGCGCATCGACGTAGCAATCGAGTTGATGCCGCAGGGCATCGCAATTACCGTGGGCAACCCCGGGGCAGGCATTCCGGCCCCCGCCCTGCCGCTTCTGTTCGAGCGGTTCTATCGGGGCGACCCCTCGCGGGCGCAGTCTGGTGCGCAATCAAGCCAGTCCACTGGCCTGGGATTGGCTATCGTCAAGACCATCATGGACCTGCACGGCGGTAGCGTGCAGGCCAGCAGCCCGCCGGGTGGGCGGACCGAGTTCCGGCTCGTGTTTCCGGCTTGACGCACGGCTTAGGTGCCAATCCGCTGTGCCGACGGCGTACGCGCAGCATCCTGCCCGTCGTCACGCAGAATCTGCCGATACGCAGCCACCACCAGCAGACCGATGAAGCGCAGCAGGCGGCGCGGGGCGTTGATGTCTTCGGTCACGGCAAAGCGCGCCGGCGTACCTTCGACCGGTTCACCGGAGAGCCAGAAGCGCACGCCCGCCGGTACGTCGATCGACTGGCCTGGCTTGAGCCAGATGTCCTGCCGCTGATGCTCTTGCGTGACCCACAACAGCCCGGCTTGTGCGGCGATGGTTTGGGCCCGTGCCGACCGCCAGCTCACCGGCACGCCCGGCCGGTCCAGTTCGAAGATTCTGATTTCGCGCATGATTGAGACTCCTGTGCCGGGGTTCGTGGTGGATTTTTATGGGGACTGCGGATCGGCACGGTTCCATCTTGCGCGGCAGTTCAAGCCGTTGACATGAACAGTTGTGAACAGTTTGGCTGAACTGTTCAGCATCTTTCGCGAACAGTTCAGTGCAATGACGGACAGAACTGCATTTGGATATGTCAAACCGTTCGTTTTCCGTTGGGCGCCGGCTGGCTAGCATGGTCCATCGCCATTCCTGCCGGAGCCGCCATGCCATACGACCACAACGCCGCCATCGACCCCACGTTTGGCGCCCTGCGCATACGCCGGGTGGCCGGCCACATCGGCGGGGAGGTTCTCGACCTCAAGCTTGGCGCGGAACTGACGGAAGACGCGTTCGCGAGCCTGTATGCCGCGCTGCTCAAATACAAGGTGTTGTTCTTTCGCGACCAGCAGCATCTGGACGACGACCGGCACCAGGCCTTCGGCAAGCGCTTCGGCCGCATCGTCGCCCACCCGACCGTGCCGGCGCCCACCGGCACGCAACTGTTTGAACTCGACGCGTCAAAGGGCGGCGGCCGCGCCGATTCCTGGCACACCGACGTGACGTTTCTGGATGCGTTTCCGAAGGTATCGATCCTGCGCGCGGTGACGATTCCCGCTTACGGCGGCGACACCGTCTGGGCCAACACCGCCCGCGCCTACGAGCTGTTGCCCGACCCGCTCAAGCAGCTTGCCGAGCAACTCTGGGCCGTGCACACCAACGATTACGACTACGGCGCCGAGCGCACGCAGATCGACGGTGCGCGCCTGCGGCATCACCACGAGGTATTTACCGCCTCGGTATATGAAGCCTCGCACCCGGTGGTGCACGTGCACCCCGAGACCAGCGAACGCGCCCTGCTGCTCGGCCACTTCGTCAAGCGCTTCACCGGCGTGGCGGGCAGCGAATCGACGCGGCTGTTCGAGTTACTGCAGAATCGCGTGACGCGGCTCGACAACACCGTGCGCTGGCAATGGCGCCAGCACGACGTCGCCATCTGGGACAACCGTGCCACGCAGCACTACGCCATCAACGATTACGGCAACCAGCCGCGCCTGGTACGCCGCGTGACCGTGCACGGCGACACAGCCATCTCAGTAGACGGCAGCCGCAGCACGCAACTGCGCCGCCCCGAAGCCACCAACGACGCGCACATCGACACGCTGCTGGCGGCCTCGCACTGACATCAAGCCCCGGCTGCCTGCTGCACCAACCGGTGGTAGAACCGGATCAGCTCCACCAGGTTGGCCTCGGTGATCCGCTCGTTGGTGCCGTGAAAGCGCGGCAAGTCTTCCGGCTTGGCGCGCACCGGCGAGAACCGATAGACATGGTCGGCAATCTCGATCATGTGGCGCGAATCGGTCGCCCCGATCATCAGCCCGGGCGCCACGACCGTGCCCGGAAACAGCTCGCGCACCGTCTTGTTGATCAACTGATACGACGCCGATTGCGTGGGCGACACCGGCGAGGCCTCGCTCGAACCGGGCAGCCGGCTCAGTTCGAACTTGCCGTTGGGCGCGGCCGCCTTGGCGGCATCTTCGACGTGCGCGGTAACGGAGGCGATGGTGTCGCCGGGTAGCAGACGGAAGTTGACCGTCGCCTCGGCGCGGCCGGGCAGCACGTTGTCCTTGTTGCCGGCCTGCACGATGGTCAGCGCAGTGGTGGTGCGCAGCATGGCGTTGGAACTGGCCGACGCTTCCAGCTGCTTCTGCACCAGCGGCCCGAACAGCCACAGGTTGGACAGCGCCACGCGGCTGAAACCCTGCATCTCTGGCGCTAGCGTTGCAAACATCTCCTGTGCAACACCGCGAATGCCGGCGGGCAATTGATCGTCATCCAGCCGCTTGAGCGTGGCGCTCATCATGGCGATGGCGCTCTGCCCGTGCGGCGGCGGCATCGACGAATGCCCCGGCGTGGCCCCGACCTTGAGTTGCACTGAGAGAAAGCCCTTCTCTGCCACGCCGATCAGCGCCGCTGGTTTGGTGAGCCCCGGCAGCACGCCTTCGGTAATCAACAGGCCTTCGTCGATCACGAAGTCGAGACGCTCACCGCGCGACTTGAGCAGCGCGGCGATCTGCTTGGCACCGCGCTCGCCGCCCACTTCCTCATCGGCGCCAAAGGCCAGGTGGATGGTGCGGCGCGGTTTGAAACCACTCGCGGCCAGCAACTCGATGGCCTCCATCTGCGAGATCAGGTTGCCCTTGTCGTCCCACGCGCCACGGCCCCAGACCATGCCGTCTTTCACCACGCCGTCGAAGGGCGGCTGGGTCCAGTCGCCTTCGGTGCCGGGGGCGATGGGCACGACGTCTTGGTGCGCCATCAGCATGACGGGCTTTAGCGACGGGTCGGAGCCCTTCCAGGTGTAGAGCAACGCAAAGTCGCCCACTTGCTCACGCTGCAGCACGGCATGTGCCTTGGGATAGCGCGCCTCGAGCATGGCGTGCAACTGGCGGAACTGGTCGGCGTTCAGTTGCGCATCGGTCGCGCTCGATACGGTGCGTGCGCGTACGGCTTCGGCCAGGTGCGCCGCAGCGGCCGGCCCGTCCACTGCGACCGGCGTGACAGCGGGCACATCGAGCTGGCGCGAGCTGTGCCGCCACGTGTTGAACGCCACGTAAGCGGCCACCAACACCACAACCGCAATGGCCAGGCGCAACAGCCGCCCGATGACGGCTCCACGACGCTTGAACGACGTACGCATTTGTCTCCTCTCCTTTGAAGGTGCATGGCCTTCGCCCGATTTGTATGCGCCGGGCGTAAGGCGCCAGTATCGCCGCAGTCGCTTGTATTCGGTGGGCTTCCGAATGCGGCCTCAAAACGCGCGAAAGAAAGGGCCGGCTCCCCTTTTTCACGGAGCCAGCCCGGCGCATCGTCCCGCGGAGAATGCGGCCCGCCGCGTGGCGATCCGCACCATCGCGTTCCGGCGCGTTTGGCTACAATGCCTGAACAGTACTGAACAGTTGCTCGCATCTGTTCAGAAGCTTCCAGATCAGCCTTCACGCCATGAAACTTCTCATCGATGCCACCACCCGCGTACCGATTGCCGACCAGATCGTGGCCGGCGTGCAGGCATGGATCCGAGACAACGACGTGCGCCCCGGCGCCAAGCTGCCGTCGATCCGGCAACTGGCGGCCGACTACGGCATCAGCCGCTTCCCCGTGATCGAAGCCTATGATCGATTGGTCTCCCTGGGCCTGCTGGACTCGCGCCACGGCTCCGGCTTCTATGTGGCCGAGAGCAACCTGACCGGCCGCGACGGGCGCGGCTGGTCAGACCCACGCCGCGCAGAGGCTGAGTCCAAACACATCTTCGAGCAGTTCAGTTACCCCGACGGCATGCTCAAGCTCGGCGGCGGCTTTGTGCCGGCCGACTGGCGCGATGTCGACGGCCTGACGCAGGCCATCCGCCAGGTGTCTCGCACCGATACACACGCGGTGATCGACTACTCCTCGCCGCTTGGCAACATGGCGCTGCGCCATCAGGTCATGATGCGAGCACGCCAGCTTGGTATCCAGGCGGAACTGCCCAATGTGTTGATCACCGCCGGCACGAGCCAGGCGATCGACCTTGTGATGCGGCACCTGCTCAAACCCGGCGACACGGTGTTTGTGGAAGACCCGGGCTACTACACCGTGTTCGGCCTACTGCGTTTGCATGGTGTGAAGCTGGTCGGCATTCCGCGCAGGAGCGATGGGCCCGACGTGGAAGTCACGGAAGCGATGCTGCGCGAACACCGGCCCAAGCTGTTCTTCATCAACAGCGTGCTGCAGAATCCGACCGGCTCGGTCGTGTCGCCACCGGTCGCGTTTCGGCTGCTTGAGCTGGCGCGGCGCCACGGCTTCACGTTTCTGGAAGACGACATCTTTGCCGACCTGCAGGCCGACCCCACCGCGCGGCTGGCAACGCTGGACCAGCTCGACCAGGTGATCTACGTGGGCGGATTTTCGAAGACGGTGTCGGCGTCGCTGCCGGTGGGCTACCTGATTGCCAAGCGCGAGCTGGTGCATGACCTGACCAACGTGAAGATGCTCACCAGCGTGGGCGGCTCGCGTTTTGCCGAGGCCGTGGTGAGCACGTTGCTGGAGCGCGGCGCCTATCGCAAATATGTGGAGCGGCTGCGCCAGCGCGCGGGTGACTCCGTCATCGCGTCGCTCGATGTGCTGGCCGATGCGGGCTGGGAAGTGTTTCACCATCCCTCTGGCGGCAACTTCCTGTGGGCACGTGTGCCGCATGTTGAGGACTCGCGCGATCTGGCGGCCACCGCCGAAAAGCACGGCGTGACGTTGGCGCCCGGGCATTACTTCCGCCCGAACCTGGAGGTATCGCCATGGGTGCGCATCAATAGCGCGTACGCAACGGAACCGCGTGCGGTGGCGTTCCTGCAGGAGGCAGGCAAACGGCCCACCCGCAAGCGCGCATAGACGCTGCGCTGGCATGACGGTTGCGGCAGGTTTGCCGTCTGCTCTCACTCAGGAGCCCCACTCAGGAGCACGTCATGCCCTCCGACAAGTTCTGTTCTGCCCGCCCGCCGCTGCAAGAAGCCGGCAAGGCAGGCACCACCTATGTTCAAGGCCCCAGCCCGGCCGACCCCGTGCAGCAGGCATCACAGCGCATCCGCTCTGTAGACGCCGCCGGCACCGAAGCCTCCGGCAGCACGATCGACACGGACGGCAAAAGCCAGGCGGCGGTCAAAGACTCATCGCTGTGGCAAGACAACGTCATCTATTCCAACGCGTCGCTGGCCAACACCAGGCCCGAGCCTGATCCGGAAGCGCCGATTGCCGGCATCGACAGCCGCCGCAGCCACGGACAGCCAACGGTAGCGCCCGACCGCGGACACAAGCTCGTGCACCGCGGAGTGGTTGACGAGACCGTGCGCAACGGCACGCGCGCGGCGCAGCGATTTTCTTTGGAAGACGACGAACAACCTTAGCCTGGTGCGCTGCCCCCTCTGTCACGGCACCCGTTACCCCGCTCAGGTATTTGAATCCCCCGCGCGCGGGCTGAAGGTGCGCGGGAAGACGACCGGCGCGCTGCGGTCAATCAGGCGGTAGCCCTTGGCGGGGCGATACGAATCGCCTTCTGCCAAACCCGCCTCTTCCAAAAAATTGGCCGACAGCATTCGGGTGCGGAAGCCGCTTTTATCGACCGGGCGACCGAGCACGATCTCGTACATGCGCTGCAACTGCGGTAGCGAGAACGGCTCGGCCAGCAAAAACGCCGGCAACGATGTGTATTCGACCTTGCTGCGCAAACGCTCGACGGCAGTGCGCAGGATTGCCGCGTGGTCGAAGGCCAGTTCAGGTGCGCGCAGTACGTCGTCCACCGCATACCACGCCACGTCGGCCGCATTGGCGCCCTTGGCAAGCACGACGCCCTGCGCAGGTATCAACGCAAAGTAGACATGCGTGGCCGACCAGCCGCGCGGGTCACGCGCGGCCCCGCCCCAACTGCCCAACTGCTCCAAATACGGGCTGCCCACGCCGGTTTTCTCCAGCAGCTTGCGGCGCGCGCAGTCTTCCAGCGTGGCATCGACGGCCGTATCGACATATCCGCCGGGCAGCGCCCATGCGCCGGGAAAGGGCTCCCCTTCGGCATTGGGCCGCTGAACGAGCAGCACGCGCAATACGTCATCCAGCACCGTGAAGATGACGACATCCACAGTGGTGAACGGTAGCGGAAAGGTCTTGACGGAAGATCGGGTGGCCATGGCGGGTCACAAATTTCTTGACGGCCTCAATAGTAAGTTGTATTGTCCAACCCATACAAGTTGTACTGTACAACTCACAACACAAAGGGGGTCATCATGTTTGGCATCCGTTTCATCAAGTCGCAGCCCACCGTTCACCTCATGCAGTTCCGTGCCGGCAAGGTTGTGCGCGAAGGCTCGGGCCTGTCGTTCTTCTATTACGGCCCGACGACCACGCTGGTGGCCGTGCCGGTGGCCAGCCAGGACCGCCCGTTCATCCTTGAGCTGGTGACGGCCGATTTCCAGAGCGTGACCGTGCAGGGCCAGGTGACGTACCGCATCAGCGACCCGCGCCGCACCGCCGCGATGATGGATTTCTCGCTCGCCAAGAATGGCCAGAGCTATGTATCGGAAGACCCGAAGCGTTTGGGCGACCGCGTGGCGCAGCAAGTGGAGGTGATCGTGCAGCAGGCCGTGCAGGCGATGGAACTGAAGGCGGCGCTGCGCGCATCGGCGGCCATCGCGCGCACCGCACAAGCTGAACTGGCCGCACAGCCTGAAATTGCAGCGTTGGGGCTGGAGATCCTGGGCGTGTCGGTCATGGCGGTCAAGCCGACGCCCGACATCGCCCGCGCGCTGGAAGCCGAGGCACGCGAGTCCAACCTCAAGGCCGCGGACGACGCCGTCTATTTGCGCCGCATGTCGGCCGTGGAAAACGAACGCGCCATCCGCCAGAACGAGCTGGACACCGACATCGCCGTCGAGCAGAAGAAGCGCCAGATTCGCGAGACGCAGATGGAAGCCAAGGCCACCTTGATGCGCAAGGAGAATGCCCTGCGCAACGAGCAGATGGCCGCCGATGTGGAACTCGAAGGTCAGCGCAAGGCCTTCGTGGCCGGCCAAGCCGAGAACAGCCGCACGCTGGCCGAAGCCGAGGCCTATCGCGTGGCCGCCGTCATGCAGGCGCTGGAAAAGGCCGACCCGCGCATCGTCAACGTGCTTGCTGCGGCCGGCATGCAGCCTGGTCAGCTCATCGCACAGGCCTTTGGCGGCATTGCCGAACGTGCCGAACGCATCGGCCAGCTCAACGTGTCGCCAGAACTGCTGCAAGGGCTGATGAACGCCTCCACCGGCACAATCGGCACCACAGGCAGGGCTGCATCATGAGCACCGATGGCCGCAAGGTCGTGCTGGTGACGCGCCGCACCCGGCTTGAAGAGCTGGTGGCGCGCCACCACACGCTGGCGCAGGCAAAGTTCTATCTCGAACACCTGGGCGCCGATTTTTCCGACTACCTGGCCGAGAACGCCGCCTACGCGCGCAGCCTGGAGATCACGGTGCGCGCGCTGGAAACGTGGGGCCGCTACCAGGTGGTGGACCGCGGCTACCTGCCCAACTTCATCTTTGCGCCGGACGACATCGTGGTGGCACTCGGCCAAGACGGGCTGGTCGCCAACTCGATGAAGTATCTCGACGGCCAGCCGCTGATCGGCCTGAACCCCGAGCCCGGCCGCTGGGACGGCGTGCTACTGCCCTTTGAGCCGAAAGACCTCGGCACCGTGCTGACCGACGTGGCACGCGACAAGCGCCCCACCAAGGCCGTGACGATGGCCGAAGCACGTCTGTCCGACGGGCAGGTGCTGCGTGCCGTCAACGATCTCTTCATCGGGCCACGCACGCATGCGTCTGCGCTGTACGAAATCGAGGTAGGCGACCGGCGCGAAGCGCAATCGTCGTCGGGGATCATCGTCGCCACGGGGTTGGGTTCAACGGCGTGGCTGAAGAGCATCGTGACCGGCTCGATGGGCGTCGCGCGCGCCATGCATGCGGGCGGCGATGACTTCCACTACGCGCCCGAACCGTGGGACGCTCCGCAACTGACGTTCGCCGTGCGCGAGCCGTTTCCGAGCCGTGCATCGCAGGCCACGCTCGTGTTCGGGCATGTGGATGCGGATCAACCGCTCAAGCTGCGCTCGCGCATGCCTGAGAACGGTGTGATCTTTTCCGACGGCATGGAAGCCGATTACCTACGCTTTACCGCCGGTATGGAAGCGACGATTTCCGTGGCGGCCACGCAGGGGCGATTGGCGGTTTGAATGAAAAAAGGCGGCCGGACCAGGGCCGCCGAAGGAGACACCGCCGCGCTCAGTGCGCCACGGCGTTGAAATTGGGCGGCCGTCGATCGACAAACGCCCGGAAGGCTTCATGCGCCTCCGGAGATTTCAAGCGCTGCGCAAAGCAGGCGCTCTCGACATCCATCTGCTGCTTGAGCAGTTCGGCATCGCGCATCAGGCGCTTGGTTTCGGTCAGGGCGCCCAGCGGCTGGCGCGCCAACCGCGCCGCAATGGCCTCCGCCTCCGTGCCGAGCTGATACAACGGCACCACCCGATTCGCCAAGCCCCATGCGAGTGCCGATTCCGCGCTCACCGCATCGCCCAGCGCGAACATCTCGAACGCGCGCACATGGCCCAGGCGCGCGGGCATCAGCAGGCTCGACGCCGCCTCAGGCACCAGCGCCAGATTGACGAACGGCGTGGAAAGCTGCGCGTTGTCCGCCAAGAGCACGAAGTCGCAATGGAGCAGCATGGTTGTGCCGATGCCGACCGCGCGGCCCTGCACAGCTGCCACCAGCGGGCGCGTGGCGCGCGCCAGTGCATGCAGGAAGCGGATGACGTTGCGCTCGCCATCGCCCTTGCCGCCCGACATGGCAATCGATGCGAATTCGCCGATGTCGTTGCCGGCGGAGAACATGTCGCCTTCAGCGCGCAGCAGCACCACGCGCACGGTCTTGTCGCGCTCGGCGGCGTCCAGCGCATCGGCCAGCGCGCCATACATCGCATCGGTCATGGCGTTCTTCTTGTCAGCGCGTGCCAGGGTGAGCGTCAGCACGCCATCGGCGGTGCGGCTCTGGATGTGTTCAGTCATTGCTCGTCTCCGGTGGGGAATTTGCTTTGCAGGCTGGCGAGCCAGCGTGCGACAACATCGATCTCGGCGTCGGTAAAGCCTTCGGTCAGCCGCGCGTTCAGTTCGGCCAGGCCGGTGCGTGTTTGTGCCAAGGCTTCACGGCCGGCGGGCGTAATCCAGAGCTGCCACGCGCGGCCATCCTTGGCATCGGCGCGGCGCTCGATCAGGCCGGCGTCGGCGGTGCGATCGACCAAGCCACTCATGGCGGAGGGGCCGAGATCCAACGCGGCGCCGGCTTCGCGCATCAACGCGCCGTCGTTCTTCTCCAGGAAGAACAGCAGGCCGGATTGCGCTGCGGTCACGCCCTCCGCGGTGCGCGTTTGAATCCAGCGCTGCAAGCGTCGTTGCCCGACGCTGATCAGATAGACAAGGCGACGGTCTGGTGCGGTCATGCAGCCACCGCTTCAGGGCGCGTGGTTGCAGCGCGCTCGCTCAGCCAATCCACCAGACCTGGCCACAGCGTGGCAGCAAACTGCGCGCGGAAGAAGCCCATGTGCCCCACCGCGCCGCCGGCCTGCGCGGGCGCAATCTGCCGGCGCTCGACCCACGTGTTCGTGAAGTGCATCGTCAACGCGTTGATGGCGGCGGGCGTGGCCCACGGGTCGTCGTCAAAACCGTAGACGAGCACGGGATGCGTCACGCGGTTGAAGCGCTCGATGGCGCCGAGCGTCGGGTCATCGAAGAAGTAGCGCTGCATGCCGGCCCATGCGCCCCATTCGATGGCGACGCCGCCGGGCAGGTCTTCGCCCAGACCCAGGCGCTTGCCGGGTACGTAGCCAATCAGCCGCGCCATCAGTGGCCCAACGCCGCGCAGGATCAGCTCCACGCGCCAGCGTTCGCCGCGTTGGCGGATGAAGCGCGAGTTGCCCGTGTGGCAGGCCACCTGAACAACGCCCGCGACATCCCAGTCTGCACAGCACAGGCCGATGGCGTGGCCGCCCACCGAATGCCCGACTGCCAGTTGCGACAGCGCCGGGTAACGTGCCCTTGCCCATCGCATCACGCCTTCGGCGTCGAGCAGCGCCCAATCGCGCATGCGGGCAGCAAAGCGGCGCAGGCTCTTCGGTCGGGATGCACCGATGCCGCGGTAGTCATACGTGATGGCATGAAACCCGCGTTCCGCCAGGAACTTGGCAAAGGCTTGATAGATGCGTTGCGGCACGCCCGTGGCCGGATGCATGACCACCACGCCCTGCGGCGTGCCAGCGGCCGTCCAGAGCATGGCGCCCAGCGGGTAGCCGTCGGTGGCGGGAATGGTTTGGGGTGTGCTGTTCATTGCGCCGATTTAGTTCGCATACGAAGTTTTTACTTTGTATGCGAACTAAATCGGCCTGTCAACCGACGTGTCAACGACGCAAAGATAAAGTACTTGCTTAACTATTCAGGGTCGCTATAGTTAACCACATGCTTAACAATGACACCTCCCTCGATCTCGCCTTCCAGGCGCTGGCAGACGGCAACCGGCGCGCAATGCTGGTGCAGCTTGTGCGCGGGCCTGCGTCTGTGAGCGAACTCGCCCAACCCCTCGATATCTCGTTGCCTGCCGTGATGCAGCACCTCTCAGTGCTGGAGAACTCCGGTCTCGTGCGATCGGAAAAGGTGGGCCGCGTGCGTACGTGCCGTATCGAACCCGAGGCGCTGAGCCTCGCAGAGCAGTGGATCAACCAGCGGCGCCTGGAGTGGGAACAGCACTTCGACCGCCTCGGCGCCTATCTGGACACCCTCAAAACCCAAGGAGACCCGCATGACGACGACCATTGACAGCCCCGCCGGCACGACCCTGCGCCCCCTCGTAATCTCGCGCACCTTCCCCGTATCCCGCGACTGGGTCTTCAAGGCCTGGAGCACCGCCGACCACATCAAACGCTGGTTCTGCCCGACGCATTTCACGGTGCCCGACGCGACGGTGGAGTTTCGCGTGGGCGGCAAGTTCGACGTATGCATGCGCTCGCCCGAGGGGCAAGACCACTGGTCGCGCGGCCACTTTCTTGAGATCGTGCCCAATGCGCGCCTGGTCATCGACATGAACGTCGTGGACGGCGACAACCGCCCGCTGATGAACGCCCACACCGTCGTCACCTTTGCTGAGGAATGCGGTGGCACACGCATGGAAGTCACGCAAACCCACACGCCGCTCGCCCCGATTGCCGAGATGATGATCAAGGGCGCGCCCGAAGGCTGGAAACAGACGCTCGACAAGCTCGAGCGCGAAGCCGCAAGCATCCCGCTGGCCGAGGGCATTCAGCGTTCGGTCGTGCATGCGACCTTTACGGTGGAGCGCACATACGACGCACCACGCTCACGCGTATTCAAGGCGCTGACCGACCCTGCCGCCAAGGCCAAGTGGTTTGCCGGCGGCAACGGCTACACGCTGCTCGTGCGTGAGATGGATGCCACGCCCGGCGGCCGCGAAGTCGTCAAGGGCCGGTGGGACAGCGGTGTCGTGTCCAGCTTTGAAGCGCTGTATCACGACGTCATCCCCAACGAGCGCGTCGTCTATTCGTACGTGATGCACCTCGACGACCGCAAGATTTCCGCCTCGCTGGCCACGCTGGAATTGCGTGAGCCGAAGGACGGTTCGGGCGGCACGCACCTCGTGATGACCGAGCAGGGCGCCTTCCTGGATGGCTACGACGATTCCGGATCGCGTGAGCGCGGCACGCAGTTCCTGCTCGACATGCTCGGCAATTCGCTCAAGGACTGAGCCTCTGCAATACGTCGCGCGTGACGGCCGCCAACGTGACCGCGGCGCCAACGATCAACACTGCCGCCCACAACACGCCGCCCAGGTACGCCAGAAGCGCCTGGCGCGGCGTCATTGCGCGTACTGCGCGAGTCCGTTGCCGAACGACCAGTTCTCGGGCAGCACCTCCACCAGATTGATGAACACATCTTCGGGCCGTATGCCGGGCTTGTCGCCCAGCAGCTCGACGATGCGGCGATAGAGCGCCTGCTTCTGCTCCAGGTTGCGCGTGTTGTTGGCGGTGATCTGGATGATCACAACGTCGTCGCTGCGCGCGATGCCGAAGTAGGTCGGACTGACGCTGAAGGTGCTCGCGTCGTGCTCGGTGAGCATCATGAAGCGATCGTCTTCGGGCACGTTGAACGTCTCGCGCATCGCGCGATAGACGCCATCGAAAATGGCCTGGTGATAAGCGGCAGGCTTGCCGCGCCGCAGCGACACTTGAACGAGAGGCATGGTGGGCTCCGTGGTTTGCAGTGACCACAGAATGCCTCACATTGATCATTGAAAAAAGGCATCCTAAGATATTTCAATCATTCGATTTCAAAATGACTGAGCCATGAAGATGCTGGATCTGGAGGCCGTCCAGGCTTTCGTGCTGACCGCCGATCTAAAGAGCTTCACGCGCGCGGCGGAGGCCATGGACTCCACGCAATCCGCCGTGAGCCTGAAGATCAAACGGCTGGAAGATGCACTCGGCCGCCGGCTTCTGGAACGCACGCCGCGCCTCGTGCGGCTGTCGCAGGATGGCGCAGCCTTTCTGGCAGCGGCGCGCGAGCTGGTGGCCGCGCACGACGGCGCGATCGGCGCGTTTGGCCTGGAACGGCGACGGCTGTCGGTCGGGATCAGCCATCACATTGTTGGGGCCGAGCTGCCACGCCTGCTGCGCCAGATGGGCCTGGCCGAACCCGCGTTGACGCTGGAGATCCGTATCGCCAGTTCGTGGGAGATCCTCGAGATTTTCGAGAGCGGCGCGTTGGATGCGGCCATCGTGCTGCGCCACGACAACCGCCGCACCGACGGCGACGTCCTCATGGAAGAACCGTTCGGCTGGCTGGCCGCGCCCGACTTCGAGCACCGTGCCGGCGAGCCCATTCGCCTGGCGAATCAAGCTGACACGTGCCGCATACGGCAGATGGCAGTCGCCACGCTGGAAGCTGCGGGCATTGCCTGGCAGGAGGTGTTTGTGGGCGGCGGCGTGGCCACCATCGGGGCAGCCGTGGCAGCGGGGTTGGCCGTGGCGGCGCTCAGCCGCCGCGTTGCGCCACCGGGCACGGTGGACATGGGCGAAGCGCTCGGCCTGCCTCGGCTCCCATCGCGCAGCGTGGTGCTGCATTCCCGCTTGACCGATCCTGTGGCGAAGAAGGCGCTGCGCACGTTCGCATCCGCCCTGCGGGCCACGGCCGCGCGATAGCCATACGCGCACATTTGCGCAATCGCTGCACCGCGCGAAGCGTGCCGGGCGACTATGCTTTGCCGCATGAAGCCGCGCACTGAACACGACTACCACCGCCGCATCGCCCACGTGATCGAAGCGATCCTGGCCGACCCAGCCGCCCCGCACACGGTGCAGAGCCTGGCGGCGGTGGCGCACCTGTCGCCGTTTCACTTTCATCGCATCTACCGGGCGCTCACTGGTGAAGGCGTGTTCGAGACCGTCCAGCGCATGCGGCTGGCGCAGGCTGCGCAGCGTTTGAGCGGCGCAGAAGATTCCGTCACCGATGTCGCCCTGAATGTCGGCTATGGCAGCCCGCAGGCATTCGCCCGTGCCTTTCGCGAATTCACCGGCGTAAGCCCGCGCGCGTTCCAGAGCCGGCAGCAGGCGTTGAATGTGCGCAGCGCAGATACCGCAGACCTGCCGCCCATCGAACTGATCGAGCAGCCGCCTCTGCACGCACTCTGCCTGCGCCACGACGGCCCCGTCGCAACCATCCGTCAGACGTTCGTCATGCTGCGGCAACTGCTCGGCATCGATATGGAATCGGCGGATGCGCCCGACCGCATTGGCGTCTGCTATGGCGATCCGGAAACGCCCGGCTCGTTCGAGTACTTCGCGGGCGTCATCCTCGATGCGCCGCGCGCCATGACCGGCCGCTTGCTGCCGATGCGCATCGAAGGCGGCCTCTACGCTTGCCACCAGCTGATCGGCCCTTACGCGCTGATCGCGCCCACCATGCAGGCGCTCTACGGCGGCTGCCTCCCAAGCTACGGCTTCGATCCGGACGACCGGCCGGCGCTTGAGTTGTATCGCAGCCCAGGGCGGCACCATCCGCCGCGCGCCTGCGTGACCGATCTGATGATCCCCATCCGCAAGGAGTAAAGATGCTGCATCGTTGCCTTGCCGCCGCACTAGCGGCCTTCGTCATGGGCGCAGCTTATGCCGGTTCGGCAGACGCGTCCGCTACGCCTTATCACGTGGGCGAAACCACCCGCGCGTTCCACCCTCAGGCTGAACGCCACTGGCGCGGGGCGCTCACGCACGCGCTCATCACCAACGTCTGGTATCCGGCGGACGTTTCTGTGCCGGAGGTTTCGCACAACATCGATGCACTAGGCCGGTCGCCGTTCCGCATGCAACCCTCTGCGGGCGAAGCGCCGGTCGCGTCAACGCATGCGCAATATCCGCTGCTGGTGCTTTCACACGGCACTGGCGGCACGGCCGGAAGCCTCGATTGGATGGCCGCTGCGCTGGCAGCGAACGGCTACATCGTCGCGGGCGTGAACCACCCGGGCAACACGGCGCTGGAACCGCTCACGCACGACGGCTTCATGCTGTGGTGGGAGCGCGCCACCGATGTGAGTGAAGTACTGGATGGCGTTCTCGCCGATCCCGTATTGGGCGCGCATGTCGACCGCACGCGCATCGGCGCAGTGGGCTTTTCGTTGGGCGGGTATACGGTGCTGGAGCTGGCCGGCGCGCGCACGGATGTCCCGGCATTCATGGCGTTCTGCGGCTCGCCGCAGGCCGATGCGATTTGCCATCCGCCAGAGATGGCCCGTGCGCAGGTCAACCCCACAGCTGACACAACAAGGACACCGCAAACGGAAGCATCGCTCGCCCGCTCCGGTGCGTCCTATCGCGATGCACGCATCAAGGCCGTCTTTGCGATGGCGCCTGCAATCGGCATGGCGATGGATGCCACGTCGCTCGGCAACATCACCATCCCGGTCTCTCTGATGGCCGGAGATGCGGATACCACCGTGCCCATCGACACCAACGTGCGCCGTGTCGCCAAACTGCTGCCCAAGGCGGATCTGCTGCTGGTGCCAGGCGCGTCGCATTACACGTTCATGGATACCTGCCTGCCCGGCGGTGCCGCCCATGTGCCGCTGCTGTGCAACGACAACCCCGGCGTGGATCGTGATGCGGTGCATGCCCAAGCCGTGCGCCGGGCGCTGGATTTTTTCGGGGCGACGCTACCCGGTCAAACCTGAGTGTCGCCCGCCGGTTGATGTCGACGCCAGTCGATTACTGCTTCTGTACCGCCACGCTGCCGATCGAATAGCCCGCACCAAACGAGCAGATCATGCCCAGGTCGCCGGACTTCAGGTCGGCACGATGACGGTGGAACGCGATGATGGAACCCGCTGATGCGGTGTTGGCAAACTCATCCAGGATGACAGGCGCCTCGTCCGCCGACGCATCGTGCCCAAGCAGGCGCTTGCCGATCAGCTGATTCATCGCCAGGTTGGCTTGATGCAGCCAGAAGCGGCGCACGTCGGCCGGGACATGGCCCAGTTGCTGCAGATGGCCAGCAATGTGTTCGGCGGCCATCGGGCAGACTTCCTTGAAGACCTTGCGGCCTTCCTGGCGGAAGAGCTGATCGCGGTCCTCCGGGTTGCGGTCTTCGCTGCGCGAGAGATAGCCGGCGTTGTTGCGGATGTTGTTGGAAAAGCTCGTCGCGCATTTGGTGCCGAGCACGCGCCAGGCATCGGCGGAGCGCGTGTCTTCTGCCCGTTCGACCAACACGGCGGTGCACACGTCACCGAAGATGAAGTGGCAGTCGCGGTCTTTCCAATCGAGGTGGCCGGAGGTGATTTCCGGGCTCACCACCAGCGCGGCGCGCGCCGTGCCGCTGCGCACGGCATTGATGGCCTGTTCCAGCCCGAATGTGGCTGACGAGCACGCGACGTTCATGTCGAACGCGTAGCCGCCCGCGCCAATGCCGTTCTGAATCTCTACGCCCAGTGCCGGATACGGACGCTGGAAGTTGGACGTCGCGCACAGCAGCATGTCGACGTCGGCGGCATCGCGGCCGGCAGCGGCCAATGCATCGCGCGCGGCCGCCACGCCAATCTCGGCTTGCAGCGACAGCGCATCATCGGGGCGCCGCGTCAGATGCGGGCGCATACGCGTCGGGTCCAGCACGCCGGCCTTGTCGATCACGTAGCGCTGGCGAATACCCGAAGCCTTCTCGATGAACTCCGCCGACGACTCCGCCAGCGCCGTCAGCTCGCCTGCGGCAATCGCCGTGGCGTGCTGCGCGTTGTAGAGCTGCGCGTAAGCGTTGTAGGAGGCGACCAGCTCCTCGTTGGTGATGACCTCGGGCGCGACCCACAGGCCCGTGCCGCTGATGACGACGTCGTGCATACCCGGAATTTGTTAATTTTTCGTGGCGGCGACGATAGCACATCGGCCGGGCAAGGCGGGGCGCGGGATGTGGTCGTTTACATCTAGTGTGGCCTTGCGCTGCCGCGCGCACATGCGCAGACGCCGCCCCAACTCCGCGCCCAGCACTGGCACTGCCAGCAAAACAAAACGGGTGACAGCACCGCTCTGTCACCCACCCTTTGTTGCGTACCGCCGGCGTGGAGCTTACTTGCTCGCGGCAAGCTCCATGATCATGCGCGACAGCAGATAGAGGCGCGGCACGACGCTCTCTACTTCTGCGTATTCCTCCGGCGTGTGGATGCCGCCGCCAACGATGCCGAAGCCATCGAGCGTGGGCGTGCCGACACCGGCCGACAGGCTGGAATCGGCCGCGCCGCCGCTGCCTTCAAGCGTCAGCTTGCGCCCGATCTCACCGTAGATGGCTTGCGCCTTGGCGGCGAGCTGGTCCGACGCGGCATTGCGCGGCATCGGGGGGAAGCCGCGCACCAGCGAGGTCTTCACTTCCGTATCGGGGATCAGCTTGTTGGCCGACACGCGCGTCATGTCGCGTTCCACGCGGTCGAACTCCTCCGGCACGGCCACGCGCACGTCTGCATAGGCCGTTGCATGGTCGGGAATGACGTTGGTTGCGTCGCCCGCCTTGAGCACGGTCACGTTGAAGGTCGTCTGCTTGGCGCTGTCGCCCAGCTTGCCGAGCTGCAACACCTGGTGCGCCAATTCGTTGGCGGCGTTGCGACCCGACTCGGGTGCCACACCGGCGTGCGCGGCCTTGCCTTTGATGTCGATCTCCGCCGTGCCGCTGCCCTTGCGCCACACGACCAGCCCATCGGCGGGCCGGCCAGGCTCCAGGTTGAGCGTCACGTCATGCTGTTTGGCCTCGCGCTCGATCAACGCGCGCGTGCCCTTTGAGCCGGTTTCCTCGTTGGTGTTGAGCAGCAGCGTGACTTGCCCGTACTGCCTGAAGTCGAGCTGCTGCAGAATCTTCATCGCGTACAAGCCCGCCACCACTCCGCCCTTGTCGTCCATCACGCCGGGGCCGTAGGCGCGCTTGTCCTTGATGGTGAACGGCTTGGCGCGAGCCGTGCCGTCTTTGAAGACGGTGTCCATATGGGCCATCAGCAGAATGCGCGTCTTCCCAGTGCCCTTCCAGGTAGCGAGGATGTTGTTGCCCACTGCCGGCGCGGCGGGCACCGTTTCCACCTGGGCGCCGGCCTTGCGCAGTTCATCGGTGACGATGCTGCCCATCTGGCTAAGCCCCGCCTCGTTGCCCGTTCCCGAATCGATATTCACCAAGCGCTCAAGCAGGTGCAGTGCGTCGCCACGGTAACCCTCTGCGGCGGACAGCACCTTGGGATTGGCATCGGCAGCGGAGGACAAACCTGAGGCACACAGCAGCAGCGCAGCAACGGCAAGGCGGGATGGTTTCATACGGGACCTTTGTAGCGGAGTGGCAAAACGGCCATTACACACAAGATCGGTGCTTGCGGGGGCAGCGATGTTGCGCGAGGCGCACGGGTGTCACCCGCAGCTTGTCCTGGCAGACGAGTCATGCAGTGGCGCCGGGAGGCGCGATCAAGCACCGGCCCAACTATTCATTGCATGCATTACCGGTCATTCAAAGAATAAATTTCACAAATAATGCACGCCCCGCTAATCTGATCCCCCTTTGATTTGGCGAGCAGACGATGGCGGAGCTTTATCTCGTACGGCACGGACAAGCCTCGTTTGGCGCGACAGATTACGATCGGCTCTCCGAACGCGGCGAGCAGCAGAGCGTCTGGCTCGGCGAATATTTCGCGCGGCAGGACATCGTTTTTGATCGCGTCATCTGCGGCACATTGCGCCGCCATGAGCAGACCGTCGGCGGCATCCTGCGGGGCATGGGCATGTCGGGCACAACGTATGAGCAGCACGCCGGGCTGAATGAATACGACTTCCAGGGGCTCTTTGCCGCGCTCGGCGAAGATTTTCCGGAGCTGACAGAGTTGGCGTCGGGCTCGATGCGCGATCACTACCGGGCGCTCAAGCAGGTGCTGCATCTGTGGTCGGACGACAAGATTCGCGGGCCGCTGCCAGAGACCTGGGCCGCCTTCCAGCAGCGCGTGGCCGATGCGCGCGCGGCCATCCAGGCCGGCGGCGGGCAGCGTGTGCTGGCGATCAGTTCCGGCGGCCCCATTGCGGTGACCGCGCAGCAGGTGCTGGCCGCACCGCCCACCAGCGCCATTGCGCTGAACCTGCAGATCCGCAACAGCAGCGTCTCGCAGTATTTCTTCAACGCCGAATCGTTCCAGTTGGCCACCTTCAACGGCGTACCGCATCTGGACGACCCGGCGCGACGCGCATTCCAGACATACGGCTGATCGCCCAGGCGAACGCCCACAACACACAACCATTGGAGGAGCACACCATGAGCACGAACCTGTTCGACCTGACCGGAAAGATCGCCCTGGTCACCGGCGCCAGCCGAGGTATTGGCGAAGAGATTGCCAAGCTGCTTGCAGAACAAGGCGCGCACGTGATCGTGTCGAGCCGCAAGCTGGCCGACTGCGAAGTCGTGGCAGAACGCATCCGCGAAGCCGGCGGTAAAGCAGAAGCCCTCGCCTGCCACGTCGGCCGCATGGAAGACATTGCGGCGGCGTTCGACACCATCCGCCGCAAGCACGGCCGGCTCGACATCCTCATCAACAACGCGGCGGCCAACCCGCACTTCGGCCACATCCTCGACACGGATCTGGCGGCCTATGAGAAGACCGTGGAGGTGAACATCCGCGGCTACTTCTTCATGTCGGTCGAAGCCGGCAAGATGATGAAGGCGCAGGGCGGCGGCGCGATCGTCAATACCGCGTCGGTCAATGCGCTGCACCCGGGCGACAAGCAGGGCATCTACTCCATCACCAAGGCCGCCGTGGCCCACATGACGCGCGCCTTCGCCAAGGAATGCGGGCCGTTCGGCATTCGCGTCAACGCGCTGCTGCCGGGCCTGACGAAGACCAAGTTCGCGGGGGCCCTGTTTGAAGACAAGGCCACGTATGACCGGTGGATCAGCGAGATCCCGATGCGCCGCCACGCCGAGCCGCGCGAGATGGCCGGCACGGTGCTTTACCTCGTGTCGGATGCAGCGAGCTACACCAACGGCGAGTGCATCGTCGTTGATGGCGGCATGACGGTCTGACACCGGCCGAGCCACACGGAGCAAGCGAGATGGCGACCCTGCCCCACGCAACGACGGCGCGCGCCGACTTCGGCCGCGTGTCGGTGTTCTTTGGCGAGAAAAGCGGGAAATATCCCGACGGCAACCAGGTCGTCATCCGCGGCTCCGACACGCTGGCCGCGTTCGACACACCGCTCGTCTCCAACCACATCGGCCCCGAATTCGACGCGACCGAGCTGGTGGTGATGGGCCACGTGCATGAAGACCACATGGCGGGTCTGCACCGGCTGCCCCGCGCGACGGTGTACGTGCATGAAGCCGATCTGGCCGCCGCCCGCAGCTGGGACGGCATGGTCACCACGTACGGCCTGGACGAGGCAACCGCCCCGGCCATGCTGGAGAAACTGCAGCGCGAGTTCTTTTATGCCCCCCGCCCCGATGCGCTGGGCTATGAAGACGGCGCGCAGTGGGACCTGGGCGATACGCACGTCCGCGCGTTTCACATGCCGGGGCACACCGCCGGCCACACCGTTCTGCTGGTCGAGCCCGAAGGCGTGGCGTTCATCAGCGATATCGACCTGACCGGCTTCGGCCCCTACTACGGCGACGCCTGCTCAAGCCTGCGTGATTTCCGCCGCAGTTTGGCGCGCCTGCCAGACATTCCGGCCAAGGTGTGGGTCACGTCGCACCATCGCGGCGTCTACACCGACCGCGAGCACTTTCTGCGCGACCTGGCGGCGTATACGGCCAAGCTCGATGAACGCGAACAGCGCCTGCTGGCCATGCTGCGCGAATCCCCCAAGACACTCGCGCAATTGGTGGAGCAACGCCTGCTGTATCCCCCGGGCTACGAGACGTTGTGGGTCGTCAGCGCGGAAACCCACACGATTTCGCAGCACCTGGCCGAACTGCAGACTGATGGGCGGGTGCAGGTGGACGAATACGGCGTGTACCGGGTCGACTGAGGCGCCCGTCGCGGTGATGCAGCGCGCCCGCAACATCGTCCTTGAAATCTGTGGATACCTGTATATATTTACAGTAACTGTGAATTTATACAGCACTTGCCATGGACGACCTGATCCGCATCGAAAACGAGTACGACCGCCAGACGGTGCTCTGGCTGCGCGAGCGCCTGGGTGAACAGGCGCTGAACGAAGTCGTGTTGCGCATGGACGGCCGCGGGCAGCCATATGCGTCGGAAGTCTGCCGCACGCTGGGCCTGACGCCGCCGCCGCGCAAGCGGGCGACACCGCGCGCGCGACCGCTCAACCGGGCCGTTGGCGAGGCATATCTGGCCGCTATTCGCGGCATCCTGGGTGGCGGGCACGCAGCGGCGTAAGCCGCCGTGCGTTAATCCGCAAGCGTGACGGCCGTCTCTTCGCGCAACCAGGCGAGCCACGCGCCGGCCGCGCTGTCGTCAGCAATAGGCGCATCGGCCAGCAGGTAATAGCCCGAGCCGTCACGCCGGAACCCTTCGGGCGCGATCAGCCGCCCATCTTTCAGGTCATCACCGGCCATCAGCTTTGATGCGATGGCCGTGCCCTGCCCCGCCAGGGCTGCCTGCAAGCTCAGATAGAAATGTTCGTAGCGCGCCTCGGGCAACCGACCACGCGGCCGCACCATGCCGCTGGCCCGCCACCATGCCTGCCATGCATCGGGGCGCGTGGCCGTGTGCAGCAGCCGTCGGCGCACGGCGATATCCGCTTGCGGGGCGTGCACCGGGCCGATCCACTCATCGCAGATGGGCGCCGCATGCACGTGTGCGGGCCATGCAAAGTCATCGCGGCGCAATGCGACGTCCGCACCGGTGCGTGCGAAATCGATGGGGCCACCCGCCGCAAACAGATGCACCTGGATGGCCGGATGCCGCGCCTGAAAGCGCGACAGCCGCGGGATCAGCCACCGCATCGCCAGCGTCGGCTCGCAGGACACCACCAGCGCTGAAGATGTGGCCCGACGGGCAATACGGTCAATGCTATCTGTGAGAATCGCGAACGCATCAGTGGCAGCCGCGTGCAACTGCTCGCCCGCAGGCGTCAAGAAGACCGCGCGGTTGCGCCGCTCAAACAAAGCTACCCCTAACGACACCTCAAGCTGCCGTATCTGCCGGCTCACAGCGCCGTGCGTAACGTGCAACTCTTGCGCCGCGCGCACAAAGCTGCCATGCCGGGCGGCAGCTTCAAACACACGCAGGGTGTTCAGCGGAGGCAGGGTCATCTGTCAGATTTTCTCACCGAAAAACGGCATCATAAATCGATTTTCAGCGATGACGGACCCATCCAGAATCGGCGCTTCCTCACTTTGCGACTGCGCACCTGACATGACCGAACTCCTTGCTGTTGCCGTCATCACTATCCTGGCCGTCATCAGTCCAGGCGCGGACTTTGCCATGGTCACGCGCAACAGCCTGCTGCATGGGCGGCGCGCCGGCGTGCTCTGCGCGTTGGGCATTGCGCTGGGCGTACAGGTGCACGTGTTCTACACGATGTTTGGCGTGGGGCTGCTGATTGCGCATGCTCCGGCGCTTCTGCAGGGCATCAAGCTGGTGGGCGCGGCGTACCTGGTGTGGATTGGCTGGAAGACGCTGTCGGCCAAGGCGTTGCCCAACGGTGAGGCAACCGCCCACGGCACCAGCACGCCGACGCTATCGACCCTCGCCGCGCTGCGCATGGGATTTCTCACCAATGCGCTCAATCCAAAAACGACGTTGTTCGTGGTCAGCACGTACACGCAGGTTGTTCACGCGGGCACGCCGCTGGCCGCGCAGTTCGGCTATGGCGTGTTCATGTCGGCGGCGCACGCGGTGTGGTTTGCGTTGGTGGCGGCGGTGTTTGCGTCAGGTGCGTTGCGACGTTCGCTGCTGGCACGGCAACGCATCGTGGACCGCGTGATCGGCGTGATCCTGATCGGGTTGGGATTGGCGCTAGGGCTCGCGCGGCTTGCGTGATTTCAGGCAGAGCGGCCTGCCCGTGCCTGCGCCCATGCCATCTGCCCCAGGTCTTCTGCTGCATTAACAGGCGCCAGCCCGTTTGAGACAGTGCCCTCGCGCCCTGCCCGTCGCCACGCGGCGATGGAGGCCATCGCGCAACCCCGCTGACTCGCAGCACAACCTCACACCTGGAGTGCAACCATGCAATGGAATCGCGCCTTCACTGACCTCATCCGCAATGGCCGCGCGGCTTACTGGGGCAACTGGACGCTCGCCCCCACCATCAGACCCGGCGCCGTCGGTTTTGTGTCGCCCGACACCGGCGACTTCACACCCGTCAAGCCGGAAACGCCGGGCGTGGCAGTCAACACGCGCACCGTCCCCAATCAATGGAAGCTGTCGACCAACAACGTCCACCGCACGGAGACCAACGTCAAGCTCGATGGCTCGGCCACCGATCCTGAAAGCGGCACCAAGATCAACGCGGGCGTGGAAGTGAAATGGGAGTTCTCGTCGGTCGGATCGATCGCCTCGGAATTCGGCATTGCCTCGGAGTCGTACATCAACGACCTGACGCAGCTCACGCGGCCCGAGACAATCAAGTGGCTGGCCGAGCAGGCACAGTCGGTCAGCATGGGCTCGGGCGGCAACATCGCGCAGGGCTTCGGCGTGGTGACCAGCGTGATCCTGGCCAACAGCGGGCTGAACGTGGGTTCGCAAGACAACAACTCGTCGTTCTCGATCACGGGCTCGGCGGGTGCCGTGCATGACATGCTCGGCAGCGCGACGGGCAAGGGGTCGTTCGTGTCGGTCAACCAGACCAAGAGCGTCGATCAGCACCTGTGGCCGTTCGAGCCGGGCAAGCAGGCGCCGGCGCCCATTCCGGTGGCCTACACGTTTGCTTCGTTCGACGGCAACCTGCTGATCCCGAACTGGATCACGCGCCTGGGCGGCTTCGAGATCTACTTCAACAACAAGCCGGGCTGCACGTACGTCACGCACATCAAGCTGCGCTACAACACGCCGCAAGGCCCGCGCAGCGACGAGTTCTCGCTCAGCGGCGGCATCTCCAAGACGGTCGCGAACATCCCGCTCAACGCCACCAATATCCAGGTGGACGTGAAGTTCCAGGGCGTGGTGAACAGTGACAACTACTCGTTCAACTGGCCCAGCCCGCTAGGCCAATGGCTGACCGGCCGGCGCGAGATCGAGATGACCGGCGTGTGGCCTGGCCAGACCCACGCCATCGAGAAGTAACGCCCAAAGCAAAGCGGCGGAGCGTCCTGGAGGGGACGTCCGCCGCGCTGTGTCTGTATGCCGTATGCGGCGCGTTACGCCGCCTGCCGGCGCTTGCGCTCGATATCCGGCAGGAACACCGTCAGCAGGCCGATGAGCGGCAGGAACGAGCAGAGGTGATAGACGTTGTAGATGTCGGTTGCGTCAGCCAGCTTGCCGAGCACCGCGGCGCCAATGCCGCCCAGCCCGAACGCGAATCCGAAGAACAGGCCCGACACCATCCCGACCTTGCCGGGAATCAGCTCCTGCGCATACACGAGGATGGCCGAGAACGCCGAGGCCAGCACCAGCCCGATGATCACCGTCAGCACGGCGGTCCAGAACAGGTTGGCGTACGGCAGCAGCAGCGTGAACGGCGCCACGCCCAGGATCGACACCCAGATCACGACCTTGCGGCCCACCCGATCACCAATCGGCCCGCCCACGATCGTGCCGACCGCCACCGAGAACAGGAAGAGGAAGAGGAACAGCTGCGACGTCTGCGCCGACAGGTGGAACTTGGTGATCAGGAAAAACGTGTAATAGCTGTTCAGGCTCGCCAGATAGAAGTACTTGGAGAACAGCAGCACGACCAGCAGCGTCATCGCAAACGCCACCTGCTTGCCCGGCAGCCTGACCGCGGCATGCGCCCGGCCGCCCGCCTTGCGGCCATGGCCTGCGGCACGTTCACGCTTGTACCAGCCGCCTACGTGATAAAGCACGAAGATGGCGATCAGGGCCGCGATCGAGAACCACGCCAGGCTGTGCTGCCCATACGGCATGATGATGATTGCCGCGAGCAGCGGACCCATCGCGCTGCCCACATTGCCGCCCACCTGGAACAGCGACTGCGCCAGCCCATGCCGGCCGCCCGACGCCATACGCGCCACGCGCGACGATTCCGGATGGAAGATCGACGAGCCCGTGCCCACCAGCGCCGCCGCCAGCAGCACGGTGCCAAAGTTGGGCGCCACCGACAGCAGCACCAGCCCCACCAGCGTGAAGCCCATGCCCACCGACAGCGAATACGGCTTCGGATGCTTGTCGGTATACAGCCCGACCATCGGCTGCAGCAGCGACGCCGTGATCTGGTACGTGAGCGTGATCAGCCCGATCTGCGAGAAATCGAGGTGGAAGTTGCCCTTGAGCAGCGGATAGATCGCCAGGATCAACGACTGCATCATGTCGTTGAGGAAGTGCGCGAAGCTGATGGCGCCAATCACGCCAAAGCCGGTCTTGTCGGCCTGCGCGGCGGGGGCTGCCGATGCAGCGGCCGTGCCGTTTGCGGTGGTTTGCATGATGGTTTGAGGTAACGAGGATGAGGCGAGGAAGCGCTCAATCTTGCGCCTAAACGGTGCAGGCGTGTTACCGCAAATTCGACAACGATTAACGCAAACCAGACAATTTGCTGTCGGGGCAAAAACGTCAGCCCGCGCGGCGCCATTTCCACCAAAACACCGACCTTCTTCCCGCAAACCCTTGTCCAGCTTGCCCTGGCAGGCAGCTAACGTGTTAGCCATTTTCGCGCGCGGGGCTACTCCGTTCGGAGCATGGCCGCTCAGGAGACGCTTTCTATACTCGCCAGCATGGACTGCAACACGACGCCGGAAGCAAGCGCAAGGCGCCAGTGCCGACAGCCTGACGGAACCCGCTGCGTGAGCAACTTCACACGCACAACGATCCGCAAACTGAACCGATGACCAGCGTCCACGATGCTGCACACCGGCCAACACGGGAGGGGAGCCATGATGATCCTGCTAACGGGAACGCTATGCCGCGCGATGGGAGACCTTTTTTATCAGGCCTTGCTCGACGACCGGGTCGTCTGCTGCTTCGTCACGTCCGAAGCCGTGGATGTCACCGGCAACGCCACGCGCCCGCCGCCCGCTTCGTCCCCGTGTACCGACCCTCGGCTCGCTGACGTCTCTCGGTCAGCGAGTTATTGCGCGCCCCTCGTCCCGTAGGGCGCGCTCTTTTCTGCCGATGCCGTCAGCGCGGGGGCGCTGGCGGGTCACCCCGCACCTCAACCGAAGAGATGTCTCAGCCGATCAGCCCGGCGTCCGTCAACTCACGCTTCATATAGGCGTAGACCACCGGCGCGGCAATCACGCCGCCCACGCCAAACAGCGCTTCCATCACGATCAGCGCGAGGATCAGCTCCCACGCGCGCGCATCGATGCGGCTGCCGATGATGCGCGCGTTCACGAAGTACTCCAGCTTGTGCACTACCACCAGAAAGATGAGCGACGCCACCGCCAGCTCCAATGAGGCGGTCACGCTCATCACCACGATGGCCGTGTTCGAGATGAGGTTGCCCGCCACCGGAATCAGCCCCGCCACGAAGGTCAGCAGGATCAGCGATTTGGAATACGGCACGTGCTGACCGAACAGCGGCAGCGCGCCCAACAGGTAGATGGCGGCGAGCGCCGTGTTGAGCGCGGAGATCTTCACCTGCGCAAAGACCACCGCCTCGAATGCGTCGGTCAGCCGGCTCAGCCGGTTCACCAGTGCTGCGGCCAGCGGCTTGTGGTGCTCGGGATCAAGCGTGTCCGACCACGCCACCATCGTCCCCAGGATCAGCCCGACCAGCATCAGTGCGCTGGCACGCAACCCGTCGATACCGAGGGTCGACACCTGATGGCCGTGCTCCTTGATCATCTGCACGAGCTGGACGCGCAGCTCAGTCACCGACTGCGGAACGTAAGCGACCACCGCCGCCGGCAACGATTCCCGCACGTTGTCGAGCACGTCGGCAATGCGCGTGAGCATGCCTTCGAGCCCATGCCCGTGCTCCACCAGGCGGCCGATCCCGATGCCAAGCCCCGCAAGAATGAGCGCGGCGATCACGGACACGCAGATCACCGCAGTCGCCTTCGCGCGCTGCGACAGCCTGCTGCGCTCGCGCAAGCGCGCCTCCAGCTTGCGCGCCAACGCATAGACGAGGAAGCCGGCAATCGCGGCCGGCAACAGATGCAGCCACAGCACTGCCGCAATCATGGCCGCCACCAGCACGTAGCTGATGGCGTTGATGGAGCGAGTGGGTGCGCTGGGAGAAAGCTCGGGAGGCAGCATCGTCATGAAAACAGGCCGGCAGCAATGTTGATGGAGAGCGCGAGGATGCTCGTATTGAAGAAGAACGACAGCAGCGATTGCCCCAGCACCGCTCGCCGCATTGCACGCGAGCGAATGCCGATATCGGCCGTCTGACTGGCGACCGCGATCGTAAAGGAGAAGTAGAGGAAATCCCAGTAATCGGGGTCAAGCTGCTCGTCGGGAAACTGCAGCGGCGGCTCGTGGGGCGCACGGTAATACAGATGCGCGTAGTGCACCGTGAACATCATCGGCACCATGAGCCACGCGCCCAGCACCGTGATACCGGTGAACACGTAGTGCGACGTCTGCGCATGCCCCGCCGACTTGGCTGTCGCGAGTTCAAACGCAATGGCCACCATGCTGGCCACCACACCGAGGCAGACCACCGCCAGCACGGCCGAGGTACGCTCGTCTTCACGGCGGGCGACGGCGCGGATGCGGTGTGGGTCTGCACGCAGCATCATCACCGTGATCAGGAGGAGGTACGCCCACACGGCGATGTCCCAGCCGAGCAACAGACGCGCAAGCCATCCGTGCGCTGGCACAACAGCGACCGCAACGGCGCCCAGCGCAAACGCAGACAGCAGGCGCGGCCGTGTCGCCGCAAAGCGGGAAACCTGGGAAATCTCGGAGGACTTGTCTTGCTGGTTCACATGCGCCTCAGGTGCGTGCTCGGGATGTTCACACAAGGCCGGCAACGCCAGCCGATGAGGCGACATGGTAGCCGCTTCAGCGCAGCATCAGGACGGCGAGAGCATTGAAGCAAACGAACGCTTGCAGCGTTCCTGCAGGCGCTCGTGCGTTGAGAGCTGCTCTGCGATGACGGTGGCTTCCGGATACACGCGGCACATGCCGATCATGGCGGTCTCCAGCGACCCCTGCGAGCCGGCCTGGAACTGGAATTGCTCCAACACCGTGTCGTCGGCATCGCGCACAGTGATCTGGAATGGGCCCGGCGTTACGGTCGCACAGCCGGCCAGCATGGCGACCGCGGCCAGCGTAAAGCACAGAAGGGAGCGGGGCGGACGACGGAAACGAATCATCATGGCTTCCTGGTTGCGATGACAGTGAGACGCCGCAATGGCAACTCGGTTCGCAATCATCGCGCTTCCCGGTGACACAAACAAAAACGCCCGCAGTGTGCGGGCGTCTTTGCGGGAGGAACCAGGCTCAGGCCACGGCGCCTTCGGTGTAGGTATCGAACTTGCCGGCACGGGCCAGCGCGCCTTCGGTGTACGGATCAAACTTGCTGCCGGCCTTGGCGCCTTCGGTATAGGTATCGAACTTGCCGGCACGGGCCAGTGCGCCTTCGGTGTACGGATCAAACTTGCTGCCGGCCTTGGCGCCTTCGGTATAGGTATCGAACTTGCCGGCACGGGCCAGTGCGCCTTCGGTGTACGGATCAAACTTGCTGCCGGCCTTGGCGCCTTCGGTATAGGTATCGAACTTGCCGGCACGGGCCAGTGCGCCTTCGGTGTACGGATCAAACTTGCTGCCGGCCTTGGCGCCTTGGGTGTACGGATCGAACTTGTCGCCGGCCTTGGCGCCTTGGGTGTACGGGTCGAACTTGTCGCCAGCCTTGGCGCCGTCCGAGTACACGTCGAAGCGTTGGCTGATTTGCGCAGCACCTTGCGTGTACACGTCAAACTTGGCTGCGGCCAGTGCCGGCACGCTTGCCAGGGCGATCAAGGCAGCGATCAGGGTGCGTTGGGCTTTCATGATGTCTTCTCCAGATGGGCGCAGCGCGTCAGGCAGGTGATCCGGGCATTTCCTGGATCTTCTTTTTCGCTGCGGCGCCGCATTCGATGGAGTCATCGTAGGCGAGGCTGTTCAGACAATAAATGTCGCGACAGACAATTTATTGTTGCGATATGTGAAATTACGGGAAAACCCGCATCAACAGTGGATTTGCGGCCTGGAGAAAAGGCTGGCAGGAAAATTTGCGCAAACAAAGAATGTGACTTTTTCACCCAAAGTCAGCGTTGTACGGCTTTCGAACGGATTTTATTGTTGTGCTCTGATGCATCGCATCATGGTTTTGAGACCCGCACAGATTGTCATTTCCCGATACAAACGCGCACAGGTTGGCGAATGACTCTGTGTCACACTGCCCGGCATTCGCTTTCAAACCCACCCACGATGAAACGCCTTCTGCTCGCTGTGTCCTTGCTTGGTGTTGCTCTCCTTTCGGGCTGCGGCGTAGTGGCCGCGCCGTGCCGCGTGGCATCTGCGGGCCTGAAGATGGTGCCGCTGGTCGGGCATGTGGCGGCCGCGCCCACTGACGCCTGCGCCGACATCATCGATTGAGCGCAGTGACCAATAGCCTCTGAATTGGGCTCAAAACTGTGATGCGTTCCGGAGGAGTCAACGCTGGCCTTCTCGACTAATTTGGTTTTTCGCTGAACCTCTTTGATTGGTTCAGCTAGCGCCCTCACCTCACAAGACTCTCTGCATCAGCAAACAATCCAGCCAGCGTCCAAACTTGTAGCCCACCGCCTCCAGCACGCCCACTTCCCGAAACCCGCAGCGCGCGTGCAACTTGGCTGATCCCGGGTTTTCGCGGCCGCCGCCCACCACCGCCACCATCTGCTTGAAACCGCGCGTCTGGCATTCCCGGATGAGCGCCTCCAGCAGCAACGTCCCAACGCCCCGCCCTTGCGCTGCAGTGTCAAGATAGATGGAGTCTTCCACCGTATGGCGATATGCGGGCCGAGCACGATGCGGGCCGGCATACGCGTAGCCGAGCAGCACACCGCCGGCTTCGGCCACAACGTAGGGCATGCCGGCATCCTGCAGTACGTGAAAGCGGCGCGTCATCTCGGCCAGATCGGGGGCGTCGATCTCAAAGCTGGCGGTGCCGGTCTGCACGTGATGTGCGTAGATGCCGACGATGGTCGGCAAATCCGCCACGGTAGCCGGACGAATGGCGATGGCACCAGATTCATGCACGGAAGGGGCAGCGTCGATGGGCATTGCAGAAGACATGGCGACAGGATTCAGAAGCGGTATGAAGCGTTCATTGTCACGCCAATTCCACACGAACCCCATATCACCGAGCGCATTCCGGTGACATGGCTATCGGGCGGCGCCGGAATGCGGTAACTTGGCGGACGCTTTCGCCCCCCCGCCGCGCCCCTCCTGCCATGCATGACCTGTTTCCCCTGATCGCCGAATACGGCGCGTTTGCCGTGTTCCTCAATGTGCTGCTGACGCAAGCCGGTGCACCGCTGCCGGCCGTGCCGACGCTGCTGGTGGCCGGCGCGCTCACGTTCAATGGACCGCTCCACCTGATGGAGCTGGCGCCCGCCGCCGTGTCAGGCGCACTCCTGGGCGACGGCCTGTGGTACTTCGCAGGCAAGCGCTATGGCCGGCACGTCATGGCACTGCTGTGCCGCGTCTCGCTGTCGCCCGATTCCTGTGTACGGCGCACGCGCACGCAGTTCGAACGCTGGGGCGCGCCGATGCTGCTGATTGCGAAGTTCGTTCCGGGTTTGTCGACGGTGTCGTCTGCGCTGCTGGGCACAATGCGCACGCCGTTCAGCACGTTCGCGCTGTACAACCTCGTGGGCTCGGCAGCTTGGGCAACGCTCTGGCTGATGCTGGGCCGCGTGGCGCATGACAGCATCGACCAGGCGCTGCGCCAGCTCGACCAGCTCGGCACGCGTGCCGTACTGCTGATCGCGTTGCTTGCAGCGGTGTATGTGGCAGCGCGCTGGCTGCAGCGCTGGCGCTTCCGCAAAATGCTGGAGATGGCGCGCATTTCGCCCGATGAGCTGCACGCACTCATCGAATCAGGCGCGGCCCCCGTCATCATCGACGTGCGCGCCGACAGCTCGCGCATGCTGCAGCCGCAACGCATTCCGGGGGCGATGCTGTACGACATGTCCGCCAGCCACCGCGCGATCGAGATCGATGGCCCCGACCGCGAGATCATCATCTACTGCGCCTGCCCCAACGAGGCGTCTGCCGTAATGCTGGCGCGCACGCTGATGGGACGTGGCTTCAAGCGCGTGCGTCCGCTGCATGGCGGTATCGATGCGTGGGTGGCACGCGGCTACGGCGTGGAGCACGTGGTGTCGGTCACGCCCGCCACACTGGCAACGGCCGAGGCGGGCGCCTGAGGCTTCTCCACGTAGCGGCTCAACGACGAAGCCCGCACACAAAAACAAAAAGCGCACCTCGCGGTGCGCTCTCCCGTAAGTACGGCAAACATGCGGTGCGCCAGCCCCCCGGCTCGGACACCCCGCATCGGTCCGTGTGCATCCGCCCGTGGACGGATGTGGCGAAATGATCCCCGTTTGATCCCTTCTTCGCCAGTCGGACTTGACCCCCTTGTTATTCATTTGCAACGCTGCCGCATCAAACGTATGCGCGGCGTGCTCGCGTTGTTATTTCCCGTCCTTCTTTCGTTGCCTTGCGGCTGGCCATTTATGCATGGCACTCCTGCGTACTAACGGCCGGCTGGCATCAAACTTTAGGCACCGCCGGTAATCGTCACGCGAATGTATCGATCGCGCCTTCGTGGCTGGAAACACGGCGCGGCGCCACCGTCGACGTATCGGCGCGGTCTTGCGAGCCGCCGCTGCCATAGCGGCTGCCGCTGCCCCCGTTGCCCGAACCGCTGCCTTGGTTTTGCGCCGACGAGCCTTGCGATGCGCTCTGCTGCTGGCTGAAGTCACCCGTGCTGACGGACGTTTGCGCAAGCTGCATCCCGCCTTGCTGCATGGCGTCGCGCAGGCGCGGCATGGCGTCCTGAACGAGTTCGGCCACGGCCTGGTGCTGGCAGACAAAGCTTGCGTTGACGGCGCCGTTGTCCACTTCCAGCTTGACGTGCATGCCGCCCAGCTCGGCCGGGTTCAACTGCAGCTCGGCTGACGATTGGCGATGCACCTGCATGAACGCGAGCTGGCTGGCCATGCTCTGCGGCCATGCAGCATCGCCAAAGGTGGGCAGCGTATGGACTTGCTGCGGCGTGATCGATGCTCCTGCTGCAGCGGTTGTGTTGGCGCCACCCACCGCAAAGGTCGGTGCGGCCATGCCGACGTCGCCATTGGCACGCGACAGCACGCCCTGGAACTGCATACCGTTGCCCTGCGCATTGGCTTGCGTGCCAGCGTTGTCCGTATTGCCGCTGTTACCGCCATTGCTGGCGTGGCTGGTGGCATCGGTCACGGCGGCGGTTGCCGGTTGCGCGACGGTGCTGTGTGCGTTCAGGTCGGTGCGGCGCGGCAGGCCGCGGTCGGCATTGGTGCCCTGTGCAGACGACGTGCTGCCGAGTTGGCGCACGGTGGCCGGCGTGTTGTCGGCAACGGCGCGCGTGCGGGCCATGGTCTGGGCCAGCGTGCCGCTGTCGGGCAGCGCGGTGGCGGGCGGCGTCGGCGTGTTTGCGGCGTTGGCTTTGGCGTCCTTGGCGGCGGGCAATCCGGCTTGGCCGGCTTGTGCCGTCGTGGCCGGGTCAGCGGCGCCCTGCGTCCCGTTGGCTGCAGCATTTGCGGCGGCCAGTGCGGCGGCGTCATTTGCGGACGATTTGCTCGCGACCGGCGTCGTCGCGTCGGCATCGGCGTTGGTATTCGATTGGGCAGCGGGCTGGGCAACCGGTTGTTGCGCAACTGCGGCCTGCTGCGCGGCCTGGCGTGCGGCCTCGATCTGGGCAGCCAGTTGTGCAGCCGGGTCAACCACGGCCTGCTGTGCCGCGGTATCGAGATCCTTGGCTGCAGACTGCGCCGGCTTGGCGCTGGCCGTATCGGCGGTGCTGCTGGCCGGCGTGGTATTGGCCTGCGCCGGCGTGTTGGCATCGGCCGGATTGGCATCCTGATCGTTGCGCGCGGCGCCGTTGCGTGCGACGTCCTTGCGGGCGATATCGGCACGGCGGCCGGCATCGTCGGCGGCGGATTGCGCATCGGCGCGACGGCGCGCGGCGTCCTGGGCCAGTCGGTCCGACAACAGGTTGCCGAAGGTATCGGTGCCCGACGAGGAGGCCTGTGTCTTATCGGCGGCGGCGGTGTTGCCGGCCGACAGCATGGCGCCCAGGTCCTTGGCGGCGGCATTGGGGGTGGCACTCAAGCCCACGTTGACTCCATCTTGCGACTGCGTGTTCGCGTTGGTCTTCAATTGCCGCCCTGCGCCGCACGCATGCGGATCACCTTGGCGGCGTGTTCATCGTTGTCGCGCTGGGCACGGCGTTCTTCGTCCAGGCGCTGCTCTTCAATATGGCGCTGGCGCAGGATGTCGAACGACTGCTCGCGGCGCTGCTTTTCCAGCCAGTTGGCACGGCTCATTGCAAGCTGCTGCTCCAGCGAGTTGATGGTGCCCTTCTGCTGATGCACGGCATTGCCCAGGCGGTCGATAAAGGCCGCGTAGTTGCGCAGGCGCGTGATGTCCATGCCGCCTTCGGCGGTGCTCAGCATCTGCTGGTGGTAGTTGTTGCGGTAGTCGGACAGCAGCGCCAGCTTTTGCGTGGCAGCCTCGCGCGTGTTCATCAGGCGGCCGACTTCCTGCGTGGCTTTCTCGGTGTCCTTCTGGGCCAGTTCCAGCACAGTTTCGAGGCGGAACGGCTTGTTCATGGTGGTCATCGGTAGACCCTCCAGCTTCCCGTTACATCAACCCATCGGACGCAAACCCGGCGGCTTTAGCCTCCGGCTTGCGCAACGCCTGCGGTTTCACAGTGTTAAGCGAGCACATCACGCGAGCACTCCCTGCATCTTCTCCAGCGTGTGCTCGCGGCTTTCGTTTTCGAACATGCCCTGCTGCAGGAACGCTTCCATGTCGGGGTAGCGCGCGATGGCCTGGTCGGTCACCGGGTCGCTGCCACGCGCGTAAGCGCCCACGGCAATCAGGTCTCGGTTGCGCTGGTAGCGGGCATAGAGCTGCTTGAAGCGGCGGGCCGTGTCGAGCTGCTCGCGCGGCACGATGGCCGACATCACGCGGCTGATCGACTGTTCGATATCGATGGCGGGGTAGTGGCCCTGCTCGGCCAGCTTGCGCGAAAGCACGAAGTGACCGTCCAGAATGGCACGCGCCGCATCGGCAATCGGATCCTGCTGGTCATCGCCTTCGGCCAGCACGGTGTAAAACGCGGTGATGGAGCCGCCGCGCCCGTTGGCATCCACCATGCCGTTACCGGCACGCTCGACCAGCGCGGGCAGCTTGGCAAACGCCGAGGGCGGATAGCCCTTCGTGGCCGGCGGCTCTCCGATGGCCAGGGCGATCTCGCGCTGCGCCATGGCATAGCGCGTGAGTGAATCGACGATCAGCAGCACGTTGCAGCCGCGGTCGCGGAAGTACTCGGCAATGGTGTGGGCGTAAGCGGCGCCCTGCAGGCGCATCAATGGCGAGGTGTCGGCCGGCGCGGCCACCACGGCCGAGCGTGCCATGCCTTCGTCGCCAAGAATCTCGTCAATGAATTCCTTCACTTCGCGGCCGCGCTCGCCGATCAGCCCCACCACCACCACGTCGGCTTCGGTGTAGCGGGCCATCATGCCCAGCAACACGCTCTTACCCACGCCGGAGCCGGCGAACAGACCCAGACGCTGGCCCTGGCCGACGGTCAGCAGACCGTTGATGGCGCGCACGCCCACGTCGAGCACATGCTCGATCGGCTTGCGCTTGAGCGGGTTCAGCGGTGCCGGGTTCAATGTGCCCCAGGCCAGGTCTTCATGCGCCCCCAGCGGCCCCTTGCCGTCGAGTGGCTCGCCGTTGGCGTCCACCACACGGCCCAGCAGGCGCGGACCCACGGGCAGGAACTTGCTGTGTGAAATCGTCGGGTTGGCGCCGTCTTCGCTGGTCACCGGCAGGCGTTGCGGCTCCAGCGGAAACACGCGCGCGCCGGGCACCACGCCCACCAGATCGGTTTGCGGCATCAGGAAGGCGCGCTCTTCGGCAAAGCCCACCACTTCGGCCAGCACGTGCCGGCCGTGCGGCAGTTCCACGCGACAGGCGCTGCCCACCGGTAGCTTCAGGCCCACGGCTTCCATGACCAGGCCGGCCACACGCGTGAGCTTGCCGCATGTCACCACCGGGCGTGCCAGACGCGCACGCAGCGCGGTCTGCTGCAGGTGGGTTTGCCACATGCGCACGTTGGGGTTGTTGGCGGTGTTCTGCGCTGCCGGCTGCATGGTCTCAAGCGACATGGAGTGCGCCCCCTGCCACGCGTTCGGCTTCCGCGCGCTCGCTGGCAAGCCATGCCGTATCGCGGCCCAGCGCGCGGGTCAGTTCGGCCCAGCGGGTTTGCAGCGTGGCATCGGTTTCGCCAAAGCGGGTCTGCACGCGGCAGCCGCCGCGCTCGATGGCCGCATCGACGATGAGCGTCCAGCCGGCGGCGGCCAGCTCAGTGCCCAGCATCTGGCGGATCAGCTCTGCATCATCGGCATGCACGCGCAGCATGGCGGGCGCCGGTGCGGTGGGCGCGTCGCCCAGCACTTCGCGAATCAGCGGCAGGATGCGTTCGGGCTGCGCATGCAGCGCGCCGCGCAGAAACTGCTGCGCCAATTGCAGCGCCAGATCGACCAGCTCTTCGGCAACGCTGCCGTTCAGTTGGTCGATCGCATCGCGCACGGATTGCATCAGCGTGGCGATGTGCTTTGAGTCTTCCTCACCCTGGCGGCGGCCTTGTTCAAAGCCATCCTGAAAGCCTTGCGCAAAGCCATCGCGGCGGCCTTCGTCGCGAGCGGTGGCAAGCTCCGCGTCAAGCGCGGCCTGCCATTCCTCTTCGGAAATCGGCGGCTCTTCAGGCTCGGGCGGCGGCGGGGGCGGCGCGGCTGCAGCGGCGGCCAGCGCTGCCTGTCGCTCGAAGTCGGTCGGCTCCCACGGCTGGCAGTTGACCAGCGTATCGCGCGGGATGATCGGCGGGCGCGGCATCTCAGCGCTCCGTCACAACATGGCAACCAGTGCGGTCAGACATAAGCGTCCTCCGCCTTGCGGCCGATCGTGATCTCGCCTTCGTCGGCCAGGCGGCGCGCAACGACCAGGATTTCCTTTTGTTGCGCTTCGACTTCCGACACCTTGACCGGGCCGAGCACTTCCAGCTCTTCCTTGAGCATCGTGCCGGCACGCTGCGACATGTTGGCGAACACCTTGTCGCGGAACTCCTGCTTGGCGCCCTTGAGGGCCACCACCAGAACGTCCTGGCTGATCTCACGCAGCAGCGTCTGCAGCGCACGGCCGTCCAGATCGATCAGGTTGTCGAACACAAACATCTTCTCGACGATGGCGTCGGCCAGTTCCGGATCGCGCGAGCGCACGCCTTCGATGACGGAGCTTTCCACGGCGCTCGGCACCAGGTTGAGGATTTCCGCTGCCGTGAGCACGCCGCCCATCGCGTTCTTCTTGCGATGGTCGTTGCCTTGCAGCAGCTTGGTCAGCACGTCGTTCAGCTCACGCAGGGCGCTGGGCTGGATGCCGTCGAGCGTGGCGATACGCAGGATGGTGTCGTTGCGCAGGCGCTCGGTGAAATAGGTCAGGATTTCCGATGCCTGATCGCGATCCAGGTGCACCAGGATCGTGGCGATGATCTGCGGGTGTTCGTTGCGGATCAGCTCCGCCACCGACGATGCATCCATCCACTTGAGGCCTTCAATGCCGCTGGTGTCACCGCCCGACAGAATGCGGTCGATGATGTTGGCGGCGCGGTCGTCGCCCAGTGCCTTGCGGAAGACGGTGCGGATGTACTCGTTGGAATCCACGTCCAGCGGCAGGTCTTCGGCTTCGATGAAGAACGCGTCAAAGGCGTCCAGCACACGCTCGCGCGACACGTTCTTCAGCGCGGCCATGGTGGCGCCCAGCTTCTGCACTTCGCGCGGGCCCAGGTGCTTGAGCACTTCGGCGGCTTCGCTTTCGCCCAGCGACATCATGAGGATGGCGCTGCGTTGGAGTCCTTCGGCGCTCATTCGTTACTCACCCATTGTTTGATGACGGCCGCGACTGCGCGCGGATTGCTCTGCGCCACGCGGCGCATGGTCTCGAGCTTCTTCTCGAAGTCGTTGTTCTTGAGTTGCGGCAGCGCGTCCGGCATATCTTCGGAATCGGCGCCGGCAGCCGCCGGGCCTTCCAGCTCAGGCCCGGCCGAAGCCGCGGCACCGGTGATGATCGGAGCGTTCGGATCTTCGCCTTCACGGCCGACGAAGGTGGGCGTGGCTGCCTCGGCCTTCTTGCCCATCGAGCGGATCGCCGGGCGGATCACAGCGAACACCAGGATCAGGAAGCCGATTGCCAGCGCCAGATACTTGGCGGCCTGGATGGCGTACTGGATCATCTCCGGCTGCTTCCACAGCGGCAGGTCGTCCTTGGCCATCGGCAGCGTGCCAGAGAATTGGCTGTTGACCACGTTCACGGAGTCGCCGCGCTTGGCGTCAAAACCCACGGCATCCTTGACCAGCGCGTTGAGATTGGCCATCTCGGCTTGCGACAACGGCTTCCAGGTCTTGCCGTCGCCACGGTAGTTGACCACCACGGCCACCGACAGGCGGCGCACGGTGCCCACTGCGGCGCGGGTGCGGCGCACGGTCTTGTCGACTTCGTAATTGGTCGTGGTGTCGCGGGTGCTCGACGAATTGCCGCTGGTTGCGGTACCGCTCGTGTTGGCAGCCGCCGCTTGTTGCGGTTGACCATTCGGGCCGGTTGCGGCCGGTTGCGACGCCGAGGCCGGAGCCGGTGCGGTCGGCAACATGCGCGGTGCGGTTGGCGGTTGGTTGGACAGCGCACCGGGCACGCCGCCCTGTGCGTCGGCCTTGTTCTGCGTGGCTTCAGCGGTGTGCGTGCTGCGCACGGCTGCGTTGGCCGGGTCCTGGTTCGGACGATACGTCTCGGCCATCTGCTCGGTGTTGTCCAGATCGACGTCGGCCGTCACCTGCGCACGCACGTTGTCTTCGCCCACCACGGGGCCCAGGATGGCTTCGATACGCTTGATATAACCCTGCTCGACGTCGCGCACGTAGCTCAGTTGCGTCGGGTCGAGGCCCGAGGCGGTGTCCTGGAACGACGACGACAGCAGGCGGCCCGATTGGTCGACCACCGTCACGTTGGCCAGCGGCAGGTTCGGCACGCTGCTCGACACCAGGTGGCCAATGGCCTGCACCTGCGAGCGGTCAAGCATGCGGCCCGGATACAGCTTGAGCAGCACCGACGCGCTGGGCTTGGCCTGCTCACGCACGAACACCGACGGCTTGGTCATGGCCAGATGCACGCGGGCGGACTGCACCTCCTGCATGGCCTGGATGGTGCGGGCCAGCTCGCCTTCCAGGGCGCGCTGGTAATTGACTTGCTCGGCAAACTGGCTGGTGCCGAATTTCTGGTTCTCCATCAGCTCGAAACCGGCTTGGCCACCCTTGGGCAGACCTTGCGAAGCGAGCTTCAGACGGGCTTCATGCACGCTCGTCTCGGGCACCATGATGGCGGTGCCGCCTTCGGCAAAGCGATACGGCACGTTCATTTGCTGCAGCGCAGCGATGATCGCCCCACCGTCGCTGTCGGACACATTGCTGTACAGGACGCGGTAGTCCGGCGCACGGCTCCACAGCATCGCGGCGGCAATGACGGCCACCAGCGCGGCACCGCCGATCATCATCAGCAGACGCGGCGACAGACGGCCGAGCGGGCCCAGGGCGCCCAGCGCACCTGCACCTCCCGCTTTCTGACGCGTCATCGCGCCCTGGCCCACCGCCGGCATATCCACCGTACCGAGCGTGTCGGCGACAGCAACCGAATCGGCTGTCGTTGGCATCCCAAATCTCCTGACTGACTACGTTGCTTGAGCGCTCACCCAATGTCTGGGCATGGCTCCGTGGTTGCCATTATCGGCAGTGGGTGCGCAAGCAAATCGGCAAGAAGAGGGCCTTTTCCCGTTCTTTTGGGCGCTTGGGAACCGCGGGCGGGCGGCTACCTTTGCATCACCGTGGCGCCATAGCGACCAACCGGCCGGGGCGGAAAGCCCTCAAGAAAGCCGGCCCAGGCAGCTAAGCAACGGCGCCGCAAGCAAGACAGAGCAAAGAGGAGCTTTCTTCACATGGATATTACAAACGCCAATTCAGTGGTCTCGCTGATGAACAGCGTGCTGGCACCGTCCAGCACGGTGGGCGGCATTGGCGCGGGCGGCGCGGCCTCTGGCGACGGCGCCAAGGTCAGCGTTGACTTCGGCGCGGTGCTCAAGTCGTCGCTGGACCGGGTCGACGCGTCGCAGCAGAAGGCTGAATCCGTTTCGCGCAGCTTCGAAATGGGCAACAACGACGTGGATCTGCACGACGTGATGCTCTCGCTGCAGAAAGCCAACATCGACATGCAGACCGCGGTGCAGGTGCGCAACAAGTTCGTCTCGGCGTACCAGAGCATCATGAGCATGTCGATCTGACGTCACTTTTTCTAGGCTTCTTTTTCTTCGCGCCGCATGTCCAAACACGCTAAACACCGCGCCAAGCCCGCCCGGGGCAGTCTTGCGCTGGTCGTCATCGCCCGCGACGAGGCCGCCTGCATCGAACGCTGCCTGATGAGCGCCAAGCGGCACGTCGATCGCATGATCGTGCTGGATACCGGCTCGACCGACGACACCGTGGCGATTGCCAAGGCGTGCGGTGCCCAGGTGCACCATTTCACGTGGGTGGATGATTTTTCCGCCGCCCGCAATGCCGCGCTGGACGCCGCCAATGCGGACTGGAACCTCGTGCTGGACGCCGACGAATGGATTGAAAGCGGCACGGACGAGCTGCGCGACGCCTGCACCTTCGGCCCGTTGCTGGGCGTGGTGTGCATCCGCAGCGGGTTTGAAGTCTCGGGCAAGGTGGAGCAATCCAACAGCTGGATCGCGCGCCTGCTGCCGCGCGGCGTGCGCTACAAGGGCCGTATCCACGAGCAGCCCGATGCCGACCTGCAACGGGTGCGCCTGCCGCTGGTGATCGGCCACGACGGCTACCTGGACGTCAAGCTCGACAAGAAGCGCGGACGCAACCACACCCTGCTGCAGCTGGAGCTGGCCGCGCGCCCGGACGATCCGTACGTGCTCTACCAGCTCGGCAAGGATTTCCAGATCAACCAGGGCGACGCCGCCCAGGCCGCAACGCATTACCGGCGCGCCGTGGCGACGGCACCCAAGCAGTCGCCCTATCGGCACGACCTGTGTATCTGCCTGCTGGCCTGCCTGAGCCAGACCGGGCAACTGGACGAGGCCATCACCCTTGCCGGTGAGTGGATGGACGAATGGTCCGGCTCGCCAGACTACTTCTACCTGCTCGGCCACCTGATGTTTGAAGCCGCCGCAAAACACCCGGCCGAGGCCGAGAAACAGTGGCTGCCGATGGCGGAAAACGCCTTCCTCAAGTGCCTGGAGATTGGCGAGCAGCCCAAGCTGGACGCCGCCGTGTTCGGGCGCGGCAGCTTTGCCGCCGCAAAGTACCTGGCGCTGACCTACCGCGCCCTGGCCGACACGCTGGCCATCAAGTCGAACCAATATTCCGACCTCGCGCGGCAGATGCAGGAACGCAGCGCAGCCGCCGCCGCATGAGCACGCAATCATGAAGACAGTCATCCTGGCCGGGGGCCTCGGCACGCGCATCAGCGAGGAATCTCACCTGCGGCCCAAGCCGATGATCGAGATTGGTGGCCGCCCGATCCTGTGGCACATCATGAAGATCTATGCCGCCCACGGCATCAACGATTTCATCATCTGCCTCGGCTACAAGGGCTACGTGATCAAGGAGTACTTCGCCAACTACTTCCTGCACATGTCGGACGTGACGTTCGATATGTCGAAGAACGAAGTGACTGTGCACGAACGCCACGCCGAGCCCTGGCGCGTCACGCTGGTCGACACGGGCGAGCAATCGCAGACCGGCGGGCGCCTGAAGCGCGTGGCCGCCTATCTGGACCCGAACGAGCCGTTCTGCTTCACCTACGGCGACGGCGTGTCCGACATCGACATCACCAGCAAGATCGCCTTCCACCGCGAGCACGGCAAGATGGCCACCGTGACGGCCGTGCAGCCGCCTGGCCGCTACGGCATGCTCCAGCGCGACGGCGCACGCGTGACCGGCTTTACTGAAAAGCCGCCCGGCGACGGCGGCAGCTGGATCAACGGCGGCTTCTTCGTGCTCAATCCGTCGGTGATCGAATACATCGCAACCGAAGACACGCCGTGGGAAGGCGCGCCAATGGCACGCCTGGCCGAGATGGGCGAACTGAACACGTTCGAGCACCACGGCTTCTGGCAGCCGATGGACACGCTGCGCGACAAGAACAGTCTGGAAGCCCTTTGGCAAGCGGGGAGTGCACCGTGGAAAAAGTGGTGACGCTCGACCCGCGCGCGTGGGCTGGCAAGCGCGTCTTTCTGACCGGGCATACCGGTTTCAAGGGCAGCTGGCTTGCGCTGTGGCTGCGCCAGCTTGGCGCCGAAGTGTACGGCTACAGCCTGGCCCCGGAAACAACGCCGAATCTGTTCACGGCTGCTGACGTGGAACCTGCATTGGCCGGTCACACGCTGGCGGATATCCGCGATGCGGACGCCCTGCGTACCGCGATGACAGCAGCGCGGCCCGATGTGGTGTTCCATCTCGCGGCGCAACCGCTCGTGCGCGCGTCGTACAACGACCCGGCCGGCACCTATGCCACCAATGTGATGGGTACGGTGAACGTGCTGGAGGCCGCGCGCGGCTGCACGAACCTGGCTGCCATCGTGGTGGCCACCACCGACAAGTGCTACGACAACCGCGAGTGGGCCTGGGGCTATCGCGAGACCGATGCGCTCGGCGGCCATGACCCGTACAGCGCATCGAAGGCCTGCGCCGAACTGGTCGCCGCAAGCTACCGGCGTGCCTTCTTCGCCAACGGCCCGCTGCTGGCCACGGGCCGCGCAGGCAATGTGATCGGCGGCGGCGACTGGTCGGAAGACCGGCTCATCCCCGATGCCGAGCGCGCGATGCGTGCCGGTACCCCGCTGATCATCCGCTCGCCGCACGCTACGCGGCCGTGGCAGCACGTTCTGGATTGCCTGCATGGTTACCTGGTGCTCGCGCAACGGCTGCTGGCCGGTGACGCAGCCTGCGCCACCGCCTGGAATTTCGGCCCGGACAGCGCCGCCACGCGCACGGTCGAACAGGTCTTGCAAGGCTTGCAACATCATTGGCCCGCGCTGATCTGGCAACTGGACGCCAATGCCGCCACCGGCAAGCACGAGGCCGGCATGCTGCATCTCGACGCCAGCCGGGCACGCCAGCAGCTAGGCTGGCAGACGGCGTGGCCGTTCGAGACCGCGCTGGAACAGACCGCCGCGTGGTATCGGCATCTGCATGAAAAGACGGCGAGCGCACGCGCGCTCTGTGACCAGCAGATCGACCGCTTCACCGCCGTCGCGTCTGCTGCCACATCCAGGAGCGCCGCATGAGCCGTTTCACCATCCAACCGACACCTCTGGCCGGCGTGGTTGAAATCACCCGCAAGGTCATGGGTGACCATCGCGGGTACTTCACCCGCTTCTTCTGTGCAGAGGAACTGGCCGCCGCCGGCTTCGACAGCCCGGTCGCGCAAATCAACCATTCCTATTCGGCCAAGCGCGGCACCGTGCGCGGTCTGCACTTTCAATACCCGCCGCATGCCGAGATCAAACTCGTGAGCTGCGTGCGTGGCCGTGTGTTCGATGTGGCCGTTGACCTGCGTGCGGGTTCGCCAACGTTCCTGCAATGGCATGCGGTGGAGTTGTCAGCCGAACGCCACAACAGCCTGCTGGTGCCGCGCGGGTTCGCCCACGGCTTCCAGGCGCTGGAAGACGATTGCGAGTTGCTGTATCTGACCTCGACGCCATACGCGCAAGCCGCCGAAGACGGGCTCAACCCGACCGACAGCCGCTTAGGCATCGCCTGGCCGCTCGACATTACCGAATGCTCCGACCGGGACCGCAACCATCCGCCGCTGACCGACGCGTTTGCGGGCATCACGTTGCGGGCCCTGAATCCTGAACTGCAGGAACAGCCATGACCCAGAAGATTCTGTACTCCAAGCCGTCGATCACCGAGCTGGAAGTCGAATACGCCACCGACGCCGCACGCAACGGCTGGGGCGACCAGTGCTACGCCTACATCAACCGCTTTGAAAAGCAGTTTGCCGAGTTTGTCGGCACGCAATACGCCATTGCCACATCAAGCTGCACGGGTGCCATGCACATGGGCCTGGCAGCCCTCGGCATCGGCGCCGGCGATGAGGTGATCCTGGCCGACACCAACTGGATCGCTACGGCATCGCCCATCACTTACGTGGGCGCCACGCCGGTGTTTGTCGACATCCTGCCGGACACATGGTGCCTGGACCCGGTGCTCGTGGAAGCGGCCATTACGCCGCGCACGAAAGCGATCATCGCCACGCACCTCTACGGCAACCTGTGCGAGATGGACCGCCTGCTGGACATCGGCAAGCGCCACGGCATTCCTGTTATCGAAGACGCAGCCGAAGCCATTGGCTCGCGCTGGCACGGGCATGCAACGGGCGCGCAAGGCATCTTCGGCACGTTCTCGTTTCATGGCACCAAGACCATGACGACGGGCGAAGGCGGCATGTTCGTCACGAACGACCGCGCGCTGTACGACCGCGTGATGACGTTGAACAACCATGGCCGCGTGCCGGGCGGCAAACAATTCTGGTCTGACTTCATCGGTTTCAAGTACCGCATTTCCAACGTGCAGGCCGCCATCGGCTGCGCGCAGCTCGAGCGCATCGATGCACTGGTTGCACGTAAGCGCGAGATCTTTGCCGAGTATCAGGCGCACCTTGGCAGCGTTGCCGGCCTTGCACTGAACCCCGAAGCACCCGGCACGCTCAACAGCTACTGGATGCCCACCGTGGTGTTTGACGAAGCGCTGGGCATTACGCGCGATGGCCTGCTGGCCGCGTTCTCGCGCCGCGGCATCGATGCACGCGTGTTCTTCTATCCGCTGAGCGAGACCGAGTTGTTCGGCACGTCTGCCGCCACTGCACGCCACAACGCGCCCAACAGCTACGCGATTGCCAAGCGCGCCATCAACCTGCCGTCGTATCACGACATGTCGAGCGAGAACATCGAGACGGTGTGCAACGTGGTGCTCGATCTCGTGCGCGAACATCAGGAGAAGCTGGCATGCCTGGCATCCTGAGCCCCGATCAGATCGAGACCTTCCAGCGTGACGGCCTGCTGATCCTGCGCGACTTTTACGCGCCGTCGCAGGTGGAGCCGATTCAGCGAGCGATCTACGACATCATCGGTCTGGTGATCGACAAATACCGTCTCGACATCGAGCGCGCACCGTTTGCGCCGGAACGATTCGACGACGGTTATCAGGCCGTCATCCAAGCCAATCGCAAATACGGCGCCGAGGTGTACGACGCCGTCAAGCAGATCCCCGCGTTTGTCCGCCTGCTGGGCGACGAGCGCCATGAGCAGCTCGTTCGGATCGCGCGTCCCGGCGCACTGCCGGGCATTGCGCACGCTGGCTCCGGCATCCGCATCGACAACCCGCGTGAAGAGAAATTTCGCGCCAACTGGCATCAGGAATATCCCGCCCAGTTGCGCAGCCTTGACGGCGTGGTGTTCTGGAGCCCGCTGGTGGAGATCACGCCCGAGATCGGGCCAGTGGAGTTCTGCCCCGGCTCGCACGTAGAAGGCCCGCTGCCCGTCTTCAGCGCGGACCCGGACAACGCCGGCAAGCAAGGCGCCTATGCATTGCTGATCAAGGACGAGGCGAGCTACCTCGCGCGCTATCCGCATGTGCAACCGCTGACCAAGCCGGGCGATCTGGTGATGGTCGACTTCCTGGTGCTGCACGCCTCCGGCCACAACACGAGCCAGCGCTCGCGCTGGTCGATGCAGTTCCGCTACTTCAATTTCTGCGAGCCGACCGGGCGCTCGCACGGTTGGAAGGGCTCGTACGCCAATGGCGTCGACTTCCGTACCGTTCACCCCGAACTCTCCGTGGAAGCCTGACCATGACCCAAGGTGCACTGCCCTGCAACGTCTGCCAGCAACCGCTGCCAGAACCGATTTACCGCGCAACGCCGCAAAGCTCGCTGTCTTCCCTGCGCCGCGCCATGGACGGCACGCTGGAGGTCTTCTGCTGTGCCGCATGCGGTCACATCCAGACCGTCGAGCTGTGTGACAACGGCAGCTTCTACGACACCGAGTACGACATCCTCGTCAACAGCGAGGAAGAAGACCAGATCTACGCCGTCGAGAACGGCCAGAAGATCTTCCGTGCCGATCACCAGGTCGCCACGCTCCAGCGCAAGGTGGTGCTGGCCGAAGGTGCGCGCGTGGTCGACTTCGGGTGCGCAAAGAGCGCGACCATGCGCCTGCTGAAGCAGCAGCGCCCGGATGTGGACGTCCACCTGTTCGACATCAGCGACCGCTACGTCGGCTTCTGGGAAAAATTCCTGCGCCCCGAGCAATGGGCCACCTACACGATCCCGTCGGCATGGCAGCGTTCGTTCGATGTCGTCACCTCGTTCTTCTCGCTGGAGCACATCCCCGACCTAGCGACTGCGCTGCGCAACATCCACGGCCTGCTGCGCGACGGCGGCCGCCTGTACGCCATCGTGCCGAACACGTTCACCAACTCGGTGGACTTTCTGGTGGCCGATCACGTCAACCACTTCACGCACACGTCGCTGCAGACGCTGCTGGCCAACCACGGGTTTGACCTACTCGAGGCCGATGCGCAAAGCCACCGTGGCGCATTCGTCGTGACCGCCGTGCGCCGTCCTGGCGACAACAAAGTCGCGCCGGCGCTCGATGCGCAAGCGTTGGCCGACACACAGAGCGCAGCCAACAAGCTTGCCCGCTTCTGGCAGCAAGCCTCCAGCCATCTGACGGATTTTGAAACGCAGCACGGCAACGCGCCCGCCGTGATCTATGGCGCCGGTTTCTATGGCGCCTACACCGCAAGCAACCTGCAACAGCCGCACGCCCTGCGCGCGTTTGTTGATCAGAACCCGTACCTGCAAGGGTCCTCCCTGGCGGGCAAGCCGGTTGTGGCGCTGGACAGCATTCCGGACGAGGTTGAGGTGGTGTACCTGGCCGTCAATCCAGTCATTGCCGATGAAGTGCGGCACACGGTGGAAGCCGCGTATCCGAATCGCTTCCGCTATTTCCGCTTCCAGCCATGATCGCGCGCGGCTCACTCGTCCTTCGGGAATGGCGCGAGAGCGACATCGCGCAACTGCTGCCGCTACGCAACGACGTTCCAACGCAGTTGCAGCTCATGACACGCCCACGGCCAAACTCGGCCGCGAGCGTGCGCGACTGGCTGATCGCGAAATCCAAGCAGAGCGACCTGGTGCTCTTTGTCATTGCCAGTCAGGCAGATGACAGCGTGCTGGGCTACCTGCAGTTGAACCACATCGATGCGGTGAACAGGCACGCGTCCCTCGGTATCTGCCTGGCGTCGTCCGCGCAAGGCAAGGGCCACGGGCGCGCTGCATGCGAAGCCGCATTTGCCTACGCCGCCGAAACGCTGTGCCTGCGCAAGATCACGCTGGAAGTGCTGGCCGAAAACACACGCGCCATCGCGCTGTACGAGAAGCTCGACTTCCGGACCATCGGCACGTTGGCCGGCCACTACCTGCAAGACAACCGCTGGCACGACGTTGTTCTCATGGAACGGATGCTGGCGTCATGAAGGTCGTGATCACACAACCGATGCTGTTCCCGTGGGTCGGCCTGCTTGAGCAGATCATGCTGGCCGACGTGCTCGTCAATTACGCCGACGTGCAGTTCTCCAAGGGCAGCTTCACCAACCGCGTACAGATCAAGGAGCCGGCCGGCACGCGCTGGATGACGGTGCCGCTGGAGAAGTTCCACCTCGGCGCGCGCATCGATGAAGTCAAACCCGCGACCAACGTTGACTGGCGCGCGCAGCATCTGCGCATGCTGGAGCAGACCTACGAGGCCGCGCCGCACGCAAGCGACATGCTGACGCTGGTGCGCTCCGTGTACGAAGCCGACTACCCCAACATGGGCGAGCTGGCACTGGCGTCCATGCGCGCGGTATGCCGCTACCTGGGTATCGAGCTGGACCGCAAGTTTGTCGATTCGCCTGAACTGGACATTCCCGGCCGCAATACGGACCGTGTGCTGGCCATCGTGCAGAAGCTGCAAGGCGATACCTACATCACCGGACACGGTGCCAAGAATTACCTGGCCCATGCCGAGTTCGAGCAGCACGGCATCGCCGTCGAATACATGAACTACGCCATGCGGCCGTATCCGCAACTGCATGGCGCGTTCACCCCGTTTGTCAGCAGCCTGGACCTGATTGCCAATCATGGCCCGGCCGGCAAGCAGTACATGTGCCCTCAGACCCTCAACTGGCGCGAGTTCATCCATGAGTGAGATCGAAGCAATCCAACCGGAAGCGCTGCAGGACGTTGCGCCCGTGAAGCACGACGCGGTCATCCAGCAGGTCGCGCTGAGCGTCTGCATCCCGACCTACAACCGTGCGCGCTATCTCGACAACCTGCTCGCAGAACTGGTCTCGCAGATCGGCGAACTGAAGTTCAGCTACGAACTGCTGATCGGCGACAACTGCTCGACCGATGCCACCGAAGAGGTCGTCGGCCGCTATCAGGACAAGCTGAACATCCGGTATTTCCGCCGCCCGTCCAACCTGGGCTCGGCAGAAAACCTGAACCAGCTCTATCGCAGCGCGCAGGGCAAGTACGTGCTCTACCACGCCGATGATGACCTGCCGATCCTGGCCGAGATCAACAACAACATCGACATCTTCGAGCGCAACCCGGGCGTGGATGTCATCTTTGCGCCGTGGTTCATTCACGACCTGCCGACGCGGCAGGATGTCACCGCGTTCTATCGGCAGGACGACAACTACCTGATCGAGCAGCACGACTACGCCAAGCTGCTGGCGCTGGTCTTGTCGCACCACCTGTTTCCGGAGATCTACCTGGCACGCCGCGAGGTGATGGACCGCATCTACTTCAGCGCGCCGGAACACGCGTTCTACGCCTTCGTGCACGCGGCAGAAATGCTCGGCTCCAGCGCGGTGTATTTCAGCAAGACGCCGTTCTACCGGTCGGTCTCACGCTACTTTGCCGACGAGACCCGCGCCCAGGCCGGCAACGAAGAAGTGAAGCATGCGTGGGACCGCTATCGCGGCGGTCTGGAATACCTGTTCGGCAAGTTCGCGCACACGCTGCCGGCAGCCGAGCGCCCGGAGTGGCTGAACGCCATCAACCAGTTCGTGCTGGCACGCATGAAGGTTGCGCTGCGCCTGCGCACGCATGAAGGCGGCAATTGGATCGACAACTATTACATCGCCAACCGCGTTCGCGCGCTGGGTGAAGTGTCCGATCTGCCCGCGCCGTATGACCTGTACCGCGTCAATGCTGCGTTCGAATACTTGACCAAGCTCGACCCGTTCAAGCCCGAGCCGCCCAAGTACGCCACCCTGCGCCGCGCACCGCTTCAGGTCTTCCACCACGCGCACGGCTTTGCCGAAACCGAGTTTCTGGTGCTCGACGACGATGCCGCCATTCCGCATCACACCATCGTCGTCACGCCGATCCCGATGGACATAGCGGTGCCGGCCGGCCGTGAAGTCCGCTTCGTGTCGGAGCTCGAAACGCTCGCCAAATTCCCCTGAGTCACTGATCGCGCCAACATGGACCTCTCCAACGCCAATTCCGTGGTCTCCCTGATGAACAGCGTGCTGGCACCGGCAAGCGCCGTCGGCGGCAGCACCGCCAGCGGCGATGCCGGCAAACCCAGTGTCGACTTCGGCTCCGTGTTCAAGTCGTCGCTGGACCGTGTCGACGCTTCGCAGCAGAAGGCCGAAGCCATTTCGCGCAGCTTTGAGATGGGCAACAACGACGTCGACCTGCACGATGTGATGCTCTCGCTGCAGAAGGCCAACATCGACATGCAGACTGCCGTGCAGGTGCGCAACAAGCTGGTCTCGGCGTACCAAAGCATCATGAGCATGTCGATCTGAGATCACGCTCTTCCGCCCTTTTCCACGTTCCGGAAAAGGGTTTCTGGTTGTCCTTGCTATTTATATTGTGTGCAATATAATTGCGTCATCGATTTTAGGATCGATCTCCCGGCCGACATGTCGCCGACCGGGCTTCCCAAATAAGAGGACCCGACCATGAAGACGCTCTACCAGACCCAAGTCACCGCTGAAGGCGGCCGTGCCGGCCATGTTCGCAGCGCCGATGGCACGCTGGATCTGCCCCTGTCGCTGCCGCGCGAACTCGGCGGTGCAGGTGGTGCCGCCACGAACCCCGAGCAGCTCTTTGCCGCCGGTTATGCCGCCTGCTTTGAAAACGCTGTGCTGCATGTTGCACGTGGCAAGCAGATCAAGCTGGCATCAACCTCGGTGACCGCCACGGTGGGCATCGGCCCGCGCGAGGATGGCGGGTTTGCGTTGACAGTGTCGCTGAATGCCACCCTGGGCGGCGTGGATCAGGCGACGGCGGAGGCGCTTGTGACCGCCGCACACGGTGTATGCCCCTATTCGCATGCCGTCCGTGGCAATATTGACGTCCAATTGAACACGGTCACGCGCTGAGCCTTGCTTAGCCCTTTTCGGGCCGATGCGGCATTCGCCGCTCGGGCGCCAGACCGTCCCCCCGGGAGTTTTCCGTGAACGACGTGCTGGCGCTCGATCAGCAGCTTTGCTTTCCTTTGTATGCCGCCGGCCATCTGCTGACGCGCCTCTACCGCCCGCTGCTGGATGAACTGGGCCTGACCTATCCGCAATACCTCGTGATGCTGGCGTGCTGGCAGCAGGCGCCGTGCGCCGTGGGTGACCTCGGCCGCACGCTGTACCTCGATACGGGCACGCTGACGCCGCTGCTCAAGCGTCTGGAAGAACAGGGCCTCGTCACCCGCACGCGCGATCCCGATGACCAGCGCCGCGTCGTCATCGAGCTGACCGATGCCGGCCGCGCGCTACGCGAGCGCGCTGCCAAGGTGCCCGAAGCCCTTGCCTGCAAGATTCCGCTGGAACTTGATGAAATTGGCGCCACGCGCAACGTGCTGCGCAAGCTGCTCGACGCCCTCGCCACGGCGGATGACCGCGAATGAGCGCCCCGTCCGCTTCCGCCGATGTGGCGTTGGTCGTCATCGCCCGCAATGAAGCCGCCAGCATTGCGCGCTGCCTGCTCAGCGCGAAGCCGTTTGTCGATCGCATGGTGGTGCTGGATACAGGCTCCACGGACGACACCGTGGTCATTGCCCAGTCGTGCGGCGCGCTCGTCAGCCACATGGCCTGGACAAACGATTTTTCAGCTGCGCGCAACACCGCACTGCAGGCAGCCAACGCCGACTGGAACCTGATCCTCGACGCTGACGAATGGCTGGAAAGCGGCGGTGAACATCTGCGCACGCTCAGCGGTGCGGAGCCGGCTGTCGGCGTGGTATGCGTCAAGAACGATACCGACGACGCCGAAGCTGCCAGCCAGCTGATTGCGTGGATCCCGCGAGTGCTGCCCCGTGGCGTGCACTACACGGGGCGCATTCACGAGCAGCCGGTATCGTCATTGCCTGCGGCGCGCGTGCCCATCGTGATCCGCCACGACGGCTATACCGCGGCCAAGATGCAAAAGAAAGGCGAGCGCAACACGCAACTGCTGCTCGATGAACTCGCGCATCGGCCGGACGACCCGTATGTGCTGTATCAGCTCGGCAAGGAAACCGAGCTGCATCACGAAGACTACGCAAAGGCCGTGAATTACTACGCGCGCGCCTTCAGCCTGGCGCCGCCTGATGCGCCGTACCGCCGCAACCTGACGCTGCGCTATGTGTACAGCCTGGGCAAGGCCGATCGCGTTGAAGAAGCGCTCGCGCAAGGCGATGTCGCCATCCAGACGTGGCCAGATTTTCCGGACCTTTGCTTTGCACTGGGATTGGTCTTGCTGGATGCGGCGGCCAAACACCCTGATGAGGCGGCCGCCCGGTGGCTACCGCTGGCAGAACAGGTCTTCAACCGCTGCCTTGAGATCGGCGATCAGCCGGAGATGGACGGCAGCGTCGTCGGGCGGGGCAGCTTCCTCGCTGCCCAGCAACTGGCGATCGTGTACCAGATGCAGAGTCACGCGCTCGCACGCAAGTCCGAGCACTATCTGACGCTGTCAAAACAACTGCAAGACGCTTCGCCTCAATAACGCGCCATGCTGCCGTAAGCGTTGCTTGCGGTGGTGGCACGGCGTGCCGTGTCGATGCGCTTTTGCAGGCGGTCCAGGCGCGGATACACCATGGCGCGCACGCGGGCGTCATCTTCCAGAATGCGTACCAGCAGCGCGCGCTTGCGCTCCACGTCCGCACGCGAGAGCTGCGGATGCGGCTCGGAACGGCGCAGTGCATCCACATAGGTGGCGCTCTCGCGTTCAAGCGTGCTGACGACGTCCCAGTTACCCACTTCGGCCGCGCTGACCATTTCGGCGGTCAGGCGTGCGATGGCTTCGTAGCAGGTGAACAGACTTTCGCTGTCCTTGATCGGGATGTTGCGGTGCATATTGGCTCCAGTTGGGCCGAATTCAGTCAAAGGTCGCTTTACTGCCAACGTCCGGCAATCAGCTCACAACGCTCAGGTGGCTGTTCGCCACGGCGGCGCCAGGCTGGCCCATCTGGCCAATGGCGAGCCACGCATCCTGCAGCGGGACGAGCAAGGCGTCCACTTCAGCGAGGATCGTCAGATCGTTGTTGCCGTTGGCCAGCAGCAAGCGGCGCAGCATGTAGTCGTACAGATTGTTCAGTTGCACGGCGATGTCGCCGCCGCGCTGGTGATCGAGGCTGGCCTGCAGGCCCTGGCCGATGATCGAGATGGCCTTGTCGAACGCCCGCACCTTGGCCAGCACATCACCGCGCTGGATGGCGGCGCCGGCCAGGTTGATGGCGGCGCGCGCGCCTTCAAACAGCATGGCGATCAGGCGGTGCGGATTGGCGTCTACCACGGACGTCTCGATGCCGACTTGCGCATAGGCACCGATGGCACGGCGTGCAGCGTACATGGAAAAGGTCCTCGCTGTAGTCTGTTTGTTTTGGGTTGTGCTCTAAACCTGAACCTGGCTTAGTTGCTGCTCGAGGTCTGCTTCGTGATGGCCGCGAGCTGCGTCGTCAGGTAATTGCTTGTGTTCGTCATGCTCGCCACCGCTGCCGACAACGCGTTGAACTGCGTGTAGTACAGCGCCTGCTTGTTATCCAGCCGCGTCTGCATGGCGGTGATCTGGCTGGCAAGCGAGGTGAGCGAACTGTTGATCGAGTCCGTCTCGTTCTGCACCATGCCGCTGGACGACAGCAGGTTGGTCATCACCGTGTTGAGCTGGGCAGCGTAACCGCGCTGCACCGTGACCGTGCCACGGGCGCCCAGCGGGCCGCCGGCCACCTGCACGGTCAAGCCGTCGGTGGCGGAACCGCTGATGCCATAGAGGTTCTGTCCCGAACCGGTTGCAGCAACGCCGTTGATCGTGCCTTGCACATCCACACCGTTGGTGGCCGTTGGGCTCGCGCCGAAGAGCGATGAAGCGCCATTGCCCGACACCGATACCGCCGACACCGAGCCGAACTGGCTATCGGTTACGCTCAGCACGCCGCCGGCATTGGCCGACACCGAAGCGTTAACCTTCGCGTTCTGCAGCGTCGTCGATGCGTTGATCTGGCTTTGGATCTGCGCAGCCAGCGTCGCCGCGGTGTAACTGCCGGCCGCCAACGTCACGTTGATGGACATGCCGCTGATGTTGAACGCGAGCGTGTCGTTCACACCCGCCGTGATGGTCGTGCTGGCGGCGGCCGAACCCGTGAGCGTGCCCTGCGTGGCCAACCGCGTCACGTTGAGAGCGTAGCTGCCGGCCTGCGTGGAATCCGAGAACGTCGGCACGCTGACCAGTGAATCGGTGGCCGTGCCGGTACCGGCAAACAGACCGGCTACCTGGCTGGGCGACTTTGCAACGGCAGCCGACAGCTTGGTGTTGTCAACCGACAGCGTGCCGTCGGAATTCATCGTCACGCCCACGCTGCCCAGCGACTGGTAATTGCCGTTGCCAACCGCTTGGCCGAGCACGTCGGTAATCTGGTTGATGAGCGTCTTGGTGCTCACATCGCCCGCCAGCGGCCCATTGTTGGCGCTGTTGGCGGTGTCGATGTTGGTGAGCGAATTCAGTTGCGTGCGCAACGCGTTGTAGCCGTTCACAAAGTTGGTGACGGCGGTGGTGGTGGCGGTCGGGTCGTTGGCTACCGTCACGTTGGTGCTGCCCGTCTTGGACAGCGTGAACGATGTGCCGTCCACCACGTTCGACAACGTGTTGGTCGGGCTCTGCACGGCAATGCCGTTGATGGTGGCGAGGGCGTTCTGGCCCGTGGTCACCTCGGTCATGTTCTGCGTGCCTGCCGGGTCTTGCGAGAGCAGCGATTGCAGCGTCGAGTCGCCCGACACCGAAATCTTCATCTCCGAGCTGGAGCCGCCCGCGGTCGACGTCAGCACCAGACGGTACGGGCTGCCGCTGCCGTCGTTCACGATGCTGGCCGACACACCCACGTTGGCCGAGTTGATCGCATCACGGATACCCGCGAGCGTGTTGTTGGACGAATCGATCGTGATCGAGCCACCCGCCAGGTTGCCGTTCTGCGTGAACGTCGAACCGGTGTACTTGCCGCCCGAGAACGAGCCGCCCGACACCGAGCCGAACGAGAACGAAATCGTGGTCGAGGTGCCGCTGCCGATGGCCGTCGTAGTGGACGTCTGCCCCTGCGCCGCCAGAACCTGCGATTGCGCAAGCTGCGTGACATTGACCGCGTAGGAACCTGCAGGCGCCGAGCCCGTCACCGACGCACTCAGCATCGAGGTGTCGTAGCCGCCGGCCTTCATCGCGCTGTAGTTCGACGCGTTGGTCAGGTTCGATAGCGCGGTCTGGAAGGTCGACAGCGCACTCTTGAGCGAGCCCACGGCCGACAGCTGCGTCTGGTACGAGCTTTGCTGCGTCTGCAGTTGCGTCAGCGGCTGGCTCTCCACCTTCATGAGGCTGGTCACCAGCGAATTGACGTCGATGCTCGTCCCGATGCCGGGAATGGAGATCGGCGGAACGTAATTGCTGGTTGAGGAGGTGGTAGTGGTAGTCGCCATGATCGGGTCCGATAAGCATCTGCGCCGGCGGAAGTCTCTCTACACAACGGCACGGGTTGCAGCTTCTTTAGGGCAGGTTATGCAGGCGCCACCCACGAAAAAGGGGGGTATCCGACAAAAGAAAAAAGGCCGACGCCCCGAGGAACGCCGGCCCTTGACCCAATCGCGAAGCGGCTGGGCTGCATCCAACTTACTGATTAACCCTTCAGCAGGCTCAGGATGCTGTTCGGCGCCGAGTTGGCTTGCGCCAGCATCGCCGTACCCGCTTGCTGCAGGATGTTCTGGCGAGTCATGTTCGACGTTTCCGACGCGTAGTCCGTATCGACCATGGCCGACTTGGCAGCCGACAGGGCGGTGTTCGACGAGGTCAGCGTGTTGATGGTCGAGCTCAGACCGCTTTGCTGTGCACCGAGGCTGGCGCGGGCCGACTTCAGGCTGGCCAGATCGGTATCGATGGCCGCCTGAGCTGCCGTTGCGTTGGCAGTCGAGGTCACGCTCGTGCTCGACAGCGTGCCGAAGCTCGCCAGGTTGGCGTTGGTCACGGTAGCGACGTCGGTCGATGCGCTTTGGCCGTACTGGAACGTGGTCGAGGTCACCGAACCATCGAACAGCTTGGCGCCGTTGTAGTTGGCGTTCGTCTCGATGTTCTTGTTGGCCGTGGCCAGCTGTTGGTATTCCTTGTCCAGGTTGGCCTGGTCGGTGGTCGACAGACCGCCGTTGTTGGCTTCCACAGCCAGTTGGCGCATACGTTGCAGGTTGTTTTCAACCTGGCCCAGGTACGAGTCAGCCGTTTGCAGGTACGACTGTGCGTTGTTGGCGTTCTGGATACCTTGGGTTTGCGAGTTCAGCGTGGTCGTCAGGCTGGAAGCCACAGCATATGCAGCGGCATCGTCCTTCGCGCTGTTCACGCGCAGGCCGGTCGACAGACGTTGCAGCGACGTTTGCAGAGCGGACTGCGATTGCGACAGAGCTTGCTGCGTTTGCAGGGACGAGATGTTGGTATTGAGGCTGAGGGACATGACGGCTCCTAAGTTTCCCGATGGTTTGTTGCCCGTGTTTGCTAATTCCGGCTAGGCCGGGCAACGTGACCTGCAACTTGAAGGGGATCAGGTCTGCGTTGTACTCAGGTTATCGGTGGCCTCTGAGGAAAGTTTAGGGTCGCCTTGACAAATTTGTGCGTCGGCGGCGGTTTGGGCTTGCGGGCGCCTGACTTTCGACACCCCCTCCAAAAGAGGCGGCAAGCCTGCTTCTTGGCCTGCAGACCCTCGGCTATACTCGTTCGACCAGTTCATAGGCGCCAGCATCCCTCTATATATAGAGCGCCACACAGTGCACAGATGGGGAGTTGCAAGCCCGCCAGTTCGGCCGGAAGGCCTGCGGGCGGAAAGAAGAGCTCGATGCGAGCCCGCGTTTGACCCGCAACACCCACCATGCTCAATGTCCTGATCGTCGAACCGCACGATATTGCCCGTGTCGGCCTGCGCCAGATCCTCAAGGATTCGCGCCTGGCCCGGCAGATCGAGGCCGTGCCGGACCTGCGCGATGCCAATAACGACCTGCTCGCGCAGCGCGAGTGGGACGTCATGCTCTTCTCGGTGGAATCGGCCACCGGAGACGAATTCCAGACCATCAAGACCGTGCGCCAGCAGCATGCCCGCCTGGCCGTGCTGGCACTGGGCCGCCATCCTGAAGCTCTGCTTGCCGTACGGGCACTCAAGGCGGGCGCCGCCGGCTATCTGCCGATGGACGCCAGCCAGCCGCAGTTGCTGGCCGCCGTCAACGCCATCTCCAAGGGCAAGAAATACCTGCCTTCGGACCTCGTGGAGGTACTTGCCGACAACCTGAATGTCGACTGGGACAAGCCCCGCCACGACATTCTTTCCGACCGCGAATTCCAGACGCTGCGCATGCTCGGCTCCGGCCGCACGTTGGGCGAGATTGCCGAGGCACTGCAGATCAGCGTCAAGACGGTCAGCGTGTATCGGGGGCGCGTGCTCTCGAAGATGAAGCTGCGCAACAACGCCGAGCTGACCATGTACGTGGTCAGCAACGGCCTGCAACTCTAGGGTGTCCCGTAAAGCTACTGCGCGGCCCGATCTTGGCGGTGCGATGCTCGCCGTACACATGTACGGCTGCGCTTCTCCCACCAACCTCAGGCCGCTCGCTACGCTTTCCGGGACACCCTGAATAGACTCAAGACTTATAGAAACCGGGGGACACGCTCGCCGTAGCGGCGCGCGTTCTCGCGTACGAGGTCCTGTACCGCAGCCGGCTCCAGCGGCCGCGTGAGCAGATAGCCCTGAAACTCGTCGCAGCCGACTTCGCGCAGAAATTCGAGTTGCCCGGTGGTCTCCACGCCTTCGGCCACGGTCTTCATGCCCATGGCCTGCGCCATCATGATGATGGCCCGCGTGATGGCCGCGCGCTCTGCCACGTGCGGCAGGTCTTGCACGAACGAACGGTCGATCTTCAACGTATCGATCGGGAAGCGGTGCAGATACGACAGCGATGAATAACCAGTACCGAAATCGTCCAGCGCCAGCGATACGCCCATCGCGCGCAGCTCGGTCAGCAACGCATGCAATGACGGATCGTCGCGAATCAGAATGCCTTCGGTCATCTCCAGTTCCACCGCATTGCCGGGCAAGCCACTGGTCGATAGCGCGCCACGCACCATCCCGCTCAACTGCCCAGAGCTGAATGCCTGGCCCGAGAGGTTGATCGACATGCGCAAGTCCGGCAGCCCGATGCGGCGCCAGCGTGCAAGCTGGTCGCAAGCAGCGCGCAGAATCCAGCGGTCGATCTCGACGATCAGGCCGGTTTCTTCGGCGTCCTGAATGAACTGGCCGGGCATCATGTGGCCGAAATCGGCCGAATTCCAGCGGATGAGCGCTTCCACGCCGACGATACGGCCGCTCTTGACGTCCACACGCGGCTGGTAGTCGGCGTAGAACTCGTTGCGGTCGCTCGCGCGGCGCAAGCCCGATTCAATGCGGAAGCGGCGCGAGACGCGGTCGTCCAGGTCGCTCGTAAAGGTCTGGAAATTGTTGCGGCCGCGCTCTTTTGCCAGGTACATGGCGGCGTCGGCCTTGCGCAGCAGCGTGTTCGGGTCGTCGCCGTCGTGCGGCGCCACGGCAATCCCGATCGACACGCCCAGATACAGCTCCTGCCCCTCAATATGGAACGGCGCGCTGATGGCCGAGAGAATGCGCTCGGCCACGCGCCGCGTGCCCAGCCCGTCGAGCGCTTCGAGCATGACGACAAATTCATCGCCGCCCAGGCGGGCCACGGTGTCGGCTTCGCGCGCACAAGCCTGCAGGCGGGCCGCCACTTCGCGCAACAGCATGTCGCCAAACTGGTGGCCCAGCGTGTCGTTGACGTTCTTGAAACGATCCAGGTCGAGGAACATGACCGAGACGCGCGAGCGGTTGCGGCGCGCGATCGCCAGCGCGTGCTCCAGACGGTCTTCCAGCGCGGAGCGGTTCAGCAGACCCGTCAGCGTATCGTGCGTGGCCAGATGCCGGATGCGCTGCTGGGCTTCGCGGATCTGCGTGATGTCGACCAGCGACACCAGCACCGAATATGGCCTCGCACCGGCTTCCGATGCCCGCGGCGAGGCCGTCATCGAATGACCGCCATCGGCATACAGCGGCGTCCAGTTGCTGGAAACCCACACCGTGCGGCCATCCACGCAGTGCATCCCGAAAATCTGGTTCAACTGCGGCTGCCCTTCGGCGATCACATCCTGATCAGGCCAGTCGGCCTCGTGGATAGACGCATCGAATTCATCCACCGCGGCGTTGACGACCGTGGGCAGCAAGCGCCCCACCAGCGCTTCCACCGGCAAACCCAGCAGCCGTGCGGCACTCGGATTGGCGTAGGTGACGCGGCGGTCTGTTCCGCACACCAGGATGCCCTCCGTCAGCGCGTTGACCATCGACAGCAGGTCCAGCTTCGGGCAGAAGCCCGGCGGCTCGCCGCGCGCAGGACAGTCGGCCGGCAAGCCCTCGGCATCGACGAGCGCAAGGTCAATACGGGTGGAAAAGGGCAAGGAATTCAAGGCGGCTTCCGGCAAGGCAACGCAGGTATGCAAGGCCGGACCGTGCCGGCGCATTCCTTCATTACAACGGCAAGTGCGGGCAAATCTTTCGGGCAACGTCACTTTTGCGGCGGAGCCGGCGAGCGACGCGACGGGTAAAGCGCCCGGCGCAACGTAATCGGCACACAAAAGTGCCTCGATAATCACTTTCAGCGCTCATACCGTCCCACCCTTCACATCGCAAACGCCCGAGATAAGCGGGATTGACCACGTTTCTTGCTGGAATGAGCTGGACAGAGGTGGGGAAGAATGCCATCCGAGAACCCGACTCTGTGCTTTGCGTTGTTTTACGGTGTCTTGCGCGACGCGAGCCGGGAAAGCCCACCCCCCCCCTAGTCCCCGAGTGATCCCCATGGCCGAAGCCGCTGCCGCCACTACCGCCCCCGCCCCAGCAAAGGGCGGCTCCACCAAGCTGCTGCTGATCATCCTGATCGTGCTCCTGCTCGCCGGCATGGGCGGCGGCGCTGCCTGGTTCTTCCTCGGAGGCGGCAATCACGCCGCATCCGGCCCCGCAGCACCACCCAAGCCCAAAGAGCCGGTGTTCGTGGCCATGGAAACCCTGACCGTCAATCTGCAGCCTGAAGAAGGCAACGACCGTTACCTGCAGATCGGCATTACGTTCAAGAGCTTCGACAAGCATGCCGAAGAAGAGATCAAGACCTATACGCCCGAGTTGCGCAGCAAGGTCCTGATGCTGCTGGCCAGCAAGACGCCCACCGAGCTGTATCCGGCGGAGGGCAAGGTCAAGCTGTCCAAGGAAATCGTTGAACTGTGCGAACACGTCTTCAAGGCTGTCGGCAAGGAATCGCCGGTCGCTGATGTCTTGTTCACCAACTTTGTGATCCAGTGACATGCTCAAGGAAGAGTTTCTTTCCCAGGAGGAAATCGACGCGCTCCTGAAGGGCGTGTCCGATGACGCGGACGACGACCCTGTCGAAGCCGCCGACCCCTCAGGCATACGCTCGTACAACCTGGGCTCGCAGGAGCGCATCGTCCGTGGGCGCATGCCCACGCTGGAAATCATCAACGAGCGGTTCGCACGCAACTGGCGCATCGGGCTGTTCAACTTCATGCGGCGCAACGCGGAAATCTCCGTCGGGCCGGTGAAGGTGCAGAAGTACAGCGAGTTCATCCGCAACCTGGTGGTGCCGACCTCGCTCAACCTTGTGCACGTCAAGCCGCTGCGCGGCACGGCGTTGTTCGTGTTCGACCCCAACCTCATCTTCCTGGTGGTCGACAACCTGTTCGGTGGTGACGGGCGCTTCCACATGCGCGTGGAAGGCCGCGACTTTACCGACGTGGAGCAGCGCATCATCCAGCGCATGCTGCAGCTTGTGTTCGAGCACTACGCCAAGGCGTGGCAGCCGGTCTACCCGATCGATTTTGAATTCCTGCGCATGGAAATGCACACCGAGTTCGCCAACGTGGCCACGCCCAATGAAGTGGTGATCACCACCAGCTTCAGCATCGAGCTGGGCAGCAACGGCGGCGACGTGCACATCTGCATGCCGTACACCATGATCGAGCCGATCCGCGACCGGCTCACCTCCGCCATCCAGGGTGAAGCGCTGGAAGTGGACAAGCGCTGGCTGCGGCTGCTGTCGCAACAGGTGCAGACCGCCGAGGTGGAGCTGATTGCCGACCTCGCTACGGCCAAGGTGCAGGTGTCCGACATCCTGAACATGAAGGTGGGCGACGTCATTCCGCTGGAGCTGGATGACTGCGTGACCGCCAAGGTAGACGGCGTGCCCGTCATGGAATGCAACTACGGCACGTTCAACGGCCAATACGCGCTGCGGGTCAACCGCATGCTGAATATGAGCGGCAGCGAGTCTGCCACGGAGTCTGACGATGACAACTGAACCGACCATGAACCCCGAAGCCAACGCCGACGACATCGATGTCGAGATGACGATGGAAGAGGCCATGGCCCTGGAAGCCGCGCAGCGTGCTGCGGCCAACCCGCCGGCTCCCGCGCCCGCCGCCGAATCCAGCACGGTGTTCAAGCCCCTGACGGCCGACGGCCTGGGCGGCGCCCAACGCCAAGACATCGACATGATCCTGGACATCCCCGTGCAGTTGACGGTGGAGCTGGGTCGCACCAAGGTGCCCATCAAGAACCTGCTGCAACTCGCGCAAGGTTCGGTGGTGGAACTCGACGCACTGGCCGGTGAGCCGATGGATGTACTTGTCAACGGCTACCTGATCGCCCAAGGTGAAGTGGTGGTGGTCAACGAGAAGTTCGGTATCCGCCTCACCGACATCATTACGCCGTCGGAACGTATCCGTAAGTTGAACCGATAAGCCACACAAGTGCGCCGTCAATCGGCACCCTGACAGCAACCAGTGCTCCCCCCGGGCAAGGTGTTGAAATGAACCATGCAGTGGATTGGGCCCGCACCCTAGGCGGGCTGTTTGTAGTGTTGGCGATGATCGTGGCGGCCGGCTGGCTGCTGCGCCGTCTGCAGCAGCGCGCGGGCATGGGCCCCGCAGGTTTAGGCCGGCGCCGCAGCCAGGTGATCACCGTGGTTGCACAGCAGATGCTGGGCGCCCGCGAGAAGGTCGTCGTCGTCGATGTGGAAGGCACGTGGCTCGTGTTGGGCGTGACTCAGCAGCACGTGCAGACGCTCCACACGCTGCCGCGCCCCGCAGAAGCTGCTTCCGCGCCGGACGACCAATCCGGAGACGGCTCTTCCAACTCCGGCAAGCCGCCCCGCTTTGCCGACGCGCTGTCCATCCAGCTCAAACGTCATCTGACGGGGAAGTCGGAATGAACGCGGGCACATTCTTCCGTTGCCTGATCGCAATGGCACTGCTGGGCGCCGCGCCCGCCGTGTTCGCACAGGCGCAACCCGGCCTGCCGCTGCTCACGGGCACCGCCGGGGGCCAAAGCTATTCGCTGCCCGTCCAGACGCTGGTCTTCCTGACCTCGCTCGGGTTTCTGCCGGCGATCATCCTGATGATGAGCAGCTTCACGCGCATCATCATCGTGCTGTCATTGCTGCGCCATGCGCTGGGCACGCAAACCACGCCGCCCAACCAGGTGCTGATCGGGCTGGCGCTGTTCCTCACGTTCTTCGTCATGTCGCCGGTGCTCGACAAGGTCTACACCGACGCCTACGTGCCGCTGCGTGACAACAAGATCACCGTCGAACAGGCCATGGACACGGCAGCCACGCCGCTGCGCCAGTTCATGCTCAAGCAGACGCGCGAGCCGGACCTCGCCCTGTTCGTCAAGATGGGCAACATGCCGGCCATTGCCTCGCCCGAGCAAACGCCCATGCGCGCGCTCATCCCCGCCTTCGTCACAAGCGAGCTGAAGAGCGCATTCCAGATCGGGTTTGCCATCTTCATCCCGTTCCTGGTGATCGACATCGTGGTGGCGGCGGTGCTGATGTCGATGGGGATGATGATGGTCACGCCGTCGATCTTCTCGCTGCCGTTCAAGATCATGCTGTTCGTGCTGGTGGATGGCTGGCACCTGCTGCTGGGCTCGCTGGCGCAGAGCTTCGTGCAATAAGCGTCAAGAGGAAACCGACATGACACCCGAGTACGTTCTGGATATGGCCCGCCAGGCCATGCAGGTCGCCATGATGGTGGGCGCGCCGATGTTGCTGGTGTCGCTCGTCGTCGGCCTGCTGGTGGCAGTATTCCAGGCCGCCACGCAGCTCAACGAGCAGACGCTGTCGTTCATCCCCAAGCTGCTGGCCGTCGCGGCCACGATGGTGCTGGCCGGCCCGTGGATCGTCGCCGTAATCGTCGACTACACGCGCGGCGTGCTGACCAATATCCCCAACTACGTGAATTGACGACACCGAGCTGACGCAGCCGCCAAATCAACGATGATCCAATTCACCGCCACGCAGCTCAACGGCTGGATCGCCATGTACTGGTGGCCGCTGGTGCGCGTGCTGGCGTTCATCGCCATTGCGCCCCCGTTTGCCAATACCGAGATCCCGACGTCGATCAAGGTGGCATTTGGCGTGGTCATCACGGTGGCGCTGGCGCCCATGCTGCCGGTGCCCGCAGGCGTGTCGGTGGGCTCATACGAAGGGCTGTGGATCACGCTGGTGCAGGTGTTGATCGGGCTGGCGCTGGGCTTTTGCGTGCAGCTCGTGTTCTCGGCCGTCAGTGGTGCCGGCGAAGTGATGTCGGTGCAGATAGGCCTGGGTTTCGCCTCGCTGCTCGACCCGACGCAAACCGAGAGCAGCATGCTCCTCGGCCGCTTCCTCAGCCTCACGGCCGTTACCGCGTTCATTGCAGGTGACGGCCATCTCGTGCTGCTGCACGCGTTGTTCGACAGCTTCACCGCCCTGCCCGTCTCGGCAGCGCCGCTGGGCAACGCGGGTTGGCAGACGCTGGCCGGCGGCGGCACGATCGTGTTTGCGCTAGCCCTGCGCATCGCCCTGCCCATCATCGCGATCATGATGATCGTCAACCTCGGCTTTGCCGTGCTCTCGCGCACGGCGCAGGCGCTCAACCCGTTTGCCGTGGGCATCGCCGCCACGCTCGTGGTGGGGCTGATGCTGGTCATGGTGATGATGACGTCGTTGGCGCCGGTGGTGGAGCGGTCTGTGATGGATGCACTGGACCTGGGTGGGCGGGCGTTCAGCCAGTTCAGTACACCCCCGTCATCGGGCCAACCTCGCCCATAATCCGAACAAATTAAAACGGCGGTTTCAATACCCCTCTACATGGGGGAATCCATTCAAGCGCCATCACTTCAATAACCGCGCGAACGACGCCGTCCTGTTTTGTCACATTCCTCGCGCATTCTCGCCAGCGTCGCGCATGTGACACGAAGTCAAGCAAGCGGTTGTTTTCCTAGGGGACTTTTCAGTATGATTCGGCCCCAGGGTTGGGGAATAGCAAGCGCTTTGAAAGACAAAATCGGCTGAGAATAACGGCCCGCGCATTCACCCAGATCAATCGAAAACAATGAGAGCGAATCGGGTGAGGCAAGTGTTGCGTTGATGCGCGACAGCCAGCCCCGCGCCGGGCGCCGCACACACTGCGGCCACTGGCAGTGCTCCACATGCGAACACCGATATGCCCGATTTGCACTGGACAATCCCGGTTGCTCGCTGGTCCTGCTGGCCTGCCATTGGTGCTGATTCAATATCGTCTCCGGAAATCGGTTTTATTGAACCGATGGTTCGGCGGCGTCTGAGCACGCTCTCTAAAAGCGCGCTGAAGGTCGCACACGATTGCGCTGCCGATGTCCCACGCGCGCGTGTCGTCTTTGCCTCCCGGCATGGCGAATTGCGCCGCACGGCCGGCATCCTGGCCGACATCGAGAACGCCGCCCCGGTCTCCCCCACCGCATTCAGCCTGTCTGTACTCAACGCCATGAGCGGCGTATTTGGCATTGCGCGCGGCGACACCTCGCCTGCCATCGCCGTGTCGGCCGGCCCGGCTACGCTGGGGCTCGCTCTGCTGGAAGCGCATGCCCAGTACGCATCGGACCCTGCTTCACCGGTGCTGCTGGTCTACGCCGATGAACCCGCCGATGCGCGCTTCGGCTCCGTGGCCGATGAGGTGGATACGTGCGCGCTAGCCGTACTGCTCGACGGTTCGGCCAGTGCCTCGTTGGTGTGTTCGCATGGCCCCGCGACAGCGGGCGGGCAAGCGGCAAATGTCACGACAACGCAAAGCCAGGCCGTTCTGCACTGCCTGTCATCCCGCACCTCCGGCGCCTGGCAACACGCAGACGGCAGCTGGACGTGGCAATGGCGCGAGGGCCCATGGCAAGCACACTGAGCGCCCGCCTCAACTTGGCATGGCGCTTGGTGGCAACGGGGCTGGCCTTTACCGTCTTCGGCGTCTGCGGGGTGCTGTTCTCCGTCGTCGTATTTCCCTTGGCTTGGCTGTGGCCGCACCGGGCATCGCGCCAACGCACTGTCACGTTCGTTATCCATTGGTTCTTCCGTACGCTGGTTCGCGCGCTCCAATGGCTCGGTGTGATGAGGCTGGATGTGCAAGGTGCGGAGGAGCTGCGTGCGCGCCGACCCGCCATCGTGGTGGCCAACCACCCGACCTACCTGGACGTGATGGTGCTCCTGGCGCTGACTCCGTCAGCCTGCTGCGTGGTGAAGAACGCCCACTGGGGTAACCCGTGCTTCTGGGGCATCGTGCGTGCCGCCGAATACATCAGCAACGCAGACCCGACCGAACTGGTAGAGGCGAGCGCGCGCCAGTTGGCCGCGGGGTACACCATGATCATCTTCCCGGAAGGCACGCGCAGTCCGGCCAAGGATCGGTTGCATCCATTCTCACGCGGCTTCGCACATATGGCGCTCAACGTGGGGGTCCCCATCGTGCCCGTGCTGATGGATTGCGACCCGCCCGCCTTTACCAAAACCATGCGTTGGTACGACGTGCCACCACGCGCCTTCTGCATGAAGGTCGCCGTGCTGCCGCCTATCAGCGTCGCGCAATACGTACCCGATGGCTCGCCGCCGGCGCTCGCCGCACGTGCACTTACCACCGGCGTCGAAACCCACATCACCGATCATCTTCTGCAACATGGATTCTTTGAAGCTCGAAATTAAGCAACTTCTTATCGAAGCGCTCGATCTGGAAGATATGACGCCAGCGGACATCGACGACGATGCCCCGCTCTTTGATACGAACGGTATTGGCCTGGATTCCATTGACGCACTGGAAATCGGCATCGTGCTGCGCAAGCGTTACCAATTGACGATTGCCGCCAATGACGAACATACGCGCGAGCATTTCCGCTCGATTAACACACTCGCCGCACTGGTGAAGAGCCAACAATAATCGCCCGGGCATTGGCACCGGCAGGCACAGGGAGAAAAAAAATCATGACGGACACTGAGATCCTCGAGCGCATCCGCGTCATTTTCAAAGAGAACTTCGATATCGATCCGGCGCGCGTCACGCCCGAAGCACATCTATTTGAAGAGCTGGATCTGGACAGCATCGATGCAGTCGATCTGGCAATCAAGCTGCAGGAAATGACAGGACGCCGCATCAAGCCCGAAGAATTCAAGACGGTACGCACGGTGGGCGACGTCATCGGCGCAGTCGAATCGCTGCTCGCGGCATAAGCGGATGCAGGCGCAACCTGCACGCCACCCCCTGGCACTGCCCAAGTGGGCGCGTGGCGCCGCTCAAGCGGCGCTGAAGATTGCGTATCCGCTGGTGCTGATCGGGGCATGGCATTTCGGCACACCGCGCTACGCCGGCATCGCGCTGCTGGCGTTGCTCTGGATGCAGCGGTGGATCGGCGCGGGCAGCGTATCGACGCTGCTGCGCCAGCTCACGCCGCTGGATTGGCTGACTGCGGGAACGCTGACTTGCATGTCCGCCGCCGTCGCCATCACGGATAGCGAATTGCTGCTGCGCCTGTATCCGGCGCTGGTCAATGCTGGGCTGTTGCTGAGCTTTGCAGCTACCCTTCGCTCGGGCCCTTCCATGATCGAAAAGTTTGCGCGCATGCGCCTGCCCGACCTGCAGCCGCGCGCCGTTTGCTATACGCGGCGCGTCACGCAGGCGTGGTGCGTTTTCTTCGCACTCAACGGAGTGACGGCAATGATCGCGGCCCTGTACTGGTCGCGCGGTGCATGGGCGTTGTACAACGGCGTGATCGCTTACGTCTTGGTCGGTGTGTTGGTTGTAGCGGAAATGGCGTTCCGTCATTGGATTGTGCGCCCGCACGCCCTGCCGTCGGAGGCGACATGATTGCCCTCCACGCCCTGCTGTCGGCTGCGCAGCCTGTTGACACTGCCATCTGCGCCGATGGCCGGCAATCCATAACATCCGGCGTCTTTCGTGCCCGTGTAGCGGCCTGCTCAGCGGTGTTCGCTGGCCAGCAGGCGACACGCTACGCGCTGTGCGTCGACGATCCGTTCGATTTCACGTGCGCGCTGTTTGCGTTGTTTGCATGCGGTAAGCATGTCGTGATTCCCGCCAGCGCCGCGCCTGCCTATCTCGGCACGCTGGCAGACGCGTACGACGTGCTCATCACCGATACCGACCTCCCGACCATCGGCGCGCATACCGAAGGCGCGACGCTCAACACAATCCATCCGGATGTACCGATCACGCTGTACACCTCAGGTAGCACCGGCGCACCCAAGCCTATCCGTAAGACGCTCGCGCAATTCGATGCGGAAGTCTTAACACTTGAACAGCAGTGGGGTCCGCAGATGGGCAGCGGCGTGGTGCTGGCCAGCGTGCCCCACCACCATATTTATGGGCTGCTGTTCCGCGTGTTCTGGCCGTTGGCCGCCGGGCGCGCATTCAGTCGGCAGACCGTTACCGAACCCTCCGCATTGCAGCGTGCCCTGATGTTGCAACCCGCTGCCGCGTTGGTCTCCAGCCCGACCCAACTGGCGCGATGGCCGTTGCTTTCGGGTTTCGATACGCTGCCGGCACTCCCAACCGTGTTTTCGTCTGGTGGCCCATTGGATGCGGCTGCAGCAACGGCGTTTGCAGATGCACATGGAAGTGCACCCATCGAAGTGTTCGGCAGCACGGAAACCGGCGGCATCGCCTGGCGCCGTCAGGACCGCTCCCATGCATGGCAGCCGTTCGGCAGCATCGAAGTCCGCCAGGAAGACGACGGCGCGCTTGCCGTACGCTCGCCGCATCTACCCCACCGTGAATGGCACCGCACCGATGACGCGATCGCGTTTGACGACAGTGGCCGCTTCGTCCTGCGCGGCAGATTGGACCGCGTCGTCAAGGTTGACGGCAAGCGTGTCTCGCTGCCAGAAGTCGAAGCGTGGTTGGGTGAGCATCCGTTTGTGGCGCGGGCAGCGGCAACGTTGCTAACGGGGATGTCACGCGACCGATTGGGCGCGCTGGTCGCACTCACGCCGGCTGGAGCGCAGGCGCTGCGCGCGCAGGGCCGCGTGGCGCTGGCCAAGACGCTGCGCCGGCACCTGTCCGCCTACACCGAGCCCACGTTGATCCCGCGCCGCTGGCGCTTCTGCATGGCCATGCCGATAGACGCGCGCGGCAAATTGCCCGCGGCAACCGTGGCCGCTGCGTTCCGGCCGGGCGCCGAGGGCTTCGAAACGCTCTCCCATGTGAGCGATGCCGACAGCGATCACTACGAGCTGCGCGTCAGCCACGATCTCGTGCATTTCGCGGGCCACTTTCCTGGCCTCCCGATCCTGCCCGGCGTGGTGCTCATCGACTGGACCGTGAGCCTGGCCGCTGCCCGTAACAGCGCGGTACGTACGATTACGTCAATCGACCAACTGAAGTTCATGGCGCCGGTACCTCCGGGGGCCGTGGTGTCGCTGCGCCTCGTGCACGAGCCGGATCGCAGCCGCGTACGCTTCACTGCCCGACTCGGCGCCCGTGATTGCGCCTCGGGCGTACTGGTCCATCGGGAGGCTGTGTGAGCCCGAACACGGTCATCGTCATCCCGATCTACAACCACAAGGATGCGATCGGCAACACCGTCGCAAACCTGTTGGTCCACGGGCTGCCGGTCCTCATCGTCGACGACGGCAGCAACGCGGCCACGCAATCCGTGCTGGCCGCGCTCGCACAGCAGTACGCACAACAAGTCACGCTGCTGCGGCTACCGGAAAACGGCGGCAAGGGCGCAGCTGTGATGGCCGGTCTGCGTGCGGCCTACGCTGCCGGCTATACCCACGCCCTGCAGATCGACGCCGACGGCCAGCACGATGCGGGCGACGTACCTCGCTTTCTTGCCGCCGCCATTTCCGCGCCCGACGCCATCATCCTCGGCCGCCCGGTCTACGACGAAAGCGTGCCCAGGTCGCGCCTGTACGGCCGCTACCTCACGCACGTGTGGGTGTGGATCGAAACGCTGTCATTCGACATCCGGGATTCGATGTGTGGCTTCCGCATCTACCCGTTGGCGCTGGCGTGCAAGCTGATGGATGACGTGGCGCTGCCCACCCGCATGGATTTCGATATCGAGATTCTGGTACGCCTGCACTGGCGCCGGGCGCGCATCATCACGCTGCCCACGCGCGTGACGTATGAACGCGGCGGGCTGTCGCACTTTGACGTGCTGTGGGACAACATCCGCATCAGCAAGAGCCACACGCGGCTGGTGGCCGGCATGCTGCTGCGTTTTCCGATGCTGCTGGCCGGAAAATGCTTGCCGCGCTGGCGTCATTCTTCGGCATCAACCACGACACAAGGTTGGTGGCGCGTGGCCGAGCGTGGGAGCCAGTTCGGCATGCAACTTCTTGCGCTGAGCTGCCGCCTGTTCGGCACACGCCTCACTTCGTTGTGGCTATACCCGATCGTCGCGTATTTCCTGATAACCGGGCGTGCGGCGCGAGAGGCATCGCGGCAGTACTTCACCCGCTTGCATTCGGTGTCGCCGGGTACAGGCATGCCGCAACCGGGTTGGCTTAGTGCATACCGCCACATGATCGCGTTTGCGCAGTCGGGGCTGGACAAGCTGGCCGCATGGTCGGGGCAGGTCAAAAATGAACGCGTGCGCTTTGACGACCCGACCGCATTCGAAGCACTCGTTGCCAGCGGTCGTGGCGCACTGGTCATTGGCGCGCACCTGGGCAACCTGGAAATGACGCGCGCGCTGGCTGCCCGCAATGGCCTCGCCAAGGTAACGGCGGTGGTCTACACCGAGCATGCGCAGCGCTTTAACCACGTGCTGGCACAAGCGCATCCGGATGTCGTCTCGCACCTGATGCAAGTGACCGACTTCGGCCCAGCCACAGCCATGCTGATGCAAGAGCGCATCGACGCCGGCGAACTGCTGGTGATCGTGGGCGACCGGGTGCCCGCACACGAATCCGGCCGCACGGTGGAGGCCCGCTTTCTGGGCGCGCCTGCACAATTCGCACAGGGTCCATACGTTCTGGCACACGCGCTGGGCTGCCCGGTGTACCTGTTCTTTTGCCTAAAGACGGGACAGGACCATACCCTGTATTTCGAGCCATTTGCCGAGCACGTTGCGCTACCGCGTGCCGAGCGCGCACGCCACCTTGGCGCATTGGCCCAGCGTTACGCAGAGCGGCTGGAACACTATTGCCGCAAGGCCCCTTTCCAATGGTTCAATTTTTTCGATTTTTGGGCGCGCCCCAACGCCACCAAGAACATGGACGCCCATGGCTGAACACGATTTGAACGTGCCCGCGCAAGTCAATGCGCCCGCCCAACGGCTCGGCGTTGTCATCGGCAACCGTCATCTGACGATTGAAGACGTCGTTGCCATTGCGCGCGACCAGCAGCCGGTTTCGCTCTGCACCGATGCCGCGTGGCGCGATCGCATCGAACGTGGTGCGCAGTTCCTGTGCCAACGGCTGGCCGAAGGCGCAACCATCTACGGCGTCAACACAGGCTACGGCGATGCGTGCCAAGTAAGTGTGCCGATGGCGCTGGTTGAAGCTCTGCCGCTGCAGCTCACGCGCTATCACGGTTGCGGCATGGGCCGCCACCTGGAGCCGGCTGAAACGCTGGCCGTGGTGGCTGCACGACTGAACTCGCTGGCCCACGGCTATTCGGGTGTGCGGTATGTGCTGCTGCAGCGCCTGGCTGACCTGATCAACCACCGCATCCTGCCGCGCATTCCGGCCGAGGGATCGGTGGGCGCCAGCGGTGACCTGACGCCCCTGTCGTACGTGGCTGCCACGCTGGTCGGCGAGCGCGACGTGCTTTTCAACAACCATGTGCAGCCCGCCGCCGGCGTGTGGCACCAGATCGGCCACTCGCCCATCACCCTGGCCCCGAAAGAGGGGCTTGCGCTGATGAACGGCACTGCGGTCATGACTGGTCTGGCGTGTCTGGCCTACGCCCGCGCAGAGCAACTGATTCGCCTGTCTTCTCGACTGACGGCCTTGGCCACGGTGGCACTCGATGGGCGCGCTGCGCACTTCCACCCGACCATCTTCGCGGCCAAGCCACATGCGGGGCAGGCGGAAGTTGCCGGATGGATTCGCGCGGATCTGGCCGACTGGGATGACGCTTCGGCGCACCGCGTGCAAGATCGCTATTCGATCCGCTGCGCTCCGCACGTGATCGGCGTGGCGCGCGACGCGCAGTCGTGGATCCGCCGCGACATCGAGAACGAACTCAACAGCGCCAACGACAATCCGCTGGTCGATCCCGACGCAGAGGAGATCCTGCACGGCGGCAACTTCTATGGTGGGCACATCGCGTTCGCGATGGACGCGCTCAAGACAGCCATTGCCAACCTGGCCGACCTGATGGACCGCCAGTTGGCGCTCCTGGTCGACGACAAATTCAACAACGGCTTGCCGCGCAACCTGTCGGGCGCCACCGCCGAGCGTGCACCGATCAACCACGGTTTCAAAGCCGTGCAGATCTCGTCATCAGCCTGGACGGCCGAAGCGCTCAAGCACACCATGCCGGCCAGCGTCTTCTCGCGATCAACGGAAGCGCATAACCAGGACAAGGTCAGCATGGGCACGATTGCCGCGCGTGATTGCCTGCGCGTGCTGGAGCTAACGGAACAGGTGGCAGCCGCGCATACGCTCGCAGCTGTCCAGGCAGTGCGACTGCGCTGTCAGCTTGACCCGTACACGCAGGTGCCGGCACCCGTGCAGGCGTTCGTGGAGCGTATCAGCGCCATGTCGGCATTCGTGAGCGAAGACCGCCCACTGGAAGCCGATCTGCGCACACTGACGCTCGCCATCGAGCGTGGCCTGCTCACCAACGCAGACAACCAACAGGAAATGCCAGCATGACTTCCCGCGACCTGCCGCCACTGGCCGCCAGCGCCCAGGTTGAGGTGCCGTTTCACGACGTCGACGCCATGGACGTCTGCTGGCATGGTCACTACCTGAAGTACTTCGAGATCGGCCGTGCCGCGCTGCTGCGCCGCTTCGACTACGATTACCGCGAGATGCGCGACTCCGGCTACCTATGGCCCGTTGTCGAAGCACACCTGAAGTACATCAAGCCGGCAACCTACGGCCAACAGATCGAGGTGCGCGCAACGCTGCTGGAGTACGAGAACCGCCTGAAGATCGGCTACGAGATCGTCGATTGCGCATCCGGCACCCGGCTGACCAAGGGAACCACCACGCAGGTAGCTGTATGCGCCGGCACCGGAGAACTGCAGTTCGTCTCGCCGCCCGTGATGATCGAACGTGTGGAGCGCGCATGGTTGGGCTGAACGCTATCGTGCGCGCGTGGATTACCGCGCTGATGCTGGGGACGTGCACACTCGCCAGCGCGACACCGAGCGAAGTATCGCCGGGCAGCACACTCGTCTCGCAAGTCGCTGCGCAATTGGCACAGGCACGTGGCATACGCGCGCAGTTCGTACAAACGCAATCGCTGCAGGCCATGCAGAAGCCGCTGGTAAGCAGCGGCACGCTGCTGTTCTTGCGCGATCTGGGCGCAGTCTGGCGCATCGAGCAGCCGACCCGCATGACGTATGTGATGACCGACTCGGGTGTCACCGTGCTGGATGCCAACGACCGGCCGACGCGTGGCGCGCGCAACGCCGCTGGTGTAGCGCAGGTCTCGCGCATGATGCGCGCGATGCTCACGGGCGACCTGTCTGCGCTCTACTCCCAGTTCAACGTCAATGCACAAGGCAACGTCAGCCGCTGGCATCTGAAGTTGACCCCAGCCCAGCCGCAATTGGCACAGGCACTGCGCGGGCTGGATCTGTCGGGCGACACCTACGTGCGGAGTATCCGCATCCAGTCAGCCAATGGCGATGAAACACGCATCGAGTTCACGGGCAGCACGCGTGTGGAAGCGCCCAGCGCTGCCGAGCGCACGCTGCTGGGAGCGCCCTGATGACGCTGGAGCTGGGGTTGCATCGGCCGGCCCTCTCTGTCCGACGAATGTGGGGCATCCGGCTCGGCTGGCTGGCGGTCGTGCTGGCCGCCCTGCTCTATTGCGGCCTGCGCCTGCACGACGGTACGGCGTTGCAAACGAACCTGCTGTCGTTGCTGCCGGACACCGAGGCCGACCCGGTTGCGGAAAAGGCTGTCGATACGCTGGCGGCATCACTGGGTGACCGCGCGGTCTTCCTGCTCAGTAGCCGCAACGCTGACCATGCAAAAGCGGCTGCCATGCAGTTTGGTTCGCAACTCAAGCGCAGCAAGTCTCTTCGCACCGTGATTGCCCAGTTGCCGCCATTCGATACCGCGCAGATCACCCGCTTCTATCTGCCTTACCGATTCGGCCTGCTGAGCGCCGCAGACCGCGCGGCACTGGATGACACATCCACCGCGCTGCCCACACTGCTCGCGCAAAGGCTGTACGCGCCGGTCGAAGCCGGTCTGAGCGCACCGCTGGCTGACGACCCATTCGGCTGGCTCAGCCACTGGCTGGCGGGCCTGCCGCTGGCCGCCACGCGGCTCGAACTGGAAGACAACCTGCTGATCACCCGGCGCGGTGACACCACCAGCGTCTTGGTCACCAGCACGCTGGCCGCTTCTGCCTACGATGGGCAAACCCAGGCCGACGTCCGCACCGCTGTCGCACAGGCTGAGCAATCATTGGCGCGTACCTTTCCGGACGTCACTCTGGTGCGCACCGGCGCCGTTTTCTATGCCGCCGCTGCGCGCAGCGCTTCGGAACAGGAACTGCATCGCATCGGCATCATCTCGACACTCGGTATCGCTTTGCTGATGTTGTGGGTCTTCCGCTCGCCGCGCTTTCTGCTGCTCGGGTTCCTGTCCACGGGCATTGGGATCGTGTTTGCGTTGGCCGCAACGATGCTGGTCTTTGGAAAGCTGCACCTCCTCACGCTCGTATTCGGTGCCAGCCTGATCGGCGAGGCGGTGGATTACTCCATTCAGTACTTCGTCGGCCACCTCGGTGCCCAGGGGCAAGACGCGCGACGCAGCGCGCGCGAGGTACGGCCGGCACTGCTGGTGGCGCTTGCAACAAGCCTGCTCGGCTACGCGATCCTGGTTGGCGTGCCATTTCCGGCGCTGCGCCAGATTGCGTGCTTTGCCATCGCTGGGATCGGAGCGGCCTTTTTGTCAGTGGCATCGCTGTTGCCTGCACTGCTGACGAATGCGCAGCGACAGCCATACCGCACCTACGATCGCGCCGCGCGTTGGCTGGGCCGCTGGCAGGCAGCACTGACGCGACGGGGTGCTTGGGTTTGCCTGGCACTCATTGCGGCGGCCGCCGTGCCCGGATGGCTACGCCTGACCAGCGACGACGACATCCACCTGCTGATCCAGCGCGACCCCGATCTGGCACGACAAGAGGCCTTCGTGCGCGAAACCATCGGCGTAGAAAACAGCACCCAATTTTTCGTTGTGAAGGGCGACTCCACCGAGCAGGTGTTGCAACGTGCTGAAACACTGCAACACAAGCTGGAGCTGCCGATTGCAGGTGCCTCGCTCAAAGGCGTGCAATCAGTCACCCAGTTCGTGCCTTCCGCTCATCAACAAGCGGAAGACCGCGCCCGCCTGAGCAAACGCGTGTCTGCTGACCCGCAAGCCCTGCGCGCGACCTTGACGGACGCTGGCTTTCGGCCCGAGATCGCCGCCAAGTACGTGACTGCATTTGAAACCCCTCCGAGTGCCCCGCTTACGGTGGATGCATGGCTAGCGATGCCTTGGTCGCAGCCCTATCGCCACCTCTGGTTAGGCCAAGTGTCGAGCGCCGGTGCGCCGCGCATGTTTGCCGCCATCGTCATCCCGACCGGTGTCACGTCGGCGCAGTTGCCCGCGTTGGCGGCACTGGCCGATGCCACCCCTGGTATCCGCTTCGTCGACAAACCCGCCAGCGTCGCGCGCCTGTTCGCCACGTACCGCATCGATAGCGGTTGGTGGCTGGCTGGGGCGCTCAGCCTGATCCTCATGCTGTTCTGCGTGCGCTATGGCGTGGCCGCCGGTGTGCGCGTGACCTTGCCGGTCGTCTGCGCTGTCGGCATCACGTTTGCTGTGTATGGCTACGCGGGCATTCCGCTAAACCTGTTCCATTGGCTAGCCCTGATGCTGGTGCTGGGCGTCGGCGCCAACTACGCTGTGTTCCTGCGCGAAGGTTGTGCGCGGCAGCGCGCGGATATTGGTGGCGTATGGGTTGGCGTGTTGCTGTCGGCGTCCACCACGCTGCTCTCGTTCGGCCTGCTGGGTACAAGTGGCATGCCGGTGCTGCGCAGCTTCGGCATGACACTTGCCCTGGGCATTGTCATTGCGGTTGCGTTGGCGCCGCTCGGAATGCCCAACGTAAGACATCGACCATCATGACCGCTTCTCCTGTTTATCTGCATGCGCTCGGCATGGTCAATGCGCTGGGTGATGACGTGAATTCCATCCGCCGCAACTTGGCAGCCGGGCATGCGCCTGGCATGGGGGCGGTCGACCGGCCGGAAGGTTCAACGGGCATGATCGGACGCGCCTTGGCTGCACTCGAGATCGAACCGCCCGCGCACTTGTCCGCCTACGACTGTCGCAACAACCGGTTGCTGCTTGCCGCGCTCGCGCAGATTCAACCCGTGGTGGACCAGGCCCGCACCCAGTATGGCCCGCACCGGATTGGCATCGTCCTCGGGACCAGCACGTCGGGCATCGACGCTGCCGAGGCGGCGCTGCGCCATGCAAAAGAACACGGCAATCTTCCCCGCGCGTTCGACTATCGCCAAATGGAAATCGGCACGCTGGCACCGTTCGCCGCTGCGGCACTTGGCACCACTGGTCCGGCTTATACGGTATCCACCGCTTGCACATCGAGCGCCAAGGCTTTCGCCTCGGCCCGCCGGTTGCTGCAACTAGGCCTGTGTGACGCAGTGGTCGTGGGGGGTGCGGATTCGCTATGTGAGTTGACGCTGCAGGGCTTTGCCTCGCTGGAATCGACCAGCGCCGCGCGCACCAACCCCATGAGCCGCAACCGTGCCGGTATCAATATCGGCGAAGGGGCGGCCGTATTCCTGATGACACGTGAACGCGGCCCCGTACGGCTGGCGGGTGTGGGGGAGTCGAGCGATGCCCACCACATTTCTGCGCCCGACCCGACCGGCGCCGGCGCTGAGAGCGCCCTGCGCGCCGCCTTGGCGGATGCCGGCATCGATGCCAGCGCCATCGGCTACGTCAACCTGCACGCCACCGCCACCCGCAAGAACGATGAGATGGAAGCGCATCTGATGGCGCACGTCTTTCCAGCGGGCGTGCCAACCAGCGGCACCAAGCCGCTGACGGGGCACACGCTGGGCGCCGCAGGCGCCACCGAACTCGGCTTCGCATGGCTGACGCTCGCCGATGAAGGCATCACCCTGCCGCGCCACCTCTGGGATGGCGAAGCCGACCCCGCTCTGCCCACGCTCGATCTGATCGAAGACACCCGCCGCCTGGGCGCCGGCCGGTACGTAATGAGCAACTCGTTTGCTTTTGGCGGCAGTAACGCCAGCCTGATCCTGGGGCAGGGATGAGCATGACTGATACCGAAGTGAGGGCTGCTTTCCCCTTGGCTCCCATCGAATCGATCCTGCCGCATCGCGGCACGATGTTGCTGCTCGCAGGCGTCGAATCCTGGGATGACGAATTTCTTGCGGCGGTTGCACATGTCGACCCTGCCGCCTGGTATGCCGACACCCGCGGCAACATGCCCGCGTGGATCGGCATTGAGCTGATGGCGCAGGCCATTGCAGCACATGTCGGCCTGCTTTCGACGCGCGCTGGTCAACCAGCGCGGCCCGGCGTGCTGCTTGGTTCGCGCAAGTACGAGGCCAGCGTTCCCGCGTTTGAACAAGGCAAGCCGTTGCGCGTGGAGGCACGCGAGCTGTTGCGCGGTGCCGAGGGTCATGGCGCGTACGAGTGCACAATCAGTGCGGGCGGACAGCCCCTGGCCCACGCCATCATCAAGGTTTACCAGCCGACCGATTTTCAAGCATTCATCGAAGGGAGTCTCACGATATGAGCCGCCGTGTTCTTGTGACGGGCGCAAGCCGTGGCATCGGCCGCGCCATCGCCTATCAGCTCGCATCCGACGGGTTTGACGTCTCGGTGCATTGCCGCAGTGGCCGCAACGAGGCCGATGCCGTTGTCGCCGGTATCCAGGCGCAGGGTGCGAATGCAGGTAAGGCCCGCGTGCTCCAGTTCGATGTACGCGACCGCAACGCCTGCCGTACGCAGCTCGAGGCCGACGTCGAAGCGCACGGTGCCTACTACGGCATCGTTTTGTGCGCGGGTGTCACCCGCGATGCCGCCTTCCCCGCCCTGACGGACGAAGACTGGGACATCGTGCTCGAAACCGGCCTGGACGGTTTCTACAACGTCCTGCACCCACTCACCATGCCAATGGTGCGTGCACGCAAGGGGGGGCGCATCGTCACCATCGCATCGGTCTCGGGCGTGATGGGCAATCGAGGGCAGGTCAATTACAGCGCGGCCAAGGCCGGCCTGATTGGTGCAACGAAGGCCCTGGCAGTGGAACTGGCTTCACGCAACATCACCGTCAACTGCGTAGCCCCGGGTCTGGTCGAAACCGAGATGCTGTCCCACGTCGAACACCTGGACCACGCACTCCAGACGGTACCGATGCAGCGCGTCGGCCAGCCAGCCGAGGTGGCTGCGGTGGTGGGCTTTTTGATGTCGGATGCGGCGTCGTACGTCACGCGCCAGGTCATCGGTGTCAACGGCGGGATGATCTGATGAAACGGGTTGTCGTCACCGGCATGGGCGGTGTTACCGCCCTCGGCTCTGAGTGGAGTGAAATCCAATCGGCCCTCGAACAGGGCCGCAATGCCGTTCGGCGTATGCCGGAGTGGGATTACTTCGACACGCTGCACGCGCGGCTGGCGTGCCCGCTGCCGGCCTTCACCACACCGGCGGAGTACCCACGCAAGAAGACCCGTTCAATGGGACCTGTCTCGGTGTACGCCGTGCGCGCAAGCGAGCTGGCCCTGGCCGATGCAGGCTTGGCGGGAGACACCTCCATCGCCGATGGCCGCATGGGCGTGGCGTATGGCTCGTCGTCAGGCTCGGTGCAGCCCATCCGCGCGTTCGGCAACATGCTGGACACGGGCTCGATGCAGGGCGTCACATCCAACAGCTACGTGCAGATGATGCCGCACACGACGGCGGTCAACGTCGGGCTGTTCTGGGATTTGAAGGGCCGAGTCATTCCCACATCGTGCGCGTGCGCATCGGGCAGCCAGGCGATCGGCTATGCCTATGAAGCCATCGCGACCGGCAAACAGACGATGATGCTGGCCGGCGGCGCCGAGGAACTGTCCGCACCAGCCGTGGCTGTATTCGACACCCTGTACGCCACCAGCACGCGCAATGATGAGCCGCACCTCACGCCTCGCCCGTTCGACAAAGCCCGCGATGGTTTGGTCGTGGGCGAAGGCGCAGCCACGCTGGTGCTGGAAGACTACGACCACGCCCGCGCGCGCGGCGCGCGCATCCATGCCGAGGTCGTCGGTTTCGGCTGCAATTCCGACGGTGCACACATGACGCAACCTACCGCGGCCACCATGAGCCAGGCCATGCGCCTGGCGCTGCAGGATGCACGCCTGCCGCAGGACGCCATCGGCTACGTCAACGCGCACGGCACATCCACAGACCTCGGTGACGTGGCCGAGAGCCTGGCCACGGCCGAGGTCTTCCGCCCCACGATGCCGATCAGTTCGCTCAAGAGCTATATCGGTCATACGCTGGGCGCATGCGGCGCCATTGAAGCGTGGTGGACCATCGAGATGATGAAGCGCAACTGGTACGCGCCCACGCTCAACCTCGAGAACGTCGACCCGGCCTGTGCACCGCTCGACTACATCGCCGGCAGCGCGCGCACCCTTGATACCGAGCACGTGATGAGCAACAACTTCGCGTTTGGCGGCATCAACACGTCGCTGATCTTCAAGCGCGCTGCCTGATGTCGCTTAGCACTTCGCGCCCCTTGGCTGCACCGGAACGCGTGGTCGTGACGGGCCTGGGTATCGTAAGTTGCCTGGGTAACACGCTGGATGGGGTTTCTGCGGCGCTGCGCGACGGCCGCTCGGGCCTCTCGCACGTTCCGGCCTGGCAGGCGCTGGGGCTGTCGAGCCAGATCGCAGGCTTGGCCTCAGTTGAGGGCGCTCCGCCGTTTGCACGCAAGTTCGAACGCTTCATGGGCGAGACCGCGCGCATGGCGTGCCACGCGGCACGCAACGCCATCGGCGATGCTGGACTGGAATCGACGGCTCTGCAGACGCCGCGCGCGGGCTTGGTGGCAGGCTCCGGTAGCGGTGCATTGGCCGCGTATGACATCGCACTGGACGCCGTACGTGCGCGCGGCGTGGAACGGGCATCGCCCTATATCGTGCCGCAGGTGATGAGCAGTACGGTGTCGGCCAACCTTGCGCAGGTGTTCGGGTTTGGCGGCATCAGCTACTCACCGTCATCGGCGTGCACTACGTCGGCGCTGGCGATTGGTCAGGCTGCGCAATGGATCCGCTCAGGGCAGCAAGACATCATGCTGGCCGGCGGTGCTGAAGAACTACACGACAGCTATGCCATGTTCTTCGATGCCATGGGCGCGCTGTCGCGTGCACCGGCGCACGCGCCCGAGCGCGCATCACGCCCGTACGATGTGGCACGCGACGGCTTCGTGCTGGCTTCCGGCGCCGGCATGCTGGTGCTGGAATCGCTTACGCACGCACGCGCCCGTGGCGCCCGGATCTATGCGGAACTGACCGGCTTCGGGCAGAGCACCGACGTCGGCTCGATGGTATCGCCGCGTGCACCGGGCATTGCGCGTGCAATCCAGAGCGCAGTGGATGATGCCGGCACCCGCCCTGACTACATCAATACGCACGGCCCATCCACACCCTCTGGCGACGTGGAAGAGCTGCTTGCCCTGCAAACCGTATTTGGTACCGCCATGCCGCCGTTCTCATCCACCAAGGCCCTCACCGGACATCCCCCGGGGGCGGCGGGCGCGCAGGAAGCCATCTATACCTTGTTGATGATGCGAGACGGCTTCATTGCGGGTTCGGCCGGTATCGAAACACTCGACCCCGCGGTTGTCGGCCTGCCGTTGGTGCGCCAATCGCGTGCCGCTCGCATCGAGCGTGCGCTATCGATTTCCTTTGGGTTCGGCGGCAGTTGCGCCGGGCTGATGTTCGACGCCGTGATCTGACACCATCCTCGGCGATTTTCTCAACGCAATAAGAAGACAGGAGTGCTCTCAATGAAGAAACAACTACTGCTGGCCGCCAGCGCGCTTGCCATGCTCACGCAGGTTGCACACGCGCGCACAGAAGTCATGACGTACCCGATCCAGCCCGTGCTGCAATCGCAGCAATTCGCCCCCGGCGTGGCGCTCTACTTCGGCAACCAGGCGCACCCGGCAGTGGTGTCCAGCCTGGGTGAAGTCACGAAGTCGTCCCACCCGGCACGCAAGACCGCCACGGAGGTCGAAATCTGCAACGCCACGCTGGCCGATGCCCTGCGCCAGCTCGCAAGCGCCGCGCACGACCGTGGCGCCAATGCCGTCATCAACATCAAGACGTGGTTCCACTCGACCGAGAGCAACGACGTGAACAACTACACCTGCGGTGTCAGTGGCGTATCGGCGGCATTGCGCGTGAGCGGCGAGTTGGTCACGGTCGAGGCGGCCAAGTAATCGGCGTTCGTCGTCCGCACCCACTCACACTCGTTACAGGAGTCTGGAATGAAGCGTCACCTGATGCTGGCCGTGCTGTGCGTTGCCACGGTGAGCACCGCCGCGTTTGCCCGCAACGATGTCGAGGCGTACTCGCTCGATGCGGCCCTTAAGAGCGAAGGTTCCGACAAGGTGGGCAGCGATATCGCGCTCGTCTTCGCCGGCCAGAAGCACGCGGCGGTCGAGAAATCGATGGGCGAGATTGCCACCAACAAGAAGACCAATGGCGTCGGCCGCAGCGATGAAGCGGCGTGCCAGTATGTGTTCCTGTCTGCCGTGCTGGCGCTGCAGGAACGTGCGCGCCAGTTGGGTGGCAACGCGGTCATCAATATCAAGAGCAACTATAAGAACAAGCTGACCGAGAGCGCCACGGAGTTCACCTGCGGTTCGGGCGCGCTCATGTCGGGCGTTGCACTGAAGGGCGAGGTTGTAACCCTGAAGAAGTAGTGGCCAGCGGGCGCCGCCGGCCAGAGAGATCGGTCGGCGACCCCTCAGGCAGCCAACTTGGTGGCGGCGACATTGACGAGCGTCTCGCGCCGCTTGCCCGGCTTCGGATGGTGCAAGCCCAGGCGTTCAAACAAGCCGAAATCCGCCGCCCTGCTCCACCAGAGATACGGTAGCGACACGTTACGTTGGTCAAAATCGAAACCGCCCGCACGCAGCATTTGCAGATACCCGTCCGCGCTCTTTTGCACATGCATCGGATGACGGAACAGCAACCGGATGACCCACGACTTGATATACGCGTCGGTCGATTCAGCGAACAGCAGCACGCCGCCTGGCTTCAATACGCGGCGGAACTCCGCCAATGCGCGCTCCTGTTCGACAAGATGATGAAACGTCTGGTGGCAGAACACGATATCTGCGCAGGCATCAGGCAAGGGCAGCGCCGCGCAATCGGCATGCAGGATGTCGACCGGCGTGCCGATGGCACGGGCCGCCCTACGGGACGCCTCCAGCGAAGGCGCATGGCAGTCCACCCCGACAATCCGTTGCGGGGCAAACGCTTGCTCCAACAACCGAAAGGAAATGCCCTGTCCGCACCCCACATCCACCAGGACCGGCGCGGCAGGCAGCGGTTTGGTGATCAGACGTTTGAGGTCATTGATTGCAACACGCAGCACATGGTGCTCCCACGTATACGTGCGCAGAAACCAGATGCCGAAGGCGGTTTCCGGAACAAACGATCCGATATGCGCAGGCGTTGAAGTGGTATCCATGGATGAATGGTGTTGGTCTGAAAATCAAAACGGGTTTTCAAGGCTGGCGCATTGTACCGACATCGATCGCCGGTTTTCAAAGCGTTTGGGAAGACGTAATCTCGTGCGTTATCTCGGCCGGCCGCGAAAAGACAACGAAAATCACAACCGATAATGCACACAACTACCCAAGCAATCGAAAAGCACGAACATGTTGACGTCGCCATCATTGGCGCGGGCCCTTCAGGCGCGGTAGCAGCAGCCTTGCTGCAGCGCGCCGGGCGCAATGTGCTGGTGCTCGAACGCCAGCACTTCCCGCGCTTCTCCATTGGCGAAAGCCTGCTGCCCCAAAGCATGGCCTACCTTGAAGCGGCGGGCATGCTGCAAGCGGTTGTGGAAGCAGGATTCCAGTACAAGAACGGGGCGTATTTCGTACATCAGGACAAGCACGCCTCCTTCGATTTCCGAGACAAGCATTCCACTGGCTGGGGCACCACGTATCAGGTTGAACGCGCGGTGTTTGATCAAACACTGATCAAAAGCGCCGCCGAACAAGGCGCCGACGTTCGCTTCGGCCACACCGTGCGCGCGATGCAGCCGGGCGATGCGCCTGTGCTGGAAGTTGAAGACGAAGCCGGGAACGCTTATGCCGTTCATGCCCGCTTCGTGCTAGACGCAAGCGGCTTTGGCCGCGTGCTACCGCGCCTGCTGAATCTTGAAGCGCCGACCCGCATGCCAACCCGTGCGGCGCTGTTCACGCACGTGCGCGACGCCTTGCCCGCCGGCAGCACCGATCGCGACAAGATCTGCATCGCCGTTCACCCCGAGCGGCGCGATGTCTGGTACTGGATGATCCCGCTGGCCAACGGTCGCTCGTCAGTCGGCTGCGTAGCCGAAGCGAGTTTCCTCGACGTGCCGGAGGCAGAGCGCGAAGCGACCTTGCGCAAGCTGATCCAGGCCGAACCGAATATCGCAGCGCTGATTGGCGACGCGCCGTTCCTCATGCCCGTGCGACAGATCGGTGGCTACGCGGCCAATGTAGAGCGCCTCTATGGGCCAGGCTATGCGTTGCTGGGCAATGCGGGCGAGTTCCTGGACCCGGTGTTCTCGTCAGGCGTAACGATCGCATTGCGCTCGGCGGACCTGGCGACGCGCGTCCTCGTACGCCAACTCAACGGCGAAACCGTCGATTGGCTTGCCGATTACGACAAGCCGCTACGCAAAGGCGTCGATACGTTCCGCGCCTTCGTCGACCGGTGGTACTCGGGCGAGCTACAGGACATCATCTTCCACCCACGACATTCTCCAGGCATCCGCCGCATGATCAGCGCCATCCTGGCGGGCTACGCCTGGGACGAAACGAATCCGTTCGTGGTCAATCCGGTGCGGCGCCTGAATACACTGCACGAGGTATGCCGGCGGGAAATAGGCTGAGGGGAGCGCCGCTGCGCACGCCCGGGCCGATGCAGCCCGGGCCCGTTTACCGACGACGCGCCAGCAAATCATCCACCACTGGCACAACGGCCAGCAGCATCAGGATGGACGCCAGCGGAATCGTGGCGGCATAACCCAGATACTTGAAGCCCAACGCGCCCGCCACGCCGCCCACGAAGAACATCCCCAGCAACGACGCCAACAATCGCAGCTTGGGCCGATTGGCTACGACGGCCGGCAGGTTGCGGTGCCCGTGGTTCCAGTAGAGCGCCTTGCCCACTTCGATGCCGATATCGGTGGCCAGGCCGGTCACGTGCGTGGTGCGGATTTCCGCTTTCGAAATCTTGGTGATGATGGCGTTCTGCAGCCCCATCAGGAAACACAGCAGTGCCACGGTGGCCGGCACGAACACGACACGGTATTGCCCCAGCGATGTCCCCATCAGGCCGAACAGCAACAACAGCGCGGCTTCGAGCATGAGCGGCAACGCGAATTCGCTCTGCGTGCTGCGCCGGCGGCCCCAGTTGACGAGCACCGCCGTGCAGGCGGCACCGCAAAGGAATGCCAGCAGCGAGGCGAAGCCGGCGAGCACAAGGACAATATCGCCCAGCACGAGCGAGTCGGCCATCGCCGAGACGATGCCGGACATGTGGGAGGTGTATTGCTTGACGGCGAGGAATCCGCCTGCGTTGGCGGCGCCCGCCACGAAGGCCAGCGACTGACCGAGGCGCCGGTTGGCATCCTCTGAGCGTTCCGGGCTGGTCAGGCGGCGAAGATACTGGATAGGCATGACCAGTCCTGACGGTAGGTTAGCCGACATGATACGCCGCGCCACCCCACCGTCTGCCCGCGACAGATCACGGATTGATGTACTGGAACAGCGACATGCCCTGCATTGCCGTGAACGTCTTCTGCGCGGCCTGCAGCGACACCTGCTGCTGAGAAAACTGCGAAATGGCGGTGGTGTAGTCCACCGATTGCAGCTTCGAGATCTGCTCCTTCAACTGCTCGCCGTAGTTCGAGCCGCTGCTGTTGAGCGTGGTGATCTGCGCTTGCTGAGTGCCCACCGTCACCTGCGCTTGCAGGGCGACCTGATAGGCGTTGTCCAGATTGCCCTGCGCCGTCTGCACGGCCTTTTGCAGGTTCGCGACGTCGGTGGCCTGGGTGGCCGCGCTGATCGGGGTCGACAGCGCCGAGATCAGGTTCTCGTACGTCTTGAAGATGCTCTGGTTGGTGTTCGGGTTGGACGTATCCGAGTTGGGGATGCGCACGAACACCGAATCGCCCGACACCGAATTCGGCATCGAAATGTTCTGTGACACCTGCACCGTGGGCGGCTGGCCGCTACCAACGTACTGCACGGAACCGCTGGTATTCGTGAAAGGATCGGTCGTGCCGTTGGCGCCGCCAAACAGGGCCACGCCTGCGGCATCGCGCTGGTTGGCCGTCGACAGCAACTGCTGGTACTGCTGCTTGACCTGCGCCAGCACACCAATGCGCTGCGAATCCGTCATCAGCGAGGTGTTGGCCCCCACCAATGTCTGCTTGCCCTGCTGCAGCGTGGTCACCAGGTTGGTCAGCGCCGAAGACACGTTGGTCAGACGCGCGTCGGTGGCGTCGCGATTGGCTTGGTATTGATCGTTGGCGTCCTGCGTTTGCTGCAGTTGCGCCATCTGACCAAACGCGCTGGGGTTGTCGCCCGCGCTGTTGAGCGCGATGCCGCTCGCAATCTGCTGCTGCAACGTGAGCAGGTTCGATTGCGTGTTCTGCATCGAAGCGGAAGACGCTGCAAAGAATTGGGCGGTACTGACTCGCATGATCGGTCCGGACGGTAGGGCTTTAGGACGTTATCGGCAGGCGGGGCGATTTCTTCAGCCGCCCCGATCAGCCGCCGGCAATCGACAGCAAGCTGGCAAACAGCGAATTGGCCGTCTGCATCACCTTGGCCGAGGCCTGGTAGGCCTGCTGATACTTCATCAGGTTCATCGCCTCGTCATCGAGGTTCACCCCGGAAACCGACTGCTGCTGTTGCGTGGAGCTGGCCAGCAGCGCCTTCTGCGAGGTCAGGTTGGTGCTGGCCCGGTTGGCCTGCACACCCACCTGGGTGACGAGGTTGTTCCACGCCGTGCCGATCGACGTCGTGCCGCCGTCAAGCAGGTTGCTGTTGCGCAGCTTGGCCAGCGCGCTGGCGTTGCCGTTGTCGGTGCTGTTGGCGGTGTTGGCCGAAATGGTGAACGTGTCGCCATTGCCGGGCGAGCCCGAAAGCGTCATCTGCACGCCGTTGAACGCATACGTCGCGCCCTGCGTGTACGGCGCCGTGCCGCCCGTGTACGTGGTGGACGTGCCGCCCGCCGTGACCGTCACACTGCCCGGGAACCCCGACAGCGAGCCGCCGACGGCCGAGCTGTACGTCAGGTTGATTGGCGAGGTGAGCGGCGAACCGGCATACGTGCTGTCCACGCCCAACGACGACACCGTGGTACTGCCCGTGTTGTTGCTGCCCTGGTTGAGCACCACGGGCGAGGCCGCGGCCACGTTGTGGTAGTCGGTGGTGAGCGTCTGCATGGTGGCGGCCGCGTTGGCGGTCGGACGCACCAGGAAGGAATCGCCGCTGTTCATCGTGCCCGACAGGTTCAGCGTGACGCCGTCAATCGTGGTCGGCCAGCTCGACACCGTTACAGAGGCGGAGCCGTCCGGATAGTGCGAAACGGTGTAGGCGCCGCCCTGGTACTTGACCTGATAGTCGTAGCCTTGCCCCGCATTGGCGTTGGTGATGCTGGCAGTGAGCGTGCCGCTGCCGGTGTTGTTGGTGCTGGGTGCAACGCTCGGGCTGGCCACGGAGAAGAGGTCCGTGCCCATCTTGCCGTTGGCGTCCATGCCGAGCTTGTTCTGCGCATTCACGTCGGCCGTCACGGCCGTGGCCAGGCGGCCCAGGCTGTTCTGCGCCGGAATGAGCGTGTTGCTGCGGAAGTCCATCAGGCCGCCCAGCGCACCGCCGCCGAGCTGGCTGTCGTCGATGTTGACCGTGCCGCCCGGGCTCTTGTACCCCACCGACAGTTGCGTCGGATCGTACTGCGACGGCACCGCCGTCAACTGGTAGCTCTGATTGCCCTGCACCAGCGCCTGGCCGTTGCCCACGTAGATGTTGAACTGGCCGTCGCCGGTCTGCACCACGCTCGCCTTGATCGACTGGTTGAGCGTCTGCACGAGCTGGTCGCGCTGGTCACGCAGATCATTGGCCGGCTGGCCGGTCGACGCTTCCGCCTTGGAAATCTGATCATTCAACGAAGCGATCTGCTGCGCGGTGCCATTGACCGAGCTGATCTGCGTCTGCACCTGCGTATTGACCTGGTTGCTGAGCGAACTCAGCTGCCCGGCAATCGAATTGAAGCGGCTTTGCAGGCCCGCGGCCGCGTTCAGGAAAACCTGGCGAGCGGTGGTATCCGACGGCTTGGAGGCCAGGCCATCGGCGGCATTGAAGAAACTGGTGAGCGACGAAGTCAGGCCGCTGTTGCTGTCCGACATGTACTTGCTCAGGCCCGACACCAGGCTGTTGAGCTGGTCGGCCGCGCTGGTCGAAGCCTGGCCGCTTTGTACCTGCGCAGTCAGGAACTGGTCGTAGATGCGCTTGACTGTCGTGACATTGGCGCCCTGGCCGAGATAGCCCACGCCGGCGTACAGCGGAATGTTTTCCGTCTGCACGGCTTCCTGGCGTGAATAGCCGGGGGTGCTGGCGTTGGCAATGTTGTTGCCGGTCACTTGCAGGTTGATATCGGCAACCCGCAGGCCGGACGCGCCAATATTCAGAAGGGAGCTGCTCATAGTTGTCTCGGTGCGGGCAGCATGACGCCGCCGAAATAAGCTCTAGAAACAACATCGGCCGGACAAGCGCAAACTTGAGCCGGCCGTCGTCGCCAAAATATGCTTCTTGGATCACTCAAACGATCTGCTTGAGCACCGCCATGATCTTGTGGGCGTAGTTCGGATCGGTGGCGTAGCCCGCGCGCTGCAAGCCCTTGGCGAACGATGCCGCGTCGTTGCCGTTGCCGGCCGCCACAACGTTGCTGTAGCGCGGGTTGTTGGCCAGCAGGTTGGCGTAGTCCTTGAACGCCTCGGCATATGAGCTGTAGGCGCGGAATTTCTCCTGGACCTTATGGGCGACGCCGCCAATGTATTCGGTGGTCGTCACCGTGGCGGTCTTGCCGGCCCACGAGCCACCGGCCTTGATGCCGAACAGGTTGTGCGTGTTCGTGCCGTCCTTTGCCTTGATCTCGCGACGGCCCCAGCCGGATTCCAGCGCGGCATGGCCGATCATGAAGTTGGCCGGAATGCCGGTTTCCTGCGCGGCCTGCGATGCGTGGCCGATCAGCTTGTTGTAGAAGCTGGTCATGCGCTCGCCGCGCGGCTCAGACGCCACCGTCGACAGGTCAACGTCGGGCGGCGCGCTCGGGGTCTGCGCCTGCGCATCCGCCTGCTTGCGCAGGGCGGCCAGTGCACGTTGCACGCGTTCTTCCAAGCCCGGGCGCGGCACAGTGCTGATGCCCGAACCGTCGTCTTCCGTGCCTGGCGCGACGGCCGCGGCCATGCTGTTGAGCGACGAGCGGGCGATGGCCTTGGCGGCATCGCTCGTGGAGCCGGCAGCACCTGGCAGCGCGGTATTGGTGGCCGTCGTGTTGGACAGGGCGGTGTTCACCTTGCCGCCCGCATCCGGGTTCACATGCGTGGCCTGACGCAGCATCTGCTTCAGAAGCTGGTCTGCCACGCCCACGCCGCGCGAGGCCATGGTCTGCGAAAGCTGCTGATCGAGCATCGACGTGTACATCTTGCTCGACGACGAATCGAGCGGCCCGTTCTGCGGCGTTGCATCGCGCATCTGCTTGAGCATCATGTTCACGAAGATCGCGTCGAACTGCTTGGCGACGGTCTTGGCGGCGCCGGTCGGGTCGGTACGCGCCGTTTGCTTGAGCGACTCGAAACCCTTGGAATCGAGCGCCAGGCGGCTGGTGAGGTCGGTTTGGTTCATCGTGGCCTCCCCAGCGTCAGATGATTTCCAGATCGGCGCGCAGCGCATTGGCCGCCTTCATCGCCTGCAGGATCGAGATCAGGTCTTGCGGGTTGGCGCCAATCGCGTTGATGGCCTTGACCACGTCCGCCAGATTGGTGCCGCCCTTCACGTTGATAAGGCTGCCGCCTTGCTGCTTGACCTCGATGTTCGAGCGCGCTGCGGCCACCGTCTGCCCTTGCGAGAACGGCGCCGGCTGGCTCACGACCGGATCTGTGCTGATGGTGACCGACAGGCTGCCGTGCGCCACCGCGCAGGGCTCGAGCTTGACGAGCTGGTTCATGACCACCGAGCCCGTGCGGGCGTTGATCACCACACGTGCGGCGGCCAGCGCCGGCGTCACGTCAATGTTCTGGAGCTTGGCCAGGAAACCGACGCGGTCCGACGCCAGGGCCGGTGCGCGCACGTTGACCGTGCGGCCGTCCGCGGCTTGCGCCGTATCCGAGCCGAACTGCTTGTTGATGGCCGTGACGATGTTCTGCACGGTGCCGAAATCCGTCGTGCCGGTATCGAGCTGGATACTGCCCGCCTCGCCCACCGTGGCCTGCACGGCGCGCTCCACCGTGGCGCCATTGGCGATTCGGCCAGCGCCGAGCTGGTTGATCTGCACCTTGCTGCCATTGGCAGATGCGCCCGCGCCGCCAATCACCACGTTGCCTTGTGCCAATGCGTAAAGTTGGCCATCCACGCCCTTGAGCGGCGTGAGCAGCAGCGTGCCACCACGCAGGCTCTTGGCGTTACCGATGGACGACACCGTCACGTCGATGGTCTGGCCTGGCCGCACAAAGGCAGGCAGCGTGGCCGTCACCACCACGGCGGCGGTGTTCTTGAGCTGGATGCTCGCGCCGGCCGGCACATTGATGCCGAACTGCGTGAGCATGTTGTTGAAGCTCTGGACCGTGAACGGGGTTTGTGTGGTCTGGTCGCCGCTGCCGTCCAGGCCGACGACAAGGCCGTAGCCGATCAGCGCGTTGTCGCGCACGCCGGCAACGGTGGTCAGATCCTTGATGCGATCCGCGTGTGCCGTTGTCGGAACAACCGCCGAGATTGCGCTCAGTGCCACCAGGGCCGCGCCAAGGGTTCGATACAACCTCGTTCGATGCAAAGTCATGGCAGATCCCTTAGAACGGTGACACGGTCAGGAAGAACCGCGACAGCCAGCCCATCTGCTGCGACTCGGCCACATAGCCCGTGCCGCGGTATTCCATGCGTGCGTCCGCCACCTGGGTGGACAGCACGGTGTTTTGATTGTTGACGGTGGTCGGGTTGACCACGCCGGAGAACTTGATCGACTCGGTGCCCTGGCCCACGGCCATCTGCTTCTCGCCGCTGACCACCAGGTTGCCGTTGCCCAGCACTTCCACCACGGTCACGGTAATCGTGGCCGTGAAGTTGTTCTGCGCACCGTTGGCGCCCTTGCTGTCGAACTTGTTGGCGTCGCTGGCCGACACACCCAGCAGCGAGAGCACGCCAGCGTTCATGCCGGCGAAGGTCGGCACCGAAGCGCTCATGCTGCCCGTGCGGTTGACGCTGCCGGAGGTCTGCTTGCTGGCCGCCGTGTTCTCGGTGATCACGATCGTGATCGTGTCGCCCACCATGTGGGCGCGGCGGTCTTCAAACATCCCGCGGAAACCACCACTGCCCGATGCCACTTCCTGGTAGATCGCCCCGTTCTGGCGCGGCGCCATCACCGGCATCGGTGGGCGCGCGGTTGTCGGACCCTGCACGATCGGGGCCGGCGGCGGCAGCATGCCGCACGCCGTAGCGAGCAAGGCGGCCGTGCCAAGCACGGCCAATCGAACGACTCGAACAGCAGACACAGCGCGGCCGCTGTGCTTGCCATTCTGGAGCGAGTAAACCGGGGGGGTATGCATCGCACTACATCCTCAAAAACTGCGCCGTCAGCTCAAAGCTGAGACAGCTTCTCCAGCATCTGGTCCGACGTCTGGACCGACTTGCTGTTGATCTCATACGCACGCTGCGTCTGGATCATGTTGACCATTTCTTCCACCACGTTCACGTTGGACGTTTCAACGTAGTTCTGATTGAGCGCGCCCACGCCATTCGAGCCCGGGTTGGCCAGGTTGGCCGTGCCCGACGCTTCGGTTTCGGCGTACAGGTTTTCGCCCATGCTGCGCAGGCCGGCCGGGTTGATGAAGTTGGCCAACTGGAACGTGCCCACCTGCGTGTTGTTGACCGCGCCCGGCGTGGTGACCGTCACAACGCCGTCCTTGCCGATGGTCAGGCTGGTGGCGTTCTGCGGCACCGTCACGGCCGGCTGGACCGGGTAACCGCTCGAGGTCACGAGCTGCCCCTGCGCGTTGATCTGAAAGCTACCGTCACGCGTGTAGGCCAGCGTGCCGTCGGGCATCTGCACCTGGAAGAAGCCGTTGCCGTTGATGGCCACGTCAGTCGAGTTGCCCGTCTGCTGCAGGTTGCCCTGCGTGTGCAGACGCTCGGTGGCGACGATGCGCGTACCCGTACCGATCTGCATGCCCGAAGGCAGCGTGGTCTGCTGCGACGACTGCGCACCCGGCTCGCGCACGTTCTGATACAGCAAGTCTTCGAACACGGCGCGCGAGCGCTTGAAGCCCGTCGTGTTGACGTTCGCCAGGTTGTTCGAGATGACATCCAGCTGCGATTGCTGGGCGTCCATCCCGGTTTTGGAAATCCACAGGGAGCGAATCATGTTCGAGTCCTTGGTTGATTCAATTCATTGCGCCGGCCGTTCAGGCGTGGCGCAGCAGTTCATTGGCCGACTGGGCGTTCGTGTCGCTCGTGTGCAGCGACTTCATCTGCATTTCCAGTTGGCGCGAGATTTCGATCATGTTGACCAGCGAGTCGGTCAGGTTGACGTTGCTGCCCTCCAGCGCCCCGCCTGTCACACGAACTTTTTCATCCACATCGGCGTCCTGGCCGTCGCGCTGGCGGAACAGGCCGTCGGCGCCGCGGTCGATGTTCGACGGGTCGATGCTCACCAGCTTCAGACGGCCCAGCGACACGGGCGGCGTACGGCTGTCCGCGCTGATCGCGTTGACCGTGCCGTCCTTGGCAAACTGCACCGTGGTGTCGGGCGGCAGCGTGATCGGGCCGCCGTCGCCCAGCACCGGCTGGCCGGAGAGCGTCTGGATCGTGCCGTCAGGACCGAGCTGGAACGTACCGGCGCGGGTGTAAGCCTCGCCGCCATCGGGCGTCTGCACGGCAAAGAAGCCTTGCCCGTCGATGGCCACGTCCAGGCTGCGGCCCGTGGTCTCGATCGGGCCAGGCGCGAGGTCCGTACCGATAGCCGATGCCATCACATAGCTGCGCGTGGGCGAGCCATCGCCTTGCACACCCACCGTATGGAACGCGTCGATCTGCGCCTTGAAGCCGGTGGTGCTGGCGTTGGCGAGATTGTTGGCGCTGGCAGCCTGTTGATCGAACAGGTGCTTTACGCCAGTCATCGACACGTAGATCGAGCGGTCCATACGAGTGTCCTTGGTGTGCGGTCAGTCAGCTTCGGGCAACGACGATTACATCGTCACCAGGGTCTGCAGGATGGTGTCCTGCGTCTTGATGGTCTGCGCGTTGGCTTGATACGAGCGCTGGGCAATGATCATGTTGACCAGCTCGGCAGACAGGTCCACGTTGGATTGCTCCACCGCCGACGACTGCAGCAGGCCGAACGAACCCATGCCCGGCGTACCCAGGTTGGGGGCGCCCGAGTTGGACGTTTCCACCCACTGGTTGCCACCGATGTTCTGCAGACCTTCCGGCGACTTGAAGTTGGCCATGGCAACCTGGCCCAGCGTTGCCGTGCGGCCGTTGGAGTAGCGCGCGGTGACGGTGCCATCGGTACCGACCGCATAGCTGGCCAGGCGGCCGGTGGCGTAACCGTCTTGCGTCACGCCCGGGGCGGTGTCGTTGTAGCCGCCGCCGTACTGCGTGGTGCCCGTGAAATCCATGCTGGCGATGCTCATGCCGGGGAAGGCCGTGGCGATCTTGCTCGGCGTGGAAGTCAGCTGGCCGCTGCTGTTGAACGTGAGCGACGTCACCGGGTTGCCGCCGGTCGGGTTGTTGCCGTCCACTTGCGAGTACACATCCCAGCCTGCGGCGGTGCGCACGTAGTAGTTGGTCAGCATGTGGGCCGTGCCCGTGCCGTCGTACACCTGTTCCGAAACGGAGTGGTTGAACGTGGCCGAGTTGGTGGGCGAGAACGGCGTGGTGGTCGGCACCGTGGCGGCGGCATCCAGGTTCACGCCGAACGCGGTGTTGGTGGTGGCCAGCGGCGCCAGGTCGTTGACGGGAATCTTCAGGTTGGTCAGCACGGCCGTGTTGACCTTGCCGGTGGAGTCCACACCGTAGCCGGTCAGATTCTGGCCGGTGGCCGAGATGATGAAGCCGTTCTTGTCGGTCTGGAACTGGCCGTTACGCGTGTACGACACCTGGCCGCTGGACGGGTCGACCATGCGGTAGAAGCCCGTGCCGTTGATGGCGATGTCCAGCGGGTTGCCGGTGTTTGTCACGTTGCCCTGCGTGAACGACTGCGACACCTTGGTCACGCTCACGCCCTGGCCGATCTGGTTGTCGGACGCCCCCACCAGCGAGCGTGCGTACACGTCGCCAAACTCGGCGGTCGATTTCTTGTAGCCGACAGTGTTGGCGTTTGCCACGTTGCTGCCGATCACGTCGAGGTTTGCAGAGGCGGCGTCGAGACCGCTCAGGCCTTGCTGGAATCCCATAGTGTTCTCCCGTAGAAGATAAAAGCGCGGGGTCTGCCCGCAGTTGACCCGTAATTACTGAATCGATGCAACGTCGGACAGCTTGGCGGTTCCGCCAGACGCCAACACCAGTTGCATCGTGCCGTTGTTGATAGTGACGCCGGCCACCTTGTCGATGCCCAGCGCGTTACCCGTGACCACCTTCCCACCCTGCGTGGCCGACACCTTGATGGAATAGGCACCGTCGGCGAGCTGGTTGCCCTTGTCGTCCTTGCCGTTCCACGTGTAGTTGCCACTGCCGGCCGCCATCTGGCCGAGGTCGACGGTGCGCACCGCCACGCCCGCGGCGTTCGTGATCGTGACGACGACATCGTCGGCGCCGTTGGGCACCGAGACGCCGAAGTTGGCAGCGCCCGAGGCCAGCGTCAGATTGTTGGTCGGCACCTGCACGGTGCGGCCGATCATCGACGACGCCTGCGTTGTCGCGTTCTGCGTGAGCATGCTCGACATCGTGGTGTTCAACTGCTGGATACCGTTCACAGTGTTGATCTGCGCAAGCTGCGAGGTCATCTGCGAGTTGTCCATCGGGTTGAGCGGATCCTGGTTCTGCAACTGCGCAACGAGCAGCTTCATGAACGTGTTCTGCAGGTCGCCGCCGTTGGTGATGGCAAGCTGGTTGCCGGAGGTCGTGCTCGCGGCGCTGGTCGTGTTGGTTGTTGAGCTGACGGTCATGTTCGTGTCTCGCGATGAATAGAGCCGCTTACTGGCCCAGGGTCAGAGCCTTGGAGGCCATCGTCTTGGTGGTGTTGGCGACTTCCACGTTGGCCTGGTACGAGCGCGACGCAGAAATCATGTTGACCATTTCGTCCACCACATCGACGTTCGGCATGGTCACGTAGCCGTCGGCATCGGCCAGCGGGTTGCCCGGCTGGTGCATGCGCTTCATGGGGGTGACGGTGTCTTCGACCACGCGGTCGACCGACACGCCGGTGGCGTAATCGTCAGACTCCTGCACGGGCGAGAACACCACTTGCTTGGCGCGGTACGCCTTGCCGTCCGGGCCCGTCACGCTTTCGGCGTTGGCCAGGTTGGAGGCGACCACGTTCATGCGCTTGGACTGCGCGGTGAGCGCGCTGCCCGCTACATCCATCACCTTGAATAGCGACATGTTGATTCCGATGTCTTCAAACACTGTTGCCGGCACTGCTGCCGGACCGTTCCGGTTGTTCTGTATGGCGGCTTGCTCCGGACCGATATTTCCCGGCCCGGAGCGCCACACAGTTCCCGCCCCTCTTTCGCCGCGCGTGATTGCTGCGCGGTCGTCTTAATGCCTGTCTGCTGCTCTTGCTGCTCTTGCTACGTCCGCGCTAGCTGTTCTGAATCGCTGCCAGCATCGACTTGATCTTCTGCGTCACGATGCTCAGATCGGCCTCGTAGCGCACGGTGTTATCGGCAAAGCGCATGCGCTCGCCATCCATGTCCACCGTGTTGCCATCGATGGACGGCTGCTGCGACGTGCGGTACTGCACTTCGCCCTGCAGCGCCTTGGTCTGCTGCGACAGCGACGCCTGCATCAGCGACACATCGCCGGCCGGTGCGCCATCCACTGTCAGGTGGCCTGAAGCCGTTGCCGTCATCGGCAGGCTGTTACCGCTTTGCTGGCCGACCGCTTTCTGCAGCGCCGACTGAAAATCGAAGTCGCGCGCCTTGTAGTTGGGTGTATCGGCGTTGGCAATGTTCGAGGCCAGGATCTGGTGACGCTGCGAGCGCAAGTGCAGCGCCTGCTCCTGAAAACCGAACAACTGATCCAGCTTGTCGACCATGTCTGTCATTCCTTGCGCGTGGCGCCCTGGTTACTGCTGCCACCCGCCGGGGTTGCGTTCTGTATTGCGTGTTCCCTTCGGCCGGAGAACTCGGCATCAGCGGCCCCTTCAAAACCGCCGATGCCGTCTCCAAAACCGCTGAACCGCTTGTCTTGCTGAGTTGCCGTCATGCGACCTCAGTGGAAAAGACCTGTCTGCGAATCCGATATCTGGCCGAAGAACGAGCAACCTCGCCACCTACCGGGACAGGCTGTACGGCCAGGAACCGCACAACGCCAGGGACTTCACCACGTTGCAAAGTCTAGGGGCCGGTGTGCAAGACCATTCGTCCGAATAAGGGGGGGATTGGCCGACATTTCCGCATTTGGCGCTCGCGCACGCGTGGCTAAACTTCACCGGACTTTTGATGAAGGGGCTCTCCATGTCCACGCGGTTTGCACGCAGCGCGCACCACCCGACCCGACCTGCCGCCACGGCCATGCCGCTGGCTGGGCGCCAGCGCAAGCTGTTGTTGATCCTGGCGCTGGGCCTGCTGGCCAGCGTCGTGCACCCGATCCTGGCGCACGCACAGGGCGTGGTGCGCGTCGGCTATCCGCCGGCCCAAGCCGTGCAACAGCCCGTGCAGCCCACCACCATCCAGGGGCCGAACGCCATCCAGATGCAGATTCAGCAACAACTGCAGTCGCAACTGGACATCCTTGGCGGCACGAATGAGACGGGAGCGCCACGTGCGTCGGTGGAAGTCGGCCCGGTGGATGCCCGCGTGGCCAACCAGCCCTGTGACCAGATCGACCTGATGCTCCCGGCGGCGAACCGACTGCGCGGCCGGATACAAGTGGGCGTGCGCTGCCGTTCGCCGCATGCCTGGGCGGCCTGGGTGCCGGCCACGATCCAGATCACTGGGACGTATTACGTCGCCTCGCACCAGCTCCCGCCGGGCAAGACGCTCGACATGGGCGATCTGGAAGCCCGGACGGGCGATCTTTCGATGCTGCCGGCCTCGGTCGTGCAGCAGCCGGCCGATGTGGTGGGGCGTGTACTGCTCACCAGCGTGGCCGCCAACCAGCCGCTGCGCGCCGAAAGCCTGCGCCTGCCGGTTGCCGTACAGGCAGGCCAGACCGTCAAGCTCATCGCCGAGGGCGGGGGCTTCCAGGTCAGCAGCGACGGTCGCGCCTTGAACCAGGCGGCCGTGGGCCAGGTGGCGCAGGTGCGCACCGCCAACGGCAATGTCGTTTCCGGCATTGCACAGTCTGCTGGCGTCGTGGCGATCCAGTTTTAAGACAAAATTGATAACGACTGATCACTTTTAACCGTGATGCGTTATCGATACCTGCCGCTAAAGTTTGAGCCGGGGTTGGCCGTTATGGGTGATAGGATGAACGCGCTCTTCGGAGACACCCGTGAAAATCAACCATATCGTGAACAACACGCCGGCCGTTGCGCCGACCAAGGACGCTGCGTCCGGGTCGACGCGCGCGACCGGCTCGTCCCCGGCCGCTACGACGGCTTCGGGCACCACGCGCCACACCGGCGATTCGCCGTCGCTGTCGGTCCAACAAGTCTCGCGCCAAGTGGGCAGCGGCGACTTCGACGCGGCACGCGTCGAGCAGATCCGCAGTGCCATTCAGAACGGCACGCTCAAGATGGACGCCGGCAAAATCGCCGATGCGGCGCTTTCCGACGCGCAATCGCTGCTCTCCACGCGATCCAAGAAGGTCTGACGGGGCTTTCCCGTCGTCCGTCCCCTGTATTTTCTGACGCCGCCGGTCCGAGGGTTTCCGACCCTCGACTGATCGCGGCGGGGCGGCGTGCCGGCCGGCGGCTGCCCAAGCTTCCCAGCCTGAGGTTCAGGGCCTATTCCCGTATGAAACGTGTGCGCGCAATGTCGATACGGGCTGTAGGGCTAGGCGCGACCGGCGCCGCTTGGCCAGCCAAGCAAGTCGGTCGCAACGACGCCATGCGGCCCGTATCGTCATTGCCCTCCGGGTTGGCCCAAGCGGGGGCCATCTGCTTTGTCGGCGCGTCTTGCAAAGGGAATCACCCTTTGCGGCGACGCCCTTCGCGCATCTGGCCCCCGCTTGGGCCAACGCGCGCACGTTTCATACGGGAATAGGCCCTACCATGGACAACACACTGCTGATCCGCACCCTTGCCGACGAGCAGGAACTGCTGCGCGCAGCCACCCTCACCCTGGATGCCGAAGCGCAGGCGTTGCGCGACGGCGACATGGTCGAGCTCGAACGCATCACCCAGACCAAGCAGAAGCAACTCGCCGCGTTGGGCGAAGCCGACCGTGACCGCCGCCTGTGGTGGGCCCAGCACGGCGGCGCCGATCCGTACGGGCTGGTCAAATACCTGCGCACCGATGAAACCGCCAGCCGCCTGTTCGACGAAAACCTGGCCCTGGCCCGCCTGCTGCGCCAGCGCAACATCGACAACGGCACCCTGATCGACCTGCGCCTGCGCGCCACGCAAAACGCGCTGTCCGTCCTGCATGCTGCCAACAACGGCGGCGGCACACCCTACGGCCGCGACGGCAAGCAACCGCTGTCGATGCCACGCTTCTCGGTCGTCGCGCAATAAGCCACTACAACACGTTTTTTGGGTACAAAAGCCCCGCTTTACGCTTACGTCAATGGGCGTGAAGTGGGGCTAGCTGCTGCTGTCTGATCCTGCTATCTATAGGGGGGTCTAGCACACCACCGATCGGGGTAAACAAAAAGGTTTACATCCCATTGATGGGTGCAACAAGCATGCTGGGGATTTATTCTGCGATTTTGGCGGGGTTAATCCTCCGCGCCTGGCGACATAAACAAGAAAAACCGGAAGGAAATTGCGCCTGAATGGCGTGCCAAGGTTTCGGCCCGGCGGCACCGCACTGCGGTGACTGCCGGTTGAACGGGGAATATACCGAGACCGCACGCCAGAAGCATTTTCCACAAGCACGGCTGCATTGATTTTGGACCCAGTGGTCCAAAAAGGCGCGGCAACAAGCTGATTCCGGAAATGGGCAAACAAACCATAACCAGACAGGCGGCGCAGTGAAATCAATCGTAGTGGAGGCACACCCTTTGGTGCGTGCCGGCGCGACCCACGTGTTGCAATCCTTGCCGGCCATTACCGAAGTGGTCAGCGTCGAGCCGGACGAAGCCCTCTTTGAAAATCTCGCGGCGCATGCGGACGCCGAACTGGCCCTGATCGGCCTGCCCTTACCCGGCATCGACGATCTGCCGGCCCTCTCCCGGCTATTGCAACAGCCGCATCCCCGGCATGTCGCCGTACTCGGCGAAACCGATTCCGCTGCGCACGTGCGTACGCTGATGCAATTGAATGTCTCGGCATATCTGCTGAAAAGCTATTCCGGCAAATTGATTGCAGCGGCATTGGAACTGGTGCTCGCCGGCGGCCGTTATGTGCCGGCGTCGATCGTGCTGACACGGCCTGAAGCCATTGCGGCAGGTTCTGCCAACGGTAATGACGATGGCGCGTTGCTCGGCCTGACGCAGCGGCAATATGAGATTCTCGTCTTGCTCTCGCGCGGGCATCCGGTCAAAACCATCAGCCGCATGCTGAGTATTTCCGAGGCGACAACCAAGGCGCATATCAACGCGCTGTATCGCCGGCTGGAAGTGCGCAGCCGTACCGAGGCCGTCTTCGTTGCCACGCAGCGCGGCGCCATGCTGCTGAATCATCCGAACATTGGAGCGGAGGCCCCATCGCCGCTCTCGCCGCCGTTGCGCCTGGCCCGCACAGGCTGACGCCGCCGCCCTTTCGGCTTTTCCGCACAACAAAAAACGGCGCCCGGACTCCGGACGCCGTTGCAAATGCCCGCCCACGCTGTCGAGACGGGGGCGGTGACAAGGAAAAGCAGAACGCGAAAGGCTTAGAACTTTGCGCGGATGCCTACACCAAAGGTGTCGGCCGTCGACAGGTCCGACACCTTGTCACGGAAGTACGCCGCATACACATCGGTGCGCTTGGACAGCGAATAGTCGTAGCCCACCGCCCAGGTGTTGCGCTTCACGTCAGCCGCACCCGAGGTCTTCGTGTAGGCATACGATGCCAGCACGGCGCCCGGGCCCACCGGAATCGACACGCCCAGCTGGCCGCCGTTGCTCTTCGCGTCGCCGGTGCTGATCGTGTTCTTGATGTACTGGTATTGGCCGTACAGCTTGACCACGCCAAAGTCATACGTGGCGCCCAACTGCCCCGCCGTCTGGCGCGAGAAGCCGGCCACCAGGCTGTTCAGATCGCCAGGCGCGCCGTCGTAGCGCACCTGCTGGAATGCCGCCGTGGCCGCAAAATTGCCGCGGAAGTACAGCAGGCTACCGCCCCACTTGTTCTGACCGTTGTGGCCGGCTTGCTCGCCCGCGCCGTAGATCAGGTTGGCCGTCAGGCCGCCCATGTCCGGCGTGGAATACATGATCGAGTTGTCCCAACCCGAATCCCCGACCAGACCCGAGATGCCCGCGGCGCCCGAACGGCCGTTGCCGAGGTAGGTGTGGAACACCATCGGCGAGAACGTGTACGAATCGATGAACGGGTTAAACAGGATCGTCGAAACGAAGTACGGCGGGGTGTTACGGCCGAGCTTGATCGAGCCCCAGCTGTTCGACTGCAGACCGACAAACGAATTACGTGCGAAGAAGTGGTCGCCATCAAAGCGGCCGGACTTGCCCGTATCGGGGCGGAAGAACGCTTCCAGGGTGAAGATCGCCTTCAGGCCATTGCCCAGATCTTCGCTGCCCTTCATGCCCCAGTACGACGTCGACATGCCGCCCGAATTGACACCCCAGGCGCGGTCCTGGCCCAGGTTCTTGGTGGCGCCCGCCCAGGCATCCACCTGGCCGTACAGCGTCACAGACGATTGGGCCTGCGCCGCGCCTGCGGTCAGGCCTGCGGCGGCGGCCAGCACGGCCAGCGCAAAACGTCGCTTGAGTTGCATTGTTGATTTCTCCCTCTTGGTTCCGATGTGTTGAATCGACTGAATCAGCGTTGAGGCGGCAGGTGGCTCAACCCGCTGCTGCTGAGATGGCGCGGTGAATGCAACAGCCGTGCCAATACGCTGTCGGCAAAGCGTCGCTTCACAAATAAATATGTTTTCTGGGGAAGGGGCGCAGACTAGCTTGAATACTTTAGGCGGACAAGTCCCCATCGCGGGGTGTGTGGCGCCGTTTCTGCACCGGTCTGGCGCAGTGCGCTTTCAGTCGTTTTGGAGCACGCGGATGTCGACTTCGCGCGTGTAGCGCTCAGGGGAAAAATCGCAGTAGGTGAGGGAGATCGGCACATCAGCCACGCTGTAGCCGATGCGTCGCACACGGACCAGCGGCACGCCGGCTTCCACGCCGAGCTGCGCGGCCTGGTGGGCATCGGCCACACAGGCCAGTGGCGCCTCGCGCGAGCGCGCGATGGTCAGATTGGCGCGCTGGAAGACCTGCACGAACAGGCGATCTTCAAAGTCGCGCGCCTCAAGCATCGCGGCCAACCGCGACGTCAGCCAAGTACGCAGCAGCATGATGGGTTGCCCCTCCACCTGGGCTCGGCGCTCGACAAACGCCACTTGCGCCCCCACCGCCAGGTCGAGCGCGGCGGCCACGGTCTCGTCGGCCAACTCCAATCGAAATGCGCTGACCGTATAGACGGCCCCCGGCACGTATTCCAGCGCAGCGTCGGACTGGCCTGGCGCGTACAGCACTGGCCGATGCGGCCCCACACGATCGAGCACCACGCTACGCTGCCCCCGCGAGCGCCGAAGCAGCCCGCGCGCCGCGAGTTCGTTCAGAGTCCGGCGCGCCGTCAAACGGGATACGCCGTAGCGCTGGGCGACTTCGTTCTCGCTGGGCGCGATGCTGCCCGCCGGCAAGGTTCCGTGCAGGATGTCGAGCCGAATGCGGTCGGCCAGTTCGAGGTATTTGGGCAGGCGGGGCGTCATGCCATTGTTATACAGGAACGATCATCACGCGCAGCAACGCAAATGGCCCACCGGGCGGGTGGGCCATTTGCGTTGCACGCTTGCGCGCGCGCCAGGCAGGGCCTGGAAGATCAGGCGATCAGGAATTTATCGCGGTTCTTGCCGATCCAGGCCGGGGCACGGCCGCGGCCGGACCACGTCGCGCCCGTCTTCGGGTCACGGTACTTGGCCGGCACCGGCGCCTTCGCACCAGCACGGCGGCCGCGACGCTGAGCCAAGCCCAGGTCTTCAGCCGTCAGGCCATATTCGACAACCGTCTGGCGCACTTGCTGGATAACCGCTTCCAGTTCCTTGGCACGCGCAGTTTCGATCTGCTCTTCGAGTTTGGCCTTTTGTGCAACCAATTCCTTGTATGTCGCCATATGCGCTCCCAATAAAGTCTGGTGTGAAATCTGGTGTGGACCAGATATTAGATCAATTGTATTCATAACTGAAATCAAATTTCAACGTTTTTGATCATGCCCCTTCAAACGCGCCACTAGGCCAAAAATCAACTCGTGGCACACCAGATGCCCAGGTTTCAACCCGAAAGCCAGATTGGCGCATCGGATTCGCGTGCGCGATCATGCAAGGCCGCAAGCCGGTATCGCGCTGCATTTCAGTGCCACCACCATAGCAAGCGCTGCCGGGTCCCGCAATTCCGGTTCTTGCTCCAAGCGGCAATCTGCGGCATCGCAGCAGTACAGCAAACGCAATATCAATTCATACGCAAGCTGCTGGATGCCGGGCATGCCGTTGCACCGCGATTGCAACCGCACTGGCATGTTCATTTGAGCGCCCGGTAAAACGATTCAATGCGCCACCTTTCTTGGTTGCAGCTGGATGAGACAACGATGAATTCGCCCTTGCCATGCCATTTTTACTATCTGCTTTTGGCCTTTGGCGCACTGATCGGCACCCTGTTTTTCGACGCCTCCCGTTTTCTTTCCGCAACGTTCAGTCGAACGGATCAGCGCTGATTTCAGCCTGACAATGGGAACATGCGTTTTGATGTGTGCAATCGGATTGGCACTGATGCATCGCTGGACCGATCGGTATTTCGCCGCGCACGAAGATGGGGATGGCTCGGATACTGAAATAGAACCGACTGCGGCCGAACCGGAGCAAACCGTTTTGAAACCCGCGCCGCAAACAAACTGGAGCGCGACCGGCAAGGCGAATTCTCGTGTGTTGTATCAGCCACAAACTAGGCTTTGCGCCGCGCACGACTTTTGCGCATCATGAAGAGCATTGCCCCGACTTCCGGAGCCGGCGCGTTCTCGCGGTCAGCCTGGCCAGAAGTTCATGCTGAGTGAGATGTCGGGCAATACCTCAGGTTGGAGCGTGGGATGCCAGACGAAATTTCCTACCCGTTGTCGGCGCAAAGCCTTCCGGTTCCGCTCTATGTGGTGCTCGAAGGCCGCATCGTCTTTGCCAATGCAGCCGGCGTTTGCATGGTGCGGGCGCTTTCGTCCGATCAACTGCTCGGCGAGCCCTTCTCGCGCTTCTTCCAGGACGTGCCCGCGTGGCTGGAGACGCATACCAGCGCAGACGCCGATGTCAGCCAGCCCGATGCCGGGGTCATTTCGGCAGCACAACTTGTCTCGGCCCTTTCCGCAGGCGATGCCAACGAGGTGATCAGCGTTCGGCTGACGGTTACGCCAACCCGCTTTGATGGGCTGCCGGCGCGGCAGGTTGTCGTGCACGGATTGCCGCTGCCGCTCGATGCGCAGCTGCCGGGCAAGGCTGGCGAACGCGTGCTGAGCGCCGAGGCCATTGGTGCAGCGCTGCCGCACGAGCATCTCGACCATCTGCTTTCCACGCTGCCGTCCGCCGCCTCGCTGGGCGAGCGGCTGCATGCGGCGCTGCGGGCGCTGGAAGCGGCGTTGCCGTCGGCGCTGTGCGTGGTAGTGCGTGTCGTCTCCGGGCGCGCGAGGCTCTATGGCACGCAGCGCGCCCGTGCGAAGCTGGCATTGCGCGACGATCATGCGGCGCACCTGCCCACCGCAGCACAGGGTGAGTTCGATATCGAACTGGCCCGCATCGCGCCGCTGCTCAATGAGCTGGCGCCCATCGAACTGGTTCGCGAGGCGAACGCACCCACGGCTTTGCGCGAAGCGCTCGTCCGCGTGTTGGATACCGCGCAGCCGACATGGCTGTGCCGCATCCCGGCCCAGCATGGCGGCATGGCCGTCGCCGATGATCTGCTCTGCCTCTTCTTCCCAACGGCCAACCCGCCCGACGACTCAACGCTGCGCGCGGAGTGCGGCCGCTACATCGCCGCGTTGGTCAAGCTGCTGCGCCTGGAGAACGAATATCGCCAGTCCCGCGAGCTGCGCGATCAGTACCGGCTGGTCGTCAATCATTTGAGCGAGGGCGTGCTGACGCTGTCCACCGATGGCCGCGTGCTGTCGTACAACCGCAGCGCGGCCGAGATCCTGCGCATGTCGGGCCCGTCATGGAAAGGCCGCCCGCGTGTGGCACTGAACGACATGATGTTGGGCGAAGACGGCGCCATCCTGCCGCGCGCCGCGTGGCCCTCCACGCTGGCCGCCCGCACGGGGCGCGCGATCAGCAACGTCGTGGTGGGCGTACCGGCCGGCAATGGGCAGATCGTGTGGCTGCGTGAATCTGTGCTGCCGATGTTCTCCCCAGACAGCGCGTCACCGCACGCGGTGCTGGTCATCTTTACCGACATCACGGCCGAGCGCTCCGCCTACGAGCAACTTCGCCTGCTGGAGACCAAGGATTCGCTCACGGGCCTACCCAATCGGGCGGCGTTCATCGAGCGGCTCGATGCGCGGCTGACGCTGCCGTCCACTGGCGAATCCGCGCTGCTGTATATCGGGCTGGACCACTTCAAAACCGTGAACGAGGCGATGGGGCACCACGTGGGCAACCAGGTGCTGAACATGGCGGCGCAGCGCATCCGCGGCCAGGCGGGCCAGCGCGCGCTGCTGGCCCGCCTGGGAGGCGACCAGTTCTGCGTGGCCATCGATGACCCGACCGCCGCCGACACGCTCGCACAACAGGTGCTCGAAGCGCTGGCCCGCCCCTTTACCGGCGGCGAACGCGAGGTGCATCTGTCCGCCAGCATTGGCGTGGCGGCCTACCCGGAAGACGGCGCCGATGCGGCCTCGCTGGTCAGCCATGCAGAAGCCGCCATGTACCGCGCCAAGGAAAACGGCCGTAACCGCATCACCCGGTATTCGCGCGCGCTGGAAACACAGATGCTGCGTCGCTTCACCCTCAACGAGCGCATGCGGCGTGCGCTGGGGCGCGGGCAGGTGCGGCTGGTGTATCAGCCCAAGTACGCGCTGGACTCGGGCGAACTGGTGGCAGTTGAAGCGCTGATGCGGTGGTCCGACCCCGAGCTGGGCGCGGTGTCGCCCACCGAGTTCATCGACGTGGCCGAGGAGTCGGGCTACATCCTCGAACTCGGCCGCTGGGCGCTCATGCAAGCCTGCGCGCAGGGCGAGGCATGGGCGCGCAAGTTCGGCTTCACGGGGCGCATGGCGGTGAATGTGTCCGCGCGGCAGTGCGATGCCGGCGTGATCGAGCGTGACGTCGATGAAGCGCTCAAGGCCTCAGGCATGGCGCCGGGCCGGCTGGAGCTGGAATTGACGGAAAGCGTGCTGCTGGCCGACCGGCAATCGACACAGCGTTTGCTGATGAGTCTGGCCGCGCGGGGCGTGCGTATCTCGCTCGATGATTTCGGCATCGGGTTCTCGTCGCTGTCGTATCTGCGCAGCTTGCCGATCCACAACATCAAGATCGATCGATCATTCATCAGCGGCGTACCCGGGGTGGCCGACTGCGTGGCGCTCACCAAGACCATCATCGCGATGGCCCGCGCACTGAACATGACCGTCACGGCCGAGGGTGTGGAAACCCCCGAGCAATCGGCTTTCTTGTCCGCGCATGCATGCGACGAGGTGCAAGGCTTCCTGTTTGGGCGACCGCTGGAAGTGTCGGCACTGGAAGATTTGCTGCGCAGTCGAAGCCGCGCACAGGCATAAAAAAACGGACCCAAGGGTTCAACCCCGGGTCCGTTTCTTTTAGGGCGACGCTCAGGTCGAATCGAAATCAACGCGTCGATACGTTGCCCACCAGGCCGCCCAGTGCGGCGCCGCCCAGCGTGGCACCCGGGCCGCCAATCAAAGCAGCGCCGGCCAAGCCGCCCACACCCGCACCAATGGCGGTATTGCGTTGACGTGCCGTCATGTCGGCACAGCCGGTTGCCGTCAGCAGCGTGGCACCGGCCAGCAGAATCGTCAGTACCCGAACCATGTTCTTCTCCTCGAATGCGTCGGTCGCGATCAAGCCATCGCGTACCGGCAGTCTGGCTAACGGGCGCTCAACTTGCTGTTTCAAGTTGTAATCAATCGTTGCAATGTGCAGACCGACCTCTCCCGACAATCCCCTGCCACATTCGCAAGCAGCGCCGATCAAAACCCGTCGCCACGCGGGCCGGATGGTGTTTCCCACAGAGTTATCCACATGTTCTGTGCATAACCGGCGCAAACGGCGGAGACCCAAGTCACAAAAGGGCTTGACGGGTTTGTGCAAACGTGCAGATCACGTAAAACGTGTGCGTGCCGTTGGAGTTATCCACATCGGCTGGGGCTGTTACATCGTGCAACAAACCCTTGCGCGTCAACCGCTTGCGGTGGGTTCTGCAAGCGGTGTGCGCATTGCTGTGGACAAGTTGTGTCGACCGGAGTTGAAGTGATCGATTGGTTCGAGATACGGGGCGCTGAGGCCACCCGTAGAGCCTTACCGGGTCCGGCGTATCCGAACCGAAACGAATCGACGAGATGGAGAATGCGTCAGCAATGACGTCCATATCAAGCAATGCCGTTACGTAGCATAGAGGGCGCCTCTTTCAAGCCCGCACCGCAGGCGCCGTCCAGCTTTGTCGGCAGAAACGGCCGCAGCAATGCCAATATTTGGTCACGTGCCGCGTGAAACGAGCGCGTCATGACGCTCCGGTCATTGAATTGCCTGGCGTTTTGCAAGAACTGGAATGACAGCCAATACGTCGCCACGATGACCGCGCAGCGGCAAGCAGTTTCCAGTTGAGCCAGGCGCGGCCCACCCTGATGCTCAGATCGGTCTACGCAAAGCGCGCCGCTCAGAGCGTGCACGCTTTGGTCAACCAGTTCCTTGAATCCTCGCTCAAGCGTCCGGCTTGATGCAATCAGCCCGTTCATGTCCCGGTAAAGAAAACGATATTCCCAGACGCAATCGAGAACCTTGAGAAGGCGTTTGGCTAAGTACGCGCCCGACAACGGGCCACCTGGACGAACAAACAGCTGCGCCTGCATATCGCGCTTGAAGCGACCGAAGAGATGCAGCACGACCGCTTCCTTACCGCGAAAGTAGTAGTAAAAATGGCCGGGGCTCATGCCGAGCCCCGCACAGAGGCCCGTTGTTGTAACGCCCGCCACGCCGACCTCGTTAAAGGCTTTCAAGGCGTAAGCCACGATCCGCTCGCGTGTCTGGCTTGCCTGGTCGCCGGAAATCAGTGCGCCGTGTCGCGGCTTCGGTGTGATACGCCCCATGCCTGGTCATCCAAGCGGCGGCACATCGGCACGTGCGACGCTTGCCCCGCTCGCTATCCGCTCGCGGGCAAAATCTGCGAGCGTGCGCAGTGCCTCAACTGCGGAGCGCAGATAAAACGATTGAAGGTGAAAGACATGCCAGCGCGCAGCGTGGACCTCGATGCGGCACGGCACACCGCAGCCCGCAGCGTGGTCTGCCAGCCGGGTGGCATCCGAGCGCAGCACTTCGTGTTCGCCAACTTGAATCAGCATGGGCGGGAGGCCACGCAAATCCACCTTGAGCGGCGTGTGCTCAGCCGCTCCGGCGGGTGCCTGGTACCAGCGCAATCCTTGTTCGAGCCAACCGCGGCGGATCATTGGATCGCGGGTCCGCTGAGACACCAGCGTGTCGCCGCTCAACGTGGCATCGGTCACGGGTGAGATCAGCAGCAGGCCTGCAGGAGCGGCATCGCCACGCTCCCGCAGTGCAAGCGCCAGTGCCAGGGCCAGTGCGCCACCGGCAGAATCGCCCGCGACGACGATCTTCTCTGCGGCATAGCCCTGGCTGCGCAGCGCGTCGTAGCACGCGAGCGCATCGTGCAGCGCGGCAGGGTACGGGTGCTCGGGCGCAAGCCGGTAGTTGGGCACGCAGACCGGCATGCCCGATTCGACCGCCAGGAGGGTCGTGATGCTGCGGTGCGTGCCCGGGCTTCCCAGGCAAAAAGCGCCGCCATGCAGGTAGAGCATGGCGCCTTCGGTTTCACCGCGCTTGGGCGCAACAACTTCTACCGGCACGTTGCTGACCAAGTTCCGGTAGCGGATCACCCCGCTCGCACCGGGCATGAGCGGGGAAAGCAGGCGCACGAAGCTGCGCTGCACGGTGACACCAAAAGGCGGGCCGATGAGCGAGCGAAAACCGATGCGCAGGAAGTTACGCAGGAACCATGCGTTGGCCGCTTCCCACCACCCTGGTGGTTCGGCTACGGCAACGCCAGCGGTCAGGCCCATCGGTCCCGGCAGTGCTCGTGTCAGGCGGTATGCCTGCAGGCTGGAAAACCGGGTCAGCCAGCGATAGGTCAACGTGAAGCCGGGCCAATTGGTGCTGTTGTGCCCGCTGGCATCCACGTACCAGCTCTTGCACCCGCTCCAGACGGATTTGGCCAGGCGCTGCTGAATGTGTGTATTGAAACGCCGGTAGCGGCGCGCATCCGTTTCGATGCTGGTCGTATGGGTGGCCGTCATCGCCTTGCAGCAGCGGATGACGTGAGCGATCTGGCTCTCCAGCATGTAGACGATGGAGTTGTGCCCAAGATTCGTGTTCGGGCCGTACAGCATGAAGAAGTTTGGAAAGCCCGGCACGGTCAAGCCGAGGTACGCCTCTGCCCCGCGTCGCCAGGCATCGTTCAGGTCCAGACCGGCGCGTCCGGTGATTCGCATGGGCGAGAGGAATTCGGTGGCGGCAAAGCCTGTGCCGTAGATGATGGCATCGACTTGGTGGTGCGTGCCGTCAACGGTTTCGATGCCCTCTGGGGTGACCCTGCGGATGCCGTCGGTCACCAGGTGAACGTTCGGCTTGCTCATGGCCGCGAGGTATTCGCTTGAGAGCAGGATGCGCTTGCAGCCGATCGGATAGTCGGGCTTGAGCTTGGCGCGCAGCGCAGCGTCGGGAACCTGTTTTGAGAGCAGCCGCCGGAACGGCACGCCCACCGCCAGTCGCATAAGCCCCTTGAAGCGCGTGAACGCCAGGGCGCGAGATTCATAGCGCGTGTAGATCATGGCGCGGTGCAGCTTCATCGCCCATGGCAGCGCCCGGAACACTGCTTTCTCCCAAGGCCGATAAGCGCGATCGGGGCGGGGCATGATGTAGGCCGGCGAGCGCTGGAAGACCGCGAGTTGCTGCACGGCATCTGCGATGGCCGGCACGAACTGGATAGCCGAAGCGCCCGTTCCCACCACCGCGACGCGCTTGCCTGACAGCGCATAGCCGTGATCCCAGTGCGCGGAGTGGAAGGTGTGCCCCTTGAAGGTTTCCATGCCCGGCAATTGCGGGAAGGCGGGACGGCTCAACTGCCCAGTGCCGCTGACGAGGAGGTTCGCGCTGAGCGTTGTCCCATCCCGTAGCGTGACCCGCCAGAACGAATGCTGTTCGTCATATTCCGCACACGCGACTTCGGCGCCAAATCTGATGTGCGGTTCGACGGCGTATTTGCGCGCGCAATGCTGCAGGTACGCATGGATTTCCGCTTGAGGCGCAAAGGTGCGCGACCAGTTCGGGTTGGGCTCGAAAGAGAAGGAATACAGGTGTGAGGGCACGTCGCACGCCGCCCCCGGATAACTGTTGTCGCGCCAGACGCCGCCAACGTCATGCGCCCGCTCAAGGATGACGAAGTCGTGCAGCCCTGCCTGCTTGAACGCCACGGCCATGCCAATGCCGGCAAAGCCCGATCCGATGATGATGGCTGCATGCGGTGTTGCCGCGTCGGAAGGGCGGGTGGGGTTAGCTGAACGCATGGCTGGCTTCCTTCGAGGCATCGAATTGGAACTGCGCGGGCATGGAGACCGCTTCGCGGGGCGTCGACTGCACCCGGCTGCGGCCCCGCATCATGTCGACCGCCTTCTCGGCAATCATGATCGTCGGCGCGTTGGTGTTGCCGCCGATGAGCGTGGGCATGACGGAGGCATCAACGATGCGCAGGCCCTCCACACCGCGCACGCGTAGTTGAGGGTCCACGACGGCGTGCGGGTCGTTGCCCATCCGGCATGTGCCGACCGGGTGGTAGACGGTGTCAGTGCGCTGCCGCAGGACCTCGCGAATCTCATCGTCGGTGTTCACGTTGGCGGTGAACACATCCTTCGTGATCCATTCAGCCAGCGCGGGTGCCTGCATCAGCCTGCGCGTGAGCTTGAAGCCCGCCACCATGTCTTCGAGATCCTGCGGATCCTGAAAGAACGCGGGGTCGATCAGCGGCGCGTCCTGGGGGTTGTTGCTCTGCAGGGTGACGGAGCCGCGGCTGCGCGGACGCAGCAGGCAGACATGGCAAGACAGCCCATGACCCAGATGAAACGACCGCGCATGGTCGTCCACCAGCGCGACGACAAAATGGAGCTGGACGTCGGGCATCGCGAGCCCGGCACGGGTCTTGAGAAAGCCACCACCTTCGGCAAAGTTTGACGTGAGCGCGCCTCGCCGTTCCTGGCGGAATCGTCGGATCTCTTTCAGCATGCGCAGGCCGCCACCGAGCGACACGCCCATCGTGTCGAGGCTGCGCGCCCGGTAACCGAAGATGAAGTCCGGATGGTCTTGCAAGTTCTTGCCCACCCCCGGCAGATGCGCGCGCGTCTGAATGCCGAGACGATCCAGTTCATCACAAGGGCCGATGCCGGAGAGCATCAGCAACTGGGGGGTCTGGAATGCGCCGGCGGCCAGCACCACTTCGCGGCGTGCCCGCACGGTGTGAAGCTGGCCGCCTTGCAGGATTTCAACGCCCACGGCCCGCTTGCCCTCGAACAGGATGCGCTGGACTTGGGCGTGCGTCTTGACGCTCAGGTTGTCTCGCCGCCCGAGGTGCGGCAACAGGTAGGCGCGTGCTGCGCTCCACCGCTCACCGTGCTTTTGCGTCACCTGGTAAATGCCGACGCCTTCCTGTTCTGCACCGTTGAAGTCATCCGTCAGCGGCAGCCCTGCTTGGCGTGCGGCTTCCAGGTAGCGTGCTTGGAAGGGGTTGTCGGAGCGCAGGTCGCTGACCCAGAGCGGGCCGTCCCGGCCATGCCATGCGTTGTCGAGCCGCTCGTTGTGCTCGCTGAGCCGGAAATACGGCAGCACGTCTTCATAAGACCAGCCGACATTGCCGCGCGCGGCCCAGTCGTCGTAGTCATTGCGATGCCCGCGTATGTAGACCATCGCGTTGATCGCCGATGAGCCACCCAATGCCTTACCTCGCGGTTGATATCCCCTGCGCCCGCCCAGTCCGGGCTGGGGCACGGTCTCGAATGCCCAGTTGTTGAGCTTGGTCGGCAGCATCGCAACGGCGCCGGTCGGGACGTTGATGACGAGTTCGCTGCCGCCACCGCCCGCCTCCAAAACGCAGACCGTCACCTGCGGGTCTTCAGTAAGTCGCCCTGCCACGACGCTGCCGGCGGACCCGCCGCCCACAATGACGTAGTCGAAGATGTTGCCCATGTTGTTGTCTCCACAATGTCTTTTGAGCCAAGCGCTGTGAGCCGCCAGCCGCTTGGCGATCCGACGTGCAAGGCTGGCGCCCGCGGGCTCGGGAAGATCCGGGTCTTCCTGGGAGCGGGTGTTGCAACGCCACCGGGGCGGCATATCGGATGCGCTTGATGTTGCTTCCGGCATGGGAAAACACCAATGGCGCGCGGGGACAACTGTTTTAGTATTTGGGCCAAATGACACGTCCCAAGGGTTTCTCCGTATGCGTTTCTGGGAGTTCACTCGGAGCCCAGCCAGCGCACGCTTACTGGTCGATTTCGGGCAGGAGCGCGGGCTTTCGCCGGCAAAGCTGCTGGCCGGCACGCAGCTGTCGCTGGCCCAACTGTCCGACCCGAATGTGGAGCTGACCGCTGCGCAGGAGCTGCGCGTGGTCGGCAACCTGCTGCGCCTGTTGAAGCATCCGCCAGGGCTCGGACTGGAGCTGGGGCTGCGCTACCACTTTTCGGCGTATGGGGTGTGGGGCTACGGCCTGATCAGCAGCGCCACGGCAGGCGATGCCATGGCGTTGGCGTTGCGTTTCCTGCCGCTCACCTACGCATTTACCGTGATCACGTATCACGAAGAAGGCCGTCTCGCCGTGCTGAGTTTTGGCGAGCCGGAACTTGCCGATGAGGTGAAGCGTTTTGTTGTGGAGCGCGACATGGCCGCCGCCGCGGTCTTGCTGCAGGAAATCGGGGGAGATGACTTCGCACTGTCTCGCTTTACGCTCAGGGCCAGGCCCCCGCTCGCGCGTGGGCCTTCTCCGGTGCGCAGGACGCTCTTCGCCGCGGAGCCGGAATATTCAGCGCACGTCAACAGTCTTGCGTTCGACCGATCATTTCTGAGCCGGCCGCTGCCACACGCCAACCCCATCACGGCTTCGATGTGCGAGCAGATGTGCAGTCGTCTCATTGAAGAGCGGCGCTTACGTGTGGGCACGGCGGCGATGATCCGCCATTACTTGGGCGCCGCGCCCGGCACCACGCTCTCCACGCTAAGCAGCATGGCCCGCCTGATGAACACCAGCGAACGCACGCTCAAGCGTCGGCTGCACGATGAAGGCACAACCTTCAGAGCGTTACTGGCCGAATCACGCGGTGCGATGGCCGAGGCGCTGCTCAGGGAGGGTGAACTGGCGCTCGGTGAGATCGCGGAGCGGCTTGGCTTCGCCGACTTGTCCACCTTCTCGCAGGCCTTCAAGCGCTGGTATGGCGTGGCGCCCAGTACGATGCGCCGCCAGGGCTTGTCTATCGACGACGAGACGGACCAAGTTTGACCCTACACCGGAATCAGTTCCTCACGGCATGGGCAACTCGTCCGCCAAACAAGGTTGCGCCCCTACGCGAGGCGCGCCGCGGGCCTGGCGCTTGCGATGGTCATCCCAAGCAACGCCAGTGTGGCTGCGACACATGCCTCCATCGACTGCCGACCGGTATCAATCGACAACGCCGGAGCCTGGGGCGGCTCATAGATATCGCTGATGCCGGTAAAGTTGGAGATCGCTCCAGCGCGCGCACTCCTGTATAGCCCTTTCGGGTCACGCGCTTCGCACACGGACAGCGGTGTCGCGACATGCACCTCATGAAAGCGCGATGCGCCGACAATCTGTCGGGCACGCTCGCGGTCATCGCGGTAGGGCGAGATCAGGGCGGCAATTGCCCACGTGCCGGTGTTGTTGATCTGCGCACACCATTGCGCCACACGGCGCACGTTTTCGCTGCGATCGGCCCGGGAGAATCCAAGATCCGAGCAGAGCTGCTTACGCACGGCATCACCGTCGAGCACGCGGCACGGCACGCCTCGTGCTGTGAGCGACTCGGCCACGGCCAGGGCCACTGTGGTCTTGCCGGCGGCGCTGAGCCCCGTCAGCCAGAGCGTGGATGGAACCGGTTGCATGCATTGCTCCTTAGCGTGCTTTGCAGACGGGTGCCAACGGCAGCATCGCCGGCCATTGCCCGGCCCAGTCGCCGCTGTGGTCCAGGCCCGGCACGATGTTGGCCTGTGCACATCGGCCGCCGGTCGCCCGCACAAAACGCTGCGCCACTTCCGGTGGCACCACGGTGTCGTCCGCGCCGCTGAAATGCAGTTGCGGAACCATTGCCACACGCGACGCCGCATCGATCGGGTTCAGCGATTCCGGCATCGCCGAGACGTCGTGCAGGCGGTTGACGAACTCTGTATCGAGGTTGCCTGCCACAGTGCGGATGGATGCGATGTCCGCGCGCCGTGCCGCAACCAGCACAGCCACCGCGCCGCCACCCGAATAGCCGACGAGGTGAACGGGCTGGCCAGGCACCTTCGCTGCGAACCGGCTCACGGCCTCGTCCATGGATGCCACGACTTCCGGTGCGAACCGCTTGCTGGTCCAGTACGGCACAGCACACAGCGGGTTCAACGCCATCGGGGTGAACTGGCAGGGGCGGGCGAGATACACGACGTTCGGTGTCGGGTCTGCTGCTGCCAGCGCAAGAGCAGTGGCCATGCGCGGAGTCGGATCGGCCGATGGCTCCGTGCGGGAAATCCAGGCTAGGCCATCGCCCTCGATGTAGACAGTGAGCGGCTGGTCTGCGCGCGTCATGCGCACGAAAGCAGTCAATACGAAGTGCTCCGTCTTCACTTGCTCACGATGCAGTTGGAACGGAGCCGCCAGCGCATCGGCGTGGGCATCGCGGTCCAGCGTCGTGCAGTCGGACAGCAGGCTGCAAAGCACAACCAGAAGCACAGCGAACATCGCCGTCAAAACCTTTGATGTGAGAGGCGACAGAGCAGTCATGCGTGTACGCCCGCGAGTTGTGCCAGCGCCTGCGCCATGGTGCCCATGACGCTGCCCCAATCGCCGAGAGACGGCTGGCGGAACAGGCGCACGCTCGGGTACCACGGCGTGTCGTTGCGTTCGAGCAGCCAGCGCCAGTCCGGCACGAGCGGCAGCATCACCCATGCGGGGCGACCGAGGGCGCCTGCCAGATGCACCGGCGACGAATCCACCGAGATCAGCAGATCGGCCACGGCGAGAATGGCGGCAGTGTCTTCAAAGTCCTGGATCTCGTCGCTGAGCGACACCATCGACATACCGGGCGGTGGCGACGCGGCCTGTTGTGCGGCCGGACCTTTCTGGATGGCAAGGAACGTGACATCGGGCCTGCCCAACGGTGCGAGGTCCGCCAGCTTCATCGAGCGATTCGCATCGTTGACGTGCGTGGGGCGCCCCGCCCAGACCAGCGCCACCAGCGGGCGCGGCAACCCGGCCAGGCGCGCCTGCCACTTGGCAACGCGTTGCGGGTCCGCCGACAGATACGGGGTGGCACCGGGCAAATCAGACAGCTTCAGGCCCATCACCATCGGCAGGCTCATCAGCTCGCAATGCACGTCGAATGCGGGCGGCAATTGGCCGCGCGCCGTCAGTGCATCAAAGCCTTCGTAACGGCTGGCCAGCGATGCGCTTTCCGCGTTCACCTCCAGGATGACGCGCGCGCCGCTGCGCTCCTTTGCCCAGCGCACCATGCGCAGGAACTGGAACGTATCGCCGTAGCCCTGCTCGTCATGGATCAGCAGCGTCTTGCCGGGAATGGGGCGACCGTCCCAGCGCGGACGTTGGACTTTGCGCTCGATGGCCGCGGTGTGCGGCATGCCGTAGCGATGGTGGTACTCGCGCCAGCCGCGCTCAAAGTCGCCTTGCAGCAGCAGCGTTTCGGCCAGATTGAAGCGCGCGGTGAGATTGCCTGGCATGTTGGCCACCAGCATCTCTTGAATGGCCTGCGTCTCGGCAATCTTGCCTTGCGGGCGAATCGTGTCGGCCAGCACCTGCCACAAGATCAACGGCCCGGTGCCGGATGCCAGCCATGGCCGCACCAGCGCCTCGGCCTCGTTCAGGCGTCCGTCGGCCAGCAGGGCGCGGCCTTGGCGTTCCACCGTGGCGACATCGACGTCATTCACGGCGCGCTCATCCCGAGTGCGGCGAGCAACGGGCCAAGATGATCGGCGTACTTCTGCCAGCGTCCCTTGGATGTGGTGTAGATCGGTTGGCGCACCTGGTTGACGCTGGCGGTGCGCACTACGCGGTCATTTGCGTGGAACTGCAGGCAAGCGTCTTCCCAAGGCAGACCGAGGAAGCTGACCAGGCGTTTTGCTTCGCCTTCCAGGTCATCCACCACGTGCTCATAGTCCACTTCGATGAATCGATCGGTTGGCAGGACCTGGGCCCAATGGGCCATCAGCTTCTGATAGTCGGTGTAGAACGCACCAAGCTCCGCCAGATCGTAGGCGAACGGCTGTTCACCGCCGAATTGCTTGGTGTAGCACGATAGGCACGTGTCCACCGGATCGCGCCGGCAATGGATGATGCGCGCGCCCGGCAGGATCAGCGGAATCAGCCCCGCATAGATGAAATTGCCCGGCATCTTGTCGATCAGGCGTCGCCGACCTTGTGCCAACGGTTCGATACGGTTCAGGTAGGTTCGGCCCATGCGCTGCATGTCCTCCGGGGTCAGCACCTGCGCGATGTCGGGAAACAGACCGGCGCCCTCCACCACCTGCCGCAGCGCTGAAAGCTCGCCCGCACCCATGACCTGCGAGTGCGACGACAGGATCTGCTCGACCAGCGTGGTACCAGAGCGCGGCATGCCGATGATGAATACCGGCAGGTCAGACTGCGTGCCAGCGGGAGCCAGGCGCTCCATCCGTTCGGCGGTGAAGACTTCAGAGATGCGCTGCATCCATTGCCGGGTCGCCCTGGCGTCGTAGCTAAACGTCGCACGCTTGCGCTGGTTCGCGTTATGCAGGTGCACGAAGGCGCGCGGCGCATCGTGCAGGTCGAGATAGGCCTTGCCCAACGCGAAATGCGCCGAGATGCGTTCGTTCAGCGGCTTCGGTGTTTCGTTGGCAAGCCAGCCTTCAATGGCCCCGACATCCGGATCGTCAGCACGGAATGTCTTAGCCTCGGCGCGAGCCGTGAGCACTCGAATGGAACCGGGATACATCGACAGCGCCCGATCGAAGGCTGCCCGAGCGGCCTCCTTCTGACCGGATTCCATCCAAAGCGTGGCGCTTCCCACCAACGCCTCTTCGGCCACCGTGCCTGGCAACGTTGCGGCCTGCTCGAAATGCGCGAGCGCCTCGTCGGCTTTGCCCTGCGCCTGAAGCACCTGCGCCAGTGCGTGATGGGCTTCGGCACTGCGCGGCGCCAATGTCATGGCTTGCTGCGCGCAAGCGAGGGCGGCGTCCAGGCGCTCAAGTTGCATCAACGCTTTCGCACGGGCGGTCAAACCGGCGGGATGCTGTGGCGCGAAGGCCTGCAACGCGTCCAGCACCTGGAGCGCTGCGGCATACCGATGGCGCGTCACCTCCACATCGGCCAGGTTCAAGTAGGCATCGATCAGACGCGGGTTGAGCTCGATGGCCAGGCGCGCTTCTGCGGCAGCCTGGTCGTACTGCCCTTGCGCGGTCAGCAGGAAAGCGAGATTGCTGTGTGCCTCGGCATAGTGCGGGTTCAGCGCCAACGCCTGGCGGTAGTGCTGCTCGGCTTGGCCGAGCCTGTCCAACCGTCGATACGTATTGGCCAGATTGTTGTGCGCCTCGGGTGCATCAGGCGTGAGCTTCACAACCCGTTCCAGACATGCGAGGCTCTGCTCCAGCTTGCCTGCTTCCTGCAACAGGATGCCGAGATTGCTCCAGCCCGGAACGAGCGATGGGTCCAGTGCCACCGCGCGTTCGGCAGCTTCCTGTCCTTCAGCCAGCATGCCCTTCTGGCGATACATCTCTGCGAGGTTGCTTGCGTAGATGGCGGGCGCACGTGGTGCCATGCAAGCCTGGCGCAGGTGGGCAATGGCCAGATCCAGGTTGCCGTAGGCATGCGCCATGAGCCCGAGCAGATGCAGGGCATCGGCCTGGCCCGGCCATGCGGCCAGCACATGCTGGCAATAGATTTCCGCTTCCGCCGCCTGGCCTGCGTTCCAGTGCGCATGTGCACGGTTGAGCGCTTCGGGAATGCTGATTGGATCTGTATTGGGCGCGCTCGACATGCGGGACTCCAAGGGCTCACTCGATGAGAGTAAGAGCGTGATCGTACTAGAAGGAAAGGCGCGCCTTCCCGCAAGAAAACGCGCTCTTCGGTACCTCTTTTCCCTGCTTAGAACAACTGGCGCAGACGCACGCTGCCCGTCTGCAAAACGAAAACCCCTGCCCGCCTGCGGCTCATAGCGCGCGCTCAGTTGGTTACCGGAAAGAGTCCGCGCCCACCGAGCGAGAGCGTTGATGCAACCGGGTGCTCATTGTTTGATGGGGGACGCGTCTACCACCCCATAAAGCAATGAGCGCGCTCTCCCTTTCGGGAGGCGCGCCATTGGCGTATCACTTCAAGTCGTTAGAACAACTGACGCAGTTGCAGGCTGCCGGCATGCGACACGTACCCGCTACCCACTTGCAGCGAGTAGCGCGCGCTGATGCTCAGGTTGTTCGCACGCAGCAACTTGACACCGGCAGAGAGCACAGCCGAATCCGTCACTGGGCTGGCACCCAACGACGTGAAGCTGGTCTGGCCCGTCGGGTCTGCCGCAAAGCTGGCCTGCGTCTGAGTGCGCGTGTTGTTGTACTCATGGCGCCATGCGACCTGCAGTTCCGGCACGAGCGTGCCGTACGAGGTTGCGAGCTCGCGCGAGAACTTCACGCCAAGGTCGCTGGTAACCGACGTCGTGTGCGACGCGCCCACCGATAGCGCCGCGCCATTGCCCCCCGATTCGGTGTAGCCGTTCTGGCGCAGGTAACCATACGTCAGGCTTGCCAGCGGCGTAACCGTGGCAACAGCCGTGGCGAACGGGTAACCGGCTTCTGCTCGCGCCACGTACTGCGTGCCGCTGAAGCTGCCATTGGCGTTGCCCGAGAAGCCGGCAAAGTTGACGGCGCGGGTGGTGTCGTAGTGCTGCTGCACGGCACCCGCTGACAAGTTTGCATACCACGGGCTGCCCGTGTAGCTGGCGTAGCCCATCAGGCCGAACGAATTCACACGCGTCGAGTTGCCATCGGTGTCGCCCGTGTTGCTGATCTTGGCGTTGCTGTAGCTGAACACACCGCCCGCACGCCATGCGTCGCTGACCGCGTGATCGACGCCGAACAGCAAGCCGCCGAAGTTGGCGCTGTAGCCGTCCACCTGATCGCGCTGGCCCTGGTGTGCGTGGCCGCCAAATGCCTGGCCCCACACGCCCCATGCCGGAGCCGCTTCACCGGTCGAAACACCGCTCAGGCCACCGGCCTGGGCAAGGCGCATGCTGTCGGCATGCGTGGAGATGATGTTGAGCACATCCAGCGTCGGTGCCAGTGCGGCCTGGGCCGTCGACCCCTGCGACACCGGGTTCAGTTGCTTGCCGGCGTGGTTGGCGGCGTCGCTGCTGCCCAGGTTCAGCGCCATCGAGGCGTTGTACAGGTTCAGCAGACCCGGATCGCTGATGCCCGTGTACTGCGACAGACCCGTGAGCGCCGCTTGGGCGTTCGGCACAGTCGCCAGGCTGGGGACCGGTGCAGGCGCGGGAGCCGGAGCAGGTGCCGGCGCAGGTGCCGGCGTGGGGCTCGTGGTCGGGATCAGATCTGCGCTGACCACGGTCACCACCAGATCGCTGCGGCCGTTGGCTGTAACGTTGGTGCCTGTCAGGACACTGTTGTAGCCGCGGATCCCATACCGCAGCGTGCCTTCGTTGTAGTTGGTGCCGGTGCTGGACGCATCGACGATCACATAACGCTGACCCGCGGCAAACGGATACGGATTGACCTGCGCAAACGAAACGGCCGAACCCGCGGCAAGATTCACTGCACCCGAAACCACCAGTCGACCGTAGCCACTGTCGCCGGTGAGCGAGCCGTTGGTCACCGCACCAGTGTTCACGCCAATCTGCAGCGTACCGGCCGCACTCTGGCTGTAGGTGCCGGTAATGGTGATCGGGTTGTTGACTTGCAGGACCGCGCCCGTGTTGCTCACCGCCACCGAACCGGTGGAGGCGGCACGGGCCGTGCGAACGCTGGCCGGGTTGATGGGAGAGGGGAGCACGACACCGATGTTGTCATTCAGCACCAGGTTGCCCGAAGCGAATACGACGCCCGCGCTGGGGCTGACGATGCTACCGATCGTTCCGCCAAAGCCGGTCAGGGTGCCGAATGTCGTGCCCGTTCCACCATTGATGTTCAGATCTTGAGGGCTCCCGTTCGTGATATTGCCGGCAATCACGCCTGAGTTGGTGATCGGGCCGATCGACCCGGCGTTGTTGATGGCATTGCCAGCGCCGGTGATGGTGCCGCTGTTGTCCAGCGCGCCGATCGTCCCGCCGTTGAGAATGCCGGCGACAAAGGGCATGGTGCCCACTGTGCCACCGCTGATCGTTCCGCGGTTGACCAGCGCGCCGATCGTGCGTGTGTTGTAGAGGCCTGGGGCGCGACCGCTGATCACACCGCTGTTGGTCAGCGAGTTGATCGTTCCTTCGTTGCTGACGCCGACACCGCCACCACTGATGCTGCCGCTATTGGTGAGCGAACCGATCGAGCCCCCGTTGAAAACGCCGGCATTCTGGGGACCGGTGCCCGAGGGGAGGCCAAGAATGGTGCCGCTGTTGCTCAGCGTCTGGATCGTGCCGAAATTGTTGATACCTTCGATGCCACCGCTAATGAGGCCGCTCGCGTTGTTGGTCAACCCGATGATCGTACCGCCGTAGTTTGCGACGCCAACGGAGTTGGCACTGGTACCACTGATGGTGCCGCTGTTCGTCAACGTACCGATCGCGGCACCGTTGAGGATGCCGTTCACACCACCTTGGATAATGCCGCTCGCAGCGTTGTTCAGCGTGGTGATCGCACCGCTGTTGGAAATGCCTAAGCCGCTACCCGTACCCGCGCCATTGGTGCCGGTTCCGTTGGTGCCGCCGGTTCCGCTGATGATGCCGGTGTTGCTGAGCGAGACGATGGTCCCTTGGTTCTGAATGCCGAAGCCGTTGCCGCCGCCGCCGCCGGCAGCGCCCGTGCCGCCAGCGCCACCGTTGCCACCCTGGCCAAGGATGGTGCCCCCGTTGTTCAGCGTCGTGATCAGCGCGCTGTTGATCAGGCCCGTGCCGCTACCGCCAGCGCCGCCTACACCGCCGGGCACGCCAGAACCGCCGGCGCCGCCGTTACCGCCGACGCCCATGATCGTGCCGTTGTTGTTCAGCGTGGTGATGTTGCTTGCCGCCAGGCCAAACGCGTTTTCGCCCCCACTCCCTGCCCCGCCGGGCCCCGGCATTGGCGGCATGGGAGGCGGCATTATGATTCCGCCGGCCTTGCCGTTGCCCCCCGCCTGGCCGATCGCACCGATAACGCCGCCGGCCGCGTTGTTCAACGTATCGATCGAGCCACCGTAAGAGGAAATTCCGGCATTGCTCCCGACGATCGAGCCGCTGTTGCTGAGCGTGCCGAGCGTGCCATCGGTCCCCAGCGCAGTGCCAGCGCTCGAAACGCTGCCGCTGCTGGTTACCGTGTAGTTGCCGGCGCCCCAGAACTGCGAGGTGGTGAGCGCAGTGCTGACGGTCGTATCGGCCGCAGCGATGGCCGGGACCATGCTGGAGAGCGCTGCCGCGATTGCCAGCGTCAAGGTGCTCTGTTTAGGAAACTGATTGCGTTGAGCCATTGTTTTCGTACCTGAGATAGGCGGTTGAACGGCCAATTCGAGCGGCGCCCCGCCACAGGTGTTGAGGCTCAAGGTCTGCCTGTCGGTTTCCCCCGAGCCTCAACACTGTGCGGTTTGCTTGCGTCGAACGACTTCCCCGTTTCGCAATCCGGTACGTTCCGGCAAATGGCGCTGTTATGTTCTGCGCGCCTCTGCAAGCCACGTTCTTGGATCAGGCAAACCTGCCGGCTGGCTCTGTTCTGACGCGGCACCGGATGCCGCACGCGAGCGTTTGACCGACAGCCCTGAGCCGCTACCGACTCCCCCCGGACTGCTGACACATGTGTGTCGGACCCGATAGTGACGATTTTTTTTGGGCCAGTCTTGACCGTGCGTCTCAGTTTTTGAAAAGTTCCGCGCGGCGTGGAAATATCGATAAGATCCGAGCGCCATCGCCCGGAACCCTTTGCATGCACCCACGCACTCCCGCGACGCCAACGCGCACCACCACGCACCAGGACCGTGCATGAGCCGGATCATTTTTGCGTGGGAGTTGGGTGAGAACCATGGGCATCTGTGGCGCCTGCTGCCGATTGCCCTGGCGCTACAAGCGCGTGGCCACGAGGTGGTGTTCGGGCTGAAATCGATGGCCTCGGCCCAGCGCTATCTGGCGCCTCACGGCATTCGCTGGTTTGCCTGCCCAACGCCGACGAACGTCACAACGCTGGGCCGCGAGATTGCGACCTACGCCGACATTCTCGCCACCTATGGCGCCACGCAGCCCGATCTTCTGGGGGGCATGGTGCAAGCCTGGCAGTACCTGTATGCCACGCTCCAACCGGATCTGGTCGTGGTCGACCACGCGCCGCTTGCGCTCCTGGCCGCCAAGCGCGCAGGCATCGGCACTGTCCAGGTCGGCACTGGCTTTACCATCCCGCCCACGCTCTCTCCGGCACCGTGTTTCCGCCCCTGGGAAGCGAGCAACGCTGAAGCGCGCGCGCAAACGCAGGCTGCGGTGGAGCGCAACATCCAAGCGTTGTTCGATTTGCCACAACCGCTCACGACGTTACTCACCGCTGACCACACCCGGCTGTTGACGCTACCGGAGCTGGACCACTACGCCCTGTTGCGGCCGCCTGGCACCACCTTTCTCGGCCCGATACCCGAGCCGGACACGGGCGAACGCGTGCAATGGCAGCAACCCGACAAGCCGCACGTCTTCGTGTATCTGCAAGTGCAGCCCTGGCTCGATACCGTGCTGACAGCGCTGGAAGCCTCCGACGCCGAAGTGATTGCGGTCATCCCCGACCTCAGCACGGAGACGGCAAACCGCCACCGCGGCCTGCGGCTCTATCGGCAGCCCGTCCGGCTGCTCCCCTTGCTTGCCGGCTGCACGCTGGCCATCACCCACGCGGGCCACGGCACGGCATTGAACTGCTTGCTGGCCGGTTTGCCGATGCTGCTGCTCCCGCAGCACATCGAGCAACTGATGGTCACCGAGCGCGTGGCCGCCATGGGCGCAGGCCTTGGCATCCTGCCCGCGTATGTGGAGACCGGATTCCGCGCGGTGCTCCACGATCTGTTGGGCAATCCAAAATACCGTGACGCAGCACGCACCATTGCGGTGCGCTACCACAGCTTGCCGCGCGATCGCACCTTGGAAGAGGTGACCGGATTGATGGAGGATGCGCTGGTGCAGCGCCGTTAGGTGCCGCCAAGCACTGCGGAGTGTTGGTCCCGTGCCTCACCCTTTGTGGGGGAGCGCTGCGTCGCACGCGATTTATTCGATACAGTCCCAGCGATAAAAAGCGGTACATAAAAGCAGCACCACAAAATACTCACGGGACGGGGACGCTCTTGCATGAAACACTGCCCGCTCACGGCTGACGTTCGCCTGCCGTGTGACGCGCCGCCATGGTGGGCCGATTTCGAGACTCCGCGATGCGCGCTGCATTGAACGACGATGCGCTCCACACTGCGCCACCACTCAGCCGCCTGTTGTTGCCCGGGCAACCGACGCTCGCGCCCGGCATCGTGCACAGCGATTTCAGCGTTCAAGGCGACGCACGAAAAAGCTTTCTGGCATGGCAGGAGCGGATGAGCCCGGTCTACGACATACGGCCTCCGGGCAAGCAAGCCGAGGATACGTTTGATGCATCACTGTCCCGCTACACGATCGACAACCTGAGCCTCATCGACTTTCTCACCGCGCCAAATCTGGCCGTGCGATCGTTGGGTCGGGTCTCGACCGAGAGCGTTCGCGATGTCACGTTCAGCATCTTTCTTGAAGGGCCGCCGTCGCAGTTTCTGGGCAACAAGCCGCGCACTGAAACGCAGCCCGTTCCGGGCGTGCCAAGCATCCTCGCACTGGACATGGATCAGCCCTGCACCATCCGAAGCTTTGAGGGCCGGCTCCTTCTTCTTTTTGTGCCGCGCGCGCTGGTGGAACAGTTGTTTCCTGATGCGGCGTCGCTACATGGCCGCTGGATTCACGCCGCCACCCCGCTGACGCGCCTGCTGATCGAGCATGTCATCGCGCTCAGGCGGCAAATCGTTGGGCTGAATAAGGAAGAAGCGCATCAGTCTTTTCTCACGGCGGTGGAGCTGATCCTTGCGGCCTTCGCCCAGCAGGCGGGCTTTGCCGGCAACGCCCGCGCGGCGGTACGCGCTGCCGTCTATGGCAAGGTGCGGCGGCATGTGGAAATGCATCTGCGTGATCCGAATCTGTCGCCTGAAAGCGTGTTGGCATCGCTGCATTTCTCACGCGCCAGCGTCTATCGACTCTTCGAGCATGAAGGCGGCCTGGCCGCGTATATCCGCAATCGCAGGCTGCGGATGGCGGCCGACGAGTTGGTGCGCCTGCCGCACCGGGGCATACAGGACGTTGCCTCGGGATTGGGGTTCAACGATGCGTCGAGCTTTACGCGTGCATTCCGTCGCGCGTTCGACATCGCGCCGCGCGAATTGCACGAATACGCACCGTTGCTCCGGCGCGATCACACACAACAAACGCGCTTCATATAGAAGCATCGTCAGTGCCATAAAACGCCTGCAAGGTCACTTTGCGCCCAAGGTGTTGGTCCTGAGCCTCACCCTTTGGTGGGGGGCGCCGCGCTGCGCGCGGTTTCTTCGATACAGTCCCAACCATAAAAAGCCGTACATAAAAGCAGCACCACAAAATTCTCACGGGGCGGAACTCTCTTGCATGGAACAGTGCACGCTCACGCCTGACGTTCGCCCGCCGGGTGAATCTTCCATCGTTCACAGCCACTTCGACGTGCGGACGCAAACGCATCAGCAGCCGCTGCTGGCGTGGCGAGAGCGGGTCGGCCACGTCATCGACGTCCTCCCGTCGCGCGCCGATCTTGAGAGGCCGTTTCACGCTGCCATCGATCGCTACAAGGTCGACGATCTGGTGTTCACCAATTGCCGGTCCGATGCGATGGTGCTGGACCGTTCGCTCGCGCGCATCTCGACCGACCCGATCCGCGACTACGCGTTCCACGTATTTCTGGAAGGCGGTGTCACTGATGTCGCCGTGCGTTCGTCTTCGTCGCGCGGCAACATGCCGACGGCTGGCAGCATCCTCACACTGCACATGGGCCAGCCTGTGCGCATGCAGCGCAGCGCTTGCCGGGTCGCCACCATCTTTGTGCCGGGCGCACTGGTCGGAGAGATCTTTCCCGACCCCGAAGCCATCCACGGCCGCGTGATCGCGAACACGACGCCGCTCACGCAACTGATCTTCGAGAACGTGATCGCACTCAGTCAGAACATTGCAGACATGAGCGCACACGCGGCGGGCAATGCCATTCGCACGAGCACGCAACTCATGGTCTCTGCATTCGGCAAGCAAGCCCAACTGAGCGGCAATGCGCGCGCGGCAGCGCGGGCTGCCATGTTCGGTCGCGTGCGGCGCTACATTCAAGCCCATCTGCGTCAGGAAGACCTTTCGCCAGAGAGCGTGCTGCAGGCGCTACAACTGCCTCGCCAGACGTTGTATCGCCTGTTTCAGCACGAGGGCGGCCTGGGTGCCTACATCCGCCACCTGCGTCTGCGCGAGGCGGCAAGCGAACTGGTCCGGCACCCCTACCTGACCGTGACAGACATCGCGTTCGGGCTTGGCTTCAAGAGTTCGTCCGATTTCACGCGCGCGTTCCGTCGTGCATACGACATGGCACCGCAAGACTTCCGGGCGCTGTCCGGCAAAACGTCTTACGCGCGGCCAAAGGTTTCGCGCAACGAGCCGATTGCAATCAGTACATAAGCAGCGGTTTCAGGCCGCAGCGCGGCGCTCCTTGAACGCGAGCACGGCAACGAAGCTCACCAGGCATGCGGGCGCCACATACCAGGCAGCGGATACCGGGTCACCCGTCCACTTGATCAGCCCGGTGATGATGAATTGCGCGGTGCCGCCAAACAGCGTGACGCCCAGGGCATGCGAGATCGCAAAGCCGCTGGCACGCACCCGCGCCGGAAACGCTTCAAGAACAAGCAACGCGCCGATGCTGGTGCCAAGCGCCAGCAAGACGCTGATCACCGCAGAGCCGAGCAGGACGGCCCGCGGACTCTGTGCATGCGTCATCATCGCGAAGACCGGGTACGCCAGGACCGCCGTCGTGCCCGATGTGATGAGCACCATTGGCTTGCGGCGTGGTAACCGGTCTGCCAGCAGGCCCGACAGCGGCGACACCACCACCAACAGCAACGTCGATAACGTCGACGACATGAACCCGATGATGGGGGGCATGTGCAACACCCGCGTCACGTAGCTCGGCATATACGTAATGACTGCGTAGACCGGTACCGTGCTCCAGATTTTCGCCAATGTGGCCAGCGCCAGCGTGCCGCCGTGCTCCCGGCACAGTTCGACAAACGGTATGGCAGTGCCGCGATTGGAGGCGGCAGGAACGGGACTATCGACAAGCCGACGACGCAGGTACAGACCAGCGGGCACGATCGACAACCCGATCAGAAAAGGGATGCGCCAACCCCACTGCGTCAGGCTTGCCGGCGACATCGTGCTCGTGAGCAGTGTGCCGAGCAACGCGCCAAGCAACGCGGCCGCAGCCTGACTGGCGTATTGCCAACTGACCAGAATCCCGCTTCGTGATGGTGGCGCAGCTTCCATCGCGAACGTCACGGCCGTCCCCACTTCACCGCCGGCGGCAAAGCCTTGCAGCAACCGCCCGACGATGATGATGAACGGTGCCGCCACGCCAATCACTGCAAACGGCGGACATACGGCAATCGCGGCCGTCCCGATGGCAGTCAGCCAGATGGTGATCGTCATGGCGGCTCGGCGGCTGACCCGGTCGGCGTAAGCGCCGATCACCATGGCACCGAGCGGTCGCATGAAGAAGCCGACGCCAAAGGTACCGACTGCCAACAACAGCGACGTCATCGGATCGGTGGCCGGAAAGAACTGGTCTCCGATCATCACAGCGAAGTAGCTGAACACCGTGAAGTCGAACAGCTCAAGACAGGTGACCAGCGACGTCGCAATGACGACCTTGAGCATCTCGCGGTGGGAGTTAGCGTGTGCGGCGCGCAAATCGCGTGTCATGGGTGGAAGGCGCCATCCGTATTGTTGTTCTCGATTCAGCTCGCGCGAGAAGTCTTGCTGTGGTCGCTGTATCCGAAACCAATCGATACCTTACACGCCGCCACTGCAGGCGCAAAGTATCAATTCTCTGGCGCTGTCGGGGTACCGCTGCTCAACGTCCAAAGACACTGGACAAGCCGGTATCGGGAGCGAATCAAGCGTCTCAGAGTTTGTTGACCAATCGCAGCAGCACCACATGCACCGGCCTCAAAACCCGGCCCTCACACTGTCGAAATCGAATGTTTGAGATCGACACACGCGCCGAAAACTGCGGCACTCAGCCGAGGGGCGATCGCCGCATGCATTGGACCGACATGCGCCGTGCGTGCGCGCTGTATGGAGCATTTCTGGCAGGCGAGTACGGCGGCGCTTCGTTGTAAGTCAACCCCATTCGATCACGGAGCCAGATCGGCGGGCGTGTCGACATCGCGCAGGATGCCCGCGTCATCGGAGTCAATGCGGACGAGCTTGGCGGGATCGATCAGCCGCCGAGCGCCCTCGTCGCCGTCGAGCGACGTCAGGCCAGCGAAGAAGTCGGCGCCGAAGCCGATGGGGTGGCCCCGCTGCCCGGCGTGAAAGGGCGCCACACAAGAGTGCGAGTCAAGTGCGTTGGCAACTTGGGTGATGGTCTCGGGTGCAATCCACGGCATGTCGGCCAGGGCGATGATCCACCCGCCGGCTTGCGGGCGCGCGGCCACACCGCCTGCCAGGCTGGCGCCCATGCCACGAGCAGCATCAGCACAGCGCAGGACTTCGCAGCCTGCTTCGCCCAGTAGCGCGGCCAACTGATCGACCTGCGCGCCATGCGTAGCAGCGGCGGGCACTACTGCCACCACGTCACCCAATGCCTGCTTCAGATGGCGCGCGGCCTGGACCGCCACAGGGGTTCCGTCGGGCAGCGGGGCAAGCAGCTTGTTGGCCACGCACGCCGCATCAAAACGGCTGCCGCGGCCTGCGGCCAGCAACACACCAACAACAGGCCGCTGCTGCATCAGACCACCTCGGTCTTGAGGGTGACTTCCACGTTGTTACGCGTGGCGTTCGAATACGGGCACACCTGATGCGCCTGGGCCACCAGTTTCTCGGCATCGGCTTGCGACAGACCGCTGATCCGTGCGGTCAGGCCCACCTTCAGACCGAAACCGCCCTCCTCCCGCGTACCGATACCCACATCGCAGTGGATCTCGATGTTGCTCGGATTGAGCTTGAGCATGCTCTTCGCGACGAAGTCGCACGCCGAGCCAAAGCAGGCGGCATAGCCGGCGGCAAACAGGTCTTCAGGCGTGGTGGTGTTGGGCTTGCCGGGGCCGCCCATGGCCTTGGGCACCGACAAGTCGTGCGAGACCTGGCCATCTTCGGTCTGTGTGTGGCCGTTGCGGCCGCCTGTGGCTTTGGCGTGGGCGGTGTACAGGATATTCAATGCCATGACATGCTCCTCCGGTGGGTGAACAACGCAATCGCGGACGCAAGAATCGGTCCGCAAAACTGAGCGGATACGGCTGCAAGAACAAGAAAGCCGGCACACATGACTGCATGCCGGCTTCCATCACATCACGCGATGATGGCAACTAGACCGTGTCGAACGGCAGCTTGCGCTGACGCTTGCCGGTCAGGGTGAACAACGCGTTGGCTACCGCCGGTGCAATCGGCGGCGTGCCGGGCTCGCCCAGACCGGTCGGGTTGTCTTCCGACGGCACGAAGAACACGTTCACCGGCGGCGCGTCCGGCATGCGCACGGGCGGGAAATCGGTGAAGTTGCTGTTCTTGGTGGCGCCGTTCTCGATGTCGATGGCAAAGCCGGGTTGAATCATCGCCAGACCGAACACGCACGCACCCTGGATCTGCGCTTCCGCGCCCATCGGGTTGACCACGCGGTTGGCATGCACGCCGGCCGTGACTCGATGCACGCGCGGCTTGCCCTGGTCGACCGACACCTCAACCACATACGCCACCACAGATTCGAACGACGCATGCACCGCCACGCCCCAGGCCTGGCCCTTGGGCAGCTTGCGCTTGCCGTAGCCGGACTTGTCGACGGCGAGTTGCAGCGCCGCACGATGGCGTTCGTGTTCTTTGCCGGTAAAGCGCGCAAGGCGGAAGGCCACGGGGTCTTGCTTGGCCGCGTGCGCAACCTCGTCGACCATCGTTTCCATCACGTAGGCCGTATGCGTGTGGCCCACGGAACGCCACCACAGCACCGGCACGTTCACGTCCGGGTGATGCACCGTCAATTGCATCGGGAAGCCGTAGTCGTTTTCGACCACGCCCTCGACCATGGTTTCATCCACACCGTTCTTGACCATGAAGGCCTCGAACGGCGTGCCCTTGAGGATCGACTGACCGACGATCACGTGGTCCCAGCCGACGACCTTGCCGCTGTTATCCACGCCCACGTTGACGCGGTGCAGATGCATCGGGCGGTAGTAACCACCGCGGATGTCGTCTTCGCGGCTCCAGATCACCTTGACGGGGCCGTTGTGCCCGGCTGCCGCATAGGCCTTCGCCACGTTGGCCGCTTCCACTACGTAGTCCGACGTGGTGATCGCGCGCCGGCCAAAGCCGCCGCCCGCCATCATCGTGTTCAGCTCGATCTTCTCGGGCGATACGCCGAGCACCTTGGCGATTGCGCCCTGGTCGATGGTCTGGAACTGCGAGCCCACCCACACCTTCGCGCCCGTGGTCTTGCCACCGTCTTTCTGCAGATCGATCGTGCAGTTCAGCGGCTCCATCGGCGCGTGCGCGAGGTACGGGAATTCGTAATCGGCCTGGATGCGCGTGGCGGCAGATTGGATTGCGCTCATGTCGGCAGCCTTGGCCACCGTGCCGGGTTGGCCGGCGAGCTTCTTGTACTCCGCCATCAGCGCGGGCGTGGACACCGTCGAGCCTGCGTCTTCCCACGTGACTTGCAGCGCGTCACGGCCCTGCTTGGCGGGCCAGTACCCGTCAGCAATGACGGCCACGCCCGTGCCGCCCCGATCGGTCGGGATCTGAAGCACATCGACCACGCCCTTCACTGACTTGGCCGCAGCCACGTCGTACTTGGCCACCTTGCCGCCAAAGCGCGGCGGGCGGGCCAACACGGCGACCTTCATGTTGGGCAGGCGCGTGTCGAGGCCAAATTTGAGCGAGCTGTCGAGCTTCGCACGTGCATCCAGACGTGGCGTCGGCTTGCCGACAATGCGGAACTGCGACGGGTTCTTCAGCGTGACCTGCGCGGGCACGGGCAGCGCCATCGCCGCCTGGGCCAGTTCGCCATACGTGGCGCGGTGGCTGCCAGATGTGACCACGCCATTGGCCGTGCGGCATGTCGACGGATCAACCTTCCAGCGTTCCGCCGCCGCCGAGATCAACATCGCACGTGCCCGGCCGCCCAACTCGCGGTATTGCTGGAACGAGTGGTTCAGCGCGGTCGAACCGCCCGTCATCTGAATACCGAAGCCCGGGTCCTTGTACGCGTCGGCTGCAGGCGCCAGCATGCCGCGCACGTTGCGCCAGTCCACGTCGAGCTCTTCGGCCAGCGCCATCGGCAATGCCGTGTGCACGCCCTGACCGAACTCAAGCCGGTTGACCGCCACGGTGACTGTGTTATCCGGCGCGATGATGATGAACGCCTGCGGCGGTGAAGGCGGCTTGGCCTTGGCGTCCTGCGCGCCGGCCAGCATCGGAGCCACACCCAGCGCCAGGCCGCTGCCGGCCAGCGTCGTGAGTTTCAGAAAGCTGCGGCGATCAAACGTTGCCGAACCAGCATCCGCAGACGCCGGTTGATGTTGCGCGCCGCCACCGGCCAGCGCTTCAAGATTTCGAATACGCATCGTGAATTCTCCGGTGGGGCTCAGGCCAGCGATTTCGCTGCATCGTGAATGGCCGCGCGAATGCGTTGGTACGTCGCGCAGCGGCACAGGTTACCGGCCATCGCGCTATCGATATCGGCGTCGGTCGGCTTCTTCTTGGTGCGCAGCAAACCCACCGCGCTCATCATCTGGCCGCTCTGGCAGTAGCCGCATTGCGCCACATCGTGTTTGACCCACGCATCGAGCACGGCCTTGCCGACCTTGTCATCGGCGATGTGTTCAGACGTGGTGATCTGCTGGCCGGCCACCGCAGAGATCGGCAGCACGCAACTGCGCGTGGGCTGGCCGTTCAGGTGCACCGTGCAGGCGCCGCACGAGGCAACACCGCAACCGAACTTCGTGCCAGTCAGACCGAGGTTGTCGCGCAGCGCCCAGAGCAGCGGCGTCGACGGATCAGCATCAACTTCCACTGGTTTGCCGTTGATGTTCAACGTGACCATTGGGGGATTCTCCTTGTGGGGCGTGAGGGAGTCTTGCCGTTATAGCCCCTTTGATATAGCGGGCTGGCGGCATGGACGGGGTGTATTAAAGCAGGTTCGGATGGGTTCTGCTGGCGCCCACGTCACATGGTTCCTAGCGGGTGGCACACGTTTTCGTCGGCTCTCGACCCGGCGTTTCATCTGCCCCAAAAAACCGTCCAGAACCCGCCCAGCCAGCTTGACAACACCCCGCCTTCCCCATCAGTATCGCCGCATGCACTTCCAGCAGACCACCCTCCCAACCGCTCCTGCCCGCACCCTCTCGTGCGTGCGCGGTCTGCTATCCGCTTCTCTACTACGCGTGTAAGCGCGTAGATCTCTCTTCCCCCTCGTTCCGGTATTTGACCGGTCCGTGCCGTAACCGGCGACGGACCTTGTGTGTGGCGCAGTCTGTGCGCCGAATCGTTGGAGCCTCTCATGCCTGCCTCGATCCCGCTTTCGCTACGACTACCGATCGGTTGCCAGACCACGCGCCCGTGGCTGTCTGGCCGCCACATCCCAAACCCGATTCCGGCCACCCTGGACGCTGCCCGCGCGGCCGTCCCCGTTGTACGAAACCGATCTCGATCTCCTAGGACGCACAGACCATGTTGAAGAACCCCAACACCAAATACCGCCCCTTCCCCGCCATCGCCATCGCCGATCGCACCTGGCCCAACAAGACCATTACCCGTGCCCCGATCTGGATGAGCACGGATTTGCGCGATGGCAACCAGGCCCTGTTCGAGCCAATGAACGCCGAGCGCAAGATGCGCATGTTCAAGATGCTCGTGCAGATCGGCTTCAAGGAAATCGAAGCCGCTTTCCCCGCCGCCTCCCAAACCGACTTCGACTTCGTTCGCGAACTGATTGAAGGTGGGCATATTCCCGACGGCGTGGCCATCGAAGTGCTCACGCAGGCGCGCGAAGACCTCATCCGCCGCACGATGGAATCGCTGCGCGGCGCCAAGCGCGCCATCATCCACGTCTACAACGCAACCGCGCCGGTGTTTCGCCGCACGGTGTTCAATACCGACCGCGAGGGCGTCAAGCGCATTGCCATGCAAAGCGCCAAGCTGATCCGCGAGATTGCGGAAACGATGCCCGAGACGCAGTGGACGTACCAATACAGCCCGGAAGTGTTCAGCGGCACCGAACTGGATTTCGCGCTGGAGGTTTGCAACGCGGTAACCGAAGTATGGGAGCCGACGCCCGAGCACAAGATCATCTTCAACCTGCCGGCCACGGTGGAGATGGCTACGCCAAACATCTACGCCGACCAGATCGAATGGATGCACCGCAACCTGGCGCGTCGCGATTCAATCATCCTCTCCGTGCATCCGCACAATGACCGCGGTACGGCCGTGGCAGCGGCTGAACTGGCCGTGATGGCCGGTGCCGACCGCGTGGAAGGTTGCCTGTTCGGCAATGGCGAGCGCACCGGCAACGTGGATCTCGTCACGCTTGCGTTGAACCTGTACTCGCAGGGCGTGGATCCGGAGCTGGATTTCTCGCACATCAATGACGTGGCACGTACCTGCGAAGAGTGCACGCAACTGCCGGTGCATCCGCGTCATCCGTACGTGGGCGATCTGGTGTTCACGGCGTTCTCGGGCTCGCACCAGGACGCAATCAAGAAGGGCTTTGCGGTGCAGAAGCCCGATGCACTGTGGGAAATGCCCTACCTGCCCATCGACCCGGCTGACGTGGGCCGCACGTATGACTCGATCATTCGCGTGAACAGCCAGTCGGGTAAGGGCGGCATCGCGTATCTGCTGGAATCCGGCTATGGCGTTGCCATGCCGCGCCGACTGCAGGTGGAATTCAGCAGCACCGTGCAACAGCTGACCGATGAGAGCGGCCGCGAAGCCACGGGCGCCGACATCTGGGCGCTGTTCCAGCAGACCTATCTGCGCGGCGACGGCGCGATCGGCTACGTATCGCACCGCCTGACCGAGCGCGATGACGGCAGCCAGCACATCCGTCTGGTGGTCAACATTGACGACCACGAGCACATCTGCGAAGGCACCGGCAACGGGCCGCTGGACGCGCTGGTGCATGCGCTGTCGCACGTGCTGGCGGCCCCCGTGTCGATCCACCATTACGAGGAACGCGCGCTGGGCCAGGGTGCCAATGCCGATGCCATCGCGTTTGCAGAAATGGCCGCACCGGGCGTGGCGGGCAGCGTATTCGGCGTGGGCGTGGATGCCAACCTGACAACGGCATCGATTCGCGCCGTGGTGGGCGGCGTCAATCGCCTGATCGCACGGGCCGGTAACGGCATGCTGCGCAGCGGCAAAAGCGAGGCGCAAGCGGTGTAACGCACAAGTCGGGCTCACGCTGTGGAGCGCGAGTTGCTAAATTGGAGAGATGGGTCTCGGGCCCTGCCCGGGCTCATCCCTTCCCAAGCGCGCCAGCGTGCACATCCACTGCCACAGGAGAACCGACATGACCACTCGTCCGACCGCGAAAGAGAATGCCAAGCGTTTTGCCAGTGTGATCCAGGCGCTGCAGGCATGCGAGGCCGCTTGCACTCATTGCGCGACGGAATGCAGCAAGAATGGCCACGCCGAAGCCATGGCCCGCTGCATCAGCTTGTGCACGGATTGCGCGGAATACTGCGCCCTCACGCGCAAATTCCTGGAGCGCAACAGCGAATTCGCAGAGCTGCTGCTGGAAGACTGCGCCGAGATCTGCTCTCAATGCGCGGAAGAATGCGATCATCACGGCCAAGGCCATTGCAGCGCCTGTGCAACTGCCTGCCGCGCCTGCCTGGACGCCTGCCTGAAAGTCGCGGGCGTTGAAGCGGTCACTGCCGAGCCGACTGTTTTCTGATTCTTTTTTCAACGCGTATGAAAATTGGCGAACTCGCCCAGCGCACGGGCATCAGCATCGAGACCATCCGCTTCTACGAAGCGCAGGGCCTGCTGCCCCCGCCGGCGCGCGCCGCCAACAATTACCGCGTCTACACGCCCGAGCATGTCGAGCTGCTGGCCTTCATTGCGAAGTGTCGGTCGCTCGACATGGCACACACGGAAATCCGCCGCTTGCTCGAGTTGCAGGCCAATCCGCAGGCCTCGTGCGAAGAGATCAACAACCTGCTGGACGAACACCTGCGTCACGTTGAAGCGCGCATCGCCGAGCTGACCGATCTCAAAGGCCAGATCGAGGCGATCGGGCAACGCTGCACGACGGCCGCATCGGTGGCTGAGTGCGGCGTGCTGCAATCGCTGCACGAAGAGCCCGTCGCCGCCAATCATCACGGCCTCAGCCACGAACATGGCGAGGGCGAACACGCGCACCGGCATATTCGCGGCGTGCATCGCTGAGCTGTCTTTTCCCATGCCGGGCACATCACTTTGACGTGCGCTTTGACGTGCGATACTCGCCGCATTTCACGACACGTGGGTGAGGCGGATGAAGACGAAACCGGCTGCGGCGGCACGATTCCAGCATCGACAACGCGCAGCCTGCGCGGCGCTTGGCGCGATTGCGTCTGCCGCGGCAGTCACCGCGCAGGCAGCGACGCCTTCGCGCATCACCGATGTCACGTTGTATCCGGATAGCGCCACGGTCGTGCGCACGGCCACGGTGGCCGCAGGCGCCCGCACCGTAGAACTGACCTGCCTGCCGATGACATTCGACGCAGACAGCCTGCGTGTGGAAAGCGACAGCAGCATCCGCGTGGGTGATGTGCGCGTGGAGAGCATTCCCAGCGAAGGCAGCGGCTGCGCCAGAACGACGCTGGACACACAAATCCGCACGCTGGAAGACCAGCGCGCCGCGCTTGGCGTGCAGATCCAGGCGAATGCACTGTCAGCCAGCTATCTGAAAGCCGTGAGCGAACGCACCGGCGGCGATGGCCGCGCACCGGCCACGGATTTTTCCACGCTCGGCCGCGCGACCGACGCACTGGCACGCAACGCGCAAGACATCTTTACCCGCCAGGAACAACTGAAGAAGCGCGATGCCGAATTGAAGGCGCAGCTCGACGCGCTGCAACGCACACACGGCTCGGCATCCAGCACGCTGCGCACGGTGCGCATTGCGGTGGCGGCACCGCGCGGCGGTGAGTTGCGCGTCAGCTATCAGACCTCGCGTGCAGGCTGGCGTCCGGCGTATCAGGCGAGTGTGGATTCTGTGCGCTCGAATGTCGTTGTCGAGCGGCAGGCCACGCTTGCGCAATCCACCGGCGAAGACTGGCGCGGCGTGCATCTGCGCCTGTCAACGGGCCAGCCGCGCAACACTCCGCGCGGGCCGGAACCGTACGCGTGGCAATTGGATATTCAACCGCCGCCGCAGGCGATGCCCTACCCCGCTGCACCTGCAGCGGCGATGGCGCCAGCGCCTAAGGCCAGATTCAGCCGGAACAATGAGCAACGCGAGGCCGATGGCGAACCGCTGTTCGAAGTGAACGCCGTCCAGACCGCGTTTGCCACCGAGTTCGATGTGCCGGGCGCAGCCGAACTGCCATCCGACGCGCAGAAGATCACCCTCACGCTGGCCAGCGAAACGCTGCCCGCCAAACTGGCGGCACGCAGCACCCCGCGCATGGATACCACTGCGTACCTCGTTGCGACGGTGGACCGCCCAGAGGGCATCTGGCCCGCAGGCAACATGCAGTTGCGCCGCGATGGCGCGGTAGTTGGCAGCACACAGTGGAATCCGGCTGGCGAGGACCAGAAGGTCACGCTGCCCTTCGGCCGTGACGATCTCGTGAACGTAGTGGTGGAAACGCCGAAGACCTTCCAGCGAAGCGTGGGCCTGCTCGACAACCGCAACGAGCGCCAGCTGGCGGCGCTCTACACGGTGCATAACCGGCACCGTGACGCGATCGACGTGCAGATCCTGGAAGCCACGCCGGTCAGCCAGTCCGACGACATCAAGGTGCGCTCCACCTTCTCGCCGGAGCCCGCCAAGCGCAACTGGGAACGCCGCCGCGGCGTGATCGCATGGGAGCAGACGATCCCGGCCGGCGAAAGCGCGCGCTTTTCGGCCGACTACCAGATCACCTACCCGAAAGACGCGCGCATCACCGGCTTGCGCTGATCGCGTTGCCCCGCGCGTGCCGGCAAATCAGGCGCGCGTGCGCATCACGCGCAGGCCGTTGAACACTACCAGCAGGCTCGCGCCCACATCGGCGAAGATCGCCATCCACAGCGTCGCGTCGCCCATCACGGCCAGCGCCAGAAACACCGCCTTGATGCCCAGCGCCAGCACAATGTTCTGACGCAGCACGGCCACCGTGCGACGGCTGATGCGGATGAAGCTGGCGAGCTTGCGCGGGTCGTCGTCCATGATGGCCACGTCGGCCGCTTCCAGCGCGGTGGCGGTACCGGCGGCGCCCATGGCGAAACCGATATCGGCACGCGCAAGTGCCGGGGCATCGTTGATGCCGTCGCCGACCATGCCGACGAAGCCGTGTTGTGCGGCCAGCTCGCCCACCACGCGTTGCTTGTCGGCGGGGAGCTGCTCTGCGTGCACGTTGTCGATGCCGACCGTCTTGGCGATGGCCCGTGCGGCGCGGCGGTCGTCGCCGGTGAGCATGACGGGCGTCACGTCCAGTGCGCGCAATGCGGAGATGGCTTCGGCGCTTTCGGCGCGCTCGCGGTCACGCACGCCGAACAGCGCCACGACACCGTTCGCATCGCACAGCGTGACAGCGGACATGCCCACCGCTTGCAACGACTCGGCAGCAGCACGCCAGGCCGACGTGTCGAAGCCACGCTCTGCGACAAGCGCCGCGTTGCCAAGATGCCAGCGCACACCGTTGAGCGTGCCCGCCACGCCACGGCCCGGCAGCACCGACAGGTCTTCCACCGCATTCGCATCGACCGCACCGTGCGCCGCAGCGGCCTGCACGATGGCCACGGCAATCGGGTGCGTGGTGTTGGCATCCAACGCTGCGGCCACTGCCAGCGCATGCAACTGCGTGGCGTCGGGTGCGGCGTTCAGATCTGCGACGGCGCGGCGTGTGCCGTCGGGCAACATCACCGTATCCAACACCGGGCGGCCGGCGGTGAGCGTGCCGGTCTTGTCCAGCGCCAGCGCGCGCAGGCGCCGGCCGCTTTCCAGATACACACCGCCCTTCACGACGATGCCGCGGCGCGCAGCAGCGGCCAGGCCACTGACCACCGTGACCGGGGTGGAGATCACCAGCGCGCACGGGCAGGCGATCACCAGCAGCACCAGCGCGCGATACGTCCACGCCAGCCAACCGTCGGCCGTGACCAGCGGGCCGATAACGGCCACCGCGAGCGCCAACAACATCATTGCGGGCGTGTAGATCGAAGAGAACTTGTCGACAAAGCGCTGCGTGGGCGCGCGCTGCGATTGCGCTTGCTGGATGGCCCCGGCGATACGCGCCAGCGTGCTGTCCGCAGCCACTGCCGTGGCTTGCGCCTCGACCACGCCGTCGGTCACGATGGTGCCGGCGAGGATGCTGTCCCCAACGGCTTTTTCCACCGGCAGGCTTTCCCCCGTGACGGGCGATTCGTCCAGCGCCGCGCGACCGCTGACGATGCGCGCGTCGACCGGCACGCGGCTGCCGGTGCGCACACGCAGGCGCGCGCCAACGGCAACGGTGTCGACAGCCACGTCGCGCCAGCCGCCCGTACCATCGGCCAACTCCGCGGTGTCTGGCGCGATGGCGGTGAGAGCGCGCACAGCGTCGCGAGCACGCACCAGCGCGCGCGCCTCAATGGCTTCTGCCACGGCAAACAGAAAGATCACCATGGCGGCTTCGGCCCACTTGCCGATCAGCAGCGCGCCGATGACGGCCACCGCCATCAGGAAGTTGATATTGAACGTGAGCGCGCGCAAGGCAATCCAGCCCTTGCGCAGCGTCGGCCCACCCGCCAAGGCGATGGAGGCAAGCGCCAGCGCCAGCACAGGCCAGGCGTGATCGCCAAGCGACCAGGCGATGGCCTCCGCCCCGAACGCGGTCACGCCGCCGATACCGAGCAGCCACGTCCGGCGCGAGATGCGGGCCGGTTCCGCAGGTGCTGCGGCCAGGCGATCGTGCTGTTCAAGCACCTCGCCATCCATGCCGATGGCACGCAGCGCCTCCAGGAAGGGAGCCACATCGTCAACGGTGTGGTGGATGGTGAGATGACGCTCCAGCAAGTTGAAATCCAGCGCGACAACGCCGTCGGCGCTGCCGAGCTTGGCGCGGATCATGCGCTCTTCAGTCGGGCAATCCATCTGCTCGATGCGCACGACGGTGCGGCCAGTGGCGGCTGCGCGTGCCTCGACATCGACGGGGGCCGCGGCTTCGGGCGCGTGGTCGTGATCCTGATCGTCGTGGTCGTGACCGTGATGATCGTGGCCATGATCATGCGCATGTTGGGCGGCGTCCCTTGCGACCGGTTGCGCATGACCGCAGCAACCGCCGCAGCCAGAGGCTTCCGGCGTGGCGTGGTCGTCGACAGGCAGGGTGGAGGCGAGATCGGGTTTCATGCCTCCATTCAAAACCCTGAAGAAGCTTCAGGGTCAAGCCCCCCATTCCGCCGATTTCAGATGAGGTCCTTCATCCACTTGGTGACGATGGCGCGGGCTTCCGGCCAGTCACCGAGACCCGATTCGGCATTGATATGGCCGCGCGCGCCCAGGTTGACGGGCTCCGCACCCCACGTTTCGGCTTGGCTGTGGCTCCACGCTGCGTCGCTGAACGGGTCGTCGGTGCTGAAGACGAGCACCGCGGGAAATGGCAAACGCTGTTGCGGAATGGGCCTGAAGTCGGCCAGCTCCGGCGGCATGTCGGCGCGATCGAGCTGCGGTGGAGCAACCAGCAAGGCCCCGCGCACCCGCACAGCACGAGCCGACGTGGCCGCCCAATGCGCCGTCAGCACGCAGCCCAGGCTGTGCGCCACCAAAATGACGTCGCCGGGCGCCGCGCTGACTTCGGCTTCCAGCGCGGCCACCCAATCCGCACGCTTGGGGGCAAACCAGTCGCGCTGTTCGACACGGCGATCACCATGCGGGCGTTCCCAGCGCGATTGCCAATGCTCGACGCCGGAGTTCTGCCAGCCGGGGAGGATCAGGACGGTCGGGGTAGCGCTCACGGTGTCTCCGGCAGGGATGGGTGGAATTGGGGATGCGAGACATTCTGCCGGGATTTGGCGCGCGGCGTCGGCGGCACTGATCGGCGAATCCGCATAATCGATCCAAATATTCTGTTTCACAGGCAGATCACCAACTTCTACAGTCGCTCCTAAATCCCGCCAACAGGGATTCCGAATCCTAGGGTCCATCGACCCCTCACTCGGAGGAGACCATGCTCGCACTGCTCGGGCTGCTGACCATCGTTGCGCTGTTTGTCGTCATCCTGACCAAACGCATGTCGCCGCTGGTCGCGCTCATCGCCATTCCCGTCATCGCCGCGCTTGTGGGCGGCTTCGGGCTCAACACCAGCAAGTTCATCATCGGCGGCATCAAGGACGTCGCGCCCGTGGCGGGGATGTTCATCTTCGCCATCCTGTATTTCGGCATCGTCACCGACGCCGGCATGCTGGACCCGATCATCGACCGCATCCTGCGCACCGTGGGCAGCCGCCCGCCGCGCATCGTGGTGGGCTCGGCGCTGCTGGCGCTGCTCATTCACCTGGATGGCTCAGGCGCGGTGGCGTTTCTGATCACCATTCCCGCCATGCTGCCGCTGTACGACCGGCTCGGCATGGACCGCCGCATCCTTGCGTGCGTGACGTCGATGGCGTGCGGCGTGAACTTCCTGCCGTGGACGGGGCCGATGATCCGCGCATCCGCATCGCTGCATATGCCCGTCACGGACATCTTCAATCCGTTGATTCCGGTGCAGATTGCGGGGCTCGTTTTCGTGTTTGCGTGCGCATGGCTGCTGGGCAAGCATGAGGAAAAACGCCTGGGCTTGGCCAACCAAGCCGGCGGCGCGCAAGTCGTCGCACGCCCGCTGTCGGACGCGGAACAAGCGCTGCGCCGCCCACGCAATTTCTGGATCAACCTCATCCTCACCGTCGTGGTGATGGGCGTGATGGTGAGCGGCAAGGTCGATCCGGTGGTGATGTTCATGCTGGGCGTGGTCGCCGCGCTGTTGATCAACTACCCCAACGTCGACGAGCAACGCCAGCGGGTGGACGCCCACGCCAAGGCCGCCCTGATGATGGCGAGCATCCTGCTGGCGGCGGGGGTGTTCACCGGCATCATGAGCAAGTCGGGCATGCTCACGGCAATGGCGAAGACGGCGGTCGATTTCATTCCGCCCGGCATGGCGCACCACATTCCGGTGGTGCTGGGCGTGTTGTCGATGCCGCTGTCGCTGCTGTTCGATCCGGATTCGTTCTACTTCGGTGTGCTGCCCGTTGTGGCCGAAGCATCGAAGATGCTGGGGGTTGCGCCGGTGCATGTGGCGCAGGCCGCCGTGCTCGGCCAGATGACCACCGGCTTCCCCGTCAGCCCGCTCACACCCGCCACCTTTCTCGTGGTCGGCCTGTGCGGTATCGAGCTGGCGGACCACCAGAAATTCTCGATCCCCTTCCTGTTCGGTGCCTCGCTGCTGATGACTGCAGTGGCCGTGGTGCTGGGCGTGCTTCCATGGTGATGGCATGAAGACCGAGTTGAAGACATTCCGCATCGGCGGCGGCGCCGGTTATTCGGGCGACCGCATCGAACCGGCGCTGGAACTGGCAGAGCACGGCGACATCGACGTGCTGATGTTCGAATGCCTGGCCGAGCGCACCATCGCGCTCGCGCAGCAGGTGCGCCGCAAAGACCCATCGAATGGCTACGACCCACTGCTCGAAGCGCGCATGCGCGCCGTGCTGCCCGCCTGCGCGGCACGCGGCATCCGCATCGTCACCAACATGGGCGCCGCCAACCCGCAGGCGGCTGCCGAGCGTACGCGCGACATCGCACGTGAGCTGGGCCTCAAGCTGCGCGTGGCGGCTGTGACCGGCGACGATGTGTTCGATCTGCTGCAGGCCCGCGGCCAGGATTTCACGCTGATGGATGGCGGCGCACCGGTCGCATCGCTGCAGGCACACATGGTGTCGGCCAATGCGTACCTCGGCGCGCAGGGCATTGTCGATGCGCTGGCGCAAGGCGCGGACGTCGTCATCACCGGGCGCGTGGCCGATCCGGCGCTCGCGCTCGGGCCGCTCATCCATGCGTTTGGATGGCGCATGGACGACTGGCATCGCCTGGGCTGCGGCACGCTCGCCGGGCATCTGCTCGAATGCGCGGGGCAAATCACCGGCGGCTACTTTGCCGACCCCGGCATCAAGGACGTACCCGACCTCGCACGTCTGGGCTTCCCCATTGGCGAAGTCGGTGAAGACGGCTCGGTGCTCATCACCAAGGTCGCCACGGCCGGCGGCCTCGTCACCGAAGCCACATGCAAGGAGCAGTTGCTGTACGAGATCCATGACCCGGCGCGGTACCTGACACCTGACGTGGTGGCGGACTTCTCCAACGTGTGCATGCACGGCGGCGGCAAAGACCGCGTCGTCATTGAAGGCGCCAGCGGCACACCACGCACGGGCCAGTTGAAGGTGTCGATCGGCTATCTCGACAGCTACATCGGCGAAGGCCAGATCAGCTATGCCGGCCCGAACGCGGTCGCCCGCGGCAAGCTGGCACTCGACATCGTGCGCGAGCGATTGGCGCTCACGGGCGTGCAGATGACGGAAACGCGCTTTGAACTGATCGGCGTGGATGCACTGCACGGCGCTGCCCTTTCCCGCACCGATGCCGAACCGTATGAAGTGCGCGTGCGCGTGGCCGCGCGCACCGAGTCGATGGCCGAAGCCGTACGCATCGGCAACGAAGTGGAAACCCTGCTGACGTGCGGCCCGTCCGGCGGCGGAGGCGCGACCAAGAGCGCGCGCGAGATCATCGCCGTCGCATCGACGTTGATTCCCGCTGAACTCGCCCCGCACGCCGTGCACATTCTGGAGAGCTGACATGCCCCGCACCCTCCGCGACCTCGCCCACACCCGCGCCGGCGACAAGGGCGACATCTCGTGCATCTCCGTCATCGCGCTTCGTCCGGAATGCACGGAAGAATTTGCCTTGCTTGAACAACACGTCACGGCCGAGCGCGTGCGCGCGCATTTCGCTGACCTTGTTCGCGGCGATGTCGAGCGCTACGTGCTGCCGCAGCTTGGCGCGCTCAACTTCGTGCTCCACGGTGCCCTGGCCGGCGGCGTGACGCGATCCCTGGCGCTGGATGCGCATGGCAAGTCGCTCGCAAGCGCGCTGCTCACGCTGGAGATTCCAGGCTAAGCTGGCGCACCACGCCCGGCATCGCCATGAACCTCTCCGTCAAGCAGCTCCGCGCCTTTGCCGCGCTGCGCGAGCACAAGAACTTCACGCAGGCGGCACAGACGTGCCACTTGTCGCAATCGGCCTTCAGCGCGCTGATCCAGAACCTGGAGGCCGACGCCGGCGTGCGCCTGTTCGACCGCAACACGCGCCATGTTGAACTGACCCCGGAGGGCGAAGCCTTTGCCGAATCGGCGCTGCGCCTGCTGGCTGATTTCGAGGCGACGTTCTCGGAGTTGCGCGATCGCGCCGCCGCACGCACGGGGCGCGTGACGGTGGCCGCCTTGCCGTCGATCGCGGCGGGCATTCTGCCGGGCGTGCTGGCCGCGTTTTCTGCCCAGCATCCGGGCATTCAACTGGCGCTGCACGATCAACTCTCGGACCCGTGCATCGACATGGTCCGGCGCGGCGCGGCGGACTTCGCCATCGCGGCCATGGGCGCCGACATGGCGGGTCTGGCCGCACAACCGTTCTGCACCGACGACTTCCACCTCGTCTGTCACCAGGATCACCCGCTGGCGCGCAAGCAGGCGCTGGCCGTGGGCGATCTCGTCGATACGCCGTTCATCCACCTCGCGCGCAACACGAGCATCCGGCAATACCTCGATGCGGCGTTGCACCCGACCAAGCTGCGCAGCGGCATGGAAGTCGAACACCTGGCCACGGCGGCTGCGCTGGTGGCGGCCAACCTGGGCATCACCGTCATTCCCGCGCTGGCGCTGTTCCAGTTCCGCCTGCCAGAGCTGGTGGTGCGGCCGCTGCCCCTGCCGGGGCTGGTGCGCACGCTGTATGTCATCCGGCGCGACGGACGCAGCCTGTCGGTGGCGGCGCAAGGGCTGCTGGACTTGCTGCTGGCGCACCCCGCGCGCACGACAGCGCCCGTTTGATGCGACGCAACCCGGGCACATCCGGGGTGCAGCATCGCCCACCTGCGCTGCTACAGTGAGGCATTCCATTCCGATTCTGCGGAGCGCCCCATGCATCAACGCATTCTTGCCGCTTTCGACGGCACCCATGAAGCCCACCTGGCGGTGGAAGAAGCCGCCGCCCTTGCCCGTGCATTCAACGGCCGGGTCCGGGTCGTCTGGGCGATCGGATCGCCGGCCATGCCGGAGTCGCGCGAAATCTACAGCGTCGACAAGTTGCGCGAAGAGGCGCACCGGACGGCCAGCGCATCGCTGGTCGAATTGCAGCGCCTGTTCGACGCTGACGGCACCGCTGCTGAAACCGGCGTGCTGATGCTCGACTCCACCGACGACGACATCGGCCACGCGCTCGAGCACGAGGCCGAGCGCTGGCAGGCCGACACCATCGTGGTGGGCTCGCACGGCAAGCACGGGCTCGCGCGCCTTCTGCTGGGCAGCGTGGCCGAGCGCACGGCGCGCCTGTCGCACCGCACCGTCATCGTGGTACGCGCCCAGCACCCGGACCACGCTGCCGGCTGATCTTGTCTGAAGTCGAATAGCCCCACTATGCAACTTGTTGCATAGAAAAACGCGGCTGTGCTATGTTGCGTCCCACGTTGATGCAATCCGTTGCACTTTCTGCTCAGGAGCCAGCATGCCGCAGCCGATTCCCCAGACATTGAACGCCCCCGCGCAAGCCACGCTCGAGGCCTGGCATGCCATGCTCGACAGCGGCAACATGGACGATCTCGACCGGCTGTTCGCCGACGACGTGGTCTTCCGCTCACCCGTGGCGCATACGCCCTACCCGGGCCGCACGGCGACCACGCTGGTGCTGCGCACCGTCAACACCGTCTTTGAAGACTTCGAATACCACCGCAGCTTCGCCACCGACGACGGCGCCAGCGTGGTGCTGGAATTCAGCGCCAACGTGAGCGGCAAGGCGCTCAAGGGCATCGACATGGTGCGCTTCAACGCTGAAGGCAAGATCGTCGAGTTCGAAGTCATGGTCCGCCCCGCCACCGGCTTGCAGGCACTCGGCGCTGCCATGGGTGCAAAGCTGGGCGACAAGATCGGCATGCTCAAGGCCGGCGCCTGAATACCCATCCCCCAATTCCGAATTCCAACCAAAACCAACGGAGACTGCCATGTCGCTGCCCCCGATCCTGCAAAACCGCCTGTCCGTGCCCGTGGTGGGCTCGCCGCTGTTCATCATTTCCAACCCCGACCTCGTGATCGCGCAGTGCAAGGCGGGCGTGGTCGGCTCGTTCCCGGCGCTCAACGCACGGCCGGCCGAGCTGCTGGAGACCTGGCTGCAGCGCATCACGACGGAGCTGGCCGAATACGACGCGCAGCACCCCGACAAACCATCGGCACCGTTTGCCGTCAACCAGATCGTGCACAAGTCGAACGACCGTCTGGAGCACGACCTGGCGCTGTGCGTGAAGTACAAGGTGCCCATCGTCATCACCTCGCTGGGTGCGCGTGAAGACGTGAACCGCGCGGTGCACAGCTACGGCGGCATCGTGTTGCACGATGTCATCAACAATAAATTTGCGAAGAAAGCGATCGAGAAAGGCGCGGATGGCCTGATCGCGGTGGCGGCGGGCGCGGGCGGCCATGCGGGCACGACCTCACCTTTTGCGCTGATCCACGAGATACGCGAATGGTTTGACGGCCCGCTGCTGCTGTCGGGTGCGATCGCCAACGGCAATGCGATCCTGGCGGCATTGGCAGCCGGTGCGGATCTGGCCTACGTCGGATCCGCGTTCATCGCCACCGAAGAAGCCAACGCGATCGAGGGCTACAAGCAAGCGATTGTGGAAAGCACCGCCAGCGATATCGTCTATACGAACCTGTTCACTGGCGTGCACGGCAACTACCTGCGCAAGAGCATCGAAGGCGCCGGCCTGGACCCAGACGCGCTGCCGGAATCGGACCCAAGCAAGATGAACTTCGGCTCGGGCGGCGGCGCAAAGGCCAAGGCATGGAAGGACATCTGGGGCGCCGGCCAGGGCGTGGGCGCGGTCAAGCGCGTGGTGCCGGCGGCAGAACTCGTCAAGCGATTTGCCGAAGAGTTCGAAGTGGCCCGCCGTCGCCTGAACAACATCGAAGCCCTGCGCGCTCCGGCGGGTGACAAGACGACGGTGTAAGCAGTTAGGCCATCAGGCCGTCACAGGGGCTGGCTCCAGCAACGGCAGCACATCGTCTGCCCACGCGAGCCAGCCTTCTTCGTAAACGATGCCGCGCTGAAGCACCGCGTGCTGCAACTGCTGCGCACGTGTGAGATCAGCCCGCGAAAAATCGCGCTTCTCGATCTCGCGGAAGGTGTTCAGGCGCGTGCGGTGCTGCTCGATCAGGCGCTGCATCTCGTCGGCAAAACCGAGGGGGCCGATCACCGCTTCGGCACGCAGCTTCACCAGCACTTCCTCACGGTTGTCCGACGACACGGTCGGCTCCAGCACCCAGCGTGCGAGTTCGTCCCGGCCGGGCGGCAGCACGGTGTACGTCTTCTTGCGGCTGTCCTCCTCTTCTTCCACGCTCACCCAGCCAGCCTCGGCCATGCGGCCAAGCTCGCGGTAGATCTGCTGATGCGTGGCGCTCCAAAAATAGCCCATCGACTTGTCAAAGCGTCGAGCAAGCTCGTAGCCCGACGAGGGCTTTTCCAGCAGGGATGTCAGCAGTGCGTGTTGGATGGACATGGTGGAGTTTTTTTTGTAAGCCGTTGATTCTAAATGCAGAGCGCCCCTCAGGTGGAAGATTTTTTCCCACCAGATCAGGGCTTTCCTTGGTAATAAAATCAATGACTTGCCACGGCGTTTTGAACGCTGATTGCGCCCCCGCTCACGCTCGGACTCTTCGCACGGATGGGACGTATTTGGCAGTCCCTCGCCACCAACGTTAGTGCAACGTTCCCACTTGGCAGGCCCCTGCGGCCGTATTACGTGCATCCAGCAGCCACGTGAGCAAAGCCCGGCGTTACCCACCCTGCGGAACACCACCACAAGTTGCCGCCGTTACGATTTCAGAGGTTTGATCATCAGTCGTCGCGGCCCGGCCCCCTCCTGGGCTAACTTGTCCAGCGGATTGCGCAGGCGGCACCGGTCGATCGACAAGCAGCCACAGCCGATGCAATCATCCAATGTGTCGCGCAGCTTCTTGAGTTGAGCGATGCGCTCGTCGAGATCACTGCGCCATGTCGTCGACAATCGCGACCAAGCTTCGCGGTCCGGAATGCTGCCCTTCGGCAGTTTGTCCAGCCCGGCCGCTATCTCAGCCAACGAAATTCCGACACGCTGCGCCACACGCACAAACGCTACGCGGCGCAAAACGTCGCGCGAATATCGGCGCTGGTTGCCGCTCGTCCGGTGACTCTCGATGAGGCCCTTGGCTTCGTAGAAATGCAGTGTTGATACAGGCACGCCGCTGCGGCGGGATACCTCTCCCACGCTCAACGAGAGCGAAATACCCATTTCTTCCAAGGGATGTTTTTTCATGCGCGAACCTCTTGACCTCAACCTGACTTGAGATTTTAGAGTACGGCGGTATCTCCTAGCCATTCCTAATGACGAGGTTCCGCATGACATCCGCACAAGCTTCCTACGACTCACATACAGCGGTTTTCCGCATCAGCCGCTTTGCCGTACCGCCTGCCGCGATGCCGGCTTTCATGGAGCGCATCCAGCAAGCGAGAAACCTGCTTGCAGCCCAACCAGGTTGCTTGAAAAGCTCAGTGCTGACGCACCCCCCTGGCACCGTCGAGTTCAACGTTGTGTCCATCGTCGAATGGGCCAGTCTCCAAGCCATGGAGAGCGCCAAATCCGCGATTGAGGCGCAGCAGGTTCAGGAGGGGTTCGATCCGGAAACGTTCCGACGTGACCTCGGCATCAGCGCCGATACGGCTGTTTATACGGCCGCCACACATTAAAGAAATCGCGGCGCTGAGCACCTCGGGTGTTTTTGCGCTTTGCGAGAGCGCAGCGCCTCACTCTGCAGGCTGCGTGGACATGAAATCCTGCGCCGCTTTCACCAGCCACGTCCGCAGGGCTTGCAGCGGCGGATAGTCAGCACGGCTCGTGGGCCAGGCGAGGTAGTAACGCTCGGCGCTTTCCATCTCGGGCACATGCGGCAACGCCCGCACCAGGTCGCCTTGCTGCAGCTCGTGGGTGATCAGAAAACGCGGCAGTAACGCCACGCCCAGGCCGGCAACTGCAGCTTGCGCGGCCGTGGCAAATTGGTCGAACAGCATGCCCTGGGGTTCGGCACCTGTCACGTGGTGGCTGGCCAGCCAACGCGGCCAGGCATCGGGGCGCGAGGCCAGGTGCAACAGCGGCGCATGCAGCAGATCGCGCGGCTGCGCAAAGTCGTAGCGGGCCAGCAATGCCGGGCTGCAAGCAGGCACGACGGTTTCGCTCATCAGCAAGGCCAGTTCCGCCCCCGGCCAGTGCGGTGTACCGAAATGGATGGCCGCGTCCACCGCTTCCAGTTGAAAGTCGAACTGCGACAGCCGCGTCGTCAGATTGATGGTGATGCCGGGGTGCGCGTCAAAAAACGCCGGCAGGCGCGATGCCAGCCAGCGGGTGCCGAACGTCGGCAGGATGGCCAGATTCAAGCTGCCGCCCTGCGGATTGGCGCGGAACCCGACCGTGGCGCTGGAGATGCGCATCAACGCACCGCGGATTTCCTCCGCATACGCCTGGCCCGCCGCGCTCAGCCGCACGGTCTGGCGTTCACGCACGAATAGCTCAGCGCCCAGGCGATCTTCCAGCGCGCGGATCTGGCGGCTGACGGCGCTCTGCGTCAGGTGCAGCTCGGCAGCGGCAGCCGTGAAGCTCTGGTGGCGCGCGGCGGCCTCGAACGCGCATAGCAGGGACATCGGCGGCAGAAAGCGGCGGGACAGGAACATGGGGCGCAGGAGTTGTGCGGTGCAGAAGTCGCTCAATCATTCTAGTTTGGAATGACCTAGGGCCGGATTATCGTTTGACCGGCGTTCCTTGGCCAACCTAGCATGGCCTCGTCCCTGCCAAACCCCATTCAGTCATGAGCACTGTGCATCAACCTCCGGCGTCGAACTTCATCCACGCGAACGAAATCCGCTCCCGCTTTTCGCGCGCCATGTCCGCCATGTACCGCGAAGAAGTGCCCCAATACGGCACTCTGGTCGAGCTGGTATCCGACATCAACGCTCGCACGCTGGACGCCCAGCCCGCGCTGCGCGCGCAGATGGCACAGTCGGGCGAGCTGGAGCGGCTGGACGTCGAGCGCCACGGCGCCATCCGCGTCGGCACGGCAGCCGAACTGGCCACGCTGCGCCGGCTGTTTGCCGTCATGGGGATGGAGCCGGTGGGTTACTACGATCTTTCGGTGGCTGGCGTGCCCGTGCATTCGACGGCGTTTCGCCCGGTGGCCGATGCCGCGTTGCTGGCCAATCCGTTTCGCGTGTTCACGTCGCTGCTGCGGCTTGAACTGATTGCCGACGCTGCCCTGCGCGACAAGGCCACTGCCATCCTGACGCAACGGCAGATCTTTACGCCGCGCGTGCTGGAACTGATCGCCCAACGCGAAGCTGACGGCGGTCTGGCCGACGCGGATGCCGACGCCTTTGTGCGCGAGGCGCTGGAGACCTTCCGCTGGCACAGCACCGCCACGGTCGATGCCGAGACGTATCGCGCGCTGCAAGCCGCCCACCGCCTGGTGGCCGACGTGGTGTGCTTCCGCGGCCCCCACATCAACCACCTGACGCCGCGCACGCTCGACATCGACGCCGCACAGGCCGCCATGCCCGCACGCGGCATGGACGCCAAAGATGTGGTGGAAGGTCCGCCGCCCCGCAACTGCCCCATCCTGCTGCGCCAGACCAGCTTCAAGGCGCTGCAGGAAGCCGTGCGCTTTACCGACGATGCCGGCGCCCACACGGCGCGCTTTGGCGAAATCGAGCAGCGCGGTGTGGCCCTCACACGCAAGGGCCGCGCGCTATACGACCAACTGCTGGCCGAGGTGCGCAGCATGGGCAATGCCGGCAGTGCCGCACCCAACTACGAAGATCGGCTAGCCCAGGCGTTCCGCGCCTTTCCGGATACCCATGAGGCGTTGCGTGCGCAAGGGCTGGCGTTCTATCGCTACACCCTCACGCCAACGGGCCATGCACACGCCGACAGCGCAGCGGCGGCCGATGCGTCGTTGGATGAACTTCTGGCCAAGGGCTGGGTACAAGCCGATCCCATCACGTATGAAGACTTCTTGCCGGTGAGCGCGGCAGGCATCTTCCAATCCAACCTGGGTGGCGAGGAGCAAAAGCAGTACCAAGCCCACGCCGCACAGCAAGCGTTTGAGGCTGCGCTGGGTGCACGCGTGCATGACGAAATCGCCTTGTACGAGGCGGCGCAGCAGCGCTCGATCGATCAGGTGCGCGCCGTGCTGCGCGGCACGGCCCTCGTGGATGCCGCATGACCGGCCTGCACACACCCGCCGCCATGCCGGGCTTTGCCGCCCCGTTTGCAAACCCGGCCGGCTCACCCATCCGCGAACTGTTTCCGTACCTCAGCCAGCCGGGGATGATCTCGCTGGCAGGCGGGTATCCGTCGCCGAGTCTGTTCGATGCCGAAGGGCTGGCGCAAGCCGCCGCCCAGGCCGTGGCGGGCGATGCGCAAGCCCTGCAGTACGGCGCCACTGAAGGACTGCCCGTTCTTCGCACGGCCCTCGCAGCGCTGATGGGCGCACGGGGCATCCAGGCCAGCGCCGAGCAGATGATGGTGACCACGGGCTCGCAGCAAGCGTTTGACCTGCTGGTGCGGGCGTTGATCGAACCCGGCGATACGGTGTTGGTGGAAGTGCCCGCCTACCCTGCCACGCTGCAAGCCTTGCGCCTGGCACAAGCCCGTATCGTGCCCGTGCCGATGGACGAACACGGCCTGCAGACCGATGCGCTGGCCGACCTGCTGCACCGGTTGCCCGCCACGCAGCGCCCCAAGCTGCTCTACACGGTGCCGAATTTTTCCAACCCGCGCGGCACGCTGCTGTCTGCACAGCGGCGCGAAGCCCTCGTGCAGTTGGCCTGCACCCACGGCTTCTGGGTGGTGGAAGACGATCCCTACGGCGAGCTGCGCTTTGAGGCACCGGAGGGCAACGCCGCTGCGATGCCTCCAACCTTGCGTGCCTTGGGCGATCGGCTGGCAGCAGACGGCATGAACCCGGTGGTGTATCTCTCCAGCCTGTCCAAGACCGTTGCTCCCGCGCTGCGGATCGGCTGGATGCTGGCCGACAGCAGCCTGCTGCGCCGTTGCGCCATCGCCAAACAGACGGTGGATCTGTGCACGTCGCCGCTGGCGCAAATGGTGGCGGCCCGCTATCTGGCAAGCGGCCGCTATCCAGCCACGGTGCAGCGCGCCCGCATCGAGTATCAGCGGCGCATGTTGGCCCTGGTGCAAGGCATCGCCACGCAGCTGGATGGCCATGTGCAATGCGCCGCGCCGGCAGGCGGCATGTTTGTCTGGGCGACGTTCGCGCAGTCGATCGACCCGCAAGCGCTCTTTGATGCCGCCGTGTCGCAGCAGGTGCTCTATGTGCCGGGCACGGCGTTCTACCCGGACAACGCACAACTCAACACCATGCGCTTGTCGTTTGCCGCGCCCGAGGTGCCGCAGATCGAGCAGGCCGTGCGGCGGCTGGCTGGGGCGGTAACGCTGTCCATGCGTTGATAGCGCCCTCAAACTGACAACCTTCATCGCCATTGCCATGACACCCGACAACCTGATTCCGGCCTTGCGCGACATCGTGGGCCCCGCCCATGTTCTGACCGGCGACGACTGCGCCGAATACGAATCCGATTGGCGCCAGCGCGTGCGCGGCAAGGCGCGGTGCGTGGTGCGGCCGGGCTGTACGGCGGAAGTGGCCGCGGTCGTGCGCGCGTGTGCGCAAGCTGGAGCGTCCATCGTGCCGCAGGGCGGCAATACGGGCCTCGTAGAAGGCTCGGTGCCCAATGCCAGCGGCGGGCAGATCGTTGTGAGCCTGCGCCGCATGCAGACCGTGCGCGCCATCGACGCGGCCAACATGACGATGACGGTGGATGCCGGTTGCGTACTCCAGTCACTGCAGGACGTGGCAAGCGAGGCGGGCATGCTGTTCCCGTTGAGCCTGGGCGCGGAAGGCAGTTGCACGATCGGCGGCAACCTGGCGACCAACGCGGGCGGCACACAGGTGCTGCGCTATGGCAATGCGCGCGAGCTGTGCCTGGGGCTGGAAGTTGTTCTGGCTGACGGGCAAATCTGGGAGAGCCTGCTAGGCCTGCGCAAGGACAACACCGGCTATGACCTGCGCAATCTGTTCATCGGCAGCGAGGGCTCGCTGGGCATCATCACGGCGGCCACGCTGCGCCTCTATCCGCAACCGGCCGCGCAGTTGACAGCGTGGGCAGCCGTGCCTTCGCTGCAAGCAGCCACGGCGTTGCTGGCCTTGTCGCACCGGCATCTGTCTGCCGCGCTCACAGGCTTTGAAGTGATGAGCCAGGAAGGGCTCCGGCTGGTCGACTCGCACTATCCACATCTGCGCGTGCCGATGTGGCGCGACACGATGTGGTGCGTCTTGCTGGAAGCCTCCGACAGTGAGTCAGAGGCGCACGCCCGGGCGCAGTTTGAACACCTGCTGGAAACCGCGATGGAAGACGGCATCGTGACCGACGCGATCATCGCCGAGAACATCCGGCAGGCGCACGACCTGTGGCACATCCGCGAGAGCATCACCCTGGCCCAGGCGGCCGAAGGGCCCAACATCAAACACGATGTCTCGGTGCCGATCTCGCGCATTCCCGACTTTGTGGCGCAGACCGATGCGCAACTGCAGGCTCTGGCGCCCGGGCTGCGGCTCATCAACTTCGGGCACCTGGGCGACGGAAACCTGCACTACAACGTGCAGCCGCCGGCGGGGGCGGATGCCGCGGCCTTCGTTGCCGCGCATGAGGCTGCGATTGGCGATGCGGTGTACCAGTCCGTCCACCGATTTGGCGGTTCGATCTCAGCCGAGCATGGCATCGGCTCGCTCAAGCGCGATCACCTTCCGCATTACAAGGCGCCGGTGGCGCTGCAATTGATGCGGACCATCAAGCAGGCACTTGACCCGCAAGGCTTGCTGAACCCGGGTCGCGTGCTCGCATGATCGCCTGGTCAGATCAGATGGCGCGATAGGTGTCGCTCACGGCCATTGATTGCATGGGCCGGCGCAGCGTCGGATCAAACGGATTGATCTGCGTGGTCAGCCGATTGGCCTCGCGCAGCAGCATGTCGTAGACGATGGGCAGGCGCTCGGCGCTCAGGCGGTTGGCGAGCGTCCCCACAGAAAGCGCGGCGACGACATTGCCATTGCGATCGAACACCGGCACGGCAATGCCGGCCATGCCTTCGAGCAACCCGTCCGTCTTGGCGCTGTAGCCGAGTTCGCGCGCCTTTCTGACCTCGGAGCGCAGATAGACCTCGTCGTACACGCTGTAGTGCCGGATGCGCGGCAAGTTGTAGCGCAGCACCTCCTCCTGCTCGGCCTCGGGCAGGTGCGCCAGGATCACCAGGGCGCCCTGCCCCACTCCGAGTTCGATCCGGCCGCCCACGTCGCCGGTGAAGGTGCGAATCGGATATTGGCCTTCCACGCGATCCAGACACACCGCATCAAAGCCCGAGCGCACCAGCAGCAACACTGTGTCGCCCAGGCTGGCATTCAGCCGCAGCAGGGCCGGCCGGGCGACCGAGCGCAAGTCGTTCACCGCACCGGCCTGGGCCGCCAGGCAGAACAGGTCCAGGCTCAGCCGGTACAGCTTGTTCTGCTGATCCTGCTCGACCATGCCTTCTTGCGTCAGCCCCTGCAGCAGGCGGTGCGTGGTGGCGGGGGTCATTCCCAGGGTTTTGGCCAGGTAGGTGACGCGCACACCTTGGTGCTGCTGCTCCGCCATGGTGCGCAGGATCTGGAAGGTGCGGTGCATGGCGCTGCGCTGATGCGCATCGTCTTCGGAATCTACGGACATAAAGCTGGAACGGACTGAATTCGGTTGATCGATTGTATTCCGATAGTCGGAATAAATACGATAAATATTCCAACTACAGCGTATACACCTAGGCTGGAACGATGTTTTGGCACAGGTGTTGCAATAGCATAGCCATATTGTTCAAACAGAAGCGTCTGGCGACGCCCCCAAGTCGCAAAGGATGACCGATGAGTTTTCTGCGCCTCAACCATGTCTCCAAGCAGTACGGCGACCTGCGGGTCGTTCAGGACTTCAACCTGAACGTGCACAAGGGCGAGTTCGTCTCGCTGCTGGGCCCATCGGGCTGCGGCAAGACCACGACCCTGCAGATGATTGCGGGCTTCGCGGAGGTGACGGAAGGCTCGATCGAGCTGGACGGCCGGGACATCACCCGTGCCAAGGCCAACGCGCGCGGCCTGGGGATCGTGTTCCAGACCTACGCGCTGTTCCCGCACATGACGGTGCGCGAGAACGTGGAATTCGGGCTGGAGATGCGCAAGTGCCCCGCAGCAGAGCGCCGTGAGCGCGCCATGCAGACGCTGGCACTGGTGCACCTGGACAAGCACGTTGATCGCTACCCGCGCGAGCTGTCGGGCGGCCAGCGCCAGCGCGTTGCCCTGGCGCGGGCGCTGGTCATCAAGCCGCCGGTGCTGCTGCTGGATGAGCCGCTGTCGAACCTGGACGCCAAGCTGCGCGAAGAGATGCAGTTCGAGCTGCGCGAGATCCAGCGCAAGGTCGGCACGACCACCATCATGGTCACCCACGATCAGGCCGAAGCCATGTCGATCAGCGATCGCGTGGTCGTCATGGAGGCGGGCCGCATCACCCAGGTGGATACACCGCTGGCGGTGTATGAGCATCCGCGCAATGCGTTCATCTCCACCTTTGTCGGCAAGGCCAATCTGCTGCATGCCGCGGTGGTGTCGGGCACCGACGGCGAACTTCGCGCATCGATCGGTTCCGTGCAACTCGCGCTGCCGCCGGGCATGCCGGTGGGCAGCAAGGTTGTGCTGGCGCTGCGCCCGGAAAAGATGACGTGCACCGCCGACGGCGCCGGCCGCTGTGAAGGCCGCGTGACCGAACGCTTCTTCCTCGGCAACCAGTGGATGTACACCGTCGACACGCCGCTCGGCGCGATGCTGGTATCCGCCGTCAACGATGGCGATGCCCCGCGCGAAGTGGGCCAGACCGTCGGCGTGGATTGGCAGGACCGCTATGTCCGCGTGATCGGTACCGAGGGGCATGCAGCATGAGCCGCAGACCGACCTGGGTGCCATGGAGCATGACCGGCCCAGCGCTGGCCCTCTTTGCCGTGATGCTGTTCGTGCCGCTCGCGCTGAGCGTGATCCTGTCGTTCAACGTGTTCGATGCCGACAAGGGCCCCATTGCGGGCACCTTCACGTTCGTGCACTACCTGCACGTGGTGCAAGACCCGTACTACTACGAGATCTTCTGGCGCACGCTGCGCGTCTCGGCACTCGTGACGCTGGTCTGCATCCTGATTGGCGCGCCCGAGGCCTACATCCTGAGCCGGATGCGCAAGCCGTGGCGTTCGATCTTTCTGCTCGTCATTCTGGCGCCGCTGCTGATCTCGGTCGTGGTGCGCGCCTTCGGCTGGAGCATGCTGCTCGGGCCCGAAGGCCTGATCAACGCCGCGTTCAAGGCCGTTGGCATCGGCCCGGTCAAGCTGCTGTACAACGAGACGGCCGTCGTGATTGCGCTGGTGCACGTGATGCTGCCGTTCATGGTGATCCCGGTGTGGACCTCGCTGCAAAAGCTCGACCCGTGGGTGGAAAACGCCGCGCTGTCATTGTCCGCATCGCACTTCACCACCTTGCGCCGCGTGGTGCTGCCGCAGGTCATGCCGGGCATTCTGTCGGGCAGCCTGATCGTGTTCGGCCTGGCGGCCAGCTCATTCGCCATTCCGGGCCTGCTGGGCGGGCGCCGCGTGAAGATGGTCGCCACGCTCATCTACGACGAATACCTGAACGAACTGAACTGGCCGCTGGGCGCAGCCATCGCGCTGATTCTGCTGGCGGCCAACCTCGTCATCATGCTGGGCTGGAACCGCATGATTGAAGGGCGCTACAAAAGAACGCTGGGCTGAAGGAGCGCACATGCAAAAGAACGGACCGCTCGCGCTCATCTTCAACGCGCTCGTCATCATCTTCATGCTGGCACCGCTGGTGATCGTGTGTATCGTCGCCTTCACGCCTGAAGAAACGCTCACACTGCCGACCCATCATTTCTCGCTGCGCTGGTTCGATCAGGTGCTGCATCACCCCGACTTCGTGCAATCGTTCTGGAACAGCCTGTGGCTGGGCCTTGCGGCGGCCACGCTGTCTACCGCGCTGGCAGTGCCGGCCGCCATGGCCATCGTCCGCTACCGCGCGCCGGGGCTGCAGTATTTGCAAGCCGTGTTTCTGTCACCGCTGATCATTCCGCACCTGGTGCTGGGCGTGGCGCTGCTGCGCATGTTCTCGCTGGTGGGCGGGCAAGGCAGCTTCGGCTGGCTGATCTTCGCCCATGCACTGATCGTCACGCCGTACACCATGCGGCTGGTGATGGCAGCGCTGGTGGGCTTTGACCACTCGGTCGAGCACGCCGCTTATTCGCTGGGTGCGAGCAGCTTCACGGTGTTCCGCCGCATGACGTTGCCGATGATCCTGCCGGGCATCACGGGCGGGTGGCTGCTGGCCTTCATCAACAGCTTTGATGAACTGACCATGTCGATCTTTGTGGTGTCGCCCGCCACCGTCACGCTGCCGGTGCGCATGTACATGTACGCCACGGAATCGCTCGACCCGATGATGGCCGCCGTCTCGGCGCTGATCGTCTTCCTCACGCTCGCGCTGATGCTGCTGCTGGACAAGGTCTACGGCCTGGACCGCATTCTGATCGGCAAGCATTGAGACACAGATCACGATGAACGCTCCTGCAAATCCATCTGCCCGCGCGCAGCTCCAGCGCCTCAAAGAGCGCAATCGCCCCGCGGTGCCCTTTGTGCTGGATGGCCGCCCCGCCGAAGCGCTTGCCGGCGACACCGTCCTGACGGCCGTGCTCACGCAAACACGCCAGTTGCGCTTGAACGAATTCAGCCAGCAGCCGCGCGCCGGTTTCTGCCTGATGGGCGCATGCCAGGACTGCTGGGTGCGTCTGGCCGATGGCAAATCGCTGCGCGCGTGCCAGACCATGATCGAACCCGGCATGCACATCTGCACGCAACCGGCTGGCAGCGAGGGAGCCGCGTGATGACGCAACCCGCCCCCACGCTGCAGCGCCAGTCGCAGGCGGATCTGCCGCCCGTCATCATCGGTGCGGGGCCGGCAGGTGTGCGTGCGGCGCAGACGCTGCTGGCGCACGGCCTCAAGCCCATCGTGCTGGATGAAGCTCCGCGCGCCGGCGGTCAGATCTATCGCCGCCAGCCGGATGGCTTTGCCCGGAGCGCGGCCGATCTGTACGGCACCGAAGCCGCGCGTGCGCAGGCCGTACATGCCGCCTTTGACCAGCTCCAGCCACAGATCGATTACCACCCGCAGACCCTGGTGTGGAATGCCCAGCCCGATCTGCTCGACCTGCTGCATGTGCCTACGCGCGCGGTCAGCAGCCTGCCGTGGCGCGATGTGATTGTCGCCACCGGCGCCACAGACCGTGTGCTGCCGATCCCGGGTTGGACACTGCCGGGCGTCTATACGCTGGGCGGCGCGCAAGTCGCGCTCAAGTACCAGGGCTGCGCGATTGGCGATGCCGTCGTGTTTGCAGGCGCCGGCCCGCTGCTGTATCTGGTGGCCTGCCAGTACGCCAAGGCCGGCGCAAACGTCGTGGCGGTGCTGGACACTGCCCCGGCCACCGCGCGCTACAAGGCGGCGCCGGCCATGCTGGGCCAGCCTGGCGTCATGGCCAAGGGCATGGCGCTGGTGGGCTGGCTCAAGCTGCACGGCATCCCCATGCATCACGGCGTGCGTTTGCTGCGCGCGGAAGGCGATGCGGCGTTCGAGCACCTCGTCTGGCAAGACAGCGCAGGCCGCGAACAACGCACGGCTTGCTCTGCTGTGGGCATGGGTTACGCACTGCGGCCCGAAACACAGCTCGCCGATCTGCTGGGCTGCGCGTTCGAGTTTTCTGCACTGCACCGCTGCCATGTGCCGCGCATCGACGCCATGCGGCGCAGCTCGGTCGCGGGCGTGTATCTGGCAGGCGATGGCGCGGGCATCATGGGCGCCGATGCAGCCGAGTACTCGGGCGAATTGGCAGCGCTCGCCCTGTTGCAGGATCGGCAAATCACCGTCGACACCAATCGCTTGGCTGCGCTGCGCCAGCGTCTGCAGAAGATCGAGCGGTTCCGCCACGCGCTGGAAGTTGCCTTCCCCTTTCCCGATGACTGGGCCGCGCACGCCAGCGACGACCTGGTGGTCTGCCGCTGCGAAAACGTCACCGCGGGCACCCTGCGCCAAACGGCCGCCGAATGCGGCGTGCACGAGCTGAACCGGCTGAAGGCGCTGTGCCGGGTGGGCATGGGCCGCTGCCAGGGCCGGATGTGCGGCGCAGCGGCAGCGGAAATCCTGGCGCACGCGCAGTCCGTTCCGCTGGCACAGGTGGGCCGGCTGCGCGGTCAGGCACCGATCAAGCCGCTACCGCTGGATGTGACCGAGGCAAGCGAACCGGAGGGCCACCATGCGTGAGCAGCTTGCGTGCGACGTGGCCATCATCGGCGGCGGCATCATGGGCAGCGCCACCGCGCTGTTCCTGCGCCGGCGGGGGCTGGCCGTCACGTTGCTCGAGCGCGACCTGTGCGGTTCGCGCTCAAGCGGCGTCAATTTTGGCGGTGTGCGGCGTCAGGGGCGCTCCATTGAGCAATTGCCGCTGGCCCAGCGTTCGCACCAGATCTGGGGGCGTCTGACCGAGTTGATCGGCACCGAGGCCGAGTACGAGCGCAGCGGGCACTTCAAGATCGCCCGCAGCGTGGCCGACATGGAATCGTTGGCGAGCTATGCAGCACGCAGCGAGGGCTTTGGCCTCGGGTTGCAGCTCATTGAAGGCCAGGCTGCGCTGCAGAAATATTTTCCGATGGGCGGCGATCAGATCGTCGGCGGCTCGCTGTGCCCTGAAGACGGGCAGGCCAATCCGCGCCTGCTGTCGCCCGCATTTGCGCGCGCGGCGCACGCGGCAGGCGCCGATGTGCGCGAGCACGCGCCGGTGCAATCGGTCGAGCACGATGGCGCCCGCTTCGTCATTCATGCACGGCAGCATGACCGCGATCTGGAGGTCAAAGCCTCCGCGCTCGTCAACTGCGCCGGCGCCTGGGCAGCGCAGTTTGCAGCGCAGTGGGGCGAGCCCGTGCCGATGTTCACCATCCCGCCCACCATGGGCGTGACCGAGCCGCTGCCGTTTTTCCTGCCTTGGAGCCTGGGCGTGGAAGGCGGCGGCATCTACTGCCGCCAAGTGCGGCGCGGCAATGTGGTATTCGGCGGCGGGCGCGGCTACGTGTTGGACGACCAGCGCGCGCGCTCGTCGCACGTGGCGATCCTGCGCCAGTTGCCGCAGTTGGCTGCCCTGCTGCCGCAACTCACAGGCGCCCACATCATCCGCACGTGGAGCGGCACGGAAGGCAACCTGCCCGACGACCAGCCCGTGATTGGGCCCAGTGCCCGCCGCCCCGGCCTGTTCCACGCCTTTGGCTTTGCCGGCGCCGGCTTCCAGCTCGGGCCAGGCGTGGGCGATGTCATGGCCGAGCTGATTGCCGAAGGCCGCACCACCACGCCGATCGAACCCTTTTCCATCCAACGCTTTCTGCAACCCGCAGCTTGATGCACTTGATGCCCCAGGAGACCACCATGCTTGTGAAACACGCGAAAACATCGTTCACGTCCATCATTGCAGCGGCTGCCGGAACCGCGCTGCTCGCCGCCGGCGCCGCCCACGCCGAAACCAAGACGCTGTACATCGGCATGAACGGCGGCAACATGGAACGCACCTACACGCAGTTCGTATTCCCGCCGTTCGAGAAGGCCAACAACGTCAAGGTCGTCGTCGTGCCCGGCACCTCGACCGACATCCTCGCCAAGGCCCAGGCGACCAAGGGCAAGGCGCAGATGCACGTGATGACGCTGGACGACGGCGTCATGTTCCGCGCCATCGGCATGGGGCTATGCGAAAAGCTCAAGCCTTCGGCCAACCTGTCGGCCGTGCCCGCCATTGCCCACCTCAAGGGGGACTACGCCGTGGGCCTGTCGATGGGGCTGACCGGCCTGGCCTACAGCACCAAGATCTTTGCCGACAAGGGCTGGACGCCGCCGACCTCGTGGGGCGATCTGGCTGACCCGAAATACAAGGGCAAGGTGGTCGTGCAATCCATGCCGGCTTCGTCGTTTGGGCTGGATGCCTTCCTGATGTTCAACCGCCTCAAGGGCGGCACGGAAAAGAACGTCGATCCGGCCTTCAAGGCATGGCCCACCACCATCGGCCCGAACGTGGTCGAGTACATCCCCAACTCGTCGAAGGTGGTGGAGATGATGCAGGCCGGCGATGCCGCGCTGTTTCCCTACACGCTCACGCAGGTCGAGCTGATGAAGTCCAAGGGCATCCCGATGGAATTCGTCGCCCCCAAGGAAGGCGCCGTCGTTCTGCTGACGGCGCAGTGCGTGCTGGCCAACAACCCGGATGCCGATCTGGCGCAGAAGCTGGCGGACTACCTGATCAGCCCCGAGGCCCAGGCGCTCGCCATGGAAAACGGCTCCTACAATCCAGTCAACCCCAAGGCGCCGCTCAAGGGCAAGGCGGCGGACGAGCAGAACAAGATGAACAACATCCTGAAGACGGCCGTTGCCCTGGACTGGGACGTGATCAACGCCGAACGCCCCGAGTGGAGCAAGCGCTGGAACCGCACCGTCGAGCGTTGAGTTGAGCGCTGCCGCAACGCAACAGTTTTTGATTGAACACGAGAGAACAGCAAGGATTCGCGCCATGTCAGATTCACGAACACGATTGCAGACCGTACTGAAGGCCCTCGGCCTGGACCTGAAGGCCTACGAAGGGTCGGACTGGACGAGCCGCGCCCCGCGCGATGGCGCGGTCTTGGCGACCGTGAAATCGCATACCGCCAGCGAGGCCGAGGCTGCCGTCCAAGGTGCGCATCAGGCGTATCTGGCCTGGCGTACCGTGCCGGCACCCGTGCGCGGAGAACTGGTGCGCCGCTTGGGCGAGGCCCTGCGCACGCACAAGGCGGCGCTTGGCGAACTGGTCTCGCTGGAGGCAGGCAAGATCACCTCCGAGGGCCTGGGCGAAGTGCAGGAGATGATCGACATCTGCGACTTTGCCGTCGGTCTGTCGCGGCAACTGCATGGCTTGACCATCGCCAGCGAGCGCCCTGGGCACCGCATGATGGAAACCTGGCACCCCATGGGGGTGGTGGGCATCATCTCGGCGTTCAACTTTCCGGTGGCGGTGTGGTCGTGGAACGCTGCGCTGGCCCTGGTGTGCGGCAACGCCATCGTGTGGAAGCCGTCGGAGAAGACACCGCTGACGGCCATTGCTTGCCAGCACCTGATGCAGCAGGTTGTCGACGCGTTCAATGCGGAAAAGCCAGGGGCCATTCCTGCCGGGCTGAGCCAACTGCTGATCGGCGGGCGCGATGTGGGTGAGGCGCTGGTTGCCAGCCACCTTGTGCCGATCGTCAGCGCCACGGGCTCGACGCGCATGGGCCGTCAGGTGGGCGTGAAAGTGGCGGAACGCTTTGGCCGCTCGATCCTGGAGCTGGGCGGCAACAACGCGATGATCGTCACGCCTTCGGCGGATCTGGAGCTGGCGGCACGCGCCATCACCTTTGCCGCCGTTGGCACGGCGGGCCAACGCTGCACGTCGTTGCGCCGCCTGATCGTGCACCGCTCGGTGGCCGACACACTCCTCGCCCGTCTGGAAAAGATCTACCAGAGCATTGCGATTGGCGACCCGCTGGCCGACGGCACGCTGGTCGGCCCGTTGATCGACCAGGCTGCCTTCGACGGCATGCAGCAGGCACTGGCGCAGGCCCGCGCTGAAGGGGGCGAAGTACTGGGTGGCGAGCGCGTGCGCGAAGACATGGGCACCGACGCCTGGTACGTGCGCCCCGCGCTGGTCAAAATGCCGAAGCCGACGAAGGTGATGGAAAGCGAGACCTTCGCACCGATCCTCTATGTCGTGACGTATGACGGCGACACCGAGCAGGCCATCGCCATCCAGAACGGCGTGCCGCAGGGCCTGTCGTCCGCCATCTTCACGGCAAACCTGAGCGATGCCGAGCGCTTCATGTCGTCGGCGGGCAGCGACTGCGGCATTGCCAACGTCAACATCGGCACATCGGGCGCCGAGATCGGCGGTGCATTCGGCGGCGAGAAGGAAACCGGCGGCGGGCGCGAATCCGGCTCGGACGCATGGAAGGGTTACATGCGCCGCGCCACCAACACCGTCAACTACAGCGGCGCGCTGCCGCTGGCGCAGGGCGTCCGGTTCGACGTTTGATCGGCACTTGATCGACGTGATGATCAGGCGGCGGCGCGGAATGCTCCGCCGCCTTGATGGTCAACGCGCGCTCAACGCGCCGCGCCACCTACATCCGTGATCGCGCTATAGACAAGCGTGCGCAATTGCCGACGCACGGGGTAAGCAGACGACGGCAGGACCTGCGTCAGGAACAGGCCGATCAGATCCTCCTGCGGGTCCACCCAGAAGAAGGTGCCGGCCGCGCCGCCCCAGAAGAAATCGCCCGTGCTGCCGGGAATCAACGTGGCCGCCTGGGAGATCGTGGTTGCAAAGCCCAGCCCGAACCCCACGCCGTCATAGGCTGCCTCGCTGAACATCGAAGGCGACGATAGGCTCGACATGTCGCGCCCGCCCGGCAGATGGTTGGCCGTCATCAACGCCAGCGTTTTCGGCCCCAGCAGGCGCACGCCATCCAACTCGCCGCCCTGCAGCAGCATGCGTGAGAAGCGCAGGTAGTCCGCTGCGGTGGAAACCAAACCACCACCACCGGAAATGAAGCTGGGCGGCTTCAGGTACGGGCTGGCGCGCGGATCGTCCTGCAAGACCGGCCCACGATCGGACACCGTCTTCGACCCCATCGCCCCCACGGCATAGCACGCGCAGAAGCGCGACGCCTTCTCTTCCGGCACATGAAAGGCCGTATCGACCATGCCGAGCGGGTCGAAAATCCGCTCCTTCAGGAACGTCTCGAACGGGATGCCGCTGATCTTGCCGACCAGGTAGCCGAGCACATCGGTGGAGACGGAGTAGTTCCACGCGTCGCCCGGAGAGAACTCCAGCGGCACGCCGGCCAGCTTTTCGATCATCTCGTCGAGCGTGCCATCGGTGGCGATGTCGCCCAGCTTCAGCCGGCGGTACGCCGCGTCGATATTCGTGTTCTGGTGGAAGCCATAGGTCAGGCCGGAGGTGTGGCGCAGCAGGTCGACCATGCGCATGGGGCGTTTGACCGGGCGAGACTGGAAGCCCTCCATGAAGCCGCCGGCGTGCACGCCCAGGTTCGCCCACGCGGGGATGAACTTGCTGACCGGATCGTCCAGCGCGACCTTGCATTCCTCCACCAGCATCATGAACGCCACCGACGTGATGGGCTTGGTCATCGAGTAGATGCGGAAAATCGAGTCTTCGGCCAGCGGCACCTGGCGCTCGCGGTCGGCCAGGCCCAGCACGGAGTTCAAGGCCAGTTCGCCGCGCCGCCATACCTGCACGAGCGCGCCGGGCAGCTTGCCCGTCGCAATGTAAGCGTCATCGATGAAGCGCTCGACCCGTGCGAGCCGATCGCGGGACATCCCCTGCGTTTGCGTGCCTTGCCTGTCCATGCCTTCTCCTTGCATTGATGCCCGCGCCGGGCGCAGGCTTGCCAGACTCCGATCCGGTCTGCGCGGTATTCCGACACGCGCAGCCCCGCCCAGCGACACTGTACAGCGCTGATCCATTGCCCGCGACAACGTCCGGGCAGCGCCTATGCTTCAATGCGATTCGACCGCAACCCTGTACCACCATGAAGCGATTCGACGACCTGTACCTCTTCACGCGCGTCGTGGAAGCCGGCGGTTTTTCCGCTGCCGAGCGCGCCACGGGCATCCCCAAGTCACGTCTGAGCCGGCGCATTGCCGAGTTGGAGGTGCAGCTCGGCACGCGGCTGCTGCAGCGTTCAAGCCATCGCGTATCGGTCACGCCGGTGGGCGAAGCGGTGTATCGGCACGCGCGCGACATGGCCGATGCGTCAGCGGCCATTGAAGCGCTGGCCGGCGCAGCACGCAGCGAACCGGCCGGCGTGCTGCGCGTCGGCACGTCGCCTCTGCTGGCGGAAACGCTGGTGGCCGGCTGGCTGGCCGAATTTGCCGATGCGCATCCGAAGCTGCGCATCGAGCTGGACTTGTCCAACACCTACGTCGACCTGATCGAGCAGCGCATTGACGTGGCGATCCGCGCAGCCACGGGGCCGCTGCCCTCACGCGATGTGGTGGCGCGGCATCTGGTGGTCTCGCCGCGCGTGCTGGTGGCCAGCCCCGCGTTGATTGCCCGTGTGGGTGAGCCCGACACGCCCGCCGCGCTGGAAGATTTCCCTTGCCTGGGGCAAGGCTCGCTCGCCCGCAGCCGCGATTGGATATTGCAGGATGCGCGCGGCCATCGGCTCGCGCTGCCGATTCGCCCGCGCTTTGCCAGCGACAACATCATCGCCCTGCGCGAAGCCGCCATAGCGGGGCTTGGCCTGGCCATCCTGCCGCAGCATTGCTGCCATGCGGCGCTTAACAGTGGCCACCTGCGCACGGTGCTGCCGGGGTGGACACCCGAGCCGGCCGACCTGCACGCACTCTATCCATCGCGTGCAGGCGTGCCGCCTTCGGTGAAGGCGCTGGTGGCGTTCCTGCGCGAGCGCTTTGCCGCGGAAGCCACCATGCAACCGATGACGTGAACCCGCGCGTTACTTCACCACGCGACCAAGAAAGTCGAGCATGCGCGCACCAATTTCCGCATGGTGCGTCTCCAGCGCAAAGTGGCCGCTATCGACAAAGTGGATCTCCGCCTCCGGCAGGTCGCGCTTGAAGGCCTCCGCGCCGGGCGGAATGAAGATGGTGTCATTGCGCCCCCACACCGCCAGCAGCGGTGGGCGATGCGCGCGAAAGTACGCGTGCAGTGTCGGATACAGCGCCACGTTGCTCGCGTAATCCAGGAACAGATCCATCTGGATGTCGAGCTGGCCCGGGCGGCTCAGAAAATACTGGTCGAGCAGGTAGCCATCCGGTGCCACGCGCGTCGGGTCTGGCACGCCATTCAGGTATTGCCACTGGGTCATCTCATCCGAAACGATCGCATGCAACTCACGGCGATGCGCTTCGTCCGGGTTGTCCCAATAGGCCTTGACTGGCGCCCACGGCCCCTCGCCCAGGCCTTCCTCATAGCCGTTGCCGTTTTGCGTGACGATGGCGCTGATGCGCTCCGGATGCGCCGTCGCCAGGCGCCAACCGACCGGCGCGCCGTAGTCGAACACGTAGATTGCGTAACGCGACAAACCGATCGCCTGCGTAAAGCCGTCTACCACGCGCGCCAGGTTGTCGAACGTGTAGCGGAAGCCGCTCGGCACCTGCGTCAGGCCAAAGCCGGGAAAATCCGGCGCCACCACGTGATAGCGCTCCGCCAACTGGGGGATGAGGTTGCGGAACATATGCGACGCGCTGGGAAAACCGTGCAGCAACAGCACGGTCGGCGCATCGGCGGGGCCGGCCTCCCGATAGAACACGCGCACACCCTCGACATCCACCGTGCGGTGGCGCACGGCGCTTGGGGCATACGCATCGACAACCAGATCAGCGGTTCGGGCAGGGGCGTTCATGGCAAGGCTCCGGGATGGGTTTCGGGGAAACAGCAGCGAAACCATCGTAACCTTTGAAATTACATTTCACAAGTTACATGAAATTTTCCCATCGCTCGCATACCGATTTGTGATGCGAAATAAAACGGGCACGCCGTCTGGCGTGCCCGCGCGGGAGACGATGCAACAGAAAAACTCAGGTGAGCCGTTCGAGCGCCTGGGCGGCAATGCGCCGCGTGATGGCTTCTGCCGAGTCTTCCGTGGCCAGCCGGCCGGCCTGGCCCGACCACAGGTTGATGAAATCGCCCGAGCCGGTGGGCTCCGTCTTGGCGCGCAACGGCGCCAATGCACCGCCGGCCGTGGGGAAGGCCGGGGCAAACGTGCTCATCGGGCCGATCTCACGCATCAGCCGGTTGACGATGCCGCGCGCCGGCCGTCCGGTGAACAGGTTGGTGAGGGCGGTGTCGGCATCCGTTGCCTGCTTGAGCGCCGCGCGATGAATGGCCGAAGTCTTGGCCTCCGGCGACAACATATAGGCGGTACCGATCTGCACTGCCGATGCCCCCAGCGCCAACGCCGCCACCACACCGCGCGCATCGCCGATGCCACCCGCTGCGATGATGGGCACCTTCACCGCATCCGCCACCTGCGGCACCAGCGCGAACGTGCCGACCTGCGATTCGATCGTCTTGGCGAGGAACATGCCGCGATGGCCGCCCGCCTCGTTGCCCATCGCGATGATGGCGTCTACGCCGCGCGCTTCCAGCCAGCGCGCCTCTTCCACGGTGGTGGCGGCGGCGATGACCTTCGCCCCCGCGGCCTTCACGCGGGCCTGCAACGCCGTCGAGGGCAGGCCGAAATGGAAGCTCACCACCTCCGGCTTCAGTTCCTCCACCAGCGCGCAGGTGGCTTCGTCGAACGGCGCGCGGTTCACGGCCGGCGCTTGCGCGTTCAAGTCGATACCGAACTCGGCGTAGTAGGGCGCCAGATGGGCACGCCATCTGGCATCGCGCTCGGGGTCCGGCTGGGGCGGCGTGTGGCAGAAGAAATTCAGGTTGACGGGGCCGCGCACGGCCGCCCGAAACTGCTCGACCTGCTGGCGGATCTGCTCGACGCTGAGCATCGCGCAAGGCAGCGAACCAAGGCCGCCGCCACGTGCCACGGCAATCGCCAACTCCACGCCGGCCACACCCGCCATCGGCCCCAGCACGATGGGCACTTCGATATTGAACAACTCCAGCACGCGTGCATCGGGCCATGCGCTCATGATCATCTCCGGCAAGAAACGTGGACGACACATGGTAATGCGGCGGGCTTTTCACCGGATTGGGCCGTTGAAACGTGCATGCAACAAGTAACTGGAATATCACGTTAAATTGGTTACAATTCCACCGTCCGTTTGCTTGCAGACCAGCATGTCCTCACCTGCCGCCGCCCCCGCCCCCGCCGCCGATAAGCCCCTGCTGATCGCCGACGATCCGGTCCTGGACATGCTCAACACCGTGGCCAACATCAACGGCCACCCGCACGATTTCTGGCAGAACGACGCCGATGTCTCCGATTGGCTGGTGCGCGCGGGCTGGCTCGTTGAGCCGGTGGCAGGCCGCTACCCTCCTGGCGTGCTGCTGGCTGTGGCGCGGCACCTGCGCGAGGTGATTCGCACATTGGTGGAAGCACGCAAGGCGGGCCGTGCAGCCAGCGCCGATGCGCTCAACGTGTTCCTGCGGCAGGCGCCGAGCCATCCAGTGCTGGTATGGGAAAGCGGCACCCCGCGTGTCGAACGCGTGCGCCCGACCGATTCAGTCGAACAATGCCTGGCGCCGCTGGCCGAAGCCGCCGCGCACCTGCTAGCCGAGGGCGATTTCCAGCTCGTGCGCGTATGCGAACACCCCGAATGCACGCTGTGGTTTTACGACCGTACAAAGTCGCACAAGCGCCGCTGGTGCAGCATGGCGGTCTGCGGCAACCGCCACAAAGTGGCCGAATACCGCAAGCGGCAGCAAGGCTGATCGCACTTCGCTCGTTCCAATGCTGGAACGCCGCGTCGCGGCCAAACGGGCTGCGCATCAGCCCGCCGGTTCGTAATCTGTTCTCCCGAAACATTCAGCGCCTCAGGAGAACAGCATGTCTCAAACTCAATCCACACCCGCACAACGCCTCGCAGGTCGCACGGCTATCGTCACCGGAGGCTCTCGCGGCATTGGCGCCGCCGTGGCGCATCGACTGGCGGCCGACGGCGCACGCGTGGCCGTGGTCTATCGCAGCAACGCTGCGGAAGCCGACGCCGTGGTCAACGCCATCCGCGGCACCGGCGCACAAGCCATTGCCGTACAAGCCGACGTGAGCGATGCCCTGTCCGTCGACGCAATGGTGAGCACCGTGCGCGAGGCCTTCGGCGCCATCGACATCCTCGTCAACAACGCCGGCATCCTGGAAAGCCAGTTGGTCGGCAGCATCGATCTCGCATCATTCGACGCGCAGTTCCGCACCAATGCCTTCTCGACGATTCTCGTGACGCAGGCGGTGCTGCCGCATGTGCCGGCACGCGGCGGGCATATCGTGAACGTGTCGTCGAGCCTGGTGTACCGGCCCCGATCGGGGCTTGCGGTGTATGCGGCAAGCAAGGCCGCCGTCAGCGCCCTCACCCACGCGTTTGCGGTGGAACTGGGCTCGCGCAACATCACCGTCAACGCCGTGGCACCCGCGCTCACGCGCACCGACATGACCGCCCCGATTCCCGATGAAGTCAAAGCGCGCATGCGCGAATCGACACCGATGGGCCGTCTGGCGGAGCCGGACGACATCGCCGACGCCATCGCCTTCCTGGCCTCCGACGACGCCCGCTGGATCACCGGCCGCACCTTGATGACCGACGGCGGATTCATCTGAGAAGTAACCACCCAAAACGCGCGCCGTGCCGCCAACTCCCGCACGCAGAGGGTGTGGCCGTACCCTGCCCTGGATGGCGCCTTGAATTTCTGTTGCAGGGAGGAAAAAGAGAGGAGGCTGTCTGAGCGCAGCGAGTTTGCCTCCTCTCCCTCTCTGCGACAGAAATTCAAGGAGTGGGTCGCCATCTCGGGCGCGCCTTTCTTTGCCTACCTTTCTTTGGCAAGACAAAGAAAGTAGGTCGGCCCCGGCAGGGGACGAAACCCAACACAAACCAGCACCAACCAGCCGCGCCCGCAAAAAAAGCAAGCGCAGCGCCCAACAACTCACTCAGCCAACTGCCTCACAAGCCGATAAAGAAACTCCCGCCCGTCATACAAGCGCGCAATCTCGATACGCTCATCCAGACCATGCGTGCGCAGGTCCGCCGGCTCGGTAAACAGCCCCGACACGCCATACATCGGAATGCCCGCATTGCGCATGAACCGGCTGTCGGTCGCGCCCGTGCTCATCGCCGGAATCACCGGCACATTCCACATCTGCTGCGTCAGCGCCTCCACCGTCTTCACCAGGTCGCCATTGAGCGGCGACGCGGGGCTCGCAAGCGGCTTGTTGACGTAGCGCACGCTGATCTTCTCGTTGCCGATCACCTGCTTCAACTGACGATCAATATCGGCCGGATCATCGTGCGGCAGGATGCGGCAATTGACGGTGGCCTTGGCCGATTGCGGCAGCGCATTCTCTGCATGGCCGGCATTGACCATCGTGGCCACGCAGGTGGTGCGCAACTGCGCGTTGTAGAACGGAATGGCCGAGAGCCGATCGATCGCAGCCTGGTCCGGCCTGCCGGTGCCGACCGAACGCATGTCGTCCGCCAGTTGCCCCGTGGCCAGCGGCGCGCTGCGTGCGAAGTAGGTCTGCGTCACGTCGGCCAGCTTGAGCGGAAACTGATACGCCCCCAACCGATCCAGCGCGGCTGACAACGCATAGATCGGGTTCGTCTTCGTCGGCACCGAGCTGTGGCCGCCCACGTCACGCACTTCAAGCTCGTACGTCGTGTACATCTTCTCGGCCACCTGAATGCGATGGAGCACCGGCTTGCCATTGCGCAACTCGCCACCACCGCCTTCGTTGATGCCGAACTCGGCCTTCACCAGCTCGGGCTTGTTGTTGACGATCCAGTACGCGCCGTTGGTCGGCACATCGCCGCGCTCCTCATCGGTGGTCAACGCCAGGATGATGTCGCGCGATGGCTTGAAGCCTTCCTGTTTAAGCTGCCCCAGCACCGACACGAAGGCCGAGGCCATCGCCTTGTCGTCAATCGCGCCACGCGCGGTGAAATAGCCGTCAGTCTCCTGCAGCTTGAAGGGGTCGGTCTTCCAGTCTTCGCGCTTGGCTTCCACCACGTCAATGTGGGCAAGCAGCAGCATCGGCTTCTTGGCGCCGCTGCCCTTGAAGCGCAGCACCAGGCTGCCCTTCTTCGGGAACGGCTCAAGCACCTGTATGTCGGCAGCGGCAAACCCCGCGTCGCGCAGGCGCTTTTCCATCGCATGCGCAGCGTTGGTTGTGTCACCGGCCGAATGCGTCGTGTTGATCTCGACCAGCTCTTTGTAGATGTCGTGATAGCGCTGCTGCTCGGGCGTGAGCGTGGTGGGCGCGGGCTTGCTGGCGGGGATGGTCTGAGCGAACGCGCCAGCGCTGCATGCCAACACAGCTGCAGACACCAAGGCGCGAACGGGAACACGACGACACTGGAAACGCATGACACCTCCGGATAATCGTTATGTGAACCGGCTCATGGCGCGTAGCGAGCGGCTCGGGGGGCGTGGCAGGACCATGAGCGGCTTCTGAGTGCACCGCATAAAACAAAGCGGGGCCGACCCGAAGGCCGACCCCGCAGTGTAGCGCCGCGGCAGCCATTTCGCTGCCAGGGCAACCCATCAGGAATCGTGCGTTACATCGCCACGCGGAACACCGCCACAGCGCGGCGCAGCTCGTCCGCTTGTTCCTCCAGTGCCTGTGCAGCGGCTGCGGCCTGCTCGACCAGCGCCGCGTTCTGCTGCGTCACGTCGTCCATCTGCGTGACCGCCTCATTGATCTGCTCGATGCCGGTGCTTTGCTCAGCCGAGCCCGCGCTGATCTCGCCCATGATGTCGGTCACGCGCTTCACGGCCACGACGATCTCTTCCATCGTCTTGCCTGCACGCGCCACCAGTGTCGAGCCCGACTCCACACGCGTGGCGGAGTCTTCGATCAGCGATTTGATCTCCTTCGCGGCACCCGCACTGCGCTGCGCCAGCGTGCGCACTTCACCGGCCACCACGGCAAAGCCGCGGCCCTGTTCGCCTGCACGCGCGGCTTCCACCGCAGCGTTGAGCGCCAGGATGTTGGTCTGGAACGCAATGCCTTCGATCACGGCGATGATGTCGGTGATCTTGCGCGACGATTCGCTGATCTCGCCCATGGTGGTTACCACATCCTGCACGACGGCACCGCCCTCCACGGCAATCTCGGAGGCGCTGACCGCCAGCGTGCTCGCCTGACGCGCGTTGTCGGCGTTCTGCTTCACGATGCTCGTGAGCTCTTCCATGCTCGATGCGGTTTCTTCCAGCGAGCTGGCCTGCTCTTCCGTGCGCTGCGACAGATTGGTGTTGCCCGCTGCGATCTGCTGCGTGGCCGAGGCGATCGACTCGCTGCCGCGACGCACCGTCACCACGGTCTCCTTCAGCTTGGCTTGCATCTGTTGCAGGCCTTCCATCAGCAGGCCCATCTCGTCACGCGAGTGGATGCGTACGTTGGTGGTCAGGTTGCCGCCCGAGATCTCATGGAAGTGCACCAGCATCTCTTCAAGCGGGCGCGAGATGGCACGCGAGAGCACGAGGTAGCACGCAGCCGCCAGCGCCACACCCACGGCAATCACGATGATGAATGCCCACACCAGGCCGTCGAAGAACGACTGCGCCTTACCGTAGGACGAAGCGGCCACCTCAGCTTGAATGGCGCTCAGTCGATCGGCCTTGATGGCGTACGGGACGAACAGTTCGTACAGCTTGTCGAGCACCAGCGGGCGCGCGGCAGCGTAATCGTGGCGGTCGAACGCCGCCAGAGCCGGCTTCAGGCCGTCGTTGAAGAACGCATCGCGCAGGCGCTTGGCCTCGCCGGCGGTCTGCTCTTCCTCGGGCGTCGCAAACGGCAGGGCGCTGTAGGCATTCCAACCGTCGTCGCTTGCCTTGACCTGTTCGCGGGCGGCCTTCACCAAGTCGGCGATCTTCGCGTCATCCGTTTCATAGACGGCACGATCCAGCGCCGTACGGACTTGCACCAGCCGAGAAATGGCCTGACCCAGCGCACGTGTGGATGCGAGCTGATTCGAATAGGTTTCCTTCAGCGCGTTGTTGGAGCGCATGTTGCCGTACAACCCGAGCGCGCCGACGCCCGCCAGGAATACAGCCAAAACAAACAGGACCAGCGCCAGCCGGGCCTTGATGGAGAGCGTCTTCATATCTGCCGTGGATTGCTAAGAACAAAACGTCGCGAGCCCAGACGGGGCGCCGACTTTAGCCAAATTAACGACAGATACTCAGCGTTCTTTAATCAATATGTCCGGGTTTGTACTGAATATACGGCGCATACAGCGCACTGCTGAACGCACTTCGCACACTGCACGTACGCGCGTTCAACGGGTGAAACATTCGCGCTGCTTTCACGATCATTGCCCCGCGTGCGGCATGTCCATCGACGCGAGCACATCCTTGATGTGCTGTGCCGCCTGCTGGGCATTCTGCGCAGCGGGGACGGGCGGCTGTTGATCGGTCGACAAGTTGCGCACGTGGTCATCGATGCTGATGCCGGTGCCCAGCGGCGCCAGCATCGCCGCCGATTCGTGCATGGCCCATTGGAAGTCATTGAGCGGCGCGTTGCGGGCGGCCTGCAAGCCCGCCGGATTCGCAGCCATGGCACGCGCGACGACGGGCTCGCGGTTGTCATCGGGCGCGCTCAACTCCAGCACCTGCCCCAGGTTGGGCGCGCTGGCATCGCGGGCGGTGAGCGGCGTCCGGATGTTGTACCGCACGCGCAGTGTCTTGATGATGGCGGTGTGGTCGTACGGCTGCGCCACCGTCGAGCGGAAGATCGTGCCTTTGGGAATCCACGGCGACACCACCACCGCCGGCACGCGCACGCCCAGCCGGTCGAACGCGAAGAGCTGCCCCGGTTGCGGCGGGCTGGGCGGCACCACGGCGGGCGGAGGCACGTGGTCGAAACAGCCACCGTGCTCGTCGAAGGTGATGACGAGCATGGTCTGATGCCACTGCGGCGAGCTGCGCAGCGCGTTGTACACCTGCGCGACGAGCGCATCGCCGTAGCCGACGTCGTGCGGCGGATGCATATCGTTGGGCCAGTCGAGATCGGCAAAGTAGCGGGGCTCGATAAAGCTGTATGAGGGCAGCTTGCCGCTGGACGCATCGTCGAGAAAATCGTCGAACAGGTGAAAGTGGTCCAGATGCAGCCACAGCCGCGTCAGCGTGAGCGACTGCGCGAAGTCGTGGTAATAGACGGCCCAATCGTCGGGCACCGCGCCGTCGAGCACATTGAACAGCGTCGGCATGAGATACGGAAAGTGCACCGGCGAATTGTTCGGATAACCGTGCGCGGTACCGGTGTGCACAAAGAACCGATTGGGCCACGTCTGGCACGGCGCCGAGGCAAACCACGCATCGCACACGGCATAGTTGCGCGCCAGCGTGCTGAGTGCGGGCACCTGGTCCGACGTGAAGAAATGCATGATGTCGCGCGGGTCGCCACCGTTCTTGGCGTAGTTGGTGGTGAAACCCTGCATGGTGGGCGTCTGGCCCAGCGGCATCTGCTGACCGAAGAGCTGCTGGTTGATGTCGGTGAACAGCTCGCCCGGGTCGGGGTTGGGCAGCGTCATCACGTTGGGCGGCGCGGGCGATGTCCATACGCGGATGGGCTGGCCGCCGCCGTCGGGGTTCGTCTCTTCGCCCGACAGGCCGTCGAACTCCGCGCTCTTTGAATACAGCGTGCCGAACAGGTTGTCGAACGACCGGTTCTCCAACATCAGCACGACCACGTGCTCGATTGCATCCAAGCCTGCCATGGCGGCCCCCTCGTTTCGTTGCGTTGCTTCGTTCTGCAGGCCCGCGCGGGGCGGCGCCCTGCGGGTCACTATAGGAAGAAACGAAGGGGATTGGCGTGGCGCGCGCCTACTGACGGTCCGCCGGCAGCACACGCCAAGCAATCAGCGCGCTCCCCGCTGTCACCAGCCACACCACGGGCCACGACGACCACGCCAGCAGTTGCGGCAGGCACAGCGATGTGATCCCGAGCGCCGCAAACGCGCCCGTGTTGCCCAGACCCAGCGCCGTGCCAGCACGCTGCGCACCGGCCAAGGTGGCCAGTTCGGTATAGCCCACGCCATGCCACGCCGATACGCAGATGCCGCCCGCCACCACGGCCGCTACCAGCGCAACGCGCATGACCGACAGATCGATCGACAGTGCCGACGTCATCCACGCCACGCCGGCCAGCACGACAAACAGCCCGGCGCTCAACCGCGCGCAGGTAAGCAGATAGGCGCGGCGATTGCCGTGACGGTCGGTCCAGCGCCCGCTCCAAACGCGCATGACGGCCGCCCCGCCCTGCACTGCTGCCATGGTCAGGCTGAGCGTGAGCACATTGGCGTGCGCAAAGTCGCGCAGGAACACCGTGGCGAAGGCGACCACCGCCCCTTGCGGCACGCACAGCAGCCCAATGGCCAAGGCCATGCGCAACAGCGTCGGATCGCGCAGCGGGCCCGTACCGCCAGGCGCCGCTGTGTGTGCAACCGCATTCACCGTGTCCGGTGCGTCATGCACCCACAACCACGTCAGCGCCGCAGTCAACGCACACGCCGCCGCCAGTACCCCATACACGGCGGCAAACCCGGCGTGCGCGGCCAGGCTCGGCAGCACCAGGGCGCCAATGCCGCCGCCCAGCGGAACGGCGGTCTGGCGGATGCTCATGGCCAGCCCCCGCTCGCCTTCGCGAAACCAGCCCATGACGGCGCGCCCGCTTGATCCGTTCACGCTGCCACCCAAGAGGCCCACACTCAGCATGCCGCCCACCAGCCACGCCAGCGGCGGCACGTGGCCATGCAGCGGCGCCACGCAACATGCCATCACGAACAGCGCCAGCGCGGTCAACCCAAGCCCCGTCAGCAGCACCGTGCGGTCGCCCCAGCGGTCGGTCAGCAAGCCCCACGGCAACTCGCTGATGGCGATGCCCAGTCCCAACGCGCCCAGTGCCACGCCCAGCTCCGCATTGCCCAGGTGATACGCCGAGCGGATGAACACGGCAGTCGTCGGGATGCCTGAGAACGCTGCCGAAAAGCTCGCATTGGCCGCCACGCCCACACCCAGCACCTTCCAGCGGTGATGGCGCGACATGGGCGTCGAAGTGGCCGGTAAGCACATCGCGGTTGTCATGATCGTTTCTCCAGAAATGCGTTTGACAGCAGCAGTCTGGCGGAGCAACATCAGGCCTAAATGACGTTAATCCCTCATTTCAAGACATCATGCGCAGAATCGGCTTTTTGGTGTTTCCGGGCTGCAGCCTGCTCGATTTCACCGGCCCGCTGACGGCCTTTGACGTGGCGAATCGACTCGCGCCGCAGCCGGCATATCGCATCGACGTGCTGTCCGAAAGCGGCACGCTGGTGCAGAGCGCGCCCGGCCTCGTCATGCAGACGCAGGGCCTGGACGATCCGGTCTTCGATACGTTGATCATCTCGGGCGGCAACGGCCCGCGCGAAGACGCGTTCTCGCCGCGGCTGATCGCCTTCGTGCGGGAAGCGGCCGAGCATTCGCGACGCATGACAAGCGTGTGTTCCGGCGCCTTTGCGCTGGCGGCGGCGGGCCTGCTCGATGGCCGGCGCGCAACCACACACTGGCGCATGGCAGCGCTGCTGCAGCGGCGCTATCCGCGCGTGCAGGTGCAGAGCGATCACATCTTCATTCACGACGGGCCGGTCTGGACGTCGGCCGGCATCTCGTCGGGCATCGACCTGGCGCTGGCGCTCATTGAGGAAGACCTGGGGGTCGACGTATCGCGCGCCGTGGCCCGCGAGCTGGTGGTCTACCACCGGCGGCCCGGCGGGCAATCGCAGTTCTCGACCTTGCTGGAGCTGGACCCGGCATCGAGCCGCATTGCACGTGCGCTGGGCTATGCGCGCGAACACCTGCATGAAGCGCTGGACGTCGACCGCCTGGCCGAAGTCGCCCACCTGAGCCGCCGGCAGTTCGACCGCGCCTTTGTGGCAGAGACCGGCCAGACGCCGGCCAAGGCCATCGAAAAGCTCCGTGCAGAGATCGCCCGGCCGCGCGTGGAAGCCGGTGACGAATCGCTGGAACAGGTCGCGCGCGCCGTGGGCTTTGCCGATCCGGAACGCATGCGGCGCGCGTTCATCCGCGTGTTCGGGCAGCCGCCGCAATCGGTGCGGCGCTCGGGGCGGTCTGGACGATCGGGACGATCGGGCCACACACGCCTGGTGGCCTAGCACGCCGCGCCCATGCATCCGCTACCCTGACGCGCTTGAAATCCGTCACCTCGCATTCGCACCGATGTCCGACCATCAAGACTTGCCCCTGCTCTACAGCTATCGCCGCTGCCCCTACGCCATGCGTGCGCGCCTGGCGATGCTGCAGGCCAATCGGCGCTTCCGGACGTTTGAGATCGTCATGCGCGACAAGCCTGCCGAACTGCTGGCGCTGTCTCCCAAGGGCACTGTTCCTGTCTTGCATTTGACAGACGGCAGCGTGCTGGAAGAGAGCCTCGACATCATGCGCTGGGCCTTCAACGCACGCGACGCCGATGGCTGGTGGAGCCGCGCGCAATCCGATGACAACCTCGCCCTGCTGCGTACCAACGACGGCGAGTTCAAACGCCAGCTCGATCGCTACAAGTACCCCGACCGCTATCCGCACGAGACCACGCCCCGCGAGACGGCCCGTGCTCGGGCAACAGAAGCCCTGCTGATACCGCTGGAATCACGCTTGCTGGATCAACGCTATCTTGGCGGCTCGACACCGTGCGCAACGGATCTGGCGATCTTCCCGTTCGTGCGGCAGTTTGCTGCGGTAGAGCCGGACTGGTTTGCCGGTCAGCCTTTGCCGGCAGTGCGGGCCTGGCTGGCCGAGTGGCTCGGCAGCCGCCTGTTCGAGGTCTGCATGACGAAGCAGCCCGTGCAGGCCGTTGCTGTGTTTCCCGAGTATCAGCATCCGAATTGATCACCTGATCGACTGATCCATCGATGGAGGCGTGTGTGCAATGAACGAACCACAGACTGCATCCCCCGACAGCACCGCAGCGCGCGTCGCATTGTGGCGCGCCTTGCATGTGCACAGCGATGCACCGCCGCACGTGCTGGAAGACGAGGTGGGCTTGAAGTTGCTGGACCCAGAACCCGGCTGGCAACAACGCGGTGACATGGACCCGCAGTTCACGCGTCCGTTTCGCGCGTCCATTGTGGCGCGTGCGCGCTTTATCGAAGACCTCGTCATCGAGCAGGCAGTCCGTCGTTTGAGCCAGTACGTGATTCTCGGGGCGGGGCTGGACAGCTTTGCGCAGCGCCGGCCCGATGTGGCATCGCGCATGACGGTGTTTGAGGTCGATCAGCCGGGGCCGCAGGCCTGGAAGCGGCAGCGCCTGGAAGAACTGGGCTTCGGCGTTCCGCATTGGCTGCGCTTCGTTCCGGTGGATTTTGAGGCGCGCGAATCCTGGCAGGATGCGCTGGTCGCCGCCGGGTTTGATACGGGCAGGCCGGCCATTGTGGTGTCCACGGGCGTGAGCATGTATCTGTCGAAAGAAGCGAATGCGGCCACGCTGCGGCAGGTGGCGTCGCTTGCGCCGGGCTCGATGCTGGCGATGACGTTCCTGCTGCCGCTGGAGATGGCGGACCCGGACGTCCGGCCTGGCCTTGAGATGGCGGAGAAAGGTGCACGCGCGAGCGGCACGCCGTTCATCAGCTTCTTCACGCCGCCCGAAATATTCGCGCTGGCCCGCGAAAACGGCTTTCGCGATGCCCAGCACATTTCGGCAGACATGTTGACGGACCGCTATTTTGCAGGCCGCGCCGACGGCCTGCGCCCGCCGCGCAATGCCGAAGAGCTGCTCGTGGCCACGGTCTAGCCGCGCACGCGTCTACCGCTCGCGCAGCGGGCCGGGCAGTGCCTTCAGGCCAATCCACAGCACCCCAATGACTACGTTGACGGGCACGCTCAACGCGCTGGGCACGTAGAACAGCACCGACAGGCCCGGCGTGTTGAGCCCCAGTTCCAGCACGCCGCCCAGGGCGTAGAAAAGCAACCCGCACCAGAGCCAGCGCCGCATATAGGCCAGCAGCCAGTGCGCGTGCGCCTGGTTGAAACGCCACGCGGCCGAGCGCTCGAACAGGTTGCCGCGGCTGGCGTCTTTGAACAGCCAGCCGAAGAAGAAGTAGCGGTACAGCAGCGTGCGAAAGGCGAGCTCTTGCATGATGGCTCCCTCGGCCAAACCAGCTTCAGGCAAGCAAGTTTGGCTCCAAAATCGCGCGGGCGCCATGCCCTCCAGCGCCGGGTTGATCATGAAGCACCCGGCCGTGCCGCCCCGTCTTTCAGCTTGCCAACTTCTTGAAGGTCTCCAGCACTGCATCGCCTTTGAACGGCTTGACGATCCAGCCCTTCACGCCGGCGGCCTTGCCGCGGTCTTTCATGGCAGGGCTGCTTTCGGTGGTGAGCATGATGACGTTGACCGTCTTGTTGCCCAGCTCACCGCGCACCTTTTCGACCATAGTCAGGCCGTCCATGTTGGGCATGTTCACGTCACTGATGACGAGTCTGAGGCCGGGGTTGGCCTTGATCTTGGCCAGGCCGTCCTTGCCGTCCACGGCGGTGTCCACCGCCAGACCGTGCTTCTTCAGAAAACCGGCCACCTCATCGCGGACGGTGCTCGAATCGTCGACAACCAGAATCTTGCTCATGACGCTTTCCTCGTTCTCAATCTATCCAATCAAAACAATTCCAACTCGCCGCCGGATTCCACTTCGCCGCTCACATCGGCCACGAAATCCAGCGGTGCATGGGCACACACGCACACGGTAGCGTCCACCCGCACCGTGTCGTTGATGGTGACCGCATAGGCGGCCACGTAGCCTGGCTTGAGCACGTCCAGATACGGCAGGCAGCGCGCGCTCACCACATAGGGCGTGGACATGCCAAGGTCGGGAAACACCTGCAGCAGTTCCTGGTTGAGCGCGCCGCAGCACAGGTTACCGATCTCCAGACGCGCCTCTTCAAAAGAACGCCCCGTGCCTTCACCAGTGAAGTAGGCGCGCGTGGCGTCGGAGTCATCAAAGCGCAACACCAGCAGCAGGCGGAAGGCGATGGACGAGATGGTGAGGATGAGGGCGTCCTCGCCACTCAGGGTGTCACCTTCGGCCGCGGTGCTGATATGGCAGGTGTCTTCCAGCTGCCGCGTGAGCCGCGTACGTGCGGCCTTGCGGAAGATGCGATCGAAACTGTCTTGTGCGTTGCTGCGGATCACGTCGGGCCTGCCTAGTGAAGCTGGTGTTGAAACTGGCTGGCCAGCGCCTCGACGCTCGACAGCGACGCGGTGATCATCTTGCCGCCCGCCTGGATGTCCTGGAACGTGGCGGTGGTGGTCAGATCGTTCAGGTGCAGGCTGTTCCGGTAGCTCTTCGACAGTTCTTCCGAACGCGCAGCCAGCGCGCGCACCTCGCTGGCCACCACGGCAAAACCCCGGCCCGCCGTGCCCGCACGCGCCGCCTCGATGGATGCATTGAGCGAGACGATCACGACATGCCGCACGATGGACTGCAGCTCCTGGTTCTTCGCGTGCATGTCGTGGTTCTGCTCCATGAGCGAGATCATCTGCTCATGCCAGCGCTCGAACGTCAGCGCCAGGCCCCGCAGGCGTGCGGCTTCTTCAGCAATCTTCGTGGCGCGGCTCGCCCACTGTTCCTTCGCTGCCGTGGCCGACTGCAGTTCGGTACGCAGTTGCTCGATGACTTCCAGTTGATCGGAAGCGGCATCGCGCATCTGGGCGACGGTGGTTTCCAGTGCGGCAACCTCACGCATGCCCGTTTCCACCAGCGCGGCGTGCCTTGCAAGCTCGACCGACAGATCAGCGATGCGGCCATCGGCATCGCCCAAGGTGCGCGCCATCGCACTCACCTTTCGTTGCCGGATCAGCCACACCAGCACACCAGCCACGGAGCCGCCGGTGATTACGGCCAGAACAATCGCCCCCATCACGATGCTTCCTTATCCAGATCCATGCGCACTGCCGGTTGCGCGCCGAGCGCAGCGTTCACGCTGTCGACTGCAAAACGTTCGGGCAGGCACACCACCGTCTGGAACTGGCGAAACGCAGCACCCTTGTTGTCGTCGGTAAAGCGCAGTTCGATGCGGCCATGCTCGCGCTTAAGGAACTCCAGCACGGCGTCCATGCCGACGCCGCGTCCGGACACTTCTGTCACCTTGTCGGCGGTCGAGAAGCCCGGACGGAAGATGCACTGCGCGATGTCTTCGTCGGTCGCGTGTTGGCCTGCGCCGATCCAGCCGCGCTCCATGGCGATGGTGCGGATGCGGTCGAGCGCAAGGCCCCGGCCGTCGTCACACAGCGTGATCTGGAGCATGCCCTGGTCCACACCGACGTCGATGTCGATCGTACCGGCAGCCGGCTTGCCGTGGGCGATACGCTCTTCCGCCGGTTCGATGCCGTGGTCGATCGAGTTGCGAAGCAGGTGCATGAACACGTTCTGCAGGATGCCGCGCGCCTCGGTGCGCACGCGATAGCCGTTGTCGTCGATACGCACGGCCACAGGCTCCTTGCCCAGCTCTTGCGCCAGCGACGGCAGCGATTGCAACGCGCCGGACAACAGCGCGTCCACCGTCTCGCTGCCCAGCAGGCGCAGCAGTTGATAGACCGAATCGCGCATCGCCACGAGTTCGTGCAGGCTGCCCGGGTTGGCCGATTCCAGCAGGCGCAGGCTTTCTTGAATGCGCAGCATCGCGTCGGGAGCGGCTTGCGTGGCATGGCCTGACACCGCATCGCCCTTGCGGCCGAGCTTCACCTCATTGAGGCGGGCGTAGTTTTCGATGGCCTCGCGCACACGCGTCAGCTCTTCCATCAGCCAGTCCTGATCCCATGTGTGTTCGGTGTCAGGTTCGCGCAGCGCGTGGTAGGTCTGCTCGGTCTCGTGCACCACGTTGGTCAGATGCTGCAGGTTGTACGTGCGCGCATTGCCCTTGATGGTGTGCATGTTGCGGAACAGCGCCGCAATGGCCGCGCTGTCCGCCTGCGAATACTGACGGATGATCCGTTCGTTCTCGTGCACAAAGGTCGTGGAGCTGTCGATGAAGTGCTGGAACTTCTCCTGGCTCACCGCCAGGATCTCGCCGATCATCTCCAGGTTGCGGCGCTGCTCGCTGGCCTCGGCGGCCAGCTTGCGCAGCTCGGTTACATCGCGCACGCACAGCATCAGGCGCAGGATGGTGTCGCTCTCGTCGGTAATGGCCGACCACGTCAGGTCGAGCGTCTTCACGCGCCCATCCGGCATGCGCTTTTCCACCTCGCTCGCCAGCAAATGCTGGTTGAACGCGAAGTTGATGATGTCCTGCCCAAGGCAGGCATCGACCGCCGCCTCCACCTGCGACAGCGCATCGGCGCCCAGGCTGGTATCGGCAAAGATCAGCTCCATCAACTTGCGGCCGGCGATCTCCTGCGTCTCAAAAATCGATTCGAGGTAGATCGAGTATTCCTCGTGCACCACGCCGCCATCGACCACGGTCAGGATGCCCTGCTGCATGTTCTGCAGCATCGCCTGGATGTCGGCCGTCTTCTGCTTGAGCAGCGCGGCGTTCTCCTGGATCTTCTCGATCATCTGGTTGAACGCGACAACAGAATGGCCGATCTCGTCCATGCGGCCCACCGGCACACGGCGCGTGAAGTCCTGGCTGGTGGCGATCTCGCTCATCTCAGCCTGCATTCGCGTGAGCGGACGCGTGATCTGGCGATACAGCAGCATGCCGATGGCGGTGAGCAGCACGATGGCCACGCCGCTCACCACGCCGATGGTGGTGGCTGTGTTCGCAAGCTTGCCGTTCAGGCCGGCGATGGCCTCGTCCTTCTCACGGTTTTTCTCGATGCGCAGCGTTTCGACAATCTTTTCCAGCACGTCGCGGTAGCTGGCCACGTTGGCAAACAAGAAGGCCTGTGCCAGCTCGTCCTTGCCCGCGAGCTTCATGTCGGTGGTCTGCTGGATGGCCTCGACGTAGCTGTCGACGCTCTCCTTGGCCTGTGCAACCAGGCCTTCCTGCGCGTGGCTGTTGGCGCGCTTGGCTTGCACGTCCAACGCAGCGCGCAGCGCCGCTTCCTTGGCCTTCAGGTCGTCCCGGGCTTGCGCAACGATGTTGCCGTCGGGCGCATACACCAGCACCATCGTCGCAAGCTGGACATCCTTGACGAGCGATACAAGATCAGCCGATGCCAGCGCGCTTGGCACCACGCCCTCCGTCACCTGGCGGACTTCTGCCGCGCTGCCCCGGGTCTGGTAGACCGCGTATCCGCCGATGGCCGCCAGCGCGGCAAACATCAGCACCACCAGCAATGTAATGCGATGACGAATGGTCATTTGAAATTCTCTCGATTCAGCCACCCCCTGAAAGAAGGGTGCCTCAATATGTTTTCCTAAACTCCGGAGGCGCAATTATTGAAGTCGAAAGATGACCAATCGATGACTGTCGCATCAACCATCCGGGCATTGCGGCATTGAATTTTCGTGGCACAGGCATTGCGGCGCCTACCCTTGCTGCACTTGGATTCCCGGCGAAATCGTTTTACACCCCCACTCAAGTGGGGAATTGCGCAGAAACGCTCAAGTTATTTTTCTCATCGCCGTTAACTGAGCGCCGTTTTATTTTCTTTTTACCTCGCGAATTATTTTTTTGTTGATGCCAAAAGCAAAAAAAACGGCATTTATCGGTTTTTCAGCGCGCGGCCAGATGGGGCATCTCGCCCACCGTTGCCGAGTGGCTACCAGCCCATGTTCCTGCCAGAATGTTCTGCTTGGGCCCACCACGGAGGCAGACACATGAAGAAGAGCACGCAGGACACCGCCGCACCCGCATCCGAACTGATCGACGCACGCATTGCAGAGCTGGGCGACTGGCGCGGCGAGATGCTCGCCCGCCTGCGCGCCATCATCCGGGCAGCCGATCCCGACGTGGTGGAGGAATGGAAATGGAGCGTGCCCGTGTGGTCGCACCATGGCCTGATCTGCACCGGCGAGGCCTACAAGCAGACGGTGAAGATGACGTTTGCCAAGGGCGCCTCAGTGCCTGACCCTTCCGGCCTGTTCAATTCCAGCCTGGACGGCAACACTCGCCGCGCCATCGATTTCCGCGAGGGCGACAAGGTGAACGAGAAAGCGTTGAAGGCGCTCATCCAGGCAGCCATTGCCGTGAACAAGGCCGGCGCCAAACGCTGAAGAACGCGCAAGCTCGTGCGGGTCGGGCCGGAGCCGTTAACATACGGCCCGCCTGATCAACCAACGGAGCAACCGCAGTGATTCAACCGACCAGCGTATTCAAGGACAACCTCGCCCAACTGCCCGCCATTGACGGCATCGAACGCATCGATCTGGTCGACGGCCAGGGCGCAGTGGTGGCCGATATCGAAAACAAGCCGGGCAAGCAAGGTTCGGTGGCGGTGTATCACTACCTGCAGCAGACGTTCGGGCAGCTCGACGCCAAGGCCGCCGAGCACGGCCTGGCCGTGTTTGCCGAGCACACCATCGATGCACGCAACCGCCCCGGCGCCCACCCGAATGTGGACCGCCTGCTGGCCATCGCGGCGGGTGAGCCGGCCCTGCGCATCAACGTCGTAAAGGCTGGATGACGCATCGCTGATGCGCGCGGCAAGTAGCGAGTGAACCACCTGTTCTCTCGCTGCACTGCACACAGCGGCATCTGAAAAGCCGTGCGCCGCGCACGCTGATTGCCAGCCATGGGCACGCGGCGTAGCATGAGGCAGCCCTTCTTCGGGAGCCGCCTCATGCCTGCCCAGCACGAAGACAAGGTCCGCCAGCACATGGCGGATGCAGTGGCCCTGGCGCGCGAACGTGCGCCCGATATTGCCGACCTGTTCGAGCCGTTCCTGCGGCATTACTACGGTCTGGCAGACCCCGAAGACGTGATCTCGCGCAGCGTTGCCGACCTCTACGGCGCGGCGATGGCGCACTGGCAACTGGGCCAGAAATTCGTGTCGGGGCAACCGCGCGTGCGGGTCTACAACCCGAGCCTCGAACAGCACGGCTGGTACTGCGGTCACACGGTCGTTGAAATCGTCAACGACGACATGCCGTTCCTGTTCGACTCCGTGACCATGGAGATCAACCGGCAAGGGCTGGCGCTGCATTCCGCCTTCCACCCGGTCTACCGCGTACAGCGCGATGGCGCAGGCATGCGCGTGGCGGTCTCGGCCGGCGGCGGTGTCCAGCGCCCGGCGGCCCTTGCGGGCGACATGCCCGATACACCCGCCGATGCGGACAGGGAAACCCACGGCGTAGCCCGCTTCGAATCGACCATCCACATCGAGGTCGATCGGTTCTCCGAACCGGACCGCCTGCAGGCTTTGCACGACGGCCTCATGCGTGTACTTGGCGACGTGCGTGCCACGGTGGAAGACTGGAAGCCCATGCAAACGGCCGCCCAGGCCGCCATCGATGCGCTGGCCGTACGCGCCGCGCAGCCCTCCACCGGTGACGTGGAACGTGCCGAGATCGCCGAAACGCAGGCCTTCCTCACCTGGATGATCGAGCGGCATTTCACCTTCCTTGGTTATCGTGATTACGAACTGATCACGCAAGACGATGGCCATTACCTGCGCGGCATACCGGGCACCGGCCTGGGCGTGCTGCGTGAAGCGCTGCGCGACACCTCCACGCCGGACACGACGCGCCTGGCACCGGGCGCGGCCAAGTTCATCGACGCACCCGAGCCCATCTTCCTCACCAAGGCCAACTCGCGGGCCACCGTGCACCGGCCCGGGTATCTCGACTACATCGGCATCAAACTGTTTGACGCCGAGGGCCGTGTCTGTGGGCAGCGGCGTTTCCTGGGGATGTACACGTCGAACGTCTACATGGTGCCGGCTGAAGACATTCCGCTGGTGCGCCGCAAGGTGGCCGACGTCATCCGACGCACGGGCTTCCTTCCCGACGGGCATCTGGCCAAGACGCTCGTCACGATCCTGGAGCAATACCCGCGCGACGAGTTGTTCCAGATGGACGCCGAAGCGTTGCACGACATCGCACTCGGCATCCTGCGGTTGCAGGAGCGCCAGCGCACGCGCCTGTTCGTGCGCCGTGATCCGTTTGACCGCTTCGTGTCGTGCCTTGTGTTCGTGCCGCGCGAGAAGTTCAACACGGATCTGCGCGTGCGCATCCAGGGTCTGCTGCAGGCGGCGTATCACGGCACCGCAGTGGAGTTCACGCCATTGCTGTCGGAATCGATGCTGGCGCGCATCCACATCACCGTGCGCACGCAGCCAGGCAACGTGCCCGACGTGGACGTGGCCGAACTCGAAGACCGCATCGTGCAGGCCGCCCGGCGCTGGCAGGACGACCTGGCCGACGCGCTGCTCGAACGCGGCGGCGAAGAGCGCGGCAATCGCCTGCTGCGCCGCTATGCCGGCGCGTTTCCGGCAGGTTTTCGAGAGGACTACGCCGCACGCCTTGCCGTGCGCGACATCGAACTGATGGAGCCGCTGCTCGGCGCCAATGCCACGGACAACGTGCTGACCATGCAGCTCTACCGGCCGCTCGAAGCGCCACCCGGTGCGCTGCGTTTCAAGATCTACCGCGCCGGCCAGCCAACATCGCTGTCGCACAGCCTGCCGATGCTTGAACACTTGGGCGTGCGCGTCAACGAAGAGCGCCCCTACTGCATCGAACCTGCCGATGCCGCCCCCATCTGGATGCACGACTTCGGCATGGAGACCATCGACGGCAGCGAAGTCAATCTGGACGAAGCCCGCGCACGCTTTGAAGACGCCTTCGCGCGCATTTGGAGCGGCGAGCTGGAAAACGATGATCTCAACCGCCTCGTGCTGCAGGCCGGCCTGACCTGGCGCGAGGTCCGCATCCTGCGTGCATACGCGCGCTACATCCGCCAGATCGGTTCGACCTTCAGCAATACGTACATGGAAAGCGCGCTGAACGGCAACCCGTCGATTGCGCGGGCGCTGGTGCGGCTGTTCCTGGTGCGATTCGACCCTGCCCTTGCCGAGGCCGAACGTTCGCGCGCGAGCGAAACGCTGCGCAAGCAGATCGACGAGGCGCTCGAAGACGTGCCCAACCTGGATGAAGACCGCATCCTGCGGCAGTTCCTAGGCGTGCTGGAAGCCACGTTGCGCACGAACTATTTTCAGAGCCTGCCGGATGCCGGACAGGGGCAGCCCAAGCCCTATCTGTCGTTCAAGTTCGACCCAGCGCGCGTGCCGGGCCTGCCCGAGCCCAAGCCGATGTTCGAGATCTGGGTGTATTCGCCGCGCGTAGAAGGCGTGCACCTGCGCGGCGGCAAGGTTGCGCGGGGTGGTTTGCGCTGGTCTGACCGGCGCGAAGACTTCCGAACCGAGGTGCTCGGCTTGGTCAAGGCGCAAATGGTCAAGAACACCGTCATCGTGCCGGTGGGCTCCAAGGGCGGCTTTGTCGTCAAGCAACCGCCGCCGGCCAGCGACCGTGACGCGTATCTGGCCGAAGGCGTGGCGTGCTACCAGACCTTCCTGCGCGGGCTGCTCGACCTGACCGACAACTACGTCGACGGCCGCGTCGTGCCGCCGCGCGACGTCGTGCGCTATGACGAAGACGATCCCTACCTGGTCGTTGCCGCCGACAAGGGCACGGCCACGTTCTCCGACTACGCCAACGCCATCTCGGCCGAATATGGCTTCTGGCTCGGCGACGCCTTCGCTTCGGGCGGCTCGGTGGGCTACGACCACAAGAAGATGGCCATCACCGCGCGTGGCGCATGGGAATCGGTCAAGCGTCACTTCAGCGAGATGGGTGTCGATACGCAGACGCAGGACTTCACCGTCGTGGGCGTGGGCGACATGTCGGGCGATGTGTTCGGCAACGGCATGCTGCTCTCGCGCCATATCCGCCTGCTCGCGGCGTTTGACCATCGGCACATTTTTCTCGACCCGTCGCCCGATGCGGCCACGAGCTTTGCTGAGCGCGAGCGCCTGTTCAACCTGCCGCGTTCAAGCTGGGCCGATTACGACCGGGCACTGATCAGCCCCGGCGGCGGCATATTCCCGCGCACGGTCAAGTCGATCGCGCTCACGCCGGAGGTGCGCGCCATGCTGGATGTGACGGCCACCGAGATGGCGCCGAACGACCTGCTGCACGCCATCCTCAAGGCACCTGCTGATCTGCTCTACAACGGCGGCATTGGCACCTACATCAAGGCCAGTACCGAAACGCATGCACAGGTGGGCGACCGGGCCAATGATGGCCTGCGCGTGAACGGCGCCGAGCTGCGCTGCAAGGTCGTGGCCGAGGGCGGCAACCTGGGCTGCACGCAGCTCGGCCGCATCGAGTACGCGCAGCATGGCGGGCGCATCAACACCGATGCCATCGACAACTCCGCCGGCGTGGATTGCTCCGACCACGAGGTCAACATCAAGATCCTGCTGGGGCTGGTCGTGACCGACGGCGAGATGACACTCAAGCAGCGCAACACGCTGCTGGCCGAGATGACCGACGAGGTGGGCGAACTGGTGCTGCGCGACAACTACTTCCAGACGCAGGCGCTGTCACTTGCGCGCACGCGCACGGCGCTGTGGCTCGACCCCGAGGCGCGGCTGATGCGGTATCTGGAGCGCGGCGGGCGCCTGAATCGCGCAATCGAGTTCCTGCCTGCCGATGAAGAGATCGACGCCCGCCGGGCAAGCGGCGGCGGCCTGACCACGCCCGAACGCGCCGTGCTGATGGCCTACAGCAAGATGTGGCTGTACGACGTGCTGCTGGGCAGCGATCTGCCCGACCAGCCTTTCGTGGCCAATGGTCTGCCGGACTATTTTCCGCAGCCGCTGCACACGCGTTGCGCTACATCGATCCCCCGGCACACGCTACGTCGCGAGATTCTGGCGACGATGCACGCCAACGCGCTCGTCAACCGGGCCGGCGTGACCTTCGTGCACCGGATGGCCGAAGAAACCGGCGCAGAGCCGCTTGCCGTGGTGTGGGCAAGCCTCGTCGCACGCGCGGTCTACCGGCTCGACGCGCTCTGGCAACAAGTCGATGCCCTGGACGCCCAGGTGCCGCACGAAACGCAAACTGCCCTGTTCACGGCGCTCGCGCAGTTGCATGAGCGCGCGACGTTGTGGTTCCTGCGGCGGCGCGTGGCGGATGTACCAACCGCAGTCGAGCACTTCAGGTCTGCGGTCGATGCGCTCGCACCCGAGATTGACGCGCTGCAGCCTGAGGAATCTGCGCAAGCTGCGGTGCAGCAGCTGCAGGTCTTTACCGATGCCGGCGTGCCGGAAGCACTGGCGCGCGTGGCAACTGGCGTGCCGGCGCGTGTGTCATTGCTCGATATCGCCGAGGTTGCGACCGCCGGCGGCTGCGATGCACGGCTCGCCGCACGCGTGTACTTTGCCCTCGACCAACCGCTGGGTTACGGGTGGCTGCAAGGCGGCATCCTCGGCCTGCCGACGCAAACGCATTGGCAGATGCTGGCGCGCGCAACGCTGCTCGAAGAACTGGGGCAACTGCGGCGGCGGCTCACGCAATCCGTCTTGCAGGATGCGGCGCCCGGCACGAGCGCGGATGCCCTCATCGACACATGGCGCGGCACGCGACAGGAGGCGCTGGCGCGCTACAACCGCGTGATTGCCGATCAGGTCGCGGCCGGCTCGGCCGATCTGGCGATGCTGTCGGTAGGCCTCAAGGCACTGGCTGAGGTCGACGCCTGATGCAGGCCGCTGACGGGCACGCGCCAGTGCGGCGTTGACGCGCACTGGTGGCGTGTCGTGCGAGAACGGCGGCTGCACGACGAAGGCATCCACCACGCCGGGCTGGAAAAACATGCAGTACGTCGATCCTCCGTACTGGAAGTAGCCAAGCTCGCATCGGGTGCGCTTGGGCCACGAACAGCGCGTTTCTGTCTGTATCGATCGCAGGCACATCACTCGCCGTCCTGGACTTTGCGCCCAGGCAACGACTTGCTGCACCGCAATGAGGAAGGATCGTCTAGTGAGACGCGGCCATCGAACGGCGGCCGCTGGTGCGAACGTGTCCGGAAGCCTTGAGCAAAACGTAGCCCTGGAGGGTTACCCGGGCATAGCTGTGGTCGGGGCCACGGCGTTCCAGCGTCACGAGCTGTCGCTCGATGAGCGCTTCGACATCGGCGCGATCCAGGTCGTCGGATTCGGCGCCGTCGTTGACGAGAAGCAGGACGGCAAATTCATGGGGACTCAGCACAGTTGGCTCCAGCTTGTCTGTTGGCCACGGCATGCGTGACGGTGGGTGGGCTTGGTTTTCACTGACACCATGAGCACTGCAAGAGCCACCAAGAACACCGGGAGAGAGCAGCTGGGCTTGCAGGAGAAGCCAGCATAGGCACCCTCGCAGCGGCATTCAAGAGGGCAATTCCATCCTTCTTCCGTCGGCGCCCGCGGCCGCATGGGCGATGACGGTGCATCAACCGTTTGCCGTGCTGTATTGCGCACCGGCGGCAACGATTGCGCATCACAGAAAAGTCCGTCCTCCTCCGTTTGCGCTAAATCAATTGCCCAAAAGAACGCGCCCCGGTGACTCACATCACCGGGGCGCTGAGTGCTGCGCTGGGGGGCGACCTTACAGGTCGTCGTCGACGATGTTGGCACGGCGGCCGAAGCCGTGCAGCGGGTCAATGCGTTCGACGCGTTGGAGTCGCGCGTACGGATCATCCAGTTGTGCATGCGCACCAAATGCATGCAGCGCGCGATGGCGTTCAGTGGCTCGGTCCGCTGCGTGCACTGCAGCACGGCCATGCACCACGGCGGTCACGCTGCCGTAATGGCGGGCCATACCGGGCCGCATCGCGTACGTCTGGGCTGGCGATTGGGCCGATTGCGGCTCGATCCAATCGTTACGGCCCAGACGGCCGCGATAGCCAAAGCGATGAAAGCCGGCGGCATCGGCCGTCACCGCATCCACGGCCTTCACCACGTCGCGCGGTTGCTGTGCAGGTGCATCAACGCGTGCCAGCGAAGGCTCTTCGCGGTCGAGGTTCTCCAGCACGATCGCCTCGCTGACGGGGCGCATGCCCAGTACCGGCTCTTCCGGGTCGTATTCGGGGCTGCGGATGAACGGCGTGGGCGGTGTGGCGGTGCCGGCAGGTGCCGGGCGACCCGCCCACTCCTGCCACGAGCGCACGTGGGTGATATCGCCGTCATCGTCGTGGTCGACCACCAGCAGGCGCGTGTTGCGCGGACGCTGCCAGGCCGGTTGCTGCTGCCCATGCAACGCCCCCCGCGACGCGCGGGCGGAAGCCCCGACGGATGGAGCGGGCACCGCCGGCGCACGTGCAAGCTTGCGGCGAATGGCGCGGTCCAACCGCGACAGGATCATCCACACCACGAGCACCCCGCCCATGCCGGCGATGATGTTGCCGTACATGCGCAATTGCTCGAATGGCAGGCCGCTGGGGCCCACGCTGCTGATGGAGTACCCCACATACAGGCCCAGCAGGCCCCAGATCGAAATCACGAGCACCGGCCGGAAGATGCGGAACCAAAGCACGTGGTGCAAGGTGCCGACGACACCCTTGTCTGAGAACGACTGTCGGATCGAGTTTCGCGAAACATCAATGACAAGCATGGTCATGGCGAATTCCCCTGTTGTTGTTGGATGCCCCGGTCAGGGCTGGTCCAGCGGGCACGGGCACGCGTACGCTGGAAGGCGACGGCCGGAAAGCCGACCACCGTGGTGACAAGGTTCAGGATCCAGAACGCAACCGGATACCAGACAGTGTCGATGAAGTAGCGCAGGATGTTGTCGTCGTAGCGGCGATCAATAAAGCAGCCGATCAGCAACTGCAGCACGCATGTGATGAAAAGCAGCGTGCCGTGCCAGCGCGGGAAGGCTTCCATGCGCCATTCGGGTGGCAGGGTGATGAAGAAGCCGAGCACCGACCACGTGATGACGATCAGCATGTTGTACGCCCACACGACCGACAGTGCGTACTCGAAGAAGATCGGCCACATCATCGATTGCCGCAGGCTCACCATGGCCGGCGCGTACTTGATCAGCGCCTGGATGCCGCCCTTGGCCCAGCGCAGGCGCTGCTTGTACAGGCCGCGGAAGGTCTCGGGCATCAGGATCCATGACAGTGCGCGCGGCTCATAACGGATCATCCAGCCGCCCACCTGCAGCTTCCAGCTGATGTCGATGTCTTCGGTGAGCATGTCGTTGCTCCAGTAGCCGACATCTTCAATGGCGTGCTTGCGGAACATCACGACCACGCCCGACACCGTCAGCAGCCGGCCATAGACCTGCTGCGTGCGCTTGATGAGCCCCACGATCGACGAGAACTCGCCCACCTGCATGCGCCCCAGCAAGGTCGAGCGCGTGCGGATGCGTGGGTTGCCCGTCACCGCGCCAATGGTCGGGTTCTCCATCAGGTGGCGGATCATCCAGGCAATCGCATCCACATCCAGGATCGAATCGCCATCGATGCACATCAGGTACTCGGCGTCGGTCACCTGCGCCGCGGTGGTGAGGCCAATCGCCTTGCCCTGGTTGGACGACTGGTGGATCACCACGAGTTGCGGGTATTCCGCCGCCAGTTCGTTCAGGCGTTCACCGGTGCGGTCAGAACTGCCGTCGTTCACGGCGATGATGTCGTAGTTCGGATACCGCATGCGTGCGAGGTGGCTGATCACCTCGCGCACATTGGCCTCTTCGTTGTAGCAGGGCACGATGATCGACACCTTGGGATAGCTCTTCACCCCCAGGAGTGCCAGCGGATGCCGCACGTTCTGCGTACCCCGCTCGAGCAGGAAGTAATGCAGCAGCCCGCCGATCATCCAGAAATACGACATGAAGAACGGGTAGTAAAAGACAAAGCCCGAGATCCAGCGCTTAGCGGCGAGTGCGTCCACCATGTCAGCCTCCCGCCTTGTTGGTGTGGGACAGCGCTGCCGCTTCGGTCGTCCCGGGCTGCTTGTCTGCGCCCGTCGCGCTGGCCTTCGGCGGTTGGCTCTGCGGGGCAGCACTGCTGTCGAGCTTCTCGACGCTGCGCGTATTGCCGCCGGGCGGCTTGCGCGTCTCGATATACGTCTTGAGCGACATCACATCACGCAGCACCTCGGTATCGGGCCGGCCGGCAATGAAATCATCCGGGTAGTAGCCGTAATTCAGAGCACCTGCCGAGCGCAGCGCGCGCATCTGGTCACGCAGTTCGGTCGTCGGGATCGGCTTGTCCTGATTGCGCCAGTCCACCGCCTGCAGCTCGAAGATGGTCTTCTTCAGCCCACCCTTGTGTTTGGCCACGGCGGCGGTCAGCTTCTTCATCCAGTCCTTCGGGTCCTTGGCTTCCTCCATGTACGGCATGGCTTCGAGCGCCACGTAGTCGTACGCCTCCAGGAAGTCGTCATAGTTCTGCGCCGTCCAGGCCTCGGCCTTCGGATCAAGCACCGGCCCCGAAAAGATGTTGCGCGCGGTCAGCATGTCGCGGCCGTTCTGATAGCCCTGCGCCACCGCGATCAGCTCTTTCGAGAACGAGATCAGCGCAGCGGTCTTGGCCTTCGACCACTTCTGCATCAACTCCGGCGACTGGCGGATCTTGTTGATATCGCCGGGCAGGCCCATGGCCTCGTAGGCCTTGAGCGCGGCGGGGCTGGCATCTTCGTAGTCGTCGAGCACGCCGTCGTCGTGGAAGAGCACGCCGTCGATGATCGAGTTCTTGGCCAGGTCCTCATAGATGTCGCGGATCATCTGGCGTGCCTGCGGATCGAACGGCGACAGTCGCGGCGGCTTGACGGTGCCCGGCTTCTGCGGCGCGCCCGGCAACGACTGCACCAGGTGCGTGGCGGCCGGGTTGTTGGCCGGCAGCTTGTACGACAGCATCGGCAGCCAGGCGTACACCTCCACCTTTGCTCGCGTCTTCAACTGCCACGACACGCGCGAGAACAGGTCCGCACGCATCGGCATGTGCCGGTTCGGGAAGTACACAGCGTCCACGGCGCCGTTGCCCTTCGGATCGGCGAAGGCCTGCAGGTAGACCACACGCGGCGCCAAGTCCTTGATGCGGTCGATCAGCTTGCCGAGGTTCGCTTCCTGCTGCTTCGGGTCCGGGTCGTAGATGTAATCCATGTCGACCTGCACCACGCGCTGCACGGGGTTGATCTCGCCGTGATGAGTCACGGGCTCGCGCAGCGAACGCTCCAGATCGCCGGTGTTGGTGTCGTAGCCCATCAGGCTTCGGCGGATGGCGGTGAGCGGCACGTCCGGCGTGTTCGGACCCGGCTCCAGCGTGAGCATGTACTTCAGGCCCACGTTGGCGGCCTCCTGGTCGAGCATCTGGTTGTGGGCACCATACGGCCACACCACCGTCTGCACCTTGGTACCCGTGTTCTTCTGGATCAGGTCGATGCTGCGCTGCAGGTCAGCATGCACACGCTTGCGGTATTCGTCATCGGTCTCATAGCGGCCCAGATTGCGCAGATATTCATGCGTGGTCGCCGCCGGCATCTCGTTACCCTGGGGGTTGCCCAGCGCGCCGTGGTGCATATCTGCCGTGTGGGTGGCGAACTCTGCCAGGCCGGAGGCCTGCATCTCGCGGATCTGGTTCCAGTTCATGAAGAAGTCCCGCGGCACGATCTGCTTGTCCGACAGCTTGACCTTCGATCCCTGGGGTGCGTTGGTCCACTCCGTTACCAGCCCGAACACCGCCGGAAAGCGGAACTGCTTGAGCAGCGGGAAGACCTTTGTGTAGTGACTTTCATAGCCGTCATCGAACGTCAGCAGGAGCGGGCGCTTGGGCAGCGGCTTGCCGCCATGGCGCGCCTCGTCGATCTGCGCGAGCGTGACCGGGTGGTAGCCGTTGGCCTGGATCCAACTGAACATGTTCGTCAGCATCTTGGTGTCGACGGCAAACCCATCGGGCAACGTCTCGAAGCTGGCGCGCAGGTTGTCGCGGATGTCGTGAAAGCACAGCACGCGGAACGTCTTGCCATCGTCCGGATCGGGCTTGGGCAGGAAGTCCACCTGAACGGCGGCGGCAGGCCGAACGGCAGCAAGGAAAGCCAACGTCAGGGCCAGCGCCAGTCTCGGTGCCATCCAGGCGAAGAATCGTCGCAATGACGGTTGTCGGAGAGCTTGCATGGGCATCACAGCGGAATGTTGAGGTTCAGGTACAGGAACTTGCGGTTCTCAGGCTGGCCGTCATAGCTATGGCGACCAAAGCCGATGCCGTAAGACACCTGCGTCTTGCGATTGATTTGCCACACGTGCTCCAGCCGCGCTTCGTACATCGGGCTGCTGCCGAACGACTGCTGGTTGTACATGCCGCCGGTCAGGTACACGCGCTGCGTGAACGACTTGTCGGCGTAGCGCCAGGGCGTCCACGACCAGATGGCCGTGGCCTGGCCGCTGTAGTCGCGCGATGGGCTGAAGTAGTTCAGGCCCGTCATCGTGTTGCGGCTGGTATCGGCCCCGAACAGCACGCCGATGGTGTGCCGCGGCGAGGTGAACACCTGCTGATAGAAGTTGGCTCCCACGCGCTGGCGCAGGTTGTCGTCGGTGTAGCGCGACACGCCATACGTGAGCGAGGCGTAGCGCGTTTCGTCCCAGGTGTAGCGCACGTTGCCGCTGACGGTCTTGCCGGTCACGCCCACCTGGTACGCCTTGTAGGGCACTTCCAGGTCGTCGTTGGTGACCATGCCCGACACCTTCCAGTGGTCGCTCGGAATCCACGCTGCATCCAGGGTGCCGCCGGTCTTGCCCACCGCGCCAACCGATTGGTGCACCTCGCCGTTCACCTCGACGCCGGTGTCGAACCACTGCAGGCCCGCGCCGTTGCGCACACGGCTCTGCGATGCGCCGTCAAACTGCGCGCGGCCGGCAAAGTTGTGGAAGAACAGTCGATAGTGATCGGCAAACGGGCCGCTGTAGGCCTTGGTGTCGATACCGTACTCGTTGTTGGCGAACGCCGAATTGCCCTTGTCCGCCGTTGACTGAATGATGAGCTGCGGGCTCTGATAGACGTCCAGATCCCTGCGCAGCGCACGCACGGAGCCGTTCTCCGGAAAGCGCTCGTCCAGCCCGTTGGCGACATCCTTCGCGGTCTTCAGGTCGTCCACTGCCAGCGATGCACGGCCATAGCCGGCCACCACGCTCAGGTCATCCGGATGCTCGGCCAGCGCGGTCTTGTACATGTCGCGCGAGCGGTACGGCTCGGTCTGCACCATCGCGCCGTCGGCACGTGCGCTGACGAGCGATGCGGCGAACGGTGCTTCGTGGCGCCACTTGTCCAGCTCGGCAATGCCCTGGTGGGTGCGGCCCGTCAGGATCAGGTACTGCGCTTCCAGACGCTTGATGCGCGAGTAATCGGGATTGGGCGTACCGGCTTCGGGCGCCAGGCGCACGTATTCCGGGTTGTCGGCCTTCATCTTGTCGAGCAGCGCGCGAGCCTCTTCAAAACGCCCGGTGTCGAGCATGGCGTAGAACAGGCCTTCCTGAACGTCGCCGGTTTCGATCTCGCCAGGGCTGGCATCCTTGAGCGCGCGGGCGTAGGCATCTGCGGCCTTGTCGGGCGTATCGAGATACGCATAGGCATCCCCCGCGGCCACGCGCGTGTAGGCGGGCACCTTGCCCGTCTGCGACATGGCTTCGTAGCGCTTGACGGCATCTTTCATGCGCCCGCGCGAAGCCAGTGCCACCACTTCGTCCGCCACGATCTGCTGGCGGAACTCTGCGTTTTCTGGCGTATCGGGCACCTTCTTGAGCAGCGCCTCGATCTCGGCTACAGCCTGATCGATGATGACGAAGCGTTCCGGCCCGTTGATGACCTTCAACTGCTGACGCCCCCAGCGGATGCGCTGCGCGGCGGCGGCATGGTCAACGTGCCACGATTCGCTTTCCTTGAACCAGTCCGGGTGCTGGCGCAGGTGCTCTTGCGCCAACGTGGCAGCGCCCTCGCGCGACTCGCGCATGACCTCATCGTGGAAGGCCTGGCGGTCGGTCGGCATCGGGCCGACGGGCGCATTGTCAGGCGCATTGCCGGCGGCGTGGGTCGCTGCTGCATTGGCCGCTTCTGGCGACACCGGCAGCGGTTCGAGCGCGCCGGGGCCTTGAGCGCTCGGGCCCGAAGGCACGGCGGGCGCCTGTGCAGCCGTATCCGGTGCGGGGGCGCCTGGCGGCAGGATCACCGTGGGCGACGGCGGCGCAGATGGTGGCGCCGGGGGCGCCGCCTCAACAGCAGGCATCGGCGACGTGGCAGCCGGCGCGGTTGCCGCGGGCGATGTCGTGACGGATGAATCCGCAGGCGGCACCGCCTGTTGCGCAACAAGGAGCGTGTTGGCCGGAGACGCCGGCACGCCATCACCGCCGGCGATGACGGTCGTGGATGCAAACGTGGCCGGGCCCTTGGCCGCGGCGTCGGTCAGTTGCGTATCGATCAAGCGGCGCGTGGCCGCGTTGGAAGCATCGTCGGTCGCGGCGTGCGCGATCATCGGCACCGTGCCGACCACCACAACGGTGGCGGCAGCAATCGCGCAGCGGCGAGGATGCCATGCCGCGGCCGCGCTGTTGCGCTCGGCCGGCAGGCTCCAGGAGATTGGCTCGTGGGTTGTCATTGTTGTCATGTCCAGTGGGCGGCGCGTGCGGGCGCACGCCATCCGCATTGCATGAAGAGTTGACCGGGCTGAGTCAGCCGAGGCGGGCCGTACCGTTGGCGGTGCGCACCGGGGCGCGCATCGGCTTGGCAGGCGTCACGCCCCCAAAGGCCCGTGTCATGGCGGCCCAGCGCGATTCGGCGCCCAGTTCAGCGCCCGAAGCAGTCACCGATGTGGTGGTCCGCTCGGACGCTCCCGGCTGGGGGGATGAAGACGCCATCACCGCGTCTCGGGCCGGTGCGCCGGCCTGGAGCGGAGTCGGTGTGCGTGCAGCGGTTTGCACGAACACATCTGCGTCTTGCGCATCTCCAGACACCTGGACCGATGTGTGCGCAGATGCAGCGCTGATGGTGGCGGCAGCCCCGCCCTGCAGTTCCAGTGGAATCCCCAGGCGCATGGCGGCGTACACCGCTTCGCTCTTGTTGCGCACGTTCAGGCGTCGATACAGCGTGCACGCGTGCGTCTTGACGGTGGCCTCCGAAATGCCCAGCAGGCGGCCGACACCCTTGACGGAGTGACCGCGCGACAGCAACACCAGCACTTCGTACTGTCGCAGCGAAACATTCAGCCGCTGCGCCGCTTCCGATGCATCCAGCGAGAGCATCGGCATGACTGCATTCGCCGCACGCGGCATCAACGCCGGATACGACTGGCCGCCGGCCAGCACCAGCCGCAGCGTGGCCAGCAAGACTTCGGGCGATTGCGATTTGGCGCAGTAGGCGTCCACACCGCACGTCATGGCGACGTGCGCTTCCTCAGCAGACAGGCTTGCGGCGAGCAGCACCACGCGGCTGGCCTCGCTGGCATCGATGGCCTCGCGCAATTGGGCAGCGAATTGACCAGCGTTGATCGGGCCCTCGGCCTCGTCCAGCCCGATGACGAGCAGATCGGCTCGCTCATCGAACGCGTGCAGTTCGCCGGGGATGCCCGCAGGCAATGCCGGGGCAACGACCTCCAGGCCAAGGGTGGGATGCGCGAGCAACTGCGCAAGTCCGGCTCGTAGCAACGGATGATTCTCCAGCAGGACTGCTTTCATGGTTTCCTCGTTTTCTTGTGAAGCGATTCCGGTCAGGCGCGCGCAGGCCAGCCGCTGCGGGCGAGCACGCATGTGACCGTCGAAACCCCGGGACCGTCCGAGAGAAGCGCCCTGCCACCGGCGATGTGCCGGATCTGGAGAAGCGAATTGCGAATGCCGTGGAAACCGTGGTGCCGTGGGGACCAATCCGGTTCCGGATTCGCTTATTGGAAGAACATGTTCTGCATGTGGCGGAAATGCCTTGCACATGCAGAGTGACCGCACGACATAGAGCAAGCATCGGGCCACCTACGTGCAGCGCAACATCTGCTTACACTTGCGGCACAAATGCGGTCATGAGGAAGGCGGTGAAAACCCACTGTGGCAAAGGATCGCTGGGCGGTGGCATCGATTGGTGCGACGCCGCAAATCCACTCCATTTCTGTAACGATTCAGTTACGAATTCGCGGCGTGTGACGGCAGGCCCGGTCATGCCGTCGGTTGTCCACTGAACGTTTTTACAACCTGTTTTAAAACTTACCGAGCGAGCGCGGCAGGCGCCACATTAGCGGCAGGCCGGCAGCGGATAGATGACCGATGCGCCCCTTCAGGGCTTATGGCGCATGGCAAAGAGGAACAGGCTGTCGATGGCGCCCACCATGAAGATGATGCCCGCCGCCATATGCAGCATCCAGGCACCGTCGGCAAACGGCAGTTGGATCGACGTGTGCGGAATGGCCGCCACCGCGCCGGCCGCCACCGACATGCGCAGCACCGGCACCCACCACGTGCGCTTGGCGGGCGGCAGATCGTCGCGATGGCGCGGCGCGGGGTCGGGTGTCGAAGAAGACATGCGGCAGGGACGAGATGTGATGGCCATGCTGCATTGTTGAACACAACCGATCGAAGCGAAACAGAAAACAGCGCTAGGGAAGACTCGCACTTCCCCTAATTAAAGCTGCCTAGGCCGGATGCGTAGCCAAGTGCGCGAGGTTCTGCAGCATGTCGGTCGTCATCTCCGCCACGCCGTATTCGGGCTTCCAGCCCCAATCGCGCCGGGCGACCGAATCGTCGATGGAATTCGGCCAACTGGCCGCAATCGCCTGGCGGAAATCCGGCGCGTACGCCACCTCGAACGACGGACGATGCCGGCGGATCTCGGCCGCCAGCTGCTCCGGCGTAAAGCTCACGCCTGCCAGGTTGTAGCTGCCGCGCTCGGTGATGCGCTCGGCCGGTGCCTCCATCAACTCGATGGTGGCGCGCACGGCATCTGGCATATACATCATGGGGAGCGCCTCGTCGTGATCAAGGAAGCACGTATAGCGCTCACCCTTCACGGCCGAATGGAAGATGTCGATGGCGTAGTCGGTCGTGCCGCCGCCCGGTGCGGTCTTGTACGAGATCAGGCCCGGATAACGCAGGCTGCGCACATCCACGCCGTAATGCTCGAAATACCAGCGGCACCAGCCCTCGCCCGCCAGCTTGGAAATGCCGTAGACGGTCTTGGGCTCCATGATCGTGCTCTGCGGCGTGTTGTCCGCAGGTGTGGTGGGCCCGAACGCGGCAATCGAGCTGGGCCAGAAGATGCGCTCAAGCTGATGATTGCGCGCGGCCTCCAGCACGTTCAGCAGGCCATTCATGTTGAGCGCCCAGCCCCACGTGGGCGATTGCTCTGCCGCGGCCGACAGCGCCGCCGCCAGGTGATAGATCTGGGTAATGCCGTGGCGCTCGATGATCTCGCGCAACTGGCCGCGATCGGTCACATCCAGTGTTTCGTGGCGGATCTGCGGGTGGCGGCCCCGGGGCACCATGTCGCTGGTCACGACGTTGCCAGTGCCGTAGCGTTCGGCCAGCGCGGCGGCCAGCTCCGTCCCCAATTGCCCGTTGGCGCCGATGATGAGAATGCGCGGCGCCGTTCCAAAATTCGCGCTGGTCCCGGTGCTCATCAGATGATCCCCAGTTCCTTGCCTGCGGTTTCAAACGCCTTGAGCGCCGCATCGAGTTGCGCGCGCTCGTGCACGGCGCTGATCTGCACGCGGATGCGCGCCTGCCCCTTGGGCACCACCGGGTAGAAAAAGCCGACCACGTACACGCCCAACTCCAGCAGGCGCTTGGACAGGGCCTGTGCCTTCTTGGCGTCGTACACCATGATCGGCACGATGGGATGGTCGCCCGGCTTGATATCGAAGCCCAGCTCGACGATCTTGCGGCGGAAATACAGCGCGCTGTCTTCAAGCTTGTCGCGCAGCGCGGTGTCGGCTTCCAGCAGATCGAGCACCTTGATGGTGGCCCCAACAATGGACGGCGCCACCGTGTTCGAGAACAGATACGGCCGCGAGCGCTGGCGCAGCAGTGCCACCACCTCCTTGCGCGCACTCGTAAAGCCGCCCGATGCACCGCCCAGGCCCTTGCCCAGCGTGCCGGTGATGATGTCGATCTTGCCGAACACGCCGCGGTGTTCGTGCGAGCCGCGCCCCCGCTTGCCGAGAAAGCCCGTGGCATGGCATTCGTCAATGCCCAGCAGCGCACCGAACTCATCGCAAATGGCGCGGATTTCATCCAGCCGCGCGATGGTGCCGTCCATCGAGAACACGCCGTCGGTAAAGACAAGCTTGAAGCGCGCGCCCGCCGCATCGGCCGCCTTCAGTTGCGCGCGCAGATCATCCAGATCGTTGTGCTTGTAGCGATAGCGCTGCGCCTTGCACAGGCGGATGCCATCGATGATGGACGCGTGGTTCAGCTCGTCGCTGATGACGGCGTCTTCCGCGCCCAGCAGCGTTTCGAACAAGCCACCGTTGGCATCGAACGCCGAACCGTAGAGGATGGTGTCTTCCGTGCCAAGAAACTTCGCCAGCCGCGCTTCCAGCGTCTTGTGCAGGTCTTGCGTGCCGCAAATGAAGCGCACCGAACTGAGGCCGAAACCGTGCGTGTCGAGCGCTTCGTGCGCAGCCTTGAGCACCTCCGGGTGCGACGACAAGCCCAGGTAGTTGTTGGCGCAGAGGTTGATGACCTCCTTGCCGTCAGCCGTGCGGATCACAGCGCCCTGCGGCGAGGTGATGATGCGCTCGGTCTTGTAGAGACCGGCTTCCTCGATCGCCTCCAGTTCGCGGCGGATGTGCGCGTAGAAGGCGTCGGTGGAAGCATTGGCTTGCGTTGTCCCCATGGTGCTGCTCCTGTAGACTGCGTTGATCGATAAATCGAACATGTTCGATATATCGAATAATTCGTTCAATTTACAAGATACCAACCGATGGCACAAGCCCCCGCCACCGATGTCCTTGCCGACGGCCCGCCCGCCGTTGGTGCCAAGCTGCAAGCGCTGCGCCAGGCGCGCAAGCTGTCGCTCGATGAACTGTCGCGGCGCGCGGGCGTGTCCAAATCCATGCTCTCGCAGGTCGAGCGCAATCTGGCCAACCCGACCGTCGCGGTGCTGTGGCGCCTGGCCAGCGCGCTTGGCGTAGGGCTGGCAGATTTTCTGTCGCCCGAAGGCGCGGCCGATGCGGCGCCCGCGGTGACGGTCATCCCCGCTCACTCCATCCCAGTCATCAAAAGCCCGGATGGCAAGTGCGAATTGAAGATTCTTGGCCCTGTGGACCTGGCGGCGCGCTTTGAATGGTATGAACTGGCGATCCAGCCCGGCGGCGTGCTCGCGTCAGAGCCGCACGAGCTGGGCTCGAAGGAGCACATCTCCGTGCTCAGCGGCACGGTGAACGTGCAATCCGGCCCGAGTGAGAAGAAGGTGCGGCACGGGGAATCGGCGCGCTACCCGGGGGATGTGCAGCACGCCATCTCAAACGCCGGCAAGACGATGGCGACGGCGTTGCTGGTGGTGGAATACGCGCAGTAGCCGCTGCAGCTTGATGCTGCCTAGGCTGCCTGCAGTTGAGGCGCCCGCCACACGCGCGGCAGCAGCACCCCGAGCATCAGCCCGCGCAACGCCATAAACCCCAGCATCGACAACCACAGCCCGTGGTTGCCCCACAGCGGCTGCAGCGTGACCGACAAGCCCCAGAACGCGGCAGCCGCCACGGCCATCGTCACCAGCAGTTCACGTGTGCGCGTCGCGCCGATGAACACCCCGTCAAACTGAAAGCCCCATACCGACACGATCGGCAGCAGTGCCGCCCACACCAGATAGTGGCGCGCGGCTTCGCGCACGGCGGCCTGATCGGTCAGCACGCCAATAATGCCGGCGCCCGCCAGCGCGTATGCGGCGGCAAAAAGCCCTGCGCCCAGCACCGACCAGAACGTCGACACGCGAATCGCCATGCGCAGCGCGGCGCGGTCCCGCGCGCCCATGGCGGCGCCCACCAGCGCTTCTGCGGCGTGCGCAAAGCCGTCCAGCCCGTAGGCCATGAAGGTCAGGAAGTTGAGCAGCAGCGCGTTGGCCGCCAGCACCACGTCGCCCTGCTTGGCGCCCGCGTGGGCGAACCAGCCGAAGGCTGCCAGGAGGCACAGCGTGCGCAGGAAGATGTCGGTGTTCAGGCCCATCAGGCGGCGCCAGGCGTCGCGAGCGAGCAATTCGGCGCGCGTGAGCGCCGGCAAACCCATCGGCCGTTGCAGCCAGAGCAGCAGCATGCCGAGCCCAAACCCGGCAATGTCAGCCAGCGCCGTTGCCGCGCCAATACCGCCCACGCCCATGCCAGCCCCCAGCACCAGGGTCAGCACTGCCACCATGTTCACGGTGTTGATGAACACCTGCAGCAGCAAAGCACGCCGCACCTGCTGGCGCCCGAGCAGCGTGCCGAGCACCACGTAGTTGGCCAGCGCAAACGGCGCCGACCAGATGCGCGTGTGGCAATACACCTCGGCCATGCGGGTGACGGATTCGCTCGCACCAAGCAGCGCCAGCGTGATGCGGATCGCCGGCACCTGCAGCACCAGCAATGCCGCTCCAATGGCGAATGCCAGCAGCAGCGCGCGCACCACGCTGGCCCGCAACGCTTGCGTGTCGCCCGCGCCGTGCGCCTGCGACACCAGCCCCGTGGTGCCCATGCGCAGGAAGCCAAACCCCCAGAACACGAAGTTGAAGAAGACCCCGCCCAGCGCCACGCCGCCAATGTATTCCGGCCCCGGCAGATGCCCGGCCACGGCGGTATCCACCGCCGAGAGGATCGGCTGCGTCAGGTTGGCCAGCACGATGGGAAACGCCAGCGTCAGCACGCGCCTGTGCCACTGCGCAGGTGACGCAGGTGCAACCGAAGTGGCGAAAGAGGACTCCATGCGGAGAAAAAACTGCGAGGAACGATGAAAAAGGCGGTGCAACCGCTCACGATTTCGCTATCATTGCGCCCCATTGCGGGCTCCGGAATCGGGCGGCAAGTGCGGCACCCCGCACAACGCCGTCGATGACTATACGCGAATCCCCCCGGAAGGCAGACACCGTGTTTTGCCTTTCATCGCGGCCGGACGGGTGCGGTTGATGCTACGCATCATCCGGCACACGCATGTCCCAGGCTGGTGACACCCACCACATGGGACGGCGGGCGGCGCCCAAACAGCGTCGCCTCGGTAGAACTAAGCGGACTGGTAAGCAACCGCGATGCCCTGTCGAACTTCCGACTCGCCGGGGCGGAGACTCCTCTTGGAAAAAAACGTACAACGCAATCTGGGCGCCTGGGCATTGATGCTGACCGGGCTGGGCTCGATCATCGGTTCCGGCTGGCTGTTCGGCGCCGGCCACGCTGCAAAGGTGGCGGGCCCCGCTGCCATCTTCACCTGGATCATCGGCGCAGTCGTCATCCTGGCCATTGCCCTGACGTATTCCGAACTGGGCGCGATGTTCCCGGAATCGGGCGGCATGGTGCGCTATGCGCGCTACTCGCATGGCTCACTGGTGGGCTTCGTGGCGGCATGGGCCAACTGGATCGCCATCGTCACCGTCATCCCCATCGAGGCCGAGGCCTCCATCCAGTACATGAGCAGTTGGCCGTGGCCCTGGGCGCAGTCGCTGTTCCAGCACGGTGAGCTCACGCCGCCGGGGCTTGTGTTGTCGGCGGTGCTCGTCGTCGTGTACTTCCTGCTGAACTACTGGGGTGTGAAGGTGTTTGCCAAGGCGAACAACGCCATCACGATCTTCAAGTTCATCATTCCGGCCGCAACTGCCGTGGCCCTGGTTGCAGCGGGCTTTCACCCGGGCAACTTTGGCACGGGCACGGGCACGGGCACGGGCGCGAACGTGGCAGGACAGGGCTTTGCCCCGTACGGCTGGTCTGCGGTGCTGACCGCCATTGCCACCAGCGGCATCGTGTTTGCATTCAACGGTTTCCAGAGCCCGATCAACCTTGCGGGCGAGGCACGCAACCCGGGCCGCAACGTGCCCATCGCGGTGATCGGTTCGATCCTGCTGGCCGCGGTGATCTACGTGGCGCTGCAGGTGGCCTTCCTGGGCGCGGTGCCGCCTGAGTCGCTCGTCAATGGCTGGCACGGCATTGATTACCACTCGCCGTTCGCCCAACTGGCGATTGCGCTGAACCTGAACTGGCTGGCCGTCGTGCTGTACGTCGACGCCTTCGTCAGCCCGTCGGGCACCGGCAGCACGTACATGGCCACCACCACACGCATGATCTACGCGATGGAGCGCAACAACACCATGCCGGCCATCTTCGGCCGCGTGCACCCGCTGTTTGGCGTGTCGCGTCCGGCCATGTGGTTCAACCTGGCGGTGTCGTTCATCTTCCTGTTCTTCTTCCGTGGCTGGGGCGCGCTGGCTGCCGTCATCTCGGTGGCAACGGTCATCTCTTACCTGACGGGCCCGATCAGCGTGATGTCGCTGCGCCGCACGTCGCCGCAACTGCATCGCCCGCTGCGTCTGCCGGGGCTGTCGCTCGTCGCGCCGTTCGCGTTTGTGTGCGCATCGCTCATCCTGTACTGGGCCAAGTGGCCGCTGACGGGCGAGATCATCGTGCTGATGCTGGTGGCGCTACCCGTGTACTTCTACTACCAGGCCAAGGCCGGCTGGCCCGACTTCAAGACGGAACTCAAGGGCGCGTGGTGGATGATCGCCTACCTGCCGACCATCGCCGCGCTGTCGTACTGCGGCAGCACGGAGTTCGGCGGCCACGGCTACATCCCCTACGGTTGGGACATGGGCATCGTGGCAGTGCTCTCACTGTTCTTCTACCACTGGGGCGTGGCCAGCGGCTGGCACACGCGCTATCTGGATGAAGTCGAACACGTACATGACGACGTGCAAGCGCACGACACCAAGCGTGCGCCGCGCGCCGTGCCGCAACGCGCCTGACACCGCTGTTGCTCGCAAGAAAAAACGCCCGACCGGTTCTGCCGGCGGGCGTTTTTTTCGTTGCAGCAGTGACGCCTTAGCGAGAGCCCCGGCTGCGAAAGCTCAGATCGCGTCTTTATCCGAACCGGCTTTGATGAAATCGATGAACGCCCGCAGCGGAGCCGGCACGAGCCGTCGCCCCGGATAGTAGAGATACGGCCCGGGAAACGGCCGCCACCAATCTTCGAGCACGGGCTCGAGCGCCCCGCTCGCAAGATGCGGGCGCAGCCAGTCTTCGTACAGATGCACGACGCCGACGCCGGCAACAGCGGCGTCCACGACAAGATCGGTCGCGCCGCCAATACGGACGAGCAGCGGGCCCGACGGGTCCACGTTGACCACTTCACCGTCACGCTCGAATTCCCACGGCGGCATCGCGCCGCTCGCAAACCGCCCGCGCATGCAGGCGTGGTCCAACAGGTCGCGCGGATGCGTGGGGCGGCCGCGTCGATCGAGATAGCCGGGTGCCGCCGCCGTCGCGAACCGCTGCGTTCGCGGCCCGATCGGAACGGCGATCATGTCCTGTTCGAGCCGCTCGTCATAACGGATGCCCGCGTCGCAGCCGGCGGCAAGAATGTCGACGAAGCTCTCTTCCGCCACGACCTCCAGCCGGATCTCGGGATAGGCCTCAAGAAAGCCCGGGATGATGGCAGGCAGCACGAGCCGCGCGGCGCTCATCGGCACATTGAGCTTCAGGGTGCCTGCCGGTCTTTCGCGGAAATTGTTGACGACGTCCAGCGCGGCTTCCACCTCGCTCAAGGCCGGCCGCAGGCGGGTAAGCAGGCGCTGCCCCGCTTCGGTTGGCGAGACGCTGCGCGTCGTGCGGTTCAGCAGGCGCACACCAAGCTGCGTCTCAAGCCGACGCACCGCCTCGCTCAGCCCCGATGCGCTCGCGCCCATCAGCCTTGCGCCCTCGCGAAAGCCCTTGGCTTGCGCCACCGCCACGAAGGCATTCAGATCACCCAGATCGACTTGCATTGTTCGCCTTTTCGCACAGCCCGTGCGGATTATGTCCCCTTATCGCGCACCGCGCTTGCGCCTAATCTGCCGTCACCTCGTCTTTCACACAGGAGTGTGACCATGTCTCCCATCATTCAGGCCGGCACGTTTTCCATCGGCAGCCATCGCGTGCATCGTCTCGGCTACGGCGCCATGCAGCTCGCCGGCCCCGGCGTCTTCGGCCCGCCCAAGGACCGCGACGCGGCGCTTGCGGTGTTGCGTGAAGCCGTTGCCTCGGGCGTCAATCACATCGACACCAGCGACTTCTACGGCCCGCACATCACGAATCAACTGATCCGCGAAGCCTTGCATCCCTATCGCGACGATCTGCTCATCGTCACCAAGATCGGCGCCAGGCGCGACGCCCAGGGCGCGTGGCTGCCGGCATTTTCAGCGCAGGCGCTGACCGAAGCCGTGCGCGACAACCTGCGCAACCTCGGTCTGGATGCTCTGGACGTGGTGAACTTGCGGGTCATGTTCGACACGCATGGCCCCGCCGAAGGATCGATCGAAGCGCCGCTCACGGCCCTGGCCGAACTGCAACGGCAGGGGCTGGTGCGGCACATCGGGCTGAGCAACGTCACGGCCAACCAGATCGCGGAAGGGCGGCGGATCTGCGAGATCGTCTGCGTGCAGAACCACTACAACCTCGCGCACCGAAACGACGACGGCCTGATCGACGCACTGGCCGCCGACGGCATCGCGTATGTCCCGTACTTTCCGCTAGGCGGGTTCAACCGGCTGCAATCGTCCACGCTCAACGATGTGGCGACGCGGCTCGGCGCGACTCCCATGCAGACGGCCCTCGCATGGCTGCTGCACCGGTCACCGAACATTCTGGTGATCCCGGGCACCTCGTCGGTCGCCCACCTGCGCGAGAACCTCGCTGCGGCAGCGATTGCGTTGCCGGAAGAGGCGATGCGCGAACTCGACGCCGTTGCACTTTCCACGGACGAGGCCGCCTGATCCCACGTCCTGCGTCCCGCGTATGGCGTCTGCGGCGCCCGGTCGATTCCGTCCGGGCGCTGCTCTATCATTGCCGACGACTTGACTGCGCGGGACGATCATGGAGCTTCGGCATCTTCGCTATTTCATCGCTGTTGCCGAGTTGCGCAGCGTGCGGGCTGCCTCGGAGCAGTTGCACGTCACGCAGCCGGCCATCTCGCGACAGATCCAGGACCTCGAAGACGCCATCGGCGCGGCACTGTTCGAGCGCACGCCGCGCGGCCTGAAGCTGACGGCCGCGGGCACGGCATACCTTGACGAAGCCCGCGACATTCTCACGCGCGTCGACGCGGCAAACCGTCTGGCGCGGCGTATTGCAGACGGCGTACACGGTCAACTGCGGATCGGCTTTGTCGAGAACGCCGCATGGATCGGCATCGTCTCGCAGGCCTTCAGCACCTTCCAGCAGACCGCACCCGACGTCGCGCTCGAACTCACCCCGATGAACACGCCGGAGCAATTCGACGCAATTGCGGCGGGCCAGCTCGACGGCGGCTTCTGTTACCGCCTCGGCACGTTGCCTCAGGGCATCACGGGCGTGCCCGTGCTGGAGCAGAACGTCGTGCTTGCGGTGCCGCAAGGTTGGCCTCTCGGCTGCAAAGACGCCGTGCTCGCCAGCGAGCTTGCTGGCAAGCCGTTCATCGCGTTTCCACGCCGGATCTATCCGGCCTATTACGACCGGCTGCTATCGGCCTGTGCCGAACGCGGGCTCACGCTGGATATCCGCCAGGAGGCCTCGACGGAAACGGCCATCCTGTCGCTGGTGTCTGCTGGCATGGGCGCGGCCATCGTCAATGCCGCCAACCGCCACCGGCCACCTGCGCGCGTGCGCTTTGTCGAACTGCGCGATCTCTCGGTACCGCTGCCGCTGGAATTCTGTTTCCTTTCGGCGCACACCAACGCGGCGCTCAATCGCTTCATCGCGCAATTGCAGTAGCCCCGGAGCGGATTCCAGATGCGATGCCTGCAAGGCATCGCCTGCCGCAGAAATCGGCATTGGCCGCGCTTTTCGGCGTCGGCGATAGTGAAGACACCCTTTCTTCACGCTTGCCGCCATGACAACTGCTGCTTCGCTCATCGCCACCAACATCGACTTCGAACGCATCGGCTTCCAGACCGGAACGCTGCGCCTGCCCTGGTCGCACGACCGCTCCGCGTATGGGCATATCCCGATCCCGATTGTGGTGTGCAACGCCGGCGCAGGTACGGGCCCGACCGTGCTGCTGACGGGCGGCAACCACGGAGACGAATACGAAGGCCCCGTCGCTCTGATGAAGCTGCTCCAGCGGCTGCCGTCGATGGCGATGCGCGGCCGGCTGATCGTGATTCCGGGCCTGAACTTCCCGGCCTTCATCAATGGCTCGCGTACCTCCCCGATCGACCGGGGCAACCTCAACCGCATGTTCCCGGGTGCGCGCAACGGGCAGCCGACCGAGATGATTGCCCACTATGTCGAAACCGAACTGCTGCCGCGTGCGGATGTCGTGATCGACCTTCATGCCGGCGGCGCATCGTTCGACCATCTTCCGACGCTGCTGGCGTCTCCGCCCGTACAAGCGGAACGACGCGCGCTGTATCTGGATCTGGTGCGCGAGTTCGGCGCGCCGCACACCATGATCATGGATCTGCTTGGCGAAGACCGGACCTTCGCCGCGGCCGCCGAGCGCCACGGCAAGCTCTTCTTCTGCGGCGAGTTCGGCGGCCATGCCGGCTGCGACGCCGGCAACCTCGCAATCGTCGAAGCGGGGTTGCAGCGTGTGCTGCATCGGCTCGGCGTGATGACGGAGCCCGCAGCGTCGGCGCCGAAGCAGACACGCTTGCTGCGCGTGGAAGGTGCGCGCCACTACGTGTACGCGCCGCATGCCGGTGTGTTCGAACCGACCTTCGCGCTGGGCAACCAGGTTCGCGCGGGGCAGTTGGCGGGGCGTCTCTTCGACCCACACCGCCCATGGGCAGCGCCCGAAGACATCGCGTTCCGCGGCGACGGCACGGTCATGTGCATGCGCACGTTTGCACGTGTCGAACCGGGCGACTGCATTGCACTGCTCGCCTCGGAAGCCAATCTCGACTGAGCTGGCAACCATTCGATTCACATCACCACATAACAAGACAAGACGGAGACCCACCATGCCTAGCCAAACCTTTTCAACGGAGCCGCCCGTCGGCGTTCCGCCACACAGCATTACCGCAAATGTCGGCCACCCCGCCTACATCGTCCTGCTGTTCTTCGTGTGCTTTGCCTTCTCGTATCTCGATCGGCAGGTCGTCAGCATTCTGGTGCAGCCGATCAAGCAATCACTCTCGCTGACCGATACGCAGATCGGGCTGCTGCAAGGCTTGTCGTTCACCATGTGCTATGCGACGGCGGGCGTGTTTGTCGCCCGGCTCGTCGATCGGGCCAATCGCGTCAAGCTGATCGCCGCGTGCATTGCCATCTGGGCCATCTCGACCACCGCCTGCGGATTCGCGACGAATTTTCCGGAGCTGCTGGTCGCGCGTGCGGGCACGGCTATTGCCGAAGCAGCATTGAGCCCGGCCGCGCTGTCGATCTTCAGCGACATCTTCGCGCCGCGCCGGGTTGCACGAGCAAGCAGCGTCTTCATGCTTGGGCCGTACGTGGGTGGCGGCCTGGCGCTGTTCGGCGGCGGCATGCTGCTGTCGGCGGCAGCGGCGGGCGGCGGAAATGCCTGGCTTGCCGCGCACGACATCGCGCCTTGGCAAGCAGTGTTCATTGCAGTAGGCCTGCCCGGGCTGGTGCTGGCCGCGCTCGTTGCCCTGACCGTGCGCGAGCCACAACGGCGTGAAGTGCTGGCCCACGCTGCACGCGCCGAAGACGAGGTGCCATCGCTCAAAGACGTGCTGAGCGAGCTGTTCGTGCGCAACCGTTTCTGCCTCGCCTATTTTGCCGCGTATGTTGCGCTGATCACGCTGTTCTATTCGCACGCGGCGTGGTTTCCAACGCTGCTGATGCGCCGGTTTGGTCTTGCGCCGAATGTGGTCGGCCAGATGGCCGCGCCCGCTTACATGATCGGTGGCATGCTCGGCGTCGCATGTGCCGGCATGCTGGCCACGCGCGTCACCGACGAGACCGCCTTGCGGCGCGTGCTGGGCTTCTCGGCATGCGCTGTTGCCGTGTTGGTGCCCGCAGCCATTGCGATGCCGCTCGTCAGCAACAGCGGCGTGGCGGTGCTGCTGTACGGAATGTGCGCATTTGCGGCCAGCATTGCGATGGGGTTGGCACCCGTGCCGCTGCAGATTGCCATGCCAAACCGCATGCGCGGCCGATCGCTTGCCTTGCTGGTATTCATGACCAACGCGATCAGCGGCGGTGTCGGCCCCCTGTCCGTCGGCTACCTGAACGAGCGCCTGGGGCAAACTGGCACCAGCCTGGGAATGGCGCTTGCGGTGGTCGGCGGGGTGTCTGCGCTGGCCAGCGCGGCGCTTTACACGATCGCCACGCGGCGGGTGCCCGCTGCCAACGCCCGCTGATTTTTCGGAGAATCGTCATGCTGGTGACATCCGCTTCCCCTGTCCATCACGTTGGCGCAGCATCCATCACGCGTGTCGACGAGACCGACTTTGCGCTGCCGCCGGAACGCCTGTTCCCTCTCTGGAATGAAGACGCGGGTCGCGCGCTTGAAGACCGCTTTGCCACCGAGAGCCTTGATCTGACCCACCGCCGGGTGCCGCTGAAAACGCACCTGTGGGTCGTGCAGGTCGACGGACTCACCATCGTGGTCGATACCGGCATCGGCAACGGTAAGGCGCGGCCGTTCAGCGCATTATTCGACCGGCTCGACAATCCAGTGATGGAGCGTTTTGCAGCCGCCGGTTTTCGCCCCGAGCAGGTTGACTACGTGCTGCTGACACACCTGCATGTCGACCATGTCGGCTGGAACACGCATTGGCAGGACGGGCGGTGGGCGCCCGTCTTCCCCAACGCGACGTATGTGTTCGACCAGCGCGAGCGCGACTTCTTCGCCATGCCTCAAGGCGAACTGCGGCGGATGGTGTTCGAAGACAGCGTGCTGCCGCTGATCGAAGCCGGGCAAGCGCGCGCGGTGGGTGACGCAGGTGAAGAGATTTTCGACGGCATTCGCTTGCTGCCCACGTTCGGCCACAGCTTCGGCCATATGGCGATCGAGATGCGGTCGCGCGGTGAAACAGCGCTCTTCTCTGGCGACGTCATGCACAGTGCGATCCAGGTGCACTTGCCAGAGTGGAATTCGATGTTCTGCCTTGATCAGGCCCAGGCGCGTGATTCGCGGCGCTGGCTGTTGGACCGGGCGGCTGAAACGGATGCGACGGTCTTCGCCGCCCATTTTCCGGAAACGTCGGCGGGCAAGGTGCGGCGGGCGGGAAGCGGCTTCGAATGGCGCTACGCGCAGGCGCAGGTGTAGTACTGGCAACCGCCCGCCACGGGCAACGGCGTGCTACGTAGATTGTGCAAACGCTTGGCGGGCCCACCGAGTCATCATCGAAACGCGATGGAACCCGCCGTCTGCAGCGCCACCGCTATGCCGCCTTCATCAGCCCTTCCATCGCCTCGCGCACATAGGCGATCAGATCCGGACCCATCCACGGGCTGGCGGAAAGCTCCGGCTCCCGCTCCGTTGCAAGGCGCACCTTGGCCTGCGTTTGCGGATCGTCCCCGGCATATGAGCGGAACAGCTCGATCCAATGCCGCGCAAGCTCCTGCATGGCCGGCGCATGCGGTGGCGTGCCCTTGGCCAGATGCTGCCGCACCTCGGCAATCAACGTCGGCCACTCGTTAGCGCGCTTGCCAAAGTGTGCGCGCATGAACTGCAGCTCTTGCGCCGACAGATACTTCGCATAGATCGCCAGCTTGGTTTCGTTCGCCGCCTCCATGATGAAGTCGAGCATTTCCAGGCTGATGCCGGTGCGCTGCTGCAACGCCGGCTCGTTGATGTGCATCGTGTGCAGCTTCGCCGTGAGAACCGGGTCCAGTGCCGCGTCCTGCGCGAGCAGTGCCATCCATTGCTTTGCAAGGGCCTGCGCCTCGCTGCTGCGTGAGGGCACCTGGCGCGTCATCGCATCCTGCACGGTCGATACCAATGCCGCCCACCGTTCATGACGGGCCGTATCGGCGTCCATGCGTTCGGCGCGGGCACGCTCTTCCTGCGAAAGATAGTTGTCGTACATGGTCATCCATTCCAAGGTTGTGAGCCACTCGGTCAATTCGGGCTCCTCCTTGCGCACGAGCTGGCCGTGCAGCCGCGACAGCCGATCGCGCAGCACGCTGGTTTGCGTGATCTGCTGATCGAGCATCGCAATCTGCCGTTCCACGATCGTGGTCAGGGGAATGTCCGGATTGGCCAGGAAAGCCCCGACATCGGCCAGCGACATGCCGAAGCGCCGCAAGGCCTGGATCTGGTGCAGACGGGCGACGTCAGCCTTGTCGTACAGCCGGTAGCGGCTGTCGGAGCGGGCCGAAGGCGTGAGCAGGCCGATGGTGTCGTAGTGATGCAGCATGCGCACCGAGAGGCCGCAGCGTTTGGCGAGATCGCCCACTTTCAACAACATCGTGGCTCCTGTCTTCTGGCTTGGATGCAGGCTAGGACCTCACACAGTGTGAGGGTCAAGCGCGGCGTGAATGGGATCGAAATGGACAGCGCCCGATGAAGACGCAGGCGTATCGAGCATACTGAACCACGCCCCTCTGTGGTGGGGACAATGTCCCGCGAACCCGCGCCGCTGCGTGCGTCACAAAAAATTCATTCAACTCTGTGTTCAGCGGGTCGTTTAGCGGAATGTCCGATCTTGCGTCTACCGCCAACGTCATGACTTTCTCACCGCTTCCCCTGCCTGCGGGCATTGCGCCCGAGATGCTGCGCACGGTGTTCCAACCGATCTTCCGCTTGTCGACCACCGAGGTGCTCGGCTACGAAGCCCTGCTGCGCGGGCCGGTGGGTTCGGCCATGGAGTCGCCCGCGGCGCTGTTTGCCGCAGCGTCGGACACAGCAGGCACGATTGCCCTGGAGACCACCGCTGCGCGTCTGGCCATCGCCAATTTCTCGGCGATGCGGCTGCCGGGCAAGCTGTTCCTGAACTTCAGCGCGCAGGGCGTACGCCAGTTACTGGAAGACCATGCCCGCCTGCTGCATGCCATTGCCGACCACGACCTGCACCCCTCGCGCATCGTCATCGAACTGACCGAGCAAACGCCGATCGATGATCTGGCCAGCTTTGCCGAGGCACTGTCGGTGGCACGCGACTTTGGCCTGCAATGCGCGCTTGACGATTTCGGCACCGGCAATGCCAACCTGAACCTGCTGATCGAACTGACGCCAGACTTCATCAAGCTCGACAAATATTTCCTGCGTGACATTGCCAAGCACCCGGCCAAGCTGGACATGGCACGCACGCTGCAACAGACACTCAAGGGCAGCGCCACCAGCATCATTGCCGAAGGGCTGGAGACCGAAGACGAACTGGGCGTGGTGCGCGATCTGGGCATCCGCTTTGGGCAAGGTTTCTTCCTCGCACGCCCACAGGACAAGCCCGCGAGCGACATGTCGAGCCACGCGGCGCGCGTGCTGCAGTCTTCGCAGATTGCGGTGTTTCCTCAGGCTGTGCGCGTGGGCTGGCGCGCCATCACGGCCAGCAAGCTGCTGCGCGTGGCACCCACCGTGCCCCTGCGCAGCAGCAACGACGACGTACTGCACCTGTTCAACCGCCACCCCGATCTGCACGCCGTGGCGCTGCTCGATGAAGACGAGCGTCCGCTCGCGCTCGTCGCGCGCCGAGCCTTTATCGACCGCTATGCGATGCCATATCACCGCGAGCTGTACGGCAAGAAGCCGGCGTTGGCGTTTGCCAACCGGCAGCCGGTGCTGGTGGAAAAATCCGCTTCGCTCGAAGACATGTCCGCGCTGCTGATGAGCGAAGACCAACGCTACCTGACCGACGGTTTCATCATCACCGAGCATGGCCGCTACCTGGGCCTGGGCACCGGTGAAGAGCTGGTGCGCACCGTGACGGAAATCCGCATCGAGGCCGCACGCTACGCCAACCCGCTCACATTCCTGCCGGGCAACATTCCGTTGAATCTGCACATTGAACGTTTGCTGGAGGCGCGCGCAGAGTTCTATGCCTGCTATGTCGACCTCAACCACTTCAAGCCCTTCAACGACCAATACGGCTACTGGCAAGGCGACGAGATGCTGAAGATGGCCGCCGCCGTGCTGGCCACTGCCTGCGAGCCCACGCGCGACTTTCTCGGCCACGTGGGCGGCGACGATTTCCTGATCCTGTTTCAGAGTGCCGACTGGCAGGCGCGCATCACGCAGGCCATGGCGGCGTTCAACGCCAACGCGCTCGCCATGTATACGCCGGCAGACCGCTCTGCGGGCGGCATCCACGCCGAAGACCGCAAAGGGCTGCCAGCCTTCTTCCGCTTTGTGACGATGGCGGTGGGCGCGCTGCACGTGTACCCCGGTGCCGCGCGCAGCAGCGACGACATCGGCACTGCCGCCGCACTCGCCAAGCGGCGTGCCAAGCAAAGTGACGATGGGTTCTACCTTGAAGCCATGCAGCCTTCCGCCGCGGCAATGCGCGCAATGGCCTAGACAACGCTACAGCGCCGGAATCAGCCCGAGCAGCGCGGCCTTCACCACGGCATGCGTCTTGTTGGCAGCATTGAGCTTGGTGATGGCGTTGCGGATGTGAAAGTTCACGTTGCGCTCGGTCATCTCCAGGATGGCCGCGACTTCGGCCGCCGTCTTGCCTTCGGCCGTCCAGTGCAGTGTCCGGCGTTCAACCTCTTTCAGGCGCGTGGCGGCATCGGGCAAGACCTTTTCTGCCATCAGCGTGCTGATGCTGTCGTGCGCGCGCTGGCTCAGCCAGATCATTTCGGGCTCGCGGGCGGCCAGTTCATCTTCGGTGATAGGCGTGGCGCTGCGGACCACGCTGAAGGTGCCGAAGATGCCGGTGTGATCCCGAATGGTGTGCGACCACCCGTGGTTGAGCCCGTGCCGGCGCGCGTCCATCCAGAACGGTGCGTCTGCCGTGGCGATGCCGGACCACAGCATTGGCTTGACGCAGCGCTGCCCAAATTGCAGCACCGGGTCGATGGCCAAGTAGCCGCGCACCCGGTAGTGCTCGCGCCAGTGCTCCGGGTAGGTACTCCAGCAGATGGTGTTGAAGCGCGTGATCGGAATGGCTGCACGCAGGGCGTAGGCGCAATAGTCGAAACCCAGTAGAGCCACCGCCTGTTGCAGGCAACGGATGACCGCATCGGCATCGCGCAGGGCGTTCAACTCGCGCAGCAATTCCGCACGCCAGGATGTTGCGCAGCCGTGCGGCAATTGGTTGTGAACGCCCATCCCATTAGCCCCCAGAACACACGCTAAATCGCCATGCCCGCGCCCATTCACGCCAACTGGCTTTCCTCATTTCAAAACGGGCGGAAAGCGTGATCAGCCTTGCGTTTTGCTGAGGGCAATCGTTGGCGTGCTGGAACTATACATAATCCAAAACGAATTGCGCGCCAAGCATAGCCTATGCAATTAGTAGTTTTTCTCGAATATTGGAATAGTGCAATACAGTGATAAATGAATGGATAGTCAAACGGCTTTGCGCAAAAACACGCCCATTATTTAAATCGGATATTTATGCGCGAGATGTCCGCAATCGCCATTGCAATCTGTCTACCTGGTCGGCCCTTCTTACAAAGTCCGGGGAGGCGGAATTCGTATCGTCCGTTTCCACCATTGCTCGCGGTTCCTGCCTAGGTGCGTCTCCGTACGCATCGTCGCGTTGCGGTGCCGAAAACGCCGCAAAGCGTGCGCCGGCGCCACATTGCAGTGGTGCGAAAGCGCGACACCCAGCAAGGACCACACCGCCGCCCCGCGACGAAACGCCGCAGTAAAAATAACAATATCGACGTTGCACGTGCAGATTGACCGACGTTCGGAAAAATTGACGTGTCAGATTTACACACGCGTGTGGCGATTCGCTACCACGGCAGCGAATTAGGGCAAGAAGGGCTTTCTTATTGGGGTTTCACAGTGTCAGCGAAACCCTTACAGTCTGGTCCGCGACTCGCCCTCTCGATGTAGTCGAGACCCCGACAAGAAACACGACGGTACGAAGCAACAGGGTTTTTGGCGCGTCTTCATCCTCGTCACTCCCCCGGTTTGTGGCGCTTTTTCCAACCCGGATTTCCCGGAATTGGCGGAGCTTTGCCCAAATTCAAAAAAGTGACGCGGACTTAATGCGGCGGTTGTCCCGCCCCACTGACCCATTTGCATAGGAAGTCCCGTTTCATGCGCTCCACTCTGATTTCTCTTGGCCTTGTCGCTACCGCCGCCCTCGGTCTGTTCTCTGCCGGTGCCCAGGCCAACTGCGTTGCCAATCCGCCCACGCAATCCAACACGACCTTCCCTGCCAGCCTGACCGGCAAGCTCGCGTATCACAGCTACGTCAGCTACGGCGACGGCACCAGTCAGCTCTTCATCTACGATTTTTCGGCACGCACGCTGCAGCAGGTGTCGAAGGCGGCCTGGGGCATCCAGGACCCGATGAATGCGGTGTTCAGCCCCGACGGCAAGTGGATCGCCTTCATGGGCATCACCAACAACGCGTGGAACGTGTTCTTCTGGCAGGTCGGTTCGACCAGCATGCCGATCAACCTGACCAACAGCACCGGCCAGACGCGCAATGAAGACCCGAAGTTCAGCGCCGACGGCAAATCGCTGTTCTTCAAGCAGAACGGCGATGTCATGCAGGCCGCGCTGTCGTACACCAGCTCGGGCCCCGTCTTCACTTCCACTGTGAATCTGACGCGCACGGCACCGACGCTGGAAAACTCGATGCCGTTTGCCACGCCGGACGGCACGGCCGTCTACTACACCACGGGCACAGGTTCGGGCATGGGCCTGTACAAACAGACCGCGGGCAGCACCACCAAGGTGGCGTTCGACACGCCGGCGGGCCTGGCGACGTACTACCCGATCGTGCGCGCCGACGGCACCGTCTTCTATGCCCGCTGGCACGACGCTACCAGCCAGGCCGACCAGATCTACACCAAGGTCAACCCGAGCGACACGCCCAACCAGCTCACACTCAACGACTGCAACAGCAACAACTCCGACCCGTCGCCCGTGAACGGCACGAACTACGTGTTCTTCTCGTCGACGAGCGCGGGCGGCTACCAGCTCTACCTGGGCGATGCGAGCAACGGCCAGCGCTGGAGCCTGTCGCAGTTTGGTGTGAACTCGGACACGACCAAGGCGAAGCTCGGCTCGAACTACTACCCGGGCACGCCGACGGCCGCCGCACAGGCTGTCACACTGCTCTCGCAGGGCAAGCCGGCCAGCGCGTCCACCAGCTACAGCGCAAGCTTCGGCCCCGCCTACGCGTTTGACGGCAACACCACCAGCACGCGCTGGGATTCAGTGGAAGGCGTTGCCGGCGCGCAATGGTTGATGGTGGATCTGGGCTCGACCCGCACCATCACCGGCGTCGACCTGTACTGGGACGCCGGCGCCAAGGTGTACTACATCCAAACCTCGAATGACGGCGTGACCTGGACGAACATCTACTCGACGTCGAGCGGTGCTTCGTGGGGCCACACAGCGCTGGCCAACCTCAAGGGCAGCGGCCGCTATGTGCGCATGTACGGCACGCAGCGCGCCACGCAATGGGGTTACTCGCTGGACGAGATGCAGGTGTGGGGCTACTAAGCAGCAGCACCGGCATCATCTGACATGACAAACGCCCCGGTGGCTTCGGCCCCCGGGGTGTTTGTCATTGGTGCGATGGGCGCGCCGCATTGGGGCCTACCCCTAAATTGTCAAAAGCTGAACATTCAGCCTGTGCAGGGCTCGGCACGATGGCGTCTCCGCTCCACGCCAGAGGATCACGATGCCCTCCCGCACACCCCCGAACACCCCTGCGCACGGCATGAGCCGGCGCGATTTTCTGACGCTCGGCACCGCCGCTGCCAGCCTTGGCGCACTGGGCGTGAGCCTGCCGGAAGGCGCGCAAGCCGCCGCGCATGCCGCCGACGCCAACTGGCATGCCGGCCAGCTCACGCATCTGATTCCGGCGGCGAGCCACGACCGCTTTCTCATCAAGGCATCGTTCCAGGCACCGCTTGCGCGTGCGCCGTGGCTGATGGTCAACGGCAAGCGCGTCGCCGGGGAGCAGACCGATGCCGCCGGCCGCTTCTGGCGCTTCGATGCGCGGGGCCTGCAGCCCGCGACGCAATACACGCTGCGCATTGTCGATGCGGCCGGCAAGCCGCTGGCCGACGCATGGCCGCTGCGGACTTTTCCCGCACCCGATGCCACCCCCGCGCGCCTGCGTATCCTGGCCTACACCTGCGCCGGCGGTTATGACGGCCCGCCGGTGGCGGGCAAGACCGCGTGGCTGGACATGAGCGCCCGCCGTCGCCTGCTCGCGCGCGGCATGTCGTTCGCGCCCGACACCGTCATCGCCAATGGCGACCACATCTACTGGGATCTGCAGACCTCGCAGAACAAGCCGTTCGCACGCCAGGTGCGCGAACTGATGTGGGCAAAATTTGGCGGCGCGCTCGACACATCGGTGCCAATGTCGCACCCGAAGAACGAAGCCATCTTCACGCGCGTGTGCGATTACCAGATCAGCGGCCTGTACGGCACCACGCTGCGCTCCACGCCGGCGTATTTCCTGACCGACGACCACGACACCTTCGAGAACGACGAGTTCGACGACAAGGTCGCCACACTGCCGCCGGAGCCGTACGGTCTGGTGGGCGCTGAGCTTACGCAACATCGCTACTACCCCGAGTTCCTGCCTGACGCGAACCGCCCCGTGTGGCTGCCCGGCGGTGACAAGGCCGGCATGCCCACCGACACCAACAGCGCCTTCGGCACGCTGCGCTACGGCGCGCTGCTCGAAGCCGTGCTGTACGACTGCCGGCGCTTTCTGGACAACAAGGGCATCCACGCACGCGTGGTGCCGCAATGGGTGGAGGACTGGCTCGTAGCCCGCACGCGCGCCGAAGACACCGCGCATTTCTTCCATGTGCCGTCGCTACCGTTTGCGTATTCGTCGGGCAAGCTGGGCGATTGGTATCCGGACCTGCTGGACAGGAAGACCGGCCGCCTCGTCGCCAACCAGCCCAAGCCCGGTTGGCAGGCCGGTTGGCACTCGCAGCACCAGCGCCTGGTGGCAGCGCTTGCCGAGCAGAAACAACGTGCGGCCGTGATCGTGCAGGGCGACTTCCATGCATCGGCGGCCGGGTCCATGTCGCGCTCGGGCGATCTGACATTCGCGCATCCGGTGCATACGGTCATGACCGGCACGCTCGGCACCGGCGACCTCGCCTTCCCTTCGGCATTCCGCAGCATCGAAACCACACCCGCACTGTCCGTCGCCATGCAGGAGGCGCTGCGCCCGACGGAGAAAAATGGCTTTACCATCATCGACGTGACGCCCGAGAAGATGACTTTCTCGCTGTTCATGTGGCGCCCGCCCGAACCAGTGGAAGCCATCGATACACTGCAGCCGGCGCTGGTGTACGAGGTACCGCGGCTGGCGTGACAAGTCAGCGCAACAACAGGGAGACGCATGGCGAAAATCTGCATCGTGGGGGCCGGCTCGATCGGCTGCTATCTGGGTGGCCGTCTGCTGGCAGCCGGTGCCGATGTTTCGCTGGTCGGCCGCGCGCGCATCGGCAACGCGCTGCGTGAGCACGGCCTCACCTTGACGGACTACCGCAACGGCCGCTGGCAGGTACCGGCGGCTGAGGTGCGCTACGCGACCGATCCCGGCGCGGCCGCCGATGCCGATCTCGTGCTCGTCACGGTCAAATCTGCAGCCACGCAGTCCGTGGCCGATGAGCTGAAGCCCCTGCTACGCGCAGGCGCCATCGTCATCAGCTTCCAGAACGGGCTTGGCAATGCCGACGTGCTGCGGGCCACCCTGCCGCAGCACACCGTGCTGGCCGGCATGGTGCCCTTCAATGTGATGCAGCCTGGCCCCGGCGCCTTCCACCAAGGCACGGGCGGTGAGCTGGAAGTGGCAGCGTCACCCTTGCTGCAGCCGTTTCTCGGTGATTTCCTCCGCGCGGGTCTGGCGCTCACGGAACGGACCGACATGACAGCCGTGCAGTGGGCAAAGCTGCTGCTCAACCTGAACAACGCCATCAACGCACTGGCCAACCGGCCACTGAAAGAAGAGCTGTCGCAGCGTGCATATCGGCGCTGCCTCGCGCTGGCGCAAATGGAGGCGCTGCGGCTGCTGTCGCGCGCGGGCATCCAGCTCGCCAAGCTGACGCCCATACCGCCCGCCTGGATTCCACGCCTGCTCGCCACACCCGATGCGGTGTTTGCGCGGCTGGGCGGCAAGATGCTCGCCATTGATCCGCTCGCGCGTTCGTCCATGTCCGACGACCTTGCCGCCGGACGCACGACCGAAGTCGACTGGATCAACGGCGAAGTTGTGCGCCTGGCGGAGCGCCTGGGGCAACGCGCCCCCGTGAACGCGCAGCTGTGTGCGATGGTGCATGCCGCCGAATCTGCTGCCACGCGCCCAAGCTGGTCAGGCAGTGATCTGCTGGCGGCCTTGCGGGCTGCGGGTTAGTCGGCGCCGGCCTCGCTCGCGTCCAGCAACAACGTCATGTCCTGAATCTCGATGTGGCCATAGCGCAGGCGGATCGCACCGAGCTTGACCAGCGCCTGCAGCTCCTTGCTGAGCGTCTGCCGGCTGATGCCCAACATCATCGCCAGCGCGTCTTGCGAGGTGGAGATGCTCGCGCGGCCTTCTGCCGATTGCGACACATCGCCGTGCGCCAGTGAAGCAATACGCCGCGCCACACGTGCCCGCGTACCGTGCAGCGCCGCGCTCGCCAGCGAGCCATACGCCAGGCGCAAGCGCGTCGCCACCAGCCGCGCAATCGCTCCGGCAAATGCGGCATCGCGCATCAGTGCTTCAAAGCGCGCCACGCTCACCCCCAGCACGTCCGAATCTTCCAGCGCGATTGCGCAATGGCCGCGCGGTTGTTGATCAAGCGTCGACACCCCGCCAAACCAGTTGCCAGGTTCCACCAACGTGAGGATGGCCTCATCTCCGTCAGCGTTGAAGATGGAAAGTTTGAGCGCGCCACTGGCCACGCCAAAGAAGGCATGCGAACCGGCGTCCATCGGATCGCCCTGGCGAAAGAGAAATGCGCCGGCTGCGATGTGCAGGGGCACCGCAGCTTCGAGCAGCGCATTGGCCACGTGGGGTGGCAGGCTCTGGAACCATGGGTTGGTGGTAAATGCGTGCGTCACGATTCTGTTCCCGCCCCTCAAGCCCGCCGCCCTAGCACCCATCCGACCGACAGCACATACCGGCTGCCACCCACCACGCGCGTCACGCTGTGCTCGCACGCATCGGGGCGGAAAAGCTTGATGCGCCGCGTCTGGAAGATCGGGCTGGCACAGACGAACTCGCCGCCCGCCCTCGGTGACTTCAGCACGATGTTCAGCCGATAGTGCCGGCCGTTCGTTACGGGGTCGGTATGCGGCGGAATTTCTGAACCGTCCGGATAGCGGATCAGGTAGCTATCAAACGGGATGGGCCACAGCGCGGTGGCCAGCAGCATCTTGTCGTAGCCGGTGCCCTGGCGTCCGCGCTGCCAGCGGAAGGCTGTGCTGAAGAATGCGCGCAAGGAAGACATGGAAGCGGAGCAGCCCGATGGAATCCGGGCATGGTAGCCGGGAACTATCGGCGCTTGTCGAATTTCTTCCAGTACCCGAACGGCTCCTGATGGCACTCGTAGTCCAGCTCGGCCACACGCGTGTGCAGGCGTTCCTGCGCCTCCTGCACGGCAAGGTTGTAGACCACCGGGCCGATCTCTTCCAGAAAGAAACTCAGCAGCGCACCGGCCTGAATGTTGCCGATGCGCTCTTCCATGTGCTCGGTGAAGTAACGCTGGATGGATTGCACGGCCTCTTCGCGGACGTCGCGGTCAAGTTCGATGGGCATGCGAGGGGCTCAGTGGCGGATGGAACCGCCAGCTTACTGCCCGCGGCCATACGCATCCAGCAGCTTGAGCGTGACACCGTTGGTCCAGCCGAAGCCGTCCTGCAACGGGTATTCCCCTCCGCCACCGCCCGTGCCCGTTCCATCCACGATGTATTTCTCGACGAGCTTCTGCTGGCTGGCGTAGAGCTGCTCGACGCTGCCGAGAAAACGCTCGCCGATTGCCTGCGCGAGTGGCTGCCAGCCGTATCGCTGCGCGCCGCGCAGCGCGATCCATTGCAGCGGCGCCCAGCCGTTGGGCGCATCCCACTGCTGGCCTGTCTTGAAGGTGGTGGTGGACAGCCCGCCCACCTGCAGCAGCGCCTGCTGCGTCCACTGCAACGTCTTCCACGCGCGATTTGGCCGTGCGGCGCCCACAAACAGCGGATACGTCATCGCAGCAGACTTGTTGTCGCGAATGCGGCCGAGCTGCCAGTCGTAGTCTGCGTAGTAGCCGGCGGGGTGCCACAGGTAGCGCTCGATGGCGACGGAACGTTTTCCGGCGCGCACTGAATACTCGACCGTGCATGCAAAATCGCGCGCCGCTGTGCAGCCGCGCGCGATGGTCTTCTCCAGTTGGAACATCAGGCTGTTCAAATCCACCGGCACGATCGACGTGGTGCGAATGGTGCCCAGCGTGGCGTTGTCGCCGAACCAGCGCGAGCTGAAATCCCAGCCGCTTTCGGCCGCTGCGCGCAGGTCGCGCCAGACTTCGTTGGCGGGGCGTGCGGGTGTTTGCTGCGCGGTGGTCATGTCTTGCAGATAGGACTCGGGGCGCGGGGTGTCCTGGTCGTCCCAGTAACGGTTGAGGACAACGCCGTCGCGCATGACGACGACGTTGTTGCTCGCCTGCCCGACGGGCGTGGTGGTGGCGCCGCGCATCCAGTACGCATACTCCTTGCGCAGTTGCGGCAGGTAGCGCTTGAGCGCCGCGTCGCCCTCCTGCTGAGCGGCCAGCTCGACCATCAACGCAAAGAACGGCGGCTGCGAGCGGCTGAGGTAATACGTGCGATTTCCGTTGGGAATGTGGCCGAACTGATCAATGGCATAGGCGAAATTGTCTAGCATGTTGTCGACCAGGTCTTCGCGGCCAGCCTCCTGCAGACCCAGCATGGTGAAGTAGGTATCCCAGTAATAGCCCTCGCGAAAACGGCCGCCGGGCACGACGTACGGCTTGGGCAGAGGAATGAGCGAGCTGTTGTCAGGCGCGGTGGTCGTCGTGCGCGTGAGCGCCGGCCAGAGCCAGTCGATGTGTGCGCGCAAGGTCTGCCCTGCAGGCGGTGTCACGGGCGTATCCACCGGTGGCGTGAAGTACTGATCGACAAACGCCTTGAGCGAGAAACCCGGCACGTTCTTCTGTGCCTGGTAGGCCCGCAGGATGACGGCCGGTGCGGCTTTGGGCACGGCATCGACAAACGTCTTCTGATCCGGATACACCTGCGCGGTCTGCACGGCCACGAACAAGTCGCCGTAGAGCTTGTCGGGCGACGGCGGCAGCGCGGCACCCACGCCCACATCGGCCAATGCGGACGACGCCGCCAAACCGAACGCCAGCCATGCAGCAACATTGGCCGCGCGGCACCGGATCAAAAAGTGAGCCTGTCGATGCATCGTCATCTCCTGCCTGGTGGACGGAAAGCCAGTCCAGAAAAGGAGACGCGGACAGCGTTGTCAAATCGACAGGTTTTGCGCAAAACGGCGGCGTACCGAAGCGCAAGAGATGGCGCCGTATTGAGCGCTGCGGGCAAGCAACTTGCTGATGCGCGGCGATGCTTGGCCCGCCCGTCGGGCCCGTCGGTCCTACGCTGGAACCTGCTCTACCCGCGCACGACCTCGTAGCGCATCTCCACGAAGGTGTTCTTGTAGGGCACTGCGGAAGTGAGCTTGAGCGCGGGCTGCACGATGCGGCGTGGCAACAGCGGCAGTCCGGAGCCCAGGGTGACAGGCATCACCTGCACGATGAGTTCATCAAGCAGCCCTGCATCGAGAAACTTGCCGGCGAGTTCACCACCACCAACGATCCAGAGATTGCGTCCGCCGGCTGCCGCGAGCATGTCGCGGTGCACGGGCGCCACATCACCACGCACGAAGCGGATGTCTGCACCTTGCACCGCCGGCAGCGTGCGCGATGTGAAGACCCACGCGGGCTGCACGTAAGGCCATGGCTGGGCTTGCCCCGCCGGGCCGGGCTTGGTCAGTTCGCGCAGCAGCCATTCGTAGGTGGACGCACCCATCGCCAGCGCGCCGACGTCGCGAATGAAGCCGTCGTAGCTCGTGCCTTCCAGCGAGCCAAACTGCATCAGCCAATCGAGCGAGTGATCCGTCGTGGCGATGAAGCCGTCCAGGGTGGTAGCGGCGTAGTACTGCGTCTTCGACATGGCGGGCTCCCGTTGAAATTTAGGAGCGAGATGTTACGCCGCACGAATTGCCATTGCCTTGCGCAGCGCTACGCCACCGTAACGACGTTGCCAGCATCGGCAGCGCAAATCCGGTTGCGCCCCTGATGCTTGGCGTCGTACAGCGCGCGGTCTGCGCGTGCGCTCAGCCGGTCGAACGATTCGCCGGGTTGCCACGCCGCCACGCCACCGCTGATGCTGTAGCGGCACGGCTGCGCACCAGCCATGACAACTTGCGCGGCGGCAGCTTTGCGCAAGCGGTCTGCGAGATGCATGGCGTTGCCGCTGTCAGTGTCAGGCAGCAGCAGCGCAAACTCTTCGCCACCGATGCGCCCGAGCACGTCGGTCGGCCGCAGTTGCACATGCGCCATCTGCACGAACGCGCGCAGCACCGCATCACCGGCGGCATGACCGAGGCTGTCGTTGATGCGCTTGAAGTGATCCAGATCGAGAATCAGTAATGCGAGCGGCTTGGCGTGTCGCTGCACACGGCCGACATGGCGGCGCGCCAGCGCCTCAAAGCCCTGGCGCGACAGCGCTCCGGTCAGGAAATCGCGGTTGGCCGCATCGCGCGCGTCGGCCAGCAGCGCATCATGCACCATCAGCATGGCCGACATCGACAGGATGGGCATGATCGCCGCCGCCACCACGAGCAGCAGCACGCTGCCGGCGCTGGCAAACATGCTCGGGCTGGAAGCCGCACCCAGCGTCAGGAAATAGACACCGCGTACGAGCTGACAGGCGCCGAACACGAGCGCAATGATGGCCGTGACCCGATACGGATAGGTCGGTCGACCAGCGGGCGAATGGCGCACCAGCATCCACGCCAGTGCCGTGCAGAATGCGGCGGAAAACAGCGTGGTCGAAAACACCCGCATGGGGATGCTGTCGACGGCGTAGCGCCAATAGATGACTGCCACCCCCACCGCCGCCACGCCCGCCAGCAGGACCGGCCACTGTGGCCGGCGGCCGAGAAACCGCGCACAGCCCGCGTAGTAGGCAGCACCACCCAGCGCCAACAAGACATTGGCCACAACCACCGAGAGGCTGTCAGGAATCTTCCCGCGCAGCAGGATCAATGGCAACGCCAGCACCACAGCCAGATTGGCACCAAACCATTCGGCAATGCCGGCCTTGCCGGCGCGCAGCAACGAACCCAGCAGCCCCAGGAGCACAAAGCTCATCAGCGCCGACGTGGCAATGGCGACGCCTGGATCCAGCATGAGCACTCCCGCAAGTCTTCTGTGGCGGGGATTCTACGAAAAGCGGCGCATTGCGGACATCACCGGGTGGTGGGGCACAACCTGGGCCGAAAGCCGCAAATCAACGCAGCCGGTGGCTTCCATCGTGTGATGACAACCCTTGCATGAAGGAACCGCCGCGCAAGGTCAGGCCTTCGGCCCGAGATCGTCTACCGCATGTCCGCCGGCGGGCTGCAACGCAGCTTCGGCGGCGTCCACCTGTGCGGGCTCGGCGTCGATGGTCAGCAGAAAGCGCCCGCCGATCACGACATTCTGGAATTTGCGTTCGTAGGTCTCGGCGTTTTCGCCGCCGGGCTCGTAGTCGCCGCAGAGGAAGTTGCCGCACAAGGCACCTGCCTCGTCGCCCTGGTGCGACAGCGCGACGCGCTCCAGCGTGAGGCCGGTGTTGAGCACGGCTTGGCGGGCTGCCTCAGCAGCAGCATGGTCTGTGAAGATGCGGACGATGGTTGGCATGGGGTTCTCCTCGTCGTGGTGAACCCAAAGTTGACGCATCGGCCGTGCCCAGCGGCACGCCGGGCGGGTGGCTCAGAACAGCGCCATCTGCCGCATCCCAAACCCGATCGCCTCTTCCACCCGCATGCGCGCGTGCGTGAGCGACCCCTCGATGCCCGAGAGCGTGCCGGCCAGCCAGCGGTAAAGCAGCGGCGCCTGACCGCGCGGACTCAGGTGGATTTCACCGAGCTTCTTGCCGCGCTTGTCACGGTAGTAGTGGGAGCGGTAGCCGCGTTCCCAATGCGTGATCGGGCCGCGCCATCGGCGCAAGCGGCGGGGTTTGGTGGGGGACGTTTCGGCTGGTGATGCCGACGCTGGTTCCTCCCAGCCGAAAGCGGGTTTGGCAAACAGCGGCAAACCTTCCAGATCGGGGTAGAAATCCATCGTCGTATGCTCAGCTAGCCGCGCCGCCGCAGGCTTTGCAGACAAACACGGCGCGCAGCCCGCATGATACCTGGGTTTATGGCAGACAGCACGTGCAAACGGCCTAACGGCGGGCATCGGAACAACGTTGCGCACGTCGTCCGATCAGCGCTTCGGTATGATGGCCGTTCCCAGTTTCATGACACGCGGCAATCGACCGGTACCTAGCATGAAGAACGCCCTTAACACGTTGATGACACCCCGAATCGCCTGCACCCTGTTGTTGGCGGCAAGCTTCGCCACCCAGGCCCACGCCCAGGAAGGCGCCTTCGTGCCGCTACTCCGCCATGTGGCCGATCGGCTGGTCACCGCTGACCAGGTTGCGCTGAGCAAATGGGACAGCGGCCAGTCGGTCTACGACCCGGCGCGCGAGGACAAGGTCATCGCCAATGCCTCGGCGCAGGCGCCCGCCTACGGCTTGGCGGCGGCAGACGTGAGCAACGTCTTCACAGACCAGATCGAGGCGAACAAGGAGGTGCAATACGCCCTGCTGAACGACTGGCGCCGGGCCGGGGCTGCGCCCACCGCGCAACGGCAGAGCCTGCCGGATGTGATCCGCCCCAAGCTGGACGGGCTACAGAAATCCATCCTGCAAGCACTGCGCGACGCTGCCCCCGCACGCGGCCAGGCGGATTGCCCGGTGCAGGTAGCAAACGACATCGGCCGTGTCGTGCATGAGAAATCGCTCGACACCCTGCATCGGATTGCACTGGACCGTGCAACGGCAAGGCTCTGCAGCCCCCGCTGATCCCATGAAAAAACGGCGCGGTCCTGAAAGGGCACGCGCCGCAGCATCCGTCACGCTTGTTAGGGAAATCAGGGCGTGGGCGTCCAGCTCGCGCCGTTGCCATCCTTGAAGCTGGCGAACACCTTGGCGGTGGTGTTGAGCCCGCTCAAATCAATGGCGCTGGTGGCATATTGGGTATCGCGACCCGACATGCTCAACGCATTGCCGGCCGCGTCCATGCTGAGCCATTCGCGCCACCCTGCGGTGGCGGTTGGTGTTCCGGGGTACGGTGCCATGGCGCCGTTGGTGTTCGGATCTTCCCAGCCGCCGCTTGCGATGTGTGTGCCCATCTTCGTGCTGATGTACGCAACTGTGTCGCAATACAGTTGAGCATTGCCGAAACTGCCGGTGCCCGTGTATTGCTGGGTGCAGTAGCTGTTCGCGGCCTGGGTGGCACCGGTCAGGGATCGTGCGAGATAGGTGGTCCCCGCAGGCACCGTGACATCCGCGGTCAACGCGCTGTTGAGCACCACGAAGCCCGGGTAACCCGTGGCCGCACGGGCCTGGATGATGGCGTTGGCGCTATAGCTGCCGCCCGAGCCTGCAATCGGGTCAAACGTCGTATGCAGCTCGCTCTGCTCGAACAGTGCCGCATAGGGCGAGCCCCAGATGAAGTCGACGTTTCCCGCAATGTAGGACTTGTAGTACCAGACCCAGCCCTTGGTCTGGATCGTATCCTGCGCGCTCAGGAAGTTCATGAAACTTGCCACCATGCGGCTGGCGGTCAGGGTTGAGGTGTTGTAGTAAAGCGCCTCGGCCTGGTTGTTGAAGTTCGACTGTCTGACGTGCGAGTTCTGCAACGTGAAGTTGGTGAGCTTGAGCAGGTCGGAGCCCTCCACCAGAAGGACGGAGCGGCCGCCCCCCAGGGCGCGCCGGGTGCCGCTGCCTTCCGTCGTGAGCGTTGTGGCCGGTGCTGTCTTGCTGCCGCCGGTGCCCGGGTTGTAAGACTCCGAGTTGTCCTGGTAGACGATGGTGCCCGCCTGGCTCTGGCCCGAGATCGTCAGGTTATTCACGTTGCGCAGGAACAGCTGCTCGTTGTAGCTGCCATCCTGGATCGTGATCGTCTTGCTGGCAGACGCGTTCGCGCTGCTGTTGCGCATGATCCAGTCGAGCGCACCCTGTACGGTGCGGAAGTCCGCCGTGCCGGTGCTGGCGACGGTCACGGCCGTCTGGGATGCCGGGGCGGCCTTGGTCGTGAAGGTCCACGCCGTAGGCGAGGTGATGCCCGCAAAGGGGGTACCGTTCATCTTGCCGGCCAATACACCGTTGTCGACGGTGACGTAGTACTTGGTGCCGTTGCTGAGCATGTTGTCATGCAGGCGGATGGTGGCCGTGTTGCCGGAAATCGTGACCGGCGTGTAGTACACATACCGCCACTGGGTCAGCCCGGTGTTGTTGCCCAGCGTGTCGATCTCGGTGTTGGCGGCCGGCATGTAGGTCTGCGTTTCGCCGCCGGCGGTGACCGGCGCTCCGCTGATATCGATCTGGTCGACCTGCACGCCCGTCGTGGCATTGAAGACCTTGACCAAGCCGGTTGCGCCCAAGGTGGGTGTGGCGTCAAAGCTGAGTTGCAGCCGTGTGTCGACATAGGCGGCGGTTTCTCCATTGGCGGGAACCAACCCGACCGCGTTCGTCGAGCCTGACGACGAACCACCGGAAGACCCCGATCCGCTGGAAGCCGCCGCGACAGTCACTGACGTACTGCAACTGCCCTGAGCCGCGCAGCCCGACACCCCTTCGCCGGACGTCGAGACAGAACTGGTGAGGCTACCGGCGGCTGTGGCCGTAGCCGTCAGGGTGACGGTCGCGGCGGCTCCGGCTGCGAGCCCCGCAGGAATCGTGCACGTGAGCGTGCTGACCGCCGGGCCGCATGTTGCACCCTGCGCGTTCACCGCGATACCGCCGACGTTGCCGGGCACGGTGGCCACCAGCGAAACGGTATCCCCGGTAGCGCCGCTTCCATTGTTCACGGCGGTGATCGTCCAGATCACACGATCGCCAACGGCGGCGCTCGTCTGGCTGGCGGTCTCGGACACATTCACAGAAGCGAGGTTGGCCGTTGCAGCCGAGCCGCCGCTTCCGCCGGTGGTGCTGCTGGCAGTGTCGGTGCCACCATCTCCGCCGCAGCCCGCCAACAGCAGTGCTGGCAGGGCTGCAACCACAACTGCGTGCTGGAACATTCTTGTCATTGTTGTCTCCTCTTCTTCTTTTGGTATGAGCGTGACGCAGTTGCGCTCAGTGAATCGACATCGGCGCATTCACTGCGGGGAAGTCCACGAACGCGCTCGTGCAGTCATAGGGCGCCGGCGTTGCCGTCCGGTTATCGAAGATATGGACGTGGTTGATGTCCTGGCCCGCGAGCAGCAGGCTGGCAAACGACACCGGCCCCGAACCCATCGTCAACTCCGCATAGGACGGCACGGGATTCGTCAGCTTGGTCGTTGCCCAACCCGGCAGAGAATCAAAGACCACGTTGTCGAAGACGACGTTGTAGAGATAGTTGAACTGGCTCTGCGACTGGTAGCCGCGCAGCAACAAGGCCGCGTTGGCGCCGTCATAGACGGAGCCGGCCACATCCAGGTAGCGGAAATTGCGCACCGTGATGTCGTGAAGGTTCGGGTAGAGCGCCTTGGCCGAGCCCGAAGCGTCGCCGTAGTACGGGTCCATCACGATCGGCTGTTGCAGACGCCGTGCGCACACACCGTCAACCGTCACATTCTTGACTTCACCGCCACGGCTATCGTCGGTCTTGATGCGAAAGCCGCTGGTGGCGCCCATGTCGAAGCCGTCGATGGTCAGGTCGCGGATCGTGATGCCGTTCATGCCGCTGTCTGTTTCGCTGCCGAGCGACATGCCGTGCGTGAAATAGAAGCGGTTGTGCAGGATCTGCACGTTGGAAACGGGGCCCGTGGTGCTGGCGTGCGACTTGATGGCGATGCCGTCGTCGCCATTGCTGATGTGGTTGAACGCAATGAGCACGTTCTGCGATTGGCCCGGGTCGATGCCGTCTGTGTTTTTGACGGTGGCAGGCGTAAAGCAGGTGCTGGGCGTGGTGGTATTGGGCGAACCTGAGACGACCGGCATCGTGTTGGCTGCGCATTGGTAGCCTGCCACGGAGTATTCGAGCGAGGGCGTCAGGATCTTGGTGCCCCAGGCGGTCACGCCGCTGACGCCGCTCGTGACAACGTGGAACTTCGGCGCGTTCTGCAACGTAATCCGATAGAGGCTGAAGTTGCTGCCGCCATTCACCTGGATCAGGCGCGGGTTGTTCTGGCTGGCGTTGCTCATGGTTTTGGTCAGCGCGCCGACATCCCACCACGTGAGCTTGTTGGCATACAGGCCGGAGGTGAGCACCTCGCCGCCGCGGCCGTCGATCACGCCGTCGCCGACCACACCGTTGCCATTGGGCGTCGTGGTGATGAGCGCGTTGCAGCCGTTGTCGCTGCTGGCGGTTTCGCCGCAATTGTTCTTGCCGCTGATCTGGTAGTCAGACGGCTTACGCGAGGCGAACAGCGTCACCCCCGCGTCGACCCACAGCGTGACGGACCCCGTCAAGACGATTGGGCCACTGAGGAATGCGTTTTGGCCTTGGCTTCCCTTGACGAGCTTCACTGCCTGCCCGGCAGGACAACCGTTGACGGCCGCCTGAATGTTGGCGGTGTCGGGCTCAGAGTTGGCCGGCGGCGCATCCACCGACGCGTCGAGCAGCCCCTTGCTGTTCTTGGTCAAGCTCGCGCTCAAGGTCGCACACACCGTAGTGGGTAGCGACGGCTCCTTGCCTTGCACGGCCGGATCAGAAAGCGCCGTGGCCGGCCAGAGCGCAGTGGAAGTTGTCGTAGATGTACCGGTGCCGACTCCAGGGCCGGTTCCAGGGCTGGTCGCGACACCACCACCGCTGCTGGCGATGTCGCTGCTGCTGCCATCACCGCCCCCGCAGCCGGTCAACGCAAGGCTGACAGATAGGCAGATCAGGCCGATGCAGGCACGCGCTGGCCGCACCGCTCTTGAATGGGTCATCGTGTTGTTCTCCTCGTTTTCTTCGTATGGGTGTGAATTCAGCGCGCATGCGAGCCGCTCGCAGGCGGACCAGCACGCGTTTGGCGAAGGCGGGCGCACGTGGGAATACGAGCGCCGAATGGGCGGATCAGCACGCGCCGGTATTGCGCCGTAACGTGCGTCGTGAAGGCGCGAAAAGCGTATGGGCGCGAGTTGGCGCCCACCGCCGGTGGCGGGGGTGTTCCATGCGTCTCCTCTCTGCTTTCTTGTTTTGGCGTCTACCGGAGGACTGCGTCTTTGCGAGCAGGCATGTCCCCGGTCAGCCAGTTTCTGATATATCAAAATCTATTAATTGATATATTAGAAGTCAAGGCAGGGTTTTCCCGGCAGAGCCGTAAGGCCGGCAAGACGGTAACAAAAAAAAGCCGGCCCCAGGGGACCGGCTATGCGAGAAGATGCAGCGCCGAGATTTACGTCAACCCAGATCCACAGGCACGAAGATCTTCGTATCGTCACGCTGTACGAGCAGGGCGACATGCTTGCCGGCGCGATCCACCAGCGTGCGCAACTCCTGCACCGACGACACCGGTGTGCCGTTGAGCGACAGGATCACGTCGCCGGGTTGGATGCCAACCTTGGCCGCCGGGCCGGTCACGTCCATCACCACCAGGCCGCCAGGCAGGCCGTTCTGGCGCTTCTCTTCCGGCTGCAGCGGTCGCACCGCCAGGCCCAGGCGGCCTTGGTCCGGCGCGGCCTTTTCACTGGATGCCACCTTGGCGTCCTTGGCGGCACCGACGGTCACAGTCAGTGTGGTCGGCTTGCCCTGGCGGATGATCTGCAGCGGCACGGTGGAGCCCGGCTTGATGTCGGCCACCTGCTCGGGCAGATCGCCCGACCGGTCGATCCGTGCACCGCCAATCTGCAGGATCACGTCGCCAGGTTGCAGGCCGGCCTTGGCTGCGGGGCCGCCGTCTTCCACCGAGTTGACCAATGCGCCTTCGGGCTTGGGCAGCTTGAAGGAATCGGCCAGCGACTGGTCGACCTCCTGCACCGCAATGCCCAGGCGGCCGCGCGTGACCTTGCCCGTCGACACAAGCTGCTGCTCCACCTTCATCGCCACATCAATCGGCACGGCAAACGACAAGCCCTGGTAGCCACCGGTCTGGCTGTAGATCTGCGAATTGATGCCGATCACCTCGCCGCGCTGATTGAACAGCGGGCCGCCCGAGTTGCCGGGGTTCACGGCCACATCGGTCTGGATGAACGGCACATAGGTATCGTCCGGCAGCGAGCGCGACTTGGCGCTCACGATGCCCGCCGTGACGGTGTTCTCGAAACCGTACGGCGAACCGATGGCCAGCACGGGCTCACCCACCTTGGTATTGGCTGGGCTGCCAATCTGCACGATCGGCAGGTTCTTGGCGGAGATGCGCAGCACTGCCACGTCGGATTGCTTGTCGACGCCGAGCACCTTGGCCTTGAACTCGCGGCGGTCCGTCAGCTTGACGTTGACCTCCTGCGCGCCATCCACCACGTGGGCGTTGGTCAGGATCAGGCCATCGGCCGAGACGATGAAGCCGGAGCCCAGACCGCGCACGATCTGGTCGCCGCGCTGCTGCGGCATCTGCGGCATGAACCGCTTGAAGAATTCGGAGAACGGATCATCCGGGCTCATGCCGGGCGGCAAGCCCTGCATGCTGGTGCGCTGCGCGTGCGCGGTGGTGCTGATGTTGACCACCGCCGGGCCGTAGCGATCGACGATGCCTGAGAAGTCCATTGGCGCCGCCACAGCCACCGGAGCTGCACCGGGAGCAGGCGCGGTTGTTGCCGTCGCAGTGGCCACGGGCGCCGCTACCGCACGCGAAATCATGTCTTTCTGCAGATAGGCATAGCCGCCTGCAACGGCGACCACTGCGGCCAGGCCAGCCGCACTGCGTGCCAGGGTTTGACGCGTCATTGTCGTGTCCTCTCTTGCTTAGCACGAGGGTCACGGCCTGCGGAGTCGCCTGTCGTGCCCATCGGTTGAAGGCATCGTAGGCGGGCAGACTTAAACGAGACTTAAAGGTGCAAGGCGCACGCGCACATCACACGAAACAAAATGTTTCTACGCATTGGCCTTGAATGGAAAGCGCAGCACCACGCGCAGGCCGCCACCCTCGCGCGCTTCCAGCGCCAGGGTTGCGTCGTGCGCCTGGGCGATCTCGCGCACGATGGCGAGGCCGAGGCCGCTACCGCCCGTGGGTGCCTGAGCAGGCCGATAAAAGCGATCGAGCACGCGTTCGCGTTCCTCCGCAGGGATGCCAGGGCCGTTGTCTTCCACCACCAGCTGCGCGCCACCGTCGGGCGTGTGTTCGGTTGATACATCGACGCGCGCACCGCGCGGGCAGTAGTTCAGCGCGTTGTCGACAAGGTTGACCAGCAGCACGCGCAGCGCATCAGCATTGCCGATGACCGATGCCGGCTGCGACTCCACCGCGACCCCCAAATCAATGCCCTTGTGCACTGCCGCCGGTGACAACTCGGCAAGCACGTCGGCCGCCACGGCGTCTAGCGCAACGGATGCGCGTTGCGTATCGGCCGCGCCCGGCTCCTGCCGCGCGAGCGTCAGCAACTGGCCAACGAGACGGATCATGCGTTCGACACCGCGATGCAGATCGGCATGCGCGGCGCGGCGTTCGTCTTCGTTCTCAGCGCGGTCGGCCACTTGCAACTGCAGCTTGAGGGCGGCCAGCGGCGTACGCAGCGCGTGTGCGGCATCGGCAACGAACGCGCGCTGGTGCGCAAGTGCGGTGCCGAGCCGCGCAAGCAGATCGTTCAATGCTTGTGTCAGCGGGCGGATCTCGTCAGGCAAACCCTGCGTGGGCAACGGCGACAGCGCTGCCGCATCGCGCGCCTGCACCTGCTTGGCCACCGAGCCCAGCGGCGCCAGCCCACGCCCGACCGCCAGCCACACGATCCATCCCAGCAGCGGCAGCAGGATCAGCAACGGTGCGACCGTACGCAGCGCCATGCGCGCCGCCACCTCGTGCCGCGCGCTATATGGCTGCGCGATCTGCACCACGGCGGGCCCGAACGCGACGCTGTAGATGCGCCACGGGCCCTCCGGCGTATTCGCGTCGGAAAAGCCGAGCTCCGCCTGGTCCGGCAGATCGGGCCGCGCGTGCGAGAGATACAGGCTGCGGCCAGTGCCGTCCCAGATGCGGATCACGACGTCATCGTCACGCGCAATGCCGGCGAGCGCCGGCGGCGGCGGGTCGATCCACTGGCTCGGCAGCGCGGCGGCCACCTGCTGCATCTGGTAGTCGAACAGCGCGTTGGCTTCCTGGCGCGCCTGCGCGTAGATCAGACCGGTGGCGATGACGATGCCCGCCAGCAGGCCGCCGGCCAGCCACCACAGCAGGGTTTTACGGATCGATTGCATGGCTTATTGGTGCGCGTCGCCAGCGGCAGGTTCCGCAGGCGACGTCGACGCCTCACGCGGAATCACATACCCCACGCCGCGGATGTTCTGGATGAAATGGCTACCAAGCTTCTTGCGCAACGCGTGAATGTAGACCTCGACCGTGTTGCTGCCCACCTCTTCATCCCAGCCGTAGAGGTTGTCTTGCAACTGGGCGATCGACCACACCTTGCCCGGCCGCGCAAGCAGCGCATGCAGCACCGCAAACTCGCGGCCCGACAGTTTGACCGGCACACCCGCGCGCAGCACCTCGCGGGTGACGGGGTTGAGCAGCACCTCGCCGTGGCGCATGAGCGGATCGGCGCGGCCGCCTTGTCTGCGCAGCAGCGCGTGCATGCGTGCCGCCAGCTCCTGGAGGTCGAAGGGCTTGACGAGGTAATCGTCTGCGCCGGCATTGAGACCGGCCACGCGGTCGGCCACCGCATCGCGCGCGGTCAGGATCAGGATGGGGATGGCGATGCCGCGCTGGCGCAGTTCGCGCACCACATCCAGCCCGTCGCGCTTGGGCAGGCCGAGGTCGAGCAGCATGAGGTCGAACATGGTGGCGCCGGACTCTGCGCCGGCGGCGCCAGGCGCCGTGATGGCGTGCACGGCTGCCTCGCCGTCACGCACCCAATCGATGGCGAAACCGTCGTGGCGCAAACCCTTGCGCACGCTGTCGCCGATCATGTCGTCGTCTTCTACGAGCAGTACGCGCATGGCGAATCAAAAATTAGCCGGGGAGGGCTCATTGTAGAACTGCTGCGCGGGCGGCCCGCACTTTGTGCAGAGCCGCCCGCAGTTTCACCCCCGCATCAGAACCCGCCCGATTTGATCAGTTGATTCAACGCGCCGATGTTCAGGCTGCCCCAACCCGTCGGGTAGTCCCAACCCGTAGCGGCGCTGTAACCGTAGCCCTGGTAGCCGTTGTTGCCCGAGACCACGTCATACCGCAGCAGCGACGCGTTGGCCTGAATGGCGCTGTACAGGCGCGCCGCCGGAAAGCCCAGGTTGCCGTTCGCCGCCAGCAACCGTGCCCAGAAGCCGACAAAGATGGGCGATGCCAGGCTCGTGCCGCCAATCTGTTGCAGTTGCCCGTAGTTGTAGATGTAGGCGCCGGTGCTCTGTGCTGCGTCGAACGACACATCGGGCAATAGGCGCGCATTGCCGCCCTGCCAACTTGGCGCCGGCAGGATCTGGCTGATGCCGCCGCCGGTGGCCCACAGCTTGCCGTTGCCGTCCAGGCCTTCGTTCCACACGGTCTCGCTAGCGAAGCTGGAACCGTTCGTATAGAGCGTGGTGCCGCCAATGGCGAGCACGTGCGGTGACGATGCCGGCCACGACACGCTGTAGTTGGCGCCGTCCGGATAGCCGCGATTGTTGCACTCGTAGACGCCCTCGTCGCCCGAAGACACGGAGAACGTCTGCCCCTGCGCGGCGGCAGTTGTGAAGATGGCCTCTTCGGCGTCGAGCGTGCCGTCGGCGCTGGCATCGTTCTCGCACCAGCCGAGCGACACGTTGATGACCTTGGCGGTGTTGTCGGTCACTGCCTTGTTGAAAGCCTTGGTCAAGCCCGTGTTGCCCGGCGCGTTCAGGTCGGCCATGTAGAAGGCCAGCTTGCCGACCGCGCCACCAGCCGCACCTACGATGGACTGGCTGTCGAGGTTCCATTCGCCCTGGCCTTCCTGATCATCGGTGTAGTTGCCGCTGCTGCCGTTGGTCTTGATCGTGGTGGTGGACACCGCGGCGTAGCCGTTGTTGCTCGTGAACGTACGCAGGTCACGCAGCGTTTGCGATACGCCGCCGATGGTGATGACGCCCACGGTCGTGCCCGCCGCCGTCGGAACGCCGGTCGCACCGTACAGCTCTGGGAATTCCTTCGGATAGTGGCCCGTCGCGGTGCCAGCAGCCAACGTGCGCGCTTCCGCCACATCCCCCACACGCAGCAGCGGACGCGCACGCGCCACGTTCTGCAGGCCCAGCACCGAGCCAACGATGCCGCCCAGCGCGCGCGGCACCTGGGCCTTGCTGCTGTTCGCAAACCCGCTGCGGCCGGCAAGCTGGTAATGCACCAGCGGCGTGTTGAACGCCGCCTTGACCGTGCCGGCCGTACCGCGCGCCGACACCAACAGCCGGTTGGGCGCAACGTCGATATCGATAAAGCCGTTCTGCCGCAGATAGCGCACCACGGCATCCACCTGTGCCTGCGTGGGCGCGTGGTTGGCCAGGAACTGCTCGCTGGTCAGGTACTTGCGGTAGTGTGAGCTGCTCGGGTCGTTGACATCGTGCGCGAGCGCCTTAAGGCTGGCCTCATTGCGCAGCTTGAGACTGATCAGTACATCAGTGGTCTGGCCGGGCGCGACCTCGTTGGCGGCGCCGCGCGCCATGAGTTGCGGGCCGGTGACGAAGGCCTTGGTGTGGGTGTCGACCCAGTCGGTGGCGGCATGCAGCGGCCCGGCCGCGAGCACCAGCGGCCATGCACAAGCCAGTTGACGGCACAAAGTAGAAAGTTGCTGCGTGGGGAGAGCAGTACGGAGCATCGGATGTCCTTTTGAGGAGTACGACGTTGCAGGACCACGCCGCTTGTGACGACGTGGGCGTCGTTCACCGTATCCAACGCGTTGCCCTCGCAACAGTGCGAAAACAGTCAGTTGCATCCGGAGCGCGCTGCATCTAGCACCCCTCGCCGGGCGGTTGCGCAAGGCAGCGCTTGCCTTTATCGTGATGCGATCCGCGATTCGAACCCGCGCCCAGATGAGCGCCCAGCAAACCACTTCCCCCGCCACCCCTGATTCACCGACCGACCTGCGCGAGCGCATTCGCATGGCGCGCCCGTCGCTCTCGCCGGCCGAACGCCAGGTGGCGGACTGGGTGTTGCGCCAGCCCGGTACAGTGCTGAGCCTGCCGGTGGCGGCCATCGCGCGTGAGGCCGGTGTCAGCCAGCCGACCGTGATCCGCTTCTGCCGCTCGATGGGCTGCCATGGCCTGTCGGATTTCAAGCTGCGGCTGGCGCAAGGCAACGTGGCCCGCGATACCGCGCCGGCGCGCATCGCGTCCCCCTCGGGCATGCGCGTCCTGCAGAACGCCATCGATTCGCTCACCACGCTGCAGGACCGCTTCGACCCGGGCACGCTCGATGCGGCGGTGGCGCTGGTCGACAACGCCCACCGCATCGATCTCTACGGCTTCGGCAGCTCGGGCGTGGTGGCGCTCGATGCACAGACGAAATTCTTCCGCTACGGCATTCCTGCGAATGCGTATAGCGATCCGTATCTCGTGTCGATGTCGCTGAACGTGCTGCAGGCAGGCGACGTGGTGATCGCCATTTCCAAATCGGGTGCCCTGCCCGAACTGCAGACAGCGGTGGAGCGTGTGCGCGAACTGGGCGTGCGCGTGATTGCCGTGACAGCGCCCGGCAGCCCGCTCGCGGCACTCGCCGATGTCGTGCTGCCCGCTGGCGTTGACGATACTGTGGCCGACCGTTCGATGGTCGCGCGCATCTTGCACCTGGCGCTGCTCGATGCGCTGGTGCTGGAAGTGGCGCTGCGCAAGGGCAGCGCACTCCATCACGCCGATCAACCTGAGTAACGCGAAAGCTGCGTCAGTGTCCCTGGGCCACCGCGTGGTCCATGGCAGCGCAAAGGCCGATCAGCCCCGGGTACGGAGAATGAATCACATACACCGGCATCGACGCCACATAGGTCGAGAAGCGGCCCTTGTCTTCAAAGCGGCGCCGGAACGGTGAGTTGGCAAACGCCGGCCCCAGACGCGGGACGATGCCCCCGCCGATGTACACGCCGCCGCGCGCACCCAGCGTGACCGCCAGGTTGGCCGCGATGGTGCCGAGAAACGCGCAGAACGTATCGACGGCATAGCGGCAGCGCGCATGGTCGCCGGCGGCGTCTTCCATCTCGCCAAGTGCGATGGCGGTGATGTCGGCCGCGCGGCGGAGGGTGGGGCCTTGCTGCCAGAGGTCGAAGCACGCACCCAGCGCCTCGTAGATCAGCTCCAGGCCCATGCCGGAGATCAGCCGCTCGGCCGACACATGGCCGAAGCGCTCGCGCGCGAAGCGCCAGATGACGGCTTCCTCGTCGTTCATCGGCGGGAAGGCGACATGGCCGCCCTCGCCGGCCACGGCGATGTAGCGGCCCTCCTGCGTCGGCAGCAGCGATGCAACGCCCAGGCCCGTGCCGGCACCGAGCAGCGCCCGCGGTGCATCGGCCAGGCTGGCACCGCCGCCCACCTGTTCCAGCTCATCTGCGGGCAGATAGGGCAATGCGTGCGCCAGCGCGGCAAAGTCGTTGAGCACGACAAAGGTGTCGAAGCCCAGCGACTGGCGCATTGCCTCGATCGAGAACGCCCAATCGCGGTTGGTCATGCGAATCTGGTCGCCCAGCACCGGATTGGCGATGCCGATGGCCGCATGGCGCACGCCAGCGGTTGCGATTTCCGGCGGCAACGATGCCAGGTACGCGCGCATGGCCGCTTCGAGCGACGGGTAGTCATCGCCGGCCAGCACACCGATGTGGGCCAGGCGCATCGGCGCCATCTCCAGCGCAAAGCGCACGTTGGTGCCGCCAACGTCGGCCACCAGCCGCGGGTAGGCCAGCATATCGGCCAATTGGTCGGCCCCAGTGCCCGCGTTCACCTCATGTAGTCCAATAGACATCGAGCGGTACCTCCCGCTGATGAATGACGTAGCTCACCGGCAGCGCACGCTGTGCCGCGCCTCGCGCGGCATCGTCGAACACACCGCGCTTGACCGGCCCGGAGATCGAAAGGAACAACCGCCGCGCCGCACACAGCGCAGACAGATTCAGGCTGATACGCCGATGCGGCGCTGTGCCCGGACGCACCGGCAGATAGGCCGGCGCCTGCGTGCGATCGAGGCCCTCGTTCAATTCGGGCGCGTCGGGAAACAACGATGCGGTATGCCCGTCGTCGCCCATGCCGAGAATCACTACGTCGGGTTGCTGAAACGGATCATTGGCAGTCGCCACGCATGCATCCACGTCAACCGATTCACCATGCACGTGCGGTGGCAACACCAGCGGAAAAAAGCGCGCCGCAGCCGCGGCATCCTGCAACAGGTGCTCGCGGACGAGGCGCGCGTTGCTGTCGGCGTGCTCGGGCGGCACGGCACGCTCGTCGACCAGCGTGATCGACACATCAGCCCAGCGCAGCGGCAACACGCGCAGCGCGGAAAACAGCGCGATGGGCGAACGCCCGCCCGACACGGCAAGGCACACGCTGCCCTGCTCGGCAATCACATGCGTGAGCGTGCTCGCAATGGACTGGGCCAACGCCTGGACCTGCGCGGTGGCGTCCGGAACTGCGTGCCAGCGCATCGCCATTACATCTCCTCGTGCCAGGCAGCGTTGTCGCGCGAGAGCAGCGCGCTCGATGCCGCCGGGCCCCAGCTACCCGCGGTGTAGCCCTTGGGCGGAATGCGTGCTTCGTTCCACGCTTCAATGATCGGCTCGACCCAGCGCCAGGCTTCGGCCTGTTCATCGCGGCGCACGAACAGGCCCAGCTTGCCATTGACGGCGTCCATCAGCAAACGCTCATAGGCGCCGGCATGGCGCACGCCGCCGTGGTCGGTAAAGTCCAGGTCCAGCGTGGACGGCTGCAGGCCGAGCGCCGCGCCCGGCGTCTTGGTCAGGAACTGCAGGCGGATGCTCTCTTCCGGCTGCAGGCGGATGACGAGACGGTTTTCCGGGAACTGGATCAGCGGCTTGGGAAACAGCGCGTGCGGCACATCGTGAAAACGCACCACGATCTCCGCCAGGCGCTGCGGCATGCGCTTGCCGGTGCGCAGGTAGAACGGCACGCCAGCCCAGCGCCAGTTGGCAATCTCAGCCTTGATCGAGACGAACGTTTCGGTACGGCTGTCCGGCGGAATGCCCTGCTCATGCAGATAGCCCTGCACCGGCTGCCCCGCAATGGCGCCTTCGAGATACTGGCCGCGCACGGTCTTCTCGGGCACCTCTTGCAGCGGGATCGGCTTGAGCGCCTTGAGAATCTTCAGCTTCTCGTCACGGATGGCGTCTTGCGACAGGCTCGACGGCGGCTCCATGGCGACGATACACAGCAGTTGCAGCAGGTGGTTCTGCACCATGTCGCGCAGCGCGCCGACACCGTCGTAGAAATCGCCGCGCTTTTCCACGCCAAGCTGCTCGGCAATGGTGATCTGCACGTCCTTGATCCACTCGCGGCGCCACAGCGGCTCGAACAGCGCGTTGCCGAAGCGGATCGCCATCAGGTTCTGGACGGATTCTTTCCCGAGGTAGTGGTCGATCCGGTAGATCTGGTCTTCGGCAAAGAACTCGGCCACGGCGGAGTTGATGCGCTCGTTCGACGCGAGATCGGTGCCCAGCGGCTTTTCCAGCACCAGCCGCACATTCGGCGTATTCAGCCCGACACGGGCGAGCTGCTTGCAGATATCGATGAAGAAGCCAGGCGCCGTGGCCAGATAGCACACGGTCACTGGCGCGCGGTCCTCGCCCAGCGCGGCGGCCAGTCCATCGAACTGTTCGGGTTTGCGGGCGTCGACCTGCTGGTAGACGATGCGCTCGGCAAACGAGGCCCAGGCGTCGTCGGAAACGGGCGCGCCGGAATACAGGCGCATGGTCGGGCGCGTTTCACGCTCCAGCAGGGCAAGGTAGCCGGCTGTCTCCAGCGGCTGCGTGCCGATGGCGAAGATCCGCCCGCGCGGGTGCAGTTCGCCGCCCTGATGCGCATCGAACAAGGCCGGAATCAGCTTGCGGCGGGCAAGATCGCCCGTACCGCCGAACAACACCATGTCGAATGCGGGCACCGACATCGTCATCTCCTGTGTGTGAGCCATCGATTAGGCTAGCCTAGCTGACTAGCAAGACAACACGCGTTTTAAGCTCATTTTGTAGTATTACTACATCGCGAGCAAGGCGTTCGTGAAACTGCCCCGGCAAGCGTTTCCAGCGAGACTTTTGCCACAGGGCACGGGCTCCGGCGCGTCTTCTGGCACGCAATTCGCGTGCTCGACCGTGTTATCGGCGCTGCATCGGATGCGATACCTGTGGAAAACCCTGCACCACATCCGGCGCATTTGTAGGAAAATTACAGCATTCCGTCCTGCCCGGACCTACCCCCCAGGAGAACCCGCATGGCCCTGCACCGCACTTTGGCCGCCGTCACCCAGCGCATCATCGACCGCAGCCGCGGCCCCCGTCAGGCCTATCTGGACGTCACCCGCAAGAACGCCGGCCGCAAGGTCGAGCGTACGCTGCTTTCGTGTACGAACCTCGCCCACGGTTTTGCGGCCATGCCGGGCGAAGCGAAGATCCGCCTGAAAGCGCTGGAACGGCCGAACCTCGGCATTGTCTCGGCGTACAACGACATGCTCTCTGCGCATCAGCCGCTGGAGGCGTTTCCCGCATGGCTCAAGCAGGCCGCGCTGGATGCCGGCGGCACCGCACAGTTTGCCGGCGGCGTGCCGGCCATGTGCGATGGCGTCACGCAGGGGCAGGATGGGATGGAGCTGTCGCTGTTCTCGCGCGACACGATTGCCTTGTCGACGGCCGTGGCGTTGTCGCACCAGATGTTCGACGCGGCGCTGTACCTGGGCGTGTGCGACAAGATCGTGCCGGGGCTGGTGATCGGTGCGTTGTCGTTCGGCCACCTGCCCGCCGTGTTCGTGCCGGCCGGCCCGATGACCACCGGCATCAGCAATGATGAAAAAGCCCGCACGCGGCAGCTTTACGCCGAGGGCAAGCTCTCGCGCGCCGACCTGCTGGAAGCCGAATCCAAGTCGTACCACGGCGCCGGCACCTGCACGTTCTACGGCACGGCCAACTCCAACCAGATGCTGATGGAAGTGATGGGCCTGCACCTGCCGGGCACCGCCTTCATCAACCCAAACACGCCGCTGCGCGAGGCGCTCACGCGTGAATCGGCGCGCCAGGCGCTCAAGCTCGTCTTCAGCGGCGACCAGTACACCCCCATTGCCGACGTGCTGAATGAGCGCGCCTTCGTCAACGGCATCGTCGGCCTGCTGGCCACGGGCGGCTCGACCAACCACACGCTGCACCTGATTGCGATGGCGCGCGCGGCCGGCATCCTGCTCACGTGGGATGACTTCAACGATCTGTCGGGCGTGATTCCGCTGCTGGCGCGTGTCTACCCGAACGGCAAGGCCGACGTGAACGAATTCCAGGCGGCGGGTGGCCTCTCCATCGTGATTCGCGAGCTGATCGATGCGGGCCTCCTGCACGACGACGTGACGACGATCATGGGCAAGGGCCTGCGCCGTCATTCGCAAGAGCCCTTCCTGGACGGAGACGAACTCGTGTGGCGCGATGGTGCCGCGGCCTCGCTCGATACCAACATCGTGCGCGGCGTGGCCGAGCCGTTCTCGCCGGACGGTGGCCTGCGCGTGCTGGACGGCAACATCGGGCGCTCGGTCATCAAGGTGTCGGCGGTCAAGCCGGAGCATCGTTTTGTGGAAGCGCCAGCGCGCGTGTTCCTCGCGCAGGACGATCTGATCAATGCATTCAAGGCCGGCGAACTGGAGCGCGATTTCGTGGCCGTGCTGCCGTATCAGGGCCCGGCCGCCAACGGCATGCCCGAGCTGCACAAGCTCACGCCCACACTGTCGGTGCTGCAGGAGCGCGGCTTCAAGGTCGCGCTGGTGACGGACGGCCGCATGTCAGGCGCGTCAGGCAAGGTGCCGGCTGCCATTCACATCACGCCGGAAGCGCTCAACGGCGGGCCGCTGGCGCGCGTGCGCGATGGCGACATCGTCGTGCTGGATGCCGAAGCGGGCACGCTCTCGGTGCGCGTGTCGGAAGATGAGTGGAATGCGCGCCAGGTCAGCACGCCCGATCTGTCGCATTACCACGCAGGCGTGGGGCGAGACCTCTTCTCGGGTTTCCGCCGCAATGTGTCCACGGCGGAAGAAGGCGCCTGCACGTTGTTCGTATCGGCGGGCGCATAAGCTGAAGGCAAACTAACCGGCCCCGAGGTCGATACCGGGGCCGGTTGCTTCTACAGCATCGACTTGTCGATCGAGATACCCAGCTCACCCGCCATCTGTTCGACGAGCGCCTGAAGCCTGGCCACCTTGTCGGCCAACTGCTTCTGCTCCGCCTTCAGCGCTTCAAACTCAGACGGTGCGATGGACTCGTCAACGCCGTCGCCCTGACGGATGTCGGCTTGCGCAACTTCACCGCAGAGCAGGTGCATCCAACGGCTTTCACGCTCCCCCGGCATACGTTGCAGTTTGACGACATAGGGTGGATCGTTCTCGGCCAGTTCATCCAGAAACGCTTCAACGGATGAAATATCGGCAAAGGCGTGGAACCGCGCGGCGTTCAGTCGCAGCTCGGCTGCGGTCTGCGGACCGCGCAGCAGCAGCACGGTAAGCAACGCGATGGATTGGCTCGGCACACCGAGCACGCGGTTCATGTTGTGCTCGAACCGCGGCACGCGGCTGCTGCTGCCCTCCATGACCAGGCTCATCGATTTCAGCCCGTCGATGGCCGTGAGGATCTCGGCTTCGGTGACGGACATGACCGGCGCACGCGCGGTTTTCTGATTGCAGCCGGCCGCCAGCGCATTGAGCGTCAGCGGATAAGTGTCGGGTACCGTGTGCTGCTTTTCGACCAGAACGCCAAGCACGCGTCCTTCAAGTGCGGTGAGGGTACGGATGGCACGACGCTGCACAGCGTCGGGATTGATATTCATGATGGGGCGGCGACGGATACGCTGGTTGGGGCAAATCGAATCCCAACATCATATCCGGCACCCGCAGGCAGGAGGCCCTGCCTGCGCAACGACAGCGAAACTCAGCCCTTGGCCGGGCCGCGCACCAGCAACACAGGCGTGGTCGCCTGGCGGATGAACTTCTCGGCCACGCTGCCCAGCATCGCATGCGCCAGCCCACGGCGGCCGTGCGTGCCGATCACGACCACATCGGCGCCACTGCGCACCGCTTCGCCCTGCAGAGCGGCGGCCACATCCTCACCCACGTTCTGCGTTTCCACCAGCACCGTTTCCTGCTGCAAACCGGCAGAGGTGAGCGTTGCGGCGGTGTCGGCCAGCAGCGCGGTGCCGGCCTGGATGAACGACTTGCGCAGCTCGGTCGGGTCGTAATAGCCAACGTCGAACAACATGGCGGGGCTGTCGACGATATAGACGGCACGGACGGTGCTTTGGAATGCCTTGGCCAGGCGCACGGCCTCGGCCAGGGCCAGCTTGCTGGTTTCGCTGCCATCAATGGCGACCAGGATCTTCTTGTACATGGTTCAAGCCTCGCAGGGGAGTGGTTGTCGGAATACTGTGCTGACTGTGCTGGGGCAGCGTTTTGGCCACCCACACGCTATTCTGTGACATCGAACGCCCTTTTGCGTTGCGCCAAATCAGATGGCCGCGACCATGCGACGCAACAATGTACCGTCATCCGCCCGCTCCTACGCCCGAGTTGATTGCTGCTTACCGCAGCGCGCGGTATCGCGTCAGCGCACCGCAAGGCGACGTGCTGCTGCGCGTCGATGCCATCAACCCATGTATGGCGGCATTGCTCGCGCAAGCCGATTCACCGTGGGCCGTCTTCGTGACGGCGCATCAGCCTTTCTCCCGCGCGGTGTCTGCCGATGAAAACGCTGCGCGGCAGGCCGAGCTGCTGGCCTGGGCCATCGCGCGCGGCATGCCCTGGCTCTCTGGCGAAGGCGGCCCGCCGGAAGATGCCCCGGCGAACACGTGGTCGCCCGAGCCGAGCCTGCTCCTGTTCATCGAAGACCCGGCCATCGCCGACACCCTGATGCTCACGTTCGAGCAGAACGCCGTAGTGCTGTGCGATGCGCACGGATTTTGTACCTTGCGTTGGCACCCGTATCTGCCAGACTGATTTTGCACAAGGCACTTGGCGCACAGCGCTTTGCAGCACCGTAAGTGGCGCTTCCGATTCCTAAGTGCTTGCGTAGATACATCAGCAGGAGGTTCGTATGGAACTGCACATGCAATCGCATCATTGGGAGCGCCGCATGCCCGACTGGCTCGCCGCCAGCGTGGCCGGCCTCGTGGGCGGCGCACTGGTCATCGTGCTCGAATTCTTCTGGTCGACCATGGTGCTCAATGAAAGCCCATGGCGCCCGACCCACAAGATCGCCGCTATGGTCATGGGCCGGGGCGCACTGGAAGAGATGTCGTTGTTCAGCTACAGCATCGTGGCGACGGCTCTCGTGCTGCACTTCGTGCTGGGCGCCATCATGGGGATGATTCTTGGCGCCATCATCGCGCCGTTCCACTTCGATTCGAGCCCGGGCATGCTCGCGGCCGTCGGCGTGGCCTTCGGGATCGTGGCGTACGTGGTGAACTTCTACGGCATGACGGCCGTGTTTCCGTGGTTTGTGTCGGAGCGCGGCTCGGGGCCGCTACTGGCGAACCTGCTGTTTGGGGTGGCGGCGGCCATCACCTACGGCATGCTGGAACGGCGCGTGCGGGAACCAATGCACTGACACGACCCTTTTTCCTGCGGCGCCGCAAGCTGAGCGGCGCTCTCAGGAGGCGGCCGCCTCTGGCAACACATGCCGGAGGCGGCCGTTTTGCATTGCGGCGCAGCACACAGATGCCGCATTGGCGCGATCCGTACGCGGGGTGCGCCTCGTCCTTACGTTGCCTTGCACGATCCGAGTGCGCGACCTAGCCTGTCTTTAGCGTGTTGAGGAAGTCCCTCGCCGGAGGTGCCCATGGCCCTTGCGATTGCGCTCGTGCTGATCGTCGTGCTGGCGGTGGGGTTTCACTTTGCCAGCCCGTGGTGGATCACCCCGATCGCCTCCAACTGGGTGCGCATGGACGACACGCTGACGATCACCATCGTCATCACCGGCGTGCTGTTTGTCGCCATCAACCTCTTCGTCGTCGCGGCGCTCCTGCGCTATCGCCATCGCGATGGCCAACCCAACCAACGCGCCGCCTACGAGCCGCACAACACACGACTGGAATGGTGGCTGATCGGTGTCACCAGCGTGGGTGTGGCGGCGCTGCTCGCGCCCGGCCTGTTCGTCTATGCCGATTACGTACGCCCACCAGCGAACGCCCTGCAGATGGAAGTGCTCGGCCAGCAGTGGCAATGGCGCTTCCGCTTTGCCGGCCCCGGCGGCAAGCTCGGCACGACCGACGTGCGCTACATCAGCAACAACAACCCGTTCGGCATGAACCCGGCTGACCCGAACGGACGCGACAACTACCTGATCGAAACCCCCGAGCTGCACCTGCCGATCAACCGCCCGATCCAGGTACTGGCGCGCTCGCGCGACGTGCTGCACGACTTTTATGTGCCGCCGTTCCGCGCACGCATGAACATGGTGCCGGGCATGGTCACCACCTTCTGGTTCACGCCCACCAAGGCAGGCCGCTACGACATCCTGTGTGCGCAGCTTTGCGGTATCGGGCACTCCAACATGCGCGGTGTGGTGGTCGTGGAAGACGAGGCATCGTTTGCACGCTGGCTCGCACAGCAGACCACCTTTGAGCAGAGCCAGAAGGCGAAGGTGCAGGCCGCGTCCGGCGCTGCGGGCGGCGGTGCACAGGCATTGGCCGAGCAAGGCCACACGCTCGCCCAGGCCAAGGGCTGCGTCGCCTGCCACTCGGTGAATGGCAGCCCCGGCGTCGGCCCGACATGGAAGGGCTTGTACGGCTCCACACAGACCATGGCCGACGGCTCGACCGCAGTGGCCGATGAAGCCTATCTGCGCGCCTTCATCCGCGATCCGAAAGCGCGTGTGGTCAAAGGCTTCGCGCCCATCATGCCGAACTTCGACCTGAGCGAGCAGGAACTCGCAGCGCTGGTGGCGTACATCAAGGCGCAAGGTGGCGACGCAGCGGCGACCGCTGCAAAACCGTAGCGAGGAGAAACCATGTCCTACGCACAGACCGACCCCCACGGCCAGGGCCACGCACCGCAAAGCTTCTGGACACGCTACGTCTGGAGCCAGGACCACAAGGTCATCGCGGTGCAGTATTCGCTCACGGCCATCGCCATCGGGCTGGTGGGGCTCGTGCTGTCGAACCTGATGCGGCTGCAGCTGGGCTTTCCGGGCAAGTTCGCCTTTATCGACGCCAACCACTACTACCAGTTCGTCACCATGCACGGAATGATCATGGTGATCTACCTGCTCACGGCGCTGTTCCTCGGTGGCTTCGGCAACTACCTGATCCCGCTGATGCTGGGCGCGCGCGACATGGTGTTTCCGTTTCTGAACATGCTCAGCTACTGGGTGTATCTGCTGGCCGTGCTGGTGCTGGTGGCGAGCTTTTTCGTACCGGGCGGGCCCACCGGTGCGGGCTGGACCTTGTATCCGCCGCAGGCGATCCTGCCCGGCACGCCGGGCACCGAATGGGGCATCGTGCTGATGCTGGTGTCGCTTGGGATCTTTATCGTGGCGGCAACGATGGGCGGCCTGAACTACGTGACCACCACGCTGCAGGCGCGCACGCGCGGTATGACGCTCATGCGCATGCCGCTCACGGTGTGGGGCATCTTCATCGCGACCATCCTGGCGTTGCTGGCGTTTCCGGCGCTGTTCGTGTCGGCCATCATGATGTTGCTCGACAAGACGCTGGGCACCAGCTTCTTCGTGCCGGCGGTGGTATCGATGGGGCAGCAGCTCAAGCACAGCGGCGGCAGCCCGCTGCTGTTCCAGCACCTGTTCTGGTTCTTCGGGCACCCCGAGGTGTACATCGTGGCGCTGCCCGCCTTCGGCATCGTGTCGGACCTCATCAGCACGCACGCGCGCAAGAACATCTTCGGCTACAAGATGATGGTATGGGCCATCGTCATCATCGGAGCCTTGAGCTTCGTCGTCTGGGCGCATCACATGTTCGTGTCAGGCATGAACCCGTACTTCGGGTTCTTCTTTGCCACCACCACGCTCATCATCGCCATCCCGACCGCGCTCAAGGTCTACAACTGGGTGCTCACGCTGTGGCGTGGCGACATCCACCTGACCGTGCCCATGCTGTTTGCCATCGGCTTCATCAGCACGTTCCTGATTGGCGGGTTGACGGGGCTGTTCCTGGGCAACGTGAGCGTGGACATTCCGCTGTCCAACACGTACTTCGTGGTGGCGCACTTCCACATGGTGATGGGCGTGTCGCCGATCCTGGTCGTGTTCGGCGGGCTCTACCACTGGTATCCCAAGGTAACGGGCCGCATGCTGAACGACACGCTGGGCCGCGCGCATTTCTGGATCACCTTCATCGGCACGTACCTGATCTACTTCCCGATGCACTACCTGGGTGTGCTGGGCATGCCACGGCGGTACTACGCGTATGAGGGCTACAGCTTCATCCCGCCCTCGGCGCAGACGCTGAATACGTTCATCACCGTCATCGCCATCATCGTGGGCGTGGCGCAGTTGCTGTTCCTCTTCAACCTGGCATGGAGCCTCGTGCGCGGCAGGAAGGCCGAGGCCAACCCGTGGCGGGCAACGACGCTCGAATGGCAGACGCCGCAGACTCCGCCCGTGCACGGCAATTGGGGGCCCGCGCTGCCGGTGGTCTACCGCTGGGCATACGAGTACAGCCCGCCCGACCGTGTGGATGACTTCGTGCCCCAGAACGAACCGCCCACCGGTGCACCCGACATGGGAACGGAATCCGGAACCGACATCCTTCACGCCGGCGGGGTGCGCACATGACGACCCTGCCCCGCCACTTTGTTCCCGATGCTTCGCCTGTATTGCCACCCGCGGGGCGCATTGGCCTGCGCGTCTTCATGGCCGTGGTGACGGCGCTGTTCTCGCTGCTGATCCTGGCCTATGCCATGCGCATGCGCGAGCCGGATTGGATGCCCGTTCCGCACCCCGTGCTGCTGTGGTGGAACACCGGCGTGCTGGCGCTGGCGAGCATGGCCATGGAACTGGCACGGCGCGCGCAGGCACGCCGCTCGATCTGGCTGCTGGCGGGTGGCGTGCTTGCCGCGCTGTTCGTCTTCGGCCAATGGGCAGCGTGGCAGCAGCTGTCCGCCACCGGGCAAGGCGTGGCAGTCAACCCATCCAACAGTTTTCTGTATGTGTTCACCGGCCTGCATGCAGCGCATGTCATCGGTGGCCTTGTCGTCTGGGCGGTGACGGTCGCGCGGCTGCGCAAGAACGCTGATCGCACCCAACGTGCCGTTGCCCTCTGCGCGACGTACTGGCACTTCCTGCTGGCCGTGTGGCTCGTGCTGCTGGCCGCAATGTGGTGGATCACGCCCGCATTCGTCAGCGCCATCTGCGGGCCGTTGTACGGAGCCACGCCATGAGCAACCCCACGCTTCCCACCGACTCGGCCAACGCCTTGCCCGAGGGCTGGCCCGGCATCGTCAACGACTGGTCGGGCGACCGCGAAACCTTCAAGGTGCCGTGGGGCAAGGCCATGATGTGGATCTTCCTGCTGTCGGACACCTTCGTCTTCAGCAGTTTCCTGATCGGCTACATGACGGTGCGCATGTCGACCACGGTGCCGTGGCCCGACACGGCCGAAGTGTTCGGCATGAAGATCGGTGGCGTGGAGGTGCCGTTGCTGCTGATCGCCATCATGACCTTCGTGCTCATCAGCAGCAGCGGCACCATGGCCATGGCCGTCAACTTCGGTTATCGGCGCAATGCAAAGCGTGCCGCCGCGCTCATGCTGGCCACGGCATTGCTGGGGGTCTGCTTCGTCAGCTTGCAGGCGTTCGAGTGGACCAAGCTGATCGTGCTCGAAGGCGTGCGCCCCTGGGGCAACCCTCTGGGTGCAGCGCAGTTTGGCGCGTGCTTTTTCATGATCACCGGGTTCCACGGCTTTCACGTGACCTGCGGCGTGATCTACCTGCTGCTGGTCGCACGCAAGATCCGGCAACCGGGCTTTGCCGAGCACGGCAACTTCCAGATCGTGGAGATCGCGGGCCTCTACTGGCACTTCGTCGATCTCGTCTGGGTGTTCATCTTCGCGTTGTTCTATCTGTGGTGAGGCAGCCATGAACCACACCGACCCATCCTCCACGCCAGCAGTGCCCGACACCCATGGCCAGCAGCACAGCATCAGCGTCTACCTGAAAATCTGGGGCCTGCTGTTCGTGCTCAGCACGCTGTCGTACCTCGTCGATTACTTTCGCGTGGAAGGCCTCACGCGCTGGGTGCTGATCGTCGTTCTGATGATCGCCAAGGCGGGGCTGATCGTCTCTGTGTTCATGCACATGATGTGGGAGCGGCTGGCACTGGTGTACGCCATTCTCATGCCGCCGCTCGCGTTGCTGGTGCTGATGGTTCTGATGGCGGCCGAGGCGCATCACACGTTCGGGATGCGCATGTTGTTCTTCCACTGAGCCGCCTCTCGGCTGTCGCTTGACTTGCCGGCCCAGGCCAGCCACACCTACCTTTTCCGTCCAGTATCAATCTGGTGAATGTCGCGCATTCACCAGCCGACTGGCGTGCCTCCTCGGTGCCCGCTACCTTCAGCGCACACCTACAAAAAACTGAGGAGACACCATGCTGCCCCACCCTACAACCATCGACGTGCGAGCGTGGCTCGACGGCCAGCGCTTTTCCGCTTTCCAGTGGCGCGTTGTTGCGCTGTGCTTCTTCATTGTTGCCATTGACGGCTTCGACACCGCCTGCGTCGGCTTCATCGCGCCGGCGCTCGTGCAGGACTGGCACGTCACCCCCGGCGTGTTGGGCACCGTGTTCAGTGCCGGCCTGGCGGGGCTGATGGTTGGGGCCCTTGCCTTTGGCCCACTGGCCGACCGCATCGGGCGCAAACGCACGCTGCTGATCACGGTAGCGGCGTTTGGCGTTGCCACCGTGGCATCGGCGTTTGCACCAAACGTGAGCGCGCTGATCGCGTTGCGGTTCCTGACGGGCCTTGGCCTGGGCGGCGCCATGCCCAACGCCATCGCCCTCACGTCCGAGTACTGCCCGGAGCGCCGACGGTCCTTCCTCACCACGGTCATGTTCTGCGGCTTCACATTGGGCTCGGGCTTTGGCGGCATCGTTGCCGCGCAACTGGTGCCCGACTTTGGCTGGCGCAGCGTGCTGCTGTTTGGCGGCGTCGTGCCACTGGTGCTGGTGCCATTGATGGCCTTTGCGCTGCCGGAGTCGGTGCGCTACTTGGTGTCCAGTGGTGCCGACAACACCACGGTCGGCAAGCTGCTCAACCGCATTGCGCCATTGGCCGTCACGTCCGACACGCGCTTCGCGCTGCATGAGGCCAAGGCGCCGGGGTCGCCGGTGCGGCAGCTCTTCCTGCCGGCTTTCCGCACGGGCACGCTGCTGCTGTGGACGGTGTTCTTTATGAGCCTGCTGATCGTCTATCTGTTGACGAACTGGCTGCCGACGCTCATTCACGCGGGTGGCGTGTCGCTGGCGCTGGCGTCGCGCATTGCGGTGATGTACCAGGTGGGCGGCACCATTGGCGCGCTCATCATCGGACGGTTGATGGATCGGTACCCCGCGACGATCGTGCTGTGCGGCACCTACGGCCTGGGTGCCCTATTTCTTGCCCTGACAGGCGTGACGCAAGGCACGATGCTCGCCTTTGCCGTCACGGGTGTGGGCTTCTGCATCAGCGGCTCGCAAATCGGCGCGAACGCATTCGCGGCCCAGTTCTACCCCACCGCCAACCGTGTGACAGGGATCAGTTGGGCACTGGGCGTAGGCCGTCTCGGTTCGGTGTGCGGTGCACTGGTGGGCGGCGTATTGCTGACGGCAAACATCGGGTTCCAGCTGCTGTTCCTGATCGTGGCGGTGCCGGCAGCAATTGCGGCGGTGGCCATCTTCCTATGCGGCAGCCAGGCAAAACGTGGCGGCGCCGGGCAGGCATTGCCCATTGCCCCGGAAGGCACGTAAGCATTCGGCCTGTTGCGGGCGGATTACGGACCTCGAACAATGGAGTGTCACCGTTTGAGGTCGAAAATTTCGACCTCAGAGCGCGGCGTTCGACAGTCCGAGAGCCGAACGCCAGCCCCAACCCGCCGAGCGCAACGGTCCGAGGGCGGATTGCGAGCCTCGGAGCACGGAAGGGTCGAATGTTTCAGGGCGGAGCACGAGCCTCCAACAGTCGCGTTCGAGCCTTCGAGGCTGAAACGTCAGCCTCCGAACGCGGCAGCCGAGTGTTCGAGAGTGAGACACGCCACCCAGACGGTGGAGCTTGTCCATCAGAGCGCCATCGTCGAGCGATCGAGCCTGACGCTCGACCCTCGGAAGTTGGAGCATCAGTGTTCGAGCCTCAGTCCTGACGATCCCCAGTTGGAATTCGAATGTTCGACGGTGGAGCGATGCTCCAGCACTCGCAGGCAACGAGGCGGCACACCCTTGTGTCCTGCCTAGATAGCAAACATCTCGAACAGCAACTGCCGCAGCCATTGGTTGGCCGGCTCGCGGTGATTGCGCCCGTGCCACAGCACATTGATGGTGATATCCGGAATCTTGGCCGGGCAAGGCGCCGTGGCAAGGTCAAACGGTTTGAGCGTGCGCGTGGCATAGGCCTCGGGCACCACCGCAATCATGTCTGTCGACTGCAGGATGTGCCCCAGCGCCACGAAGTGCGGCACACGCAGGCTCACCCGCCGCGACATCCCTGCCCGCAGGATGGTTGAATCCACCATGCCGTGGCCCGTTCCCTCGGCCACGATCGACACGTGCTCGGCTTCCAGGAAGCTCTTCATCGTCATGCCGTTCCTGGCGAGCGGATGGCCCTTTCGGAAGAGGCACACATAGCGCTGCTTGAACAGCCTGCGCTGGAAGAACCCCGCCTTCAGGTCCGGCAGAAAACCAATGGCGAGATCCACACGGCCGGCCTCCATCTCATCGCGCAGCGTGTCGGCATGGTTGCGCACCGTGCTGATGGTGACCCCGGGTGCGTCCTTCTCCAGGCGGCGCATCAGACTGGGCAGGAAGTAGATCTCGCCGATGTCCGTCATCGCAATGGTGAAGGCGCGTGTGCTCGTCTTGGGGTCGAACTTGGTCGTGGCATTGAGCGAGTTGTAGATCGCCCCGAGCGCGTAGGCGATGGGCTCGGCAAGTGTCTCGGCAAAGGGCGTCGGCACCATACCTTTGGATGTGCGGATGAACAGCTCATCTCCAAACAACTTGCGCATGCGGTTCAGCGCATTGCTGATGGCGGGTTGCGAGATGCCCAGTGTTTCCGCCACGGCCGAGACACGACGCTGCCGAAGCAATTCATTGAAGACGACCAACAGGTTGAGGTCGATGTCCTGCAGTTCCACCGCGTGTCTCCTCTTGTTCTCGCATTATCACTGCGAGTGATATGAGACATCAGGTTGCTTCTATTTATGTATGTCGTCAAGCAGGCCATGATGCTTCCACACAGAAAAACGACTAGCCCGGAGACACGGCATGGACGTCACCGTCACCCCACTGCAGCGCATCGTCAGCGCGCGCTCGGGCGATAACCTGCTCGAAGTCCTTCGCACCAACGAAGTCCCTATCTCGTACAGCTGCATGGCCGGTCGCTGCGGAACGTGCCGCTGCCGTGTCGTATCCGGCAATGTGGCCGTCACGGGTGGTGCCGACATGAACAGCCCCTCGGCCTCGGGCCAGATCGTGCTGGCCTGCCAGACCACGCTGGTAGAAGACTGCGCAATCGAACTGCCGGAAGTGGACGAGGTGGTCGTGCACGCCGCCAGGATCGTCAAGTCGAAGGTCGCGTCCATCGAGGACATGACCCACGACATCAAGCGCATCCGTCTGGACCTCGCCAAGCCGCTCGATTACTCGCCCGGCCAGTACGCCACGCTGCAGTTCACGCCCAAGCATGTGCGGCCGTACTCGATGGCCGTGGCCAACGAAGGGAGCACGCTTGAGTTCCATGTACGTGTGGTGCCGGATGGCCGTGTCACTTCGTACATTGCCAGCGAACTCAAGGTGGGCGATGACGTGCGCGTGAGTGGCCCGCTGGGCACGGCGTATCTGCGCCGCCGGAATGCAGACCCGATCCTTTGCGTTGCGGGCGGCACCGGCCTCGCGCCCATTCTCTCCATCCTGCGCGGCATGGCCGATGCGCGCATGACCAACCCGGTACACGTGTACTTCGGCGTGCGCTCACCCATCGACGTGTACGGCACCCATTGGCTGGATGCGCTGCGCGAGCGCCTGCCGAACCTGCACACGCACGTCGTCATCACGACATCCAACACAGACCACCGCTACCGCTCGGGCGTCGTGACCGACGCAGTGGCGAGCGACTGGCAGAGCCTCACGGGCTGGCGCGCCTACCTGGCCGGCGCGCCCGTCATGGTGGACGCCGCGAGCCTGCTGTTGCGCCAGCGCGGCGTGCTGCCCGAACACATCTACGCGGATGCCTTCTACGCCGTTGGCGTCTGAAGCCGCACGCCCATTACAAGCCTCGGAGACACCCATGAAAGAGTCGACCCTCACGTTTTCCAGACCCGCCTGGAAAGACGATGGCTCCAGCCGGATTCCATTCCGCGCCTACACCGACGACGAGATCCACCAGCGCGAGCTGGAACGCCTGTTCTACAACGGGCACTGGTGCTACGTCGGCCTGGAAGCGGAGATACCCAACGCGGGCGATTTCAAGCGCACGGTGGTGGGCGAACGTTCGGTGATCGTCACACGCACGCAGGACAGCTCGATTGCCGTGGTGGAGAACGTCTGCGCGCACCGCGGCGTGCGCTTCTGCCGCGAGAGATCCGGCAACCGCAAAGACTTCACCTGCCCCTACCACCAGTGGAACTACGACCTGAAAGGCAACCTGATCGGCGTGCCCTTTCGGCGGGGCGTGAAGTCCGAAGGCAAGGTGCAGGGCGGCATGCCTGCCGATTTCGATCCGAAGGAACACGGCCTCACGCAACTCAACGTGGCCGTGCGCAACGGGGTCATCTTTGCCTCGTTCGACCACGACCTGCCGTCTTTGGAAGACTTTCTCGGGCCGACCATCCTTGGCTATTTCGACCGCGTGTTCGACGGTCGCAAGCTGAAGATCCTTGGCTACAACAAGCAGCGCATTCCGGGCAACTGGAAGCTGATGCAGGAGAACATCAAAGACCCGTATCACCCGGGGCTTCTGCACACGTGGTTCGTCACGTTCGGGCTCTGGCGGGCGGACAACAAATCCGAGCTGAAGATGGATGCGCTGCATCGCCACGCCGCGATGATTTCCACGCGCGGCACCGGCGGGAAAGGCGCCGTCACCAGCGGCGTCACCAGCTTCAAAGAGAAGATGACGCTGCACGACGACCGCTTTCTCGATGTTGTGCAGGAACCCTGGTGGGGCGGCCCGACGGCCGTGATGATGACCATCTTCCCGAGCGTGATCATCCAGCAGCAGGTCAATTCCGTGTCGACACGACACATCCAGCCCAACGGCCACGGCTCATTCGATTTCGTCTGGACCCACTTCGGCTTTGAAGACGACACCGAAGAGATGACGCAGCGCCGCCTGCGCCAGGCCAACCTGTTCGGGCCCGCCGGCTTTGTCTCGGCAGATGACGGCGAGGTCATCGAGTTCTCGCAGGAAGGCTTTGAGCAGAAGCCGGGCCACCGCACCGTGGCCGAACTCGGCGGCCGCGAAGTGGGCGACACCGACCACATGGTCACGGAAACGCTTATCCGCGGCATGTACGAATACTGGCGCAAGGTGATGGAGATCTGACATGGCTGACGTGACTGACACGCTCGATTTCTCGACCTACCAGCAACTGCTGGCCCTCTATACCCGTTACGCCGCCGCCGTGGACAACGCGGCGTGGGATCAATGGACCGACCTCTTCGTCGACGACTGCACCTACAAGGTCCAGCCGCGCGAAAACTACGAACGCGGCTTTCCGCTCGCCACGCTGTCGTTCGAAAGCAAGGGCATGTTGAAGGACCGCATCTACGGCATCACAGAGACGATCTTCCACGACCCGTACTACCAGCGCCATGTGGTTGGCCTGCCCGAGGTCACGCATGTGGAAGGCGACCGCATTGAAGCGCAGGCCAACTACGCAGTGTTCCGCACCAAGCCCGATGCGTTGTCGACGGTGTTCAACGTCGGCCGCTACATCGACATCATCGTCCGCACCGAAGCGGGATTGAAGCTGAAGTCGCGCACCTGCGTGTTCGACAGCGAAATGATCCCGAACTCGATCATCTATCCGATCTGAGGTCTGCCCATGAGCAATACATCAACCACCACCTGGCTCAAGCTCATCAGCGTTGACGACCTGCCGGACGACGACGTGATTGCCGTCAGTGCCGGCGACGCGGAGATCGCGGTGTACCGCGTTGCCGGTGAAGTCTTCGCCACCGACAACGTCTGCACGCACGGCCACGCGCGCCTGTGCGACGGTTTTCTCGACGGCTACGAGATCGAATGCCCGCTGCACCAGGGCAAGTTCGACGTGCGCTCGGGCAAGGCGATGTGCGAACCGCTCACGACCGACGTGCGCACGTTCCCGATCAAGATCGAAGACGGCCACGTCTTTGTCGAGCTGTAAGGGGATGGCCATGACATCAACCACGCTGCAGACCGAGCGCGGCGCGTACTACGCGCAACTCGATGGCAGGCAACTGGCGCCGCTGTGGGAATCGCTGCATTCGCTGGTGCCGCGCGAGCCCAAGCCGCGCATCGTGCCCGCCATCTGGAAGTACAACGAGGTGCGCCCGCTGGTCATGCAGGCCGGCGCCGTCATCAGCGCCGAAGAGGCCGTGCGCCGCGTTCTGATCCTGGAGAACCCGGGGCTGCCGGGCAAGGCCAGCGTGACGTCCACGCTGTACGCGGGGCTGCAATTGATCCTGCCGGGTGAGATCGCGCCGAGCCACCGGCATACGCAATCGGCGCTGCGCTTCATTGTCGAAGGCCGTGGCGCGTGGACGGCCGTCAACGGCGAACGCACCACGATGCACCCCGGCGATTTCATCATCACGCCTTCGTGGACGTGGCACGACCACGGCTGCCCGACGCTTGAGGATGGTGGCGAACCCGTCGTCTGGCTGGACGGCCTCGACATTCCACTGGTGCAGCAGTTCGACTGCGGCTTTGCCGAGAACTATCCGGAAGCGCAGCAACCCGTGATGCGCCCGGAAGGCGACAGCTACGCGCGCTTCGGCCACAACATGGTGCCGGTGCGCCATCGCGTGACCGACCCCACGTCACCGATCTTCAGCTACCCGTATGCGCGCTCGCTCGAAGCGCTCGACACGCTCTACCGCCACGGCGAACTGGACCCCTGGGACGGCGTGAAGCTGCGCTACGTGAATCCCGCCACCGGCGGCTGGCCGATGCCGACCATCGCCACCTTCATGCAGTTCCTGCCCAAGGGCTTTGCGGGCAAGACCTACCGCAGCACCGACGCCACCGTCTACAGCGTGGTGGAAGGCCGCGGCACGGCACGCATTGGCGACGCGCAATTCGAGTTCGAGCCGCGCGACGTGTTTGTCGCGCCGTCGTGGGCGCCGGTGCAGCTCAACGCATCGGAGGACGCGGTGCTGTTCAGCTATTCCGACCGGCCCGTGCTGTCCGCACTGAATCTGCTGCGCGAAGCGCGTACCTGACAAGAACCCACTCCATTGCTCTTGCGGTGTGCCAGACGGCACCGCCGCCGGGCCGATTCACGCCTGACCCTTGCGCTTTGACCGACCACACTGAGCCCACCATGACCTACGTCTTCACGCCCCCTGCCCTCACCACGGTGCCCGTTGCAGGCAGCAGCGACCAATTTGCCGTCCGCCGCGTCTATTGCGTCGGCCGCAACTACGCCGCCCACGCCCGCGAGATGGGCTACGACCCTGACCGCGAACCGCCGTTCTTCTTCTGCAAGCCCACCGACGCCATCGTGCCGGTGGCGGATGGTCAAACGCTTGAACTGCCGTATCCCTCGCAAACGCAGAACTACCACTATGAAGCCGAGCTGGTGGCCGTGATCGGCAAACCCGGCGCCGACATCTCCGTGGACACCGCGCTCGACCATGTGTGGGGCTACGCCGTCGGGCTCGACATGACCCGCCGCGATCTGCAGATGAAGATGCGTGAGATGGGCCGCCCGTGGGAAATCGGCAAGGCATTCGATGTGTCCGCACCGATGGGCCCCATCCATCCGGTCAGCAAGATCGGCCACCCGCAGCAAGCCGGCATCTGGCTGACCGTCAATGGCGAGACCAAACAGCGCAGCGACGTATCGCACCTGATCTGGTCGGTGGCGGAAACGGTGGCGTACCTGTCGCAGTTCTTCCGTCTGGAGCCGGGTGACGTGATCTTTACCGGCACGCCGGAAGGTGTCGGGGCCGTGAAGCCCGGCGACCGCATCGTCATGGGCGTGGATGGCCTGGGCGAGCTGAAAGCCTGCATCGTCTGAGCAGGCGCGCCATGCAGCTCTACAGCTTCTTCAATAGCTCGACGTCGTATCGGGTGCGCATTGCGCTGGCGCTCAAAGGGCTGCCTTACGAGACGCTGCCGGTGAACATCCGCACCGGCGAACATCGCGCGGCAGGCTATGTGGAGCACATCAACCCGTCGGCGGGCGTACCGGCGCTCATCGACGGCGAGATGCAATTGAGCCAGTCGCTCGCGATCATCGATTACCTCGATGCGCGCCACCCCGAGCCACGGCTCATTCCGCTCGAACCGTTGCAGCGGGCACGCGTGCTGGAACTGGCCAATGCCATCGCTTGCGACATCCACCCCATCAACAACCTGCGCGTGCTGCGCTATCTGCAAGACGTGCTGAAGGTCACGTCCGAGCAGAAAGACGCGTGGTATCGCCACTGGATCGACGAAGGCATGGCGACCGTCGAGCGTTTGCTTGCGCGATATGGCGCCGGCCCATGGTGCTTTGGCGATGCGCCGACGCTGGCCGACGTGGCCCTGGTGCCGCAGGTTGCCAACGCGCTGCGCATGGGCTGTTCGCTGGAGCGGTACGAGCACGCGATGACGATCTACCAACACGCCAGTGCGCATCCGGCCTTCAAGGCTGCCGCGCCGGCACAACAGCCCGATTTCATCGCTTGATTCGCCACCAAAACGCCTGATGCACCGATGGGTGCACATAGGGCATCCACGCAAAAAAACACAACGGAGGAGACCTCATGAACCTGCGCCACCTGGCGTTTCCCTTGCTGCTGGCAGCGCCCGCGCTTGCCGCCGCACAATCAGCAGCCCAGTCCGTGACGCTGTACGGCGTCATCGATACGGGCGTCGAATACGTCAACCGCATCGGCTCGACCGGCAATAGCGTCGTGCGCATGCCCAACCTGAGCGGCACCGTACCCTCGCGCTGGGGCCTGCGCGGCACCGAAGACCTGGGCGGCGGCGCCAAGGCGCTGTTCACCTTGGAATCGGGCTTCGCGCCCGACAGCGGCACGAGCAACCAGGGCGGCCGCCTGTTCGGTCGGCAGGCGTGGGTGGGCCTGTCCAACAACTGGGGGCAGATCAGCCTCGGCCGTCAGTACACGATGCTGTTCTGGGCCACGCTCGATACCGACCTGCTCGGCCCCAACGCGTACGGTTCCAGCTCGCTCGACACCTATCTGCCCAACGCCCGCGCCGACAACGCCGTTGCCTACAAGGGCAAGTTCGGCGGGCTCACGGTCGGTGCGACCTACAGCTTTGGCCGCGATGCCGTCAACGCCGGGCCCAGCCCGTCCGGCACCAACTGCGCAGGCGAAAACCCTGCCGACACGCGAGCCTGTCGCGAGTGGTCTGCGCTGCTGATGTACGAGACCGGCAAGTGGGGCGTTTCCGCTGCGTACGATTCCCAGCGCGGCGGGCCCGGCGCGTTTGCGGGGTTGACGTCAAGCTCGCTCAAGGATGAGCGTATGGCGTTGGGCGGCTATGCGCTGTTCGACCGCGCGAAGATCGGCCTGGGCTGGATCGGCCGCCGCAATGGCGCATCGGCCACGCCGCGCAGCGACCTCTTCTATGCGGGCGCCGCGTACGACCTGACACCGGCACTCACGCTCACGGGCGAGGTCTTCCACCTGCGGTTCCACAACAGCGCCAACAAGGCATGGCTGGGGGCGGTGCGCGCCAGCTACGCGTTCAGCAAGCACTCGTCGGTGTATGCCACGGTCGGCTATATCGACAACCGCGGCAGCCTGGCGCTGTCTGTAGACAGTGCCGCCACGGGCGCCGCACCCGCCGCCGGCGGAAACCAGCTCGGCACGATGATCGGCATCCGACACGTGTTCTGACCTGCCGTGAAAAAGGCCCGCCACTCTATGCGAGTGAGCGGGCCTTCAAATTTCAAAGCCAGAACGATGCCAGCTCAGCCGACGGCCGTAGCATCCAGCGCCTGCGTGAAATCCGCCAACAGATCGGCCTCATCTTCAATGCCGACCGACACGCGGACCAGCGAATCGGCAATGCCCATGGATGCGCGGCGCTCCGCGCCCATTTCCCAGTAGATGGTCGGCGCGACCGGAATCACCAGCGTGCGTGTGTCGCCCAGGTGCGTGGCGCGCACGGCGTAGCGCAGGTGGTCGAGCATGTCGACGTAGTCTGCACCGTCCACCAGTTCGAAGCTCAGCAGGCCGCCGTAGTGGCGGAACAGCTCGGTGGCGCGGGCATGCTCGGGGTGCTCCGGCAGGCCGGGGTAGTACACGCGTGCCACCTTCGGGTGCGCCGCCAGCGTGCGGGCCAGCGCTAGGGCGTTGCTGCAGGTGCGGTCAATGCGCAGCGCCATTGTTTCGGCCCCCACGGCAATGCGGTGCGCGGCATCGGCAATCAACGTCGCGCCCTGGTCACGCAGGCCCTTCTTGCGAATCTGCTGGATGCCCTGCATTTCCGGCTTGGCCTTGCGGTACGCCGGGTAGATGTTCGGATACGTCGTCCAGTCGAACAGGCCGGTATCGACCACCGCACCGCCCAGCGCGTTGCCGTGCCCGCCGATGTACTTGGACAGCGAATGCACCACCAGGCTCGCCTGCGCGTCGCGCGCGCGGAACAGCCACGGCGAGGTCATCGTGCCGTCGACCACGTAGATCAGGCCGCGTGCCTTGCACACGTCGCCAATGCCCTTCAGATCCGCCACCTGGGTGCGCGGGTTGGCAATGGTTTCCACGAAGACGAGGCGCGTATTCGGCTGCACAGCGTCGGCCACGGCCTGGGCAGACGTGGCATCGACGAACGTCACCTCCACGCCCAGGTTGCGCAGCGTCTCGAACACGCTGTTGGTGTTGCCGAACAGGAAGGCGCTGGAGACCACGTGGTCGCCCGCGCGCAGCATGGTCGAAAACACCGCCATGATGGCCGCCATGCCGGTGGCAAAGCACGCAGTGGCCACGCCGGCTTCCATCATCGTGATCTTGGCTTCCAGTGCGGCGGTGGTCGGGTTGCCCTGGCGCGCGTAGGTGTAGCCGGGCTTGCCCTGGAACACGTCGATCAGCTCGCGTGTATCGGCATAGCCGTACGTGGTTGACGTGTGCAGGGGCTTGTGGACGGCGTAGTGCTCGACGCCGGCTTCACGGTCGGCGTGCAGGAGGGCGGTGGTCAGTCCGGTCATGGCGGGGCGGCAGAAAGGCGGGGTAGGACAGGAAACAGCAGGAAAGTCCTGCATTATCGCGCGATTCCGGGGCCGCCTGGGCGCCAGAGCCCGGGCGGGCGTGGAACATGGCTTGCGTCGCACCTCGCGTTGCAAGACTGACCGAATTCCACGCCTGGTGACGAGCCCGTCTTCTGCACCGTCCCAGTTCGGGCCGCGCCTTCATGCAAGCCGGCAGACGGGCGGGCTGATCTGCGATGTGGAGCGCGGCACTACGGGCACGTCTTCCAGACGAATGTCGCCAATGCCGTGGAATACGACAGCTTTCATGATTGACCCCTTGTTGGGAAACGGGACACCGCGCCTGTTGCACGGTTGCGCCCAAGACACGCAACCCCGGTGCCGGCCGTTTCACGAACCGCGCACAGCCAGCACGAAGAACAGGAGCGTACTGGCGCACATGCTCAGCGTCGCCAGCCACGCCGTGCCATGCAGCAGGCGGGAGCTGCGGAACGGCCCCATCACGGCCTTGCGGCGCGACATCAACTGCAGCATCACCATGACAGGCGTGGCCGCCACACCATTGAGCACAGCCGCCCAGTACAGCAACTTGAACGGTTCGATAGGCAGAAACACCATCACCGTGGCCACCGCCATCACGAGCGCCAGGAACAGGTAGAACTTGGGCGCGCGGTGCACCTTCGCCTCCAGGCTGCTGTGCCACTGGAAGGCCTCGGCAGCGGCATAGGCAGCGGAGCCCGCCAGCACCGGCACCGCCAGCAGCCCCGTGCCGATCACGCCCACGGCAAACAATGTCTGCGCAAAGCGCCCGGCCACGGGCTTGAGCGCTTCAGCGGCCTGTGCGCAGGTCTCGATTTGCGTGACGCCGTGCGTGTGCAATGCGTAAGCGGCCGTCAACATGATGCAGAAGGCGATCAGCGCCGACACCACCATCCCGACCGTGGTGTCGATGCGGATGCGTGCGAGCTGATCCTTCGCCTGCCACGGCGCTTTCTTGAGCGGCGCTTCGTCTTCGGCCAGCCGTGTTTCCTCGACCTCGCCCGCAGCCTGCCAGACAAACAGATAGGGGCTGATGGTGGTGCCAAACACCGCCACCAGCGTCATTGCATAGTCTTTCGACCAATGCAGCCGGGGCACCACGGTGTCGTGCAGCGCGTGCACCCAGTCCACCTTCACGACAAATGCCGTCGCCACATATGCCAGCAGTGACAGCGCCGTCCATTGCAGATAGCGCGCATAGCGGCGGTACGGCATCCAGACTTGCAGCACGAGCGTGAAGACGGCAAACAGGCATGCATACCACGCTGTCGCCCCCCCCAGAAGCAGGCGCACGCTGTCGCCCATGGCCGCAATGTCGGCACCCACGTTGATGATGTTGGCAAGCGTCACCAGCGCCACAAATGCATAGGCAAGCCATGGCGACTGATGCCGCCGGATGTTGGCGACCACGCCCTGCCCGGACACGCGCCCCAAGCGGGCGCTGACGAGCTGGATGGAAATCATCAGGGGCAGCGTCAGCAACAGCGTCCACAGCATGCCGGTACCCATCTGCGCGCCGGCCTGCGCATAGGTGGCGATCCCGCTCGGATCGTCATCTGCGGCGCCGGTGATCAGGCCGGGCCCCAGCCGGCGGTACCACGGGGCGTCGTCTGCGGCAGGCACGTTGCGCTCAGCTGCGGTTATCTGTGGGTGAAGCGCCGGGGGTCTGGTCGCCGGGGTCGTGCAGCTTGTCGCGGGTGATGCCAGGCGGCACCTCGCCCTGGCGCATGCGGCGCAGCGTGTCGTGCGGGCTCTGCTGCTTGGGTGCCGTGCTGCCGGTGCGGCCGACTTCCGCATTGGCCGGCCGGTCGCCCGGCTTGCGGTGCGATTCGGCCTGTTCCCAATCAGCCTTGCGTTGTTCGGCGTCTCGGTTTTCCTTCTGTTGCTTGTTTCGCATGGCTGGCTCCGGTGTGCGTGTGTGCAAAATCAGCGACGCTTGCGGATCAGGCTGACCTGTCCGTTGCGCTCCAGGATGGCGGCCTCCACATCGTCGAGCGTGCGCGAGCCTAAGGTCTGGCGCACGCTCTCTTGCAAATCGCCCACGGTGATGAGCGCGGCATCCATCTGCCCTTGGTCGAAGCGCCCTTCGCGATAGACCTCGCGTTCGCGCCCCGCGATGAGCCGGTCCAGCTTCGGCAGCCGCACGCATGCCCACCCCAGCAGGCGGTGCACGGCCACCAGCGCGAGCGACGCCGACACCGTGGCCACAAACGGCGAGGCCCCGACAATCGCTCGGCTCAGCGTCGCGCCCAGCAACACGGCGACAACGAAGTCGAACGGCGCCCGCTGGCCGAACGAGCGCCGGCCCGACAGGCGCACCAGCGCCAGCCCGATGGCGAACACGACCACCGCGCGCAATGCGGTTTGCAGCGGGTTGAGATCCTTGCCTTCGCCAAACAGGAACAGCAGCGTGTCCATGGCGCCTCCCGTGGTCGATGTGGAGTCTGTTCCACCAGCAGAGCAAGCGGCGTGCCGCACGGCATGCGCCCGAGAGTGCATCTCACGCCGCGTTCGGGCGCAATGGCATGCCGCGTGCTGAAAGCCGGCGTATCCACACTTTCATAGCGAGCCCGCCATGCCCGACCAGCCACAGCAGCAACCGCCACAGCACCAGGACCGTCAGCCCGGCACCGAGGGCAACATGACGCCACGCCCGCGCGCGGAGATGGAGAATTACGTCGGCAGCGGCAAGCTCACCGACAAGGTCGCCATCATCACCGGCGGCGACAGCGGCATCGGACGCGCCGTCGCCATCGGCTTCGCCAAGGAAGGCGCGGACGTGCTGATCGCCTACCTGGATGAACACGACGACGCCAACCAGACCTGCCGCCTGGTACGCGCCACGGGCCGCCGCTGCGAAGCCATTGCCGGCGACCTGGGCGACGAAGCGCATGCACGCGCAGTAGTTACGCAGGCGGTGGCCATGTTCGGCAAGATCGATCTCGTGGTCAGCAATGCGGCAGAGCAGCATCCACAGCAAAGCCTGGCCGACATTGATGCGGCGCAGCTGGAGCGCACGTTCCGCACCAATGTCTTTGCGATGTTCTATTTGATACGCGCGGCGCTACCGCACTTGCATGAAGGCGCGCGCATCATCGCGACCACGTCGGTCACGGCGTTTCGCGGCAGCGGGCACCTGGTGGACTACGCCGCCACCAAAGGCGCGATCGTGGCGTTCACCCGCTCACTGGCGCAGCAGTTGGCGGACAAGGGCATCCTGGTGAACGCCGTGGCGCCGGGGCCGATCTGGACGCCGTTGATCCCGTCCACCTTCGATGCTGAGCACGTCGCCAAGTTTGGCAGCAAGGAGCCATTGGGCCGGGCCGGCCAGCCGGATGAAGTGGCCCCCTGCTACATATTTCTTGCGTCTGCCGATGCGAGTTACATGACGGGGCAGACGCTGCATCCGAATGGGGGGGAGATCGTCAATGGGTGACGGGGTGGCGATGCTCCCCCCCCTTCCACATCATCAAAACGCCGTCCGCATCCCCACCATCGCACCGAGCTGGTTCACGCCCTTGGCGGGCGTGGTGCCGCCGCCTCCGGCGCTGACGGAATACTGCGCGTTGGCGCTGTTCCAGAGATAGCCAGTCTGCGCATACAGCGCCGTGCGCTTGGACAACGCATAGACGCCGCGCAGCACGGCCATCGTTGCGCTGCGGCTCTGGTCGGCATTGACGATACGGAGCAGGCCGGCATCGAGCGTGAGCGCACCCGTGAGCGGATAGCTGCCGTTGACGAAGTACAGGTTGGAGCGGACATCCCCAGCAACGGCTTGCAGGTGGCGGCCGATCCAGCCGACGCCAAGCTTGGCGTTGCCGAGCTTCACATAACCGTTGGCGACGATGCGGCGGTCCTTGTCGCCCGCATCGGTGAACGCGATGGGCGCGCTGCCGTTGAAGAACGATGCAGTAGCCCCGGTGCCGCCGCGCTGCTCTTCGTAGGCGCCGGCCACACCAAAGGTGGCGGCGTCGTACTTCACCATTGCCGACATGGTGCGGCACGCCGATGCATTACCCGCTACCTCTCCCGCACACGTGCCGGACGCGGGCACACCGCCCGCGGCATCGTGGCCGAACGAATACGTGGCGCCCACCGTCAGGCCGCTGAAGGTGCCCTTGTAGGCGATGGTGTTGTCTGTGCGGGCGTTGGGGATGTAGGCGTCCAGTGAACCGATGGCGTACTGGCTGGGGCCGAGAATGTCAGCATCGGCCAGCGACAGAAACACCATGCTGTACTGCCGGCCCAGCGTGACGGTGCCGTAATCGCTTGCGAGCCCGACCCACGCCTGCCGGCCGAAGAGACGACCGCCCTGACCGGAGGTGCCGGTGTCTGTGTTGAAACCGCTTTCCAGCGTGAACACGGCCTTCATGCCGCTGCCCAGGTCTTCAGCGCCGCGCAGGCCCCAGCGCGAGGGCAACGTACCCGTCACCGAGGGGATGCGTGTTAGGCCATTGCCGTTGGCGTTGGCATGGCTCACGTATTCGATGCCGGTGTCGATCAGGCCGTAAAGCGTGACGCTCTGGGCGTTGGCCACGCCGCTGGCGAGTGCGCAGGTGGCCGCTGCCAGCGCGAGACAGTGCGTGCGCAAGGTGGTGGTTTGCATGTGGGGCCCCTCCTAGGGTCGAGCCGGTCCCGCCCCCCATGTCTGGCGGGCCGGCAGTTTGGAATGCGTGGAAGGCGCCATCCGGGCGGACGGCGCGAGAAAGAAGAAGCGCTGTGTCAGTCCTGCACGCGCGGCCGCTTGAGCAGCAGCAACGCCGCCAGCGCCGCAACAACGGTGACGGGGATGCTCGCGCCGATGATGGTGGTGGCGTGCTGCCCCATCGCCAGCAACTGCCCCGCCAGCAACGGCCCGGCGATCGAGCCCAGCCGGCCCACCGCCACCGCCGCGCCCACCCCGGTGCCGCGCACGACGGTCGGGTAGTACGCCGCCGCCAGCGCATACAGCACCGATTGCGCGCCGATCACAAACAGCCCGGCCATGAACGCCCCGGCCGACATCGATGCCATACCGCCCGCAGCGGCCAGCAACGACAGCGCCGCGATGATGCCGACATACATGCCCGACACCACCCAGCGCGGGCGCGCCGCGTCCATCAGCATGCCGATACCCAGCGCACCGGCGCCGCCACCAATGTTGAACAGGATCTGCACCATGCCCACCTGCGGCCGGCTCAGCCCCTGCGCGGCCATCAGCGAAGGCAGCCAGTTGAGCAGGAAATACAGCACGATCAGCGTGAAGAAGTAGCTGACCCACAGGAACAGCGTGGCGGCCGTGCGGCGCTCGCCAAACAGTGCCCATGACACGGGCGGTGGCTGGATGGCGCCACGCTGTGCGCTGTCGAACCGGCGCGATTCCTGCAGCGTCAGCAGCAGCGGCACCACGACCAGCGGGCCGAAGCCGCCCACGTAGAAGATGTGGCGCCAGCCGGAATCGCCCGCGCTCAACATGCCGACCACCGCGGCGATGGCGCCGCCAAACGGGATGCCGCAATACATGACGCTCACGGCGGTGTTGCGCAGGCGTGTGGGTACCGCTTCGGCACACAACGCGATCAGGTTGGGCATGGCAGCACCCAGGCCGATGCCGGTGGCCACGCGGATCATCAGCAGGCTGTTGAAATCCCACACGTGCGCCGTGGCGATTGAAAAAATGCCAAACAGCGCCGTGGCCAGGATCAGCACACGCTTGCGGCCGATGCGATCGGCCAGGCGGCCGCCCAGCATGGCGCCCGGCAACAGGCCGAACGTGCCGGCGCTAAAGGCCAGGCCCATCTGCCCGACCGATAGGCCGAACTCGCGCGCCATGCGCGGCGCGGCCACGCCGATGGATTGCAGATCGAGCCCTTCAAGCAGTGCAACGATGAAGCACAGCCCGAGGGTCATGGCGACACCGGGGCCAACGTTCTCCCGGGTCAATGTCGTGGTGGTGGTTTGCATGGCGTCTCCTTCCGGATGTTGGGCGGCCGTCATTGGCAACTGAAGCTCGACGCGTCGTTGACGTTACCGGTGCCCGTATAGCGGGCGTTCTTCGGGTACGCGCACAGCGGGCGCGTGCGGTCGTGGCCGGCGGAATTCCAATCGCTGGGCACTTCGGCATTGGGCACGGCGTTGGCAGGGCCGCGCGCGGTGGCGACCACGCTGTCGGGCGCCACGCCGTGTTCCACCCAGGCCACCAGCGGCGTGAGCATGTCGAACTGGTCGGCGGTCGGGCCGCCCGCGCAGTGGTTCATGCCGGGCACCGGATAGAAGCGCGCGAAGTTGCTGGCATCGCCGCCGTTGGCAGCAGCCAGGCGCTGGTACCAGTCGGTCGTATCGTCGGACGAGAACACCGGGTCGCTCGTGCCGTGATAGACCATCAGCTTGGCGCCGCGCCCCTTGAGCGTGCCGAGGTTGGTCTCGTCGGGCGGCGTCATGAACGACCAGGCGGATTCGGTGTACGTGGCGTCGGTGGCGAAGATCTTCGGCGCGTCGGTGTCCATGTTGAACGCCAGGCCATACGCGGTGAGTGACGTAATGGCGGATGCGGGCTGCGGCGTGGTCGTAAACACGAACGCCAGTGCTGCGGGGTCGAGCTGAATGGAGTTGCCCTGCTTCCAGGCAGCCCAGTTGCTGCCGCTGATACCGGCATCAAACGAAAAGCCCGAATACAACGCCTGCCCTGCGCTGTTGTGCGCGCCGGCAAACAGATTGGCCATCACGGTCTTCTGCGCGGCGGTCAGGCAAGTGCCGTCGCGTGCGCCGGTGCAGGTCGGCACATCGTTAGCGAGGCTGAAGGCCGTCTGGCACGCCTTGAGGTTGTTGATCATGCCGTCGGTCGTGCCATCCAGCGCATCGCACTTGGCGAGCACGTGGCTGGCCACCATGGCGCGCTCCGTTGCGCTCAGGGACGTGGTGATGTCCGGAAAGCCGGCACTGGTGTTGGCCGTGGCCACCGTCGCCAGCTGCTGCGCGCTGTACACCTCGTTGATGGCCGCCTTGGGCAGATGGAAGCCCGGGTCGCCGGCAACGATGCCGTCATACGCATTGGCCGAGCGCGCAGCGGCCACCATCGCATGGCGCCCGCCGTTGGAGCACCCGCCAAAGTAGCTGCGGTCCGGCGCCTTGCCGTACACCTGCGCGATCATCGACTTGGCCATTGGCGTGAGCGTGGCGACGGCGTTGTAGCCGTAGTCGAGGCGCGCCTGCGGGTCACGCCCGAACAGCGGCACCTGGCTGCCGTTATGCCCAGCATCCGAACTGATCACGGCAAACCCCGAGCCCAGCGCACTGCTCACGGGCCCGCCACCCAGCGCGCCCAGCGCGGTGGCCACCGAGCCATCCAGCCCGCCGTTGGCCTGATAGAAGAAGCGACCATTCCACGCCTTGGGCAGGCGCATTTCAAAACCGATGGCGTAGGTCTTGCCGTCTACCGGGCTCACGCGCGTGTTCATGGTTCCGGTGATCAGGCAATGCTCGGGCACGGCGTTGCCGCCAACGGTCAACGTGCCTGCCGCCACGGTAGAGACGGCGGTGATGCTGGTGTTGGCAAAGCTCAGCTTGCCGGCAAAGCTCTCGCACGTGGTGGCGAGCGTCAAACCGGTGGCAGGCGTGAGTTGTGGCAGTTGCGATGCTTGCGACGTTGATGCGTCGCCTGTGCTGTCGTCGTTGCAGCCGGCGCAGCTCAGCGCGAGGGCGAGCGCGGTCAGCGCCATGCCCCGTGACATGACGGTCTTCATGAGTCTCCTCCTGGGTGGATGAACCAGTCTTTGCCGGTTGGTCGTATTGCTGCGTTGGGATCAGCCCGCGCGGATGACAGCGGGATCGCCATCGCGATACAGCGTGTCGACCTGCTCTGCACGGTGGGTCAGCACGGCACGCTGGTTGAGCGTGCCCTTGTCGGTGATCTCGCCACGGTCCAGCGACGGCGGCGCGTCAAGCAAGCGCAGCCGCGCCACGCGCGTGGCGCTGCCGGTGGCCGTGGCGTTCAGTTCATGCAGCAGCGCGGCAAATGCGGCGCGCACGGCGGGGGCAGCCAATACTTCGGCCACGCCCGCGGTGGCCGGCAGGCCAGACAGGCTGCGGCATCGCTCCATTTGCGGAAACACCAGCAAGCCGATGTCATCGCGGTTCATGCCGGCAATAACCACGTCCTGCACGTACGGCGCGCCCGCCGCAATCACGCGGGCGCGCAACGGCCCCACGCTCACGAAGGTGCCGGAGCTGAGCTTGAAGTCCTCCGCGATGCGGCCATCGAAGACGAGGCCCTTCTCGGGGTGCTCCGGGTCGTAGAAACGCAGCGCGTCGCCGCTGCAGTAATAGCCGTCTTCGTCGAAAACGGGAGCCGCGGGCTCTTCGCCCAGGCGCCAGTAGCCACGCATGACGTGCGGCCCGCGAAAACGCGCCTCCAGCTTGTCGCCCACGGGCACGAGCTTGAGTTCGCACCCCGGTGCCGGCGTGCCGACATAGCCGGAGCGCATGATCGGCGCGGTGGTGAACAGGCAGCACGGCGAGGTCTCGGTCATGCCCAGCCCGGCCATGATGCGGATGCGCTCGCCGCAGTGCTGGCCGGTCACGCGCTCCAGCCGGTCCCATGCCTCTTGCGACAGCCCGGCACCGCCAAAGAAGTAGAGCTTCACGCGCGAGAAGAAGCGCTCGCGCAACGCCGGGTCCCGTTCCAGCGCCAGCGCGAGTTCTTCCCACCCCTTGGGCACGTTGAAATACGCGGTGGGCGCGATCTCGTGCAGGTTGCGCAGGGTCTCGTCGAATTTGCCCGGCACGGGCCGGCCGTCATCGATGTAAAGCGTGCCGCCGTTGTAAAGCACGATGCCAACGTTGTGGCTGCCGCCAAAGGTGTGGTTCCAGGGCAGCCAGTCCACCAGCACCGGCGGTTCCTTGGCAAATTCGGGAATGGTCTGGCGCAGCATCTGCTGGTTGCTGCACAGCATGCGGTGCGTGGTCGGCACGGCCTTGGGCGCGCGTGTCGAGCCGGAAGTGAAGAGCACCTTCACCAGCGTATCGGGGCCGGTTGCGGCCTGCGCGGCGTCTGCTGTCGTTACGGGCGTCTGCAGCAGCGTGCCGAAGGCTGTAGCGCTGCGCCCCGGCAGTATGCCGTCGCGCGTGATCACCTCCACGCCCTCCGGCACCACCGCATCGATGGCTTTGGCAAAGGCCGCGCCATCTGCCGCATAGACGAGCCCCGGCGTGAGCACATCAAACACGTGGCGCAGCTTGCCAAAATCCGTCGACACCAACGCATACGGCGGCGACACCGGCGCGTACGGCACACCCGCCCACATGGCGCCCAGGGCCAGCTGCAGATGCTCAAGATCATTGCCGGACAGAATCGCCAGCGGGCGCTCGGTGGAGACACCACGATCCAGCAACGCCTGGCCGATGGCGCGGGCGCGCTCCAGCATCTCGCGATACGTCAGCTTGATCCACGCGCCGTCTGCCCCGCGGCGTGCAGCCAGCACACGATCCGGATGGCGCTGCGCGCCCGCCACGAGGCAGTCGGTCATGCGTTGCGGATGCTCGGCAAGCGCCTCGGTATTGCGCACGTGCCAGACGGTGCCGTCGCGCGCGTCCATCTCGCAACGCGCAGGCGCATCGCTCACGGCAACCTGCCTGTATGGGTGATTTGGCACACCTGCCGGGGGCGGCATGTGATGCCCGGTTTGAACCTGCCGGCCTTGAGCCTGCATTTCGACGTGATTCACGTCTTGTCTCCTGAATGCGCCGCCCGTTTTATGGTTGTGGTGGGCGGCTGCCGAACTTCAGATCGGTTAAATCGGATAGTGGCGCGGCGTATTCTGCAAGGTGATCCAGCGCAGCTCCGTAAATTCCGCAATCGATGCCTTGCCGCCAAAACGGCCATAGCCACTGCTCTTCACGCCGCCAAACGGCATCTGCGCTTCATCGTGCACGGTGGGGCCGTTGATGTGGCAGATGCCCGATTCGATACGCTGCGCAACCCGCATGGCGCGCGACACATCGCGGCTGAACACGGCGGCCGACAAGCCGTATTCGCTATCGTTGGCCAAGCGGATCGCCTCTTCGTCGCCATCCACGCGCGCCACCGTCACCACGGGGCCGAACGATTCCTCGTTGTACAACCGCATGGCAGGCGTCACGCCATCCACGATGGCCGGCTGCACGATGGCGCCATCCACGTGCAAGCCAACGGGCAGCGCGGCGCCGAGCGCGCGGGCATCTTCCACCAGCGCCTGCACGCGCTTGGCCGCATCCACGCTCACCATCGCGCCCAGCTGCGCGGTGGCGTCGGTCGGGTCACCTGCGCGAAGCGTGCGCGCCTTGGCGGCCAGCTTGTCGACGAGGGCATCGGCAATCTTGCGATCGACGATGACGCGTTCGGTCGACATGCAGATCTGCCCCTGGTTGAAGAACGCACCGAAGGCAATCGCATCCACCGCGGCGTCGAGATCCGCATCGTCCAGCACCAGCACCGGCGCCTTGCCGCCCAGCTCCAGCAGCGCTGGCTTCAGATGCCGCGCGGCGTGCTGCGCAATGATGCGCCCCACGTGCGTCGAGCCCGTGAAGTTCACGCGCCGCACGGCCGGGTGCGCGATCAGGCGTTCCACCACCTGGGCCGCATCGGCCGGCGCGTTGCTCACCACGTTGACCACACCGTCGCCCAAGCCAGCCTCTTGCAGCACGGTGCCGATCAGCCGGTGCACGCCCGGACACATCTCCGAGGCCTTCAACACGACCGTGTTGCCGCACGCCAGCGGCATCGCCAGCGCGCGCGTGCCCAGGATCACTGGCGCGTTCCACGGCGCAATGCCCAGCACCACGCCGCACGGCTGACGCACGGCCATCGCAAAGTTGCCCGGCACATCGGACGGGATCACGCTGCCGTCGATCTGCGTGGTCATGGAGGCAGCTTCGCGCAGCATGTTGGCCGCCAGCATGACGTTGAAGCCGATCCAGTTGGGGCTGGCGCCGGTTTCGGCTGCGCCGGCATGGATGAATGCCTCGGTGTGCTGGTCCATCAGGTCGGCCGCCTTGAGCAGGCGCTTGCGGCGCTCGCCCGGCGGTAGCGCTGCCCACGCGGGGAAGGCATCGGCGGCGGCCTGCACGGCGGCGTCCGCATCCTCCAGCGTGGCAGCCGCCGCGCGCGAGGCGACCGCGTCGTTGACTGGGTTGCGGCGCTCGAAGGTGGCACCGTTGGCGGCTGGCCGGCTTTGACCGCCGATCAGCAAGGTCACAAGCTGAGTCACGTCAGGCATGGGTTCGTCTCCGGGGGCGTTGGAGGGAGCGGATCAGGCGCGCTTGTATGCCTGCAGACCCGGCTTGATCGACTTGTCGTCCAGGAACTGCTTGAGGCCCTGCTCGCGGCCGCCCTCAGGGTCCCGCAGCGTGGCCTGGTCGAGCTTGGCGTACAGGTAGTCCTCGTTCTGCTCCCACGTCAGCTCGCGGCTGCGCTTGAAGCCGTGCTTGGCGGCACGCAGCACCACCGGGTTCTTCTCCAGCAGCTTCTCGGCCAGCGCCACGGTGCGGGCGCGCAGGTGGGCGCGCGGCACGCTCTCGTTGACGAGCCCCATGGCGGCGGCCTGCTGGCCTGTGAAGGTCTCGCCGGTCATGATGTAGTAGAGCGCCTGACGGTGGCCAACGGTATCCGCCATCGCTTTGCTGACGAGGTTGCCCGGCGGGATGCCCCAGTTGATCTCCGACAGACCGAAGGTGGCCTCGTCTGCGGCAATCGCCAGATCGCACGCCACCAGCGGCGAAAACCCGCCACCGAAGCACCAGCCGTTGACCATCGCGATGGTCGGCTTGGCATACATGCGCAAGAGCTTCCATTGCCACTGGCAGGCGTCGCGGCGGATCTTCTCCTGCAGGATCTCGGGGCCCGCGTCCACTTCGCGGAAGTATTCCTTCAAGTCCATGCCGGCCGTCCATGCATCGCCCGCGCCGGTCAGCACCAGCACCTTGGCATCGGCATCCAACTCCAGCGCTTCAAGCACCTGGATCATCTCCGCGTTGAGCGTCGGGCTCATGGCGTTGCGCTTCTCGGGGCGGTTGAACGTCACCCATGCAATGCCCTGGTCCACCTTCACGTCCACGGTCTGCCAGCGCCCTTGGTAATCAGCCATTTCCATCTCCTTGATCAGTCGGCTTGCTTGAGACACCCGCCGCCTTGTGTGTGCGGCGCGTCTCAGCTTGGTGCCCATTTAATATCAGGTAACCTGATATCACAAGGAGATTATCATTGCCGTAAACCCTGATCCGAACGACACGTAGCAGAATGTGCGCATCTGCATAGGTGCACACCCACTCACATCCATGGCGGCCACACGAACCAAACGCAACACCCCCCAGCCCGCGCAAGAGGGCGCCCCTGCAACGTCTGCCCGACTGCCCTACCTGATCGGCCGCACCGACCGCATCGTCAAGCGCCGCCTGGGCGAGGCGCTGGCGCCGCATGGGCTGACAGTCCCGCAGTTCACCGCGCTCTCTGTGCTGCATGCGCGCGGCAGCCTGTCGAACGCGCAACTGGCGGAACGCTCTTTCATGTCGCCGCAATCGGCCAATGAAGTGGTGAAGACGATGGAAGCGCGGGGCTGGGTGACGCGCACGCCCGATCCGACGCACGGCCGCATCGTCATGCTGGGCCTGACCGACGAAGCGCTCGCGCTGCTGGCGCTATGCGACGAGGCCGTCAGCCGGCTGGAGAAGGAAATGTTGCAGGGAATCGACGTCGCGCACGCCGCATTGCTGCACGATCTGCTGCTGCAATGTGGGCGGAATCTGCGCTGAGCGGGCGCCTTCAGTTGCCCCGGCGGCCGCCGTTATTCAATGTAATAAAGTCTGATCATAGGAACATTCTGATCGACACCCCTCGGCGATAGAATGGCTGGTCGCCGCCGTTCGAGCGGCCTTCGTCCCCCATCAACGCACCGCGGTTCTGAAACACCTCCATGTGGATTGTCCAACTCGCGCTGCGAAGGCCGCTGACGTTCATCGTCCTCGCCCTGCTGATCCTGCTGGCGACGCCGTTTACGCTCATGCGTACGCCAACGGACATCTTTCCGGAAATCGATATTCCGGTCGTCAGCATCATCTGGAATTACAACGGCCTGCCCGCCAAGGAGATGGCCGACCGCATCGTGTCAGTCACGGAGCGCAGCCTGACGACCACCGTCAACGACATCGAGCACATTGAATCGCAATCGTTGAACGGCATCTCGATCGTCAAGGTGTTCTTCCAGCCGACGGCCAACATCCAGACCGCGCTGGCGCAGATCGTTTCGGTGTCGCAGGCGCAGGTGCGGCAGTTGCCACCGGGAACGACTCCGCCGCTGATCATCAAGTATTCAGCGTCGAGCATTCCGATCCTGCAACTGGGCCTGTCGAGCAACACGCTGTCGGAGCAGGAACTCAATGATGCGGCGCTGAACTTCCTGCGCCCGCGCCTGATTACGGTGCCTGGCATCGCCGTGCCGTTCCCGTATGGCGGCAAGAGCCGGCAGATCACCGTCGATCTCGACACGCAGAAGCTGCTGGCGCAGGGCTTGACGCCCGTGGACATCGTCAACGCGGTGGGCGCGCAGAACCTGATCCTGCCAGCGGGCACGCAAAAGATCGACGCCACCGAATACGGCGTCACGCTCAACGGCACGCCCGGCAGCATCGCCGCGCTCAACGCCATTCCGGTCAAGACCAGCAACGGCGCGACGCTGTACCTGGGCGACGTGGCCCATGTGCGCGACGGTTTCTCGCCGCAGACCAACGTGGTGCGCCAGGATGGCCAGCGCGGCGTGCTGCTGTCCATCCTGAAGAACGGCGGTGCGTCGACGCTGGATATCGTCAGCAATATCTACAAGCTGCTGCCCACCGCCGCGGCGGCGCTTCCGCAAGACATCAAGATCACACCGCTGTTCGACCAGTCGCTGTTCGTGAAAGCGGCCATTGAAGGCGTGATTCGCGAGGCGCTCATCGCCGCGTGCCTGACCGCCGCCATGATCCTGCTGTTCCTCGGCAACTGGCGAAGTACGGCCATCATTGCGGTGTCGATTCCGCTGTCGATCCTGTCGTCGATCATCGTGCTGCACCTGCTGGGCGAGACCATCAACCTGATGACGCTCGGTGGCCTCGCACTCGCGGTCGGGATTCTCGTGGACGATGCCACCGTCACCATCGAGAACATCGAGCGCCATCTGCACGAAGGCAAGGAGCCCGTTACCGCCATCCTGGACGGCGCGGCCGAGATTGCCGTGCCGGCCTTTGTGTCGACGCTCTGCATCTGCATCGTGTTCGTGCCGATGTTCTTCCTCACAGGCGTGGCTCGCTACCTGTTCGTGCCGATGGCCGAAGCGGTGATCTTCGCCATGCTGGCGTCGTATGTGCTGTCGCGCACGCTGGTGCCGACGCTGGTGATGATGTTCATGACCGGGCACACGCAAGACGCCAAGAAAGCCGACGCAAAACCGAGCACGTTCGGCCGCATCTACCGGGCGTTCAACACGCAGTTCGAGCACATGCGCGGCAATTACGCCGCCGTCCTGGGCGGGTTGCTGGAGCGCCGCCGCGTGTTTGCACTGTCGTTCCTGGGCTTTTGCGTGGCGTCGTGCGCGCTGTTCCTGGTGCTCGGCCGCGACTTCTTCCCCGATGTGGATGCAGGCCAGATCCGCCTGCACATGCGGGCACCGTCGGGCATGCGCATTGAAGAGACAGCGCGCCTGGCCGACGAGGTGGAAACCACCATCCGGCAAATCATTCCCAAGAATGAGCTGTCGACCATCCTGGACAACCTGGGCGTGCCCAACTCCGGTATCAACCTGTCGTACAGCAACGCGGGCACCATCGGCACGCTCGACGGCGAAATCCTGATCGCCCTGCACGAAGGCGAGCGCAAACCCAGCGCTCAGTACATCCGCCGCCTGCGCGAAGAATTGCCGAAACGGTTCCCGGGCGTGGAATTCGCCTTCCAGCCCGCCGACATCGTCAGCCAGATCCTGAACTTCGGCCTGCCGTCGGCCATCGACGTGCAGTTCTCGGGCGCAGACGTGGCCACCAACAAGCAGCTCGCGGGCATGCTGGCCAACCGCATCAAGCAGATTCCGGGCGCGGTGGATACACACGTGCACCAGCGCTTCGACCAGCCCACGCTGGCCTTGAACATGGACCGCACCCGCATCCAGCAGGTGGGCCTGGAAGGGCGCGACGTGGCGCAGAACCTGCTGGTGTCGCTCAGCTCCAGCTTCCAGACCTCGCCCACGTTCTGGCTGAACCCGATCAACGGTGTGGTGTACCAAGTGGCCGTCACAAGCCCGCAGTACCGCGTCGACTCTCTTGATGCGCTGCTGCGCACGCCGGTGGCGGGCTCGCGCGGTGGCGCTGCACAGGCAGGCGGCCCGCAGTTGCTGGGCAACCTCGTGCAGGTCGGCCCCGGGGTGCAGCCGCAGGTCGTTTCGCATTACGACATCACACCCGTGGTGGATGTGTACGCCGCCGTGCAGGGCCGCGACCTGGGCGCCGTCGCCAAGGAAGTGCAGAAAGCCGTTGACGACATTCGTCCCAAGCTGCCGCGCGGCGCGCAGGTCACGGTGCGCGGCCAGGTGAAGACGATGGAATCGTCCTTCGTCGGCCTGGGTGTGGGGCTGGTGATGGCGATCGTGCTGGTGTACCTGCTGATCGTCGTGAACTTCCAGTCGTGGATCGACCCGCTCATCATCGTGACGGCCCTGCCGGCCGCGCTGGCGGGCATCGCCTGGATGCTGTTCGTGACGGGGACCACGCTGTCGGTGCCGTCACTCACGGGCGCGATCATGACGATGGGTGTGGCGACGGCCAACTCGATTCTGTTGATCTCGTTCGCCCGGGAGCGATTGGCCGAAGGCATTGCGCCTGTGCAGGCCGCGCTGGAAGCGGGCGCCACACGCCTGCGCCCGGTGTTGATGACGGCCCTGGCGATGATCATCGGCATGGTGCCCATGGCGTTGGGCCTGGGCGAAGGCGCAGAACAGAACGCGCCGCTTGGGCGCGCGGCGATCGGCGGTCTGCTGTTTGCGACCGTCTCGACCCTCTTCTTTGTTCCGGTGGTGTTTGCCAGCGTGCACAACAGATTGCAGCGGCGCGCCGCCCGGCGTAGTCACGATTTGCGGGGAAGCGAAGGACATGTCTGAACAAACATCCGGTGCCCATTCAGGGCCGCATTCAGGGCCGCATTCGGGGCACCTCGCGGGCGGCCCGCCCCACCACGTCGTCACGGTGGACCCGATCGAACAGGTCGACCGCGGCCCCGCCATGCGCCGCGCACGCTGGGTCGTGATTGCCGTGGGGGTGCTCCTGGCGCTGGGCGCTGCGCGCACGCTGGTCGGCCGCTACTACAACGCGCATGCGCTGGAGCGGCAGGTGAATGCGCAGACCAGCCGCTACGTCACCACCATCGCCCCCAAACCGGCCCACACCAATCGCGAACTGACGCTGCCAGGCACGCTGCAGGGCTACGTTGAATCGCCCATCTATGCGCGCACCAGCGGTTACGTGCTGCGCTGGTTCAAGGACATCGGCGCGCACGTCGACAAGGGCGAAGTGCTGGCGCTGCTCGACACGCCAGAAGTGGACCAGGAACTGAACCAGGCGCAGGCCACGCGCAACCAGGCCGCCGCACGCAAGGCGCTGGCGCAGACCTCGCTCACGCGTTGGCAGAACCTGCGCCAGAAAGACGCCGTCTCGCAACAGGAACTGGACGAGCGCACCAGCGCCGCCAACCAGGCCCAGGCCGACCTGGCTGCCGCAGAAGCCAACGTGCGCCGCCTGCAGGAACTGCAAGGCTTCCGCCGCGTGGTGGCCCCCTTTGCGGGCGTGGTGACCAAGCGCAATGTCGACGTCGGCGCGTTGGTCAACGCCGGCAACGCGGGCGCCAACCGCGAGCTGTTTACGCTTGCGCAGACCGATCCGCTGCGCATCTACCTCTACGTGCCGCAGGCGTATTCGCAACAGGTGAAGGTCGGGCAGGACGTGGCCGTGACGCTGGCCGAGCTGCCGGGCCAGACCTTCCACGGCACCATCGCGCGCGCCTCCGGCGCCATCGACGCCACCACGCGCACCATGCAGGTGGAAGTGCAGTTACCCAACAAGGACGGTCGCCTGCTGCCCGGCGCCTATGTGCAGGTCGCCATCAAGGGCAAAGCCACCGGCGACGAAGCCGGCGCGAGCGCGAAGGTAGATGCACCGGTTGCATTCACGGTGCCAACCAACACGCTGCTCTTCCGCAAGGAGGGCCCGCGCATCGCCGTGGCAGAGAACGGCCACGTCGACCTGCGCCCCGTCAACATCGGGCGCGACTACGGCCGCACGGTAGAAATCATCTCCGGCCTGAAGGCGACGGACGCGCTGATCCTCAACCCGGCCGATTCGATCGAACAGGGCGAAGCGGTGACCATCGTCACGCCTGCCCCGGCATCGGCACCCGCGGCTTCCGCGCCACACGCATCATGATCGACCGACCGCGACTGCGTACCACCGCGCTGGCGGCATCGATGATCGTCTCGCTGGCCGGCTGCTCGCTCGCGCCGACCTACGAGCGCCCGGCCATGGACGTGCCCGCGCACTGGCAGACCGAAGCGCCCTGGCGCGCCGCGCAACCCGCCGACGCCACGCCCAAAGGCCCCTGGTGGCAGCGCTTCAACGATCCGCAGCTCGACAAGCTCGTCACGCAGGCGCTGGCGCACAACCAATCGCTCAAGGTTGCGTTGTCGAACCTGGAGCAGGCGCAGGCTCAGACGCGCGTCGCCCGCGCAAGCCTGCTCCCCACCCTCACGGCCACCAACAACGACACGCGCACGCGCACGTCGTCGGAACGGCCGCTCTCTTCATACACGAGCCCGACGATGTCGACCGTGCAGAGCGACTTCGTCCTGCGCGCCGACGCGAGTTACGAAGCCGATCTGTTCGGCCGCGTGCGCAACACCGTCGCCAACGCCGCCGCAAGTGAAGAGCAGGCGGGCGCCAATTTCGAGAACTTCCGCCTGCTGCTTGCCGCGCAGGTCGCCACCACCTGGTACAACCTGCGCGAGACCGATGCGGAAATCGCCGTGGTGCAGGAAGGTTTGGCGCTGCAGCATAAGGCGCTCGATTTCGTCACCTCGCGGCATCAGGACGGCGTGGCCTCGGGGCTCGATCTGGCGCAACAACAAGCGCTGGTGGACAGCACCGCCACGCAGGCCGAACTGCTGACCAAGCAACGCGCGCAGTACGAACACGCGCTGGCGACGCTCGTCGGTACACCCGCCCCGGCCTTTCATCTGGACCCCGCACCGCTGGCGGGCACCGCGCCGCAGATTCCGGTGGCGCTGCCCTCCGACGTAATCGAACGCCGCCCCGACGTGGCCGCCGCAGAGCGCGGTGCAGCGGCCGCCAACGCGCAAGTGGGCGTGGCACGTGCGGCCTTCTTCCCGAGCGTGATGCTCAACGGCGGCGCCGGTTGGGAAAGCCGCGATCTTGCGCTGTTGTTTTCTGCGCCTACGCTGCTGTGGTCGTTCGGCACGCAGATCGCCCAGACGGTGTTCGACGCTGGCCGCACACGGGCACGCGTGGACATTGCCAATGCGGCCTACCAGGGCGCGATCGCCAACTACCGGCAGACGGTGCTGGGCGCGTTGCAGGAAGTGGAAGATGGACTGGCCGGGCTGCAATCGCTGGACCGCGCGGCAAACCAGGCGCGCCATGCCGTGGAAAGCGCCCGCAAGGTCTACGACATTGCGAGCGTGCGCTACGAGGGCGGGCTCGCAACTTCGTTGGACGTGATCACCGCGCAGCAATCACTGTTGAACAACCAGCGCACGGCCGTGCAGATTCTCGGCCAGCAGATGACGACGAGCGTGTTCCTCGTCAAGGCGGTGGGCGGCGACTGGAACCACGCCGCGCCTGCGCCAGCAGCCACGCAGTAGGCGTCAGGCAACGCGGCGCAGAAAACCCGCGCCAACAAAGAGACCGCCCAGCCAGCTGAGCGTGAGCGCCACGGCAACGAGCATTTCAAGCAGATCGGTGGCATCGCCAGGTATGCGCAGCGCCAGCGCAATCACCAAAGCCATCAGCACACCCGCGGCCAGCACGCTCACCAGGAGCGCGCCCAGCCCGGTCGACAACGTGCGTACGACGGGCGGATGCACATGCGCCGGCGGACACAGCTCTGACATGCGCGCACGCACATAGGCCGCCGTGCGGGTGCCATCTGTGGCGTCGGCGTGATGCCGCATGACGTGCATCCAGGTTCGGGTGTCCAGCACCCCGGAACTCAGTTCCTGTGCAACGCGCCGCAGGGCCGCGCGTTCGCGTGCGTGGTCGGTGGCGTCAGAGGGCGTTTCATTGGGGGCGGGCTTGTCGAACACGGCCGGTGCTGCAGCAGGATCGGTCAGCCGCACCTCATGCCGATAGGTCACGCGCACGCGGCGCGAAAACCAGATGTACGCTGCCGAGCCGATGAGCAGCAGCGCCTCCGCTGCCAGCAGCAGCGTGATCGGCATGCGCCCCGCCGTACCGCCGGAGGCTTGCATGGTCCACGCGTGGATGCCGCCGCTCATGGCCAGCGTGGCCAGCAGCTGGAGCACGCCGTATCCGAGCCACACCATCGGAAACCAACGCACACGCAAGAAGGCCAGGGTAACGAGCCCCAGCGGGAAGACGAGCCCAGCCAGTGCCGGCACCGCCCGCGCCGGCCCGCCGTTGGCCTCGCCGAGCGTGAGCATCATGCCCATCGCCAGCACGATCGCCAGCGCCGGCAGCGTGTTCAGCCACAGCAGTGTCACGAGCCAGCCGCGCACGCCGTACAGGCGATGGGCCCGCGCGCGCGCCGCCGAAATTGCCATCCAACTCTCTTGCATGAAGCTCCCCGACCGGGTCTGCCATGCGTCGCATGTGGCGCAGCATGACTTCTGAATTTTCGCGATTGTGTCACCGGGGCAAGGCAGTTGCCCCCCTCCAAAGTGGGGACAGCACCACATTGTTGTCAATGTCTTGGCGGATCCAATGCCAGCAAGGCATTGCGGGTGATTAGTTGTTCTTAACTCAGATATTGAAAACGCTGAGTGTTGTATTGACGCCTGCGCGCAAGCGCTCCTGCACCGCGAACCCCTGCATGTCCGTTCCGCATACCGGCCCGAACCATTTGCATGTCATGTGGGCAACCAGGCTCCTTACACTCGCTGCACACCACGAGGAAGCCGATATGCGCCCATACCGTTTGCCGCAGTGCCTGCTGTCCGCCCACACCCTGAGCCTTGCGCTCGCTGGTCCGGTCAGCGAGCGCACGCACCGCTGATATCTACGGCATCAAAGACCGCGGCACTGTGCAGCCCGGCAAGTTTGCCGATCTGGTCATCCTCGACCCTGCCACCTACGCCGACCGTGCGCGCTATGACAGCCGGGGCTGCCGCCCGTGCGTGTGCGCTGGCTGCTGGTCAATGGCACGGTGGTGGTGGCCGACGGCAAGGCTGCGCCGGATGTTCTGGCGGGGCGGGCGCTGCGCAAGTCAGCCGCTCAGATCACGTCGCCAAGTTCGCGCACATCGGTGCCGGTGCAGCACGCGAGTATCTCGGCGTCTTCCTTGCTGACGGAGAGATAGACGTGCCCGACTGCGCTGTCGAAGTACAGGCTATCGCCGGGCGCCAGGCGAAAGGCTTCACCGTTTTCGAAGCGCAGTTCGATCTCGCCGCCCAGCACGAAGACGAACTCCTCGCCGGGGTGGCGGATGTAATCGGGAAAGTCGTCGACCGAGCGTGCGCGGATGTGCGCGCGCATCGGCAACATGCGTTTGCCGGTCAGTGCATCGGCCAGCATGCCGTATTCGTAATTCGGCGTGTCATAGATGACTTGGCCGCCCGAGGGCGTGAAGGTCGGGCGCAATGGTCCGGCATCCGGCGTGCGGCGCCGGCCGAGCAGTTGCTCGAACTCCAGCCCCAATGCCTGCGCCAGGCCGGCAAACTTTTCATACGTCAGCGCAATGTCGCCGCGCTCGGCTTTGGAGATGGTCGACAGCGCCACGCCAGAGCGCTCCGACAGCTCTTGCAGCGTCAGCCCGCGCACCTTGCGTGCCTCGCGAATGCGCGCGCCGACCTCTTGGTGATTGAGCTGCGCCGGTGCCTCGTCGATTGGATGGGCCTGGATAGCCGCTTTTGCGCTAGATGCCACGCATGTCTCCGGGTTTTCTCGTATACGAGAATTTGATTTTTCTCGTATACGATAACTCAAACCCTCCCCAGCCTCCAACCTAGGAGAGCAGCCCGTGTCGACACTCGCCCTCGACAGCCGCCCCGCGCTGTCACGCACGCAAGTCATTGCCGCCACTACCATCGGCACAGCGCTGGAGTTCTACGACTTCACCATCTACAGCTACTTCGCCATCCAGATCGGGCAACTGTTCTTTCCATCGGCATCGCCGGTGAACCAGTTTCTGTTGTCGATCGGGGTGTTTGGCGTGGGCTTTGTGGTGCGGCCGCTCGGCGGCGTCATCATCGGTGCCTATGCTGACCGCGTCGGCCGCAAGAAGGCGATGGTGCTGACCATCATGATGATGGCGCTGTCGTGCGCGCTGATCGCCACGGCGCCCACCTACGCCACGGCCGGCATCTTCGCGCCGATGATCGTGCTGGCCGCGCGCCTGATGCAGGGCTTTGCAGCAGGTGGCGAATTCGGGCCCGGCACCACGCTGCTCGTCGAATACGCCAGCGACCGCACCCGGGCGTTCTTTGCGAGCTGGAACTTTGCGGCAACCGCACTGGGGCTCGCGCTGGGCGCGGCGGTCGCCACGCTCATCAACGTGACGCTGTCCAAAGAGGCGGTGCTCGCCTGGGGCTGGCGGCTGCCATTCCTGCTGGGCATTTTTGCGGCCCCGGCCGGCATGTTGATCCGCCGCCGGCTGGAAGAAACGCTCGACCGCCGCGATGCGGCGCCCGGCCACGCCAGGCCGCAGGGCGCCCTCAAGGCCGCGCTGACCACGCATCTGAAGCTGACCATTCTCGGCACCTTTGCGGAGCTTGGCGGCTCGGTGTCGGTGTACATCACCGCGTTCTTCCTCCCGAGTCACGCGGTGCGCACGCTGCATATGTCGCCCACGGCGGCAGTGGCTTCCGGCGTGGTCAGCTCGCTCGTCCTGTTTGTGGCCGCACCGATTGCCGGGCGCATGGCCGATCGCTACACCCGCAAGCGCTTGCTGGTCACCTCGCGCATCATCATGCTGCTGGCGGTCTACCCCGCGTTTGCCTTTCTGGGCGCGCATCCAACGCCGCTGGCGCTGTACGCGGTATCCGCATTGCTGGCGGTATTCGTCGCCGCGCAGATCGTGCCCGTGCTGGTGATGATCCCGGAGCTGTTTCCCAAGCATGTGCGCGCCACCGGCATTGCACTCACGTATGTGGTGAGCGCATCGTTCTTCGGCGGGTTCTCGCCGTTCATCGCGAGCTGGCTGGTGGAGCGCACGGGCAACCCGCTGGCGCCGGCGTGGTATGTGGCGGCGGCATGCCTAGTGTCACTGGTGCCGGTGATCTGGCTGCGGGACCGTACCGGCGAAGCGCTTTAAAGGGAATGTTCATGTCGCACAACGACACACTCGTCAGCCGTTCTGCCGTGGAATTGCGTCGGATGATCGGCGCCAAGGAAATCTCGCCCGTCGAGTTGCTCGACGCCTGCATCGAGCGGATCGAAGCCATCAACCCAGCCGTGAATGCCATCACGGCGACGTGCTACAGCCAGGCCCGCGACGCCGCCCGTGCGGCCGAGCGTGCCGTGCTCAATGGCGAACCGCTCGGCTTGCTGCACGGCCTGCCGCTGGGCGTGAAGGATCTGGAAGACACCGCCGGCCTGCTCACCACGTACGGCTCGCCCACCGCACGCAGCAACGTGCCGACGCAGGATGTGCTGCTGGTCGAGCGCCTGCGCGCAGCGGGCGCCGTGCTGGTGGCAAAGACCAACGTGCCGGAGTTCGGTGCCGGCGCCAACACGAGCAACCCGGTGTGGGGCGCGACAGGCAACCCGTTCAACCCGATGCTGAATGCAGGCGGTTCGTCGGGCGGGGCGGCAGCGGCGCTGGCGTGCGACATGCTGCCCGTCTGCACGGGCTCCGACACCGGCGGCTCGCTGCGCATTCCGGCATCCAAATGCGGTGTGGTCGGCTTTCGGCCATCGCCGGGTCTGGTGCCGAATTCGCGCAAGAAACTCGGCTGGACGCCCATTTCGGTGGTCGGCCCGATGGGACGCACCGTGGCCGAAGCCTGCCTGCAACTGGCCGCCACGGCGGGCCTGGCGGCAAGCGATCCGCTCAGCTTTCACGTCGATCCACTGAGCTTTGCCACGCCCGCGCCCGTCGATCTCTCCACCCTGCGCGTCGGCTGGACAGAGGACTTCGGCTGCTGCGATGTCGATGCCAGCATCCGCACGGTCTTCCGCGAGCGCATGGCCGCCATCGCGCCGATGTTCCGGTCGTGCGAACCCGTGCAGTTCGACCTGGGCGAGGTGCATCGCTGCTTTGACGTGATCCGCGCAGAGAGCTTCGTCGCCGGCCTGCACGACGCCTACACGCGCGACCCGGCATCGATCGGTCCCAACTCGCGCGCCAACTACGAGCTGGGCGCCGCCATGACGCTCGCTGACTGCGCGTGGGCCCAGGCTGAACAGACGCGCATCCTCAAGCGCTTCCAGGCGGCCTTCGGCCAGTACGACGTGATCCTGTCGCCCACGACGCCGGTGTCGCCGTTTCCATGGAGCGAGCTGTATGCCACGCACATCGACGGCCGCGCGCAGGAGAACTATTACCGCTGGCTGGCGCTGACGTACGTCGTCACGCTGACCACGCACCCGGCGATCTCCTTGCCATGCGGTGTTGACCACGCGGGCATGCCGTTCGGCCTGCAGATCGTCGGGCCCTTTCACGGCGATCGCAAGACGCTTGCCGTGGCGCATGCGCTTGAGCAGGCTTTCGATGCGTCTGCTACGCTGCGGCGGCCGCGTCCGGACCTCGCCAGGCTCACGCAACCGACGCCTGCACTCCAATCCATCGTCACCGCGCCACCGGTGTTCGATGCCGCCACGAGCGGCATGGGCACCTCGGCCGTCTGAACCTACAACGACCTCCTCGACATGACCGATATCCAACGCCTCCACACCAACGCCCGCATGAGCCAGATCGTGATCGCCAACGGCATCGTGCATCTGGCGGGGCAAGTGCCCGACGTCGATTTCCTGTCGGTGACGGAGCAGACCAACAATATCCTCGAGCGCATCGATGCCCTGCTCGCCGAAGCGGGCGTGGACAAGACGCGACTGATTTCCGCCAACATCTGGTTGACCGATGCCAAGCACTTTGCCGAGCTGAACGCGGCCTGGGAGGCCTGGGTGCCGGCCGGCCACGCACCCACACGCGCCTGCGTGCAGTCAGGCCTGATGCGCCCGGGCATTGACGTGGAAATTGCCGTCACGGCGTTGGCCAAGCGTTAAGGAGCGGGTTGCCATGCGCTTCGACACCCTTGTGCTGGGCGCCGGCATTGTCGGCGTATCGGTGGCGGTGCATCTGCAGAAACGCGGGCGCGCCGTCGCCCTGGTGGACCGCCGCGCGCCGGGCTTTGAGACGTCGTTCGGCAATGCCGGGCTGATCCAGCGCGAGGGCGTGTATCCGTATGCGTTCCCGCGCGACCTGTCGACGCTGTTGCGTTATGCGAGCAATACGTCGGCGGACGTGCATTACCACCCGGGCGATCTGCCCCGGCTGCTGCCCTTTCTGTGGCAGTACTGGCGCAATTCGCACCCCGCGCGGCACGCGGCGATTGCACGTGCGTATGCGCCGCTCATCGCACATAGCGTGAGTGAGCACCGCGCACTGGCCGAAGCCGCCGGCGCCATGCATCTGATCCGCCCCAGCGGCTGGATCAAGGTCTTCCGCAACACGGCCACGCAGGACAAGGAAACGCGCAACGTCGAACGCTGGCAACGCGAGTACGGCGTCGCCTTTGAAGCGCTGGACCCTGCGCGCCTGCGCACGGTTGAACCGCATCTGGATACATCGCTGCTGGGCGGTCTGCGCTACACAGAAGCCGATTCCGTGAGCGACCCGAACGCCCTGGTCACGGCCTATGCGAAGTACTTCCAGCAACTCGGCGGCCGCCTGTTTGAAGCCGATGCCAACACGCTCACGCCCAACGCACCGTGGCTGCTGCAAACCAAGGAAGGCGAGCTGCGCGCCGACAACGTCGTCATCGCCATGGGCCCCTGGGCGGACGTCATCACCTCGCGCCTGGGCTACAGCCTGCCGCTGGCCGTCAAGCGCGGGTACCACATGCACTACGCGCCCGCGCAAGGTGCGCAGTTGAACCATCCCGTGCTTGATGCCGACGGCGGATATGTGCTCGCACCGATGGCGCCCGGCATTCGCCTGACGACCGGCGCGGAACTCGCGCACCGCGATGCACCCAAGACGCCCGTGCAACTCAACGCCGTCGAGCCCGTCGCCCGCAAGCTCTTTCCGCTGGCCGAACGTGTGGATGCGGAACCGTGGATGGGCGCTCGCCCCTGCACGCCCGACATGTTGCCGATCATCGGGCCCGCGCCGCATCATCCCAGCCTGTGGTTCGCATTCGGCCATGCACACCACGGCCTGACGTTGGGGCCGATTACCGGGCGATTAATTGCAGAAATGATGACGGGCGAGACACCCACCGTGGATGCTCGCCCGTTCCGTGCACAACGCTTCTGGGATTCAGCGCGCTAGTTCAACCCGCCCTGGCACAGGTACTTGATCGACAGATAATCGTCGAGCCCGTACTTGGAGCCCTCGCGGCCGTAGCCCGATTCCTTCACGCCGCCAAAGGGCGCCGCCTCGCTGGCAAGCGCGCCTTCATTGATGCCGACGATGCCCGCTTCCAGCGCGCGTGATACCCGCTCGATGCGGCGGATGTCCTGCGTGTAGAAGTACGACGCGAGGCCGAACGGCGTGTCGTTGGCGGCCTGCACGGCTTCGGCTTCATCGACAAAGCGGAACAGCGGCGCAACGGGGCCGAACGTTTCTTCGCCGCACAGGGCCATGCCGCTGTTGGCGTCGGCCAGCACGGTGGGCGCATAGAAGTGTTCGCCAACTTCCGGCAAGCGCTTGCCACCGGCCAGCACGCGCGCACCGTTGGCGACGGCGTCCTGCACGTGGCGTTCGATCTTGTCGACAGCGCGGGCGTTGATCATCGGGCCGATCTGCGCATCCGGATCGGTGGCGGGTGCAACTTTCAGCGCGGAAACCCGCTCGGCCAGCATGGCACCAAAGCGCTCATACACGCCGGCCTGCACGTAGACGCGATTCGGGCACACGCACGTCTGGCCGCCGTTGCGGAACTTGGCCGCCAGCAAACCCGTGATGGCCGCATCGAGGTCCGCGTCGTCAAACACGATGAACGGCGCGTTGCCGCCCAGCTCCAGCGACAGCTTCTTCAGCGTGCCCGCCGATTCCCGTGCCAGATACTTGCCCACCGGCGTGGAGCCCGTAAAGGTGATCTTGCGCACGCGGCTGTCGTGCAGCCAATCGGCCACGGCCTCGATGCCGCGATCACGCGAGGCGGAAATCATGTTCAGCACGCCCGGCGGCAGCCCCGCTTCCTGCGCAAGCTGCGCCAGCGCGAGCGCCGTGAGCGGCGTGTCTTCCGCCGGCTTGGCGACGACGGTGCAGCCCGCCGCCAGCGCCGGCGCGATCTTGCGCGCAATCATCGCCAGCGGGAAATTCCACGGCGTGATGGCCGCCACGATACCCACGGGCTCCTTGACGGCGCTCATGCGTTTGCCGCGCTGCTGTTGCGGGATCAGATCGCCATAGATGCGCGTGGCCTCATCGGCAAACCACGCGACGTACGAGGCGCCGTACATGACCTCGCCGCGCCCTTCGGCAAACGGCTTGCCCTGCTCCAGCGAAATCAGCCGCCCCAGCGCATCGGCATTGGCGACGATGGCCGCGTGCCAGCGGCGCAAGATTGCAGCGCGTTCGGCAGGCAGCGTATCGCGCCACGCGGGAAAGGCGCGTGCTGCCGCGTCGGTGGCGGCACGCGCGTCTGCGGCGCTGCTGTCAGGCACGTTGGCGATGAGGCTGCCGGTGGCAGGGTCCGTCACGGCAAAGCGTGCGCCGTCTGTGCTGGCAACCCATTGACCGTCGATCAGGTTGTCGGTGCGCACGAGCCCCGTCTGACGGAGTTGGTCGAAGCTGAAAGCCATCGTCGATTCCTTCAAGCCGTTCAACCGAGGTGCGCGGCAATCGCCTCGCCCACCTGCGTGGTGTTGGCGGTGCCGCCCAGGTCTGGCGTGCGGGGGCCTTCCTTCAACACGGTCTCGATGGCCGCGACGATGGCGTCGTGCGCGGCGCGCCCTTCGCCCTGGCCTTCGGTCAGGAAGTCCAGCATCAGCGCCGCCGACCAGATCATCGCGATCGGGTTGGCGATGTTCTTGCCGTAGATGTCCGGCGCGGAGCCGTGCACCGGCTCGAACAGCGACGGGAACGTGCGATCGGGGTTCAGGTTGGCGGAAGGTGCCAGGCCAATCGTGCCAGTCGTCGCGGGGCCAAGATCGGACAGGATGTCGCCGAACAGGTTGGTGGCAGCCACCACATCGAAGCGACCCGGCTGCAGCACGAAGCGGGCGGTCAGGATGTCGATGTGCTGCTTGTCGAGCGTGACATCGGGGTAGCTTTGCGCGACTTCATCCGCGCGCTTGTCCCACCACGGCATGCTGATGGCGATGCCGTTGCTCTTGGTGGCAAGCGTCACATGCTTGCGCTCCCGGCTCTGGGCAAGGTCGAAGGCGAACTTCAGCAGCCGCTCCGCGCCCTTGCGCGAGTAGACCGATTCCTGGATGACGATCTCGCGGTCGGTGCCTTCGTACATGATGCCGCCGAGCGACGTGTATTCGCCTTCGGTGTTCTCGCGCACGACGTAGTAATCGATGTCGCCCGGCTTGCGATTGGCCAGTGGGCACGGTACGCCTTCAAACAGACGCACGGGGCGCAGGTTGATGTACTGGTCGAATTCGCGGCGGAACTTGAGCAGCGAGCCCCACAGCGAGACGTGATCGGGCACCGTAGCCGGCCAGCCGACCGCGCCGAACAGGATGGCGTCCATGCCATGCAGTCGCTGCTTCCAGTCATCCGGCATCATCGTGCCGTGCTGCTGGTAGTAATCACAACTGGCCCAGTCGATGTGCTGGGTTTCGAGGCCGATGCCGAAGCGGCGTGCGGCCGCTTCGAGCACGCGCAGGCCTTCGGGCATCACTTCGCGGCCGATGCCGTCGCCGGGGATCACGGCGATCCGGTAGGTCTTGCGGGTCATGTCAGGTCCGGTAGAAAGAGGAAGAAGAATCAGGCACCTTGCGGCGCGATGAACTCACGGGCGAGCTTGCGGGCGCCGTTGGCGAACATCAGGATATCAACGCCAGTGGCGACGAAGGTGCAGCCCAGCTCCAGATAGTGACGTGCCAGCGCAGCATCGGACGTCAACGTGCCGGCGGCCTTGCCCGACGCAACAATCGTGCGCACGGCGTTGTCGATGGCAGCCTGCACATCCGGGTGGCCTGCATTGCCACGGTGGCCCATCGACGCTGCCAGATCCGCCGGGCCGATAAACACGCCGTCCACGCCATCCACATTGCAGATGGCTTCAAGGTTTTGCAGCGCGGTAACGGTCTCCGCCTGGACGAGCAGGCAGGCTTCGTCATCGGCAACCTGCAGGTAATCGGTGCGGGCGCTCCAACGCGATGCGCGGCCCACTGCACTGCCCACGCCGCGAATACCGCGCGGGGGATAGCGCACCGCGCGCACGAGTTCGCGCGCCTCGTCCGCCGTGTCGACCATCGGCACGAGCAGCGTGCGCGCGCCAATGTCGAGCAGGCGCTTGATGAGCGACGGATCGCCGTTGTACGGGCGCACGATGGGCTCGGCGCGGTACGGCGCTACGGCCTGCAGTTGCGCGAGGATCGTGCGCACGTCGTTCGGGGCGTGCTCGCTGTCGATCAGCAGCCAGTCGAAGCCGGCGGTGGCGCTTACCTCCGCCAGGTACGGATCGCTCATCGCCAGCCAGAAGCCGATCTGGCGTTGCCTGGCGGCCAGCGCGGCCTTGAAACTGTTCGGGCGGTCAAGCGCGGGCGTTTGCATTGCGTTGGTCATGCGAATGGAGTGTTTCAGAAGTGGGCTCGAAGCTGATGGGTTCCACCTTGCCGAGCAGGAAAAGGTAATTCAGGATCGCCAAGCCGATCAGCGCGGCGGAAAACACCAGCGCCGGAATGAACGAGCCCGTGGCACCCACGATGGCGCCGGTGACGATCGGGCCGACCACGCCGCCCATGTTCGACACGCTGTTCTGCAGGCCCGCCACCATCGACACGTTGTTGCCCGGTGCCACGTCCGCCGGCAGCGCCCACACCTGCGACGCCGCCACGGTCGTGCCCGACTTGGCGATGCACAGCAGGATGACCGCAACCACCGCCGATTGCGCGAACGCGGCCAGCCCGATGCTCGATGCCATCACCAGCCCGATCACCAGGAAGAGCTTGCGCGTGGCCGTGAGCGAAAGCTTGCCCGACGCATACACGCGGTCTGACGCCCAGCCTGCAAACACCTCCACAAACATCGACACGAACAGCGGCAGCGACGCCATGAAGCCCATCTCCATCAGTCCCATGCCGCGTTCCTTGACGAGGTACGTCGGCAGCCATGTGATGAAGAAGTACGAGTTGTAGTTGATCATGAAGAAGCCGATGCACATCGCCCAGATGTTCCGGTGCGTGAGCAGCTTCGTCCAGGGCACCTTGGGTTCATCCTTGCTACGGGCCGGCGGCAGGCCGCGTTGGATGTGGGCCAGCTCGGCGGCGTTCACGCCCTTGTGCGCTTCGGGCGTTTCCTTGAACACCGCCCACCACACCACCGCCCACACGATGCCCAGCGCGCCCGTCACCGCAAAGGTGATCTTCCAATCGAACATCACCAGCAGCCACGCGATGAGCGGCAAGGCGACAGCGCTACCCAGCTTGGAACCGCTGTCGAAAATGGCCGCCACCGTGGCGCGTTCCTGCTTGGGAAACCAGCGCCCCGTAATGCCCGCGCTGCTGGGGTACGCACCCGCCTCCCCGATGCCCAACGCCACACGCAGGCCCACCAGCGACTTGAAGCCGTTGGCCAAGCCCGTCAACGCCGTCGCAACGGACCACCACAGCACCGCAAACCCGAGCACCTTCTTCTGCCCCAAACGGTCGGCCAGAATGCCCGCCGGCAACTGCAGCAGCGCATACGACCAGAAGAACGCCGACATGACGACGCCCATTTCCACCGCGCTCAGGTGGAATTCTTTCTGGATGTGCGGCGCGGCGGCCGACAGCACGGTACGGTCGATGTAGTTGATGGCAATCGCCGCCCACATGAGGCCGGCGACGACCCAACGCACTTTGGAGCGCGGGCCGCCTTGTGATGTGTCCTGCATGGTTTGTCTCCTGTTTTGTAATAGGTGATGCGTGCCTTCGAGTCGAGGCGCTAACTCACGATGCCCATGTGCCAGGGCACGAATTCATGGTCTCCAAGACCGAGCAGCTCGCTCTTGGTGCGCTCGCCCGAGGCGGTGCGCAGGATGTGTTCGAAGATGTCCTGGCCCATCTCTTCCACCGAACGTTCGCCGTCGAGAATGCGGCCGCAGTTGATGTCCATGTCTTCTTCAAGCCGGCGGAACATGGGCGTGTTGCTGGCGAGCTTGATCGTCGGGGCGGGCTTGGAGCCGAACATCGAACCGCGCCCCGTGGTGAAGCAGATGAGGTTGGCGCCGCTGGCAATCTGGCCCGTCACGGCAACGGGGTCGTAGCCAGGGGAATCCATGAAGACGAAGCCGGTGCGGTCAATGGGCTCGGCGTATTCGTACACGGCCTGCAGGGGCGTGGTGCCGCCCTTCATGGCCGAGCCGAGTGATTTTTCGAAGATGTTGGCCAGGCCGCCCTGCTGGTTGCCGGGGCCCACCACGCCGTTGAACTGGCCGTTATGGCCGCGCGTGTAGTTCTCCCACCAGGCGAGCCGATCAAGCAGCTTCTGGCCGACTTCCGGCGACACCGCACGGCGCGTGAGCATGGTTTCCACGCCGTGGATCTCTGGCGTTTCCGACAGGATGGCCGTGCCGCCGTGGCGCACCAGCAAATCCATCGCGGCACCCAGCGCCGGGTTGGCGGTAATGCCCGAGAAACCATCAGAGCCGCCGCACTCCAGGCCGATCTTGATATGACTGGCCGATACCGGGCGACGCACGATGGCGTTGGCCGCCGGCAGCATCTTCTGGATGGCGGCGATGCCCCCCTCGATGGTGGCGCGCGTACCGCCGGTGTCCTGCATCACGAGCGTGTGCATCAGCTTGCCGGTTTCCAGGCCTTGGCTTGTCATCAGATCTGCCACCTGGTTGCGCTCGCAGCCCAGGCCGACGATCAGCACACCCGCCAGGTTTGGATGCCGCGCATAGCCCGCCAGCGTGCGGCGCAGCACATCGAAATGCTCGGATGGCGACGACATCCCGCAGCCGCTCGTCTGCGCAAATGCCACCACGCCATCCACATTGGGAAACGGCGCCAGGCGCTCCGGCGTGAACCACGCCGCAATGTTCTTGATAACGGTGGAAGAGCAGTTGACCGACGCGAGGATGCCGATGAAGTTGCGCGTGGCCACACGGCCGTCGGGGCGGACGATGCCATTGAACGTTGCGCGCTGCGCCTCTGGGATGTAATCGACCGGGCGCACATCCAGGCCAAAGCCGGGGTCGCGCGCATAGTCGATCAGCTCCACGTTGTGCGTATGAACATGCTCGCCCGCTTCGATATCGCGCGCTGCCCGGCCAATGATCGTGTCGTACTTGCGGATGAATTCGCCCTGCGCGATCCGCCGCGCGGCGATCTTGTGGCCGGCCGGCACCTGCGCGCGCAGGCGCACCGCGGTGCCGTTAATCGACAGGTTCGCCCCAAGCGACAGCCCTTCGCGCGCAATCAGCACGTTGTCTGCCGCGTTCAGCTGAATCAGCGGCCCAGCGTACGTTGGGGTTGCCTGCAACATCCTTTGCTCCTCCGGGCTGTCTTCTGGTGCAGCCGTCGTCTATCGTCAGTTTTGATGTTACCGGTTTATGTAACCGGTAACATTGGCGCAATCGTAGTCGGGTTTTGCGATAATTGCTAGCCCCTTCGTTCCCCTGTGTTTCCCTAATCGGCCTCTCGATCACGTGACCAAGTCCCCCGCCGTGTCCCTCTTAGAAACCGCACCCGCCGCCGCACGCCGCGCGCGCAAGAACACCGGGCGCGTCACATTGAGCGACCTTGCCAAGCTGGTGGGCGTGACCAAGGTGACGGTGTCACGCGCGCTGAACACGCCAGAGCTGGTATCGAGCGACACGCTGGAACGCGTGCGCGCAGCGGTACGGCAGACGGGCTATACGCCGGACCTGGTGGCCGGATCACTGGCGTCCAACCGCAGCCGGTTGATCGTCGCGCTCATCCCCACGATTGCGGGCAGCGTGTTCCAGGAAACGGTGGCGGCACTCACCACGGAACTCGCGGCGGCGGGCTATCAATTGCTCATCGGCCAGAGCGGCTATGACGAATCACGCGAAGACGCGCTGCTCGACGCCATCGTCGGGCGGCGGCCTGCGGGCATCGTGCTGACCGGCGTGGTGCATTCGGCCAGCGTGCGGCAGAAGCTGCAAGCCGCCGGCGTGCCGGTGGTGGAAACGTGGGACATCACGCGCAACCCGCTGGACATGCTGGTGGGCTTCTCGCACCAGAAGGTGGGGCAAGCGGCAGCGCGCTATCTGAAGCAGCGCGGCGCAAAGCGCCCTGCCGTCGTCACGCCCAGCGACCGCCGCGCGCAGGCACGCGCGCAAGCCTTCGTGAAGGCGTTCGGCCCGGATGTCGACATTCCCGTGATTGCCGCTGAATCCCCTGCCAACCTGGGCGATGGCCGGCGTGCGCTGGGCGAATTGCTCGCGCAGCATCCGGACACCGACGCCATCTTCTGCGGCGCCGACATCCTCGCGCTCGGGGTGTTGATGGAAGCGGAACACCGCGGCGTTGCGGTGCCCGCACAGATTCGCGTGGTCGGCTACGGCGACCAGGTGTTCGCCAAGGACACCACGCCTGCCCTCACCACAATCCGCATCGACGGCACGGGCATTGGCAAGCTGGCGGCAACGTTGCTCATCGATCGCATCGAGCACGGCGACGAAGAACGCCGCACGGTCGACGTGGGCTTCACACTCGTTGAGCGCGACAGCGCGTAGCGCTCAGGCTGACACCGCTTCCGCATCGAGCGGAAACACAGGCCGCTGCACCTTCGCAAACGGAAAGCGCGCGTAGTCCGAACTCGTTACGCCGCCGCCGTCGCACTCCACCACGGCTTTTGCGATGGGCACGAACACGGGCCGGCAATACATGCGCGACTTCAGCAGAACGAAGCGCGCGGCATGCGGGTCCACGCCGATGTGCGTAAAGATACCGAGGTCCCAATGCTCCTGCGGCGTCTCGGTGACGACCACCTGCGCCGCGCCAATGTCCAGCAGCGCCGTGCGCCCCATGCGGATGCGCTGCCCGGTGTAGGTCGGCCCCGTGATCGTGTATTCACCGTCGCTGATGGCGGCGACCTTGCCCGTCAGCGCGCGCGGCACCGGGTAGATGCCCAGCTGCGCAAGCGGCACCTTGTCGCCCACCGGCAGCGTGACGGTGGCGCCAACGCCGGCCTCGATCATTGCGGCGACGGCCTCGGGGTCGCACACAGGCCCGACGGCGATGTCACTCAATCCTTGCTTCAACGCTTCGTGCAGGACGTGCATGTCGTCGCACGTGCCGCCGGACATGCAGTTGTCGCCGTGGTCGAGCAGCAGCACGGGGCCGCTGCCCGGCGCGTCCGCCAACTTGGCTGCGCGGTCGACCGATTCACTCAGCGGTTCGGAGCGGTAGACGAACCCTTCGCGGTCGGCCCAGATGGCATCAGCAATGCGTTGCGCCGCAGCGTCGGCAGCGTGCTTGTCGCCGTTGCCGACCACCACGATGGAAAGGCACGGCGCGGAAATGTCCGCCAATCCGAATCCGGCCAGGATCGACACGGCCAGCATGCCGTCCTGCTCCGCCTGCTTGGCCAGCGCCACGGCGCGGTGCATCGCGCCTTCATCGGTGCGGCTGCGCAGCGTGTGCGTGACCAGCGGCAAGCGGCGCCACGCGAGCACGGGGTTCGCGCGGCCGGCCAGCTTGTCGAACAGCAGGCGCCCTGCATGCTCCCCGGTTTCATACATGTCGACGTGCGGATACGTCTTGAAGCTGACCGCGATGTCGGCCAGGTCAATGAACTTCTGCGTGAGATTGCCGTGCAAGTCGAGCGCGACGGCAATCGGCACGTCGGGCACGACCGCGCGCAAGCGTTCGAGCAAGTCACCCTCGCCGTCGTCGCTGTTCTCGGCGACCATCGCGCCGTGCAGGTCGAGCAGCAGCGCGTCGCACCCCGGCGCAGCCGCGACAATCGCGTCGCACAACGTGGTGTACGCCTGCGCTGCCACGCGCCCGCTAGGGTTCGCACCGGCAACAACGGGCACGACAATTTTCGCGCCGGCCGCCTCGGCCAGATCAATGAACGCACCGGCCGCCGTACGCGTGCCCTTGGCGGCGCGATAGGCGTCAGCGCCGTAGTGCGGGTTGAAAGATGCCAGCGGCGTCGGCACCGGCGAGAACGTATTGGTCTCGTGATTGAAGCGGGCGATCAGGATGCGCATGGGGCGGTCTGGTGGTGGTGTCAAACGCGGCCGGCGGCTTGCAGCATCGCGTGCAGCAGCACGTTGGCCCCGGCTTCGAGATGCTCTGGGCGGGCGTCTTCGATCTCGTTGTGGCTGATGCCGTCCTTGCACGGCACGAAGATCATCGCGGTGGGTGCCACACGGGCAAGGTAGACCGCGTCATGGCCCGCCCCGCTGATGACGTCCATCTCGGACAAGCCCAGCGCACGCGCCCCGCTGCGCACCGCGTCCACAAGCGTCGCGTCGAACGGCTGCGGCGGAAAATAGACCACCTGGCGCAACGCAATGTCGATACCGCTGCGTGCGGCCAACGCCGTCACGGCCTCATGGAGTGCGGCGTCCATGTCGGACAGCATCGCATCGTCGGCGGCACGAAAATCGATCGTCATCGATACGCGGCCTGGGATCACGTTGCGCGAATCCGGGTGCACGCTCAGGCAGCCCACCGTGGCGCGCGCATGGGGTGACCGCTCCCGCGCGATGCGGTTGGCAATGCCGACAAGCTCCGCCGCGGGCAGCAACGCATCGCGGCGCAGCTCCATCGGCGTGGGGCCAGCATGCGCCTCCATGCCAGTCAGAACCACGTCGTACCAGCGCTGGCCCAGCGCGCCAGTCACCACGCCAATCGTCGTGCCGCGCGCTTCGAGCACCGGCCCTTGCTCGATATGCGCCTCGAAGTAGGCGCCGACCTGCCTGCCGCCAACCGGCTCGGCGCCCGCGTAGCCGATGCTGCGCAGCGCCTCGCCCACGGCCACGCCATCGCGGTCCTGCGCGGCCAGCACGGCGTCCAGCGCAAACTCGCCGATGAACGCGCCAGAGCCCATCATCACCGGCACGAAACGCGAGCCCTCTTCGTTGGTCCACACGGCCACTTCGATGGGCGCTTCGGTTTGAATGCCCGCGTCGTTGAGCGTGCGTAAGACCTCGATGCCGGCAAACACGCCGTAGTTGCCGTCGAACTTGCCGCCGGTCGGCTGCGTATCGATATGGCTGCCCGTCATGACCGGCGGCAGCGCATTGTTGCGCCCGGGGCGGCGTGCGAACAGATTGCCGATGGCATCCACGCGCACGGTGCACCCGGCAGCCTTTGCCTGCGCAACAAAGAAATCACGGCCCTGGCGGTCGAGATCCGTCAGCGCCAGGCGCCGCACGCCACCCTTGGGTGTCGCGCCAATGCTGGCCTGCTGCATGAGCGTGTCCCACAGGCGCGCGCCGTTGATACGAAGTTGAGTCTCTGTCGTCATCATTTCTCGCGAGTTCATGCGGCCAGGCCGACGCCGAGGTAACGGTCCTTGACGGCGTCGTCGGTGCGGAAGGCTTCGTTGCTGCCGGTGTAGACCACGCGGCCCTGTTCAATGATCACGTGGCGGTCAGCCAACTGCGTGCAAACCTCCAGGTTCTGCTCGACCAGCAGGATGGACACGCCCGCCTGCTTGATCATCTTCAACTGCGCGACGATCTCTTCGACGATGACGGGCGCCAGGCCCTCCACCGGCTCGTCCAACATCAGCAGGCGCGGGTGGTTCATCAGCGCGCGGCCAATAGCCAGCATCTGCTGTTCGCCACCGGAGAGGTTGGCACCACCGTTGCGCCGCCGCTCGTGCAGGCGCGGGAAGATGCGGTAGATGTCGGCCAGTTGCCACGGAGAATCGCGCCGCGCGCCGAGCTTCAGGTTCTCCTCCACCGTCAGCAGCTTGAAGATGCCGCGATGCTCCGGCACGAGGCACAAACCCTGCGCGGCGATGCGATGCGCCGGCAGTCCGGCAATGTCCTTCCCGCGAAAGCGCACATGCCCGCGCGGCGGCACCACGCCGGCAATCGCCTTGAGCGTGGTCGACTTGCCCGCGCCATTGCGGCCAAGCAGCGTCACCAGTTCTCCCTCGCCCACCGATAGCCCCACGCCCTGCAGCACGTGGCTCTTGCCGTAGTAGCCGTGGAGGTCTGCAACGTCGAGGATCGCCGTCGTTGTCATTTCTTGCCTCCCGTGATCATGTTGCCGAGATACGCGGCACGCACGCGCGGGTCCGCTCTTACGGCATCGGGCGTTCCTTCCATCAGCACCTTGCCCTGCTGCATGACGGTGATGGTGTCGGAGATGTCCATCACGATGTCCATGTTGTGCTCGATCAGCACGACGGTATGGTCCTGCGCCAGGCCGCGGATGAGCGCCTTCATGGCGGGCAGATCGTCCACGCCCATGCCGGAAGTCGGTTCGTCGAGGAAGATCGCGCGCGGGTTGGCGGCCAGTGCCATGCCCACCTCCAGCCGGCGCTGCTGGCCATGCGAGAGTGCGGCGGCCGGCGTATCGGCCAGGCGTGGCAATTCAAGCCGATCAAGCACGCGGTCAACCGTATCGGCGCAGGCCAGCTCGCCCTGCGGCAAGCGCCAGCCGTGCATGGCACGACGCGGCGCGGTACCGAGTGCCGCAAGGCGCAGGTTCTCGCGCACGGAAAGGCTCGGGAACAGGCTCGTCACCTGGAACGAACGTGCAATGCCGCGCTGCACGCGCTGGAAATCGGCCTCGCGCGTCACGTCGTGGCCATCGAAGACGATGGTGCCGCTGGTGATCATGCGTGTGCCCGTGAGCATGTGGAACAGCGTGGTCTTGCCGGCGCCGTTCGGGCCAATCACGGAGTGCACGGTGCCGGGCATCACACGCAGATCGACGCCGCCCAGTGCGGTGAACTTGCCGTATTGCTTGACGATGCCGGTGGCTTGCAGGATGGGCGTGGTGGTCATGCGCGTTCCTCCTGCACCGCCGGTGCATTACGCGTTGCACGCACGCGTTGCCACAGCTTCTGCCCGAGCCCGAACAGCCCGCGCTGCATGAACAGGCTCACCGCAATCAGCAGGAAGCCGAGCAACATCAGCCAGCGCGGCCACAGGCTGGAGAGCCAGTCCGACAGCAGCACGTAGAACGCCGCACCCAGCACTGAGGCAAACACGTTGCCCGTGCCGCCGATGACGGTCATCACCAGAATCATCTCGCTGACGTGGTAGTCGATATTGGCCAGCGGCGCGATGCCCGTGAGCATGGCGTGCAGTGCACCGGCCAACCCGGTCACCGCACCCGAGATGACGAACGCCAGCAGCTTGAACGTACGCACGTTGTAACCGACGGCGAGGGCGCGTTCTTCGTTGTCGCGAATCGCCAGCAGCGTGCGGCCGAATACCGATTCCGTCACGCGCTGCACGAGGAAGAACACAACAAGGAACAGCGCCGCCGCGAACGCATAGAACGCCCAGGGTGAGCCGGCAAACGCCGGGCGCGGAATATCGAGCAGGCCGTTATCCCCGCCCGTGAGCGACGGCGTGGTGTAGGCCAGGAAATAGAACATCTGCGAGAAGGCCAGCGTGAGCATGACGAAGTACGTGCCGCGCTGGCGGATGGCAAACCACCCGACCACCGCCGCCACGATCGCACCGACCACGACGGCCAGAACAAGCGCCACGGGCATCGGCAGCGCCAGTTGCGTGAGGCCGATGCCCACGGCATAGCTGCCCAGCCCGAAGAAGATGCCCTGCCCGAACGACAGCAGCCCCGTGTAGCCGAGCAGCAGGTTGCAGGCCATGACGGCCATCGCGTAGACGAGCACTTCGGTGGCCAACGTGCCGGACGTCAGCACCAGCGGCAGCAACAGCGTCACGCCCAGCGCCAGCCACCAGAAGCGGTAGCGCGAGAGTCCATGGAATGCGGCTTGCATCATCCCCTCCCCAGCAGGCCATGCGGGCGCAGCAGCAGCACAGCCGCCATCGCCACGTAGATCATCAGCCGCGCACCCTCGGGCCACAGCGTGCTCATCAGGCTCTGCACGATGCCGACCAGCAGGCCGCCGACCAGCGCCCCCGCAAAGCTGCCCATGCCGCCCACCACCACCACTACGAAGGCAACGCCGAGGGCCTCTACACCCATGAAGGGCTCCGCACCGCGAATGGGCGCCGCCAGCACACCGGCCACCGCCGCCGTAGCCGCACCCAGTGCGAACATCAGGCTGAACATGCGAAACACGTTGATGCCGAGCAGCGACACCATCTCGGTCGATTCGCTACCCGCGCGCACCGCACTGCCCAGCCGTGTGCCTTCCAGCAGCCACCACAGCCCGAGCGCCAGCACGGCGGTAAAACCGATCACGAAGAGGCGGTATTTCGGATAGACGAAATCGCCCCACATCACCACGCCTTGCAGCGCATCGGGCGCCGGCACATCCACGCCCAGCGGCCCCCACGCCACGATGATGAGTTCCTGCACGACCAGCGCCAGCCCCACGGTGACGACGATGTGGAACTCGTGCGCCTGCGCATACACATGGCGCAGCAGCACCTTCTCCGTCACCCAGGCAAGCGCGCCGATAACGATGGGCGCAAGCACGAGTGCCAGCCAGAAATTCATGCCCATCTGCAGGGCCTGAAAGCAGAGATACGCGCCCAGCGCATAGAACGCGCCGTGGGCGAAATTGACGAAGCGCAACAGCCCGAAGATGATCGACAGCCCCACCGCCAGCAGGAAGTAGAGCATGCCGATCCCCACGCCGTTGACGACCTGGAGCAGGTAGACGTTCATTGCGTTGATCGAAATGACACTCAGAAAGACAGGCGCCCGCGCTTCAGTGACCGAAGGCGGGCGTGCGGCAGATCAGCCCCTCAGGCCAGCTTGCACTGCGTCTGTTCAACCGGCAGGAACGCCTTGCCGACGGCCACCACGTCTGCAAAGTCGTCCTTGTCTTTCATGCGGCTCTTGGGCTTGCCCTTGAGCAGGTAGTAGTTCTTGAGCACCTGGTGGTCGGCCGCGCGAATCTCTTCCGGGCCCGTCAGGCCGTCGTACTTCATGCCCTGCAGCGCGGCGATCACGGCCTTCGGGTCTGCGCTGCCAGCCTTGGCCATCGCGTCGAGCAGGATCTTCGTGCAGGTGTACGAGCCTGCAAGGCTGTAGTTCGGGTTGGATTTGAACGCGGCCTGCGTGCGCTTGACGAGATCGTGGTTGGCAGGTGTATCCACGGCGTGCCAGTACTGCGCGCCGAAGTACACGCCGTCGCACAGGTCCGCGCCGAGCGATTCGAACTGCTCCAGGCCAGATGCCCACGCCACCAGGATCGTCGTGTTCTTCTTCATGCCGAAGCTCACCGCCTGGCGCAGCGTGTCGGACGACTGCGAGCCGAAGTTCAGGATCAGCAGCACGTCGGGCTTGGCCGCCATCGCGTTGGTCAGGTAGCCGCTGAATTCCTTCTCGGTAAGCGCGTGGTAGCTGTTGCCCACATGCTCGATGCCCTTTTCCTTGAAGATGTTCTTGGCAGCTGACAACAGCCCATCGCCAAACACGTATTGCGGCGTGATGGTGTACCAGCGCTTGGCCTTGGGCATCGATTCGATCAGCGGGCGCACGGTGCGCTCGATGGCGCCATAGGTCGGCACCGACCAGCGGAAGGTCGCGCGGTTGCAGTCCTTGCCCGTAATCTCATCGGCGCCAGCGGTGGTGATGAACACGCCGCCGAACTTCTCCGCCTCCTTGCCCATCGCGAGCGATTCGGACGACAGGATGCCGCCCGCGAAGTAGCGCGCATTCTTCTGCTGCGCGAGTTCCTGCACCTTGCGCACAGCGGTGGCCGGCTTGCCCTCGGTGTCGAGCACGCTGTACGCCAGCGGCCGGCCAAGCACCTTGCCGTATTGCTCCACAGCCAGCTTCATGCCCAGGTCGGCGAACTTGCCGTTGGCAGCGAACGGGCCGGACATCGGCACCGGGCAACCCAGTTCGATGGCATCGGCAGCCCATGCAAGGCGGGCCTGCAGCAGGGACGCGGGCACGGCGGACAGCGCCGCCAGTTTGAGCAAGTCTCGACGATTCAAAGCGCACTCCTTGGGGTTCGTGTGGATACAGAACAGCGCTTGGAGCCACCACCGGCGGCGGCTTCCTCCTGGCCTTGACCGGCGAGGTTTTCGCCGACCATAGCGTCGAGCAAAAACCAGACCAGTTTCTTATATTTGTTATGATAAATAGGCGAAATCATCATAGAAGCCGTGTTGGCGATGCGTCAACGGTCAAGAGGTTGGTGTTTACGCCGAGGTGCAGGACGCGGTCCCGCTGCGCGACGATGTGTGAAACCGGTGCGCGCGCACGATGGATGGGCATGCATGCACCACGCCGGGCAGCCGGGCGGCACAACCCCGCAGTTAGAATGCGCGCAACAAGGAACGGACATCCATGGCCACACTCGGAGCAGGCAAAACGGCGTCGATCGGCATCCGCAAGCAGAAGCGCGCCGACCTCGTCGCCGAAGAACTCAAGCGGCTGATCACGCAGCGTAACCTCAAGCCCGGCGACAGGCTCCCGCAGGAGATCAAGCTGCAGGAGACCTTTGGTGTGAGCAAGGGCACCATCCGCGAAGCGCTCAAATCATTAGAGGTGCAGGGTCTGGTGAGTGTGAGCACGGGCCCCGCCGGCGGCGGCACCATCGTCGAGGTGCCGCTGGACCGCACGTTCCAGCTCATGCAGAACTACCTGTTCTTCAAAGACATCGGCATTGCCGATGTCTACACCGTGCGTCGGCTGCTGGAGCCGGAGCTTGCCGCCGGTGCCGTGCCGCATCTGACCGACGACGACTTCCGCGCGCTCGAACACACCATCGACCTGTGCGACCCGGCTTCTGCCAAGGCCGCCGCGCCGCTCGATCAGCGTCAGGAAGACCTGAGCTTTCACGACATCCTGGCTGCGGCCAATCCCAACCCGATGCTGCGGTTCTGCTGCGAGCTGATCAACGAAATGATTCGGCAGCTTGTGGTGTTCGGCAACGAAACCTCGCAGAGGGACCACGCCAAGTTCGGCGCGTCCAACGTCAAGTTCCACCGACAGATTCTGGACGCGGCACGCGCGCGCGACGCCGACACCGTGCGCGCACTCATGAGCACGCACATGGAAGACTGCACGCATCACGTCACGCGCATGAAGGGCCGCGTGCACGGCCGCCTCGTGCTGGATTCCGAGATGCCGCGCCGCAATCGGCCGCTTCTCGACGACCCCGACGACAGCGGCCACAGCGACGACAACGCGTGACGGCTCAGTAGGTCTTGTAGGGCAAGAACTTGCCGCTCATGACGATGCGCACGCGATCCCCCTTGGGATCGGGCTCGCGCGTGAGGTCCATGTTGAAATCGATCGCGCTCATGATGCCGTCGCCAAACTCTTCGTGGATCAGCGCCTTGAAGGTCGTGCCGTACACGCTGATGAGTTCGTAGAAGCGATAGATCAGCGGATCCGTTGGCACCGCTGTGGGCAGCGACCCCTTGTACGGCGTCACCTGCAGCAGCGCGATGGCCTCTTCGGGCAGATCCAGCGCCGCGCCAATGGCCTTTGCCTGCGCTTCGGTCAGCGTCATCTGGCCGAGCAGCGCGGCGGTGCTCCACTCCTTGCTGTGGCCGATGACCTCGGCCAATTGCGTCCACGTCAGTTTCTTTTTGATTTTCTGCAGGACGATCAGATCGGTTACGTCTTCGCGTTGCATGGTGGCTCCCTGGGTTGGGTGAGAAAACAGCACGCGACATGAGCAAGGTCGATGCCAACCCAGGAACGCCGCCCCTTGAAGGGTTGCGCAATGACGGCCATGCCGCCATCGCGCTTCGGACGTCGACGCGAAGCGCGTCAGAACCAGTGCATGATCCCGGTGTACACACCTTGCTGGCCAGAACCCGGGGCCGGCTTGCCGCCACCCGCCTCAACCGAGAAAGACGCATTGCTGCCGTTCATTACGGTACCGATGGTGCCGTACAGCAACGTGCGCTTCGAGAAGTAATAGTTGGCCCCCACCGTCAGCAGCGTGCCATTTCCGCCGCCTTGGTTGCGGTTGGCCCTGTATGCACCGCCAATCAGCGTCAAAGCCGGGGTGACCTGATAGTTGGCCCCCAGCCAGTAGGTTTGCTGGCGGGTCGCGCCGCTCGGGTTATCCGCGTCCGCCGTGGTGGCGCCACCCGACTGGATACGGCTGTAGCCACCAAACAGCTTGACGTCGCCAATCTGATAGGTACCACCGGCCGTGAACAAGCGGGAAGCCGTATAGAGGTTGGTGAACTCGCCGTTTGTGTCGCGAATTTCTTCGTAGAAGGCCTTGAGCATCAGCGGGCCGTTCTGGTAGGCCATGGCGCCGGCAAGCTGCCTGCCAGCGTTGAAGTGCCCCGCCGTTCCGTTCAGGCCGGCTTGCGCGCGGAACGAGAAGCCACCCCAGGTCGGCGAGTTGTAGGTGATCGCCTTCTGGCGTGAGCCCCAGGTGCGGTTGGCCTGCAGCGTCTCGGCGCCCATGTTCTGCAGGCCCATCGGGTCAATCGACCATGTCTCGCCGTCGGGAATGCCCATGGCCCGGCCGAGCAACAGCGTGCCGTATGTGGTGCTCGACAGCCCCACGACAGCGAAACGATTGAACAGCGCATCCGATGAACCCGAGCCGGAATTGAAGCCGTTCTCGAGGTTCATCACAGCAGACAGCCCGCCACCCAGATCCTCAGAACCCTTGAGGCCCCACATGCTGGTCCCCCATTGGTTGCCGCCGTACTGCAGGTTGCTGGCGGTGCCGTTCGCAGTCGCAATCTTGTTCGTGTAGTCGATGCCGCCGCCGACGCGGCCATACAGCGTGACACTGCTCTGCGCGGCGGCCAGGCCGCTAGTGGCTGCCAGCAGGGCTGCAGCGGCTGCGATGGCAATCCGCTGGGATGGGTTCTTGATACGCATAGCTTTCGTCTCCTCAATTTGGCGTTGTCTTTGTTCGTTCGAGCCGAGTCTCTTGGCGGGCCCGGACAGGAGAATGAGGAGAATTGACAGCGCTGTCAATGTAGGGAGTTGCCCTAGTTTTTAGCCAATGTGCGTCACTGCCAGGCGTTGGAGACAATTGCGTGTGGTGCCTCAGACCCTAGGGCAAATCCCGAGATTGACAGCGCTGTCAATTTTGACCATTCTGCAGTCCCAACCGGCCCGTGAACCGGATGCCGGTGCCGGCCAGAGCGTCCTCGTACGTGATGGCGACGAATCTCCATGTGCGCAAGCCGTCCTGCAGCTAGCCACACGAGCCGTCGATGTACTACCGTCCTAATCTGCAGTACATCTTGCATCCGGACGGCACCAGCCAGAACAAGAACGCGTTCGTCATCGGGCTGACAGCCGGCATAGCGTTCTGAACGACAACATCAATGAAGAAGGAGACATTCATGCTTTCCCGCGTACTGAACACCATTGCCGCTGCAGCGGTCCTCACCTTCGCAGCCACCTCGGCCCACGCCAGCAAGGAAGCACCGGTGATCGGCTTCTCGATCGACGACCTGCGCGTCGAGCGCTGGACGCACGACCGCGACTACTTTGTCGAATCGGCCAAGAAGCTGGGCGCGACCGTGAACGTGCAGTCGGCCAACGCCAACGAAGCCAAGCAGATCGCTCAGATCGAAAACCTGATCGCCCAGAACGTCGACGTGCTCGTGATCGTGCCGTTCAACTCCAAGGTGCTGGGCAACGCCATTGCCAGCGCCAAGAAGAAGGGCATCAAGGTTGTGTCGTATGACCGCCTGATCCTGAACGCCGACGTTGACGGCTACGTCACCTTCGACAACGTGAAGGTGGGCGAGCTGCAGGCGCAGGGCGTCGTGAAGATCGCGCCGAAGGGCAACTACTTCCTGCTGGGCGGCGCCGCGACCGACAACAACGCGCGCCTGCTGCGCGAAGGCCAGATGAAGGTCCTCAAGCCGTACGTCGACAAGGGCGACATCAAGATCGTCGGCGAGCAGTGGACGCCGGAGTGGGACCCCTCCAAGGCGCAGAACATTGTTGAGAATGCGTTGACCGCAAACAACAACAACATCCAAGGCATCGTCGCGTCCAACGACGGCACGGCCGGCGGCGCCATCCAGGCGCTGGCACGCCAGAAGCTGGCGGGCAAGGTGCCGGTGTCGGGTCAGGACGCCGACCTGGCCGCCGTGCGCCGCGTGGCCGAAGGCACGCAAGCCATGACGGTTTACAAGCCGATCAAGGAAATTGCCTCTACCGCAGCCGAGATGGCAGTCGACTTCGTGAAGGGCACGGCGCCGAAGTTCAATACCAAGCTGAACAACGGCAAGAAGGATGTCGACACCGTGCTGCTGACCCCGACCCTGCTGACCAAGGACAACCTGGATAGCACCGTCGTCAAGGACGGCTTCTATACGCATCAGCAGATTTTCGGCAAGTAAGCAGTCGATGCAGCAGTCGGTCGTCGGTGGTCAGTGGTCAGTCGTAGTGAGTAGGAGAACGCCATGAGCAGTAACGGCACCCTGTTCGAGATGCGCAACATCGTGAAGTCGTTCTCCGGTGTGCGCGCGCTCGACGGCGTCAGCCTGGCAGTGAAGCCGGGCGAATGCGTCGGTTTGTGCGGGGAGAACGGCGCCGGGAAATCGACCCTCATGAAGGTGCTGTCGGGGGTCTACCCCTACGGCACCTTCGAAGGCGAGATCCTGTGGGAAGGCGAGCCGCTGCACGCGCATTCCGTGCGTGACAGCGAGCGCGCCGGCATCGTCATCATCCATCAGGAGCTGATGCTGGTGCAGCAGCTCTCCGTCACGGAAAACATCTTCCTCGGCAACGAGATCACCAAGCCGGGGGGCCGCATGGACTACGACGCCATGCACGCCAAGGCTGAAGAACTGCTCGCCCGCCTGCGCCTGACCGACGTGAACGTGGCCGCGCCCGTGATGAACTACGGCAGCGGCCACCAACAGCTTTTCGAAATCGCCAAGGCGCTCGCCAAAAACGCGCGCCTGTTGATCCTCGACGAGCCGACGTCATCGCTGTCGGCCAAGGAAATCGAGGTGCTGCTGTCGATCATTGACGACCTCAAGCGCGGCGGCGTGGCGTGCGTGTACATCTCGCACAAGCTCGATGAGGTCAAGCGCGTGTGCGATACCGTCACCGTCATCCGCGACGGCAAGCACATCGGCACGCGCCCCGCCGCCGACATGACCATCGACAACATCATCACGATGATGGTCGGCCGCGAAATGACATCGCTCTTCCCCAAGGTGGAACACACCGTGGGCGACGTGGTGATGGAAGCGCGCAACGTCACATGCTGGGATGTCACCAACCCCAACCGCAAGCGCACAGACAACGTGAGTTTTGCCGTGCGCCGCGGTGAGATTCTCGGCATTGCCGGCCTGGTGGGCGCCGGGCGTACGGAGATGGTGTCCGCGCTGTTCGGCGCCTACCCCGGCCGCTCCAGCGCCGAGATCATCATGGACGGCAAGCCGGTCAAGGTCGGCACGCCCGCACAGGCGATTGCCAACGGTATCTGCCTGGTGCCCGAAGACCGCAAGCGCCACGGCATCGTCCCGCTGATGGCCGTGGGCGAGAACATCACGCTTGCCACGCTGGCTCAGTACGCGCGCGGTTTGCGTGTCGACAAGGGCGCCGAACTCACCACCGTCGACCGCGAAATCAAACGCCTGCGGATCAAGACCGCAAGCCCCGCACTGGCGATTGCCAGCCTATCCGGCGGCAACCAGCAGAAGGCCGTGGTCACGAAGATGGTGCTGGCGATGCCGAAGGTGCTCATCCTCGATGAGCCGACGCGCGGTGTCGACGTTGGCTCCAAATACGACATCTACAAGATGATTGCCGACCTCGCCGCCAGCGGCGTGGCGATCATCATGGTCTCTTCCGAGATGCCGGAAATCCTTGGCATGAGCGATCGTGTCCTGGTGATCGGCGAAGGCCAGTTGCGCGGCGACTTCGTCAATCAAGGCCTGACCCAGGAGCGCATCCTGGCTGCTGCAATCAACGCTGAACCCGGCCGCCAAGCGGCTTGAATTGCCATGTCCAATATCCTGCAATCCCAACTCGCCCGCCAAAGCGGCGGCAATGGCGGCCCGCGCCTGGACGGTCGCGCCATCCAGCAACTGTTCGTGCGCTACAAGGTGCTGGCGCTGCTGCTGGCCGTCGCACTCATCTGGGTCTTCTTCTACTTCCAGACCAACGGCACGTTCCTCAAGCCCAACAGCATCTCCAACCTGTTCCTGCAGATGTCGGTCACTGGCATGCTGGCCTGCGGCATGGTGTTCGTCATCATCGCGGGGGAGATCGATCTTTCGGTCGGTTCGCTGCTTGGCTTGCTGGGCGGGCTGGTCGCCATCCTCACCGTCAACCTCGGGTGGAACACCTGGCTGGCCGTGGGCACGGTGCTCGTGGCGGGCGCGGCCATCGGTGTGGTCAACGGCTTCATCACGACCAAGCTGCGTGTGCCCTCGTTCATCGTTGGCCTGGGCGGCATGCTGGCCTTCCGCGGCTTGCTGCAGTGGAGCACGGACAGCGTGACGATTGCCCCGGTGCCCGATGACCTCGGCAACCTCGCGCAGAGCTTCGTGCCGGCATGGCTGTCGTGGTCGCTGGCTGCTGTCATCGTTGTCGGCTCGGTTGTGCTGACCGTGCGCCGACGTCGCGAGCGTGCGCGCCTGTCGCTCTCGCTCACGCCGATTTGGGCTGATGGGCTGAAGCTGCTGGCCATCGCTGCCGCGTCGTTTGGCTTCGTCGCGGTGCTCAACGACGCCAGCGGTGTGCCGCTGCCGGTGCTGATCTTGCTGGTGCTGCTGGCCATCTTCTCGTACGTCGCGACACAAACGGTATTCGGCCGTCACGTCTACGCAGTGGGCGGCAACATGGAAGCCACGCGCCTGTCCGGCGTGAACGTCGGTCGCGTCAAGCTGCTGGTGTTCGTGCTGATGGGCCTGATGTGTGCCTTCGCGGGCATCATCACCACCGCGCGTTCGGCGGCGGGTTCGCCCTCCGCCGGTGTGGGCGGCGAACTGGATGCCATCTCCGCCTGCTTCATCGGCGGCACGTCGATGCGCGGCGGTTCGGGCACGGTGTACGGCGCGCTGATTGGCGCACTCGTCATGGCCAGCCTCGACAACGGCATGCAGCAGATGAACGTCGACGCCTCGTGGCAGATGATCGTCAAGGGCGTGGTGCTGGTGGTCGCGGTGCTGATTGACGTGCTGTCGGGCTCCAATCGCGGCTGACCTCGGCGGCTGACCCGTCGGCAAACGCCACACAACTCCTGGGCCCATCCGGCCCACCTTCCTGATCTGGAACGACACGGCGGCGCGCGATGATGTTGCAGCGCCAGCCGCCGGTCGCGCCTTTCTTTCCTTCATCCCGAACGGAATTCCACATCGTGGCTGACTACCAAACCCCTGCTCGCGTTCTTGTGACCGGCGTAGCTGGCAACCTGGGCCGCAAGGTCGTCGAGGCGTTGGCCTCTGCCCCGTGGTGCACCTCCATCATCGGCATCGACTGGGTCGCACAGAACGTCGAGTTTTCGCCGCAAGCGGCCCAACATTTCCAATGGGTCAAGGCCGACCTCACGCAAGCCGATGGTGCATGGACTGATCTGCTGAGCAACGTCGATGCGGTCATCCACCTGGCCGCCATCCACTCCACGCCAGACGCAACGTGGGAGCAAGCGCTGGCCTCCTACGGCATGACGCTCAATGTGCTGCAGGCCGCTGCCACGCACGGCGTGCGCCGCTTCGTGTTCGCCTCGTCCAACCACGCGATGGGCGCGTACAAGGATCAACCCCTGGCCGGCACCATCGGCCCCGGCAAACTCACCGCTGAACTGCCGCCCGCCCCAGGCACGCGCTGGAATAACGGTACAGAAGACGTCTACTCGCTCGCCTACGGAACGTCCAAGGCAATGGGCGAACGGCTCTGCAAAGCAGTAGGCGCCGTCTCCGAAGCCAACGGCGGCAAGCTATCGATCGTGTCGCTGCGCATCGGCTGGGCGCTGCCCGACGAAAACGACCCCAACGAGATCAACTATTCCGGCACCGCTGACACACCCGTGCCGACCGAGTTGCCCGATGAAGCCAGCCGCGTCGCGCTACGCTGGTTCCGCAACATGTGGCTCTCGAATGGGGATTTGCGCCGGCTGTTCCTCTGCTCCATTACGGCCGACCCGGCGCGCTGGCCAGCACCGGCCATCGTCGTGAATGGCGTGTCGAACAATCGCGGAATGGATTGGGGCCTGGAGACCGGGCGCGAGCTGCTGGGGTATGACCCGCAGGATGATTTGTATGCGTTGATCAGACAGCCGCAGTAGGCGCATGAAAAAAAAGCCCGGCGCTAATGGCCGGGCTTTTTTCGTGCGCGCAGCTAGACGTCAAGCTGCATGGGCAGGTCGGAGAGTATCGTCCTGAGCTTCATTCGCCGCGGGTGCTGCACCATCGGCACTGACAGGCTCGTCCCGTACGCGCGCCGTGTCGAACAACAACGCAATCGTGATGGCCAACATGGTTCCGCCCATCAACGACAACAGTGCCAAAACGAATGGCGCCGGGCCAGAGCGATTCTCTGGAAGCGTAGGCCCCGAGACGAATCGCGCTTCCGTAATGTGCTTACTCTGCATTTGCTCGGCGACCAGCATGATTTGGTTGTAGACCTCACGCGTCTGGTCGTCCGCGAGGCTTTTATCCTTGAAAACGCTCTGGACGGTTTTCACAAACTCTCCGAGTAGCGCTTTACCCGTCTCTACCTGCTTGCTGCGTTGTTCAATCCGCCCATAGAACTCCCTGCGCAAGGCGTTCTGTTCGGCATCACGCTCGAGCAATGCAAGTTGGGATTTCAGGTCCGCCATCTCCGTTTCCGTTCCAACGAGCTGCGCCATTGGTGACAAGTAGCGTGTCGAGTCTTTGTCGTTGCCGGTGGACAACAACTGTCGCGACTCCATTTTTGAGGCTTCGGGATATCTGTTCGCGATGGCTCGAGCGGCTTCGAGCCGTCTCATGGACTGCTCCAACGCGACCCGTTTCTGAATGATCTGGTTGTCGATGAGCTGCTTCTTGGCCTTAGCCTCACCAGCTTTGGTGTAAATCGTATCGCGCAGGTCCTCACTCAGCATAGTGTCCTTGGCGTAGTCGCCCATCAACTCCACCCGGGCTTGTGCATCCTGTGGCGATCGATCGGAGAACGAGATCGAGAAGCCGAGAATACCCGCCGCTTCAACGGTACTCTTTGCATCCGCGATGTAACGCAAATCGTCTTTCGACAGTGGCTGGACTGGTTGCAGATGAGCCTGCACGAACCGCTCATTTAGCGCACCCAGCAAATAACGACCATTCTTATCGTCGAGCTTCTTATTCTCTTTCAGGTAGCCACGAAGCGTTTCGCCATCCCATAGAGCCGCTTTATGAGCGTTATATTCGGAGAATTTACGCGGCGCGCGCAGAAATCCTTCGCTGGAATACTGACACTTCACCCAAAAGACGGCCGCAAAAATGAGGCATGCAAAAATAGCCGCAAGGGAAAAAACTTGCCGACGCAATTGCCAGCTCCGGTGGAGCAACGTTGACAGATCGAGCAGCTCTTCTTCTATGCTGGCCACTGAATCGGTACGCTTAATGGTCGACGCTGCCATCCCTTTTTCCTTTGATACTTTGGGCACTATTGGAAAGCACGGTGCGACTCCGACCCGTTCGACTCCGCTATTCGAGAATGACAGTCGATGCCAAGTGGCACTGCCGAAATAAACACGGCTGAGACGATACCGCACTTGTGCGACAAGTCGCGTGGTTATACCAGCGATCGGGATTTCTGAATGTCAAAATATGTGCCATTGCTGGCAGCACGATAGTGACATTTACCGTGGAATTACTAAAGCACCAAAAGTAACAGTCGGAGTGAACCGCGACGCCTGCCCAGAGAAGAACTCTGGCCGCTGCTGCGTCGTAACCAACGGCTACGCTCCCTTTGTCAGGGTCAACTGCCACATTTAGTCGTGACAGATTGCCCCAAAAAAAGGATCAACGCGCCGGCGCACAAGTCGATTCCCGAATCACCAACTCATACTGCAAGTTTTCGTGCACCGAATGCGGCTTCAGGCCCGGTAGATGCGGGCGGTGGATCGCAATGAGCTGCTCCACAGCCGCATGCGCCATCGCCTGGATCGGCTGGCGCACGGTGGTGAGCGCCGGCCAGAGCTGGCGTGAGAGCGGCGTGTCGTCGTAGCCGCAAATGGAGAGTTCTTCCGGCACTTTGATGCCGCGTGCCTGCGCTACCCGGAGCACCCCGGCGGCCATGTCGTCGTTGCCCGCAAAGATGGCGGTCGGACGCGGCTCGCAGGAGAGCAACCGCTCAGCACAGGCAACGCCCGACTCGAACGAGTGCTCGCCCTGCTCCACCAGTCGTTCGTCGACTTCGATGCCGGCCTGCGCCATCGCGTCGCGATAGCCGAATACGCGCTGATACGCCGCGCCATGAGCGGGGTCGCACACCACGAAACCGATGCGGCGATGCCCGAGCCCGATCAGGTGCAGCGTCATGTCACGCGCAGCAGCACGGTCTTCGGTGTTGACCGACAACCCCTTGTGCTCGCGATCGGCCGGTGCCAGACGCACGTAGTCGATGCCCGCTTCATCCAGCGCCGTGATCAGCGACGGCACATCCGACACCGGTGGCGTCAGGATGATGCCGGCCAGTGCTCGCTGGCGCGCACTCTGGATGATCTGCTCGGCGAGGTTCGGGTCGCGGTAGTTGCAAGGGGTCAGCAGCAGGCTGTAATCGAGCGCCTGGCAGGCTTCGAGCGCGCCGTGCTGAATGTTGACGATGTAGTTGTCGGAGGGGTTGTCGTAGACCAGCGCGATGATGTCGGCGCGCTTGCTGGCCAGTCGCCGGGCAGCCGGGTTGGGCCGATAGTCGAGCGTCTGCATCGCCTCGACCACCTTCGCGCGCGTCTTCTCGCTGATGTTGGGCTCGTGGTTGAGCACGCGCGAGACGGTCTTGATGGACACGCCCGCATGCGCGGCAACATCATCGACGGTGACAGCTCCTGCGTTGCGCTTCATGGTCTGACGATGGTCTGGCGAGAGTGGTTCTGGAACACGGAACGGGCGCTATCACGCGCCCGCCAATGTGCTCGATTTTACCGCCAACCCCCAAGCGGCGCGGCCAAAAAAACTAACGGGCACTCAATCCCGAACTGCCGATCGGCAGCCGCACGATGCCTTGCGCCAGGCTCACGCCCAGCAGAACGAGGCCGCCGCCGATCCAGTGATAGCCGTGCACGGTCTCTCCCAGCATCACCGCAGCCATGCCTGCGGTGAAGACCGGCATCAAGTTCATCAACACCGCTGTACGCTCGCTGCCGATGCGCTTGAGCCCTTGCATCCACAGATACGACGCGACGATCGACGAGGCAATGCCCGCAAACACCACCAGCCCGATGCCCTTGGCCGGTACGGCCAGGCTATGCGCGGTCATGGCCACCGGCACAAGCATCACGACGGCCAGCAACACCTGCACGTACAGATTGAGCCACTGCCCGAACGGCAGCGCCCAACGGCGATAGAGGATGTTGTACAGCGCGTATGCAGTGGCGCCCGCAAGCACCAGCACGTCGCCGTGGTTGATGCCGCCATCGAACAGGTTGGCAGGTTCTCCGCGCCCCAGCAGGTACAGCACACCAAGGAGCGACACCACCACGCCCGTCACTGCCTGCGCCCCGACAGGCTGACGAAATACCGCCACGTTCAGGATCAGGCCCAGCATCGGGATCAGCGCCCCGATCACGCCCATATTGGTCGCGCTCGTGCTGTGCGCCGCGTAATACGCCAGGCACTGGTACATCACCATGCCCAGCAGCGCGAGCACCGCAAAGCGCCGCCACAGCGCCAGCACAGCCTGACGTTGACGCCACAGCGGCCGCACGCAGAAAGGCGTCAGCACGATGGCCGCCAGCAGCCACCGGTAGAACGAAATGGCCGCCGGGTCCACCACGCCGGCCGCGGCCTTCGACACGATGGTGTTGGCAGCCCAGATCAGCACCGCCAGCAAGGGATACAGCACAGGCACGACGGCCTCCTCGAACAATGGAAGACCGCAGTTTAGTAATGTCTGGTTCAAAACATATACTTCGAACCAGACAACATCACACCTCGAAAGCGACAACCGTGGCTGACACCCTGTACACCGCCTACCGCGAAGCAGACTTCACCCGACCCATCGCCTCACGGGCACCACAATCCATCCCGAGGCCAACGGCCGTCGTGAGGTTTGGACCTGCTCCGACTATTCGCGCCTCATAGCCCCAGCCAACTCTGCCTCGACGACTTTGACGCACAGACCATCCGCCGGCAGATACGAGAATCCGTCCTGATCACACCACCAATGCGCGAGCCGGCCAGCGCTTGCGCTGCACACTTCTGATCTGGAACGGCAAACACCACCTCGATCGGAAGCCCGATCCGAACGCGTGATTCCATAGTCCCGCTTGGATCAAGCAGCAGAAATTGTCGTGTATTGCCGGGGCGAGAACATCATGCGCTTGATGGGGCACTCATAATGCTCACCCTGCCTTGTCCAAATTTGTCATGGCGGCAGGCTCTTGGCCTGCCGAATCGGGGGCACTCTGCACGGGCGCCGTCCGCTTGACCGGCGCAGGGTTGGCCCCGGCAAGCTGCAGCGTGTTGCCGATGACCTGGATCTGCACTGGGTCCGTCTTCTTCCACTGCTTCTTCGGAATGGTGAGCTTCCATGCCGAATCCCTGTCGGCTTTGTGGAAGAACGCCACCACGCCAACGAACTCGGCATCCTCGCTCATAGGTTCGCTCACACTCACGCTGGCGTTGGGGCGCAGCACCACATCCTTGGTCGCCAGCAGCTCGGTCTTGAGCTCCTTTAAGTCACTGGACTCCAGTTGCGCATAATCAAGCGCATCGAAGGTCTTGGCGTCCTTGAGCTGGTAGATGCGCACCACGGTGGACAGCGATTGGCCCCCACCATTGGGGTTGATCGATGCACGGCTGGTCAAGTCCAGATTCATTGTTTTCACCTGGGTGGTAAACGCCCATTTGGCGGCGTCCACAGTGCCGTCCTTGACGGACTGTGCCACGCCACATCCTGCGAGGATTGCGGTAGCCAGCGCGGCCACCAGTGTGTGTGTCTTCATCGTGTTCATGCTTGGTGTGCAGTGCCGCCCCAGGTGCCAAGTTGGACACGGATGGGGGCTTTTTCTGTATCTATGGCGAGGGGTGGCAGCAGCGTGGTGTAGCCTAGGCTCACTTGGGTCGTGTTCAGCGCGGGCTTGGGCATCAGGTCTGGGCGCACCGCCATCTCCAGTTGCGCTTGGGCTTCGTAGCCCAGGTAGTAGCGCAACAGCGCCATGATCTTGCTATGCGCAGGGTCGCCCGGCATGAGGCTTTGCACCGCCTCTTTGGTTTGCGGGCAAAACCTGACGCGCACGGTGTTGCTGCGATCCGTAAAGCCACGCCCAAGCAGGCAGTTCTCCCCCAGGGGCATGGGCTCGAAGTCGTTGACCCGGACCCAGGTCGGGTGGAATTCGGTAACGGTGACAGTGGCCTCCGGCACAGCGTGTTGCAACACACCGGCCAGCCCTTCGGCGGTGCGAGTGCGTTGCCCGGTCAAGCCCAGGGTGGCAAGTAAGGTACGTGTTTCCAGCTCCTGCCGGATTTCCGGTTCACCAATCCCAAGACCAGTGAAACTGAGCAGGTAGCTGGACACCTTGTCGCTCGCGTCCTTGCGAAAGCCCGCCGGGTAACGGTACTTGCGCCACACGCGGTAGTACTGCGTCACGATGCGGTGGTGAAACAGGTCCAGGAACGCGGCCAGGGGCTCGGCGCCGTCGCGATTCTGTGCGATCTCATCGACGAAGTACGACGGCATGCGCGCATCCACACCATACAGACCCAGAAAGGTGGTGCGAATGGCGGGGGGCGCAGTGGGTTCATCCAGATCGAATTCGACCGCATCGATCTCGCGGTTTGGAAAACCAAGCTTGGGCCGTGAGCGGAAGCGGATAGGCTCGTTCTTAGGCGAATCTTCTGCGCCAAGCGGCGCTCGATCGGGCGCAGCCAGCTCCATCAGTTCGCAGAAGCGGAAGAAGTTCATCTGCGTGGCGTGCTGGAGCAGCGCTGGCAGAAGCGTCGGCCCTGAGTTGGGCGGGACTTTCTCGGGGGCATTCAAAACGGTGCCCCCTCTCCTTTGGTATCAGGCCAGGTGATTCTCTTGCCTGTCGGCTGCACCACGATCACCAGACGCGTGTACAGGTTGAGCGTGGCATACAGCCCCAGGAAGCGATTCAGCATGCCGCCAAACAACTCAAGATCCCCGTCGCCGGCGAACTGGTTGGCGTCGAGGGCGACTTCGATTTCCACGCCGCGCTCCAGGCCGCCCTTGACCAGCTTCTGCAATGGGCGGTGTTTGACCTCGGTGATCGCCTCAATGCGGCGTTTGTTCAACTCGCCGTCCGTCCAGTCGTACAGTGCCAAGCTGCCACGCAGGATTTCCGCATCCAGCAGGGACAAATAGTTGGGGGCGAGATGCGAGAGCACGCGCCACTGGAACCGGTCACCCGTGGGCGGATACACGGGTGGCGTGGGTGCCACGAGGTTGCGCACGCTGGTAACGTTGGTAAAGCCACCTCGCATGCGTGTGATGGCAGCTTCGCGCAGGGCCTTGCGCGGCAGCATGCCGTTGGTGCCGGTCACGGAGAGCGACAGGGTTTCCGTTTTCAATGTGCTCTGGTGCTCCCAGACGTGCCCGCCCAACACGATCCAGGTATCGAAGCGCCCGGAGGGACCTTGTCGCATGCGCGTGTGGAAGTAGCGCTCGGGCATCTCGTGGCGCAGCATGCCACCGCGATGGCGAAACGCGGCAAATGGGGCGTATTCGAAACGCCGACCGTTGCCGGAGGCGAAGCCCTGCACGGCATCGACCGAGTACACGTCGGCGTGCTCGCCGTACTGCTCCATTGCGTGTACACGGTATTCGGTCTCGAATTGCGTGGCGGTGACGGGATCGGCCTCCAGTTCGAATAGGTTGATGATGGGGGTGCAGTACAGACGGATGTTGTCTGCGCTGAAGCGCATGTCGTCGGGGTACGGCCTGTTCAGCACGACCTCCAGGTCGAAGCTTGTTGCGTCGGCTGGTATGGCCTGCAGATCCAAGCCCAGCAGGTCGACGAACATGAACTTCTCCGGGAAGGTGAAGTATTCGAGCAAGAGTTGATAGCCGCCGAAGGCGTTGTCTGCCTTGGGCCACAGACGTTCGTCTGCGGCAAATCCAGCGGGAGCCAAGCGCAACCCGGGCATGGCTTGTGGAGCGCCGGGGCGATCTTCCGGGTAGCCGGGAACGCGGACCTGCATGGCCAGCGGTTCCGCGGTCAGCGCGGCGTACAGCGCCAAGGCGACCGGGCGGTCGGCGTGCAGGTACAAGCGCAGGCGCGGGACGTTCAACTGCTCTCGGCGAGCCTGGGATTGCACTTCCAGGCGCAGACGAATGACTGAGCGGCCGTCTTCGCGGGCGTAGGTGCTGGCATCCGTCAGGCGTAGCGGGTAGAGATCGACGGGCTGCGTGGTGCGATAACCGCATTCGACCCGATTCTCACCGACTGGATTGGAGGTGACTTCGTGCCCGGCCTCAATAATTTCGTGCTGCTGCAGGCTGCCATGGTTAGGTTGCAGTTCCAGAATCGACAGCGACGGAATCATCCGCAGGTAGTGCGGCCACAGCATGCTGACGATGCCTTCGGTCAACTCGGGCAGCTCGTCGTCAAGCTTGTGGCGCAGACGGCCCATGAGGAAGGCGAAGCCCTCGAACAGGCGTTCGACGTGCGGGTCGCGCTCACCGATGCGGTCGAGATTGAGCATGCGGGCGCGGTCAGGGTACGCGCGGGCAAACTCGCTGCCCACTTCGCGCAGGTAGCGCATCTCCGCTTCGTAGTAGCGCAGGATGGAATTGTCTTGGGTAGGTGTGCGCATAGGCCTTAAGGGAGTGCGATGGCGCGAGCAGGATCGATGGCCGTCAGCTCCCCCGTCAATGTTTCGATGCGGGCTGCCAGTGCGGGCTTGTCGGCGTCCTTGCGGTTGATGCGGACCTTGAGCAGGCGAAGCAGGTGGTACTTCACGTCGAAGGCGAGCGTGGGCTCCCAGGTGGCGAGCTGGTAGCGCTGGGCAGCCGTGTCGAGCGTGCTGAGCAGGTGCAGCGCGGTGTCTAGCTTGTCCGCACGCTCCGCGACGCGGGCCATCACAAGTTGGCGCAAGAACCTGTCGCGCTCGCCGTCTTGAGCGGGCAGGCGTTGCAGCCAGGCGAAAGCGGCTTCGATGCCCTGCTGGTGGGCCATTTCAGTGGCCTGAGTTTCTGTTTCAGCCCAATCGGTGCCGGCGGTGTCGAGGGCGACGGGCGCTACCGCGTCGCCGCGTTCCATGTCGCGGACGGTGGCGTGGCGGGCGATCCATTCGCGCGTGCTGTCGTCGGCAAAAGGACTCCCATCGGCGAAAGACAGGTATTCCAGACCGGGCAACCGTTCGAGCATGAGGGCACAGTCGGTGGTGACCAGATCGCGCACTTGCGCGTAGTCGCCGCCCGCTTGTTCTTGCGCCTTGAAGGCGTAGTACTGCAGGTCGAGCCAGAAGTGGTTGGCGCCTTCGGCGAAGGCCGCTTCGACACGTTCCAATAGCTCGGGCCACTGCTTTTGCAGGATGAGGCGGTGCAGATGGGCGCGCAGCTCGGCGCGCGGTGCCGGTAGTCGGGTCTTGCCACTGACTTCGTGCGGAGGGACTTCGGTGAGCGTGTCCCAGCGCACACAACGCATGAGGCGATAGGCGGCGAGATAGCCGTGCGGTTGCTCGCGCAAGAAGGCCGCCATCTGACGGGCGCGGTCTAGTAATTCCCGCGTGGATGCAACCTCCTTCGCAGCCGGCAAGCTCGCCGGTTGGGTACTGGGGGCTGCTTGCGGCGGCTGCGAGGCCTCGATCTGGTCTTCGAAGCGGCGCAGCAAAGGAGCGAGGTCGGGGCGTGCGGCTTCGGGCCAGGTCTCGGTACGCTCGCTGATGAGGGCCAGGGCTGAGAGCGTGCGTTCGAGCAGCACATCCGTCAGGCCTTGTACGCGATCAAGCCGGTTGGCGAAGGTGGTGCCGGCCAGCCATTCGAGCGCAGCTTTGCGCGTTTGGCCTCGCTCTGGCAGTAGGGTCTCGCCAAAGCGGTCGACCAGGGCGGAGAGCAACTCCATGCCGTCGGCCACACCTTCCGCGCCGTCGCGGCGCATGCGGCCGTAGACGTAGTAGGTGGCGATGCGGGCGTCCTTGGCGCTGTTCTTGAGCAGGCGTTCGGTGGTGGTGACGATGAGGTCGTCGTCAATGTCGCTGAGCTTGGCGACTTCGTCTTTGACGGCGAGGAAGTCGTCGTCGTAGATGGGGTCGGTACCGACTGGGGCGTCATCGCTGATGGGCCCAAGCCAAGTGTCCCAACGCCCTTGAGTTGATCGAGCGAGGTCGGTCGGCGTGCGGCTACCAAAGAGGGACTGGAAGAGATTGGCGAACATGGATCAAGACTCCGGCAATGCAGCCCACTCACCTCGCTCGGCCCCATTGCGTGCTGCATCCAGCACGGTCTGCGGCACGGGCGGTTTGGCGTCTGCCCGAGCAGGCGCCCGCCTGGGGCCAGGGCCATTCATAAAAATCCGTTCAGGCAATACAAAGCCGCGCAAGGCCAGGAGTTCGAGTGGCCCGCTGCCGACCTCGGTGCGCATGAGGTAGCGGATCGGATAAATCATGTCCTGGGATGTAGGCGCCAACGGAGCCTTTGCGACCTGCGTGTCGCTGTCTGACTGTTGGGCTTGTGCATCGACAGCCTTGGGCGCCGCATCGGCCACAGCCTGCCAGGTGAGTTGCACGGTGGCGCTGTCGATGGGTTCGACCTTGGCTCGCTCAAGCATGCGTACCAGGCCCCAGCGGCCGGTGTACTCATAGCTCTTGTTCGTGCCCGCCTGCTCAGTCTGCCATTGGAGGCGCGTGCCAAGGTTTTGCGGGTTATTCGCGGGCCAGGTCAGCGCGTGCCACGTCTCGCGTTGGTTGTAGTAGTGCAGCGTCTGGCCATCGAGGGTGAGCAGCGTGTCAGTCAGGCCAGGTATCGGCACCGGCTGGAAATCGAAGCGGTATTGGGCCTCACCCTG